>Ga0101945_1000036_pt1 | contig 405751 bp, 349 predicted proteins | sample DewCreD2012metaG_2_FD_75246 | JGI IMG/M metagenome (GOLD analysis project Ga0101945, IMG submission 75246) | Hot spring sediment bacterial and archeal communities from British Columbia, Canada, to study Microbial Dark Matter (Phase II) - Dewar... ... | reverse complement strand
CGACCTCCGTAAAGTGGCGATGTTTCATGGCATTACTCCCCCGGAAGGTATTTCCGGGGATTAAGACGATGTGACATTTCAAATTGGGAATAAAATAGGACATTTCAAATTGGAAACCACAACACTCCTTCCCACCCTTGACACTCCAGCAGCAACAGCTTTATGATATGGACACACCCATCAAGGCAGAGAGGGTTCGGTATGGCAATACAGGGTATGTGGTTGTTTCTTTTGCTGTGTTGCGTAATCGGTTACGCAGACGCGGCGGAGATGCCCGTTCTCGAACGATTGCTGAACGGCGCGAAACTGGGAGCGCATACCGCCACACGCAGCGACCAGCGATTTGCCACCGTTCAGCCCGGTCAGCCTGTCGGGCAGACCTTCGTGGTGAGCGAGCGATGCGTGGAGGTCTTTCGCATCGCGATATGGCAAGCCTTCTGGCACGAGACGTGGCAACCCGACGAAATACTGGTGATGACCCTGTGGGACAGCCCGCAGAGGCGAACCTCCTACGGCAGGTGCGCTATCCCCTACTCACGTCGCATGTGGGAAGGCGCAGTGCCGATGTTCACTCTGGAGGCGAAGGTGCAGCCGGGGCGCAGCTACTATTTCGAACTGACGGTGGAAACCGAGCCGCTGCGTCCTGCAGAGGTGCCGCGCGAGTGGACGCTGAGCGGCGAGCGACCCGGCCTCGCCGGAGGCGACAAGTTACTGGCAGGCATAGGCATCGCCTCGGATAACTACCCGAATGGTCAGGCATATGTTGGAGGCGTGCCCCAGGAATACGACCTCTGGTTTGAGATACACGAGATACACGAGATCGACCGCGATACCCTGTATCGGGAGGCGTTTCGCCCCTTCAACCTGCAATACCCGCCCCTTCAACCTGTTCGCGAAGCGGTGGAGCGTGGGGACTGGCAAGAGGCGGTGCGACAGCTGGTGGCGCACTTCGAGTCGCGCGAGGACCTCATCCCCGCGGAGATTCGCGAGCCTCGCTTCCATCCCGATTTCGACACCCGCGAGGCAGACCTCGCTGCCGAACACAAAGTGCTTCTCCCCGACGGTACAACGGTGGACCTGGGTCCCCACTGGAGCCACTACACCCTCTGGCCCGAGCGCGGTGGTGTCGGACTGACCCGTGCGGGCTTGCGCCGCGCGCTGGCAGCAGGATACGCTAACACCGGCAACGAGAAGTACGCCCGTGCCTTCAGCGATATGCTGTATCACCTCTTCCAGCAGTGTCCCTCCCCGCTCAAGGCAGGCGTGTGGAAACCCGACCAGAAGATACCCGGTGCGCTGCCGCCCGGACTAGCGGGGGGATCGATGTGGTCTGCCCTCTCCATTGGCGCGCGGCTGGGACACGCCCTCACCTACTACGGCAGGTTCGTGCGCTCCCCGAACTTTCCCCTCGAAATCCGCGCGGCTTTCATCTTCAACCTCGCGGAGATGGCGGAAGTTCTGGAGCGGATGGAGGCGGGAGGCAACTGGGAAACGCAGATGGCAGATACTCTCGTGGAGCTGGGAATGGTCTATCCGGAGTTCGAAGGCGCGAAGAGATGGCTTCAGCAAGGCGTGCAACGGCTCATCGAGAACGCACTCTCCACCGTGCGCCCCGACGGGGTGCTACAAGAACCCACTACGGGCTACCATCTGCTGGTGATGGGCAGGTATCGCAACCTGATCGCGCAATCGCGCCAGCTGAACGTGCAAATCCCGTCAGAGATGGTTTCACTGACCGAAAAGATGCACGAATACGTGATGTACTCCACCCTGCCCGACGGGACGTTGCCAATCTGGGGCGACGGGAATCCGACCATGCGACCGGACATGCTCCCGCAGGCGGCAGACCTGTTCGCACGGGAGGATTTCCGTTACGTGGGCACAGGGGGCAAGCAGGGCAAACCGCCCGCCAAAACATCAATGGGCTTCCCGCATGGCGGCTTCTTCTACATGCGCAACTCCTGGCAGCCCGACTCGCACTACATGGGCATTCGCTGCGGACCGCACGGCAGTCACGGACACTGGGATCAGTTAAGCGTCATCGTCGCCGCGTACGGCAATCTATTGCTGATAGACCCCGGCATCCACATCTACGGCACGCCTGAAGCAGAGGAACTGATGCACACCCGCTCGCATAACACCGTGACGGTGGACGGACGTCGCACGGCTGCGGGGGGAATCCTCGACCGCTGGACGACTGGCTCTCGGTTCGACTTCTTCGCAGGGCATACCGAAGGCTATCAGGGTCTGACCGATGTGCGCCACCATCGGCGCATCTGGTTCCTGAAGCCTCATAGCGACTTCGGCGGCTTGTGGGTCATCCGCGACGACGTTACGGGAACAGGCGAACACGAAGCGCAGTTATGGTTCCGCTTCGACAAAATCGAGGTCAAGACAGACGAATCCCGCAAAGCAGTACGAACCGTCACCGACGGCGGCAACCTGCTCATTCAACCTATCGTTTACGACGACCTGCGGCTAAGCCTCTCGCAGGGCATCGCGGTTCCCCCGAGGGTGAACAAACTGACCGAAGTGCCTGTTGCTTGCTTCACCCGCAAGGGCACTCTGCCCCTCGCCTTTACGACTCTGCTCTTGCCCTACCGTGGCGAGGTACCCCCCGCCGTGAAAACCATGTCGCTTTCGGTAACTCCGGGCGGAACTGGCGTGTATGCTGTCTGGGTGGAGGACGGCACACGTGCCTACCTCCTCTACAGCAACCAGTTAAACGCAGCGCAATCTCTTGATTCCCGTGAGGTAGTCCTGCCCGACCGCACCCGCCTGCAGATACGCGCGGAGAACGCTGTCGTCGAACTGCGTCGGCAGGGCGGCAGGTGGAACCCTGTTGCCCTCATGGGCACGCAAGTGCAGGAACTGCGCCACCAAATGCGAATCTTATGGCGGTCGCAAACCCCTCTGGAGACGATGGAGGTCAACCTCAAATAGAGTATGACGGAAGGTTCACAGGAGGGTAAAGGGTTCCACAGGCGCACACTGCTGTTAGGGGCTGTGCTGTCTGCGGCGGTTGCCTATGTCACCACCTACTCCGACATGGTCGTGAAGGGAATGCAGCTGGGCGTGCTGCAGTTTGCCCCGGGCGCGGTCGGCTCGTTCCTGCTGGTTTACGGTGTGGTCAAGGTGTTGCGGGCGTTTGGCAGACTGCGCTGGATGACCCCTGCCGACCTGCTGGTTATCTACTTGATGCTGTTCGCGGCGGTTTTTGTGAGCACGCGCGGCTTTACCGAGAAGCTGATGCCCGCCCCTGTCTACCTGAACTACTATGCCGACCCCATCAACCAGTTTGCGCAACGCTTCATCCCGTATGTCAACCCTGCGCTGGTGGCGTTTGACCCCAAAGGCGAGCTCAAGCAGCCGGTGGCGGTGGAGTTCTACGAGAGCCTGCGCTCGGGTAGCATCCCGTGGGGAAAGTGGATACGCCCGCTGGCGATGTGGTTCCTGCTCTATCTTCTGCTGGCGTGGAGCCTGTTTTGCATCGGCGTGATTCTGCGCCGCCAGTGGGCAGACCACGAGCGTCTCACCTTCCCCCACACCGTCCTGCCTACCCGCTTGCTGGACGAAAGCCTTGCCAGACAGTTCCTTCGCTCGCCGTTGACCTGGATGGGCTTTGCGCTGGCGTTTTTGCCCTTCCTCATCAACGGCATTCACCTCGCAGTGCCGACCTTCCCGCAGATTCCGCTCCTCTTCTGGAACGTGCAGAACCTCTTCACCTCGCCGCCATGGAACCAGATGTTCGGCACGAGCATCTTTGTGTCGTTCGCCGCGATGGGCTTTGCTTACTTCCTGCCCAACGACCTGCTGTTCAGTTTGTGGTTTTTCTTCGCGCTGATACGGCTGGCGGATGTGGGCGCGGCGGCATACGGGATCGAACTGCAAAACATGCCCTCCTACCCCACGCGTCATTACATCGGCTACCAGGTGGCAGGGGCATACGTGGTCATTGCCTTCGTGTTTGTGCGCAGCGGCTGGGGATACTACAAACGCCTTGTGCAAAGCGCGTTTGGAAAAGAGCAGTTGCCACTCGCCGGGGAGGTTTTCAGCGCACGTCTAGCGGTATGGGGACTACTGGCAGGGTTCGTGGGCATCCTCGCATGGTGCGTCTGGGCGGGGGTGAGTATCTGGCTGGCAATCGCGCTGTGGGCAATCTTCCTGTTCGTGACCTGCACGGTGATGGCGCGCAGTGTGGCGGAAGCAGGCTTCCTGATGACTGAAACCTCGTTTAAACCCAGCGACATCGTGGGCATCTTCAGCGCGAAATCGCTGTGGGGGAATACCAGCTGGACGCACATCGCCTTTCTGGATGCCATCTTTTTCCGCGACCTGCGCGGCATGTTGCTCTCGTTGTTTTTGGACAGTCAGCAGCTGGCTCCGCGGCACGGGCTGCGACGGGCTGCGCTGCCCATCCTGTTCGCGGTGGCGATTGTGGTCGCCTTCATCTCCGCCGCTGCCAGCGAGCTGTGGCTGCACTACACGCGCGGCGGCGTCAATCTTTACGGCTATCCAAACGCCAATGTCTCATGGGCGTTCACGGACGCCACCAACGCACTCACGGGCGCGGACAAGCTCACGCCTCCCTCCCCACTCTGGTTCAGCGTGGGCATCGCCGTCACAGGACTGCTCTACTATTTGCGCAACACCTTCATGGGCTTTCCTCTCCACCCGTTGGGCTACGCGCTGTGTCCCTCGTGGACGATGTATGTCATCTGGTTTCCCGTGCTGGTCACGTGGGTGGTGAAGTCGCTGATCCAGCGGTATGGGGGGTACAACCTTTATCTTCGTGCGTTACCCTTTTTCCTGGGGATGATACTGGGCGAGTTCAGTTGCGCCGCGTTATGGGCATTGCTTGCCAGCACGACGGGTCTGCTCGCGCCGGAGTTTCCATGGCCCTGATACGGGCGGTTAAGTCACCACATTCTGCGGATTGCCCTGCAGGAAGGCAGACAGGTTTTGCAGAGTGGTGTCCAGAATACGCTCCACCGCCTCCTGACTGTTGAAGGCGATGTGTGGCGTAAACACTACATTTTCGCGCCGCAGCAACACCTGCGCCTGCACCAGCTGCTTCAGTGTCTGTTCCGCCATGGGCATCTTCAGCAGCGCGCTCTCCTCGGTGATGTACTCCTCGCCTTCGATGACATCCAGCCCCGCGCCCGCCAGTATCCCCTCCTCCAGCGCCCACAATAGCGCCTCGGTATCCACCACCGAACCGCGCGCCGTGTTGATGAGCAGCGCACCCCGCTTCATCTTGCTCAGCGTCTCGCGGTTCATCAGGTGGTACGTGGCAGGGGTGGCAGGCACATGCAGGGTGACGATATCGGACTCTTTCAACAGGGTGTCCAAATCGGTGTAGGTGAACCCCAACACCTCCGCGAGCAACCGCTGGGGGCGCGCATCATACGCCAGCACCCTCATGCCGAAGCCGCGCGCAATGCGGATGACGTGCAAGCCGATGCTGCCAGCACCCACCACACCCAGTGTCTTTCCATACAGGTCAAATCCGCGCAGAGCGCGTACCTGATACTCTCCCCGCAGGCTCTGGAAATAGGCAGCGTGCAGCTTGCGTGACAGCGACAGGATAAGCGCAAAGGTATGCTCCGCCACCGTGTTCTCGCCGTAGTGTGGCACGTTACACACCACCACCCCGCGCTCGCGACACGCGTCGATATCGATGTGGTCGTAGCCAGTGGACATCGTAAGCACTAATCGCAGGCGGGGCAGAGCCTCCAGCGTCGTGCGGCTCACCTTCGTGCCAATGAAAACGGCAATGGCGTCATATTGGGCACATGCCTCACACCCATCCGGGGTCAGGGGATGGGGCAAGAAGTCCACCTGCACCCTGTCGGCGACACCGAGGCGGCGTATGCCTTCTATCAGATGTTGCGCCTGCCCGTCGTCTACTTCAAAAAAGCCAGCGCGTATCGTGTCCATACTGCTCATATTATACCACCTTGAGCGACCTGCTTTTGCAGTATCGCACGCTCTGGCATCGCCAGGCAGGAACGCAGTATGCCACCAACGAATTAGAAGTTGGAGGGAATTATGAATAGGTTCAGCGTTACCATTGTGGCAGTATGCGCGTGTATTATGGCGTGTCCACCCTTGGTGGGAGACACGTTGCGCGTGTATCACATTGGCAACAGTGTCACTGATACCATCCGCTACCCTGCGTTTCAGAAAGCCGCTCAGTCCGCAGGGCATACCTACATCTTTGGCAGACACATGATTCCCGGCGCACCGCTGTCATGGATTTGGGACCACCCGGACAGCGGCTTCATGGAACAGCCGTTCGGCTACTATCCGACGGCGTTGTCAGGCTACGAATGGGATGTGCTCACTCTGCAGCCTTTCGACAGGTTATTGGAAGGGAGCGAAGATAGTGACCTGCACACGGCAAAGCGATTCATTGACCTTGCGCTGACCAAAAGTCCGCGGGTGACCGTGTACATTTACTCCAGATGGCCTCGCAAAAACGAGGACGGCAGTGTGGACTATGAGGCAAAATGGCTAAGGAAATATACTGGTGGCTGGGACAACTCGTATGAGACCAGAGACTACTTCGAAAAGTTGCTGCAACGTCTCCGACAGATGTATCCCGCCATGCGGAGCAGATTATTTCTGGTTCCCGTTGGCGATGTCATGCTGGAGCTGCATCGCAAAATGAAACGCGGTGAGGTACCGGGCTACACCGACATTGCACAGGTCTACGCGGACGAAATCCACCTGAACGACGTTGGTTCCTACATCGTGGGGTGCACCTTTTTCGCCACGCTGTATCGGCAGCCGCCGACGCGGTTCTCGGCGCAGCCATACGGCGTCCAAGATGCCGCGTTGGTGAAAAAGATACAGGACACGGTGTGGCAAGTGGTACGCGTCCACCCACTGGCAGGTGTTACTCGTACAAAGGGGGCAAAAGATGGCAGGTAATACGGTTCGTCTGGGCATTGTGGGTGCAGGAGGGCGCGGAGCCAGCTTTAAGTCCGCCTGCGATGCGATACCTGGCGTGAAGATGGAGGCAGTCTGTGATGTGGACGAAGCGCGTGCGCGACGCGTCGCCGAGATAACAGGAGCACAGCAAACCTTCACCGACTATGAGCAGATGCTGGAGAAGGCGGACATCGACGCGGTGATTGTCGCGACCCCGATGCCCCTGCACGCCCCGCAGTCCATCGCCGCGCTCCGACACGATATCCATGTACTCAGTGAAGTGCCCGCTGCGGTCTCATTGGAGGAATGTAAACAGCTGGTGCAGGCGGTACGAGAGAGCAATGCCGTGTACATGATGGCGGAGAACTACATCTACGCCAAGCCCATTGTGCTGGTGAAAGAGCTGGTGCGACGCGGACTCTTCGGTACCACCTACTATGCCGAAGGTGAATACATCCATGAACTCAAAGAGCTGAACGAACTCACCCCATGGCGACGCAGGTGGCAGACGGGCATCAACGGCAATACCTACCCGACACACAGCATCGGTCCCATTCTGGAGTGGATGCCGGGCGACCGGGTGGTTTCGGTGTGCTGCGCGGGCAGCGGACACCACTACCGCGACCGCCGCGGTGAACTATACGAGAACGAGGACACCACCATTACCCTGTGCAAGATGCGTTCCGGCGGGCTGGTGAAGCTGCGTCTGGATATGCTGTCCGACCGTCCGCACGCGATGAACGTGTATCAACTGCAAGGCACCGACGGCTGTTACGAATCGGCGCGGGCGCCTGGCGAGCAAGACCGCGTGTGGCTGCGTAGCCTCTGCCCGGATATGAACACATGGCTGCCCTTGCATGAACTGGAAGACCAGTTCCTGCCGGAAGACTGGAGGCGTCAGGAGGAGCTGGCGCGACGCACCGGGCACGGTGGAGGCGACTATTTCGTGCTGGCGGATTTCATCGCCGCGATACGGGGCGAGCGACCGCCCGCTGTGGACGTGCACTACGCGCTGGATATGACCCTGCCCGGCTTGATGAGCCAGATTTCCATCGCGCAAGGCGGAGGATGGGTGGAGGTACCCGATTCGCGGGTGTGGGGCACAGACGCTGAACCCAAACCGCAGTTGCAGATGGTCTATCCCCCGCACCGCTTCGCGTCCCTGCCGGAACCGCCGATACCGGATGGCTATCGCCTGCGCAACATCCGTGCGGGCGAAGAAGAGAAATACCTTGCCCTGATGCGCAGGGTGGGCTTTGCGGAACACTGGACGGTCGCTGACGTGCAGCGCTTCATGCGCAACGTACTGCCCGGCGGCTTCTTTGTGGTGGAGCATATTGCCACAGGCGACCTGGTCGCAACGGCAATGGCGAACCACTCCCCGAATGAACAGCATCCCAACGGGGGCGTGCTGGACTGGGTGGCTGCCGACCCCGCCCATAAGGGCAAGGGGCTGGGCAAGGTGGTTACCGCTGCGGTGGTGCGCCTGTTGATACAGCGAGGCTATCAACAGATATACCTGCTGACGGACGACTGGCGTTTGCCCGCGATTGCGACCTACCTGTCACTGGGCTGGGAGCCGTACGTCTACAATGAGGAGATGCGGGAGCGCTGGGACAGAGTGCTTCAGCAGATACGCCGGTGAAAGGAACGAGCATGTACGGACCGTTATTGGAGCTGGGAGTTACGCAGTTGCGACGAGCACGGAGCCAAACATGCTTTCTTAGAGACAATTTCCTGTCATGCTGAGCGTAAGCGAAGCATCTCACGTCTTGTCACCCTGAGCTTCAGCGAAGGGTTTATGAGATTCTTCACTTCGTTCAGAATGACAATACTTCGCTCAGGATGGCAGATGATGTCGCTTTACATGATAAGCTCTATAAGAGTCTTGCAACAGGGTAATTCCGACGGAGCATAAATTGCCTTTCTGTGCTTTTGATGACAAAAATCGCATTCTAAAGAGGAGGTTTCTATGAGAGAAGAGTCCTTCGAGTTTCTCAAGCAGATAGTCAACACGCCAAGCCCTTCGGGTTACGAGCAGAAGGCACAGGCGGTGTTCCGTGAATACGCCGGGCGTTTCGCGGATGAAGTGCATACCGACGTACTGGGCAACAGCTACGCGGTGATTAATCCAGAGGGTTATCCGCGCGTGATGCTCTCCGGGCATGTGGATGAGATTGGCTTTGTTGTCCACTACATCAGCGATGAGGGCTTCATCTATTTCTCACCGGTTGGAGGGCACGATTCCATTGTGCCGGTGGGACACCGGGTACATATCCATACGAAGCAAGGTCCGGTCCTGGGCATCATCGGGCGCAAAGCGGTGCACCTGCTCAGCGAAGAGGAACGGCGCAAGAAGCCCGAGCTCAGCGACCTGTGGATAGACATCGGTGCAACCAGCAAAAAAGAGGCGGAGGAGCGCGTACGCCTGGGAGACCCCATCACGTACGTATACGACCTTCAGCCCCTGCTGGGAGATTTTGTCACCGCGCGCGGCTTCGACAACAAGATGGGTTGCTTCGTGGTGGCAGAGGCGTTGCGCCTGCTGAGCGAAAAACGCTCCGAGATCAAAGCAGCTGTGTATGCGGTCTCGACGGTGCAGGAGGAAGTGGGGCTACGCGGGGCGCGTACCATCGCCTACGAGATAGACCCGCAGGTGGCAGTGACGGTGGACGTGGGTCACAGCATCGACTACCCGGGCGTGGACAAGAAGAAACATGGTGACCAGGCTATCTCTAAAGGTCCCGTCATCTGCCGCGGCTCACATATCAACCCGCTGGTCTTCGAGATGCTGGTGGACACGGCAATCGAAAAAGAGATACCTTATCAGATAGAGGTTGCAGGCGGGCGCACCGGCACCGATAACGATGCCATCCAGCTATCGCGCTCGGGCGTGGCAACCGGACTGGTGTCGGTGCCGATACGCTACATGCACACACCGTGTGAGCTGCTGCATCTGGGAGACCTGGAGAACACGGTGCGCCTGTTGGCGGAGTTCACGCTCAAGCTCCATGCAGACATTAACTGGACTCCAATGGGATGAGCGAGGGATGCGCGCATGATACCGCCAGAAATACCCACCCGCCGGGGCATGAGCTGCTGGACAGTAGGCTTACTGTCGTGTCTGGGGGCAATCGCCCTGGTGATAGTCGGGATGGTTGTACTGCTTGTCGTTGTTTCACGCCGTCCCGAGTTCAAACAGGCAATGTCCACTGGCGTGCAAATCGCCCAGTGCCAGCAGAACTTGCAGGAGATTTACGCCGCGATAGGTCGCTACCGCCAGCGCAACAATGGAAAGTATCCAAAGAACCTGAACGAGCTGGTACCTCGCTACCTGGCGGAGGCGGGTAAACTGAAGTGCCCTGCGGATACCTCCGGTAAGCCGGTGAGTTACCAGTACTTTCAGCCCCAGCCGAACAGCCCGGAAACCGCACCGTTGCTGCAATGTAACCACCATACGGTGATGAACCAGAAGATACCGGTAATCATGCTGAAAAACGGACAGGTTCTGAGCACCTCGCAGTGGAGAGGACGCGATGGTTCGAATGCCCCTGCGCAGGTGCCATCCGAACAAAGGTAGTGGACTTAATGAGTGATTACGGACGCAGGAGGTTTTATTTGCCGTCAATTATGCGCATAAACAGGCTGTTACTCGCCATCAACATAGGTATCGCGATACTCGTCTTACCGGCGTGCCAGAGAAGGCAGCAGGAAGCGGGCGTCGTTCACTTGCGGGCGTGGACCATGTGGGGTGGCGACGAGGCGGAGGCGTTTCAGGTGGTGGTGGACGAGTTCAACCGCAGGCACCCGCACATTCAGGTGCATAATCTCGCAGCGGTGGAGGATACCAAGATTATCCGCGCCATCGTCGCCAACGACCCGCCTGAAATATTCACCTTGCGCGACCCTGGCTATCTGGGCTCGCTGGCGGGAAACGGTGCGCTGCTCTGCCTGGACGAATTCTTCAAGCAGTCCGGGCTGAAGGAGTCGGACTACGCGCCCGGCTCGCTTTCGCAGTGCCGCTATAACGGCACGCTCTATGCGATGATTTACCTGATGGACTGCTTCGCCCTTCTGTGGAACAAGGATGCTTTTCGGGAGGCGGGACTGGACCCCGAGCGTCCCCCCAAAACGTTGAGCGAGCTGTTGGAATACGCTCGAAAACTCACCAGGCGCGACGCGAACGGGCGCATTGTGCGCATCGGCATGATGCCGCCCGACCCGCTCATCATTATCTCCGCGTTTGGGGGGCAGTTTATCGACCCGAAGACCGGAATGCCCACCGCCGACCACCCGCGTAACGTTGAGGCGTTAGAGTGGTACAGGAAGCTGATCGAGGTACAGGGCGGCGCAGAAGAGGTCAATGCGTTTCAGGCAGGTTTCGGGCAAGAGATGGGCATCAACAATCCTTTCCTGGTGGGCAAGGTGGCGATGATGATTAACGGGCAATGGAACCCCTACTGGTTCCAGCGCTACGGTCCAAAGGTGCGCTACGGCGCAGCTCCGATCCCCTATCCCGACCAGTATCCCGAGCAGAAAAACCCCACATGGCTCGGCGGCAACATCTTCTGCATCCCGGTGAACTGCAAGCACCCCAAAGAGGCGTGGGAGTTTCTGCGCTGGACGCAAACCGTGGAGGCACAGGTGCTTTTCGCCAGCACTATGCATGGCGTGCCGAATATTCTGGAAGCGCGAAAAGAGCGTAGCCTGCGCGAGGGCGAGCCATGGAAACGCGCCTTCGCCGTGTTCATGGACGTGGCTAACAGCCCGAATGCACGCCATTTTCCCCCCACCCCGATCACCGGGCTGTACCAGTACGAGATTTACAGTGCAGCGGATTTCGTGCGATACGGAACCAAAACACCCGCCCAGGCGCTGCGCGATGTGCAAAAGCGGGTGTACCGTGAGATGCTGTTCTGGCGGAGGTGATGCACATGGTCAAACGTCAGCATAATCTGCAAGGCTGGCTCTTTGTCTCACCGTGGCTGGCAGGGTTCTTCGTGTTCACCCTGTACCCGATACTGGCGTCGCTGTACTACAGCTTCTGCGACTACCGTGTGCTCACCCCGCCAAAGTGGGTGGGACTGGCGAATTACGCCGCACTGCTGACCGACCGCGACTATTTCCTACCCTCACTCTGGAACACGCTGTTCATGTTGATAGAGCTGCCGCTTGCGCTCATCATCGGGCTAACGATGGCGCTCCTGCTCAATCACAAGATACCCGGTATCGGCGTTTTCCGTACCATTTACTACCTGCCATCCATTATGCCGGTGGTGGCGGTGGCGGTACTGTGGCTGTGGGTATTGAACCCGCAGTATGGGCTGTTGAACGCGGTGTTAACGTCGCTACTCGCCCCGTTTGGGTTGCAGCCTCCCGGCTGGCTCGCCGACCCCAAATGGGCTAAGCCCGCCTTTATCATGATGGATTTGTGGGCGGTAGGCGGCAGCGTGGTTATTTATTTAGCCAGCTTGCAAAACGTACCGGCGCACCTTTACGAAGCGGCGGAGATTGACGGCGCGGGATCGTGGCACAAGACTATCCACGTGACCCTGCCGATGATTTCGCCCGTTATTTTTTATAACCTCATTATGGGCGTTATCTGGACGTTCCAGTACTTCACACAGACATTCATTATGACGCAGGGCGGACCGCAGAACTCCACGCTGTTCTACGCGCTGTACCTCTTCTACAACGCCTTCCGCGATTTTCGCATGGGATACGCGTGCGCGATGGCATGGATCTTGTTCATCCTGACGCTCATTGCCACGCTGATTGTGTTCCGAACATCCGCACGATGGGTCTACTACGAGGGGGAGAGAAACTGATGGCAACGAAGACGATGACGACAAAAAGGCAGATGGCACCCTGGAGGCATTCCAGAGTATGGCGCAGGCGGATTGCTGTCACGGCGGTCTACTTGATACTGATTGCGCTCAGTCTCGCCTTCCTGGCGCCTTTTGCGATGATGGTTTCCACTTCGCTGAAAACCGAAGACCGCATCTTCACCGAGACCATCGAATGGATACCCAACCCCGTTCGGTGGCAGAACTATGCGGACGCGCTGCAGTCTTTTCCCTTCCTGCTCTACCTGCGCAATACGTTGTTCGTGTGTGCACTGGTGGTAGTGGGCACGGTGATATCTTCTGCCCTGCCGGCGTACGGCTTCGCCCGACTACGCTGGAAAGGGCGCGACACACTCTTTCTGATTATGCTGGCAACCATCATGCTCCCCGCGCAGGTCACCATGCTGCCCGTGTTTGTCATGTTCCGCACCATCGGCTGGACGGGAACATACCTGCCTCTGGTGGTACCTCCCTTCTTCGGCAGTGCGTTCGCCATCTTCCTGTTGCGCCAGTTCTTCCTCACCATCCCGCGGGAGCTGTCCGATGCGGCGCGCATCGACGGCTGTTCCGAGTGGCGAATCTTCTGGCAGATTATCGTACCGCTCTCGGTGCCTGCATTGGCGACGGTGGCTTTGTTTGCCTTCATCGGCGCGTGGACGGACTTCATCAACCCGCTGGTGTATCTGACCGACGAGAGCACCTACACGCTGGCGGTAGGGCTACAGACCTTCGTCGGACGACACAGCTCCGAGTGGAACCTGCTCATGGCTGCGGCGACAGTGGTCACTCTGCCGCTGATGGTGGTGTTCTTCTTCACCCAGCGGCTGTTTATCGAAGGCATCACGCTGACAGGAATCAAGGGATAGGAGGCACGTGAATGGCAGCCCCGTTGTTCCATCAGACCGACCTCTTCCGCCCGCATAACGACCCGGACGACCATTTTGACCTGGCGGTCATTTACGCACTGGCTCTACAGGGTAAGATCGACCTGCGTGGCATCGTTATCGATCGCCCGCCGCCGAAGTTCGACGGCGACCCGGACGTAGCGGCTATTGCCCAGCTGAATCACATCACCGGACTGACAGTGCCCGCTGTCGTCGGCTCCGCACAACCGATGAAATCGCCGCACGACACCCAGCCGTCCGCCTTCGGTGTGCAACACTCAGCGCGCCTTCGCAACGACGGGGGCGGGAGGGTACAATCTCTCTGGTGAGCAAACACATGTCGGTCTTGCACGTTCGCTGGCTGGGTAGCATAGACTACGCCGCGGCATGGGAACTGCAACGTGAACTCGTCCGGCAACGGCGGGAGGGAGCCATCCCCGACACCCTGTTGCTTCTGGAACACCGCCCGCCGGTTATTACGCTGGGGCGCGCTTCCCACGCCGAACATCTGCTCGTACCACCAGAGAAACTGCTCCACATGGGCATTCAGGTAGTGGAAACGGATAGAGGCGGAGATGTTACCTACCACGGCCCCGGTCAGCTGGTGGGTTATCCCATTATGGACTTACGTGAGCACGGCAGGGATGTCCACCTCTATCTGCGCAGGCTGGAAGAGGCGATTATCGTTGCCCTGCGCCACTTTGGGATTGAAGCACACCGCAAGCCAGGGTTCACAGGCGTGTGGGTTGGCGATGAGAAAATAGCAGCGATGGGCATCAAGGTAAGTCACTGGGTGACCATGCATGGTTTCGCCCTGAACGTGCACCCGAACCTGAGCCACTTCGGACTGATTGTGCCGTGCGGTATTCACGATAAAGGGGTTACCTCCATCCAGTCCCTTCTGGAACAAGGCGTAACCCTTGAAGCGGTAATGCCACCCGTGATACATGCGTTCGCGCAGGTCTTTAACCTGCAACCTGTTGCAGCACTCGCTCCAGCTTCGCCCGCACCTCTTTAGCCACCGCCTCCAGCTCGGGATGCGAAACCATCTGCATGGCGGAAGTGGGGTCCATCGCCGAAACCACGCAGCCGCCTTCTGCTTCGTACACTACGACATTGCATGGTAACAGCAACCCCACCTCTGGTGTTGTACTGAGGGCGCGGTGCGCCAGCGGTGGGTTACACGCACCCAGAATAATATAGGGACGGTACTCCTCCCCCAGTTTCTCTCGCATCGTCTGCTTGACGTCGATGGTGGTCAACACACCAAACCCCTCTGTCTTGAGAGCGGCAACGGTCTTCTCTACTGCATCTGAGTAGGGCAGGGATACCGTTATCCGCAACCCGACTGAAGTCTGCTCGATAGCCATGCTTACTCTTCCTCCTCGATAATCCGGTAGCTGCTGCGAACCTGCGCAAAGGCTGCCAGGTGAGCTTGAACGCTGCAGTATTTGTCTTCCGACAGCTTAATGGCTTGCTCTAACGCAGTGGGATCGAGACCTTTGCCCCTGAAGACGTACTCTATCTCAATCTGAGAGTAGACCCGTGGATACTCCTGTCGTCTCTCGCCTCGCACTTTTATCTCAAGCCCTTTCAGTGGTTGCCTCTTCTTTTGCAGGATGCTGACCACGTCTACTCCAGTGCAACCCGCCAGTGCGTGCAATAACAGCTCCATAGGGCCGATGCCCTCGCCTCGCCCACCGCCATCGGGCGAAACGTCCATCACCAGCGGGTGTCCCCCTGATGAGATACTCAGAAACTGCAAGCCATCTATCCAGCGTGTCTTGATCTCGGTCATACCGTCTCCTCCTCGTGTGTTTCACCATGTTAGATACGTCAGATAGTGAGGCAGATTCGCTGTTCACAGCAGCTTCGCAATCAGGTCTAGCGTCTCCCGTACAGAGCGGGCTGTCCTGTCTGGCGCATCATGGCGCTGAGCATCCCACTGCAGGTAGTGCAAAGCCGCTTGCTCAAGAGCCGACTTCACTGCCGCCATCTGATAGATAACCTCTGCAGGCGCGCGCCCTTCCCTCACCATGCGCTGCAAGCCGCGCACCTGTCCTTCGATGCGCTTCAGACGGTCAATCACTTGCGACGGCAACGGCTCGTTCCGTGAATCCATCGCTGGTATATACCTCCTACCGGTATATGGTATCCTTTACTTTCTCCATACAGAGCCGATATCCTCCGGGATTTGCAGCAAGTTTAGCCAGCGACGATACTGATCGAGCGGTAACGGACGATTGCCAGCAAGGTAGTGATTGAGGAAAGCCCCGCCTCCCGAGATACTCCAGCGGATGAGCCACAGCGCCGGTTGACGCACCTGTGGGATACTACCTGTTACCGATTTACCGTTCGGCTCCACAGTGAACGCAACGCGCAGCAGCTGATTTCCGCTATCCGCGTCGGTCACTTCTACCTCTCCGTCTACGGGATTCAGGGTATCATTGACCACAATCAGCGTGTGAACCCCATTCTCAGGCTCACTGAGCATGGCGCACACGTCTGTCTGCACCCGCTGGATATACACATAGGCGAGCTTCTTTCGGTAGTAGTAATCCACGATGGCATCCGAGATAATGGGCCAACCGTCCCGCAGATTCCACCACAGGATACCCGTCGTGCGCCATTTGCGTTGCCGCCAGCGTTCGATAAAAAACTTGAGCGCCTCAGCCTGACTGATCTGCGACGCGAGGATAAAGTCGTCCAGATTATCAGGCACATTGTCAAAAAGCACCGCAATCTGTTTTGCCATCAGCGGGATGCGGTAGTTGTAATCAGTCATTTGAGGCAGCGGGCGAACAGCATGGGTTAGCCACTGGTCGTTGTCCTGCCAGGGCCACAGGTGTTCAGGCTCCATCATCTGCTCCAGACTGCGCCTGTCCGGACATCCATGATAGCCGATTTCACTGACGAAATGCGCCAGCGAGCGGGTGTAGTTAGGTCCCTTAAAATCGTCACGTGGTCCCCACAGGTGTTGCTCCGGGGTGAGATTGGCATCTCCACCGCGACGCATCGCTTCGGGACTGACATAGGGAGAACTGGGGAGATACGAACGGAACGGGTCCAGCCGCCGAACGACCTCGGCATGCACCTGACGGCTGATTTTGTCCGTATTGGGGTCGATGCCCATACCTGTCCAGAAGTAGGTATGGTCGATCTCATTGTTGCCGCACCAGAGAACCAGACTGGGATGGTTGCGCAAACGGTGGACTACCTCTTCCGCCTCCTGCCGTGCAGCGGGGATAATCTCGTCGGGATAGATGGCGCAGGCAAAGGCGAAATCCTGCCAGACCATGACCCCATGCTCGTCGCACAGGTCGAAGAAGGCGTCGGGCTCGTAAACGTTACCGCCCCAGCAGCGCACCATATTGCAGTTCAGGTCGACCAGCATATCGAAGGTGGGCTTCAGGTGTTGCACGTCGCGGCTGTGGAAGGCGTCCAGCGGAACCCAGTTTGTTCCCTTCGCGAACACCTTCACGCCGTTGACCACGAACACGAACTCTCCGGGATTCTCGGGAGTGGTAACCTCTGTGTATTCCAGCTTCGCCGTGCGCAGACCGATCCGACAGCGATGCGTGTCCAGCACATTGCCCCGTGCATCCAGCAGGTCTGCAGCCGCATCGTATAGCACCGGTTCTCCATAGCCTCTTGGCCACCACAGGTGTACACTCTGAAGGTGTAACCACGCCCGCCCGTGTGTGTGGAATACGGGATGAAGGCTCTCATGCACCGTCTCTCCATCGCGGGACAGGCGCAGACGCACCTGCCAGTCGTCGATGCAATGCTCATCGGTGATAAAGTCCCAGTCCACAAAGACCACTGCCGAACCGCGTTGCGCATCCACGGCGGTTGTGGCCCAGTAGACTGAACGCCAGCGAGTCGGTGGCAGAAATCGTACATACACGTCTCGCCAGATGCCTGCCGTCACCACGCGCGGCATGATGTCCCAGCCGTACATGTGAGGGGCTTTGCGAACAGCCAGCGACTCGAAACCACAGGGCGATGCGCTCTCGAAAGGCGCAGGTATACGCTCTCGCCCCTCCAGCACCGCTGAACGTATCCTGACCACAATCTCGTTTTCACCAGACTTCAATGCGCTGGTCACCTCAAAGCGGTGCGGGATCAACATGTTCGACGCCTCACCCACGAACGTGCCGTTTAACCACACTTCGGCAAGGCAATCGAGCCCATCGAAGACCAGCTCGGCAGTATGACCGTCAGGAATACCAGGGGCATCGAAACGCCTGCGATACCACCACTCGCAGGTCTCATACTCTCTCAGGCGGTAGATGTTGTTCCCCACAGACAGCTCAGGCAACATGCCAGCCCGTATCAAATCCAGCTCCACGTTGCCGGGCACGCATGCGGGCACAACAGGCATTTTGCTAAAGTCTACGGCGTGAAGACTGATGTGTCTCTGTAGCTGAGGACGGTAACTCAAGTGCCACTCGCCGTTCAGGTCTATTCGCTGCATGTTTTCCCTCCTCTGGTTGTTAATCCCATACGTCGGTCAGCTTGTAGTAAACCACACCCGTAACCTGATTCCAGTGTGTACGCATCTTTTCCGTTACCACGAGCAAGCCTGTTAGCATCGATGTTTTGCCATGTGAGCAGGAACTCCTGCCACATCAGGATAGCCCCCCGTGGCAGAGGTCAGGAAAGGTCGCGTTGCGACTAGCCCTCCCCCCGTGAGGGCAATATGTGGATGCGTGCGCGGTGTACCAGCGTCAGGAGAAGGCGATAGCGATGCGCACTCAGCCGCGAGAAGGCGTCTACCGCTGCCCAGTTAGTGCCGTTAACGCATACAGGACGCCTATTGATGACAAACATACTGTTACGATAAATAGGTACGGCAAAAGAATGCATCCCGATGCTGCATAACCAAAAGCGCATCTGTCAGGGTGTCTCCGCAGAGATGGCATCCTCCCACCCCTTGCCCTGCAACAGCATCCGTTCATCGCCCCTGCCCTTCGGCAATCCCAGCATCTGACACGCGCCGTCCAGAGACAGAACCTTGCGAGAGGACTGTGTGGAACGTTCTGCGTCCGGTGACAACCGCACCGTGACTGCCGGCGTCCCTGACAGAGGCGATGGTGCTGGTGCAAACAGTTCGCGGTCCAGGTCGTCCAGTGACTTGCCTTCCAGCCCCTCCTCACGCATGAGTTCTGCAGGAGGTACCGCTCTCAATCGTCCCGCTTTTGCCGCGCGGATGGTCTTGCCTGCAGCGCGAATCCAGTAATCGCGGACGGAGGCATCCATCTTTTCTCCTGCGCCCCAGTGGATCAACCAGCCGCTTCCAAAAGGCACCGCGACCAGACACGGGACATAATTACTACTCCATACCAGCACTGCGCTCCGCTCGGGCAGAATCTGGCGAATAGGCGGAACGTTCAAATGCTGAGGGTCGGGTAGGTCAATGGCTCTTCCTTGTTTTGTCAATCGAAGCGGAAGCACGCCTTGCGCGGTGGACGCACGTAAGTCAAAGAAATCCGCCCAATGGTCGGAATCCAACCGACCAGTCTGGATGTCTTTGGCAATGAAGTGCGGGACGCCAATCGGCATCACGTAGATCCCGCCGCTCCTCACATATTCTACCAGAGCCTGAGCCACCGGGCCACCCCACGCGCCAATCTCAGGGTAAGTGTGGTCGGTGGCAATCAGAACGGCACCAAACTGCTGCAGACCGGCGAGATTGAGCTGCTCTCGGGTGAGCAGGTGAACTTCGAACCCTTCCTCCCGAAGGAGGCTGGCAATCTTCTCCCCCGTCCATTCGGAAGCATACGGCTTTGCCCACGTGGAGTAGTCTACCAAATCATCGGCGATGACACCGACTTTCAGCGCAGGCTGAACCAGCGCGACAGCAACCAGAAGCAGCAGCACACGTTTCCCTCCCCTCGTTCCGTTCGTTGCTTGGGGATTCGTCTCCGCGGAATGTTTTCCTGCGCTGTCCGGCAGTAGGTAGCCTCTGTGCTACTGGGGATTCAACCAAGAGGCTCATCTTCCAAAGGGCATTCGGCGGGCGTATCGAGCACCCCTGGTAGATTGACATCCGCTCGCGCCCTTTGATATACTGCTTAGGGACTTCAAGCAAGACAGGAGGTTTGTTTTCTTGATAGACACCAGCGACTTCCGCAACGGTCTACATATCATCGTAGATGGCGACATCTACACCATCATCGAGTTCATGCATGTCAAACCCGGCAAAGGCGGAGCATTTGTGCGCACCAAGCTGAAGAATGTGCGTACCGGCGCTGTGCTGGATAAGACCTTCCGTGCCGGTGAACGCATGGAGCAGGCGTTCCTCGAGCGCAAGCCCATGCAGTTCCTCTATAACCAGGACGATGAGTACTACCTGATGGACATGGACACGTACGACCAGATTATGGTGCGCCGTGAGCAGTTCGGTGAAGGCATCAAGTACCTCAAAGAGAATATGGAGGTAACAGTACTGATGCACGAGGGGCGCGTGGTCGGCGTGGAGATGCCCTGGTTTGTAGAACTGCAGGTGGTAGAAACGGACCCCGGCGTACGAGGTGATACCGCCTCTGGAGGCTCCAAGCCCGCTACACTAGAGACTGGTGCGGTGGTGCGCGTGCCGTTCCATATCAATGTGGGCGACATAATCAAAGTGGATACACGCACCGACCAGTATCTTGAGCGCGTGAAAACGCAGTAGACCCGGACGAAAGGGGGCGAGCTTATGGGACGCCCGGGGCGTTCCTTTCATGCCCGTAAAGGAGCCGAGCTGATGGAAGACCTGCTGCAGCTGGCAGGTATTGTTGCGACGGCGGGCGCTGTGCTAGCAGCTGCCTACCTGCTCTGGGGCGTCTTCTCAGGCATGGCAACGTCGTGGGCAACCCTGCCTGCCGCAGAGCGTCTGCGCGTGGAGCAGAACATACACCTTGCCGGTCGGGCACTGCTTACAGCCACAGCCGTCGCTGCAGCCAGCTTTACCCTACTCTATCTCCGCGAAACGACCATTGGATACCTCTTTCTCTTGCTCGCTGCTTTGCTGGCTTTAGGCGTCCCTCTGGGCATCATTCATCTCGCCCCTCAGACCGGACGAGAACCCACCCTTTTACCTGTGATTGTGACATCCTTCCAGCAGGCAGGCATATTGTGTCTGGTGCCCGGCATTATCTTCGCTGTGCTGGATGTTTGGGTGCGGGTAACATCCGGGTACTTCCGTGAGATGTTCAACCGCGCGAATCTGCAGTATGGCGCGAACGTCGCCAGAGAGAGCCAGCCGACCAACCGGTTTCTCGGATACTGCTGGCAGCTGCCCTTCTGTCGCCCAAGCATCCGCAAAAACTGTCCTATTTATCACGCGCGACGTGCCTGCTGGCGTGAAGGCGTCGGCTGTATGTGCGAGGAGCGCGTCATCCTTCAGGCTTTAGAGGGTAAGGGCGCGCCCAGTCCCGACCCCCGCCAAAACGTGCGCTTCATTCCGTACAACCGGCATCTCTCCAAGGAAGAGAAACAGGAGCGTTGCCGCAACTGTATCATCTACAACTACCGGCAACAGCAGAAGTATCAGGTTATCGCCCCCATCGTAATCGTGGCTGCGGTTGCCATCGTGGTTCATTACGCACAACAGGCTCAGCAGATTCTCTTCCAGGTGTTGCGCACGGTAGATAACTTCGTCGCGCGGTTCGCTTTTTTGCCCTCTTCTGGCGAGGTGCAATATATGAAGATTGAATCTCTGGCGCGCTCTTCCGAGTTCGTAACGTGGATGATGATAGGCATCATCGCGGTCATCTTCGTGAGCTACGTACTGCGCGTCGTAGAGTACTTCATCTTCCAGCTGAAGGTGTAACCGATGGTACAAACCGAGTTAGAACGGATTGAAAGATTACTGGAACTGCTCCATCAGAGCGATGCCAGCGAACTGGAGGTGGAGACGAACGGCTGGAGGCTGCGCGCGAGGCGGCAGGTGGCTGTGGCTGTTCCAACCAGCCCTGAACCAGAAGCAGAGCAAGTTCAACTGCCTGCTGAACCTCCGTCTGTGTGGGTACGCTCCCCGCTGGTCGGTTTCTTCCAGCCCCGTCCCAAACCGCTACAGGTGGGCGATAAGGTGAAGAAGAATGAGGTCGTATGCATGATTAAAGCCATGGGGTTGATGAACGAAGTGCGAAGCCCCGCAGACGGTCGTGTGGTGGAAGTGTGTGTGGAAGGGGGAGTAGCCGTCGAGTACGGGCAGCCCCTGTACCGCATCGTGGAGGAGAGCGACGATGAAACGAGCGCGTGAAGCATGGAGCCTGATAGAGATACTGATAGTGCTCGCGCTGCTGCTCATACTCGCCATCTGGTTGTTGCCAAAGTATACGGGCAGGGGCATGGAACCGTCGGGGCAACCACGTAAAACCCCCGAGAACGCCGCGCTCGCGGTTCAATGCCGGAACAATCTACAGCAGATTCGCCTTTCCATCCGCATGTCCCGTCCCACGGGGGAAGAACCCCTTCCGGCTTCATTGCAGGAGCTGCGACTACCTGCAGAGATGCTTGACTGCCCGGTGAGCAAACAACCTTACTGGTACGATCCCCAAACCGGGCGCGTGCAGTGCCTGACTCCGTCGCATGAGGGATTTTGAGCATGTTCCAGAAGATACTGATAGCCAATAGAGGCGAGATTGCGTTGCGCATTATTCGCGCGTGTAAGGAACTCGGCATAGCTACCGTAGCTGTGTATTCCGAAGCGGACGCGGATAGCCTGCACGTGCAGGCGGCTGATGAGGCTGTGTGTATCGGTCCCGGGCCGGGTAAAGACAGCTACCTGAACATCCCCAACGTGATTATGGCAGCCATCATCACCGGCGCAGAAGCCATCCATCCGGGCTATGGCTACCTCTCGGAACGCGCCAGCTTCGCTGAGGCGTGTGAAGCGAGCGGACTGGTGTTCATCGGTCCGCCACCATCTGCTATCGAGAAAATGGGGGATAAAGCAGTCGCACGTGAAATCGTGCGCCACGCCAAGGTACCTGTCGTGCCCGGCACACACGGCGCGGTGCGCAGCGAACAGGAAGCGCTCAAGCAGGCACAGCGTATTGGCTATCCCGTACTGGTGAAAGCTGTAGCTGGCGGCGGAGGCAAAGGCATCCGTCTGGCCGAGAACGCCGAAGAGCTATCTCGCGTCCTGCAGCTGGCACAGAGTGAGGCTCTGGCGGCATTTGGTTCGCCAGAGGTATACGTGGAAAAGTTCATCCCTGACCCGCGCCACGTAGAGGTGCAGGTGCTTGCCGATTCCTATGGCAACGTCATCCATCTGGGTGAGCGCGAATGTTCTATTCAAACCGCGCGACGTCAAAAAATGGTAGAAGAAGCTCCGGCTTCTGTGGTGGCTCCCGCCCTTCGCCAGAAGATGGGTGAAGCGGCGGTACGCGCGGCGAAGGCGGTTGGTTACGTCAACGCAGGTACGGTAGAATTTCTTCTGGACAGCAAAGGCAACTTCTACTTTATCGAAATGAACACGCGCATTCAGGTGGAACATCCCGTTACCGAGCAAATCACCGGGGTGGACATCGTGCGCGAGCAGATACGTATCGCCGCAAAAGAACGGTTGCATCTGTCTCAACGTGACGTGCAGTGGCGTGGACACTCCATAGAGTGTCGCCTCACCGCTGAGGACCCTGACAACGATTTTGCCCCCTGCGTGGGCAAGATCACGCATCTGGTACTGCCGGGGGGACCGGGCGTGCGCGTGGACACCCACCTGTACCCGGGCTATGTCATACCCCCCTACTACGACTCCCTGCTCGCCAAGATTATCGTGTGGGCTGAAGATAGACCGTCCGCGATAGCACGTATGAAGCGAGCACTGGAAGAGACACGGGTGGAGGGTGTCAAAACCAATCTGCCTTTCCTGAAGCGCATCATCGACCACCCGGAGTATCAAAAGGGGAACGTGTCTACTCAGTTCCTGCGCCGATACCTGCGAAACGGTACGGAGTGAGGGAGAGCGAACATGAGCAGTTCTACATTGCGAAAACATACTGCCGGTACCCGTCGCATGGCAAGGGAACTGGCTTTGCGCCTGCTGTATCAGGTGGATATTGCACAGATGCCGCTGGACGAATGCTTTGCCTTTGCGATAGAGCATATGCCCATCGACGAAGAGGGACAGCGGTTTGCCTACGAACTGGCTTCTGGCACTCTGCAGAACCTGCAAAGGATCGACTCCATCATCGCCCGGTTCGCTATTGGCTGGCCACCCGAACGTCAGCCTGCTCCCGACCGCAACGTGCTTCGTCTGGCGATATACGAGCTGCTGCATCATCCCGAAACGCCACCCGGTGTGGTCATCAGTGAGGCGGTAGAACTGGCGAAGAAGTATAACTCGGACGAGTCCGGCAAATTCGTCAACGGTGTTTTGGCGAGCGTATTGAAACATCTGGAGGAGTACCGGTGAGCGCAACCCTTTTAGATGGTGCAGCCACCGCTGCACAGATTCGAGAGGAACTCAAGCCGCGCGTGCAGAAGCTGCGCGAGGCAGGTATCGTGCCGAAGCTGAGCGTTGTTCTCATCGGCGATGACCCGGCATCTCACACTTACGTACGCATGAAAGCGAAAGCGTGCCGAAGCATCGGCGTCGAGTCCGAAACCTTTGCCCTGCCTGCCGCCACAACACAGCAAGAGGCGGAGGACCTCATCGCTCGGCTGAACGACGACCATCACGTGCATGGCATTCTCGTGCAGCATCCTGTGCCGAAGCACCTGGACGAGATACGCCTGCTTAGCCGCCTGTCTCCGGACAAGGATGTGGATGGCATCTCGCCGGCTTCGCTGGGCGCACTGGTAGCGGGCGTGGCGAAGTTCATCTCGTGTACACCGCTGGGCATCGTGGAGCTGCTGGACCGGTATCATCTCCCCATCGAAGGGCAGCGGGCAGTGGTTGTGGGACGAAGCATCATTCTGGGCAAGCCGCTTGCCCTGCTGCTGCTGCTGCGCAACGCGACCGTCACCGTATGCCATACCCGCACGCGAGATTTACCCTCCCTTACCCGCGAGGCAGATATTCTGGTTGCGGCGTGCGGCAGAGCGGAACTGATTACAGGCGACATGATACGCCCGGGCGCGGTGGTCGTGGATGCCGGGTACAACCGCGTAGAGGGTCGCAGTGGCGATGTGGGCGATGTGCACTTCGAATCGGCGTCACAGGTGGCGTCATATATCACCCCTGTGCCGGGTGGTGTCGGACCTATGACCATCGCCATGTTGCTTTCCAACACCGTCCGCGCGGCAGAAATGAGACTGGAGGCAGGATAAAGATGCCGTTTGACCTCCAGCAGTACCTTCAGCAACGAGTTCGCCTAGTAGATAGCGCGCTGCACCGCTATCTGCCGGACGAGGATACGCGTCCTCAGGTGTTGCATCGCGCCATGCGTTACAGCACCATGTCCGGCGGAAAGCGGTTGCGTCCGGTGCTGGTCATCGCCGGTGCAGAGGCTGTCGGGGGGACGGCGGACGTGGTGTTACCCACCGCTTGCGCGATAGAGCTCATCCATACCTTCTCGCTGATACATGACGACCTGCCCGCCATTGACAACGACACCCTTCGCCGCGGGCGACCAACCTGTCACGTGCAATTTGGCGAAGCGGTGGCGATTCTTGCCGGGGACGCGCTGTTTGCTACCGCCTTTGAACTGGTGGCGCGAAACGTGGAGACTGCCCCCGCGGAGCGCGTCGTGCGCGCGCTGCAGGTGATTGCCGAAGCCTCAGGCACGCGCGGCATGGTCGGCGGGCAGATGGTTGATATCGAATCGGAGAGAAAGCCGGTAGATGCCGAAACTCTGGAGTATATCCACCGCCACAAAACGGCTGCTCTCATTCGCGCTTCAGTGGTGTCTGGAGCGATTCTCGCCGGGGCTGAACAGGGGCAGATAGACGCCCTGAGCTGTTACGGGGAACTCGCAGGGCTGGCATTTCAAATCGCTGACGACCTGCTGAACGTGACCGGCGACCCGGGCAAGACCGGCAAAGCGGTGGGAACCGATGCCGAGCGAGGCAAAGCCACATACCCGGCGCTTTATGGTGTGGAAGCCTCGCGCCAGCGGGCACATCAACTGGTGAAAGAAGCTGTGGAAGCGCTGAGACCCCTTGGCGAAAAGGCAGAGCCGTTGCGGGCCATTGCCCACCTCATGGTAGAACGGGAGGGATAGCAAAGTGCCGAAGCCGGCTGGCACATTGATTGTGATTACCGGAAGCATGTTCGCAGGTAAGTCGGAGGAGTTGATACGTCAGGTGCGCCGTGCCCTGTACGCGCGCAAAAAAGTACAGGTGTTCAAATCCGCACTGGACAACCGATGGGACAGCGCGGCTATCGCCACACATAACGGCGTGCGGTTCGAGGCAATACCCGTTTCATCCAGCGCGGATTTGGAGCGACTGGTGGAAGCCGATACAGAGGTCATCGCTATCGAGGAAGTGCAGTTCTTCGACGAAGGCATAGTGGCATTGTGCGACCGCTGGGCAAACGAGGGCAGGACGGTCATCGCGGCGGGGCTGGACCAGGACTTTCGCGGTCAGCCGTTCGGTTTTATGCCCATCCTTCTGGCTCTGGCAGATGAGGTGATTAAGCTGCGCGCCATCTGTGCCCGATGCGGACAACCTGCCAGCAAAACACAGCGTCTGGTGGATGGACGCCCTGCCTCGTGGGACGAGCCGACCATTCTCATTGGCGCGGCGGAGCGATACGAGGCGCGCTGCCGACGATGCCACAAAGTGCTCCACGCCCCGCGCAATGGACACCGACGCAATAAACGCCCTGTCTCCACACCACAAATCGTGGAGCAGCAAGAGAGCCTGTTTTGAACGCTTGGGAAGGAGTAACAATGATAAGCCTGATAGATGCGAAGACACTTAACGCCGACGAAATAGCATGGCTACAAGAGGTGTACCGCACTATCCTACGGCATATTCCCCACGCTCGGCTGATACTGTATGGTAGCACGGCGCGGGGGAGCCGTACTCCCGAGTCGGACTACGACCTGATTGTCCTGACACCTCAACCCCTGCCGCCGGCTCTACGTGACATGGTGCGCGCAGAGATTTACGACATCGAGTTGACGCACAACCTTGTGCTATCGATACTTTTCCTTGACGTGGTTGAATGGGAGCGACTGCGCTGCTGGCAACATCCGTTCTGGCACAATGTCTCACGGGAAGGTATCGTCATAGAGTAATGGATCAACAACAGGCTTGCTATACATTGATAGACCGTGCGAAGGAAACGTTAGCCGAAGCGGCAGTCCTTTCGCAATCAGGCTACCGCTTCGGAGCGATGAACAGGTTGTACTACGCTTGTTTTTATGCCGTTAGCGCACTTCTGCTGTCGGAAGGAATTTCTTCGTCCAAACACACAGGGGTGATTTCGCTATTCGACCAGCACTGGATCAAGCCTGCAAGGCTGCCACGAGAAATGGGCAAATTCTACCGCAAATTGTTTGACCTGCGCCATCAGGGCGACTACGCTGGCTTACTAGGGGTTGGAGATGCCGAAATGCTGGAACTTCAGGAACAAGCTCGTCGCTTCATAGAGAATATCGAGAAGACTTTGCAAGTTAAAGATTCAGAACCCTACCACGGTGCCACAGAGGTGGATACTTGACAAGATGAACAGCCATCTCCAGACCCTCTCAGGAACGATACGCGCCGTTCTGGACATCAAGGACGCGGTGCGCGAGGAAGCACTGCGTCAGTCGCGCGATCTTATCCGTCTCTCCGCCACTACCGTACGCAGTATCCATCGCCACGAGTTTGAGAACGCCCAGCGGGGGCTTCAGGAAGCTGCTCAGCGGGCGGCGGAGATTATCGCCTTGCGCGAAAACCACCCGGACATCTATTATGCGGGCTATGCACAGGACGCGCTCAAAGAGTACGCCGAAGCCAGCCTGCTGCTCGCACTGGTGCAGGGGCAGCCGTTGCCCTCCTTTACCGAACTGAACATCGAAGTACCTGCCTATCTAAACGCGCTGTGCGAGGCCGCCAGCGAGTGCCGAAGGCACATTTTAGACCTGCTGCGAAACGGCGACACCGCCCGAGCGGAAAAACTGCTTGCCGAAATGGACGATATTTACTACATGCTGGTGACCTTCGATTACCCTGACGCGCTGACGGGTGGGCTGCGCCGCAGCGTGGATGCCCTTCGTGCCGTGCTGGAACGCACCCGCGGCGACGTGACCATCACCGCCATCCAGCGCGAGCTGGAGGAGGCTTTACGGCAGGATTCACAGCAATCCTAATGCCTTCAGTCCCTTCACCGACTCGTCCACCGACTCGGCAAACACAGACACCGCCGTATCGACCTGCTCCGCCGAGACAATCAGCGGCGGCTCGAACCGGATGACGCGCGGGTTGTTCAGTGTGTACGCGGCGATAACCCCGCGTCGCGTCATCCCGCCAATGACCAGTTTCGCCACATCCTCGTTGCCGAACTCCACACCCACCATCAGCCCCTTCCCACGCACCTGCGTCACCACGTCGGGGTATTCCTGTTGAACCGCGTTCAACCCGCGCAGCAGCTGTTCGCCGCGCTCTGCGGCGCGGGCAGGCAGGTTCTCCTCCTGCAATACCTGCAACGTGGCGATTCCAGCCGCACACGCCAGCGGGTTCCCCCCGAAGGTGCTGGTGTGAATCAGCGGGTTATCGCCAAAAGAGCGTTCCCAGATTTGGGGCGTCGAGGAGAACGCTCCAGACGGTAGCACTCCGCCCCCCAGGGCCTTCGCCAGTGTGATAATGTCTGGCTGTACCCCCCAGTGCTGCACCGCAAACATACTGCCCGTACGCCCCAGCCCGGTCTGCACCTCATCCACAATCAGCAACGCCGCGCGTTCATCGCACAGCTGGCGCAATTTCGGCAAATAGTCATCCGGCGGAAGGAAGATGCCCCCTTCGCCCTGAATCGGCTCGACGATAATGCCTGCGGTATCCTCGTCCATTTCACGGGCGACAGCATCTGCATCGCCAAACGGCACATGCACAAAACCCGGCACCAGCGGATAAAACGGTTGCCGGTACTGCTCGCGTCCTGTCGCGCTCAGAGACCCCATGCTTTTGCCGTGATAGCCCCCCACCGTGGCGATGAACTTATGCTTGCCCGTGTATTTGCGGGCGATTTTGAGCGCGCCCTCCACCGCCTCGGTGCCGCTGTTGCAGAGGAAACTGTATTGTAAGTCGCCAGGCAGTACCTTCGCCAGCGCCTCGCAAAAATCCGCCACCAGAGCACTGAAGAACACCTTGCTGGATAGCGGCATTCTGTCGAGCTGCGCTTTCACCGCTTCTACCACTCGCGGATGGCGATGCCCCAGCGCAAAGGTACCATAGCCCCCCAGAAAATCCAGATAAGCACGCCCGGTATGGTCATACACATACATCCCCTCGGCACGCATCTCCACGCCGAAATCGGCGAACTTCATCAGCTGTGCCAGTCCCGGGTTAACGTACTGCATGTACTTCTCGTAGGTCTGCTCGAGAATGTCTGTCATGCTACCCTCCTAGTATACCGAGCTATCCACCACGCGCCGCCCGTCGTAGGCAGGTCGGATGCGTTTGTGTTTCAAAACATATTCTGACACGATGTCCAGCCGTTTCCTGCCCGTATCCTCATATGCAATGCCCATCGGCTGCAGGTAGCGCTGCGCGAAGTAACTGTTGGTGGACACGAGATACTGCCGGTCATCCTGCAACGGTTGACCATTCACGGTCACCTCCAGCAGCTCCCCACCCTGATAACGGTAGCGGATGCCGGAAACCGCTGGGCGGGTACGTCGTAAGAGTTCCCGCAGCTGCGCTCCCGTCACCCGAAACTTCACCATCGTGTTGCCGAACGGCAGGGCTTTCGCGAGGTCGTAGCGCGTTATCGGTCCGCGCAAAATGGGGGCGCGCACGCCGCCCATGTTCTCCAAATCCGCTTCCGAGCCCAGCATCTCGCGCAAGGCGTCCGCAACAAGGTTGTACTCCGCATAGTCGTCGCCGCGGCGGGTGAAGTCGTCTTCCGCCTCGCCAAGAACCACTCCGTAGTAGTTCTGCAGCGGCTTCCAGTAGCGGGCGACCACTGCCTTTACCGCCGGGTCGTCAGGGATATCCGGAGAAACCAGCAGCAGCCCACCGCGATAACTCATGAACGTCCATTTGCCAGTGCCCGGGTCGCGGCGCAGGATGACCTCCAGCTTGCCCAGTTCCCCTCCCCACTGGAACGCCTGCGCGATAACCGTTCCGTTTTTCTGGAATGCGCTCTGCAGGTCGCCTGCGGGCACAAAATCGGGCTTTGCTAACCGCGTGTGCGAGTGCCCACCGATAATCACGTCGATGCCCGACACCTCCCGCGCCAGTCGCCTGTCCACTTCATACCCCAGATGCGAAAGCAAAATCACGATGTCTGCTTGCTGCCGCAGCTGCGGAACCAGCCGACGCGCCGTATCGATGGCGTCCAGAATCTCTATCCCCTCGCGCGTGGCAGGGTAGCCGCGCGTGCTTTCCGTGACCAGCCCGAAGACCGCGATGCGCGCCCCCTCCACCTGTAATATCTCGTAAGGCTTTAGCAGCGGCTGTCTGGTGTTTGCGTCTACCACATTGGCACACACCACGGGATAGCGCGCCATCTCAATCAGCTTTTGCCAGCGGGCGCGGGGATTGTTGAACTCATGGTTGCCGTGCGTGGCGATGGTGTAGCCCACAGCATTCATGGCTGCCACGTCTGCCTCGCCGCCATACTCTATCGAGAATGCCGTACCGTCATGGAAATCGCCGGTATCCACGACCCACGTCGTGCCAAACGCCTGTCGCAACTGGCGCACCAGAGTGGCACGTCGGGCGATGCCCCCGATATTGCGGCGGAGAGCCAGCTGTGCTTCCTGGGTGTTAGGGTCGGGTGGGTCCGGATAGTTGAAAGGCAAAAGGTTGCCATGTGTGTCGTTGGTATGCAGAATCGTTAACTTCCAGTAGCGCGGCGGCGCGTCGGAGGCGATAAGGGATGGCACACCCCACCCCATCAGCCCTGTCGCGATGAGCAAGCATTTCACAAAGCGCATGGTTCTTCTCCTTCCTTCTCAGCCAGCAGGGAACTCCATCAGCTCTTTTGGTGCACGTGTAAGCACCTCTACCCCGTCCTCGGTGACCAGCACATCGTCCTCGATACGTACACCGCCCACGCCCTCGATATAGATGCCCGGCTCCACCGTGAACACCATGCCCGGTTGCAGCACGACCTCCGATTTTTGTGCAAAGCCCATGCCGTCGTGTACACTCAAGCCGATGCTGTGTCCCAGCGAATGGGTGAAGCAGTCACCGTAGCCCGCATCGGTGATGACTTGCCGCGCAATGGCGTCGACATCACAGCCCTTCACGCCCGGTTTGATGGCGTCAATGGCACGCAGCTGCGCCTCCAGCACCGTCCGGTAAATGCGTCGCTGTTCCTCTGTTGCCCTACCGATGACCACCGTGCGGGTGATGTCCGAGCAGTAGCCGTCCACCTCCGCGCCGAAATCCAGCGTCACGAAGTCGCCCGGACGGAAGCGACGCTCGGAAGTCTCCGCATGGGGAATGGCGGAGTTTTCGCCAGAGGCAACGATGGTGTCGAAAGCCGGACGACGCGCCCCCTGCCGACGCATGTAGAACTCCAGCTCCATCGCCACATCCAATTCCACCGTCTCCGGCTGCATGAAAAGCCGAATGTGGTTAAAAGCAGCATCGGCGATTCCGCACGCCTGGCGGATACAGGCAATCTCTTCCGCGTCTTTGACCAGCCTCAACTCTTCCACCACGCCGCTCGTGGCTATCCATTCCACACCCATCTCGCCATATTTCTCGCGCCAGCCTTCCAGTGTTTTGACGGTGATATGGTTTGCCTCGAAGCCTATCTTTCGCAGTGCGCGCGTTTCCATCTGGGTCTTCAGGACGTCATCGTCAGGGTTGTCGGGCACGATAACCTCAAAACCGGGGGCTTCCTTCTGGGCGCGCAGGGTGTACCGTTTATCCGTCAGCAGCACCGCAAAATCTCTGCCAATCAACAGAGAACCAGCACTACCGGTAAAACCGCTCAGGTAACGGACGTTCGGGCGAGAAGTGATCAGGTAGGCTTCAAGGAAAGGGTCATCCATACGGGCTCGCAGGCGTTCTATCCGGTGGGCGAAACGCGGGCTCATCGGCGGCTCTCCTCCAGGATGAATTTCACCGCGTCTAACGCTAGCAAGTAGCTCATCACCCCGAAGCCCGCGATAATCCCGTGAGTAACCGGAGCGGTCACCGAGTGCCGCCGAAACTCCTCACGCCCATAGATATTGGAAAGATGAACCTCCACGGTGGGCAAACGCACCGCTGTAATGGCATCCCGAATAGCGATGCTGTAATGGGTGTAAGCACCGGGGTTAATAATCAGCGCGTCTGCCCATTGCAACGCCTCATGAATGGCTTCGATAATCTCTCCCTCGTGGTTGGACTGGGTGATGCGCACTTCCAGCCCCAATGTTCTTGCCCGGTCGAGAATACGCTGGTTAATCTGCTCCAGATTCAGGTGACCGTATACTTCCGTCTCCCGTATCCCCAGCATGTTCAGGTTTGGTCCATGAATCACAGCAACTCGTGGCATTGCTCTCTCCTCATTCCTGCTTGTGCTGTTGGTCTTCTTCGACCAGAAGTTCGATGATGCCATCGCGTATGGGATAACGACGATGACATTTGTCACACACGAGGCTGTCTTCGCTTTCCTGACGCAGCGGCGGTCGGTCATCGCACGCCGGACACGCCAGTATACGTAACAGTTCCTCACTTAATGGCATCGCTTCCTGCCCTCCCGGACTTTCTCGCCCGTATTTTAACATATTTCGCGGATGAAGTTCCATATCGCAATAAAAGAGGTAGTATTGTGCCGGGTAGTTAAGAAAATCTATGAAGGTGGCGCCATTCGTCTCGCAGAGCCTGTTTCGCAGGATGCTCGTCGGGATTTCCGCAGGTTGACTTTCACACCTCCTTTCGGTATATTCTATCCTGTAATCTCAGCACCAGGAACGCCACATGCAACAACCGCCGAACACGGAAACTGTTCTCGTCATTGACTTTGGAGCGCAATACACGCAGCTCATCGCGCGGCGCATCCGCGAGTGCCACGTGTTCTGCGAAATCATTCCGGCAGATACCCCAGCCGACGCGATCGCCCGCCGACAGCCCAAAGGCATCGTGCTTTCGGGCGGGCCTGCCAGTGTATACGAGACCGGCGCCCCACGTGCCGACATGGCAATCTATCAGCTGGGTATTCCCATACTGGGCATCTGCTACGGACACCAGCTGATGACCTACCAGCTGGGCGGCGTGGTGGAACCCTCCGAACGCCGCGAATATGGGCGCACCGAACTGACCGTCCTGGAACCTGAAGACCCTCTTTTCGACGGATTGGACACACACCTGACCTGCTGGATGAGCCACGGCGACAAGGTGCTGCAGCCACCGCCCGGCTTCCGAATTACCGCCGTAACCGAATCTACACCCGTCGCGGCAATGGCGGACCCGGTGCGTCGCTTCTACGGTGTGCAGTTCCATCCGGAAGTGCATCACACCCCGTTCGGCAAGCAGCTGATAAACCACTTCCTGAAACGGGTGTGCGGTTGTAAAGGCGACTGGACGCCGGGCAACTTCGTAGAGCAAGCGTCGCAGGAGATCTGCCAGCAGGTAGGTGACGGGCATGTGCTGGTGGCAGTGAGCGGCGGCGTGGACTCGATGACCGTGGCTGCGCTGGTGTACCGTGCCATCGGCGGCGAACGGCTGACCTGCGTTTTTGTAGACCACGGGCTGCTTCGCGCTGGCGAGGCAGAACAGGTGCGCGAGACCTTTTCACGCCTGTTTCCGGTGCATCTGGTCTACGTAGATGCCAGACAGCGGTTTCTGGAGCGTCTCAGGGGTGTGGAAGACCCTGAACAGAAACGAAAAATCATCGGCGAGACCTTCATTCGCGTGTTTGAAGAGCACGCCGATGAGCTGCGCGGGTGCGACTATCTGGCACAGGGCACACTCTACCCCGATGTGATTGAAAGCGGCGCGACTAAACATTCCGCGACCATCAAGACGCACCATAACGTAGGCGGCCTGCCACCGGACATGCGTCTGAAAGTGATAGAGCCGTTGCGCTACCTGTTTAAGGACGAGGTGCGGGCAGTTGCGGCAGAGCTGGGCTTGCCTGAGGAGGTGGTATGGCGCCAACCATTCCCGGGACCGGGGCTGGCGGTACGCATCGCCGGTGAGGTGACGCCGGAGCGACTGGAGATGGTGCGTGCTGCGGATAAAATCGTGCTGGAGGAAATCTGGCGAGCAGGGCTGATGCGCGAGATATGGCAATCGTTTGCCGTACTGCCCGCCGTACGCAGCGTAGGAGTCATGGGTGACCAGCGCACTTACGCCCATCCCATCGTGGTACGAGCCGTCGTCAGTGAGGACGCCATGACTGCCGACTGGGCGCGTCTGCCCTACGAGGTGCTGGAACGCATCAGCAACCGTATTGTCGGAGAGGTGCCCGGCGTGAACCGCGTGCTGTACGACATCACCAGCAAGCCACCTGCTACCATTGAGTGGGAATGAACGGAAAACGGTCTGCCGCAAAAACCTTATCGAGGGCACGAACGTATCGGGTGGAAAACGTCGTGAAAATGTGTCATAATACCACTAACCACCTCTTGCGTTTGTATTTCGCGGGGGGACAGCGATGGTAACGGTACGACCCACCATCAAGCCGCTCATTACCGAAGAACAGATAGCTGCACGTGTGGCGGAACTGGGCAGGCAAATCCGGCAGGACTATGGCGACAAGAACATCCTGCTGGTCGGCGTGCTGAAAGGGGCAGCCGTGTTTCTTTCCGACCTGCTCCGCGCCATTGATGGAGAGGTAGACTACGATTTCGTGGCCATCTCCAGCTATGGCAACGGCACCAAATCCTCTGGCGTGGTGCGCATCTTGAAGGACCTGGACGAAAGCCCCATCGGACGCCATGTGCTGATCGTGGAAGACATCGTGGATAGCGGGTTGACGCTGGAGTTCCTTCTGGAAAACATGAAGATGCACCGCACCGCCAGTGTGAAGGTGTGCGCCCTGCTGGATAAGGTGGCACGCCGCGTGGTAGACGTGCCCATCGACTACCGCGGATTCGCGGTGCCCGATGTGTTTGTCGTGGGCTATGGAATGGATTACGCCGGACTGTACCGAAACCTGCCGTATATCGGCGTACTGCAGGAGGAATCCACAGGGTAATCGCCTAAAAAACTCTTGAAGAAACAGGCAAGAGGGGTAGACTCCAACCGAAAAATAGGCTATAATTAGGTGTGGGATAGTTCCTGTGTCTTCCTCGCCATCGTCAAATGTGAAGCAACCAGAGGTTTTTCCAGACTCCCAGGCACAGGTGTCCGACCTGTACGGAAAGCACAGGAGATCTCGTTGAATCGCAGGTGATAGCCATTGTACCTCGCAAACTTTCCGACCTCGTGATAACGCACTGTACGAGGCAGTGTGTAAAGAATATCCACACGCTGAAAGGTGAAAACCGGCATGGAAACGATTGACCTCGCGGAGTTTGACCGCAAGTCGCTGGAAGAACTACATGCCATCGCCCGCGAAAGGGGCCTGGAAGTAGAAGACAACATTCGCAAACAGGAGCTGATTCAGCGCATCCTGCAGGCACACACCGACTCGAACGGACAAATTGTCGCAGAGGGTGTGCTGGAAATCCTGTCCGACGGATGGGGGTTCCTCCGGCGAGACATCAACCTGGCCGCTGACGGCAGCGGTGATATCTACGTCTCGCAAACCCAGATTAAGCGATTCGGGTTGAAGACAGGCGATACCGTTACCGGCGTGGTGCGCCCGCCCAAAGAGAACGAGAAGTACTACGGCTTGCTGAGGGTGGAGCTGGTCAACGGAATGGACCCTGAATACGCCCGTCACCGCACGCACTTCGACGACCTGACCCCCATCTACCCGGTGGAGCGCATCCGAATGGAGACCGACAGCAAAAACATCTCCGCCCGACTCATTGACCTGATTGCGCCCATCGGGAAGGGGCAACGCGGACTGATAGTGTCGCCGCCCAAGGCTGGCAAGACCACTCTATTGAAGACCATCGCCAACAGCATCACCACCAACCATCCCGAAATCGTGCTGCTGGTACTGCTGGTGGACGAGCGTCCCGAAGAGGTGACGGATATCCGCCGCTCGGTCAGGGGACGTGTGGTCAGCTCCACCTTTGATGAGATGCCCGAAAACCACATGCGCGTGGCGGACATGGTGCTGGAGATGGCAAAGCGGCTGGTGGAGGCAAGACGCGACGTGGTGATTCTGCTGGACAGCCTCACCCGCCTGTCGCGAGCTTCCAACCTCACTGTCAACCCCAGTGGACGCACACTATCCGGTGGATTGGACCCTTCCGCACTGTATCGCCCGAAGCGGTTCTTTGGGGCAGCGCGTAACATCGAAGAGGGTGGTAGCCTCACCGTACTGGCGACCGCGCTGGTGGACACCGGCAGCCGCATGGACGACGTTATCTTTGAAGAGTTCAAGGGAACGGGTAACATGGAACTGGTACTGGATCGCGGGCTGGCGGAGCGACGCATCTTCCCCGCTATCGATATCAACCGCTCCGGTACCCGGCACGAGGAACTCCTCTTCAGCGAAGAGGAACTGCGCCGCGTGTGGAAGCTGCGACGGATGCTGGCTTCGATGGAACCCATGCAGGCAATCGAGCAGCTCATCGGTCTGCTTTCTCATACCAACTCGAACGAGGAGTTCCTGCGGGTGGTCGAGAATATTAAAGACACAGACTGATGGACACGCGGATAGCTGAGGGGGGATTCACATGAGCGAACGTTTCCGCGACATGTTCGACGACTGGCAGGACGACGAGGGTCCGCCGGACGAGTTCGACGAGTTAGACCGCATCGAGCCACGGCGCCTGGATGAGAAAGAGGTGCGGGTAGTGGGTGTGTACGAGCATCAGGAGTCGGGCATACCCCCTCAATTCTTTGTCCTGTTGCAGGACAACCGCGGGCGCCGCGTGCCGATATGGATTGGCAAATACGAGGCGCTATCCATCTCGATGGCGCTGGAAGGCGACGTGCCCGACCGCCCCATGACGCACGACCTGCTTAAGAACGTTATCGAACGGTTGGGCGGCAGCGTGGAGCGCATCATCGTGGACGACCTGTGGCAGAGCACCTTCTACGCCAAAATCACCATCGTGCGCAATGGGGAGAGCATCGAGATCGACTCGCGTCCCAGCGACGCCATTGCGCTCGCTCTGCGGACCCGCTCGCCTATCTACGTGGCGGAACCGGTCTTCGAATCGATAGCGGATGCAATGTAGACGAAAGGGTCAGAATGCCTTCCGGCTATCCAGTAGAACGGTCACCGGACCGTCGTTGACGAGGGAAACCTGCATGTGCGCCCCGAACACGCCTGTCTGCACAGGCAAGCCTGCCTCCCGCAAAATCTCTGCTACCCGCTGATACAGCCTGTCTGCCAACTCCGGCGGTGCGGCGTCGGTAAAGCTGGGACGGCGTCCTTTGCGGCAATCCGCATACAGCGTAAACTGGGACACGACCAGCACCTCGCCCCCGATGTCGGTAATGCCCAGATTGATTTTGCCCGCCTCGTCCTCAAAAAGGCGCAGGGAGGCGATTTTGTCGGCGATGTAGCGGGCGTCAATCTCATCGTCGGTGTGTGTCACGCCCAGCAAAACCACATAGCCCTTGCCAATAGACGCCACTCGCTCGCCGTCCACGGAGACCTCAGCGCGAGAAACCCGCTGCAACACTGCCCGCATCAGGCTGCCTCCCCCAGGCTGCCCGTGCGTCGAATGTCCAGCACGTCGCTGATACGACGTACTCTGTCCATCAAACTGTGCAGATGAGACACACTGCGCACCTCCACGGTGATGTTAATATGTGCCGTTCCGTCTGCCCTTGACATGGTGCGTATGGCGGTAATATTCGTGCGCGATTCGCCAAAGACCGTGGAGATGTCGGAAAGCAGTCCGGTGCGGTCTGCCGCCTCGATGTGCAGGGAAACCGCGTAACAGGCGCCCTGTTTCTCCTCCCAGCGCACCGCCACCAGCCGTTCCGGCTCCTTCAGCAGGTAGTTCTGAACGTTGATGCAGGAACGGCGATGCAGGGTAATACCCCTGCCACGCGAGGTGTAACCGATGATATCGTCGCCGGGCAGTGGCGTGCAGCATTTGGCACGACGTATCATGACGTTGTCAATTCCGTCCACCGACAGGCGGGCCTCGCTTTCCATGACCTTGCCGGTGGCGAACAACGACGGTTGCAACGGCATCCTGGGCAGGAGACGGTTCAACACTGCCTGCGCCGAGTACCGACCGTCTCCGACAGCAGCATACACCTCCTCCGCGTTTGGAAGGTTCAGCTGCTTCGCCACTTCTTCCAGCGCTTCAGCGTGCAGGACAACTTTGGGCTCTGCGCCCAGTCGCTCTGCTTCGCGCTCCAGCAACTCTTTGCCACGTACCACGTTTTCGGCGTGTGCCTGACGTCGGAAGTACTGTTTGATTTTGCTACGGGCATGAGGGGTTTTGACAAAGTTCAGCCAGTCACGACTGGGACGGGCGTTTGGGCGAGTGATAATTTCCACGATATCGCCGTTTTTTAGACGATAGTTCAACGGAACAATGCGCCCGTTTACCTTCGCGCCCACACAGGTGTTTCCCACATCGGTGTGCACTCGATACGCAAAATCCACCGGGGTCGACCCCGCCACGAGGTCGATGACATCTCCCTTGGGAGTGAACGCAAACACCTGGTCGTTAAACAGCGATTCGACCACCGAACGCAGAAACTCGGCAGAGTCTTTGCCGTCCGCCTGCCACTCAAAAAGCTGCTGTCTCAGCATCCTCATCCGCTGTTCAAACCGGTCCTGTGGGGTCGTGCCTTCCTTGTATTGCCAGTGTGCGGCGATGCCGAAGTCGGCAGTACGGTGCATCTCCCACGTGCGTATCTGCACCTCCAGCGGTTGCTGGCGTGGACCGATGACCTTTGTATGCAGGGACTGATACATGTTGGGTTTGGGCTTGGCGATGTAGTCGTCAAACCGCCCCGGGATGGGTAGCCAGAGGTCGTGTACCACCCCCAGCGCGTGGTAGCAATCGGGTACGGTATCCACAATCACCCGAATTGCCAGCAGGTCGTAAATCTGGTCGAGGTCGATCTCCTCCTTCAGCATCTTCTGGTAGATACTGTAGAGGTGCTTGGCTCTGCCGTGCACTTCCGCGCGTATCTTTTCTTTCTCCAGTCGTTCCTTGAGTATGCAGATGGCTTCATTGATGTCTTCCTCTCGCTCTTTGCGCGTGCGTTGCACCCGCGCGGCGAGTTCGGCGTACTTTTCCGGCTCCAGGTACTTGAACGCGAGGTCTTCCAGCTGCCACTTAATCTGCCAGATACCCAGTCGGTGCGCCATCGGTGCGAGGATTTGCAACGTCTCGCTGGAGATTTTTATCTGTCGTTCGCGAGGGAGGGCATCGAGAGTGCGCATATTGTGCAGGCGGTCTGCGAGTTTGATAATCATCACCCGCAGGTCGCGCGACATCGCAATGAAGATCTTACGCAGGTTGGCAGCGGTATGCACAATCTCCCGCTTGCGCTTGCGTTTCTCCTGATCGGAGGTTTCTTCCAGCTCCCGCTCCACGTCCAGATAGCTGGTCAACTTGGTCACGCCGTCCACCAGCAGAGCTATCTCCTCACCGAACGCTTCGCGGATATTATCCAGCGTAATCAGGGTTCCGCCATTCTCATCGGTGCTGTCTTCGACCACGTCGTGCATCAAGCCTGCGGAAATGGTAGCGACGTCCATTTCCAGTTCGGCGAGGATGCCCGCTACCGCCAGTGGATGGGTGATATAGGGCTCCCCGGACCTCCGCGTCTGCCCGCGATGCCCGAACTCCGCCACCCGATAGGCGCGTACGATGTTGCTGGTGTCCGCCTGAGGAAGATACTCGCGCACCCTGTCCAGAAGCACGAGAAGTTCCTCTGGCAGCTCGACGCTGCTATCATGGATGATATGTTCCATCTCCGACTGGGTCATTGCGGGTCTCGGGGAGAAACGATTTTACTCTATTATACCTGGCTAAGCCGGATGTCGTGCACGAGCCACTGGATTTCGCGCCGCCCGTTGAATTCGTTCCATTGCGGCGTGTACACCACGTCTACTTCGTCCCCCACCTCGAAGCGGTCATCATAATCACCCATACCGAACGCGATACAATCCGTGGGCGGCAACGCCTCACCCCGCACGACCAGCTTCCAGTGAGAACCATCGGCTCCCACCCGCCTTTTCTCTAGAATCGTCAATCCACGGCTCAGGAACATCGGTTCGGGGTTGCCGTGCCCAAACGGTTCCATTCGGGCTATCTCGTCTACCAGTGCCGGGGTTACCTCAGCCGGCTCGATGTCGGCGTCAATGTCCAGTCGCGGCAGCAGGTCCTCAGGCGACATCCATACGTGGGCAAGCTGGTTCAGGTGCTGGCGCAACTCCTCGATATGTTCCGTTCGGATGGAGAAGCCGGCTGCCAGCGTATGCCCGCCGCACTCGATGAACAGTTCGCGCCGCGCCTCTATCGCCCGAAAGATATCGTAGGGACGGATACTGCGCGCAGAGCCACGCCCTACCCCGCATTCAGGGTCGAGCGAAATCATCACCGTGGGACGGTGATACTGTTCCAGCACCTTGCTTGCCACAATGCCAATAACGCCCTTGTCCCATTCTTCCCCGGCAAGCACCAGCACCCATTCGCGGGCGATGTCGCGGTGCGCCGCCTGCTCCAGTGCCTGTTCCAGAATACGCTGTTGTTCGCTGCGCCTGCGCCAGTTGTGCTCTTCCAGCTCCTGCGCCAGCTGATAAGCTCGTTGTGGGTCGTCCGTCGTCAGCAGCTCCAGCGCGATTGCCGCGTCGTCCAGCCGCCCCACCGCGTTGATGCGCGGCGCCAGCGCAAACTGTACCTGTCGCATGGTCACCGGCTTATCCGCAGGCACACGCGCCACCGACAGCAATGCCTGCACACCCGGTCGCTTCGAGCGCGGGATGAACGGCAACCCGTACCACGCAAACACCCTGTTCTCTTCCATCAGGGGCATGACGTCCGCAATAGTGCCCAGCGTGGCAAGGTCCAGGAAGTACTGACGATAATTCTGCGGTGAAAGCCCCTTCGCACGCACCAGCGCCTCGCCCAGACGATAGCTGACCCCCACCCCACTGAGGTTCGGGAAGGGGTAGCGTGAATGAGGAAGATGAGGATTCACGACCGCCAGCGCACGGGGAACCTCCTCTCCCGGTTCGTGGTGGTCGGTGATGATAACATCGATGCCGACGTCGCGGGCGTGTTCCACCACCTCGTGCGCCTGAATGCCGCAGTCACAGGTCAGGATCAGCTTCACACCCTGCCGATACGCCTCGTCCACCACCGGCACGCGGATGTCGTAGCCGTCGCGCTTGCGGTGCGGTACCCTTGCCTGCACGCGGGCACGCAGTTTGCTGAGCGTATGGAACCACAGCGCGGCGCTGGTGACGCCATCCACGTCATAGTCGCCGTACACCAGAATCCGCTCTTTACGTTCTATTGCCTGAAGGATACGGTTGACTGCGACCTCCGCATCGGGAAGCAAGAAGGCATCCGGCAGGTCATCCCAGTCGGGGTCCAAAAATCGCTCTGCCTGCTCGGGCTCGGTGATACCCCGATTGACCAGCAGGCGAGCCAGTATTTCGCTGACCCCCACCTCTCGCTGGAGTCGCGCGATACTCTCCGTATCCCCTGACTGAACAATCCAGCGTGTTCGCCCTACCTGGTTTCTCACTGCGTGCAGCTACTCCTCATCCCAATCACAAACACAAGGAGCGGGCAGACTCTGCCCGCTCCCGATAAACCTACGCCCGGCGACGGCGCTTGGGGCGCGGCTTGCTGCCGGTTGCGGCGGTTACCCCTGCTTCGGGAGCGCCATCGCGTTTGACCGTTGCCTCCGCAGGCTGTGCGGGCGCAATACGCGGCTCTGCCCCCCGCAACCCGCGTCTCTCTGCCAGCTCTTCCCAATAGGTCACCACCGGAGCTGCATTGAAAATGGACGAGTAGGTACCGGTGGTGACACCGATGAGCAGGGCGATGGTCAACAGCTTCACCACTGGACTGCCCAAAAACAGCAGGGCGATTAACACCAGAATCAGCGTGAGCGAGGTGTTAATCGAGCGTGCCAGTGTCTGCACAATGCTCTTGTTCGCGATGTCGGCAAAGGTCTCGCCACGAGTGCGATTACGCAGGTTCTCGCGGATGCGGTCAAAGACCACGATGGTATCGTGAACCGAGAAACCGATAAGCGTCAGCATCGCCGTCACGAATAGCGCATCCACTTCCCAGCCTCGCAGCTGCCCCATAATCGCGAACGCTCCCACCAGCACCAGCACGTCGTGAATCAGCGCGATAACCGCCGCCACGCCAAACTTGAATCCCTCGCGGATGCCGCCAATGGCGAAGCGCACCGCCAGATAGAAGAGGATAAGCACCTCCGACAGGATAATTGCCCATAACGCCTTGCGGGTCTGTTCCTTGCTGACAATCCCACCCACCTGCGTGAAACTCTGCTCTTCGAGATTGCCCAGACTGGCAAGGGAACGCTTGATGGACTCCTTCTCTTCGGGGGTGATTTCTTTCGTGCGGATGAACACCAGATTATTTTCACCAACCACCACACGGGCGTCACGAAAACCCCCTTGCGCCAGCGCACTTTGTACTTGACGCACCGTGACAGGGTTCTCGAAGCGCAGCTGCAGTTCCGAGCCTCCTGCAAAGTCGACACCCAGCTTCAAGCCATCGATCGCCCACGCCAGCACACCAAGCGCAATGAAAGCTCCGCTCAGGGCGAACCATATCTTTTTCTTACCAACGATGTCGATGTGCGTCTGCCACTGTCGCCCCAGTCCGAACAGGCGCGGGTTGTTGCCAACGCCCATGCTTACCAGCGTCCACAGCATCGTGCGCGTGACGGTGATGGCGGTAAACATACTGATCGCCACACCAATCATCAGCATCAACGCAAAGCCCTTCACCGCGCCCGTGCCCAGCGCGAACAGGATGAGGCTGGTAATGATGGTACACACATTCGAGTCAAAGATAGCCGTGAAGGCGCGTTTGAAGCCATCGTCGATAGCTGCCTTCAACGTCTTGCCTGAGCGCAACTCCTCCTTCATCCGTTCAAAAATCAGGATGTTGGCGTCGACTGCCATGCCGATGGACAGGATAAACGCGGTGATACCGGGCACGGTAAACACCACACCCAGCAGTTTGTACGCCGCCAAAGAATAAAGGGTATACAGACCCAACGCAACCGCCGATAGCACGCCCGGCAGCAGGTAGTAGCCCACCATGAACAGCAGAACCAACCCTAAACCGACCACGCCTGCCCACAGGCTCTGGCGCACCGACTCCTTACCCAGCGTCGCGCCCACTTTGGCGATCTGGATAATCTCCAATGGCACGGGCAAAGCACCGGAGTTCAACAGGGTTGCCAGCTCCGCCGCTTCCGTTGCGCTGAAGCCGCCCTCGATAACGCCCTTTCCGCCCAGAATGGCTTCGTTAATGCGTGGTGCGGAGATAATGCGGTTATCCAGCACGATGGCTAATATCTCGCCCACATGCTTGCGCGTGAAGTCACCAAAGCGACGCGCCCCCTCCGCGTTGAATTCGAAAGCCACCTGTGGCCGACCTACCTGATCATACACCAGTTTACAGTTCGGCTTGAGGTCCGCACCGGTAACAACGGGGTTCTGCTCGCCCATCTCCGCAGCGCGCGCTTTCTGGTCCTGCAGAAACTCGGTAATATCGACGTCTTTCTGCTGCACCGTGTCGTAAACCACGTTGATTTCCCGACCGCCTTCTTGCCTCTGCTCGATGCGGTAACGCGCCATGGGATTGCGCTCGTTCTGCACCGACGGCAGGTACCAGAACTCCAGCTGGGCGGTGGTCTGTATCAACCGCAGTGCTTCCTGCTCATTGACCACTCCCGGCAACTCCACCAGAATGCGGTCCTGCCCCTGACGCGCCACCACCGACTCCGTCACGCCGAGGCGGTTCACCCGCCGCTCCACGATGTCCACTACGGAAGCCATGTTTTCGGGGCGCCATTCGCGTTGTTTGTCGGGAGGAAGCTTCTCCACCTGCGCGCGCAATACCACACGCACGCCACCTTTGAGGTCCAGTCCCAGTTTGAAAGGCTCTTTGCCTCGCCCTGTCGTGAGCGGTTGAAAGATAACCACCCACGCAGACACCAGCGTCACCAGAATTATCACAATCCACCAGCGGGTATTTGTATCCAAAGCGGAAAACCTCCAGACCTGTTCAGAATACAAACGAACCTATCGGAATTATACAAAATCGCGGGGAGAGCGTCAAGCGTCTCCCCCGAGCTGGCGTAAACGCTCACGCTCGCGCACCACAACGAAATGCCATGGTCTGGCATTGCGTGCAGAGGGAGCCGCCATCCCCGCTTCCAGCAGCGCGTGCACCTCCGCCTCACCAACCGGCTCGGATGTATACAGACGAATGCTCCTGCGGGCAAAGATAAGCGACAGGCGTTGATCCATTTCGGCAGCCACCTCCCCAGTGAAAGACAATCAGCGACTGAAGGTTTCGGGATGCAGGCAGCCCGTTCCTTTCGCACCGTCAGCCATTTGCCTCTCACACCGTAAAGCCGCGCCCCCATGCTTTGCATTCGGCGAGAGCTTTCGCGACGTGCCATACTTTTTGGCGGGGGCGCAAAAACGGGCGGCCGTCAGGTACAATACTATGCGAACGGATGGTGAAAGCGTGAACCGGAACCAATCACATTGCTTTGACCTGATACTGCGCGGCGGTACGGTGGTGGACGGGACAGGCGCGCCTCCTGTCGCCGCAGATGTGGGCATCGTGGGCGAGCGCATTGCTGCCATCGGCGACCTGCGCGAGGCGCAGGCACATTGTGTGCTGGAGGTCGCCGGGCTTTGCGTCGCACCCGGCTTTATCGACATCCACACCCACTCCGACATCAGCCTGCTCTATAACCCCCAGCAGACCTCCGCCCTCGTGCAGGGCATCACCACGCAGGTGGTCGGCAACTGCGGCATCGCGATGGGGCTCATCACCGACGAACCTATTTTCGCCTATGAGCGACGCTGGCTTGCACCCTACGGCATCCGCGTGACCTGGCAAGGCAGGCTGGCGCGTTTCCATGAGCGCGTTCTAGAAACCGGAACCGCCACCAATATCATCCCCCAAGTCGCTCACGGCACCTTGCGCAAGCGGGTGATGTGCATGGAGCGCCGACCGCCCACCTCCGACGAGCTGCGCCGTATGCAGGCACTTATCGAACAGGCTGTGGAAGACGGCGTGTGGGGCTTCTCCACCGGGCTCGAGTACGCTCCGGGCTCCTATGCCCAAACCGAGGAGATTATCGCGCTGGCAAAGACGGCAGCGCGATTCGGGCTTTTCTACTCCACCCACCTGCGCGACGAGGCAGACCACCTGCTTGAGGCGGTGCAGGAGGCATTGCTTATCGGTGAGGAGGCGGGCATCCCCGTGCAGCTCTCCCACCATAAGGCCGACGGCGAGCGTAATTGGGGGCTGGTACAACGCACCCTGCAAATGGTGGAAGAGGCGCGCGCCCGCGGGCTAGATGTCATGCTCGACGAGTATCCCTACGATGCCTACCTCACCTCCCTGCTTACCGGCATCCTGCCCGACTGGGCGACCGAAGGCGGGCCTGACGCCATCGTGACGCGCCTGCAGTCCCCTGGCATCCGCGAGCAAATTAAGGCGGAAATCCTTACCCTGCACCCCGACTGGGAACACGAGACGCACTGGCACCGCGTGGTGATTGCCGTTGCGAGGAATCATCGCGACCTGCAGGGACACAGCATCGCCCAAATCGCCCGCGAGCGTGGTTGCCATCCGCTGGACTGCGTGCTCGACATTCTGATTGAAGAACATACCTTCGTCAGCGCAGCGCGCTTCACCCTCAGCGAGCAGGACGTGCAGACCGTGTTACGCCATCCATTGACCATGATTGGTTCGGACGCCATCGCCACCGCACCGCTCGGTAAGATGTCCGTAGACCGGGTGCATCCCCGCAATTACGGAACCTTCCCGCGCGTGCTCGGGCGGTATACCCGCGAATTGCGCCTTCTCACTCTACAGGAGGCGGTGTACAAGATGACCGGCTTGCCCGCCCAGAGGCTGGGGTTGCGAGATCGCGGCGTGCTGCGCGAGGGCACAGTGGCGGACATCACCGTGTTCCACCCCCTCACCGTCGCCGACCGCGCTACCTTTGATGAGCCGCATCAGATACCCGCGGGCATCGAATATGTGTTCGTCGCGGGCAAAACGGCACTGGAACATGGCGTGCCTACCGGCGTAAGGGCAGGCACGGTTTTGGACAAAAACAGACATTGCTAGAACTCTATTTCATTATATCCACCTGCCATGTCGACTGGTTGAAAATCACCGGATATGCGCGGTATAATCAAGACACACTAAGTTCTTTGGCTAAGGGAGGTCAAACAATGAACAAAAAGCGGGCCGCCTTCACCTTGATAGAGCTCCTCGTTGTGATTGCCATCATTGCGATACTCGCAGCCATCCTGTTCCCGGTTTTTGCGCAGGCACGCGAGAAAGGCAGGCAGGCTTCCTGCGTCAGCAACCTGCGCCAGTTATCTCAGGCCACCCTGATGTACGCTCAGGACTATGATGAGAGTTTCCCCGGTACGCTGATGAGGTACGATGTTGGCGAGGGGTTCCAAACCACTTTCATCGAGACGCTCATGCCCTACGTGCGCAACCGGGGCATCGGACAGTGCCCGAGCGCGTTGCAGCACGGCTACTGCTGGCCCACGGCCACCGACCCCTGCGCCCGGTATCTGCCTTGGGATTACTCCGTGAACTTCAGCCTGTCTTACCGAAGTTTTCGTACTCGGTTCTATGATGATACCCTTTTCCGTACCCTCAGCGAGGTGACTCAACCTGCACAGAACTTCCTCATGACCGACAACGACGGAGGCTGGCGTCTGTACACTCTCTGGCGCAATCTCGACTGCGAGGTTGTGGGTCATTGCTTGCCTGGAATTGTGTCTCTCGACGAAGTGCGCATCTACCAGAGGCACCTGCGTGGGGTCACCGTCGCGTTCATCGACGGGCATGCCAAATGGGTACGCTCTCCCGAAGGGCTGATTAGTGTGGAGGCTGGCGGCACCATGCACTACTCGCCCTACCATCGGACACCCTAGTGGGTCGCGAGAGTCCTTCGTGGGGTGAGATCAGATTGTCCGTTTTTCTGCATGGCGCGGGGGTATGTTCACAGCGGAGGGGGTAAACCTCCAGATACTCTTGCCGGACGGACGTACGGAACCACAACAGGAGGCACCGAAACATGCGGTCAAAAGCCCTAGCCCTGGTTTTGATAGCGGTTACATTGCTGGCTGTGGTGATAGCGGCGCTATCGTACCGCGCCACCCGCCCTGCGATTACCCCGCAGGAGGCATACGAGATACACCGTGAGCAACTACAAGGTATCGCTGAAGCCTCCTCCCGATACGAGGGGGCAGGCAAAGGCAAATACCAGCCGCCCAAAGGATTTGTCGCGCCCCAGCTGGACCGGTAGTTTCACTCCAGCAAAGCGTACTCTGCCCGCCGACGCTCAGCACGGGCGATTTCGTCGGGGTCGAGCGAGGCGGGTTGCCACTGTATGCTCAACTCCGATGCCACGCCCTCCTGGATTGCCCGTATCAGTTCATCCAGTGCAATGCCCTTCAGGGGCGTTTCGGGAGGCTCATTCCAGGGATACAGAACGTTTCGCAGGCTCGCTGGTAAATCGCCAACAGGAATGCTCATCTGCTCCATCACCACATCTGCCCGCCGGTACTGTGCCCCACCGACCAGCTTCACGCCGTCTTCCGTGGTCAGGTCGCCGGGCAGCGCGTGAGCAAAGCAGTTGGCGTGAGAACCCTTCAAGAGGCGCCGCTCCGCCTGCACAACGGGACGGGTGTCGACACCCAGAATCCTGAAACCCCTCGCCAGCGCAGACACCAGTCGCAGGTGCACATCCAGCACCCGACGTGCGGGCGCAAAGGAGCGCAAAGGAACCACCACGCACAGCGTCAGGTCATGCCCGTGCAGCACCGCTTTGCCCCCAGTCAGCCGCTGTACCACAGGGATACCGCGCTCGCGGCACAGGGACATGTTCAACACCTTTTCCGCGCGTTGCAGGCGTCCGAGGGAGACGGAAGGTTTTGCCCAGCGATAGAAGCGCACCGTCGGAGGCTGCGCGCCCGCAATGACAGACTCCAAAATCGCCTCATCCACCGCCATGTTCCGCGCGGCGTCGCCCGCCCCGTCGTGTATCAGCCTCCAGATACCGCTCACGGCTGCCAGCAGACGCACAGCTCCTTTGCCGCCTTCGCCTCGTCCAGCCGGCGCACAGGCGTATGATGGGGCGCCTCATGAAGCAGCTCGGGATGCTCACGCGCCTCCCCGACAATGCGGTGCAGTGCGTCTACAAAGGCGTCCAACGTCTCCACGCTCTCCGTCTCGGTCGGCTCGATCATCAGCGCCTCTGGCACAATCAGCGGGAAGTACATCGTCGGGGGGTGGAACCCGTAATCGATAAGCCGCTTTGCGATGTCCAGCGCGCGCACCCCGTACTCCGTTTTGTAGCGTTGCGCGGTCAGCACGCATTCGTGCATGCACATGCGGTCATAGGCAGCAGGCAAAATGTCCTGCAGCTTGACGCGCAGGTAGTTGGCGTTCAGAACGGCGTGCTCAGCAACCGCTTTCAGCCCGCCCGGTCCCAGCGTTCGGATATAGGCGTACGCCCGTACTGCGTTCAGGAAATTGCCCAGGAACGAGTGGATACGTCCGATGCTCTGTGGGCGGTCGTAATCCAGTGCGAAGCTGCCGTCGGGGCGGCGCGTTACCACCGGCACAGGCAGAAACGGCTCCAGAAAGGCTTTGACCGCGATGGCTCCCGCGCCTGGGCCGCCTCCGCCGTGCGGCGTGGAGAAGGTCTTGTGCAGGTTAAAGTGCACCGCGTCGAAACCCATGTCGCCCGGTCGCGCGATGCCCAGCAGGGCGTTCATGTTCGCGCCGTCGCAGTAGACCAGCCCACCTGCCTCATGTACCGCGTCGCACACCTCGCGCACCTGCGTCTCAAACAGTCCCAGCGTGTTGGGATTGGTCAGCATCAACCCGACAGTATCCGGTCCCACTGCCTCGCGCAGGGCTTTCAGGTCAATGCAACCGCGCTCGTCAGAGGGCAGGGTGCGCACGGTGAAGCCGCAGGATGCTGCCGAGGCCGGGTTGGTTCCGTGCGCCGAGTCGGGTACGAGTACCACCTTACGTTGTGCCGCCTCCCCACGGCTGGCATGATATGCTTTGAAGACCATCAGGCTGAGGATTTCGCCATGCGCTCCCGCAGCAGGCTGCAGGGTAACCGCATCCATGCCCGCAATCTCACCCAGATATTGCTGCAGTTCCCACAGCAGCTGTAACGCGCCCTGCACGGTCGTCTCGGGCTGCAGTGGATGCAGCTGGGTGAAGTTTGGCAGGGAGGCAACCTTCTCGTGTACACGCGGGTTATACTTCATGGTACAGGAACCAAGCGGGTAAAAGCCAATCTCGATACCGTAGTTGCGCTGCGAAAGGCGCACAAAGTGCCGCATGACGTCCAGTTCGCTGACTTCAGGCAGAGGGAGGTCTTCGCGCAGGTTCTCCGCGCCAAGCAAGTCCTCCACCGGTCGCTCCGGCACATCGCACTCCGGCAGGTTCGCACCGCATCTGCCCGGCGAGGAGAGCTCATAAATCAAGGGTTCCATGCCAGTTGCTCCTGTACGTACGGTTTCACCACCTGTATAATAGCACAGTAGTAGCTTGCAGGGCAAGCGCACACAGCTTGCCATCTTGCGCTCTTTCCGATAACATATACTGGGACTCCAAATGGGGGCATGTGGCATTGAAGATACGAGGAGACTGGATCGGTCGGTTGTTGGGTATCGCCGTTTTTGTGCTGGGCGTCGGTGTGCTATGGATTGTGTTCCGAGAGGCGCATCAGATGTTCACCGCCCCCCTTCCCTCCGCCGACAAATCTCTGCCAAGGCTGGGGCACATCGGGATAGAGGTATTGAAAAAACTGGGATTGCTGATTGTGATGACGCTGGCAGGCTCTCTCATTGCTAACAAAGGAGTGCAGATGTATTTTGCCGCTCTGGGGGTTGCGCCCAGCAAAGGGTTGGAGAAGCCGCCATCAGAGCCCGTTACCAAGTAGTAGCCCGGGAGTGTACTCCCGGGCTAACACACGAGGCGGATTAGCGCCCACGCCTCCGCAATGACGCTCCTGCCAACCCTCCTACTCCCAGCAGCAATACCGCTACCGAGGCAGGTTCCGGCACGGGCACCAGTTCCATTTCCAAACGCGGTGCGCGGATGTTCGCATTGTTGTAGCCGGCGTAGGTGGCTGCAACTGTATCTTCGGCTGGAGTCACGACGAGGCGTATCTTTCCCGCACTATTAATCTGGCCCAACAGGTAGGGCTTCGCTGCGGCTGGAAGTGACAGCGCATACACAAATTCGGTGTCGTTGGCGGTTTTGACGTACGCACCTGTGCCCAGAAGATGCACCGGGCTCAGCTGCGTACCAACCCCATCTGGCAATGCAGTTGCGTCCCAGCGCAAAGGTGAGGTTCCGGGCTCAATATCGGTGGCGGTGTCTTCACTCAGCCAGAAGCGCACGGTGCCGTTTGCACTGAAGCTGGCGGGTGCATCATACAGCTTGAGGGTGATGAACTGGATGTCGACCACAGGCAGGGTCAGGTTCAGGTCGGCGGCAGAAAAGTCCACCACGCCAAAACTGGCGAAGCTGCCAAAATTGTTCCCCTCGATGTTGAAAAATCGTTTGCCGTTAACACCCGTCCGAGGGCCTGCAGGCTGTATGGTGGCGTTGTTAACGGCGTTGATACCGACGCTGAGCTGCGCCTCCGCTGTCAGAGCCAGCACGCCCAACGCCACAGCTACGAGCAATTTAGAGATTCGCATTGGATAACTCATGCCTCCTTTCACGTCAGAGAGTATAGTCGCCTCTATTATAGCATGTTGTTTGCTCCCAGTAAAGCAGGTTTTATTGCCGGCTGCAAGGATTCTCCGTGAACTTTTGTTATCTCCACTTTAACTCGGGATGCCTGTCGTACAGGCGAGGCAAGGCGACTTCGAATCTTCTCGCGCATTCGCGATACGGTTTCGTCGGTCGCCGCGAATTGGGGTACACTTAAATCCAGAAACCCTCTGCCCTCAGTGGCAACGGCAGGGGCAGGTGTTGCGTCTTAATTTCTGAAGGAGGGCGGTACATCCATGCCTGTAGAGCAAAAAGACGCGGTGGAAACCATCCGCGTGCAGCTGAACTTCCCGCTGGAGCGGGTAAAGGAGCCTATCGTCTACCGGCTGGTGAAGGACTTTGACCTGATACCCAACATCCGCCGGGCGAACATCGACCCGCACATCGGGGGATTTGTGTTTCTGGAGCTCACTGGCTCGTCGGCGCAGCTGCACCGCGCCATCGAGTTTCTGAAGGAACAGGGCATCACCGTCAGCACCATCGGCGTCAACGGCGCCGAGGAGTGGGTGGTGGGATGAGCACGGAGTCTGCCGCGTACCTGTTGCCGGTGGAGGAAGACGAAGCGGTCGCTTCGGTGGGCGAAAACATCGTGAAGCACATCTTCACCTTCGCCTCGCCCGAAGAGCCCTTTGTGCTGGAGAACCGACAAACGTTACCGCGCGTGGATGTGGCTTATGAGGTGTACGGCGAACTGAACGCCACACGCGACAACGCCATCCTGGTGCTGCATGGGCTAACAGGCAGCTCGCACGCTGCGGGCAAGTATGCACCGTACAACCGCACGGTAGGCTACTGGGATGGTCTCATCGGTCCCGGCAAGGTGTTCGACACCGAGAAATACTGCGTCATCGCTCCCAACGTGCTGGGTAGCTGTCGTGGTAGCACCGGACCCGCTTCCATCGATCCGCGCACCGGCAAGCCGTACGGACTGCGCTTCCCCATCGTCACCATCCGCGACATGGTGCGTGTGCAGCGGGTGCTGTTGGACCATCTGGGCGTGCGAAAGCTCAAGCTGGTCACCGGCGGCTCGATGGGCGGTATGCAGGCGCTGGAATGGGCAGTGATGTATCCTGACTTTATGGACGCGGTGGCTCCAATCGCCTGCAGTGCGCGGTTGTCGGCGCAAGCCATCGCTTTCAACGAGGTGGGCAGGCGTGCCATCATGCTTGACCCCAACTGGCGCAAGGGCGAGTACTACGAGGACGGTGAAAAACCGCGTCAGGGGCTCGCGCTTGCCCGCATGATAGGCACCATCACCTACCTCTCCGATGAGATTATGCAACAGGTGTTCGGACGCAAACCCGCCAGCCAGGAGAGCGCACTCGAGCATGACCTGCATGCCCGCTTTGACGTGGAGCGATACCTTCATGAGGAGGGCGAGAAGTTGCTCAAGCGCGACTTCGACGCCAACAGCTACCTCTACCTGAGCAAGGCGATGGATTTGCATGACATCAGCCGCGGCTACGCCAGTCTGGAAGAAGCGCTCAGCCGCATTCAGGCGCGTGTGCTGCTTATCTCCATACGCTCCGATATCCTGTTCCCGCCCTACGTGATGCGCGAAATCCACGAGATGCTGAAACGTTTGGGCAAGCGTTCGGAGTATTTCGAGATGGATTCCGCCTACGGGCATGATGCTTTCCTCGTGGAGTATCGCAAGATGATACCGCCGCTCCGAAAACTGATGCAACAACTGGAGGAAGAGTGCGAATGACACCGGTCATCGACGTGCAAGACGTACACAAAACCTATATTCTGGGCAAGACGCATGTACACGCCCTGCGCGGAGTTTCGCTGAAGGTTTATCCGGGCGAATTCGTGGCGATAATGGGTCCATCCGGGTCGGGTAAGTCCACCTTCATGAACATCATCGGTTGCCTGGACCGCCCAACCAGCGGCTCCTACAAACTGGACGGGGTAGAGGTCGCTAAACTCACCGACAACCAGCTGGCGGAAATCCGCAACCGCAAGATTGGCTTCGTGTTCCAGCAGTTCAACCTGCTGCCGCGTGCCACTGCCCTGCGCAACGTGGAACTGCCCCTGCTGTATAACGGTCGGTTCCGCGACCGCCACGAGCGAGCGAAGCGAGCCTTGGAGGCAGTGGGGCTGGCGCACCGTATCCACTCGCGCCCTAATGAGCTGTCGGGCGGCGAGCAACAGCGCGTCGCCATTGCTCGGGCACTGGTGAACGAGCCGGCGGTGATTCTGGCAGACGAGCCGACGGGAAATCTGGACAGCCGACGCGGCGAAGAGATTATGGCCATATTCCAGAAGCTGAACGACGAAGGCAAGGTGATTGTGCTGGTCACCCATGAGTGGGACATTGCCCGCCACGCCCGACGCATCGTGCGGTTTCGGGACGGCAAAATCGTGGGCGATGAACCTGTTACCGAACGCATTATCGCGGAAGAAGTACTGAAAACGCTTCCGGCTGTCGATGAAGAGGAAGAGGAGGAGGCGGTGACCAGATGATGGGGCATACACCCTGAACGGGCAAGGCTTCCCCTGTGAAAGAAAACCCGTTCATTCCACCGAGGCGAATCTGGTCGAGCAAGTGCGCGCCTGGAGGCGCGTTGAGAAAGGTTTCAGCGGGCGAGAGGAGGTGCGCCCTGTGGAGAGAATTGCTATATTTATTGACGGTCCCAACCTGACCTACACCATGCAGCAGCTGGGCTGGGACATCGATTTCGGGAAACTGTTGCGTTACTTCTCGCGAGGAGGCAGGTTGCTTCGCGCTTTTTACTATGCGTCGCGTCGGGAAGGCGAGTTCGACCCGATGCTCAGCTTCCTGGACTACCTGGACTACAACGGCTACACGGTGGTCACCAAGCCGCAGAAGCGCTACTACAACCCTGCCACAGGACAGTATGAAATCAAGGGCAACATGGACATCGAGCTTGCCATCGATATGCTGTTGCTGGCAGACCACATCGACCGTGCGGTGCTGTTTAGCGGGGACGGCGACTTCCGGCGGCTGGTGGAAGCGGTGCAGATGAAGGGTGTGCGTGTGGCAGTGGTCAGCACCATCCGCACGCTCTCCCCCATGATCGCCGACGAACTGCGACGACAGGCTGATGAATTCATAGACCTCGCGGATGAGGAAGTCAAGCGCGAGATCATCCGCGCCTGAGGTGGAGTCATGAGTACACCCACACGCTGGCGAAGGCTGCTGCGAGCAAGCCTGCTGGTGCTCGCGGTGGGTGGGTTGTTATTATGTATCCCTCTACCTCTGCTACCCGCCAGCGTATTGACCTATCGACAGGCGCTGGTGATATTTGGGGTCATCGTCGCGCTCGGCAAGTTGCTGTACGATACCCTCTTCTACGACCACTACTGGCCGTAGGAACGCATCACTTGCAGAGCGATCAAGCCAACCGCCTCTGAGCGTTGACTTCCGGGGCGCGGTTGTGCTATATATTAGGCAGCCGCCGGTATCTCGGCGGCTTTTGATGAACACATTCCCATGCCTGATGGGGCAGAAAAGGATGGACAGCAAGATGGCAAGACGGATGCTTTTTACCTCGGAGAGCGTGACCGAGGCACACCCCGATAAACTGGCGGACCAGATTAGCGATGCCATTCTGGACGAATGTTTGAAACAGGACCGCGAGGCAAACCTGCCCATCGAAGAGTACTCGCGGGTTGCCATCGAAACACTGCTCACACGCGGGCTGGCGGTCGTTGCTGGTGAGCTCACCACGCACGGCTACGTGGAAATCCCCGATGTGGTGCGAAAGACCATTAACGATGTCGGCTACACGCACACCGACTACGGCTTCGATGGCGATACAACGGGCGTCATGGTTGCCATCCAGAAGCAATCGCCGGACATCGCGCAGGGCGTCAACACGGGCGGCGCGGGAGACCAGGGTATGATGTTCGGTTATGCCTGCACCGAAACCGAACAGCTGATGCCCCTGCCCATCACCATTGCGCACCACCTCACCCGCCAGCTGGCGCAGGTACGCAAGCAGAATCCCGAACTCGGCTTACGTCCCGACGGCAAGTCGCAGGTGACCATCGAATACGTGGATGGCAAGCCCTATCGTATCGACACGGTACTCGTTTCCGCGCAACACGAACCCCATCTGTCACAGCAGGATGTGATGGAAATCGTCAAAGAGCACGTTTTGGAGCCGGTACTGAAGCATTATCAGCCCTTCAACAAAGGAGACTTCCGTTTCCTGTGCAACCCGACGGGGCGTTTCGAAATCGGAGGACCACAGGCGGACACGGGCGTTACCGGTCGCAAAATCATGGTGGACACCTACGGTGGCATGGCTCGACACGGCGGCGGCGCGTTCTCAGGCAAAGACCCCACCAAAGTCGACCGCTCGGCGACCTATATGATGCGCTACGTGGCGAAGAATGTCGTGGCAGCAGGACTGGCGGAACGGTGCGAATTGCAAATCGCCTACGCTATCGGACGAGCCGAACCGGTGTCTTTGACGATCGACTGCTTCGGTACGAACACCATCCCAGAAGAGCAGATTCTGAAGCGGGTGATGGACATCTTCGATTTCCGCCCGCGTTCCATTATCCGCGACCTCGGTCTGCTGACGGAAAACGTATGCTATCTGCGCACCGCGAAGAACGGGCACTTCGGCAATCCGGAGTTCCCCTGGGAGAAGACCGATAAGGCACACTTACTGAAATAGCGAGATATGGACGACGTGGAGCGGGTCATCGAAGAGTTTCTGGACGGTAAGCCCCGAGCCTCCACACTGCGCGAGCTGCGACACGCACTGGAGGCAAAGCTGCGCCGGATGGAGGAAGACCCCTCCACGCCGCCCGAGCAGATTGAACAGACGCGCGAGCAGGTGCGCGTGCTGTACGAAGAGGAACTGATTACACAATTCGTCGAAGATTCTATCCGCTTTACACTGTCTGCCGACGCCTTGCAACAACAAATCGGTGAGGATTAGAGGGAAACTGTGAGCGCAATGTTTGCACTGAACTTTTATCCCGATATTTACGAGAACCTGTTGCGCAGCCATCGCAAGACGGTCACCATTCGTCTGGGCGACAAAACCGACAAGTATCGCGCGGGGCAGCTGGTATGGGTTACCGTCGGCAACCGCTTCGCCCGCAGGCACAAGCTGTTCACCGCCATCATCGACCGCGTGGAGGTCAAACCGCTGGCGGAGCTCACCCCACGCGACATCAGCCGTGAGAACCCCGAGTTTCGCACCGCCGAGGACGTGCGCGACTTGCTGGAGCGCATCTACGATCGCCCCCTCGCGATGGAGGAGATTGTCACCGTTATCTACTTCTCACCGGTGGAGGAGTAGATTCTACGCCCCTTCGATCACCAACGTCTCGCCCTGCCGCACTGTCACCAGCTCTGCAAAGGTGACCCGTGTACCTCCTTCCGCAAGCGGGGTGGTGGTCGCCTGTACGGCTTTACCCACCACATGCACGTGCGGCTGTTGCACCGCGAAGCCGAGCTGCACCTCGCGCAGCGTCACGCTGCCCCTGTGAACCTGCACCTCTGCCCGCTTATAGCCTGCACCGAAGGTTTGTCTCACTACACCCCACCCCGAATCGACCGAGAAGAAGCAGGCGAAATCTTCCGGGTATATGCGCGGCGCAAAACGCAGTAATCCTCTCGGCGCGGAGTAGAAGAAGTCGGATAGAGCCAGCAACAGCGCGTACGACGCCATGGCGCGGGCATAGTGGTTGCCGCATTCGAACTCGTTCCACGGGTTGCGCCGTTCGCCGTTGTAGCGGTCGCGCACCCCCTTCACGATAGCCAGCCCTTCCTCGACGAAGCCTTCGTAGATAAGATGGCTGGCGACCTGATACTCGATGCCCGTCCATACCTCATCCGAGTACGGGAACGGGAACAACGGTCTGCCACCATGCGGCCACGTTGCGAGCAGCAATCCCGCTTCGTCGTTCAGAGCGTAGATACGCTGCGGGTTGGCGTGCTCCGAGAGGTCGCTTTTCCAGTTATAGCGGAAGACCGACTGCAACGCCCTGCGCACATGCTCGGATGCAAACAGGTCGCCCAGCCTCAACATGCGCGCATACCACTGCCCGATGAGCTGGTCTGAGAGACATCCTTTGCCCAGCTGGTATCGAGGGGCGTTGGGGTCTTGTAGGTCAGTGGACATCTCGGGCGAGGCGGGGCGCACCTCGTGGATGTAGAACTCGCCGTTGAACAGATGCTCATCCATCCACGCCCGACCGCTCTCGTAGACCCTGCGGTACTCTTCCGCTTTGTCTTGTTCTCCCAGATAGCGCGCCATCTCTTCAGCCGCCCGCAGCGCGCCCAGATAAAAACTGCCCATCATGGTGTTGGGACCGTGAAACTCGATATCGTAGGTGTTGTGCTGAACTCCCTCCATGACGCCGTCCTTGTCCCTGTCCCACTGGACCCACGCGTACTCTAGCGCGCGTTTGACACTGGGCCACAAGGCGCGCAGCCATTCGTCATTACCACAGACCTGCCAGTCGCGGTACATCTTCAGGATGCCGCCCATTTGCCCATCCGCCGCGGCGTGGAACGTGGGTTCGGGGATAGTGCCCAACGGCAGGGGCATTCGGAAGGTCATGTGGCCGTCCGCGTGCAGGTTAATCGCGTAGTCCTTTTCGCGGATACTGCGCTCTAGCGACGGGAACAGATATGCCAGCGCCTGCGCGTAGTTCCATACGTGCGTGCAGGTTCCCTCGCAGCAGCCATGCTGGGGATTGCATCCCTCAAACCCATAGAACGTACCGTCAGGCAGGCGCAGGCAGGTCGTCGTTTTCAGGATGGAGATTTGCGAGCTCACTGCATCCAGCACGGGCTCGGGCAGAGTGGACGACCAGAGTGCATCGGTGAAGACGCGGGTATCCTTCTCCAGTCGGGTGATGTTCTGGGCGACATATTCCGCGACGGCAATCGCATCGGGATACAGGGTGGCATAATAGTTCTTCCAAATAGGCTTTGGCTCGGCGGGCGACCAGTACATCTCGAAGTTGGGCATGTGCCAGACAATCCAGACGGATAAGCGTACCTCTCCGCAGGGCGGAACCGTCGCTTGCAGGGCGATTGTGCCCACGTCCGTTCCCTGCTCACGGCTGGCAGGTTCGGTGTTCTCACGCAGGTCTCCCCTGCTCGCCTGCCGCCAGAAGTCGTCCAGCGTGTCAAACCACCCCGCGCGCAGCCAGTGGGTCTGCACTTTTACCCGGTCGTATGGGGTTACCAGCGCCAGCGTGCCGTAGCGAGGCGATTCTGGGGGATGTTTGCGTGTGGACATCTTCAAGCCGCGCAGCCCGTCGCTGTGATACGGTTCGATTACCCCGCCACCAGTGTCGGGATAACCCAGCTTGTTCTCCAGATTGGCGTACAGCACCGTCTCTACCATTGCGTCAGTGGGGTTGTACAGCGTAAAGTCGAAAATGGCGATGGGCAAGCCGGAGTCGTCGGGGTTCAGCGGGATAAAGGGGTTCCATGCCTCCAGCTTCACGCGCAGGGGCACTTTGGGGTCTTCCAGATGGAGCCGTGCAAATGGGAACGCCCCTTCGAACACCGCCGTGCGAAAGTGTGGCAAACCACCGCCGTTTGTTCGATTCAAGCCACCGCTGCCGTCGCCGGCGAAGTTGTCTCCACCGACTGGACCCTGCACCACGCGCGTGACCGAATAACCGTCGGCGGTGCTTGCATGCAAGGTAAAGAAGGTATAATCAAACATCAAACCTTTGTGCGGGCGGTTGAAGATTTCGAAGTCGCGCAGCTGCCCCCACCCGCCCAGCGAGATGGTGCCGGTGCCGATACCACCCAATGGAAAGGCAATCTGGTCCAGCTGCCTTCCCCGATAGAGACGGGGTTTACCCTGCGCCAATAGTTCAGCCAGCGTGTACGGGATTTGCGGGTTTTTGGCTTTCATGCGTCTCTCCTGCACAACGAAGTGATGACAACGCTCCACAAGCCTGTTTATGAAACGTGCTACGATGGCTCCTTCACGATTTCCTGCTTCTCGCTTGACGAGCCATCGCGTTTTCGGTACAATGGACGCGACATCCGTCGGGGAGGTCATGGATGCGCTTTGCCATTTGTAATGAGCTGTTCCAGGGATGGGATCTGCCGCGCGTGATGCGTTACTGCGCGGGACTGGGCTATCACGCGGTGGAAATCGCCCCCTTCACGCTCGCGGACAATGTGGAGCAAATCACTCCTGATGAGCGCCGCGCTATCCGCCAGCAGGCACGCGAGGCAGGCGTGGAGATTGCCGGACTGCACTGGCTGCTGGTCAAGCCGGAGGGACTGCATCTCACCACTCCTGATGCGGAAGTTCGCCGCCGCACTGCACAATACCTGGTCGCGCTGGCACACTTCTGCGCCGACATCGGCGGCAAGGTGCTGGTGCTAGGCTCGCCTAAACAGCGCAGTGTGCTACCGGGCGTCTCGCACGAACAGGCGTGGGACTGGGCACAGGAGACCCTGCGCCCTGCGGTGAAGGCGGCGGAGGAGCGCGGTGTCACGTGGTGCATCGAACCGCTTTCTCCCGCAGAGACCAACTTCCTCAACCGTGCGGAAGACGCCGTTCGATTCGCACGGTCGCTGGATAGCCCTGCCGCCCGCATCATTCTCGACATCAAAGCGATGAGCTCCGAAGGCACGCCCATCCCACAGATTATCCGTGACTCCGCAGGCTGGTTCGCGCACTTCCATGCCAACGACCCCAATCTGAAAGGGCCCGGCATGGGTGATGTGGACATCGCGCCTATCCTGCAAACACTGCAGGAGGTCGGCTACAAAGGTTACGTGTCGGTGGAGGTGTTCGATTATTCGGACGGTGCGGAAACCATCGCCGCCGTCAGCCTGAGAAACCTGCTGCGTGCTCTCGGCAGGACTGCATAAACTACTCGTCCCCTATCTCGCCGAAATTGCGCACCAGCACGCCGAGATCGAAGAGCGTCACCTCTCCATCACCGTCTAAATCGGCGTTCGTGTTCCAGTTCTCGTCGCCGGGCACGGCTCCGAACGCGGCAACCATCTGTCCGAAGTCCAGCAGGGTTACCTCATTGTCCCCATCGATATCGCCGTTGACCAGCTGGATGTCCACTCCCTGCACGCTGCCAAACGAGGTATCCACCCCCACCGTTCGTCTCAACCAGTGCGAAGGCTTGAGGGACAGGTCAAACGTGCCAGTGGGCGCGGATGGCAGTGTGAATGAACCATCGGCTCCGAGCCAGACCGCGCGTATCACAGAAGCGGCACCCATGCGCACTTCCATATCCACCACAGGCGGAACCGGTGCGCTGTAATCGCCAAACGTAAGTGTGCCGCTGACCGTTGGCGGTAAGAACTCATCCGCGCCTATGTCTACCGACGCTCCCGCAATACGTGCCTCGCCGTCCACATCCTTCCAGTCGCCACTGGCAGATCCGTTATCACCCGCATCGACGCACGGCGAGCCGGGCAACAGGTGCCCGTTACGTCCGGTCAGCAGCGGGTCTACCGAGATATTGCCGTTGGTGCCCGTAGGGTCGGTGATGCCCTTGTAATTGTAGGCGGTGTTGCCGTAGACGCAGTTATAGCGCAGAACTGGGCTACCTCCCGACCGGAAGATACCGGAGGTATTGAACGCCACAACCGTGTTGACGATAGAGGGCGACGAGCCGTACGTGTAGACGCCGCCTCCCTGATTGGGTGCGGTGTTGAATGCAAATGTACAGTTCGTCACAACAGGAACGCACTCGCGGTAGATGTACATGCCGCCCCCGTACCGCTGCGCGGTGTTATCCAGTATCAGGCTGTTCAACACCTGTGGAGATGCACGCCATTCGCAGTACAGTCCGCCTCCGTAGTAGCTGGCAGTGTTGCCAGAGACTAAACTGCTGGTCACTACCGGCGAGGCATTGTAGGCGTAGATACCGCCGCCGGAGTTCTTGGTGCTGTTGTAGGCGACGGCACACCCGTCAAGAACCGCATTGGAGCCATCTATGAGGTAGACCCCTCCCCCGTTGTTCTCGGACGCGTTGTCGAGGATGAGGCAATCCTCCAGTTTGGGAGAGCTACCTGTGCGACAGAATATGCCTGCGCCGTCGCGCACCGCAGAATTACTGATGACGACGCAGCGCTGAATGCCGGGCGACGCAGAATCGGTAAAGACTATACCTCCACCGCTTCCCAACGCCCGATTGCGGATAATCGTGCAGTTGGACACCTGTTGATAGTAGCTGGTCGTCATCAAGAACATCCCACCGCCATCGCGCCAGGCATAGTTATCGGCGATGGTACAGCCAAAGAAAGTGGTCAGGCAATGATAATACAGTGCCACTCCTCCTCCGTCTACCCGCGCGGTGTTGCGGGCAATGATACAGTCTCCAAAAGAGCCCATCGTGTAGTTGTCCGCGAGGATTGCACCACCGTAGGAAGCGGTGTTGTACATAAACACGCATCGCTGGAATCTCGGGTTGCTGACGGTATAAAACAGTCGTACCGCACCGCCCCAGCGGGAAGCACTGTTCCGCAAAAAGGTGCTATCACTGACAGCCAGCCCCCAGCGCGTACACATGATGGCTCCGCCGGTGACAGCCTGATTGCCGACAAATTGACATTTGATTATCTCGGTGTTCTCGCCGATGTGTTCTAAAGCACCTCCGTCAGTGCCGGCGACGTTCTCGATGAAGCTGCACTCTAGCAGACGCAGCACACATGTCATCGACACGATGCCTCCACCACCCTCATAGGTGGCGACATTGCCCTCAAAACTGCACCGTCGCATCTCGGTGCGCCCGCCCTGAAAATCAAAACCGCCTCCGGTGCCAGCCCTGTTGTAGGCAATGAAACAGTCCTCAATCAGGGTGATCTCTTGCTCGCCACCACCGCACAGACCACCCCCTCCCAGCGCCTCGTTATACGTGATGATGCAGTTGCGGATGTGCGATCCCGCTCCGAAACAGATGCCTCCCCCTCTAATCAGGGCAACACACCCGGTAACAGTGCAGTTTTGTATATGTAACGGCGCCGATACGCAGTACACCCCTCCACCATAGTCCGCTTGCGAACCGTTACGGATGGTGAAACCATCTATCAGCACTGCCGCCGTCTCGGTATCCAAAACGGTGATTACCCTGTCTATCTGCCCGCCATCCAGCACCGTCTCGTTGGGGTCAGGCTCCGGGCGAGGGAAAGGCGGACGTTCGTCCAGGGTGGTCTCTGTGCCGACAAAACCACCATGGAGTTTAATGCCCCCCTCCAGGATGAGGTTCTCCTGATACACGCCCCGGGCAACCCAGATTTCATCGCCGGAAACTGCCGCAGAGACCGCCGCGCCGACCGTACGCTTTGCCTGCGCCCAGCTCTCGCCGCTGTTTGCGTCATCGCCATCTGTGGTCACGTACAGGGTTCTGGCAAGCACAGACGCGTGGAATAAGAGTACGCAGGAAAGGACGCCCCAAAGGCTGACCGAGCGTGCCATCTTCCTCTCTCCTTTCTCAGATGTTTTGCGATACTATCATAGTGTTCTTTGCCAGTAATGTCAACAGAGGATGAGGAAAGGCGGCACCAGATAAAATGTACACTCCCGCCTGTCTGCGTGGTTAGGTCTCAATCAAAAAGCAGCTATCCGGGCACTTCCCTCTCCTGCACCGCGTGGTCCAGCGTGAACAACGGCTGCTCGCGGAAACCCATCAGCGGTGCAATGAGCAGGGTCGGGAAGCGCTGGATGGACAGGTTGTAGCGCATGACGGTGTCGTTATAGAACTGGCGGGCGTAGCGGATTTTGTCCTCAGTGTCGCTCAGATCCTCCTGAAGGCTCAGGAAGTTCTGATTCGCCTTCAGCTCAGGATAGGACTCAGCCAGAGCAATGAGATTGCTGATGCCGTGACGCACCTCCTCCTCCAGAGCTTCCTGTTGCTGGGGCGTCAGCGACTGCAACGCCTGCGTCCGCAGCTCCGCGATGCGCTCGAAGATACGCTCCTCGTGCTGGGCGTAACCGCGTACCGTCTCGACAAGTCGGGGTATCAGGTCATACCGCCTCTTCAGCTGCACATCCACCTGCGCTCGCGCGTTCTCTACCCGATGGCGATAGACCAGCAAACGGTTGTAGGTGGCTATTGCCCAGATGGCGACTATCAACACGATGACAATCGTCCACATTGTTCTCTCTCCTTATCCTGCACTGCTACTCCCTCCACCGCCACCGCCACCCCCGCCGCCACTGAAGCCGCCACCACTGCTGGTGCTGGAAGAAAGCGCACTGGTCAGGCTCTGAAGGTTTTGCACAAAGTTCGTCATACCTGCCACCGAGTCCGCAGAAAACCTGTCCGCCGACGCGCTCTGGTACCAAGAGGGGCTGGTCAGGGTGTAGCCATGTTCCTGCGCAACCAGCGCGAGATGGTGAATGAGTTTGTCCGCTACCCCCAGTGACACCGCGTAAACAAGATACTGCTCCCACAAGGGCAACAGGTCTGCACCTGCCTCGCGCATGGCGGAGAAGTCGGTCATGAACCGCCTGAAGGCATCCCAGCGCTGGTACTCTTGTGCGGCTTCAGGGCTTCGCCGCGAGAGGGATACACCCGCAATCACAGACAGCACCACTCCAAGTGGCAGCAGGGTGAACAGGCTCACCGGCAGCGTTACCAGCGTGCCGATACCTCCAATAATCAGAAGGTTCTTCCAGAAGCGCTTCTTCGCTTTCTCACTTGCCGGGTCATCAAGCCTGAAATACTGTTTCTCAAACCATCGTCGCAGCGCTTTACCCCACCTCTCTACAAATCGATACACCTGCGTTTTGCTACCGGAGGTCTTCTCCGCCCACCGACGCAGCTCACTCTCTGTCACCGACTCGCCATCACCAGCCCGTAAAAACAGTACACGCAGTGCCTCTTGCTCCAGAGGCTCCAGCACGCGCCCCTTCCGCCCTTGTGGTTCTACTTTGCCATCCCTGAGCAAGGCGCTGCCCTCAGGAGTAAGCACGTAACGCCGCTCGATGCTACGCACCAGTCCCAACAACTTCCTATTTTCGAACTCCTCGATGCGCAGATACCCCAGCCTCGCTGCCTCCAGCACGGTGGCAGAGAAACCCTTGACCACTTCCAGCGGCACCGTCTTGCCCTGCGTGAGAATAGCTGGCACCACGGCGGGAGGCAGGTCACGCGGTGGCTCGCGCACGTACTCTATCTCTGGCAGCTCGGGCTCGCGCCCATAGCGGTTGTAAGTGACCAGCAGGTAGCCAAGGAATCCGAAGCCGAGCACAACGACGACAGGTATCTCCACGGCAACCAGTGCGTCGACAATTTTGGTGATTTGCGCCCGCCGTCTGGCTTCGCGCAGTTCCCTTTCAGCGAAACGGCGTTCCTCTTCCAGAAAACCCTCATAGCGATTGCCTGCCTGCAGGGGTGCGCTGGCGAAAATAGCGGGGTCAAGCATCACCCGCACTTCCACAAAGCTATCGGTGGGTATGTTTGTCTGCCGTATCTCGGCGCGGGTGAAATCCGGGTGGATATGCAGTTTTCCGGGCGCGGCGCGCCTGTGCACAAACACCTGGAAAAGCTTCAGGCTGGCAGCCGGAGGCACGATTGTAATTTGCACTTCATCCAGCGGAGCATGTTCGTCCTCTATCGCCTTCCAGTAGAACTGAGCCACATCCGAATACCTCTGCACCGCGCCGCGAATGCGGTAGCGCAGCAGGAACCGCTTGGTGGTGTCCCTTGCCTGATATTCCCAGCGCAGTACCGCATACTCGCCTTCCGATGTCTGGGAATAAGGCAATGGCTGATTCGTGTCGGCATCCCACACGCCGAGGTACTCAATCCCGTAGCTGCCGTACTGTCCTCGGGTGCTACGCTTCAGGTTCGCCCAGCTGAAGGAACCGGAAAAGCGGAAGACGCGCACTTCTTCCACCTCGGCATCGCCGTTTGCCTGCAGGCGGTAAACTTGCGCAATGAGGGGGTGGTCATACTCTTTCGCAGACGCCGTCGCAAGCGTCAGTAACAACAGGCATACGCCAACCCATGATGGTCTTTGCATAAAGCACCCCTTGCGAATACTGTTACTCATTTCGACAGCTTGGCGATAAAACCTGTTTCGCGACGTCATCGACACGGCGCACAGGCACACCTTTGAGCCAGCTTGATATTCCTCGTCCCCGTTGAAACCTTACCTTCTGGTATGCTATACTTCTTTATACCAGCATGACAGAATCGAAAGGCGTCCTTTATGTGGCGTATTTGGCAGCGTATTCGGGAAGACATCCAAACCGTCTTCCGCAAAGACCCCGCGGCGCGTAGCGTCTGGGAGGTTCTGACCTACCCCGGTCTGCACGCCGTATGGATGCACCGTGTCGCCCACTGGCTGTGGAACCATCGTCTTCTTTTTCTTGCCCGCTTGCTATCGCAAGTCAATCGCTTCCTGACCGGTATCGAAATCCACCCGGGCGCAAAGATCGGACGACGCTTCTTTATCGACCACGGCATGGGGGTGGTGATTGGCGAAACCGCTGAGATTGGCGACGATGTGCTGATGTACCATCAGGTGACGTTGGGCGGAACCACGCTGGAGCGGGTCAAACGCCACCCCACCATCGGCAACAACGTGCTGATTGGCATGGGCGCCAAAATCATCGGTCCCATCACCATCGGAGATAATTGCCGCATCGGCGCGAACGCGGTCGTGAACAAAGACATTCCACCGAACTGTACGGTAGTAGGCGTGCCGGGGCGCATCGTCATCCGCGACGGCAAGCGCGTGGAAGAGCCGCCGCCCGTCATGGATAACGTGATCAACAAAATCGACCCGGAAGATGAGATTATCCAGAACCTGCGACAGCAGATTGAATTACTGCAACAGCAGGTAGAGATTTTGCAGAAGCAGATTGACCAGCAGAACGAAGTGATTCAACGCTACGGCGGGGAACTGGACGCCATTCGGTATCATACCTTGACACATGCACATCACGACGAGGGGGACACATGCTGCCGCTGAGAATCTACAACAGCCTGACCCGACGCGAGGAAGAGTTCGTTCCGCGAGAGCCCGGCAAGGTCTCTATCTACGCCTGCGGCTTAACCGTACAGGGACCGCCCCATGTCGGGCATGTGCGGGGGGCTATCGTGTTCGATGCCGTCCGCCGATGGTTCATGCATCTCGGCTATGAAGTACACATGGTGCAGAACTTCACCGACATCGATGACAAGATTATCGCCGCCGCGGCGAAGGAGGGGATTACCCCCGCTGAGGTCGCCGATAAATACGCTAAAAAGTATATCGAAGTGATGGAGCGATTGGGCATACTGCCCGTGCATTACTGCCACGTCACCGAGAACATGGACGAAATCATCCGTATGATCGAACGGCTCATCGAAAAGGGACACGCCTACGTGGTGGATGGCGATGTCTATTACGATGTGTCCAGCTTCCCCGAATACGGCAAGCTTTCAGGGCGCAATCTGGACGAGGTACGCGCGGGCTATCGTATCGAAGTAGACGAGCGCAAGGACGACCCTGCCGACTTCGCCCTGTGGAAAGCCGCCAAACCCGGCGAGCCGTACTGGGAAAGCCCATGGGGCAAGGGACGTCCTGGCTGGCACATCGAGTGCTCTGCGATGAGCCTGAAATACTTGGGACCAGGCTTCGATATCCACGCCGGCGGTAACGACCTGGTGTTCCCTCACCACGAAAACGAAATCGCCCAAAGCGAGGCGTATCTGGACGGTGTGTTCGCCCGATACTGGATGCACTGGGGTTCGGTGAACCTGCGTCAGGAGAAGATGAGCAAGTCGGTGGGTAACTTCTTCACCGCCGAGGAGATACTGGCAGAGTTCGAGCCGGACGTGTTGCGCCTGTTCCTGCTTTCCACCGCCTACCGCAGCCCCATTGAGTTCAGCCGGGAACGAATGCAGGAAGCACAATCCGCCCTGCGGCGCATCCGAACTGCCTTGCGTAACGCGAGGCGCGTCCTGCCTGCCGCCCCAGAAGATGCTCCCATCGCCGAGCATTACTATCACCGCTTCGCCGATGCCATGAACAGCGACTTCAATACGGCGGCGGCCATCTCCGTGCTCTTCGATGCCATCAGCGAAATCAACCGCCTGACCACCGCCATCCAGGTGCAGAGCGACGAGCAAGCCCGCAACGACCTAACGTCACTGGTCGCCACGGTGAGGCTCTTCGGCAATCTGCTCGGCATCCATCGGCTGGAAGAAGAGGAAGGTGGTCTGGATGACTCCTTCGCCCTCCGGTTGATTGAAAAAGCGATTGCGTGGAGGCAGATGGCGCGAGAGAAACGTGAGTGGACGCTTGCTGACCGCATCCGCGACGACCTGCGCGAGCTGGGCATTATCCTGGAAGATAGCGTGACGGGCACCACGTGGAGACGAAGCTCCTGAGCAAACAGGCAGCGCGAATGCCCCTTGTCCGCCGCTCACACCTGATGATTTGGTTTGGGCTCATGGTACTGGCGGCGGGTGCGGGGGTGATTTCGTTTTTCGCGCGCCAGGCGCACATTCACCCAACCGGTATCTGGACGGTTGCGGGGATGGATATTGACCCGATGTCGCCGGATAGCCGCCAGAAGCTGGAAGCCGCCGCTCGCCACTGGCAGCAGAACGTGCTGCTGGTGCAGGCGTTCCGTCCCGACGGTGGTGTTCTGCAAGCCCGCGTCCGCTATGGAGAACTTGGGGCATCTTGGGACTTAGAGAAGACGCTGCAACGCGTGCAGACGATGGCGCGTCGCTATCCCGTGTGGTGGCGCACGGTTCTTGCCGCTACCGGACAGCAGGTATCGCCAAACGTCTCTCCGGTTTTTCACTTCGATGACCACCGCCTTCAGGGGTGGCTGAAGCGGTGGCGTTGCCAGGTAGAGTCGGCACCGCAGGACGCGCGCCTGCGCTACCTGGCAGCGCGACAGTGGGAGGTTATCCCAGAAAAGGCAGGTTACCGCCTGCCCGCAAACACCGGCGCGCTGATTCAGGAGGCGGTGCGCAGCGGACATGGCGTATGCGCGGTAAGGATGGAGACGGTGCCACCGCGCATCACGAGCGAACACCTGCGCGAAATCGATGCTGAATGGACGGTCGCGACCACTCGGTACTCGGAGCGCGAGCGCAACCGCGCCCACAACATTCGCAAAGCCGCCGCCAGCATCAACGGCATCGTGCTGCTGCCCGGCGATACCTTCTCGTACAATGAGGTGGTCGGTCCCCGCACATTCAAAGAGGGTTTTCGCAGGGCGCCGGTCATCGTGAAAGGCGAGCTGGTGCCTGGCGATGGCGGTGGGGTGTGTCAGGTCTCTACCACAGTATACATGGCGGCGTTGCAAGCGGGTCTGCAGATTGTTCAGCGTAGCCGCCATGCGTTTCCTATCGAATACGCGCCCGCGGGGCTGGACGCCACGGTCGTTTACGGCGCGATTGACCTGCGTTTTCGCAACGACACCCCCTGCCCCATCGTTCTGGTTGCCGAGGCAAAGAACGGCAGGATGGTCGTTCGGGTGCTGGGTGCGGAGCGTTACAGACGAACGGTGAAACTGCAGCGGATAGTCCATGCCATCATCCCCGCGCCCGCAAAGACCTTTCCCACCACATGCCTTCCCGCTGGCGTTCGAAAAGTTAGGGACAAGGGGCACCGCGGCTGGCGCGTGAGCGTCTACCGCATCATCGAGGAGCCTGGCAAGCCTCCCATACGCGAGAAGGTTACCACCGACTACTACCGCCCGCAACCACGCATTGTGCTGGTAGGACAGGCAATGCCCAGCAGACCATCTGCACAGGAAACCGCACCTGCTCAGGAGACCCAACCGGAGCCGTAGCCTTTACATCTCCCTGTCGGTTGGTGTATATTCAAAATGGAGGATGATTCTTATGCAAACGCTAATCGAGAAAATCCAGAGTCTGCCGCCGGACGTTCAGCGACAGGTCGAGGAGTATGTAGACTTACTGTTGTCGCGACATGCGCCTCACGCCGCGCGCAAGCTCAGTCAGGACTGGGCGCATGGGCTGGCGCGTTACGCAGACCAGTATACTGCTCTTGATCTCCAGAAGAAGGCTCTGGAGTGGCGAGGGGACTGATTGTGTACCTTGTCGATACGAACGTGTGGTTAGAACGCTTGCTAGGGCAGCAGCGCGACAAGGAAGTGCAAAGATTCTTGGAGCGCGTCCCCCCTGATCAGCTGCTCGTCACAGACTTTACTCTACATTCTATCGCAGTTGTCTTGGCTAGGCTCCAGGAGTTCGAACTACTTGAGCGATTTGTGCGTGACCTGTTCAGCTCTTCAGCTGTCAGGCTGATTAATCTGCCTCCTGAGGCTTTTCCAAAAATCGTTGACACCATGCAGAAATATCGCTTAGACTTCGATGACGCATATCAATATGTGGCAGCGAGACAATACTCAGCCCATCTTGTCAGCTTCGACCGTGATTTCGACCGTACTGACCTCACTCGCCTCGAACCCCATCAGCTCATGGAGCAATCCCCATGAGACACATCGTTTCGGTCAGCCTCGGTTCCAGCAAGCGCGATAAAGTGCTGGAAACCGAAATCTTGGGCACACCCGTGCGCATCGAGCGGCGCGGCACCGACGGCGACAAGCGAAGGTTCCAGCAACTGCTACAAGAGCTGGACGGCAAGGTAGACGCCATCGGTCTGGGCGGATGTGACCTGCACCTGTGGGCGCAGGGGCGGCGTTACACCTTCCGCGACGTGCAGAAGCTGGTATCGGTTGTGCAGCATACGCCAGTGGTGGACGGCAGCGGCTTGAAGAACACGCTGGAGCGGTGGGCGGTGGAGCGCATCGAGCAGAAGGGGCTGCTGGACTGGAGCAGTCAGAACGTGCTGCTGGTGAGCGCACTGGACCGCTTCGGCATGGCGGAGGCGCTGGCGGAGAAAGCCGGAAGCGTCGTCTTTGGCGATGCGCTGTTCGCGCTTGGATTACCGCTGCCTATCCGCGATATCCGCACACTGGCTCGTCTGGCGCGAGTGGTGCTGCCTGTGGTGGTGCGATTGCCCTTTGAATGGCTCTACCCGGTCGGCGAGAAGCAGGAGCAAAACACCCCCCGCTGGGAGCGATACTTCCGCTGGGCAGACGTCATCGCGGGCGACTGGCACTATATCCACCGCTACGCCCCCCACGACCTTTCGGGGAAAGTCATGCTGACCAACACCGTGCGTCAGGCGGATGTGCAGTTCCTGCGCGAGCGCGGCGCAGACCTGCTGTTAACCACCACTCCCGTCTTCCACGGTGAAACCTTCGCCACCAACGTGCTGGAAGCCCTCATCGTTGCTCTCAGCGGCTCGGCGGAGCTGCATGAGTCGGACTATCACCTGTGGCTTTCCCGCCTCGGCTGGGACGTAGGGGTGGTGGGGGTAAAACTGTAGTATAGTAACTCAGAGACATATGTTCCTGTCTTTGCGTGATTTGGAACTGCCCAGCGATTGAGGAGAGTGAAATGGGCGTTTAGTCGTTGCCTGACCTCCTGATAAACCGGAAAAGGGGACATAGCCACTATCAACGCTCTGGCCCCCTTTGACCCTGCTGTGTTTAGGCGCTGGATTAAAGCCTCAAGATCTGAACCAGCCGCGATTTGTTGGGCAATATGGTTCAGATTTCTCCATCCAGGATGACTCGGTATATCAGATGGAAACGCGACAAGCTCAACAGTCTTTTGGGGACAAATGCGACCTAAATAGTAAGTTATCCCACACCACGAAAGGTCGGTCAAAATAACAACATCGCCTGAGCTAGCCACTGCGCAGATTTGGCGGGCAACCCAGCGGTCGGTGCCTGTGTCGCCTTTGAATGCTTGATAAGAAGTAGCGCCAATCCGGAGTAGGGACAGAGATACCAGAACTAACATGATGGTTCGTGATGAAATAGTCGCACATAGCCATCGTGCAAACAGTATCGCTATCAGCGGCACAATTATCACATCCTGTCGCCCCGGAACGTAGCTTGGCTTAAATCTTGATACAACGAGGAGTGCAACAAGCTCCGCGAATACCAACAGTATCAGATGCACTGCACTATCATCAATCCTGCGAGCCATGGGTCGTATGGTAGCAATCAGCGGCGCTAGTAATATTGCCCAACATAGTCCGGTGAAGACAGCATAGCGGGAGCTACCTGTCACAGAACCGAAAGGTGCCGCTAACGCATCCATCAGGGTCAGCAACGATGTCGGCTTAATCCACACCAAACCAAGAGGTGCAATCTCCGTAAGCTGATGCCAGAAAATCGTGCCCCAACTTACCACGAATACACCTGAGGCTATGCCTTGTGTGACGACGAGAAGGGCTAAACGATCGCGGAAATGGGAAAAGCAAAGAACTAGATGTGCTAACATCACATAGCCAAAGGAATAGTGTGTCATCAATCCCGCAAAACTAGCTGCTATGTAACCTACTGCGAAGGGCAGTTCCCGGCCTTTTCTATACATCGCGGCTAAAGCAAACCTAGTCGAGATGGCAGAAGCGAGGCATAGCATCATATACCCGCGCGCGTTTGTTGCATGGTTAACAGCAAGTGACATGACCGACAGCAACCAAGCGGAGAATAATGCAATCCGGGAATTCCCAAAAATATCGAATGCAAGCTTGTATGTTGCACCAAGGCACAACACGAACACTACCAGTGACAAGGAACGTGCGCCCAGCTCACTGTCCCCGAAAAGCCTAATCCAGAATGACAAGGCAACGAAATAAAGAGGCGGCCAAGTGTCGGCCTCGAGAGATATGATTAGTTCCGCAAGTGACCGCCTAGCTATAAGGACACTGTATGCTTCGTCCAACCGTAGCGACGTCTTCGCCTTGACCGCCAAGAGCACAACTAAGACGACAACGTACGCAAGAAAAAGTGCACTCCCGTCTCCCCACTCCCAGACGGGGCGGTTCTGCACTTGCTGAGTGTTCGTTTTACTCATGCTCCAACTCCGCCTGCACAGCTCTTACTAATTCACGACCATCCACTCCCCAATGATACCTCTCCTCCACCGCCTTGCGCCCGTTTGCGCCCAGCTGGGCGCGCAGGGTGGGGTCGCGTAGCTGTAACACCTTCTCCACCAAATCTTCGGCATCCTGCGAACGGAACACGAGTCCACATCGGTGAATCTCCACCAGCCGCTTCATTGGGCGGCAGTCCGATACCAGCACCGGCTTGCGAAACGCCATGTAATCATACACCTTGTTCGGCATGGTAACATGCGTGTGTTCGGAGGCGTGCGACCCGTCGTAGCCCAGATGTGCACGGTACACGAACGCCATTAAATCCGGCTGCCAGCCCATGAAGCGCACGGTGTCGGTCACTCCCAGTTCCTCTGCCATCGCCTGCAGTTGCGCTGCCACTTTACCCGTGCCGACCACCGTCCAGCGAATGCCATCTTCCCCGCGCGCTTTCAGTATCGCCGCCGCCTGCAACAGCGTGTCCATCCCCCGATAGAAATGCACATTGCCCCCGTAAACCACCTCCAGCGGTTGCTCACAGGGTTGCCACTCGGGCAGGCTTTGGTAACGGGCATACAGGGCGTCCAGCTCCTCCAGCACAGGCGTGTTTTCTATCACTTCGATTCCCGCTGTTGTCCCCCGCAGACGCGCCACCCGCTCGATATGCTCCGGCACCACCACCAGTATCCTGTCCGCCGCGCGGATAGCGGCGCGCTCCACCATTTTTGCTATCGCGATATTTCGGACGAAAAAATTGACGAAAGCCCGTCCTCGCCCCTCCCACTTGCGCCACTCCGCCATCACCGCGGGGTAGTTCTCCGCCATGTCGAAAATGACCGGCACGCCGTAGCGTTTTCCCACCGCCGTCGCTGCCAGCATCAGCGGCATATCGCGCACGATGAGCAACCCGCAGCCGTCTTTCACCACCAAATCCCGTATCGCCCGTTTCCAGATAGGGTTGATGTGGTAAGGAAGGGTCAGCGGGGCACGCCATTTTTCAGCTGTGTTGTCCAGCACACGGCGCAGATGCAGTCGCCCGCGCCATTCCGCCTGTTCCACATTTCGTGAGGCAGCGTAGGGATGCGAGGTGCCGGGTTCCGTTACCCCCTTGATGTTTCGCGCCAGCACGATGACTTCGAACCCCGCCTTCGCAAGGGTATCGGTCGTCTTCACCACGCGGATGTCCGGATATGTGCCAAAATAGATGAAGCCAATTCGCACAGTTGCTCTCTCAGTCTTTGAAACGGTATTTAATCAGCGTCCAAATTGCCTCGACCCCGTCAGTCCATCGGATCTTCTTGCCCTCCGCTATGCTTCTGGCTCTATAGGAGATTGGAATCTCATGTATCTGTTCTCCTGCTTTACGGACTTTGGCTGTTACTTCAGGACAGAACTCAAACCTTTCACATCTTAACGGAATAGACTTGAGCAAACTGGCGTCAAAAGCTTTATAGCAGGTCGCCTCATCTGTAATCCGCGCCCCGAATAGCACGTTAGCCATCCAGGCTAAAATACGATTGATTACCCAGTTCGCAAAACGCATGCCGGGTGGACGTCCGGCATGGAAGCGCGTCCCATATACGACCTTAACTTTTCCCTCAAGAATAGGTTTCACTACTTTAGGTATTTCCTCAGGCGCATACTCAAGGTCCGCGTCCTGTATAATTATCACCTTGCCAACCGCAAACTTTATGCCTGTTCGAATGGCTGCACCCTTACCTCTATTTCGGGGGTGGGAAACAACCACCAAGTTCTGGTAGGCTGCAGATAGCTGCTCCAGAATCTCTCCAGTTCTATCGCGCGACCCGTCGTTCACAACTATAATTTCGACGGACAAGGGGATGCTTGCCACCCTCCGAACAACGTGCTCAATGGTATCGTCTTCGTTAAAAACAGGTATTATAACGGACACCTCAGGTGTCTGTTCCATGATGTCCTCCCAACGGTGCTCTAAATTTCACTTCTCCCAGCGCTTCAATAGGTGTTCATTCGTAGGCGTTCGCGAGAGAAGGCAAAATCCGTCCTCGTCCCCTATTACCTTGCCATACTGTAGCGACGCAAAGAAAGAGTGAATATCTTTCCAAGAAACCCTGGGGTCATCTCCCTCGACCCACTTCCAGGATGCTTTCGGCTTTTCCAATAGCAACCGCTTTGACACCCATACTTGACTTTCTTGTTGCCATATGCCAAATATTTGTCTAGATAATTGAGACCTCCACTTCGGAGCATCTCTATGACCGACCCATACTGGGTGCGTCAACTTTAGAACCGAGAGCTGAGTATCCCGGAAGTTGGAGCGCACGTGGAACAACTCGTCATGCGGTGTAGCGAGGATCATCAAATCGCCCGGTTGAATTTGTCCAGACACAAGCAGGTGAGATACAGTTCGCACTCTATTCTGCAACTTTTCCTGTAAATCATTTAGTTCGATGGTCCTAAGAATGATGTTTGAGACGGTCAACATCATGACAAAAGCTATATGTACTGTAATTAGCAACCGTTTTGATTTTCCATCGTGTCTGAGAGTGGCAGCTGTTGCAGCAGCCAGTAGTGGAAAAACGGGAAAATAACGCTCTAAATCTCCTCCCTGCCAGTAAATCGCAAATCCGAGCACACAACCTATGGCAAACAACGCGCTGATTCTCATATCATTCGTGGTACACCGCCAGATAGCATACAGTAATACAGCAAGCCACATATAGAAAATTACGAACCTTATCAACGATGTTCGGGCTAATTCTAAGAAAGAAACAGGGTTGAAAGGGTCTCTCAGTAAGAACCTTTTAAACAAATTGCCATCATCACCCAGATAGACGAACGACCTCGCTAACCCAAACACCGCCCGCTGTACTCCACGTTCGTGCGTGATACCGTGCGAAGATGCTCGTAACCATTCAGTTGCTTGGCTCAGACTGGAGATATCTGCAGACCACAACGCGACCAGATAAGCACACGAAATCAATACCACGCTGGCAGCCAAGGTTTGTAATATTCCACATACGTATGCGCCAGGCTTATGACGTCGCAGACCAAACAGTATAGCTAAGGACGGCAATACAAGGACATAGGGCAGCCAGAAGACGACAGATAACGCCAGAAAAAACGCGAATGCAAGGGTGTCCAAGAGCGAGGATTTCTCTGGGTCCTTAATCGCGGTATAAGCTGCCATTGCAAGAAACGCTAAGCCCGGTATGTAGGAACATCCCGATTGAGCATAATTCAGAAACGCATTAGTGATTACCATGCCAATTGCCACAGAGGAAGATAGGAGTTGAGAAGTAAACTGCCTTGCAATCAGGTAGGTGCACGTGACAAACAGCCACCCCAGAACGCCGTTGAGCGCGGTTAGCACCGATACAATGTGGGAATCTTCGAAGGGACGTTGGGTGATATAACCACTTGCGAAAGCCGCGGCGTAACCCATCGGACGCCACAGCAGGTGCCCCGCTTCCCATAGCAACGCTGGGTCACCAGTCTCAGCGTATTTCTTGATGTCAGAAACATAGTAAGAAGTGTCGCCAAAGTGCTGAATGGGCAATGTGACAAGCAAAAAGAAGTATATTGCTGAGGAAACCAAAAGTCCTAATTATACCCTCACCGATCGCATTGCATCCCACCTCCAGCAATCTTTGCACAAATTCGGTTTGTTGGAGCCAAGTTACCAAAAGCCCCAGCGAGATACAGCGCAAATATGGCCTCGCTAAAACGCCCCCAATGGTCAGTACACATGGTCTCATGCACGTCGAAGCGGCGCAGGCGATAGACATCACTACCTGACCTGTTCCAACCAGCCTGTGTCGTCACCGCCGTTGCGTAGCCCGCCTCTGCCACCCAGCGCACCACCTGTTCATTGTGGTCGCCGTTCGGGTAAGCAAAATGGCGCACAGGCATTCCCGTCAAGGTCTCCAGAACCTGCTTGCTTTCGCTGATCTCGCGTCGGACAACCTCATCGAACTCATGAGTCAGTATCGGGTGATTCACCGTGTGTGCACCGATGGTAAAACCGGTCTGCACGGCTGTTGGCAACTCCTCTTGCCGCATAAACCAGTCCTTCGGGAGACTGGCTTCATCGAAAGGCACGTCCTTAATCGCCTGATGCCAGAGTGAACGGATACGGGCATAATCTAACTGCTTCAGCGCGGCGATGGCACTGTCTGCATCCCGAAACGCCTCCAACCGTCCGAGGTCATGCGCCAGCACGCGCAACAGGTGCGGATAATGCTCCAGCAACAGCCGCCAGCGCACATACCAGGGCACCTCGCCCTGCAGCACCCCAGTTGTCACATAGATAGTAGCACCATGTCCCTGAAGGGTAGACATTGCCTGTTGATAAAAACCGCGCCAGCCATCGTCGCTGGTGATGACCACCGCCCGGCTGTCATCGGCGATACCTGCGTGCAGCCGCCGCAGCGCCTCATCCATACTGATAATCTCAAAGTGCTGTGATAGCCATGTCACCTGCGCCTCGAAGGTATCTGGCGCCGTGCACAGCACCGGAAACTGCCGAAAGACCTGTGTGTGGCGCGGAGCGATTTCGTGATACATCAGAATAGCGATACCCCGCCGTTGGGAGATGAGCTGCTCTCCCCGAATGCGGTAAATTCGGGCCGCTATCAGGTGCTTGACAAACGCCTTAATCGTCTTTACAACGCCCATATTGTCGCAAAATGTCGTCTATCGTTGGGAAACCCTCTGCAACGGACCCATCAGGATAGTACATCGGATGAGGACAGTTGGTCTTCGCCACGATATCTCGTGTCCACGGCTCGCCGCGCTGTTGGGCAATATCCCGCAACACAGCGTTCAACTTGGCGGTCGTCGCCTGCGGCGAGATATGACGGATCGCCCACTCACGCGGGTGAAAGTCGCGGTAGTGTTCGCGAAACCATAAAAGAACCTCTGGGAGTTCCCTCTCCTCAATTAACCTGCCAGTAGACTCGTTGATGTAATCTTTATTGATGCCGATGTTGTTCCTGAGTACGATGCCCGGTACATCCGCGAAAAACCCTTCAAAGATACTCTTATTTGCACCTTCACGCAAAGTGAGGATAAGGTTGACCTTGCTCTGATTCAGTATCCGGTTTACCTCTGGCGGAGGCAAACTCTGGTAAATGTCCAGGTGATTCCGTGTACCGTAATAATCTATCAGCAACTCTATCTCACTGCGGCTGCCCTCCCATTCAAATCCGAGCAATGCCACCCTGATGTCGGTGTGGCGCAATCGCTGCAAAGCGCGAAACAGGGCATGATGCCGCTTGTATACCGCCCAACCCGCAACCATTACTGCGTCATAGCGCTTCTCCATCCCGCCGATAGGATAGAACACTTCTGGGTTCACCCAGTCGCTCGCCCCAAATAGCACCGGTATCAGGTTGGAGCCCAGCTGCTGCAGGAACTCGTAATCGGTCCTCTCCGGGGCGCAGACAATAATAGGATGCGTCTCAAAGCGGCAGTAGTACAACAACACCGGGTCGGCGTAACCTGACCAGCCGGGCTCGATAACCAGGCGGTAATGCGCGAGCAGCCTCGGCAGGTCTACCAGCATTGCCAGTTCGCCAAAGGTCTTTGTGAAGAGTACTCCAGGCTCCGCCACCGAATCTCCCTCGAAGCGCGGTGGCTTCAATACCAGCGTGCGCGAGCGAAAGGAACGCATCTTTCCCTGCGATAGCGCGCCGCGTAACATCGGAGCAGATACTGCCAGCCATGAGTGTAGATACCTCTTGATGAGTTTGCAATAGTGCGATGTACCCCACCTGCCTGCCGCGTAGCGGTGCGCCTGAAGCAAGAGAGGAAAACTGGCTTCCCGGCCTCCGCCACCCTTTAGCCAGTACCTCCCGTATAAGCCAGCGGACGCGATAGCACGGAGCGGCGGCCAAAACGACCAGTCAAATAGCTGGCGCTTGACAACTGCCTTATATGCTTGCACCGATACCGACACGATACCACTCCACAGTACGTCGCAACCCAACCTCGAAGTCTACCGCCACGGTGTAGCCCAAATCACACTCCGCCGCCTCTATGGATGCCATCGAGTGCTTCACATCCCCCGCACGCGGCGGCAGGTACTCCACTTCCAACTCCTTGCCCAGTATCTCCTGCAAGTAACGGATTAACTCGTTCAGCGTATATCGCCCGCCACACGCCACGTTGTACACCTTCCCTACTGCCCGCTCCGACTGCATCGCCAGCAGGTTCGCCTGCACCACGTTCTCGATGTAAGTGAAATCGCGCGATTGTTCACCGTCGCCGTACACGGTGAGCGGTTCTCCCTTTAGCGCAGCGGTGACGAACTTTGGGATAACCGCCGCATACTGCGAGTGCGGGTTCTGGCGCGGACCGAAGACGTTGAAGTAGCGCAGGCTGACGGTGGGCAACCCATACACCCGCGTGAACACCTGGCAGTAGTATTCTCCGACCAATTTGCTGACTGCGTAAGGCGACAAAGGCTGAGGCAACATGGTCTCTACCTTCGGCAAAGTTGGGGTATCGCCGTAGGCGGATGAAGAGGCGGCATACACGACCCTCTTGACGCCCGCTTCCTTCGCCGCCAGCAGCACATGGAAGGTGCCCGTGATATTCACCTCATGCGTAGTCATTGGGTCTTCCACAGAGCGCGGCACCGACCCTAACGCGGCTTGATGAAAGAGGACCTCTATCCCGGGCATCAGTTCACGCAGTAACTGCAGGTCGGTGATGGAGCCTTTAACAAAGCGAAACCGCCCCTGCAGGTGCGCCAGATTCTCTTCGCGCCCCGTAGACAGGTCATCGAGCACAGTGACCTCATGACCCAGTTCTATCAACCGTTCCGTCAGGTGCGAGCCGATAAAGCCCGCACCGCCAGTGACCAGAATCCGCATGGGTGACTCCTCACAACCTCCTTGTTGTTTCCCAATTGATGCCATATAGTGCCCGTTCCGCGGGCGTCATGTTGCGCCGCATCCTTCGTGCGATTGCCTGCTTCTCCGGCTGCATCCGCTGACCTCTAACTATCCGGCTTGGGCGTTCATGTGCTGGCATTTCTGACCTCACCCCCAACCCCTCTCCCGCAGGGAGAGGGGAGTTCCACCACCTCACCCCCTGCCCCTCTCCCACAGGGAGAGGGGAGCAACACCCCCTTCCCTCGCAGGGAAGGCGGACGGGGGGTTAGGTTTTCAACACTCCAACGACAACCTCTCTCCCGACCCCTCTCCCACAGGGAGAGGGGAGTCTCGCCCCCTTCCCTCGCAGGGAAGGGGGACGGGGGGTTAGGTCTTCCTACCCCTCCAATTCTCCACTGCCGCCTGCAACGCCTGCTCCCACTTGTCCACCTGCTTCTCCACCGTGAAGTGTTCCAGCAGGTGCCTATATGCATTTTCGGCGCGGCGGCGCGCTTCTTCAGGGTTCGACAGCGCATCCAGAATCGCCTGCGCCAGCGCATGAGGGTTACGCAGCGGCACCAGCCATCCCGTCTCACCATCGATGACCAGCTCGGGCACGCCCCCTACCGCCGTCGCCACTACCGGAGTTTTGTATGCAAAGGCTTCCAGCACGACGTTGGGCAGCCCCTCCGTCAACGACGGCAGGACCAGCACATCCAGCGCGCCGATAATTTGCCGTGCGTCCGCCCGCTCGCCGAGAAATGTGACCGCCTGCGGCAAACCGAGCGAATCCACCCGTTCTTGCAGATGCGCCCGTTGATCGCCCTCCCCAACGACCAGCAGGTGCACGTCTGCCTGCTTTGCCCTCAACTCCGCCATCGCGTCGATCAGGTAACTCACTCCCTTCTCCACGCTCAACCTGCCCACGTAGCCAAGTACCTGCTTCCGCAATGACTGGCTGATGATACTTGGTATTTGTTCGCGGGAATAGGCAGGCTGCAAGGCTTCAATGTCCATACAGGTCGGCAGGTAGAAAATCCGGTCAGGTCGCACCCCGTATCGCAGCACTTCCGCTTTCTGTGCGGGGGACACTATCGCAACTACCGAATGCTTTCGTAACGTTTGCTTATCCAACCACTCGTAAAACCTAACCTTCCAATCCCTCGCAGTCCAGCCAGGTAACAGTGCAATTGTAGGTACCTTGCCATAGACAGCAGCGACGACACCTGCCTTATACCCTTGCGTGCAGACAACATCTGGCGAATACTCTTGCACCACCTCTGCGAACCTTCGCACCATTTTCGGCAGGTAGTACCTCTCAGGCAGATAAAGTGGAACAACACGAACCTGATGCTCGCGGGCGTGTACGGCTAATGTGGTTTCGGACACCTCTTCCGCCTCATTCACCAGAATCACCGCGATGAGCACCTCATGCCCGCGTTGCTGTAATGCCCGCGCGACCTGCACCGTCTGACGCTCCGGACCGCTAATCGCTGACTTGGCGGAGCTGGGCTGGCAGAACATCACGCGCATGGTGCGGTCTCCCCACAGCTCAGCAGGTCCACTCCCACTCGGTCGCGAATGAAGGCGACGACCTGCTGCAGGAAATGCTCCGCGGTGTGTTTCTGCGCAAGGGCATACCCCCCTGCTATCAGTTTCCGACGCAATACTCCGTCCCGCAGGATACGTTGTATCGCGCCAGCCAGGGCCTCTGGACTGCGCGGCGGCACCAGCAAGCCCGTCTCTTCGTGTCGCACCAAATCGGGAAGGCCTCCAACCGCCGTCGCTACCACAGGCACGCCCCGCGCCATCGCCTCCAGCACCACCCGCCCCAGTCCCTCAGACACCGAGCACAGGACAAAGATATCTGCCTGCGTATAGAAGCGATGCAACATCGCAGGCCCGGTCTGAACTCCATGGAAACAGTAGCTGCCCGCCTGCAACGATTGAGACGCGAACTGCTCCAGAGGCCCCCGCTGGTCACCGTCGCCAACGATATCCAGATGTATCGTCTTCCCCGCTTTTTGCAGCATACCGACAGCCTCAATCAGGGTATCCACTGACTTCTCGTGCCGAAGCGCGCCAACAAACAAAACCCGTATGTGGTTCGACTGACACGTGTCATGGCGTAAAAAGAAATCCTCTCGCGTCAGCGTGCTGACCGCGATTCGATGGACACGTCCGTCCCCGAACTTTTCCGCCAGCGAGCAGGAGATGGCGATACATGGCGTGCGACGGGCGATGCGCTTCATCTCGCTCTCATGCCACGCTGCCACCGCAACCTGTAGCCCGCGCAGCAAAGGGGAACGCGCGGGGGAGTTTTTCAATAGCGTCACGGGGTCTCCCACCAGCTGAAAGAAGCAAGGCGTCGCGCGACGCCGGCACTCGCGCCACAACACGGGAGCATACGCACCCGGATAGCGCAGCCACACCACATCCACAGGATGCGTCTCCAGAAACGCGCGCAGACGGCGGATAAGCTGCCCACGCACCTTCACCGCCCCCGCGAACGTCTCGAAATAGGGCAGTTCATATACCCTCACGCGCTCCGTCGGTAGTGGGTAACCCAGATGAGGCAACGGCTGTTCGGTCACCGGCGCAGCAAGCGCCACCTCAAACGGGAACAGGCGGTTCATCTCCTGCAGATACCGTCCCAATCCGTTGCTGGTGTAGTATCTGCCCTGCGTGTCTCTATAGCAGGCTGTTGCATAATAGATGCCCAAGCGTTTCATGTTTGGTGGGAACCTCACCCCCAGCCCCTCTGCCACAAGGAGAGGGGAGTTTGGAGACCTCACCCCGTGCCCCTCTCCTACGAGGAGAGGGGAGTCACCCCCTTCCCTCGCAGGGAAGGGGGGATGGGGGTTAGGTCTTTTTTCGTTGCGCGATCGCCTTCCCGTACAGCTCCAGATACCGCTCCCCCATGCGGTCGATGGTATACTCCTGCAAAAACCGCTCTCGTGCGCGACGGGCAAGTTCTTGTGCCTTTGTTTGATTCTTCAACAATTCCAGAATCGCCTGCGCCATTGCCTGAACATCGCCAGGGGGCACTAGCAAGCCGCACTCGCCGTTCGCCAGCAGTCCAGGCGTACCCCCCACCGCCGTTGCCACAATGGGACGCTGTGCGGACATCGCCTCCAGTATCGCCAGCGACTCGCCCTCGATGCGCGAACTCAGTACGAAAACATCCAGATGACGCAACAGCACCGGCACGTCGCGGCGGAGGCCGAGGAAGTGGACGTGATTTTCCATGCCCAGTTGGGATGCCAGTTGCTCTACCTCGCTAAGTCTTGGACCCTCGCCGATAAAGACCAGATGAACATCGGGCATCTGCTGGCAAATAAGTGCGATTGCCCGCACAAGCGTGTCCTGGTCTTTCTGGTGTTGGTCGAAGCGCCCAACCATACCCACAACCCTGCCATCGGGCACTTTCCAATCGGCGGGAGCAGGCTGTGCCGAGTAGATGTCTGGAACGCCGTTGCGGACGTACACTGTCCCCTCTTCGGGCACACCGAGAATCTCCACGAATAACTTCTCAATTCCGGGTGCCACTCCCACGCAATAGTCAGTATGCTTTGCTGCCCGCTGCAGACGCGTGCGGTGATTCGACAGCCAGTCGCGGTGGTAGTTATGCAAAGTGAAGACGAGGGGAGTATGAGTCCATCGGCACGCAGCAGATGTTTTCAGCCACGCGGTATTGTGACAATGCACCACATCGGGGCGAACGCGGTGGATAAGCGCAATAAGTTCACGCGGATAGAGACGCGCCCAGATGCCCGCAACGCTGACCTGCTGCACGCATATCTTCCGGCTCTCGAAGGCGGGTAGCATCGCCCTCTCTGCAGTTAGATTTGCTACCAGCACCTCATGCCCACGTGCCTGCAGCCATGCGCTGAGGTCCGCAACCAGCTGTTCTGCGCCACCGAGATGCAACCCCGCCAGCACTTGCAGGACGCGCATTCTCGCCTCCTACCGAATCACCATCTGAAACACCACCACCGCCTGTCCTCCCGCCGGAATACTCGTCACCGTCACATCGATCTTCGTGGTATCCGTCGGATCTGGGAGTGTGTCGCCATTCAACTTCAGGCTCCCTCGCACAAACGTCGCCCCCTGCGGGATGTCATGCGTAATCCGCACATTCCGCGCCTCCGCGTTGCCGGTGTTGGTTGCCGTAATCGTCACCGTCACCACATCCAGCGGTTTCGGGTTCGTCTTGTCTGCCGAGATGCTAATACGTATGTCCGGCGTTTGAAGCGGCAGCTCTTCGGTTGACTGAAGAATAGCTCCTTCATATCCGCGCAGCGTAATCTCCGTGATAGGGGGGCCAAGAGTGCCATCATAATTGACGCGACGATACGTGCCCGGCAGAGGAACTCGAACCGTGCTTTGATGGTAGGCAAGCCACCCACCAGGAGGAGATATACCTGGTAAGCGAATCACCACCAGACCCTTTGTATACATCCGTGCCAGCACCCCGTCAACCGGCATACCACCAGGGCCTGACGTTGAACTGCGCCACAAATAAAATATGTACGTCGGGTAAATCGGTATCACCCTGTTCTCCGCCGGTAGTCCAATTTGTTCAGGCAGTGTGATTACGGAGCCCGTGGTGTCTCCGACAATCACGTAATCTCCAAGTCCAGCAACAGCCTGGTAGTATTTCGCTGCCACGAATCCTTCCGGGATAATATTTGCCGGCTCACCGATGTCTACCGATAACATCCTGAACGGCAGGTAGGCGTAGTTCTTGGGAACACCACTTTTCCAGTAGTACGCTTCAGAGGTGCTCGTTGAACTTGTCAGCCCGCTACCATAAACGAAGGTACGCCACGAATGGTTGAAGAACGTCATATCGGGAATATTCAGCAAATAGAAACGGGCTAGCAGGCTCTCCTTGATGAGGTTCCACGTGGTTTCCGTGTTTCCTAAGTTCGACAGAAACGACCCATAGTTTGGATGACATTGGACGGTGGAACGAATACCCGCCCTCGCGTATGCCGGAATATGCCAGGTTCTTAATAGATTCCCCTGAGAAGTATTATCCCAGATTAACGCCTCGCATCGGAACGAATTGAAGACCTGCAGGTATGGCAAGGTGAAGGTACTTAAGAAGAAGTTACGGCCGGACACATTCGTGCTAATGAACTGAACCCCTCCCTCCGTGCGCATCCTCCGATGGAATTGGAGGAATGCATCCCGATAAGATTCGTTCATTGCCATGTCATGACCGGCACGCCCATTGTACTCCAGGAGAGTACCTCCTGCCAGCACCGAGAAGGCGTTATAGTTCAGAAGTACTTGAGCATCGTCGTTGTCATAACCCAAAACTCCTTCCTGCTGAAACATATTCAGGTAATATTCAAAGGTTATCTGCTGATAGTCAGGATTCCACAAGTTAGCTCGGCAGGTCGCCCTCGAGTCTGCCCATCCAGAACCTTCAGTCGCTCTGGCTTCCCAGGCCATTCGGGCGGATGCGTTTGGATTGACGCGATTGGCGTATTCGGTATCATCTACATATCCATCCCCATTGCGGTCGTTGGCAGGGTCCCACCCCGGAACGAACACTTCATTGCCCGTAATCCGGTACGTGCTGGTACTGTTAGGAACCACATCCCAGGCGGGGTCCACCGTTAGCGTCGGAGTAGAACTGCTGGTGGATGCGGTGATATTACGAACCTGTCCAGCACCTGCGCCCGAAACAATCTCAATCGTCATCCCTCTATAGAAATCGGTAGAGTAGTTTATCGGATTGGTTGGTGAAATCCTAACTGTATTGCTGGTTGCTGACAAGACCATACCCGTTCTGTGCGACGCGACGACTTCACGCAAAACCTTGCGCGACGACACGTCCGAACGGGACCCCAATCTGGGGTACACAGCATAGTTAACTGTCCGGATACGGAGAATGAAACAACCGGCTCCTCCTCTGAGGCGGATTGCGCCAAGATAATGAGGTGGATACGGAATACACCATTTCCAGTCCGTCGGGGGTATCCATCGGATGTATCCATCGTTACGTAACCCATTCGTGGTGTCCTCAATTGGAGTAATACGTCCCCAACCTACAATATTGAAGTTGGAATCGACCTGGTTGGGGTACTCGATCATCAATTCCCCAGCCGTCCCGGGGTCTCCAGCAACACTCAATTTGAAGTACAGGGTGTCTATCTTCTCTGGGATAGCCAGCCAAAGCCCACCACCCGCGTTACTGTAACTGAAGATATCTGCAGTCGCTCTGAACGACTCCTTGGCAACCCCTGAATTGTCTGCGTAACCAATAGCTGGTATATATCCATACAGTATCGTCTCAACAAACCCGACTCTATTGCTATCGATGTAGGTATCCTCTTTGAAGTGAAGGGTGAAGGATTCGAAATCCATGTTCCTCTGGATTGCCATGCGCCGTGTTGCCGTCATCCGATAGTCCAAGTTATTATACGTGCTCTGCACATAGATATAAACCGTGCCAATAGAGTTCACGTTGTAGGTAGGACCCCAATGCCCACCGGCACCATAATCGAAGTGGGTACTCTCCCACTCGGTGACCCGTGCCGCCGTTGCCTCCCCATACATCGCGATAAACTCTGCTATCGTGTCCGGGTCAGTTGGTGCAGACGCCTCCGGGCTGACAAGTACAGCAGCCGCTCTGGCAGACGGGTACTTCCTCGGCTTCAACGTTTGGCTGGCAGTCTGAAACTGCAGCGCAAACAGCAGAATCAGAGTGATTAAAAACGCGATTGTTCCCATGTACGGTACCTCCTTACAATGATGCGTAATACTCACGTCCCCGCTCCAGGCAGTTCCACAGATGGGCTGCCGGAGCGACCTGCTGTTGATAATACTGGTAGTTTGCGTTCCGCATCGCCTGCGCCAGCTCTGTATCATCAAGAACTCTCTTGCATTGCTTCACACACTCCTCTGGTGTGGCGAACGGCAGATAGTGCACACCTTCCTGCGGTTGCACTGGCGCCGGGTTCCTGAAGCCCTCCGGATGTGCCACAACGCATTGTGAAGCCGCCAGATGCTCCGCAAAGCGAAACCCATAGGAGTAGTTCAGTCCCCGCACGTAAACTCCAACGAGATATCGCTTACTCCATCGGATAAACTTTTGCCGACGAGCAGGAGCCGATGATAGAACATCAGGATAATGCTCCCGAGCATACGCTGTCGGCACCAATCCACCAACAAACTGGTCGCCCAGCTCTGCCCGTAGCCGACGCATGACCTCCACTCGTAGCGAGTTCACAGCGAGGTGGTTATCGGGACCCACCTCCTTCTCGGACCAGACCCTTGTTTGAAAAACGACCTTTGGTTCGACTGGGACGTCCGGTGTTTGCTCAAAATCCTTCAGGGTAGGACCGTCCAGAAAAGTGCGATACAAACCCCACTTACGGCGCCAGTGTGTTAGCGCCTCCTGCGGCGAGCGCAAGAACATTCGCGAGTACAATCGAAGCAACCAGTGCTGCACCAGAAGCTTACTGCTTGTGCTACTGCATGGCATATTAAAACCAAAAGGAATGACTTTGCGACCCATATCCCCGGCGCATTTCTCTACATCTGGAGGATAGAAGCTCTTCTTCAAATACACATCGCACTCCCGGAGTGCCTCTTCATAAAAAAGCGTGCTCAGGTCGTGCAGGTCTATAGCAATGTTCAACCGTTGATGGTCACTTAGCCTCTCCGCCACCATCCAGGCGAAAATGTGTCCCTGCGGACGACCCGTTTCCTTGCACGTCATCCCAACACGCGGTTCAAGTAGTATCTTCTGCTGCCTCGCCAGTTCCACCAGGCCAGTCACTATTTTGGAGGTGCGATGCACATCCATATCCAGGTCCCAAAAGAGTTCCACTCTGTATTTGGGTTGCGTAGCCATCCCCATCTCCCACTTTCATCCATCTGTTTGTTCCATATTTTACCGACGGATGAGGCTCTGATACACCCTCCTCACCTCAAACGCGTGCCTGGCGGGGTCGAACATCTCGCGGGCGCGCCGTTGCGCTGCGGCGGATAGCCGCTGGCGTAATTCGAGATCCCGAATCAGCCGTTCGATCGCCTGCGCCATCAACTCCGCATCGCCCATCGGCACCAGAAGTCCTGTCTGTTCGTGCTCCACAAACTCCGGGATGCCGCCGCCGTCGGTCGCAACTACTGCTGTACCCACCAGCATCGCCTCCACCACGACCCGCCCCAGCGGTTCCGGTTTAATCGACGCGTGCACCGCCACGTCCAGCTGCGCTAAATAATCATAAGGCTTGCTCACAAATCCCATAAATGACACCATCTCCTCCAGACCAAAGTCTTTCACCATTTGGCGCAAACGTTGCTCGTAACCCCGCGCCCCGAAAGGCTCGGTACCCGCGATCGATGCGTGAAAGACCATCCCCCGCCGTTTCAGCAGGTTCAGCGCTTCCACGAACACATGCTGCCCTTTCCACTCCTGTAACATTCCTATCATTCCCACATGGGGCAAACTCTGACAGACACATTTGGATGCAACCGCGCAAGGTGGTACAATCGGATTATAAATAACCTCACACCGTTCGGGCAGGATGCCGTGACTCAGCAAGTTTTCCGCCACCGCATGCGATATGGCGATGTGATAGTCAAAATACCGGACGACCCTCTTCGCCAGACGACGCGAGGATCCGAACCCACGGGCGTGCGCCACTACCGGCAAGCCGGCTCGTTGCGCCGCCATTGCGCCGCCAAAACAGCGGGCTATAGATTTCGTCTCTATCACTAGCAGCACTATATATACGGCTCCGTTTCCACTCGCTACGCTCCTTCGGTGGAATGAAACGTACGTAGCCACTCTGTGCCAGCTTTTGCCCGTTGACGACAGTGGTGTCTTCTACAATGGTCAGCGGTGCCCAACTGGTCGGCTTGCCGTTGGCATCCACAGCGTTGCAATATTCCCACACTCCGTCCCAGCCGTCGGCGGCCGGCGTCTTCACCACGAAATACACCGCATCAAACCGCAGCGAATGAGAAATAGCAATGAACTCCCCAACCTTATTGGGGACCTGACTCATGTAGGAATCGCTGGTGTCCAGAGGTGTTGCCCTGTAACTACCGGACACGATATAGACAAATGCTTTGTGGTCGAATTGCTTATCTCCCACAGGCTTCGGTAGAGAAACCTCCGTATCCACGGCGTAATGCAGGGCAATGTGTTCGTAACTGATGCCGCGTTCCTCCGCCCACGTCTGCCAATGCATGTTGTTGTAACGCCATGTCCCAGCGTAGTTGTTCGTGATGTTATCGTAGGTAATAAGAATCGTGTCCGGGTTCATTTGCCGAAGGGCGGAAAAACCATCCCAGTTGTAACCGGTATGTCCGTCGAAGTGGACGGCGTTCCAGTCGTGGTACGGTTTATTGGTATCGTTGGCAGACCAGTCGCCCCCAATAATATATGACCAGTATCGAACCGTGGGAAGTACCTTGGAGAATCGGCGAAACGTTCTGAAACTTCTCACGTCACTGGTGAGTTCAGCACCACCCCCTTGTGGAGTGATACGAACCCGGTAGTAGTAGGTAGTACTGGGTTGCAAGCCGATGAGATTCACGTAATGGCGGGTGACGTCGGTATTGGGCAGGTCACGCCACTCTGGGGGCGATACCTGACCGAGCGATGGAGTCGTGCCATACTCCACCGTCATCCTGCCCGGCACCGTGCTAAGGCACTTGATGCGTGCACTCGTCGGGTTCGCCCAAATCACTACAGGATCGAGCGATTGAGCGAGCGCGAAAGGCATAACGGCACCCCACAAGTACAGCGCAAGCATCACGTTCCGAGGAGTCTTCATCGTGCCTCACCTCGCTCTCTTAGCACCGAGGGGACTGTTCCTCATCATAAGCCGTTATCCACCTCGCACAGATGCAGGCCTTACAGACTGTCCAACAGACTATCCAGGTCTGCTTGCTGCCTTCTAGAATAATACTGCTCGGCACCGGCGATCGCACACCTCTGCCACTGTGCGTAGACTGTGGAACTAGTCACCACCTCCCGCACCCGTTGCAAAGCCTCTTTTGGAGAAACAAAGCACTCCCCAAAGCAAGCCAAATCGGGCGTGTAAAACCAGCCTTTTTTCCAGAGAAATATAGTGGGCACTCCACAGGCAGCACCGACGGTCAATGCTCCGCTAAACAAACCGATGGCAATGGTAGAGCGTGCGATATCTCTCAGCAAGGAAACGCCTTGCGAAACTTCTACATTTCCGCCTTCCCTCCGGATAGACTGTACCCACTCCGCCGGTTTTCGAGCAGAAGGGTGAAGGCGATATATGACCCTGACAGCTTCCAGCTGGGTCGCACAATCCCTTATCACCTGATGCAATGCCTCTATCGCCTCGTACAATCCGTAGAAGCGGCGGGCTGCCATGTTGTCCTGATCTATCACCAGCAACGTGCGATAGGCGAAAGTGTCTCCCACATCCGCAATCTCATCAAACAGTGACCCGGCAGGGACGTAACGGCGTGCGAAGGGAAGAGTACCTGTCACCTTGCCAAACTGGGTATCCGCCTGCTTCATGAAATCGGCGGAGGCTTCCCCAAAGGTAATGACGGTATCCGCCAGCACGGGGAAGAAACCTGAGGAAGAAATCACCCCGTGCTGCAGAGTAACCACTGGTTTCCCCTGTAACAAGCCATCTAGCGCAATCACCGAGTCCAGCGACCCGAAATGATTGCGAACGATGAGACGGTCGTAATCCACCAACGGGCGCAAACGCTCCCACAGCAGCCGCTTTGCCATGCCCCCCAGAAACAGGGAAAACGTGCGCCCCGGTATCGCCAGCTCTGCGCCAAGCAGGTCGTTGATGTCGCAAAAGTCTCGCCACGCCTGCGGTGCCGCACTGGCAGACAGATAGCGGCGTTTACCATGAAGCCCTTCGTAAAGGTCGATCAGCGTCAGACGTCCTTCGGAACCTTCAGCGAGTGGCACGATTTCTTGATGTTCTCGGCTGCCGAATGCGACCAGATAACCGACCCGCTCTCCCCGTTTGAGCAGGGCAGTTACCAGCCTTTTCATCATCGCAATCTCTGTCGCGCGCTCCGCCTCTCCGTAAACCAACCAGTCAAACCGTTGCTTCGGCACATCCGGTGCATGACTCTTTAGCCACCGATGTACAAGAGGCGAAATGCTGTGCAGATAGTAGCGATAAGGTGTCTGCGCCCAGCTGCCCCCTGCCTGATAACAAACACGCACGGCGTCTAAATACTGCACCCAGTCGTAACGCCGTGGCGATGACCATATCTTGACGCGCGCCTGCTCTGTTTTGCGAGCCGTCGCACCCTCTCCATAAACGATAGTCTCCGGCAGGTTCTTTCGCTTCACCGCCTCAACCATTGTCCTCACCTACTCCGCCGAAGGCACACGCCGCAATTTGGCACGTGCCGCCAGTTCACTCTCGTACACTCGCTTGATGCCGTCCCCCAGCGCTTGCTCAATCACGCGGATGTCGCGCACCAGACGCATGAGACCGCCCGGCTCTACTGAAGCTGCCTGGTCGCTACCCCACATGGCGCGGTCGAGAGTGATATGACGCTCCACCACACATGCCCCCAACACCACCGCCGCATAGGTAGTCTGCAAACCAACTTCGTGTCCAGAGTAACCCACGGGCAGACCAAACTCTTGTTTCAACGTCTGAATCATGCGCAGGTTCAGCTCGCTGGGTGGACAGGGATAGGTGCTGGTGCTGTGCATGATAATCAGGCAATCGTGGTCTAAAAGCGACACCGCATGGCGGATTTCGTCCATTGTAGACATGCCCGTAGAAAGCAGAATGGGCTTGCCAGTAGCGTTCAATCGCAATAACAGTTCATCATCTGTTAACGATGCGGAAGCCACCTTGTAGCAGGGCGGGTCGAACCGCTCTATGAAATCCACAGAGGGAATATCCCAGCACGATGCAAACCACGTGATACCTTGCTGCTTGCAGTATCGATCTATTTCGGCATACTGCTCGTAGCCAAACTCCACCTTATAGCGGTACTCCATGTAGGTAATCAGCCCCCATGGGGTCTCACGGGAAATATTACGCTGCTCGGGAGGTACGCACAGTTCCGGCGTACGCTTCTGAAACTTCACCGCATCGCATCCCGCCAGCTTCGCGGCGTCAATCAGCCGCTTCGCGATATCCACATCGCCGTTGTGGTTGATACCTATCTCCGCCACGATATATACCGGCTGTCCTTCGCCTACCAGTCTGTCTCCAATACGCACTGTTTGCGCCATCTGCTTCACCTCCTAAATAGTGCTGTGAGTGACCTAACCCCCCTGTTGTAAAATCATCTCCGCTAGTTCTCGCAGCGCTCCCTGTCCTCCTTGCGCCCGCAACACCACATCTGCTACCTCCAGCACCTGTGGATGCGCATCGGAAGGAGCCACTGCACACCCTACTGCCTGCATACATGCCAGGTCGTTCACGTCATTACCGATGTAGACAACACTATTTTCGGAAGAAACCCCCTGCCTCTGAAGCCACTCTCGCATCACCGATAGCTTGTCGGCAACACCTGTGAGACATTCGATGCCCAGCTTTCGACACCGCGCCTCCACCACCGGGTTGATTTCAGTGGAAATCACCACCATGGGGATACCTCGCTCCTTCAAACGCGCGATACCCCAGCCATCACTGCGACTGCAAAGCACACCCTCACTTCCATCTTGCAGCACCAGTACCCTGTTGTCCGTGAACACGCCGTCGAAATCCATCACAATCGCTTCGACCTTCTCAGGAAGCAAGCGCAGCTGTTCTTCCCACCGCATCCTGTGCCAAAGCATATTCGCGAGAAGTAGATCCGCCGGTTCGTCGATTTCCAGACTGCGCTCCGTGGGAACCTCATACATCAACACTTTGCCGAAGAAACGATGTCGATACTGGAGAAAGCCATCCGCTCGCACAATGTACACCGCGCCTGTTTCCAGGAATTCTGGCTCCCTCTCTTGTCGACGCAGGCGTACACGACGATCGTGATTCACACCGACCGCTCCTAGCTGGCTATCCGCTTTCCATACGAAGCCGTAGAAACGCGTGACCGTGAAGATACAATCGCCTCCCTCCCTTTCCAACTTCTCTATCATCGCATCGACATCCTTTGACTCGATGAAGGGAGAGGTGCACTGGATGAATACCAGCAAGTCTATCTGTAGCGCACGCTCTTCGCGCAAATATTGGAGTGCATGAAGCAGTGCAGATTCCGAGCTGGCGGTATCGGTAGCCAGTTCGGCAGGTCGTCGGATGACCTCCGCACCGTATTGCTTCGCCACCTCTGCGATCTCCGCATCGTCTGTAGAGACAAAAACTCCTTGCACGTGCCGACTCCCCCGCGCCGCCAGTACCGCCCGCCCAATGAGTGGCACTCCTCCCACCGGCTGGAGGTTCTTACGCGTGATGCCTTTAGAACCTCCACGTGCTGGAATAATCGCAGTAGTTGTGGACGCACTTGCTCTCAACCTTTGTAACCTCGCTTTAGTTTGCGATACACCGTATATAGCCTACCGCCAAACGCCCTGCCGAAGGCATCGTAAGCAAAGGCGGGTTACCAGAGGTATTCCGTTGCGCTCCACCTCCGCAACCACAACCCCAACTTCTTCATTGGTACACATGTATGGTAGAGGATCCCATGATAGCGGGGGTCGCGGATCAGGGATCTCACTTGCTCGCTGCGGATGCAGTTATTGTTCAAAAGCGAGAGGCTTTTTGCGATCGACGCCGCCCATCTTGCTTCAAGCGACCTGCTCATTATGCAAACAAACCCCTGTTGTGTAACACGCATCTGCCGAAACTGCAGTATCTTGCCGTCCGGAAACCTTCTCACCGTGCGAAGTTCCAGAAGCTGTTCCAGCTCCGATAGCGGGCAAAGATAGTGGCTTCTGCTCGTATTGTTGAACCAGATGAGATACACTCTGCGCCCCTCCTTCCAATCATTCCGCAACTTCTGCAGAAACTGTTGCAGGTTCCGTGGATGCGTTTCGGATGCGACACGCATTGGTCCTTGGTGCGGCGTGTGCTCGCTGACGATACCGCTGAAATAGTATAAGGGTTCCGGGAAATTGGAGTATACTTTCCCTTGCAGCGGATGCCCCCGTAACCAACGGATCGTTTCTGAGCCTCGCCAAGTGGAAGTATTAAAAACACCAGGCCCGTCCTGAAAGCACTTGCTCAGCATTTCCATCCCGAACACGAAGCCCGAAACATACCACCCAACAAAGGCAGCCATCAGAGCGCCACGCGCTAATCGTGCCAAGGAACCAGATGGCTGCAATAAGGTCCATAGTAGAACAAGGCACAACGGCAAGGGCACCGCTATAGGGCTCCATAACCGCTCCGATAATGCCTCGAACTTCGCCTCACGAGCCATGTTCATCAACGCAATAGCGTACAACCCAGTGCTGAGAAACAGCAAGAACAGCCCTTTGCGCAAAACTGCATCGTATCCCTTCCATTGCAGGCGAATCGCTGCGCCCACAAGAGATATACCTAAGGCTACAAATACAGCGAACATAGGGACGCTGTTCTCAAAAGTGAAAGGGATCACCCATCTATGCAGGCTCCAGAGAGTATCGAACACCATTTCACGCAGTGGATAGTCTGCAGGCTCACGTGTGCCAAACAGGGTGCCTGTTAGGAGATGATTGCGCGATATCCACAACACAGACGGTATAAGCGTCACCAATAGATGCCCTGCCGTCGCAGCTAACCTCTTTTTCCATGGAAAGGAACCAGCTAGCAATATGAAAATACTAATCGTACCTATTGTTGTGACCCCAATCCAGCGCATCAGGACGGACAAACCAGCGCAAATGCTAGAGGCAATAAGATTCGTCCACCGCCCTCCAATTGCATAACGCCACGATTGCCACAGGGCGCCCATCGTCAGAGCAATGAACGGTAACTCGCTCAGCGCATACGGTGCATACCACAGTAATGGACGCGCAAGCAAAACCAACGTTGCCCCTATCCAAACTGCTTTGATGCCTATCTGAAACTCATGTAACCAGTGCCATGTTATCCACACTACCGCTGCGAACGAGAACGCACTAACCAGCCGTGCGGCTAGTTGCAGGTCGATACCGGTCAATCCCAGCAACGCATACACTGCGGATAGCAGCGGCGCGTACGAAACAAGGGGTTCGCCTGTGTAGGTGGTCAGTGTACCTCTCTGCATAAGGTGACGTGCTGCGGTAAGATAGTGAATGGAATCGGACGTCATGCCTGCACCATATGGATATGTTGCTACCAGCACATACCCTGCAGCTACGGCGCTGAAAAGCAGCGCGGTGGTACGCTTCACGTTCTCTGTGTCCATACTTTCTTCTCCCAGTGGGGTACCACGAGAAGTCGTACTTTATGATTCCGGACGAAGAGTAGCGCAAGCGCACTGCTTATTCCCACCCATATCCCCACGCGAGCCAACAAATCCATCCATAGAGCGAAACGCAGGTGCTTATCTACCCAACACGCCGCTAACATCGCTACAAGAGACAGGACAATAGCTCCATAATCATGTGGCAACGGGTTCACCCGCTGTGCAACAGCCCAGACAAAGAAAGCAAAAACCGCAAAGGAGAAGACTGTAGCGAAGGCTGCTCCCCAAGCTGAGTACCTAGGAATCAGCACAGCGTTTAAAAGGAGACATACCACCGCTGAGGCAATGTTGGCTATTGCAAACTTAGGTGTTTGATTAGCCATTAAGGCGCCAACTCGCAACGAGGAACTAGAGATAAAAAACCAGTAGGCAACCGCAATCGGGGCAACGAAACGACTTGCATCCCAGAAGCTTGGGGCTGCAACCATTCGAATCACGGGTGATGACATTAGTATGACGGCGGTGCAAAAAGCAGCGCCGGATAACAAAATAAATGCCCCTCCACGACACAACTGTTTGCCGCCCTCTTCCTCTTCTGCCACACGGAAAACCCAAGGCCACCATGCCCTGCTCAATATCCCAAAGAACACACTCACCAACATCCCAAACCGATACGCTAACGAGTACAAGCCCAGCTCGCTCTCGGACGCATAGCGAGTGAGGAAAAAGCGGTCGCTGTAGTGCAATACGAACTGTGACATGCTTGCAGGCACAAGTGGCAACCCGTAACGCAGCACCTGTGCCAGCCAATGCTTGTCAAAGCAGCTACCATACCTCAGACGAACCAGCACACCTAGTACCACCGACCATAGCACGGCGTTGAGAAGTCCGCTCATGACCACTCCCCACACGCCCCAGCGTAACCACACCACCAGAATGATGTTCGCACTCAGCTGCGTAAAGAGCTTCACTAGAGAAATTGTGGTGAACCTCCACGGCTTGCCTTCCGCCCGCCACAGGGTCAGCGGCAACTCTATCAGGCTGCCTATCATCATCCCAATGAGTGACACGGCAACATAGAGCGTATACCGATCATGCCCGAACGCAAGGCGAGTCAACCACGGCGAAAGAGGCCAAAATACCAGAACGCCTGCAGCTACCACGAGCAGGTTCAGATTAAAGACCGTACCGATAAGTCGGTTGCGCTCGTCATCCGTCTTCGCGAGGTAATAGTGCCGCAACAGCGCCTCTGCCAAACCTAAAGACAGAAACATGCCGATAACATCCACCAATCGAATGATGGTCTCGATAATACCGTAATCCGCGGGCGTCAGCACGCGCGTATAAACGGGTATCATAATGAACCCGACCAGTCGGCTGGCGATAGTGCCAACCGCGTAAACGGCGGAATCTTTGACCAGCGTCCTTAACATCCGCTAATACGTCCTCACCTTTTGCCCTTCGTCGGTGGTGGTTTGTGGTGAGATCATGGGCGAGCGTTCCCAGCGCACCCGCCCCTTGCCCAGCATAAAGGCGAACGGCGCCACCGCCGCCGCCGCGTTGAGGCTCAGGAACGAGCCCGCCAGCCCCGCCAGCCGGAACCGTCGCGCCAGCGCGGGGAACAGCCACGCCGCCGCACCCAGCAGGTAGTATGCGGTCTGCGCCAACACCAGTGCGGCCCCGTATGGTTTGCCCAGCGACGCCCACGACGCGCCATACATGGCTATCAGCGCATACGGCACCAGCAGGCGGCACACCTTGTGCGAGATGAACTGCCACCACAGCGGGTTCACAAAGGGCAGCAGCAGCCATGGCGCTGCCCAGATCAGCTGATAGTTGCCCGCCAGCGTACGCACCTTGCGTTTGAATTCGCGTTCGTAGGAGGGGGTGACCGCATCATAAGCCTTTGCCTCCGAAGCAAGGGCAATGCGGAACCCCTGGAGACGAATATGCAGCGGCACCCACATGTCGTCCAGCACCAGTCCTTCCGGCATCGGCACGAAAAGCCGTCGGTAGATGGCGTAGATAGCCCCGCTACATTGTATCGGCGAATCCACGCGCGCCTCTAGTCCCCGAACCAACTTCTCATAGCGCCAGTACGCGCCCATCGCCTGCGGTGCGCCAGCGAAGTCTATCAGAATCAGGTCCCCCCCGGCTGCCCCCACGCCGTTGTGGCGCAGAGATGTAACCAGTTGACGTATCGTATCGCGAGCGAACCGCTGGCGGGCATCCGCGAAGACAATCACCTCGCCCGTGGCGCGTCGCACCGCTTCGTTCAGGGCAACCGCCTTGCCACGGTGCGGAGAAATCTCCAGCACCTGCACTCGCTCGTACTTCGACGCCACTGCCGCCGTGTTGTCGGTACAACCATCACAGGCAACCACGACGTTCAGTTTGTCTGGCGGATAGTCCGAACCTAAAACGTTCTCAAGCCGTCCCGCGATGTTGCTCTCTTCGTTATGAGCGGCAATGACCACCGTTACAGTGGGCAAATCCGCGTCAGAGCCGAAGGTCTCATGCTCTCGCTGTCGAATTTTGCCCAGAAGCCAAAGCAACAATGGATAGGCTGCGTAAGTATAAACTACGAAAGCAAAACAGATGCCAATAACCCACCACATTACGCTGTCCCTTCCCGCACGCGCGGCAACAGATGCGCCTGCGCCGCGGCTACCAGTGCCATCAGGATGAAGTGGTAGGGATAATAAGAGATGGATAAGAAGTATCCCGTCACCATCAGGTCCATTAAGCCGATGAGGGCGCCCATTCCAAGGGCGTGGAGTAACCAGTGCTGCGCCTTCGCCAGCTGCCGTGCAGCCAGCAAACTGCGTATCCAGATGGTCAGGAACACCAGCAAGCCAAGTCCACCCAGCTCGCCCAATACCAAAAAATACATGTTATGCGTTGTTTGCGAACCTGGTGCCCCAAACTGGCGCGCAAAATCGGGGAAGTTCTTGTAGCCGATACCAGTAAATGGGTTATGCTTAAACATCCGCACCGCAGCTTTGCGATACTCCACGCGGTTCATAGCGGATTCGTCCTCTTGATAATTGGTGATCGACCGCATCCGCTCACGGTACTCTGATGGCGCTGCGAACCACACCGCACTAAACACCGCCAAACCGATGAATAAACCCACGACTTTGCGTTTCGAGTGTAACCATAACAGAAACAGCAGGACAATCAGCCCCAAAAAGCCACCGCGCGATCCGGTATACACCACTGCGACCAGAATGGCGACCATAGCGAGTCCGTAAACCACTTTCAGCCACCGCTTCGGGTCATTGAAGAACAGATAGTAACACAGCGGAAACAGCATCAGGATATAGGCAGCCAGGTCGTTGGGGTCGCCTAGCATACTGGACTCGGCGCCAGCGCGTGTGAGATCACCACTCGTCTCTACCTGACCAGTTCTGTAGTTGTATATGGTAGACCCTGCCAACCATAACGCCATCCAGCCCAACATTCGCACCACAAACGTCAGCTGCTTCTCACTGCGCACTGCCATGTAAATCATCCAGACCATTGCCACACTCTTCAGAAAGTCCTGCGCCCCGGATAGCGACTGCGAGCGGTACAGAGACAGAGGCACTGACATCAGCATGACTCCCCACAGGGCGAGAAACCATTTCACATACCAGCCCTCGATGAGTTTCTGACGATTGAGCAACAGCCGCACGAACAAGCCGGTGGAGGTCACACTGGCGATGAACAGAGGCAGCCGCAGCATGCCCAGCTGGGGAACAAGGTCTACCGGTCTCAGGTAGTAGAAAGCTATGAACGTGACTGCTCCTGCATACGGACTGAACAGAAACACACAAGCAGCGATAAGTGCAAGCACCACGCCAAAGACGAATTCCACTGGTACCAGCAGGAGCGCAACCCCTGCAGCGAACGCCACTGCGACTGTAACCGCCCAGGCAATGGGTACACGCTGAGCAGATGGCACGCCAACCTGCGTGCTCATCAGCATCCCTCCCGACGCTTCAATATCGTCCAGACGGTCAGGAGAAGAATCTTCAAATCAAGCCACAGAGACATGTGGTACAGGTACATTAAATCGTAGCGCAGTTTGTCATAGACCGTCGTATGATACCCGCCCATCACCTGCGCCCAGCCGGTGATGCCGGGTTTGATACGGTGACGTTCATCGTAGTGCGGGATGCGCTCCCGATACTCCTCCACGAACTTGGGGCGCTCAGGGCGAGGGCCGACGATGCTCATGTTACCCAGCAACACATTAACGAACTGCGGCACTTCGTCCAACTTCGTCGCCCGCAAGATACGTCCCACCGTAGTGATACGAGGGTCTCCTTTACTTGCCAGCACGGGACCAGAAACCTTCTCCGCATCTGCAACCATGGTCCGCAACTTAAAGATGTAGAAAATCTTGCCGTCCTTTCCGACGCGCTCCTGTTTGTAGATGATTGGTCCTGGAGAAGTCGTCTTGATTGCGATGGCGGCCAGCAGCAAGAACGGGAAGCTAACGAGCAGCCCAACCGAGGCGAACAGCACGTCAAACACCCGTTTCGCAAGCAGAAGCCGCTTTGACGGCAGGCGCGGCGTGATGTCCACTACAGGTATATCGCCCACCCTGTCGGCTACCGGCCCACTCAACACGATGTCCACGATATTCGGTACCACCTTTATCTGAACGCGACGGTGCCCGTTGCTTACTAACATCTCTGCCAGCCGCTGTTGCCACGTAGGAGCATAGGCAATCAACACTTCGTCGATATCGTGCTCCTTCACGAGGCGTTCGATATCCGTGCGGCACCCGAGCACCCGCAACCCTCCCAGGACGCTCTCTACCTCGTCATCCACAAAGCCGACAACGTCATATCCCGCATCCTGTAGAGTGCGAGCCAGCTGATGCCCCACTTCGCCCGCCCCTACAATGAGCACTCTTCGCTTGCCTGCCATTTCACTCTCCTGTGACAAAGCCAGAAGCGACTGATCTGCCTCCTTCGCGGGCTGCTGCTTCCAAACAGCGGCTTCTGCACGGGATTCTCTCATACACGCCCTCCGCTCTCCTCTTTGCCCAACACGTCTTCCCTGCGCACCTCTACCCGTGCGTTGGGGTCTACCGGCACAATATGTGTTTTCTCCGTTTCTGCCGGTTTCTCGGCCTTCGGGGCGCTGACCCGCCGGCTCTTCGCCTGCCGAACCGTTACCGGCTTCGCCCCCGAAGACGGTTTCCCACTGCTCGGCGGAGGCAATTCGCCTTTGCCGTTCGTGTGATAATAGTGGCTGTGGTAATAGTAGCTGTCCACCATCTCCGGCGCGGCGTCATTCAGCACCACGCCCAACAACCGCACCTTTGCCTTGTTCAGCAGGTGGCGCACCTGCAGCTCGCTGCCGCGCGGGATATGGTTGGCGCGGACAACCACCACGACGCCATCCACCAGCGATGCCATCACGGAGGCATCGGCGAACACTGCCGCGCTGGGTGTGTCAAACAGCACGATGTCGCAGCTCTGTTCCAGCGCGTCCACCACCTCCTGCATCTTCTGCGAACGCAGCAGCTGCCACGGGTTCTTGGGTATCGGGCCGGCGGGTACCAGCACGAGGTTGTCCACCTCCGTGGGGCGGAGCACCTCCGCGATTTGCAGTCCGTTCGACAGCACGGAACTCAATCCCACATCGTTGCTGACGTTGAACACTTTGTGCAGCGACGGTCTGCGCATATCGCCGTCCACCAGAATCACCCGCTTGCCACCCTGCGCCAGTGTGATAGCCAGGTTGGCAATAGTGGAGGTTCCTCCCTGACCGGGGCGCACCGTCGCCACCATGATGGAACGGATATTGGGATGCTCTTCCAGTGTCAACAGGATGTCCTCACCCACGAAGCGGTAGGACTCCGCGTGCGGCGACGCCGGCAGCACGTGCGTAATCTTGGGCAGCACGTAGCTGTCTCCGCTCTCCAACCGCGGGATGACCCCTGTCACCGGCAATCCGATTAGCTGCTGCGCATCGGCGGTGGTCTTCACCGTGTTATCCACTACCTCTAGCCCCACCGCAATCCCGATGCCCAGGAACAGGCTCAGCAAAATCGCCGCGATAATCACCTGCATCGGGTTGGGTCCGGCGCGTACCGGACCTTCCACCGAGGTCTGTCCCATCAGGGTGATGAAGCTCTCCGTGTTGGCGTTCAGGTTAAGTAGCGCCGCCTGATACTGATTGAATAATCTGTTGTAGCTGTCCAGCAGCATCTGATAGTCCGCGGTCGCAGCCTGAATGTCCACATCCAGCCCTCGGTAACCCGCCAAACGCTGCTCGTATTTCGAGACCTGCGCTAGTGTTTGCGCCAGCTCGGTGGCGAGGGCACGCTCTTTTGCCTCCAGCGTGCGTATCTCTTCCCGCAGGCTCAGATAAGCAGCGTTTGTTACGCGGGGACGATTCCGTTCCTCCTCTTGCAGCTTTTGCTGCACCTCTCGGATACGTCGCTGCAGCTGCTGCATAATGGGGTTCTCTTCCGTGTAGGTGCCTCTCATGCTGGTGTACTGGGTGGTGAGCGTCGCCAGCTCCTTTTCCAGCTCCTGAGCAGCCACCGTTTTGCCCGCGGGGTCGGGTAGGGTTTCTGGTGTTTGCGCAAACTGCCGGCGCTTCTCGGCTAGCAACGTGCGAGTGGAAGCAAGTTGAGTTTGTAACTCCTCGGCTTTCTGGCGCAACGGTGTGAGAATCGAATAGTCACCCTGCACTGCCGACTGCAGGTCGACGATACCCTTCTGCTGGCGCAGCTCCTTGAGTTCCTTCTCCTTTGCGTCCAGCTTCGCCCGAGCGCTTTCCACTTCCCGCTTGAGGAAGTTGACGTTGGCTCGCAAGCTTTGGCGGCTGTATTCTTCGTAGAACCGCTTGAAGGCAACGGTGAAGGTGTCCACGATAGCCTTCGCCTGTTGTGGGTTTGGAGCCCTCGCGACAAACACAATGAGGTCTGTATTCACTCGCCCCGATTCGCCAGACGCTGTGTTCACCTGCGCCTGAATCCTGTTTTTCTGACGCATCTCCACGATTTCTTCGCGCGTCAGTCCGACGTCACTGAGCACCGCAACACTGGCACGCCCAGGGGCTACCTCTTCTCCTGCGGCGGAGATATCCGCGTACGTCATGGTCATAGCCATTTCCGCCACTCCCGGCGAGTTCGCCAGCTGCAGCAACGTCGCTAACTTGCGGTCACGCGCCCCGCGCTCCTCACTGCTGGCTCGATCCCCTGGCGGGCGCAGAATACTCTCCGAAGGCTGCACGTAGCGATAGGCGATATACTGCCTGCCGAAGAACTGTAAGCCCACCACCGCCGTGCCGACGGTGATAATGACCGCAGCCAGTATCAACCAGATACGCTTGCGCAAAATGCGGTATATCCGCCAGAAGTCCCACTGATTGGTGCTCGCTTCGCTCATGATGACCGAATTCATCGCTTTCACTCACTCCTTCGCGCGCTTGTTTCCACTTGCTTCCCGACCAGCTGATGTTGTACGATGGGTACCAGCTCGCGGGCGAAAGCCCGCGCGATCTCCGCTGCCTGTTCCTCATTATCGGCAACGGGCACGATGATTCGCAGCAACGCCCCCATCGCCGGGCGATGCAACAACCTGTCCTGCAAAAGATACCAGTTGTGACGGAAGATACTGGGCGTGACACGCCCACCTTCCACGAAACAGTACAGCACTACCTGTTTCTGCACACCCTTCTGTAACAAGAAACGATTCATCTCCGCCTGGAACGACCGTCCGTCGGGAGCAACCATCGATAATCGTTCCACATCCTTCTTCTGTATCGCCCATCCACCGCCCGGCAGGCAGTAGCCAGGCGAATGGAAGGTGTTCTTCTGGTGCCCGTAGATGACCAGCACGTTCACCGGATAGCCTGCCGCGTTGGCGTAGTTGCGCACAATATAGGCATCCGGCGTCAACATCTGTTTCGACAGGTCATCCAGCTCCTGCTGTTCCACCATGCGGAAGCCCGCGATGGTCTCAGGTACCTGATTCACATCGATGGGGAATGTGATGACACGGTTCTCTGCCTGGCGGGCATACCCCACCATGCCCCACGCCACCAGCATCATCACGATGACTATCCATAGATTGGGACGATACTCTTTCATTGTACCTTCTCCATCAGTTTTTTGACACCCAGCAGGCTTAACGCCGAGATAAAAAACAGAAACGGCGACGAATAGTCATGGAAAAAGGTCATGGCGAACTTCTCATTGATGTAATGTCCCATCACGACAATGGCTGCGATACGCAGCACATTCGCCAGCATCGTGATGGGGATACCTGCCAGAAACACTGCACCCTTCGCCCACAACCTGCCCTGTGTCAAATACCCCACCAGTGCCGCAATACCGAGAATGGCTACCATCGACCGAATACCACTGCAGGGAACCGCCACCTCCACATTAAAGCGCGGCGTCCACATATGCACTCCGTCGCGCTCGATGGGCACTCCGAGTACGCCCAACAACATGGTGGATGCCGCAGCGCTGAAGTGCTGCAAGGGAACGCTCAGCAACTCGATGGCGAAGTCAGGCCAGGGCACCGCGAAGTAAAGAAAGAGATAAGGGAACAAAGCCACTCGCATCATGCGCGTGCCTGCGAGATACCACGCCAGCCCACCTATCGCCATCGGCAGCGCAAGAGCTTTCAAAAACGCTACCGATGCCCATTCACTGGCGATTTGCATCAGCAGGGCAAGCCCCAGCACTGGCAGCCCCCACACACATGCCTGCAACGGTGTCTCACGAATCACCTCCCTCTTGCGCCACAGAATGAACAGGCTGACCAGCGGTACCAGAAAGCCATGCGAAAACTCATCGCTCTGTGACCATCGGTCGATGAGAAAGACAATACTCGGCCAGAAGAAACCGATGAAAAGCAGTAATGTAACGATGAATAGAGCCAGTTGCAAGCGATGGGTATATGCCGGCACCTCTTGCCTTTGTACCGCTTCTACTTCCATACACCTCACTCCTTCATTCGCATCAAGGTCGCGCGAACCACATTCACAATACTACCCGTTTGATCGCCACGGGGTCTACCGCCCCGTTTATTCCCCACTTATACATAATGCAAGATTCGTACCATTCCTGAAGATACATGCCCTCTTGAACGGGAAATTTTCAAACTTTTTCAGATAAAACCAGCAAAATTACGAGCGGCTTGTACTGTTTTTGTGAAGTATTCCACAATACAAGCTGCCTTGACAACCATTGCACGCTACGGTATGATGGACGGGCAGAAAGCACTGCGGTCAACCGGAACCTTTCTGCTGAGGATCAAGACCGACACCCCGATGGGCGAAAGGTGAGAACGCGTTAGCAACATGCTAAGGTCCCTGGTTAAAGACTCCGCCGTCTACGCGGTTGGAGTAATTGCCACCCAGCTGGTAGGCTTCATTATGATACCGATATACACGCGGGTATTATCGCCTGCGGACTACGGTGTCATCGAAACAATTACCCGTCTTACGGACGTCATCAACCTTCTTCTGGCAATGGGGTTGGCAGAAGCATTACTGCGTCATTACTACCTTGCTCAAACCGAGGAAGAACGCCGCCGTTTGATTGCCACCACCTTTTCGTTCAACCTGCTGGTTATTGTGGTCGGCTGCACGCTGAGCTTGCCCCTGGCTCCCCAGCTCGCACGCCTCGCCTTTGGACACGAGCGGTACTCTGCCTACGTGGCGGTCTGGCTGCTCGCATCGTTGTTGCATAACCTGGCGGAGCTGCCTCTGACACTGTGGCGTGCCGAAGGTAAGCCATGGCGTTTTACAGGCATCTCCCTGTGCAGACTCCTGACTCAGGTGACCGCAAACATTATCCTCGTGGTGGTGCTCCGCTGGGGCGTGTGGGGCGTGGCGATGAGCAACTTCATCAATGCGGCAGCCTGGTCTACCTTGCTAGGCATCGCCGTGCGCAGAAAATACGGAATCCTGCTGGACACCTCATGGTTGCGTTCGGTATTGAGGTACGGTCTGCCGCTGGTCCCGGCTACACTCTCTCAATTCATTCTGCACTACAGCGATCGCTTCTTTCTCGCCCGCTATGCGACTGAAAGCGAACTGGGGTTGTACTCTCTGGCATACCGTTTCGGCATGCTGGTCAGTATCTCCATGCGCGTAGTAGTAACAGCGTGGTATCCCTGGGTGTTTTCCACAGCAACGGGCAGTCAGGACACGTCATCCATCCGACGCGCCGGGGCGATGGTGCTTGTGGTGCTCGCGATGATTGCCGGAACCCTTATCCTCTGCACGGAAATCGTGCTGAGGCTGATGTCCGCTCCCCGCTTCTGGCAAGCAAGTCAGTATGTTTCGCTCATCGCTGCCGGATGCTGGTTCTTTGCCGCCCACATCCCCTGGAGCGTCGGCGCGCGTCTAGCCAACCGGACTGAAGTGGTAGCAAAGGCACATCTTCTCACTGCAGGGGCAAGCTTGCTGGGCTACGCATGGTTCATCCCCCGCTACGGGGCATGGGGAGCCGCCATCATGACCCTCCTTTCCTTCGTCTGTCTCTCCCTGACATGTCTCGTTTGGTCAGAGAAGACCATGCCTGTGCGGCAGGACATACACGCAATATCCTTCGCTATTCTACTCCTGATTGCTTCCGCCTGTGGGGATGCCTTACTGCGTATGCAAGGCGACCCCAGCACAGGTATTCGGCTCGTGGCGACTGCAGCAATCTTTTTGGCAACTGTCGCCTATATCAATGACCGGCTGAGTGAGCGAATCTTCGAGAGAATGTGCGTGCGCCTCTGGCATCGGCTTCGCTCTAACCTGCAATCCCGCATGAACAACGGGAGCACTAAGAAATGACAGGTCTTGGCATCAAAAAGACATTGAAAAAAGCCGTATACTCGCTGCAATCTGCTTGGGAATACGGCAAGTGCACTTATGCCATCGGCTATTCTGGAGACACGTTGAACCGCTTTCTATCCGGAATGTCAGATTTCCATCTGCCTGCAGAGGATGCCAGGGTATACGCTCTTCTCTCCAGCTACTACCTGCAGCACCGTTTCGACGTGCTCGGTTCGGGATGGGTGCAGGTGAAACACGGGATGCACTGCCGGGGTGTGGAGGGATACCGATACGACAAGGGCAGTCACGTCCGCGCAGATGCAGGAGCGGAGTGGCTCAAAGGCAGGGTCTCGCCGGGCAACCTTCATCAGTCTCGTCAAATATGGCAGCTCATTCAGGGAGATTACACACCCATTGACTGGCAACTGGATGTCAAGTCCGGCTACCGTTGGGACGAAAACACGTGGTTCAAACTGGTTCCCGTCTCACCTGCCAAGGGAGCAGACATCAAGGTTCCCTGGGAACTATCGCGGATGCAGCATCTCCCACACCTCGCTATTGCCTGCGCGCTCGCCCGCAGGGGCGAGGCAGGTTTTGAACCAGCCGAAGTTTATGCCCGCGAGTTCCGCAATCAGGTGCTGGACTTCATGGCGACCAACCCTCCGCGATACGGTGTGAACTGGTACTGCTCCATGGACGTGGCGATCCGGGTCGTTAATTGGTTGGTCGCATATGACCTGTTTTCCGCTTGCGGAACCGTGTTTGATGATGAGTTTAAGCTTCTTCTGTCTCGTGGCGTTCATGAGCACTTCTGGCACATTTTGCACCACTTAGAATGGTCACCCCGTTACCGCAACAACCACTATCTGGCGAACATCGCAGGGTTGTTGTTTTGTGCAGCGTATCTGCCGAGCACACCGCTTACCGACGCTGTCCTGGCGTTTGCAGTGCAGGAATTAATCACCGAGGTCGATTACCAGTTTCACGCGGACGGGAGCAATTTCGAGGCATCCACCTGCTACCATCGGCTAAGCGCGGAGATAGTGATGTGGTGTACTGCTCTGGTGCTTGGTCTACCTGCAGAGAAGCGTGAAGCGCTCAGCAGATACGACCATCGGCTTGTTCGGCGACTGAAGCCAGCACCGATACCGCTCTACCCAGCAGGCGATGGAGAGCATACTCACCCATTCCCGGAGTGGTATGCAGACCGCGTGCATCGGATGGCACGCTTTACGTGGCGCATCACCAAGCCGAATGGTCAGGTGGCGCAGATAGGAGATAACGATAGCGGCAGGTTCATCAAGTTGCAAGCGGCGTGGCGGGTCATGACTGTGAAGGAGGCCAAGGAGCATACTCTCACCTTGCGCGATTTTGAAGAACTCCCCGACAGTGCCCCACATATTTACGAGGACACGCTAGACCACTCCCACCTGCTGGGTTTTGCCTGTGGTCTGTTTGGCGATGAAGCCTTCGAACCGTATGCAAAGCGGTGTCCCTTAGAGTGGGCTGTCTCTACGGTTTTGTCACTTTACCGGCTACCGGTGCCGGTAGGGCGGGAGGAAGAGAAAGCCCGTGCCGGCAAACTAGAGGTCTGGGAAGCCTTTCGGAAAAAAGCGGAACAGACGCCCCAGAGAAAGGAGCACCGCTTCAAAACCACGGGAGGCGGCTTGCGCAGCGGGTTGCGCCTTTGCATGTTTGCGGATTTTGGGGTATATCTCTTCCGGTCATCGGGATTGTATCTTCTCGTCCGCTGCGGCAGGCAAAAGTCCGGTCAGCGGTGGGGACACGCGCACAACGACCAGATGCACATCGAGTTGTGGATGGATGGGCGAGACATCATTCGGGACCCCGGCACGTACCTGTATGGAGCGCTACCGGAGATGAGGAACCGCTACCGTTCCATACATGCTCACTTCACCCCCGCATGGCAGGGTAAGGAGCCGGGTCGTCTTTCGAAACGAGTCTTCGAACACGTGGATTCGTTTCACGCCGAGTGCCTGTACTTCGGGGAGGAAGGCATTCTTGTCAGGCATACAGGCTTCGGGTTTCCGATACATCGCATGATTACGATAGGTGATGAGGAGGTCATTTGTATCGATCTCGCGGAAGATGTTTCGGGGAAAAGCGGGTTTGACTTCACGTACGCCCGGAACCGACTAAACTTTTCGCCGGGCTACGGTGTGGTGCTGGATGAGCCAGCCGTTTTAGAGGAGGCGTTACTGTGAATCTGCTTGTCATCGCATACCACTTTCCGCCGGACGGAGCGATAGGGGCAGTGCGTCCCTATGAGTTCGCACGGTTACTTCCGCAGTTCGGGATACAAACCTGGGTGTTGACCGTTAGACCGGAGCACGCACGCCAGCTGAATCCGGACTTTCAGCCAGCGGATATTCCGGACGAACGAATCGTTCGCACTGCAGTACATCCAGCCCGATATGATAACATCCGGCTATTCGTAGATAAAATGAAGGCTCTTTTAAGGCTAGAACAAACACGTAAAGCGGGAGACGGCAACACTGCTCGGTCCGGGACAGGGTTACGACGAAAGCCCCTACTGCTCAGCTGCCTTCTGGAGATGCTGGAGTACCCCGACCGGTATGCCGGCTGGTATGATCCGGCAATGCGAGCTGTGCATGAGCTGGTCCAGCAGGTATCGTTCGGCGCTGTTTACAGCACCTCCCCTCCGCGTACCTGCAGTCTCATCGCCCGCGCCGTTGCCGAAAGATACCGCTTACCGTGGATTATGGACATGCGCGACCCGTGGATAACCCTTGTGGAGGGCTGGCGCACCACCATCAAATGTCCTGTAGTCCGCCGCTGGCATCAAAAGGCTCTCGACCAGTGCCTGCAAAGGGCAAACATCGTCGTTGCAAACACCCCTGTTCTCCGAGAACACTTTGAAAACGAGTACCCCTGGGTGGCAGGAAAGGTGCGCGTTCTGCCCAACGGCATCACAGACACCGTACAATCTGCACAAACCCAATATGTCCGCTCAGACAAGCTGGTCATTGGTCACTTTGGCACTATTTACGGCTGTCGCACCACGTATGACTTTTTGAAAGGAGTAAGCTTGTGGTTGCAGGCGAATCCGCAGAACAAGAAGCGTCTGGAGCTGCTGTTCTATGGCGAAAGCGTGGAAGACGTCGGGGGCATCGCCAGCCAGTTTGGCATCAGTGAGATCGTACAGGTTCATCCTCCTGTGTCGAGAACAGAAGTGCCGGCAATCATGGAGCGATGCGAGGCTTTATTGCTGCTTGCCCAACAGCAACCGATGCAGGTGCCCGGCAAGGTATATGAGTATCTGGCAACCGGTAAGCCGATTATTACCATGACGGAGAGCAACAGCGCCACGGGCAGGCTACTGCAAAACATGCCGCAGTGCTATATCGCGCAAAATGCGGAGCAAGTACATCAAACGATGGAGCAGTTATGGCACGAATATAGCAGGGGTGAGTTATTCTGCGACCGTTCCGATTACTTGACGCCTTTTAGATACTCATCGTTGACGGAACAGCTCGCTGGATGGATCAAAGAGGCTGTTGACCGTTTTCAGGAGACATCACCATGAGTTTGCGATTGATGCTGGTAGCAGGTGCACGCCCTAACTTTATGAAAGTGGCACCTATCTGGCATGCCGCCCAGCACCGAGACGACCTCGACGTTGTTCTGGTACACACAGGACAGCACTACGACCCAAACATGTCCGATGTCTTTTTTGCCGAGCTGGGTCTTCCACAACCCGACGAGTTTCTGGGAGTAGGTTCGGGTACCCACGCCGAGCAGACGGCGAAGGTCATGATCGCTTTTGAGCCCGTGTTGCTCAAGCATCAACCGGACGTGGTGGTGGTCGTAGGTGACGTCAATTCCACGCTGGCTTGCGCTCTGGTAGCCGTGAAGCTGGGCATACGGGTAGCGCATGTGGAAGCTGGATTGCGCAGCGAGGACCGCAGTATGCCCGAAGAGATTAACCGAATTGCCACCGATGCAATATCAGATTACCTCTTCACCTCGAGCCGGGATGCCGATGCGAACCTGCTGAGGGAAGGTATTCCCGCTGAAAGGATATTCTTTGTGGGTAACGTGATGGTAGACACCCTGCTAGCACACCGCGAGCAAGCCGTCCAGAAATCCACGATATTGAACAGGTTAGGCATCCGGGAGAAAGAGTACGCGGTGATGACCCTGCACCGCCCATCCAACGTTGACAACGAAGACGCCTTGCACCGAATGCTGGAAATCATTCTCTCGACACAGCAGCGCATAAACGTGGTGTTCCCCTTGCACCCACGCACGCGGACACGGCTGGGTGAACAAGTGCAACAACTGGTAGAGGCTGGAGTAACGCTCACCGAACCTTTAGGCTATCTCGACTTCCTGCGCCTCATGTGCTCGGCACGTGTGGTGCTAACCGACTCGGGTGGCATCCAGGAAGAGACCACCGTGCTGGGTATACCCTGCCTCACCCTGCGGGAAAACACGGAACGTCCGATTACCCTGACGCAAGGAACCAATCATCTTGTGGGCACCAACCCGGAGTCCGTCGCCACTGTACTGGACAGGGTACTCTCAGGGCAACCAAACGCCTCCTATGCCGTGCCGGAAGGATGGGATGGACGCGCCGCGCAGCGTATCGTGGCAACACTGGTAACGCTGTGGCAGGGAAGGTAACCTCAACCGTCCTCCTGTGAGACTACCCCGCGTTTGTGGAACAACCTGCAGGGGGTGTGAGTTGCAGTGCGTACGGTGAAGGCTATTCCGCTGCTTCTGTTGCTGGTGTTTCTATTAGTGGTTGCCAATGGTCAGCAGTCCGCACAGGTTTTTCCGTCTGCCAGGTGGGCATGGTATCTCGTTCGTGAGGGACCTGACGGCGGCTGGCCCGCTGGTGGGATGAGCAAGGACGACATCACGCGCTGGATAGCTGCTCATGGAGACTGGATGCTGGGGGCATCCCCGACGTACAATTCTACCGACTGGAACCTCATGGTAGAAACCAATTCTAATATCCGTTTCACCCTCTACGATGAGTGGTTTCACACTGACCTCAACCCCTTACACCCTAATTACAGCCACGTGGGGCGGTGGAATTCGGGATGGATAAACGGCCGCATCATCCAAATCGAGAACTATTACCTCGCACGCGGACTGAACCCTGAAGCGGCTTTCTTCCATGTCGGCACAGACTACCTGTGGCAAGATTTTTCTGTCAAATTGTACGAGGACGAAATTTTGTCTGTGTGGAGACAAGAAGGTACCGCAATTCTGGAACTACTCCCGACGGAACCACTCTATCGTGGTGAAGGACAGACGGTCTTCGCACTGCCAACTACAGCCAACGGTTCGCTGATACTGGGTCGGCCCGAACCCTTCGATAGCATCTACTTGGAGATGGACCCGCCCGTCTCCGGCGGGCAATATGTTCTCGAGTTTGTGAGCGCAACCGCCTTCACCAACAGTAATTTCGAGCTGCCTGCGTCATGGACACCTCTGGTTATCGTGTCCGACGGTACCAATGCATTATCTCGCAGCGGTTGGATACGTTTTCGGATGCCCAACCGCTGGACGCAATGGAAGCGCTGTGGTATGAGCTCCGCCGCCGCCTTTCCTGTCAAATACTACTGGGTGCGTATTCGGTGTGTGACGCCTCCAACCAACAGACCATCCCTGCGAGCCGCCTGGACGACCGGCTATTACCAATACTTGCCGAGCGTCAGAGCGATAGGCGAAGCGATATATCTTGGCTTTCCAGAGCGCGTCACGTCGGTGACAATACAGCTGCGTTCACCCGGTGTCGGTGGCACATACTCGATGGAATATGCACGCGGCATAGGTCCCAACGGCTTCGTCAGTGAATGGTCCGCATTGCCATCGGTCAACGATGGAACACAGAGCCTCAGGCAATCCGGGACAATTTCATGGTCTACTCCGTCGGGATGGGTTGCGGGCAAGCTGAACTTGGGTAAGGCACCACGACGATACTGGATCCGCATCAGGGTCACTACGGCGCCCTCTACTGCAGCCGTCGTTGCTGGCGTAAGCGCAGGAGAGCGCAACTTGAACAGTCAGGATATTTACGCCAGTCGATACTGGCTCGTTGTACCAGGATGGGACGAGCGAAACGATAGGGACGGAGACGGTTACTTGGACGACAACGAATTGGCGAGCCTAGTCAACCAGCAAGCCACCGCTCGCTGGCCGGCACAGGCGCGGGTGATTCGCGTTGGCTGGCTGGGCGCACTGAACTACGTCATCAACTGGACACGAACCGAGTTGCGCGAAGTGATGCTGAATTACTACACTGCGATTTATCTGGGAAATCCAGACCAGAGAGTGCACGGAATGTTCAGCGACAGCATGGTGGTCTCTGAGCCCTCCCCCATGTTGTCTGCGGCAGTAGAGCGTTCCGATGCGCGGCAGTGGGAGGAGATGTGGCTGGAAGTTCACCGCTACCTGCGTCGTAGCGGAAAAAAGGTCGGCGGAAACATCGCGTCATATGAAGTGTTCGCTCCGTTGCCGAATGAGCAAGCCTATCTGGACAACGGTTTCTACACCCACCTGTATAACGACTACGTGCTACATGAACACTATCCTCAGGGTCCAGTCTATCAAACAACCGAAACCACCTTTCGTCGCCGCCTACTCAATATTAGCATGGAAACAGGAGCCGGGCTGGAACAGGTTCTCCAGTTCAACATGGCAGGCGATGCCCTTCAGCGCATCGGCGGGGGTACGGGCGCGGCAGCTTGGAAACGGTTTCAGGAACATGCACTGGCTTTCTTTTATCTGGTACAGCACCCGCAGCGCAGCTACCTGAACATCTGGCAAACGGCGCTGTACGGTGCAGATGTTATCGACACTTCCATCGGTCAAATGCCGAAACCAATGGCTTTTCAACCAACCGCAATGCTTCGGGTGGACATTGGGCAGCCTGCCAACTATATACCCGAGGGGTTCACGCCCGTGCAGTTGATGTATCGTGAAGGAGGAGGCTTCCCCGATAACATCGTGGTAGGAGATACCGCTTCACCGTTTTTGAACAACAACTACCCGAAGCTGGCAGGCAAGCCGGTCTATCCAACATATGTTTTCGCGCTGGCATCCGGTACCCTCCCCAACAGGCCGTCGACCACCTACACCATCTTCGCGCGGAAATACACGAAGGGGCTGGTTCTCCTGAAGATGACCAGCAAGTACGATGCGCTGGACACCGGCGATGCTTCTGCGACCACTCATCCCCTGCCGGGAGTGTACCGTCGGGTGAACTGGGACGGCACGCTGGGTGAGCCCATTACTGAAATCACCCTCAGAGGCATGGAAGGTGCCATACTGGTAGATGCCTCACAATCGTCGGGCGGGTTGCAGATTTCCATCTCCGCAGACAAGGTCAATCCACGCCCGGGCGAAGTGCTGCGAGTTACCGTTACAGTGTCTAATCCTGGCACCACGGAGGTCAGGAACGCAGTAATCACAGTGCCCCTCCCCTACAACATAGGCTACCGACGGGGAAGCCTGAAAGTGAACGGTTCTCCAGCACCTGATCCTGCTGACCCCTCGCGAGTGCAGGTTACCCTGCTATCTATTGCCTCTGGCGGAAGCGCCAAAGTGCAGTTCGAAGCAACGGTTCGGTAGACTGATGGCTTTCTACAAGAACGAAGGTCGCGCCCCCATATTTGCACTCCACTGCTTACCCCGGACGGAGCCTGCTGTCCATCTTGACATGGAAGCCGCTCTTTTGGTTTAATGCATTGGTGTGCGTCTTCTGCCCGGAGGATTACATGCCATCATTTATACAAGAGCAGTCGCGACGGTGATGCACGATGGGAACAGAATACCCTTACGAGCTGGACAATGACCCGAACCTGTGGCTGGATGAAATAGACCTGCTGGAGATAGAATCCCTGACTCCAGAGGAGGCAGCTCGCCTGGAGGCAATGATCGAGAACGACCTCCACCACCCGAACCTGGAGTCTGACCTCGCTGCCGAAGAGGCAGAAGAATCCGCCAGGGAAGGCGACGAACAGCTGGCGCAGGGTCTCGTGGAGGAAGCGATCAACGCTTACCGGCGTATGATTCAGGCGAACCCGGATTCGTTAGAGGCGCACATGCGCATCGCCGATGCTTACCTGCTGGCGGACATGTCCTTTAAGGCAGTGCGCCATTACCGCAAGGCTGCACGCAGCCACCCCAGACGGGCGGAGCCGCATTTCCGACTCGGAGAGGTATACCGTCGCTATGGCCTGCTCAAGGTAGCCATTGCGGAATACCGCAAGGCGGTTGACCTCAGCCCGCAGAACCCGTTCTATCGCTATCGCCTGGCTAAAACGCTGTTCGAACATGGTGAAATCCGTGAAGCCATTGAACAGATGGTGTTGTGCGTCCAGACAGCGCATTCCGACGCTTTCTATCACTACGCGCTCGGAGACATGCTTGCCCGCCTGAGACGGTACGAAGAGGCGGCGCACGAGATGCATCTGGCTACTGTATTCGCCCCATACGACGATTACTACAGTGCGTGTCTGGGTATTATGCACCTGCACACCGGCTCCCTGCCTAAAGCGGCGTCCGCCTTCCGTCAGGCGATACGCCTGAACCCCGATAACCCGAGCTACCACTACCTGCTCGCGGACACATACCGGCGGATGGGCATGGTGAAACACGCCGCCGCACATTATCGCAAGGCGGGCAGACTGGGGGCATACGACTCCGTTTTCGTGCGCCGCGTGCGGGACGAAGTCAGTCAATCGCGCGAGTAGTCGCCCCCATGGGTGCGGTGTGCATCGCCTCCCGCACGTTCTGCCATGCGTAAAGCACCGCCAACAGGATGAAACCGGTCATTACTCCCAGCGCATCGATGCCCACATCACGCAACGAAGGAGTGCGCGACGCCCAAAACACCTGATGAAACTCGTCTGTAAAAGCATACAGGATGCTGAAGCTACCGGAGAACCCCAGCGCACGCCAGTGTCTCCACGCTTCGCCATAGCGGAAAGCACGGTACGCCAGCACGGTGAGGATGAGATACTCCGTAAAGTGCGCTCCCTTACGCACCCAGTAATGCAGTTCGAACAGCTGCTCTGGTGTGGCGTTTGCCAGCCAGTGGGGGAAAAAGCGTTGCAGCAACCTGTAGAGCAACCCGGCTGTATGGGAAGCGGAGCCAATCTCGGTGGACATGGCGAAAATCAGCCCCATCCATGCCACCATTGGTCCCACATACCAGAGAAAACGTGCTGTCTTGCTCACCAGTTTCCTTGTGCTCCTTAATCTACCCCTGCTTGAGCGGAGACGCGGGTGGTACCCCGTAACAATCCTTCCCGCACCCGTATCACCGCGTCGTCAGCCGTTGGCTCGGGTGTCAGGCGGATGGAGTAGCGGGTCTCACCCCCGATTTTGCCTTCCATCACGACCAGACTGCCCCTGCGCCACACCGCTATTTTTATCGGGTCGCCGAGCTTCTTACGAGAGACCACGTCTTCAATGCGCCTGTCAGCGGGCTCTTCGTCCACTTCCATCACAATGTCGCCTGCCCGCAGACCCATTAGAAACGCCGGGCTCTGGGACTCCACCGCCTGTATAATCACCCGCCCGACTTCGTCTACCATGCTCGTCGCACCAAAATACGTGGTAGAGGTGCTCTGACGTTCCAGACGATAGCCGATATATTTCAAAATCTCGTCATATGGCAGAGGTTCGGTACTGGCAACCATTCGGCGATAGAGCGCACTCACGTCTTGCGCGACCACGCGGTTGATAGCCTGCAGGATACCGTCTTCCTCAAAGCCCGGCTTCGGGTAGCCGTAGCGTTCCATCAGGAAGCGCATCACATCGTCCAGACTCTTCCGGTTGCCGGTAACGCCACGGATGTATACGTCCAGCAAGAATCCCACCACTTTGCCCTTATTGTAGTAGCTTAAGCCACCGTAGCCCATGCCGTTGCCTTCCCAGACGTTCCAGCTCGCCTCTTCCAGCGTCACCCGCTCCCGCGCAGGATTGTTCTCCAGCGTGAAGATTTCCCGCTCCATCTCCTGCCAGAAATCGCGGTCACCGATGAGACCGGCACGCAGAAGGAGAAGATAGGCGTAGTAATCGGTGACACCTTCGCACCACCACAGCGCGCGCGTGCGCACCGGCTGCGTGTAATCAAAGGGTCCCAGCACCTTCGGGCGTATGCGCTTGACGTTCCACGCATGAAAGTACTCGTGTGCCGCCAATGCGTTGATGTTCAGGTCGCGGCGGTCTGGCACATTCAGCACGGTGGATTTCAGATGCTCCAGTCCACCCGCAAATCCTCTGCCGCTTAAATGAACGATGAACAGGTAGCGTTTGAACGGTGCACTACCGAAAAGGTCGATGCCCACACTGGCGATACGCTGAAAATCGGCAGTTATTCTGTCCATATTGCACAGGATGTTGCCCGTCTCAGAGGCGAAAACCACACGCATCGGCACGCCACGAGCACGGAACTCACGCACGTCAAAATGCCCCATCTGCACAGGGTCATCGATGAGTTCGTCGTAGTTGGGGGCGATAAAGGTGTCTCGCACATCCCCAAACGGCCTCTGCTCACTCTGCGAGGCAAAATCCATCGCTGTTGCGACCTGCCAGCCGACAGGCAACCGGAACCGCACCTCGTGTGGCACATTTTTCGAATCCATCTCGTAGACGAAAGCAGCAGCGCCATTGATGAAGGCGTGGTGGGGTCCCATCGCCACCCCAAAGAAGCCCATCCCCTCTTCGCGCGCCAGCACGCGATAGCGCAAACGCACCGTTTGCGCCCCGCCGGTATCTATCCGCCAGCTATAATGATTCACGGACTGAATCGACAACGGCTCACCCCTTTCGTTCTCCGCCTGCATATCGCGGATACCCTCGCTGTAAGGCATCGTCTGATACCAGCCGGGTGTCCATGTCGGTATCGCCACTTTCAAAGTGCCCGAGTCAATGCCCTGAAACGTGTACTCCATCAGGAAGGCTTTCTGCGAGGGGTCTTCCAGGTGCACCAGAACGCTCACCCTGGAAACCGACGCCCAAGCAGTGCCGATGACAAACCACAGCACACACCCCGTTACTGCAATAAACCATCGTTTCATGGGTAGGGTTCCTCCATCGCGCGACAGAAAGTCCGGTTACATTTTGCGGGATTATAGGTGGGAAGTCAAGAGGTTCACCGGCAGACACAGCACCTCCGATGGTATTCCTGCGCTTGCATCTCGTTTCTTTCATCCGGTATACTATGAACACAAAACACCACAACGTTTGCTGTGTGCCAACATCCCCGTCCCGTGCAACCGGGACTGGCGCACAGCGTAGAAAGGACAGCGGAAAATGGTTCAGGCTCCTTTGCCACTGGAGTATTCCCAGCTTTCCGATGAGGAAACGCATGAGCGCATTCGCCGTGCGAAACAGTTGCTGGGCGAGCGCGTGGTGATCCTGGGTCACCACTACCAGCGCGACGAGATTATCCAGCACGCCGACTACAGGGGCGATAGCTATAAACTCGCCCTTGATGCGACCCGCCATCCCGACGCGGAGTTCATCGTCTTCTGTGGCGTGCACTTTATGGCGGAAACTGCCGATATCCTCACCCCCGATTACCAGAAGGTCATTCTGCCGAACATGTCTGCAGGCTGTTCGATGGCGGACATGGCGAACATCTATCAGGTGCGCGCCTGCTGGCGCGAGCTTACCAGCCTGTTCCCACCCGACAGCATCGTGCCTGTGACCTACATGAACTCCGCCGCCAACCTGAAAGCCTTCTGTGGCGAGCGTGGCGGTATCGTGTGCACCTCCTCCAATGCCAGAGCCATCCTCACCTGGGCTTTGCAGCAGGGCGAGCGTGTGCTGTTCTTCCCCGACCAGCATCTCGGGCGCAATACGGGTATCAAGATGGGTATAGACCCTGATACCGAGATGGTGGTGTGGAACCCCGACCTGCCCCTCGGTGGCAACATGGAGGAAGCTCTGCGCCGCGCGAAGCTCATCCTGTGGAAAGGACACTGCTCGGTTCACATGCGCTTTACGGTGGCGCAGATCGAAGCCGCCCGCAAGATGTATCCGGGCATCAAGGTGGTGGTGCATCCCGAATGCCGTCGCGAGGTGGTAGAAGCGGCAGACTGCGACGGCTCTACCGAATATATCGTGAGGGTGATTCGCGAGTCGCCGCCGGGCAGCCAGTGGGCGGTCGGCACGGAGATTAACCTGGTGCACCGCCTCGCCGCGGAGCATCCCGATAAGTTCATCATGTGCCTGGACCCCATCGTGTGCCCCTGCTCTACGATGTACCGCATCCATCCGTCCTACCTGTGCTGGGCGATGGAGAATCTGGCGCAGGGCAACGTGGTCAACCAGGTGAAAGTGCCCGAAGACATCGCGCACTGGGCGCGTGTGGCGTTGAACCGCATGATCGAGGTTACCGAAGCCGCCAGACGCGCCGAGACGTTAGCTGCAGCCGCGCAATGAGAAGTCTGCGGCGAAAAACCTTTTCCCCAGCCCCTCTCGCTCCGCGAGAGGGGCGCCATCTGCGGCTCACTGTGCAGTCATCGGTCACCGCGCTCCTGTTTGCGGTGCACGCACTAGTCTGCCTATCCCAGCCTGCTCTGGGGCAGGCAGAGGTGTTCCGAGCGCGTATCGTGCTGCTTCCGGGAGGCACGGTGAGCATCAGTGTGGACGGAGGCACACACTTCACGACCATCGGGCGTGTTATCGCTCTGCCCCAGCGTTTAAGCAATTCCAAACTCCCCCCGCGCACAGCGGCGGTTCAGGGCAAGGGACTGTGGCTGCTACAGCATAACGAGACTCAGAGCGTCGGTCTCGCAGCGGCAAATGTCCAGTCCCTCACCGCTCTGCGCACCGACATCCCCGCCGAGTCGGTGCTTTTCCGCGACTTCGGACAGGAGATCTCTGTGCGGCTGCTGCAACAAGAAGGGCGCATGGCATATTCCCTGCTTCCGGGGCATCGCTACCGTGTGGGCGACGTGTGGGTGCTGCAGGTGCTGGTACAGGACGAGGCAGGCGCGCAAGCGATGCGCGAGACAGTAGCGGCTGCTCTGCCAGGCGAGTCGCGGGAGGCGATCAAGCGCAGTATCCAGCGCGCAGAAAAAGCAAACCTGCCTGTGGTCAACGGCATCCTGAACCTGGAGGTTACCGCCCGCCACTCCGAGACGGTGCAGTTCGTGTTTTTCAGCGTGGACGGTTACCCCGTCGGCACGTCCAACGTGCTACCCACCATCTTCCGCTGGGACAGCACACAGGTTCCCGACGGCGAGTATGTTCTGGAGGCACGCGCAGTCAACACAGATGGGCGGGAGGTGGCACTGGTGCGCAAACGAATCCTGGTCAAGAATGGACAAAGTACGTAAGTGCAGGCAGGTAATGAAGCGGTTCCGGCGAATGTCTGACAGCGGGGATAACCAATGTTGCTTTCACTGATACGATTCATAGGAGCATTACTGACCATGACGAACAACCCTCAGCCGGTCGTGGAGTACCTCGCCGACTTGCAGCACCGCCTCGTGTACGTGCAGCAGGGCTGGGGCGAGCTGGGCATCAACACCTGCGCACACGCACCCGGGCAAACTCCTCTGCCCCTGCGTATCCGCGATAAGCAGTACGCCAGAGGTGTAGGGCATCATGCGCCCGGCGAAATCGTCATAGACCTCAACGGTGAATACGAGGCATTCGAAGCGGAGGTCGGGGTGCAATGGCAGAATGGTAATGTGGGCAGTGTGGTCTTTCAGGTTTACGTGGACGGCAAAAAGCGTTTTGACAGTGGTGTGATGCGCGAAACCGATGCCCCCAAACCGGTACGCGTGTCCGTCAAGGGAGCAAACGAGCTCAGGCTGGTGGTAACCGACGCCGGAGACGGCATCACCTGCGACTGCGCGAACTGGGCGGAGGCGCGTCTGACGCGTGCCCGTCAACCTGCCAGAGCGCAACGGCAGACCCTGCGCGTGGATATCGCTCCCTTTGCGCGGGTGATTACCTCGGACCCGAATCGAACCGAGGGTTGCCGCGCAGGACGCACCGAAGAGTATCTTGCGGAGGACATCTTCTTGGAACAGCCGCTGCTTCCCAGCTCCAACGGCACATACGCAGTGCCCCCTGGTGCCAATGGCCGGGGCAGTATCGGTTTGCAATGGCTGGAGAGAAGGAGGCTGGAGGAGCTGCGCCTTCGCTTCGCCTCCACACCGCCACCATCGGAGACGGTGCAAATGCAGGCATGGGTGGGCGAGTCACACTGGCAGGGCCGATGGGTTCCTGTCTCCGCGTCCATCGAGCAGGCGGAGCAGGAATGGGTCATCCGTCCGGACTGGCGAGGCATCGCAGGGGTGACCTACGGCGTGCGGAAGGTGCGCTGGGTTTTCGACCCCGTGACCGGGCCTCTTTCCATTCGCTCCATCCACGCCTTTACCAGTTCTCGCTGGGACGAAACAGAGTTGACACTCCGCCTGCAATCCGCGCGACAGGTCTCTATCCGCATGTATAACGGCGAGATTGTGCTGGATGAGAATCCGACACACGAGACGCAATGGGACGGGCAGACGCCCCTTCGCCTGCGTGTTCGCTGCAGCCGTGCCTCCCTGCTTAAATCCGACCGCACCGTGCTGCGCATTCGCCTTTCCGATAGCGCGTTTGGCGTGGCAGTAGATGACGTGCTGACGAACGGCGCGGTGTACGTACCTCATGTGGGCTTGCTGGTATCTCGAGACCCTGATCTGACCATAGAGCAATACCGGCGCAGAATCGCACGGCGCAAGACGGTGCTGGAGCGCGTTCGTCGGCTGCCCGAACAAACCTTCGCACAGGCGATGGAGAAGACGCATCACAAAGTGCAGAACAACGGTCCCATGATGCTTTCGCTGGCGTGCGACAACCGCAAATTCATCGTAGAACGCGATGGCACGCTCCGTAAAGAGGAGCTTCAAATACAGCCTCTGTACGCGGGCGGAAAGGCGCAGTGGACGGAGCGACACCTGCATCATGGCTGGCTACCTGTGACTGTCATGACGTGGCGGGACGGCGGTATGGTATATCGGCAGACCGCTTTTGTGGCGCCGCTGGACGAGAACCCCATCCCCGATTCGAACGGCTGGTTGTACGAACGCGCCGCCTGCTTCGTGCTCATCGAGGCAGAGAACACCGGTTCACACCCCAATACCGCACAGTTAGGATTGCTGGTAAAACCCGAACCGCAAATCCAGCCTCTTGCCAGCGGCTTCCAGATAGGGCATGGACAAACGGTTTCGGCGATAGTGCAACCTGCGGGCGACGGCTGGGCTGGGGAAGCTGGGGAAGGCGGCATTCGCTTCAGTACCTCGGTTCCCCCCGGCGACAAACGAAGCCTGCTGCTCGTGCTTCCGGCGTGGGAGATGTCGGCAGAAGAAGTAATCCCCACACTGTCACCGCAAGACGCTCTTACCAGAACCGAGCGATACTGGCAGTCGGTCATGAGTGAAGCCACGCGCATCGAAATCCCAGATGCCGACCTGATGAACGTGATTCGGGCGTCGCAGGTACACTGTTTGCTCGCCGCCCGCAACGAGGAAAACGGCAAACGTGTTGCGGCGTGGATTGCGTCGATGGCATACGGACCCCTGGAGAGCGAGGCGCACTCGCCCATTCGTGGGATGCTGTTACTGGGGCATCGCGAGTTTGCCCGCCGTGCGCTAGAGTTCTTCGTGCATCGTTACCACCCTGCGGGTTACCTCACCACAGGATACACGCTGATGGGCACGGGCTGGCATCTGTGGACACTGGGCGAATACGTTGCACTCACGCGGGATAGCGGGTGGCTCCGCCAAGTAGCGCCGGCGGTGGAGAATGTGTGCCGGTGGATTGTTCGCCAGCGGGAAAAGACGATGCAGCGCGCTCCCGACGGTGAACCTGTACCGGAGTATGGGCTGATGCCTCCGGGCGTGATGGCAGACTGGAATGCCTACGCCTACTACTTTGCGCTCAACGGCTACTATTGCGCAGGACTGTACCATGCTGCACGTGCCCTCGCCGATGCCGGCATTGCAGGCGCAGAGGAACTGCCTCAGGAGTCACAGCGTTTTCGCCGGGATATCCTGCGGGCATACCGGCAAACACAGGCACAGATGCCTGTGGTGCCCTTGCAAGACGGCACATGGGTGCCCGGCTCGCCGTCGCAGGTACACTGCCCTGCTCCCACCGCGCATCTGTTCCCCGGCGAGGATGCCAACCGCAGCTGGGCATACGATGTGGAGCTCGGCGCACACCAGCTGGTTCCTCAAGCCGTCATCCCTTCCGACTCGCGCGAGACAGGGTGGATAATGGACTACCTCGAGGACGTCGCCTTCCTACAGAGCGGCTGGTTCGATTATCCTGCCGAACAAAACCACAAGGACTGGTTCAATTTGGGCGGCTTCTCCAAAGTGCAACCCTACTATACGCGCAATCCGGAAATCTACGCTCTGCGCAACGACCGCAAGCCTTTCATCCGCTCCTACTTCAACATGCTGGCTTCACTGCTCAACGAGGAAACGCTCTGGCTCTGGGAACACTTCAACAACACCGGCGCGTGGAACAAGACGCACGAGACAGGTTATTTTCTACAGCAGACACGCTTCATGCTGGCGATGGAGCATGACAACGAACTGTGGCTCGCCCCCCTCGTGCCGGGCCACTGGCTGAAAGACGGACAGAGCATCCATGTACAGAACCTGCTCACCCGATTTGGCACAGTCAGCTACCGCCTTCGCTCGTGCCTCGCACAGGGAGTCATCGAGGTAGAGGTGACGCTCGCGGATGTTTCAGACGGCGTTACCACCTGCCTGCGCCTCCCCCATCCGGACGGAAAGCTCATCCGGCGCGTGGAAGTGAACGGACAACCACACAATGACTTCACAGGCGACTGCGTGAGGCTGCAGCCGGGTGCGGGAAAGACTATGGTTCGTGTCTCTTTTTGAGAACGAGCACGTGGCGAGGTATGGCGCAGAAAACGCACCCCCCTAAACTGCGTGTCTGCAGAACCGACTAGGAGTTACGCAGTTGTAAGACTATCCGAGAGTTTCCGATGTAAAGCGACATCATCTGTCATTCTGAGTGGAGCGAAGAATCTCTTTTAACGGGCTGAGATGCTTGGCTTTCGCTCAGCATGACAGTAAAGTGTCAGTGCAATCACTGAAAAAAGCCTGACTCGTTAGATGTTCATCGCAACTGCGTAACTCCTACCGAGAAAAATACGAGACAGAAGGAAAACATGGATACTCTTGAAAATTTACTCATGCTAACCTATAATGATTCAGGGTTACGCGGTTGGAAACGGCGGTTCTACAGGCACTATTGTGTCCACAGCGATAGGGCACAGTCAGAGCAGATTGCGAAGGTCACCCGCCTTCTCGCTGCGTAACTTCCGAAGGCAAAAAACCCATACGCCATGGAGGAGCCGATGACTGTAAGAGATTACAGATTATCAGCAAAACTATGGCCTGGAATCTGCACACTGCTCGTCTTTCTTCTCTATTCGTCCGCGCACGCGCAATCGGGCTTCGAGCAGATAGGCCACTATCCCGGTGACTCGTTCGGAGCGATGCAACTGCGCGGAAACTACGCCTATACCACCGGCACTGGTAATATCCTCGTCATCTACGATGTAAGCAATATGCGTCTTGTGTATCGCCTGCACGCGCCCTCCCACGATATGTTCGGCTATCAGGTGGTACTGGCAGGCAACTACGCCTATGTGCTGACTGCGTTCAAAGGGCGTCCAGGTGGCGCCATCAAGGTGGTGGATATTTCGAATCTGTCCTCGCCGCGTGTGGTGGGCGAATATACAGGAGGCAGCTTCGACGGGCTGATTATTCACGGCAATATTGGCTATGTGAGCAGGGGTTCCCAACTGCATGTGTTGAACCTGAGCAATCCTGATAATCCCCAACTTATCCGCACCGTGTCGCTGAGCGCGTCGCTGGGCGGAGACGGGGGAACCGTAGTCGGCAACCGGCTCTACCTGTGTGAAAGCACAGCAGGTCTTAGCGTGTGGGACCTCTCCCAGCCTGATAACCCACAACGGCTGGGCATTATCGGTAACATTGGCGTTGCGCGCGCCGTTCACGTGTCCGGCAATTATGCCTTCGTGGCCGCAGGTCAGTGGCTTGGAGGTATTCAGGGCGGACTGCGCGTGATTGATGTCTCCGACCCTGCCAATATGCGCGTCGTTGGCTTCTATCCGGAAGGCGATAATCCGACTGCCCCTCTCATCCATGTGGACAACTACCTGTACATGCCAATCATGGATTGGGGATTCAGCCTTGTGTTTGACATCTCCGACCCTGCCAATCCCCGCATCGTTGGCAGCATGGAAGGGCAGATTGGTGGTGCGGATGCGAGTTCCAACCTGGCTGTGAACTTCAGCAACACAAAGCTCTTTGTCTACGATATCGCCACTCGCGACGCCCCCGTGTTGCGTCGTACCTACACTGGTCGGGTGCCCTACGCGCTCGCTCACCGGTCCGGATTTGTGTTTGCGGCGGAGGATGGTCTGTTCGGGGTGTATGATGTCACCAACCCAGCCGCCATCTCAGGTGCAGGCGTGGCGGTGTTGCCCGCCAGGTTATCCGGTGACCCGCAAATACAGGTGCAAGACACCCTTGCTGTCGTGTCCTACTCTACCGGAGATCTCACGAAGGCGGTGACGCTGATCGACATCGCCAACCCGCGTAGCCCCTCCATCCTCAGCCATTACGGGGCGAATACGAACGTGGAAGACATCGCGCTCACGGGCAACATTCTTTTCGTCGCCCACCTCAACGGTCTGGATGTGGTGGACATCGCGAACCGCCTGGCTCCTGTACGAGTGCACCGCCAGAGCGCGAGCTACTCCAATCGCCCTGTGGCGCTGGAAATCGGCGGGGTTGGGGGTAACCTGTTGTATAGCGCGGACTACGACCGCAAGCTGCGCATCTATGACATTTCTAACCCTGTGTCTCCAGTGCTGCGTGGGGAGGTGGAGGTGGCGTCCTCTTCCTACGTGGCAGACCTGGCTGTGTTGGGAAACGTAGCCATCGTCACGCTCAGCAGCGGCGATGCGGTGGCGGTCAACGTGGCAGACCCCACACAGCCGCAGGTGGTGGCGAGGTGGGACAATCCACGACAGGCGATTGCAAAGCCGCGTGTGCAGATGGCGGACGGCATCGCCTACGTTACCGACGGGTATACCCTGTCTGCTTTTGACCTGTCGCTGCTGCCCGTGTTTTCGCCGGTAGCGCGGTGGGAGGGCAGTGCCTATCATGCGGCCTCCGCGGGCGCACTGGTCTACGTGGCGGCGGGAGAGGTAGGTCTGTACGCCCTGCAACGAGGCACAGGTGGTGAGTTCGCGGTGCTGGAGGTCGCGCCGTCACAAGCAGCCCCGGCGGGCACAGTGCGGGTGAACGTATTCGGCGACGGCTTTCAGGATGGGGCAACCTTCCGCCTGGAACGCAACGGCGACCGTATTGATGCAACCGACGTCCAGTTCGTCTCTGCAGGACAGCTCACAGGCACGCTGAACGTGGACGGCAAGCCTGACGAGAGTGTGTGGGACGTGGTGGTGCGCAACCCCGACGGGCGCGAGGCGCGAAAGGGCGGGGCTTTCCTGATTGCGTACCCGCGCCCGGTGGTGACAGGTGTTTCGCCCGCCAGTGCTGCCAACCTGGGTCAGGTGGAGCTCACTGTTAGCGGCAGTAACTTTGAGGAAGGGGCGACCTTCTGGCTGGAGCGAGAATCGGAGCGCATCGATGCGCTGAACGTCTCCCGAGTGGACGCATCACGCCTGCGCGGCACGGTGGATGTGGACGGTAAACCCGAAAACAGCCGATGGGATGTGGTAGTGCGCAACCCCAACGGTAAGACGGGACGCCTGCCGCAGGCGTTCACCATACAGCGTGCGGTACCAGCCATCAGCAGCGTCAGCCCCGAAAGGCTGTTCCCGCGCGTGGTGACAGTGACCATCCGCGGCAGCGCTTTTGCCCCAGCTGCGCGAGTGGAGTTTCGCCCAGCGGATAGTTCTGGTCTCAGCGCGCTGACCCCATCAGAAGCACGGGTCACCAGCCAATCAGAGATACAGGCGACGTTCGATTTTTCACCGTACCGAGACTATCTCGCGCGCAACTTCCGTTTGTCTGGACGCATCGTCGTTGCCAATCCCAACGGGGAACAGGCTTCTCACAACATCAACGTCGTAGCTCCCTCTGTCGATTTCGTCGTGCCATCTGAGATTGTGGTTGACCCAGCCGAACCGCAGCCGCTGCAGCTGGAATTGCGTGGTGCGTTCGACCCCACCCTGCCTGTGACGGTTCAGCTGCGTTCGGACATGGGCACAGTGTCTCCTGCGCAAGACCCGCGCGTCGAGGCAGAACGTGTAGTCGCGACTTTTTCTGCTGCGGATGTGGTGAACCTGGCTCCCGCTAAGGGATACTGGTACTGGCAAGTGGTGGTAGAACAGGATGGCTTCAGGAGTTCCCGATATGTTCAGGCGCGTTGGCCGCTATGGCTGGATGGGGTGTCTCCGAATATCGGCTTCTGGAACCAGCTCATCGGGATACCACTAACGTTGCAGGTCTATGGTGCTGGTTTTGACAACAGCGTGCAAGTTTTCCTCGACAACGGCACTGTTCGCGTCGCTGCAGAGCGGCTGTCGGACATTAGTTCGTATGCGCTGAAGGCGCAATTCAATCTGTCCAACCTGCCCAACACCGCATACGATGTGGTGCTGAAGAAAGGCCGGGCTGAGGTGCGCCTGCGCTCTGCGCTCTCGCTGGAAACGCCTCAGGATGACCCCATCCAAGTAACCACGTGGGCTGCACCTACAGACCTTCGCATCAATCGCCCTGCACCCTTCACCATTAGTGTCAGGGGGCGTGTTCCGCTACCGCCGCAACTCATCCGTATCTACGTGGAAGGACGGGGAAGCTATTGGATTGGCTCGGAGTTGGCGCCAGGACGCATGTATGACGAGTACTGGTTGCTGACGGAGCCGCTGGATGCTTGGAGCGAATTTCCGTATCGGTTCTTCGTCCTGCCCTACGGAGAAGCGACGGGCGCGGGCGTTGCCGATACACTCAAAGCCGATTGGATTAACCCGCGCAACCCCTTCGACTGGGAAGGATTTGCGGCGGAGCGACCAGCGAACGTGCCCGCGGAAGAGTGGAGGTCGCGCGTGCTGCGTGCCAGAGAGCGGATAGGTACAACGGTTCAGGACGTACTGAACTACCTCTATCCGCTCATCCGTAACCTACCCGATCCCAGCATCCGTTCCGACTTCCGCGCTCTGCTCACATACACCATTTTAGGGGCGTCCATAGACATTGGAGACTTCGCCACGAGAGGCAGGAGCGACCAGTTTACCTATACAAACGTATACCTCTTCAATGGCCTCAAAGACGGCAACGCGAGGACGCCGAACCTGACCACAGTGTCCACGGGACTAACTGGGTCTACCCAACTGGTGATTAACGATCAAGCGGCGAGGCAAACCATCCAGAGCGCCCAAAACGTGTATATCCTCACGCATGGCTACGGAGGTTACTTTGAAAATGCGTTGGATCCCTCCGTTGCTAAGCGAGATGACTTCAACAGGCTGGCACAAACTATCAAAGAGAAGGACCCGAACGCAGCTGTACTCATCCTGACATGGCAGGAGGCAGCTACCAATCCAATCATATTCGTCTCGGGCACTCAGGTCGGTCCTTCAGCGCAGAGCTTTGCCGCACAGCTGCAAGCGATTGGCATCGACACGAACCGCCAGAAAGTCACCTTTATTGGCGAAAGCTATGGAACATACGTGAACGGTGGTATTGCGAAGCAACTGGCGGCACAGGGGAACTACAATTTTAACAACGTCTACTGGATCGGCTGCAATCCTGCGAGCGAGAAGAGCGGACAGAGCCCGTTCAATTGGGTGGACAAAGGAGTCTTTAAGGTGGCGGTCGCTTTGCAGACCAACTCACTGGCTGACACACAGTTCAAAGGATTCGCCGACTATCATATTTATCTCAAAACGGACAAAACAGATACTGTCGGCTTACACACATCGGGTATAACCGCCCTGACGCAGGCAATCAATGCTGACAGCGGGTGGTTAACTTTCAGCCCTGAGTTTAGACAAAGGTTGCAGAGCGGTAAAACCGACGACCGGGCGCAGTTCGTCTTTGACTTGGACGCTGGAGCGACATTCGGCTTCACTTATGATGGCACGCTCGACGCGGCTACTGGACAATACAATCCGGCCGAAAGATACCGCATACTCAACGACGGTGTCTTGCCATCCAAGCCGAAGAAAGTATCCTCTGCGCCAGACAAGAACTTACAGGTTTCCCACAATATGCGCACGTGGGCTTCTCGAGACCCCAACGAGAAGTTAGGTTCGGTTGGCGTTGGCGCACGCAACTACATCAACGCAGGTGCGTCCATCGGTTACACCATCTTCTTCGAGAACGTCGCCACCGCTACCGCCGCGGCGCAGACGGTGGTCATCACTGACCGCATTGACCCCACTCTGTACGACCTGAGTACCTTCTCGTTCGGGCCAGTGTGGGTAGCTGGAAGGCTGATTAACGCCCCGCCCGGCGGAACGACCTTCCGCACCGATGTCGACCTGCGCCCGCAAAACAACCTGCTGCTGCGCATCACCGGCAATCTGGACACAGTCACCGGCTGGATCGAGTGGCGCTTCGAGTCGATAGACCCAGAGACGGGACTGCCGACCGAGGACGTGCTGGCAGGATTCCTGCCGCCCAACCAGAACCCGCCCGACGGCGAGGGCTGGGTTACCTTCAGCGTGCGACCTAAACCTGACCTGCCCGACGGCACAGAGCTGCGCAACACCGCCACCATCGTGTTCGACGAAAACGAGCCGATTCAGACCAACGTGGTGGTGCATACCATCGATGCCGTGCCGCCCACTGCCCGCGTGAGCGTGCTGCCGGAGACGCAGCCCCTGCCGCGCTTCGTGGTGCGCTGGACTGGCGAAGATAGTGGCAGCGGTGTGGCGGAATACAGCGTCTACTACCGTGAGGACGGCGGTCCCTGGCAACAGTGGATTGGCGCGACCAGCCGCACGGAGGCGGTGTTCGTCGGCCGATTCGGCAGCAGCTACGAGTTCAAGGTGCGCGCCAGAGACTATCTGGGCAACGAGGAACCCGACTCCGACGAGCCAGAGGCGCAGACGCGCGTGGGACAGCCCCCCACCATACCCGCTGGGCTGCGTCTCGTGACCCTGCCCGTGTTCACAGAGAGCCGCGACACCCGCGTCACGCTGAACACGGAGCCAGCGCAAATAGCCTGGTTTGACCCGGCAACTAATCAGTACGCGATTGCGCCCGCTGCGGAGACGGTGTTCCAGCCCGGACGCGCCTTCTGGGTGCGGCTGGCGCAGGATACACAACCCGACATCAGCGGCGAGTTGCCAGCGATGCATCAGCCGTTTGCGGTCAACCTGCAACCTGGCTGGAACCTCGTGGGTAACCCATGGCTCACCGAGTGGGAGTGGAATGTGCAGGCGATTCAGGTGCAGCACAATGGACAGACCCTCTCGCTCAACGACGCAGGCAATCTCGTGGAGCCTTACGCCTGGCGATGGGACGGCAGCCAGTATCAGCTGGTGTACGATGCCTCCATCCTGAACGGCGTGACCAACCGCGTGCAGGCATGGGAAGGCGTGTGGATGTTCGCGCAGCAGCCGGTGCGCCTGCTGATTGCCCCGCCGAACACCCGCGCCGCATCTTCGAGTCGGGCGAACCGCAGCGAGAAGCCCGGCTGGTCGGTCACACTGTTGGCGCAGGCGCAGGGCAAGGTCGGACAGGTCATGTTCGGGGCAGCGGAGGGCAGTCGTGCGCTTTCGGTGGCGCAGCCGCCGTCGCCGCCGGGTGGGGAAGTCGGACTGCAGATACGCCTGGTGCGCAACGGACAGCCGATGCTGGCGGACATCCGCTCCGACACTCGCTCGACCCGCAACACATGGGAGGTGGAGGTGCAGGTGCCCGCTGGCGACGATGACAGGGCGACCCTGTGGTGGCAGAACGTGCATCGCGCCCCACGCGGGGTGAACCCGGTGCTGGTCGACCTGCAGACGGGTGAGCGACGCTTCCTGCGCCACACCAGCTCACACACCTTTGCGGTCAGTCGTCAGGGCGGTACCTACCGCTTCCGCATCGAGATGGTACCGCAGGGCGAGCTATTGCGCATCACGAACGTGCGCGTGAGCGGTGGACGCTCGCAAGGGTCGTACACTGTCTCGTTCGATATCAACGCGGGTGCGCAGGTGGAGGTGAATGTACTGTCCGCAGGCAAAGTGGTGCGCCGCCTGATGAACACCATCACCCGCTCGGAAGGCATCCAGCAGGTGAGCTGGGATGGACGCGACGCGCAGGGTATCGCCCTGCCTGCGGGAGCCTACATGGTGGAAGTGAGAGCAACAGGCACCGACGGACAGGTTGCGCGGGTTACCGTTCCCGTGGTGCTGACGCGATAAGGAGGGGGAATGCCGATGCGGAGGATAGCTGGCGCCGTGCTGGTGACAATGATGCTTGCCTTGTGGGGTTGTGGTGGCGGGGGAGGTGTGCCTGACACCACGCCCCCCGTTATCACCAACCTGCAAACGCGCTACAACGAGAGTAATCAGCTAATCGTGCAGGCGGACGTTGCTGACCCTGAGAGCGGAGTGGCGCAGGTATGGGTGGTGCGCGTCGGCCTGGGTCCCGAAGCCACAGAATTAGCGATGCAGAGCGCAGGTGGAAACACCTATCGTGCGGTGATTTCATCGCCCACCGCCAGAGTTCGGGTGAAGGCGCGCGATCGGGCGGGTAACGAAGCGCTCACGGACGAAACGCGCATCACGCCGCCTCCGCCACCGTTGTGAGCGAGAAAGGAGGGTACTCAATGACACCGACGTGGAGCCGCATGATATTACTGCTGGCTGTCATCTGTGGGTGGCAGCACGCTGTGGCGCAGTCATCGCCGACACTCAAACCAACAGAGATAGTGGACAGGCTACACGGTATAGCGTATCCCGCCAAAGAGGGATGGACAGGTAGTCCACGCGGCAACGCCTACCTCCTGCACGACCATTTTCACTTCATCTTGATGCGGGCAGCGCGCTACGATGGAAACCTCCAGAAGCTCGCGCAGTCCTGGCTGTCTGAACGCAAAGCGCTGGGAGCCGGGTTCCGTCACGAACGGTATGCCTTCCGCAAGGTGGGCAAAGGGGTGGTGCTGGTCGGAGAGGACCTGGGCTACCCGTACGCCCTCGTGCCCATCATGTCCGTCAACTTCGGACTAACAGGCACTTCGCCGCCAGAACCCTATCGGGAAATCACCGCCATCCTCCCGGGCGAGAAAATGGCGCTGCTGGTAACGCTGCTTTTCCCAGAGAAGACGGACAAATCCAAGCTGGATGAGATGGTTGCCCTGCTGCGAGGGGTGCACTTCTTGTCCGCAAAGGAGATGGTGTCCTGGCGGAAGGAGGTGGTTCGCGACGCCGAGGTGGGGATGGAAGCAGCGACCCTGCACGTGCCCGAAGGGTTTACCGTGCAAGGAGGCGTTATCCGACAGGGCACAAAGCGAATGCCGGTGCTGATCGTGCAGAAGGGCGAGCAGATGGTGCGCATTGATTTAGTCGATGTGAACTCGATGATGCTGCAGACTGGCTTCGGTGGCAACGCCACCACCATCATCACCATCAATGGACAAAGCACTCAACTCCCGCAACCTGTGATGATTTCGTCGGAGGAAGAGGTCATCCAGTTGCTGCTTGCGCTTTGGGAGGGCGAAACGGGTCAGAAGTGGGAGTTGAAGGAGCGCCAGAAATTACCGAAAAGCAGTCTGGAGCAGCAGATGGAGTCGAGGAACCTCGCTTTGCCGATGATGCCACCCGGTATGCGAAGCAGCTCCGTGAAAATTGCACTGCTCGCTCAGAGCGGTTCACTGACCCGAATGGCGCAGGTGCAGGGCACTCTGGTTACCAGTGGGCAAACGGACTACATCGCCAGCACGCAAAACGTCTTCGCAGGATTTATGATACACACCCTGCAGGCTCCGACGAACGAGTTTGCGCAGGCGTCCGGCATTTTTACGGGCGTGCTGTCCAGCTGGAGTACCAACCCGCAACATGCGCTTTCCGCTTTGCAGCGGTTTACGGATGAGCAGCGGCTGCTAAACCAGATGGTGCTGCAAATGATGAAAGAGCATAACGAGTTCAACAGCCGCACGGCTACCGCATGGAGCAACGTGCTGAGTGACCAGACCTACGTAAAGGACCCGCAAACTGCCGAAGTCGCTCGCGTCTACAAGCAGTCCTGGGAGAGCGGTGGGTTCTGGCGCGAGCCTATCTTCGGTGAGACGTTACTGGGTGGGGTGCGCGAGGGAAGCTGGCTGGAAGACCTGCTCAAAATGGAAGGTTGGCGCAGGCTGCAGGAGTCGCTGGAAGGCTTCCCGCAAAAATAGCCCACTTAAGATTTCGGTTTCATCACCGCCGGTAGCGCTTGCAGTGATAGGGTTCGGCAGGTACAATGATGTCGATGCTCACGCAAAGGAGGCAGCCTGACCCATGTCCACGCCAGTAGCCGCTGCTGGATTCTGCAAGCTTTGCGGCACGGAAATGAGCAAAGCAGCGGCAGCACGTCACTTGCGCACTTGCGCGCCCGCATACTTCGCACAGCACCCATCTGGCGACATTTCACATACGGTGTTCCTGCTGTCCGTAGCCGACAGACACATCCCTGACTACTGGCTCTACATCGCCATCTCTACCGATGCGACGCTGAAACGTCTGGACAGATTTCTGCGTGAAATCTGGCTGGAGTGTTGCGGACACCTGAGCCAGTTTTTGATCGGTGGTGTTATTTACCTCAGTCATCCCGAAGCCTCCTTTTGGGGCGACGAGCGCAGCATGAACCGCCCGTTCCATCAGGTGCTCAAGGAAGGCATGTCTTTCACGCACCAGTACGATATGGGCGACACCACTGAACTCACCCTGAAGGTGCTCTCTTCGTTTGAGGCAGAGGTTCCCAGCAAGAGCGTCTTTCTGCTGGCGCGCAATCGTCCACCAGACATCCGCTGCGACATCTGCGGTCAACCTGCAAAGTATGTCTGCAGTCAATGCGCTTGGGAGGGTTTGGGTTGGCTATGCGAACACTGCGCGCAGCAACACGAGTGCGGGGAAGAGATGCTGCTTCCCGTTGTCAACTCGCCGCGGGTGGGAGTGTGTGGCTACACCGGCAGCACCAAGTGGGGTGACGAATAACGCCGCACCTTGACTTCGGCAGGCAAACCGTGATATCCTTTGCTCTGATTACACAAACTCCACTGTCGGTTTGAGGGGAAGGATGTTGCTGTTAGGTACACAACGGATTAACGAGCAAGGACATCTGGAAATCGGTGGGTGCGACGCGGTAGAGCTGGCAAAACAGTTCGGCACCCCGCTTTACGTACTCGACGAAGCCACTTTTCGGCAGAACATGCGCGATTACCGCCGCGCCTTCGACAAACGCTATCCCCGCAATGAAATCGCCTACGCAGGCAAGGCGTTACTGTGCATGGCGGTCGCTCGTATCGTGGCGCAGGAAGGTTACGACCTGGACGTGGCGTCAGCAGGCGAGCTGTACACCGCGCTGAAGGCAGGCTTCCCGCCAGAGAAGCTGGTTTTCCACGGCAACAATAAATCGCTGTTCGAGTTGCAAATGGCGGTGCAGCATGACGTGGGGCGCATCGTGGTGGATAACCTGCTGGAGCTGGAGATGCTGGAGCAGGTTGCCGCCGAGGCAGGCAAGCAGGTACCTATCCTGATTCGCGTCACGCCCGGCATCGACCCCCACACGCACCGCTTCATCCGCACGGGACAGGCGGACACGAAATTCGGCTTGAACATCCGCAACGGCTACGCGCTGGAAGGGGTACGCCGTGCGCTGGAGACGCAGCACCTGCGCTTGAAGGGTATCCACTGCCACGTCGGTTCGCAGCTGCTGGAGACCGAAGCGCAGGAGCGGGCGGTGAAGATTATGGTGGACTTTATGCACACCCTTCGCAAGCAGCTGAACTACACGGTGGAGGAGCTCAACATCGGAGGTGGGCTGGGTATTCGCTACATCGAGAGCCACCAACCTCCGACCTTTGAGGAGTATGCGGAGCGAATTGTCGGTGTGTTGACCCAGCAACTGGAGCGACGCAACCTGCCGTACCCCACGCTGTTGCAGGAGCCGGGGCGCGCACTTGTGGGAGAAGCAGGGTTAACCCTGTATACCATCGGTGCAATCAAGCAAGTGCCCATCCATCAGCCGCCCGGCACGCGCACCTATGTGGCGGTGGACGGCGGGATGTCCGATAACCCGCGCCCGCAGCTCTACGACGCTGTATATACCGCGCTGGTGGCTAACAAAGCAAACCGCCCGGCAAATACCGTCGTGACTATCGCGGGCAAGCACTGCGAAACCGATATTTTAATACGGAACGTTGCCATTGCCCAGCCGGAACCGGGCGACATCCTGGCTGTTCCGTCTACGGGCGCATACAACTACGCCATGAGCAGTAACTACAACCGTTTCCCGCGCCCGGCGATGGTGCTGGTGAACGCAGGGCGTGCTGAGGTCATCGTGGAGCGCGAAACGTTGGATGACCTGCTGGCACACGACCGCATCCCGGAACGGCTGCAGTCAGAACAACCGGTGATGGAAAGAGCGTAAAGTAAACCGGAACCGTTTGGAGACCGTCTGGCGCGTTCGGAAATGCGGAACGCGCCAGTGATTTGCTGCGTATATGAAAGCGCAAGCACGACGGAATCTAAAGAGGACTGTTCGGTAAGATGGGAAATCTGGATTGGAACTTCATCTTCATGCAGCTGTTGGCGTTTGTGCTATGCATTACCGTGCATGAATTCGCACATGCCATCGCCGCTGACCGCCTGGGCGATCCCACGCCGAGACGGCAGGGGCGTGTCTCGCTGAACCCCATAGACCATCTCGACCCGCTGGGCACGTTGATGGTGGTGTTGATGGTGGTCACAGGCGCACGCGGCATCGGCTGGGGCAAGGCGGTGCAGGTGAACCCGGCCAATTTCCTGCATCCGCGCCGCGATATGATGCTGGTCGCGGCAGCGGGTCCTTTCTCGAACTTGGTGTTCGCTGCCGTGTTGGCCGTTGTTACGCGCCTGTTCGCCCCAAGCATGACGCCAAGCCTGGCAGATTTCATGGTGTATATGGTCTACATGAACATCGGGCTGATGTTCTTCAATCTCATCCCCATCGCTCCACTGGACGGTTCTAAGATTCTGGCTGGCTTGCTCCCCGCCGACGCGGCATACCGCTATGAGCTAACGATGTTCCGCTTCGGTCCCATCCTGCTGCTCGCGCTGGTGTTTGTGGTGCCGGGCGTGCTATCTGTGCTGGTGGGACTGCCTACCGCAATGGTCGTGTCCCGCCTGCTGGGAATGGGACTATAGGAGCACGTTCTTGGAGGTGTCCACTCGTGTCAGTTCGCCACTGTCACCTCTATTTACTCATTGTTTTCTTGTTGCTCTCAGGTATGCCTCCATCGCTCACCCAAGAGTCCTCGTCGCCCCCTGTGCCAGTACGCATTGGGAACAAAGAAGTCTTTGTGCTTCGACACGCGCTGGGTGGAATGTCCGTCCAACAGCGTGTCGCGCTTGTGAACTACCGTCTAGAAAAATTGGTGCAAGACCGTCTGGCAGACCCCGCTGACTTCGTAGTAGGCATCGATCGGGTGACTGGACTGCCCTATATCCAGCACAAGCGTTACAAAGGCATCTTGCTAGTAATCGGCGAGCAGGACGCAGGCGAACGCAGCCCCTTATCTGTAGCCACAGAGTATGCAGAAAGACTGGAGTTTGCGCTTCGCGAAATCCGCTTACAGCAGCAGAAAAAGGAAGAGCAACGTCGCCTAAGAGAACTGCGTCGGGAATACACCCGTGCCACTATGCTGGCGATAATGTATAGTGTCTTGCTGCCATTGGTATGGCATTTTGTTCGACGACTAACATCTTTCATTGACCAGAGGTTGCAACGGTCGTCTATATGCTCGAACGGCGTGTGTTGGAGACAGGCGACGCTGATTTCGCCTCAGAAAGTAACCATACTGATGGCACGTATAATCTCGATAGAGCACTTCGTCGCATACACCGTCATACTTCTTGTCTATATCCAGCTGTTACTGGCTACCTTCCCTGCCACACGACCACACAGCGATTTGTTGCAACGAGCGGCTTTACAGACTTTATCACGCATGGGCAGTGCTATCGTAGACTCGATTCCTGGAATCGTCAATATCTTTATTATTGTCATTGTAGCCCGATTAGTGTTGAGGGGCTTCGAGATGGTGATGACATATGCAGAATCGGGCGCGGTCAGTCTGGAACCTTATGTGCCTCATGAATTTGTCAGACCAACGCGCTCGCTGGGCAAGTTTGTAATTGTATTAGTCGCTCTCTTTTTTATCGCCCCTAATATACCTGGTGCAGGAACAGATTTTGCAAAGGTAGTGACAGTTTTTATGGGAGTCATTGTCTCTTTCAGCTCCTCGACCACAGTCGGGAACTTCATCGCAGGAATTGTCATCGCTTATATGCGTCCTTTCCGACGAGGAGACCGCGTTAAGATTGGAGATTATGTGGGCGACATTGTGGATTCCACGTTTATGTACACTCGCTTGAGAACTCTGAAAAACGAGGATGTGCTGATCCCAAGTCTGCAAATCCTCAGCGCAAGCGTGGTCAACTATTCCTCTGCCCCGAATGGGATCATTCTGCACACGACGGTATCCATCGGATATGATGTCCCGCGGCAGCAGGTGGAGGCTTTGTTGATAGAAGCAGCTCTCCGAACCGAAGACTGCGAAAAGAATCCCGCGCCCTTCGTGCTGATAACCTCACTTGACGATTCTTACGTCACCTACGAGCTAAATGTGTACACCTCTTGTCCCAATCGCCTGCAGGTTATCTATTCTCGTCTTCACCAGAACATTAAAGACGTGTTCGATGCGGCTGAAATAGAAATCATGTCACCCACCTACCTGGCGATACGCGATGGCAACCGCATAACTATTCCCGACCGCAACACCCAATCGCAGTAACGTTGCTGCTTTTATCGGGTGATAGGTAGCCACACCTTCATCGCGCCTGCTCCACGGTTCGCCCACGCATAATACGGTACCCATCGCACCCGCACTTCGCGATGGCGTGGGGGAATGTAGCGTGAAACGGGCACATACAGCGGCTGGCTTTCGCGAGGCACGGTATCCAGCAGGGCGTTCCCTTCGATAGCCACCACTCCGCCCAGCAACGCAGGCATGTGTTTCGCCCGCAACCTGCTGGTATCTTCTGGCATGTAAATGTCCAGCAAGCTACCTTCGGCAAGGTCTACCTGCTCGAGGCAGTACACTACCGGTCCGCGGCGAAGCGCAGCACTGGCTCTGTCCTCTTCAATACGCGGGTTGGCACGAAGGAGCTCAATCGTCATGGGCAGCGAGAGATGTACACTATCGCCTTCTTGCCACTCGCGTTGCACAATAGCATAACTTCCGGGTGTGGCTTCCAGTCGTTCACCGTTGATGCGCAGTTCCGCCTCCCAAGCCCAGCCGGGGATGCGCAAGGCAAGCGTATAGCTGCCTGGTGACGGTTGCACCTCGATGTCGCCAGACCATGGGTAGTCGGTCTGTACCCGAATCTGAACGGGCTGACCGTTGGGTAACCGGGTGTCCAGATGGCTACCCGCGTAGAAGTGAACGTATACCGTCTGCTCGTCCAGACTGTACAGATAGCCCGGCAGCGACGCCAGCGTGCGATGCACGTTGGGCGGGCAACAGGCGCACCCGAACCACGGCGAACGCTCGTAGCCGCCGCGCGACTCCAGCGGGTTCATGTAGAAGTAGCGTCTACCGTCCAGCGACATACCCGACAGGATGCCGTTGTACAACGCGATCTCCATCCAATCGGCATAGCGCGCATCGGGTTCCACCTGCAGCATCCGCCAGTTCCACATGAAGCCTGCAATGGCAGCGCAGGTTTCCGCGTAAGCCCGCAGGTTCGGCAACTCATACGCCAGTCCAAACGCTTCACCCTCATAGCGTGCGCCCAGTCCACCCGTCACGTACGCCTTGCGGGTGAATACGTCTTCCCAGAGGGTATGAAGGGTTTCTATCAACGCCGCTTCACCGGTTTCCAAGTACAGGTCTGTTGCACCTGCGTATAGGTACAGCGCGCGCACCGCGTGCCCCACCGCTTCGCGCTGTTCGCGGAAGGGGGCATGGTCCAGCAGATAGATCGAGCCGTCCAGCACAGGCGGTTTCCGCCCACGGGCATCGATCATGCGTGATGCCAGTTCCAGATAGCGGCGCTCCCCGGTCTCGCGGTACAGCTCTACCAGCGCCATCTCCGCTTCAGGGTGTCCGCACGCACCCCATCTGCCTTCTGGTCCGAACAGGCGATACAGCAGTTCAGCAAAGCGTCGGGCGACGTTCAGCAGTTTGCTCTCGCCTGTCACGCGGTGGTGGGCGATAGCCGCTTGTGTGAGGTGCCCGAAGCAATATATCTCGTGCGCGTGATCGAGGTCGGTGAAACGCAGGGATTGACGCTCGCCCATAAAATGGGTGTTTACGTAGCCGTCCTCTTCCTGCGCCGCCTCAATCACGTCTACGAACTCGTCGATCCACGCCTTCAGGGTATCGTCCTGCGCGTGTGCATACGCCCAGCACGCCGCTTCCAGCCACTTATAGCCGTCTGAGTCGATGTAACGAGGCCCCTTCACCTCGCCGGGGCGGCGCCCACTCACCACATAGAAGTTGGGAATGGTATGGCTCTCCCACAACTGCGTCCAGCCTGCGGGAATACCCGCGGCAAGGTTAGTGCGGAACCGCTCATGCAGCAACCCGCTGGTTAGCTGAACCTCGCGCACACCAACGGATTTCAAGCGGGCATATGCGCTGCTGCGCGTGCACACGACCGTCGATGAGGATGGCGACTGCATCTATCGTGATAAACCTCCCCATTGTATTCGGTGATACAGTGGAAGTTTCACCGTGTCGGTGGGCAAGTCCTCTTGCGGCGACCTTAGCCCATGACATCCCTCTCCGTAGCGCAGACTTCAGACTGCGCAGGGCGATATGCCAGGTTGACTGCCTTTCCTGCACATGGTAAACTATGCTAAACAACTTGGAACACATCGGAACTGGAGGCGCGCTGATGACCACAGTACTGCATTATCCCCTGAGCGAGGAGCAGATTGCCTTCTTTCGCGACAACGGCTTTGTGCAACTGGACAACGTCCTGAGTGAGGAAGAGCTGCAAGCACTTCGCGCTGCTGCCGATGAGGTGCTCTCACAGCGGTTTGACCCTCGCATCGAAACCTCTGCGGCGAACCCCGAATACGAGAAGGTCTTCGTGCAGAAGGTGAACCTGTGGCGGGTTCATGAGGGCATCCGTCGGTATGTGCTCAGCCCGCGCATCGCCGAGATCGCGCGGCGTCTGATTGGTGCGGAGCGCATTCGCCTGTGGCACGACCACTTGCTCACCAAAATGCCGGGCGATAGCAAACCGTCTCCGTGGCACCAGGACCGACCATACTGGCCCATGATAGGCTATGACCAGCTTTCGTGCTGGATGGCGCTGGACGACGTGGACGAGAACAACGGCTGTATGCAGTTCATCCCCGGTTCGCATCTGTGGGGCGAGCTGGAAGCGATTAATCTGGTCACCCCGCAGGACATCTTCGCACTCGTGCCCGACAAAGAGGTGAAACCTCCCTATGTTGCTCGCATGAAGGCTGGCAGCTGCACCTTCCACCACGGGCTGACGTTCCACTATGCGGGAGCGAACCATACCGACCGTCCACGCCGCGCGATGGTGACCATATTCATGGCAGACGGCACCCTGTACAACGGCAAGCCCCATGTGGTAACCGATGGACTGGGCTTACAGCCGGGTGAGCCTTTAGCCGGGGAGCTGTTCCCTGTGCTGGCGGAAGGTGCCTAGCTACTCCGCGTGTACGACTGCCAGATGTGGCTTCAACGGGCTGGGGAAAGGGCTGTCGGGGCCGGAGCCATAATGGGGTGCGTTCACGTAGTGCGGAAACTCCCACTCCCCCAGCCCGCGCTTCAGCTCCGCGCGAATCTCCCAGAGCGACCGACGCGGCGGAGGCAACAGGATAACCTGTGGAACGGCAGGCGGTGGGGTTACGGTTACCATCGGCGGGGAAACCGTTGGGATCGGCATCGGCTTGGGCGCGGGCAGAACGTAGCCTCTGTGGAACATCGTGGATGGCTGGCGAGGCGATCGACCGACAAGTAACCCCAGCGACGCAAGCATGCCGAAAACGCCCGTAACGGCAACCACAGCAGCGATTTTGCCTGTACGCCTCGCCCGACCGGGCGAACCATGCGCCCGTTGCATCATCGGACCCATATCCAGAGATGTTCTTTCCACAAAAGACCCTACAGGCGTGGAGTAGCCATTCGCCCGTAAAACGAATATACTACTATAGTGTACTGCTTTCAGCACACAGGGGTCAATATGACGACGGCAACGGAGACGACAAAGCCACCTCTAACCGTATGGACAGCACGCGCACTGGGTGGGAAAACCCGTCGGTGCATTCAGGCCTGCCTGAAAGAACGGGCGCAGGCGTGTCTGGTGCTGCCGTCGGAAACGCAGTCGGAGGTTGCCCGCGCCATCCTGAAAGCGGAGGGCACGCCCCCCGAACAGGCTGACAGGACGGTACGGAGCCTGTATGCTTTCGCCTCCGAGGTGGCGCTAACCGCAGGAGGAGCGCGGGTGGTTCCCCTGCACCTGCGCCGCTGGATCCTTCGCAGGGCGATTCGCTTTCTCGCTCAACCTGGAAGTCTTCTGGAACACGCTGTCGGCCGCGATGGTATACTCACTCTGCTCTCGGCGTGGGCAAGGGAGATGGCTCGCGAGGGGATTTCACCGGAAGCGTTGCAGAGTATGGCTCAGCACTCACAGGAAAGGGAGAAAGTGGACGCACTGGCGCGGGTGTGGGGCTCCTATCGCCGCTTGCTCACCCAACAAGGCTGGCAAGAGGAAGACGATGTGTACCGTATCGCCGCCGCAGCATTGCGCGATGCACCTCGGACCCCTCGTATCCCGCGCCGTGTGCTGTTTGACGGCTTCGCCCGTTTCAGTGCCAGTGAATTGGAGTTCTTACGTGCCCTCGCCGAAACTGGGCGTGACCTGGTGGTCACACTCTGCTGGGAAGAAGGGCGAGACGCGCTGTTCGAAAGCACTTCTGCTACGCTGAAATGCCTGCAAGAACATTTTGAAGTGCGCCACGAACAGTTGTCCCTGTCACAGGATGAACAAACATCCTCAACGGTTCTGCACATTGCTGCGCATCTGCTCTCCCCTGCGCCTGTCGGGGCAGCCGTACAGGTATCGCCGTCTGTGGAGATATGGGAGGCACCGTATCTGCTTGCGGAGATCGAGTGGATTGCCCGTGAAATCACGCAGCTACACCGCAACGGCATGGCGTGGGGTGAGATTGCGGTACTCTGTCGTGACCTGCCCGATGTGCTGCTGACCATCGAAGCGGTGTTCTCCCGATTTGCCATCCCCACGCAGAGCTTTGAGACCAGACCCCTGAGCGAGCATCCGCTGACACGCGCCCTGACCGTTTTCCTGCACCTCCATACAAGTGACTACCCACGCGAGTCCGTATTGCAATGGCTGAAAAGCGGCTATCTGCCGATAGACATCATGGATGCAGACCGTCTCCGCCTGCTGGCGGTTCGCCGGGGGATACGTTCAGGGGCAACAAACTGGCTGCGCCTCCCCGAGCAGGCATCGGGTGAAGGCAATCCGGCAGCAACTCTCCTTCGCGAGACCATCGAGTGGACACAGGCTCTGGCACAATCCCCCACTCCGAAGCAATGGCTGGACACGTTAGAAAGGGCACTGAGCTCCATGAAGTTCGGCTCTGTGCTGGCAGCGGAACACGGCGATGCTCTCGCGCAGGCTCTGGAGGTAGCGCATCAGGTGGTTGCCTTGCTGGACGCGGAGGAGCCCGGCACGCCGACCGACTGGGCGCGAGCGGTGGAACAGGCATGGGCGGTAACTCCCCAAAGGCACAGCTACTCCCTTCGCAACGCGGTGTGGCTTCTGGAGGCTGCCCGCAGCCGTCCCCTGCGTCCACGTGTGGCGTTCGTCATGGGAATGCAGGAAGGGAGGTTCCCCAAACGCGCTACGGAGGATGCCCTCCTGCGCGATGACGACCGCCGCTGGGTGAACGAACATGCGGGTTGCTACCTTCCGCTGAGCACGGACAGCGCCGCTCTGGAAAGGCTTGTCTTCTATCAGGCAGCGACCTGCGCCTCGCAAAAGGTGATTTTCACCTACTCTCGCACCGAGGGCGACCACGATGTCCAACCCTCATTCTACCTGCGCTCTCTGCGCGAGATATTCCCTCCCGAAGGCATCACCCAGCGCAGCCTGCGCCTCAACGACGTCACCGCTCCCCTCTCACACACGGTGGACGAACGAGATATGGAGCGTACCCTGGTGGACTCGCTCTTCGACTTTAACCCGCACACGCGCCGCGAGATGGATACCACCGAACGACTGCACACCGCACAGACCCTTCATCGCTGGCTGAACGAACATCCCGAAAGGTGCAGGCAATGGTGGCGGTGGCGCTTTTTGCCCGATTTCCCCCGCCTCACCACCCGCATTCCACATCCCACCCGCCGCGCGTACTCGGCAAGCGAACTGGAAGATTTACAGCAATGCCCCTTCCGGCATTTCGTACGGTGGGAGATGAAACTGCATGGGGAGAGAACGCACTACGCCACCGGACAGGGTCGCTGGCTACACGCGGTGCTGCATCGCCATCAACGCAACCAGCAACAGCCTCTGCATACTCTGCTGCAGGAGATAGCGCAAGAGCAACCTGTAGACCGTCCCATCGGGGAACGGCAACTGCTGTTACAACAGCTGGAAGATATGGTGCGCTCGGTGCTGGAACGCGAAGAGCAGATATACACCGCGTTTGGTTTGCAGACGCTGTATACGGAAGCGGTTTTCGGTCCTGCCCCGGACGACGAGGAACAAACCCTGCCAGTTACTCAGCCACCGCTGCACCTGACCCTGCCCAATGGAGAGAAAATGCGGATATGCGGCAGGATAGACCGCGTGGACATCTGCCCGCAGACATCTGCAGCCGTACTGATCGACTACAAACGCAACCTGAGAGACAGATGGTGGCAGGAGATACAGACGGGCGAAGATTTACAGACGATTCTGTACGTGGCTGCGCTGAGGCAGGTATGGAAGCTGACGCCTGCTGCCGTCGCGCTGGATGGCGCGCTGGAAGGCAAACGGTGCCGCATACTGTTTACCGACACGCTAAATACCGACCTCCTGCAACGGCTGGGCAAACAATCTCAGGAGGATTACAACGTGGTACAGCATGTGCACGGCGAACGCTGGAAAAGCATCGAACGCACCGCCGCGCGCAAGATTAGCGAACTGCTGAACCGCCTGAAAGCAGGCGACATTGCGCCCGTACCCGGAGACCATTGCAGCCTGTGTGAATACAGCGGAATATGCCGCACGGTCAAGGGCACGGACACGCCCGTGCACGATGGCGAACCTTATCCCTCAAACGAAAAAAAACTTGTGAAAAGTGCGGGTTCTTATGGAACAACCCCTTTGAGAACCCTCCTCCCGCAGGTACTGTATTTTACTCTGGTGTCCGCCGCAGCCAGCGGCGTTTGAATAGGCACAGGCTACCACCTGTGCCATTTGCTTTACGGTTGCCAGTCTACCCGTACACCGACCCCCTTGGCGCGGTTCGGAAAGCTCAGGAGCAGGTAGTGCCCCTCAGCCCGTGTGTTGACGTCCACCGCGTTACCTCCGCTATCCCAGGCACGCATCCGCGCTGGTGTTCTACCCGCCGTGTGGAGCCGTACCGCCGCAGTGGTTCCGCTCGGCGCTTTGATAAAGAAAGCGGTTAACTTGTCGTCCGCCTGCAGGTGCGTAATCCGCGCCGTAGCGTGCAACACAGCAGGAGATTTCAGTCTCTCTGGCAGCGCTTTGAAAAGTCCCCAGCCTCCTGCAGGCACGGAGGGATTGGTTACCACAGGCAGGTCCGGTTGCAGCACGTTGACGTATGTGCCGCGAAGGGTCACGCCACGTTCGAAACAGCGCACAATGGTGTAGTCCCCTCGCTTCAGCACCAGATTGCCGCTCTCGGTGTAAGGGATGCACAGCCCGACCAGCCCCCTCAGCAGCTCACCCCCTTCACGAGAGGACGCGAACATCTCTGGGGGCAGGGAGCACACCAGTACACCTCCCTTTCCCAGCGATTGACGCCAAACCACCGGCTTGCCGCTGGCTTCATCTTTCATCAGCACCTCTGCCCCACGGGGCGGAGCCGTCACAGTGATGGTGGAGAGTGTTCTGACCGAAAACCGCGCCGGCAATCGGGTGTGTGAAGGATTCGTGCGCACCAGTGCGCGACCTTGCCACGGCTGACCGCTGGCGCAGACCTCAAACTGATTGCCCATGTCGACCTCTAAAGTCACCTGCGCCCCTTTGCGTGCAGGAAAGCGATACACCCAGAATGCTTGCCCATCGGCGAATCGCGAGCCACCCACCAGACCCGAGCTGGCATCCGCAACCAGATACGCTTTCTCTGTGGGAGAACCCACCCGGAATCGGACTCTCGTTTGTCCGTCTACCTGCAGATGGAGCTCCGTCACCCAGGCGCCCCACCCGTCCGAGGGCTGTGCATCACTGAAGCGCACCAGCACACTGTCGTTTTCTCTCACAAAAGAAGAGAGGTCTATCCGGTAACGTCGGCGGTTGCTGAGGTCGGTGATGCTGCGTTCCTCACGAGCAACTGTTGTCCATGAGGGCATTGGCGGCATACCCAGAGGCTCTCTTTTCAGCATGGCACCCCACAGTGTCGTAAACAGATGCTCCAGAGGCGATTTGTAGCCCGCTTTGACCCACCACGCATCCGCCACACCAGCGTACGGCGAGTCATCTCCCGCGATGATGAGCCATCCCCCCTGCTCCACCCACCTATTGATAGCGCGATGGGTCTGTGCCGCAGGCGGTGTCATCGTATCATAGTTCAGCAATAACACCTTGAAGCCGTTCAGGTAGCCTGGCTCATGTGCCCAGTCCAAAGAAAGCACCTGTACGGGGATGCCCTTCGTCAGCAGGGGGTAAGTCAAACCGTCAAAGTTCTCCCAGCGGCTGCGCGCCGGCTCCGCCCGTTGCCACATCATGCTGTCAGCCGTAAAGGTAGCGATGCCTGAAGTGCCCGCTTGCAGGTGGGCACCTTTCTGTTCGGGCATGGACTGAAGCACGCTCAACACGGAAAGCACCTGCGTCGCCTGCGCGTCGGGCACGCGCCCAAAGATGCGCTCGGGCCACGGCATGGCTTCATAGCGCGCTACCTGCGGAAACATCAGCGCCGCGATCAACGTCTGCTCATAGTTGCTGCGATAGTCCTCCATCGTGCGGTTGGGGTTGTCCTCGACGGGGTCCATCAGGAACCACATCACTTTGCCTGTGCCTCGCACCAGATGCCACAGCGAAGAGTACTCCAGATAGGCGGTCTCGAAGGTGCGTTCCGCCCTGACGCCATCCAGCAGGCAGGGCGTGCGTGCCGTTCCCGTCCACACCTGCCCGATAATCTCCTGCAGTTCGGGCATCGCCACCGCCGCCGCGTGTGGAAAGACGATGCCCCAGTTCGCATAGTTGATGGGACTGTGAATCGCCAGCATCCGGCGAGCATCCGGCTTCACCCGTTGCGCTTCGCGAAGCATCTCCCGGATGATATTCAGCTCCATCTGAGCCTTTAACCGCTCGCTGCGCCACCTCGCCAGCGGGCTGCTGTGCGGCGGCTGCCATTCCTCTCCATACACGCGTTGCCACTCCTGCTTAAAGCTCTCTTCGTAACCGGCGCGCGCGAAGTACTCCGGCTCTTCGGGAACAATAGCCGCTGACCCGTTTGCCAGTGCCTCGCGAACGTACTGTTTTGCCGCCTCGACCCGCGCGGGCGCGGGAACCATGTAGTAGCTGACGCGCTCGATCACTAACGGCAGACCGTACCGGTCGCGCTGCACTTCGTCGGGGCGAGCCTGCGCATAGTCCGTATACGTGCGGAAGCCATACATCGTGTGTACGGTGTAACCTGCCTGCAACCATGAACGTATCCGCTCTGCCTGCGAAGAGTACACGATAGCCACATCGGCGGGCACGGCGATAGAAGGTTGATACATCGCGCCTGTCTGGAAGGAGGTTACCGCGTCACGCCGCACCAGAGGACGCAGCGACCCACCCAGCCGCTGTTGCAACGGGTCTGGGATACCATTGCCGTCCGCATCCGGCGGGCGGGCGGAAGGCTCCTGCGAATCCACATCCGCCATCAGCAAAGCAATGGCAAAAGCAAAAAACACCAGAATCTGTCGCATGACCACCTCCTCCATCCGAGTCCGAGCTCTGGGATAACATACCTTTCCTTCTCTCTACCCGTTATGGCACTATCACCATGTTCTTGTCCGGCGAGGACGATTCATCCTGCCTGCGGTTGCGCATGATACCCTTCCAAAGTATAATGATTCAGGTTACCCTGATGCGAGTGGACTGTACGGGCGTTCGAAACCACACAGAATGTAGCCGCAGGCTTTAGCCTGCGTCCAAGAAGCCTGCGTTTCTGGAGGGCGAAACACGCAGTCACGAGGTCATGACAATGAGTGTTTTTGACGGCAGACGAATACCTGCAGACAAAATGGGGTTAGACTGGGAGGGCATTCGGCGCGGCGACTACAGCGACCGCTACTTCTGGAACGGCATGACCATCCTGACCCATCTGGCACGGGAACGGTATCGTTTTCAGGGACACTCTTCCCTGCTGGAGGCGCAGGGTATCTTCGACTACCATCACCTGCCCACCGGCGACATGGTGGTGGAGATGCAGTGGTTTCCCCGCCGCAAGCCCTTCACGGTGGTGGCAGGCGTGGACGCCGCAGTCGCCATATTGCAGCGGTGCAGCGGCGAGTGGGATGGAGATACCTTCATCCCCACCGGCGACCGGCTACAGATACTGGCGGTGCAGGACGGGGACATTGCCCCTTACGCGGGCAACCCGATAGAGATTACCCCCGTGCTGAAGGTGCGGGGGCGCTACCGCGATTTCGCCATTCTGGAGACGCCCACGCTTGGCGTACTGACCCGCGCCAGCCGCATCGCCACCAACACCTACCAGCTGTTGCAGGCGGCACGAGGCAAGCCAGTGCTCTTCTTCCCCGCCCGCTTCGACCTGCCCGCCACACAGGCGATGGACGGCTACGCATACTATATTGGCGTGCAGCGATATAACCACGACTTCAGCGGCAGCACTGCCCCCTTCGTCTCTACGCCGGCACAGGCGTCGCTGTGGGGTGGTAGAGCAGGCGGTACCGTCGCCCACGCCATGATTGCCTGCTTCCTCGGCGACACCACCGAGCTGATGCTGCAGTTCGCCCGTATCCTGCCGCCGGAGGTGCCCCGCATCGCGCTGGTGGACTTCCATAACGACTGCGTGCGCACGTCGCTGCAGGTCGCCAGAGCCTTCTTCGATCGCTACCGACAGGCGGTAGATGCCGGCGACCACGAAACGGCACAGCGGTATCGACTGTACGGCGTGCGCCCGGACACCGGCGGCGAGTTGCGCGACCGCAGCCTCCAGCACCTGCCCGACGACCCCAGCCTCTACGGCGTTAGCCCTGCGCTGATTCGCGCCCTGCGTGACGCCCTCGACAACGCGTGGAAAGACTGGAACATCCCCGCTGAATGGCGCGAGCGCGCCGCCGAGTGGTGCCGCCAGATTAAAATCGTGGCGACGGGTGGCTTCAACCTGCAGCGCATCCGCCAGTTCGAAGAAGAGGGTGTGCCGGTGGACGTCTATGGCGTCGGCTCCTCCTTCTTCTCCAACAGCTCCGTCGAAGGCACGATGACCGATTTCACCGCCGACGTGGTGCGCGTGCAGATAGACGGACGCTGGGTGCACATGGCGAAAGAGGGGCGTCGCGCCTGCGAAAACCCCAACCTGCAGTCAGTGGAGGAGATGCTATGAGCGAGTGGGTCCTGCCCTCCGCGGAGCAGATAAAGCATCATGTGCTGAGCAACCTCGCCTTCTGGGCGGAGCACGCGGTGGACCGCGAACACGGCGGTTTCTGGACGCACCTGAACCGCGACGGCAGCCGCTACGGCGACGGGCAGAAGTTTCTGGTGATGCAAACGCGCCTCATCTACGCCTTCTCCATCGGCGCAATCTGGAGCGGCGACAGCTTCTGGAAGCACCTCGTGGAGTATGGCTTGCGCTTCCTGCAGGATAAGATGCACGACCCTAAATGCGGCGGCTGGTTTTGGACTGTGTCGCGCGATGGGGAGCTGACCAATGGCAGCAAGATGGCATACGGGCACGCCTTCGTGGCATACGCCCTCGCCTGCGCCGGGCACGCCCTGCAGGACGACGCCCTGCTTCACGATGCGGAGGACGCCCTGCACTGGATGTACGAGCATCTGTGGGACAGCGAGCGGGGCGGCTACGTGCAGTCGCTGACGCGGTGCCTGTTCCCGCTGGACAACACGAAACGACTGGACACGCAACTGCACAGCATGGAAGCGGCGTCGGCGGTGGCGGCGTTCACAGGTTCGGCGTTCGCGCGAGAGCATCTGCGCGAGCTGGCGCAAACCGTGGTGACGCGCACCCTCCATCCGAACGGACGATGCGCCCGCGAGTGGTTCCTGAACGACTGGAGCGAGAACGTGGATGCGACCGGCGGGCACGTCAGCATCGGGCACAATCTGGAGGCGGCGTGGTTCCTGCGGGTTGCGGGACTGCAGCTGGGCGCGGACGCCTTCATCCCCGTCGCCGATGCCCTGTTGACCTTCTGCCTGCAGCACGGATGGGACGAATCCCGCCATGCCTTTATCCAGACGGTAACGCCAGAAGGCCACGCGGTGAACCGCCACCTCATCTACTGGACGCAAGGAGAAGCGATGGGCGCACTGTCCCTGTGGTGCCGGCTAACGCAAAAGGAGTGCTACCGCCAGCGGCTGGCGCAAGTGTGCCATACGGTGCTGTCCCGCTTCCACGACCCCGACTACGGCGACTACTTCGAGACGCTGGACGAGTCCTCTCAGCCCTCGCACACCTGCAAAGGCAGTGCATGGAAAGCGGCGTACCACCTCACGCAGGCGTGGTGGCATGTTGCCAGAAACCTGTACGACACGGACATAACATGCGTGTTGTAAGCGGGGTGCCCCTGCACCCTCCAGGAGGTCTCCGGCAGCTTTACTTCGGCTCCTTGCGCCATGCGTCGATGTTCGCCTAATAGGCGCGGGAACCCGGCTTGGGCAAGCGGTAGTACGCGGTAGACCTGCTATCCCACGCAATCTCGTCCGTGTGTAACTGCACAGAGAGTGGTTCTAACCGTTGGCCCGGCTTCCGCGCAAAACGCCCCAGCACGTTGCCATCCCTGTCCAGAAGCAGGGTAGCCATTGGTCTAAAGTCACCGGAAGGCTTTTTCTCCAAGCCCAAGAGGAAAAGATTATCCGCACCGCCACGCTCAATCCCATTGCAATACGCAGGCAACGCGCGCGTCCGAAGCAGTTTCCCCTCCCCATCATACACGAACAGCAGCGAGTGCGCCCAGTCGTCGTTGAAGGCGCAAGCCACCACCAGCACGCGACTGCCGTCCCGAGTCACACTCAGCCAGAAGCAGAGCCTTCTATACTGCTTTTCATGCTCCTCCCAAAGGGGGGCTATCTGCTTGCCCGTCACCGTTTCCGGATGTTCCACCGCCTCCCACACCAGCAACGGCGCAATCCACCGCTCACCCCACTCCGCATCCAGACAGGCGACCCGATACCGCATCCGCCGGCTCCCCTCCGGATCCTGCCAGAGCAGAACGGCTGTATACCGGTCGTTCAGTGTGCCCGCACAGTATGTCTCAGCGACAAAGCCCCACTCTTCGGGTTTCCACACCCACAGCACCTCTTCTCGCACCTCTAAGTCCTGCCGGCGTGTCGCGCCGGGAAACTTCCATCGGAAGCGTTTGCGCACCCCGGCGTATACATTGGGGGCATCCACGCGACCGGAAAGCATCGCGTCGCCCGCTCGCTCGGGAGCCGGGCGCACGAACTTCGGCTTGATCTCGGGATGTGGGTATAGTAACCAGTAGATGAGATTGGGGGCTACATGGGGATTGCGCACGATATGGGTGTATAGGCTTCCCGCCCGAAGCGTATTCCTGGTCAGTTCTTGCGCTTTTTGCATCTGTAACCTTCATCAGACGTTCCTTCCCATGCAGGCAGGATGAGGGGAATGTCCTGTTCCCAGTTTCCGCTCAGCAGTTTGGCATCGAACTTGCCCAGATCAGGCTGCGTCCATCCCGCAGTGGTCACCACACGGCTCAGCAAGCCAATGCAGAGCAATCCTTTAAAGAGTCGCATCGCAATTTCCCTCCTTCGCTAATTGGACGCGCCGAAGGCTCAGTGGGTAACAACTCTGCCTCAAGCGTGTTCGCTCAAGAGTCTGATGTGTGTCCCAGCGGCTGAAAGAGGCGGACAACGCGGGGACGAAACCTGCGTTCAGTTGCCCGGACAATCCCATGTCCAAACACCCCATCCCGCGCCATCATACGAACACACGTGTCCCGGCGCTGCTAGCCAGTTGTCGGAGATGTTGTGAATACGACCGGGCAGAACGCCTTTAGACGCGCTCTTCCCATCCAAACCGCACTATACCTGGCTCCCACACCTAACGGGCGCTCTGGGGTACAGGAGCCATCATGACCTTTACACCGTCCTCGCTGGGTGCAAGCCAGTAGACGTTGCCCTCTTTGTCCACGGTGATATTGCAGCGGCTGAAAGACTCGCAGATAGCACGTAACCCTACGAACTTGCCCGTCTTATCGTATTCCACCACCCCGATATACCGCTGGTAGTCCTGCTCGAAAAGAGGCACGTCGTATACCACCCTTGGGTAGCGGGTCAGGTAAAAGTGGCCCCGACCATCGACGGCGTGCAGACCGGTGTAGAACGGCAACTGCTTCTCTACCTCACTCAATTCACCGCTCGGCAGTTGCACTTCTCTCAGCAGCCTTCCTTTGTCGTCATGCACTAGAATCTTGAGGCGGCAGCCTTCGGTCCAGTCTACTTCGGTATAGTATACTTCGCCCGTTCTGTAGACATACCACTTCTTACCGGGAACGCCAGGGTCGGCTTCCTCTATCTGATACAGGTATCCGCGATGCGCATTGACCTGAGGGGAGTCGGCCGTTTCGGGTACCTTGTCCAAAGTGCCGGTCACGGGGTCGAGCCGATATCCATCACCCACAATCAAGCGACCGTCAGGCAGGCACTTCAGGTCAAGTCCTATGATGTCGTAGCGACTAGTAGACTTCGCCAGCGACCGGGCTTGCTCCACAGCTGGCTGCAAAGAGGACTCTACTTGCTTCAGTCGCTTGCCGTCTCGCCCAGTAACCAAGATCTTCTCTTTGCCCGGCTCATAGCAAAACGCCATGACTCTGCCTTGCGAGTCAACGGCGGGAATGCTAACCGATTTGTCTTCAGGGTCCGCCTGCACGGGGAGCCGCTTGAGAAGCCTACCACTTCGGTCAAACAGCCTTACTCCGCCGGGTAACACGAGGTAGACACTGTCTTCTGAGCTGACGTGCAGCTCACATGGACCATACCAGTCGCCCTGTTCCACAGGTCTATAAAGTTGGTCAGAACCACTGCCCCATCGGATGGTAAACAACACCTGCGGTTTGGTCAGCAGATGTGCACTCAGGTCGGGCTGCTGTGGTACCGGCGGCTGTTGGTCAGCGGGAAGAGCAGTCAGGCATGTCATCCACACGACAGTCCATGCCAAAAGCGCTTGCGGCTTCATTGGTTAGACCTCCTTCGTTCTATTGTGGGTAAGACTTGAGCCTGTAGGGACGGAAGCCCCTGTCTCTCCAATAACTAGCGTTTTTAGGACAGCGATGGGTTGTATTGTATAAACTCTGTGGTTCCCCTTCCGGCGCGGCACCGTGTGCATCGAGAACCTCGTCTGTCGGATTTGTTGCCGTACCATTGACCCGATAGATCGTAACCACGTGCACCCCAGCTCTGGCAAGAATGTCTCCAGGTTCTCGCTGTTCCCATGTAATCGGAATGCTATACGTTTCGGTGACCAATGCAGAGACTGTGTACGGTTCCAACGGCCAGTTATAGCCTGCGCGTTTGGCTGCAGCATTGACAACGCCGACGCAATCGAAGCCGTACCCATTGTAAGCGTTATCATATCCGGAGGCATCCCCCCTTACGTCCTCCGCTTTGCCACCATACCACCGACCGCCCCACTCGTATGGCACACCAAGGCAGCTTGTCAGCCACTGCAAGTATGAACGACGAAGCGGGTCCGCTTGCCAACTATTGTCAATCTCTCCATTTCGCACGCTGATGCGAACGGGGTACTCTTCCCGTTCGTCACAGTTTTGGCTCCAGGTCAGGTCCCAGTTGACCGGTGATGGATTAGGAGATTGGTAGCGGCCCGGGGCCGGCGCAGGACTTGCCACGACACGCCTCTGTCCACGAACCCACCATATCACACGCACAGCGTAGCGTGAAGTACCGAGTGCAACTGGGAGAGCGTCCGTCCCCCAGCCGATACTTAGACTCGTGAAAGGCGGGTAGTAGTAATAGCGATGGATATGTTCCGCTCTGTTGTTGCATGTGCATTTAAAATCTGTCTGTTTGAAAGATAGGTTCTGCTCCGAGTCTACGCTGTGTGTCAAACGATACCATGAGAAGTGTAACATACCACCCGGCCAACGGTATACTCGCTGCGCTGCGTCCAAACGTGGTAAAGAATCCTCGTTCCAAATAATGGGGTCCCCATCGGTACCAGTCGCAAACCAGTAACCATCGTTCTCAAACCACCCGCTGCTGCTGTTCCTGAACCCCATGCCGCAGAAGGCGTAGTATCCCTGCCGGGTACGGACCCATACGATAGCCCTGAGCGCTACTGTGTCCGTGGTAAAGGGATAGGCTCGAGCGCGTTCTGTCAGGTTACGGTAATATACCCGCACCTTGTCTATCTCCACGTGTAGTTGCGCATTCAGCGGCAAGGCAAATTTCCGCCGGTGATGCTTCTCCTCTGCCGCATGGTCATCCACCGCGTGAACCATAAACAGGTATTCGCCGGGAGTAACCATCAGGCTCACCGGCACCCGCACCAGAACCCCATGCCTCACCCCGGATGCGCTGGCGGTCAAGCCGTCGGGCTGGTGGTTGTGCTCCACACAGGGCAATTGCGCCAAATCCCACGTGCCGATGCGCTGTAACTCGGGGTCAAACAGCCATATCTCCCCACGGTGTGCGTTCGTGTTCAGGCTGTCTTTCAACACATACCAGCGGATGAAGTAGAGATGTTCATCATCCGTCTCATCCTCTGGCGTTTCCCTGTCATCATACCCCCAGTACTCGGCATACAGCATTGGCTCGTTGTTCTCGTCAACCGCCCGCTCAATGAACAGGTAGTCCGAACGATTGCTATCCCGGTCCGGCGGCGCACTGCCATAAAGGTACGCGCCCAGCCGATATACATATACCCCCGCAGGCGCAACCGTGCCGTCATCCAAACGACCATCCCACGTCCATGACCAGCTGCCCGGACGAGAAACGTTCGCAAACTCCTTCACCACGACCGCGTTCTGGTTATCGTCACTGCGGAATATCTCCACCTTCACCGTGCACGTCCCCGCCTGCGCGTGCTGCAACTGCGCCGAAAACACCACACCACTCATCTCATCCGGCTTCCACACAACGTAGGGCTCTTCCCGACTGTCCACCAGCACCAGATTGCTCATGGTCAGCATCATGGTCGCCGTCTCTTCATACACCTCATCGTGGAAAGGTATCGGACCCGTGACGTAACGCACCGTCACCTGTATCTGGTATGTCCCGTTGTGCCCCGCAAGGTTGACAACAGTTCACCTATCCATTCAACCACCACTTTCGAACACCCTTCTGTTGTTGAAGAGGGCCCTGCGAGCCATCCGCTGCGCACCTCTTGCAAAGCAAGGCTCGCGCCCAGCAGCTGACCAGGTTTTCATGTCTAACCGAGAGGCTCGCCCTCCAAAAAAGCAGGCTACAGCCTGTTGCCAACCTATCCGATTCCCCCATCTTGGGGCAGTTTCGGAAACAATTGCGAAGCGCGCTGCGTGGGGACAGGCTCTGATGAACCAACCACCACCCTCAGCTCCACGGAAGCCTCGCCTTGCACCGCTCAGGGCATCCGCTCAGTCATTCCGGACGGTGATATCCGCCTGCTCTACATTCAGTCCCCAGATTTGTATCTGGCGGGGGTCTGTCGGCTCGGCGCAGCGGAACTCGATAACGCGCGGCTCTGCGGGCAGCAGGAACAGGTAGTTATCGCTGACCTGCACCGCGTCCAGGGGGAACACCAGATGCACGAAGTGCGCATAAGCATCCGCGCTGAGCTCGCACTGCCACCGGCAGCCCTCCTCGCCCAGCGGCTTGAACACGGCGCGCACTGTTGCTTTGGGCATCTGCAGGTGCTTCCATTCCGCGAAGAAATGCACGTTGTCGGGGGCAGGCGCACCTCGCTTCACCTGCACCACTAAGAACTCCTTGCGCGTATCCTGCGCAGGAGGCAGCTGCAGGAGCTGCTGCGCGCTGTTGGCAGGCACTTTGACCCGATGCACCTCGTCGGAGAGCGTCTCGCCGTCCAGCCGCATCCGTCGCACGCGCAGTTCGCTGCTCACTTCCTGAAGCGTATCGTTCACGCCCCATAGCGTTACGGAGCCGTCCTCTTCCTGTCGGAAGGTGTACAGCAGCGGTGAGTACGCGCGGGTCACGGTGTGATACGCCCCTTTGGGGTTCAGGTAGTAGTCAATGACGCTCCAGGAGATGCCAGGCCAGCAGTCGTTTAGCTGCCAGAAGAGCGCGCCGCTGCACTCGAACTTGCGCCGGCGGTAGTGCTCGATGCCGAACTTCAGCCCTTCCGCCTGCACCAACTGCGACAGCAGCACGAACTCCTCGATACTGCGCGGCTGCCACACATGTGCCTCGAACAGCTTCTCCTTGCGCGAGGTATCGGGGTCCTTGATGCGGTACAGAAAGCCCTCGCTGTCGTAGAAGAACTGCTCGGGTGGGATGTTGCGTTGCAGGGTGCGCAGGGCGGGCGCACCGTGCATCCCGAACTCGCTGATGAACCGTCCCCTGTCCTCGGCGTAGTGGCGGTACGACACCCCCTCCGGTGTGGGGTTGGCACGCGGTTCCTCCCGGCTCTTGCGCGGGTAGACCATACCTGCCCACACCTGCCAGTTGTGTTTGTCGCCCGCGAGGTCGCTGTTGGCATCGTCTCCGCCCCAGGGGCTGCCCGGCCAATAGAGTCGCGACGGGTCTAACGCCGCGCATACCTGTGGCAGTATCTCGTCGTAGATGCGCTTGCCGAAGAAGGGGAAATCGGGTTCGTTCCAGTGAATCATGCTGTCGATCCACTGGTTCTCGTTGTTACCGCACCACAGGGCGATGCACGGGTGATTACGTAACTGCTTCACCACGATTTCTGCTTCCCGACGCACCTCCTTCACAAAGTCCTCATCATCGTCAGGGTAGGCGGCGCAGCTGAACATGAAGTCCTGCCACACGAGGATGCCCAGCTCATCGCAGGCGTTGTAGAACTCGGGCGACTCGTAGATGCCTCCTCCCCACACGCGCAGCATGTTCATGTTGGCTTCGCGCGCCATCTGCACCAGCCAGCGGTAGCGCTCGGCGGGAATGGAACCAATCAGGTTGTCGGCAGGTATCCAGTCTGCCCCTTTGGCAAACACCTTCACGCCGTTCAACACAAAGGTGAAGTTGGTGGTGTCGGGTTCCCTGCCGGGCGACTGGTCTACCTCGATGGTGCGCACGCCGAAGCGTATCGAGTCCGTGTGGATTACATTCGCGCCGTCCAGCAGCTCTGCTTCCACAGTGTACAGGTGCGGCGTGCCCAGGTCGTGTGTCCACCACAGCTGCGGCGCCTCCATCCACAGGGTGGTCTCCGCCCTCCCATCGACGACGGGAGCAACCACCCGCCAATCCTGCCCGTGGTCGCGCACGAAAAAGGTCACCACCAGCGGACGATTGTTCTCGCCAACGGGTTCTATCTCCGCGCTCAGGCGCACCTGTGCTCCGTTTCCATCAAGCCGCTCGGTGTAGGCAAACAGGTGGGCAATCCGCGCCACCGAGTGCGCCTCCAGCCGCACAGGTCGCCACACGCCCACCGTCACGAAGCGAGGTCCCCAGTCCCAGCCCCAATTCATCTGAGCCTTGCGCAGCCACACTCTCGGCTTGTAGAACGCTGCCCAGTAGCGAGAGACGTCCTTCTTCTCCGCTTCCAGCACCACCGGGTGGAAACAGATGGCAAGCAGGTTCTGCTCGTCAAGCCGCAGGTGCGAAGTCACGTCAAAGCGGTAGGGGGTGAACATATTCTGTGCGAAGCCGACTTTCTCACCGTTCAGGTAGACTTCGGCGAGAGTGTCCAGTCCCTCGAACACCAGGTCGAACCGCTCTCCGCGAAGGTCTGCGGGCACGGTGAAGGTCGTGCGGTACCACCATTCGTAGTCCTCCACCCAGCCGCACGCTTCCGGGTTTTCGTCGTAGTAAGGGTCGGGCAAAACGCCTGCGTGAATGAGTGCGGTGTGTACGTCGCCGGGTACCTGCACGGGTATGGCTTCGCGCTCGTCAAAATCCGCAGTGTGTGCGCTCTGTTGCAACCCTTTGCCCGGCTCAAAGTAAAACAGTTTCCAGGTTCCGTCCAATGAGAACTCCATTGCCAGTACCTCCTGCCGTTCTGTTATACCGAACAAAAGCGGTTTAGTCAAGCTGGAAAAAGCGCGAGGACGAGAAGGCGGGAATAGCCGTGTGTCCATAGACCTCTGGAAGTACCTGTCCAGTCAGCCGGCACGGGGCAATTCGCCAGACCTGGGGTCACTCCGCCCAGAGCATATTTACGGACATAGCCCATGAGGGTCACGAAGGCTGTCATGCTGAACGAAGTGAAGCATCTCGTCGCTCCTCACCCGAAGCAACCCCTTCCGAGAGATTCTTCGCTGATGCTCAGAATGACACGAAAGCTGTCATGCTGAACGAAGTGAAGCATCTCGTCGCTCCTCACCCGAAGCAACCCCTTCCGAGAGATTCTTCGCTGGCGCTCAGAATGACACGAAAGCTGTCACGCTGAACGAAGTGAAGCATCTCGTCGCTCCTCACCCGAAGCAACCCCTTCCGAGAGATTCTTCGCTGATGCTCAGAATGACACGAAAGCTGTCATGCTGAACGAAGTGAAGCATCTCACCGTTCCCCACCCCAAAACCACTGCGCTCATCCAGCCATGAAACCTTCCATTGCGTTCCCCCACTTTTGCTGCAGGCATAGCGGGCACAGACAGCCAATATATGTTTGAGAACTACGTGTGAAGCCTGTACCGAGGGAGGTCGTCTAAACACCCGATGAATTCGTTCTTTCGCTGCTTTGTATTTGCCGGGGTGACCCTCTTTTTGGCACACGCCTGCGTTGCCCAGACCGCTGTGCGTTTCGCCCGCTACCCTGCCCCTTCGCCCGACGGCAAACAGATTGCCTTCTCGTGGCAAGGCGACCTGTGGCTGGTGAGCAACGTGGGAGGCGAAGCAAAGCGTCTGACCGTACACGAGGGTTACGACTACGCCCCTGTCTGGTCGCCCGATGGCAGCAAAATCGCCTTCACTTCCGACCGCTACGGCAACGATGACGTCTTCGTGTTGAACCTGCGCGATGGCGCGATACAACGATTGACATACTGGTCTGGGCGAGACCGCGCGCTGGGCTGGACGCCGGACGGCAAGGCGGTGCTGTTCGAGTCCTCACGGGACTGGGAGCCTTACGGGGCAGAGCCGTGCGTCTACGTCGCGCCGCTGAAAGGCGGTACTCCCCATCGGCTACACAATGCCACCGGCACCCCTGCTGCCCTGTCTCCTGATGGGAGCAGCGTTGCCTTCGTGCGCCGCGAATCCAGCTGGTGGCGCAAAGGATACAGGGGAAGCGCCACTGGCGACATCTGGCTACACGACCTGAAGTCAGATAAGTTCTCCCGGCTCACGCAAACCGACACCCCCGACACCTTCCCGATGTGGTCGCCCGACGGCAAGACGCTATATTTCCTCTCTGAACGGGATGGCACGTACAACCTCTGGTCAATGGACATCGCGAGCAAAGCGGTAAAGCAACTGACCCGCTACAAGGGCGACGGCGTGCGCTTCCCGCAGATAGCGCGCAACGGCAGCCTCATCGCCTACGAGCAGGGAATGGATATCTGCACGCTGGACCCTGCGAACGGTGAAATCAAAGTGCTGACCATCACTGCCCCAGCGGCGGACGTGCGCAAGCCACAGGGCAGCTGGATGCAGGTGCGCGGCGACGTTTCTGAATACGCCATCGCCCCCAACGGCAAGGAGGTGGCGTTCGTGGTGCGGGGAGAGATATTCGTCACCCGTTACCCCGATGGCGGAACCGCACGACGCATCACCGAAACCGTGGAGCCAGAGTACGGGCTTACCTGGTCGCCCGATAGCAAATCGCTGGTCTTCGCCTCCGAGCGCGGCGGCAACACCAGTCTGTACCGCGTGACCTCCGACGACCCGGAGGAGCCGCGCCTGCGACGCACGGCAAAGCTGAAAACTGAGCGATTGACGAACTCTCCTTCACCCGATACTGCCCCCGTCTTCTCACCCGACGGCAAAAAGATTGCCTTCCGCCGCGGCAACGGCAATCTGGTGGTGCTGGAGCTGGAAACGAAGCAGGAGCGCACGCTGCTGCAACACTGGAATCTCGGGCAATTTGTGTGGTCACCAGACAGCCGCTACCTCGCGCTGGAAATGGAAGACAACGAGTATAACTCGGACATCTATATCCTGAACGTTGAGGACGGCAAGATGGTCAACGTCAGCCGTCACCCAAATAACGACACCAATCCCTCGTGGTCGTCAGATGGGCGCGCGCTGGCGTTTCTGTCGCAGCGGGACGGGCGAAACTTCAACATCTGCTACCTGTTCCTGCGCAAGGCGGACGACGAGAAGAGCAAAGCTGACTGGCAGGATGAGGAGGACGCCAAACACGATTCCCCCAAAAAACCCGAAGAGAAACCGAAAGACGCCAAAGAGAAAGAGCCCGTGCAGATAGATTTCGAGGACATCCACGACCGCGTACGGCAGGTCACCCGCTATGTGGGCGGTGTACAGGAACTCGCCCTTTCACCGGATGGCAAGAAAATCGCCTTCCGCAGCAGTTATCAGGGGCAAAGCGACCTGTATGTCATCGACTGGGACGGCAGCAACGAGAGGCGGCTAACCACGGGCGGCACTTCACCCAACGATCTGCGCTGGAGCACCGACGGCAACACCATCACCTTCCTGAGCCGCGGACGCATTTCGCGCATTGCCGCCGCGGGGGGAACGGTACAGGCGACTGACTTCAGCGCACAGATGCGGGTGGACTTCGCTGCCGAACGCGTGTACCTCTTTGACGCCGTGTGGCGCACCATCAACGAGGTGTTCTATGACCCGCAGTTTCACGGCACCGACTGGGCATCCATGCGTCTCAAGTATCGCCCCTACCTGCAACATGTGAGCGAAGACCGCGATTTCAGCGCGGTGGTCTATATGATGCTGGGCGAGCTGAACTCCTCGCATGTGGGCTATACGCCGCGCACCGCCGCAAATCCAGAAGCCACAGAGACAGGAATGCTGGGGGTGGTGTGGTCAAACCGTCGTGACGGCGATGGCTTGCTCATCGAGCGCGTAATCCCCAATACGCCTGCCGCCCGTTCTGATGTAGACCTGAAGCCCGGCGAGCGCATTTTGGCAATCAACGAGCAGCGCATTACTGAAACCACCAGCGTTTGGCAGCTGCTGAACGGCACCATAGGTGAGAAAACCCGCCTGCTGGTGCGCGCAGCCGACGGCACGGAGCGCATGGTGACACTCCGTCCCATTTCTCCTGCGGACTTCCGCCGTGCCCGCTACGACGACTGGGTGAAGCGCAACCGAAAATGGGTGGAAGAACAGTCGGCAGGCGCGCTGGGCTACGTGCATATTCAGGGCATGGGCGAATTAAATGTCTACGAGTTCATCCGCCAGCTGCACGCGGTGGCGGCGGGCAAGAAGGGACTGCTCATCGACGTGCGCTTCAACGGCGGCGGCTGGACCACCGATTACCTGCTGGCGATTCTCATGGCGAAGCGCCATGCCTACACCCTGTCGCGCGGGGGCGAGCCCGGATACCCCCAGGACCGCCTGCCGCTATATGTATGGACGAAGCCCATTGCCGTGCTGTGCAATGAGCGCAGCTTCAGCAACGCCGAAATCTTTACGCACGCGATAAAGACCCTGAAAAGGGGTCCCGTTATCGGAATGCCCACCGCAGGCGGCGTCATCAGCACAGGGCGTCGCACGCTCATCGACGGCAGCTCGGTGGCGACACCCGGACGAGGATGGTTCACCATTGACAGGGGCATCAACATGGAGCGCAACGGGGCGGTACCCGACCACGTGGTGGAGGACATGCCCGAAGACCTTGCAGCAGGTCGTGACCGGCAGCTGGAAAAAGCGGTACAGGTGCTGATGGACATTGTACGAACAGCGCCGCCAGAGTTTCCTCCTCATCCGCCAGTCGCGAAGTAGACATCTAATTAACTTGATTAAACAACGGCGGGCGTGCTATACTGTTACAACACACTTTGACCCGAAGAGGAGGAGACAACGCTGATGGAACGCCCCGGCGCTGTGACCTTTAAGGGACAGCCGTTGACGCTGGTTGGACCCGAGCTGAAACCGGGTGATAAGGCGCCCGAATTCACCATCATCGACCAATCGCTGCAGCCAGCCTCGCTGAAAGATTACGCGGGCAAGGTGATTCTGTTGAGTGTGGTTCCATCGCTGGACACGGGCATCTGCTCCGCGCAGACCAAGCGGTTCAACGAGGAAGCCGCACAGCTACCAGAAGACGTGGTCATCCTGACGGTGAGCATGGATTTGCCCTTTGCGCAGGCACGCTTCTGCGGCGCGGAGAACATCGACCGCGTGAAGGTACTGTCCGACCATCGTGACGCCTCGTTCGCACAGGCGTATGGCACGCTGGTCAAGGAGCTGCGGCTGGAGTCGCGTGCTATCTTCGTCATCGACCGCGACGGCATCATCCACTACGTGGAGTACGTGCCCGAAATCGCCAGCCACCCCAACTACGATGCCGCCCTGCAAGCGGTGAAGAGCCTGCTGTAGTCGCCAGCAAACCCGGCGGACGAATTCCCCCACACCTCTCCGACGAGGGCAGGGACACAGGGACACCCCTCTCCCGAAGCTTTGGGAGAGGGGTCGGGGTGAGGGCGAAACTGCATTCACTTATCTACTCGCAACCGCGCGGCTCAGGTCGACCTGCCAGGCGGGGAACAGACGGGGACGAAAAGGTGTCTCCGCACCGACGACGCCGACGCCCAGGTAGCCCTCAGCAGTCCGCTGGTATTCTTCCACCACCAGCGTCTCTTGATCCACCAGCCAGACCCAAGGTACCTCCGCGCGGCGGTAGGCGTCGAACTTTTCCACGCGGTCGTACGCCGCTGTGCTGGGGGATAGCACCTCCACCACAAGGTCGGGAGTTCCCTCAATGTACCCTTTCGCATCGTGGTACCGGTCAAGATGCTCCTTCGCCAAATACACCGCATCTGGTCCAAGCCAGTCACCTGTTGGAAGCGCAACGTTAATGTCTGCCCATACCTCTCCCAGGTCCCTTTCCCGAACGTGGTTCCACAGCGAAGCTGCCAGTCAAACAACCAGCTGCTGGTGGCGTCCAGAGGGTCTGTTCACCTCGATAGCCTCTCCACAAATATAGTCGTAATAGGGGGGCCCAGGGGGCAGCTGCTCGAACTGCTCCCGGCTCATGCGGATACGCCGAGATTGCGCAACGCTCGCCATGTGCGCTCACTCCTCCGCACACAGTATACCACAGGCGGAACAGGAATCCATTCTGCAACTGCGGAATCGACGGAGTGGCATGAAAGCGACGTCCAACAGGTCCCTGCTTCGCGAACTGCTGCCAGTGGGCATCCCGCTGGTAGCCATCGGCATGGGGTGCTTCTTCGGATTGAGTGCAGCAGGGCTGTTTGACCTCGACGAAGGACTGTATGCCACCGCCGCGCGGCAGACGGTGGAGTCGGGTGACTGGCTGGTACCTCGCGTGGGCACAGGCGTCTTCTTCGACAAACCTCCCCTCACCTACTGGCTACAGGCATTGTGCATGAAGATATTCGGCTTCACGCCACTGGCGGCACGCCTGCCTTCCGCTCTGGCAGCAACCCTGACCGCATGGCTCTTGTGGCAGTGGGCGAAACGTCGGGAACTGCACCGTGTCGGCTGGCTGGCACTTGTCATTTATCCCCTGTGCCCACTGACGATGGGATTAGCGCGGCAGGCGATTATGGACAGCCTGCTCACTTTGTGGTTGACGCTGGCTGTAGTCGGATGGATCGAAGGTTACACCGGAGACCGCCGATGGTACCTTCTGACGGCAGCGGGCGCAGGGCTGGCGACCATGACCAAAGGCTTCATCGGGCTGCTTCTGCCGGGCGCGGCGATGGTGCTGTGGATTTTGCTGCGGCGAGATTGGGGAGAACTGAAACGCATCCCGTGGTTACCCGCTCTGGGGCTGTACCTGCTCATTGTGCTGCCCTGGCACGTGGCGGTCTGGCAGGCGACCGGGCAACAGTTCGTCGACGAGTATATCGTTCGACACCATATCCTCCGCTTTCTGGGCAGAGAGTTCGGGCACGTCGCGCCGTTCTGGTTCTACATCCCCGTGCTGGTGGCAGGCATGTATCCCTGGAGCGCGTTCGTGCCCATCATCGGCTGGCAGGCGATAAGCGGCTGGCGTTGCGAGCGGGAGAAACTCTGCTGCGCATGGGCGATGTGGGCGTTCTGGGCGCTGGTGGTTATCGTCTTCTTCTCTCTCAGCAAATCCAAGCTGCCAGGCTACGTGCTGCCAGCAGTGCCTGCGTTGTGCCTTTTAGCGGCGGTGCGTTTACAGTCCCTGTGGACGGTAAAGCGGGGACTGCGCGCAGGCGAAGCCGCGCTGGTGGGGTTCACTGGCATCGTGCTGGGGGCGGCGTTCGCGCTGGTGGGCGCGGTCGGCTGGCAGTGGCGCGGCGTTGAAACGGCTATGCTGATGGGCAAGCCTGTCCCGCCGGATGTGGTGCAGGCGGTTTCGCACATGGCGCCCTTCGCGCTCATACTGAGCACGCTGTTCGTGTTAAGCGTTATCTTCCTGGCGTGGCGATGGGCACACACCCCGCGCGTGGTGGGCACTGCGGCGCTCTTCGGAATGTTGTTCGCCTTTTTGGCAGGGCATGACGGCTTGCCCCGCTGGGACGCTTACGACATTGCGCCACTACATCGGCTGGCACGTTCGCTGATACCCGTGCTGCAACAGGGAAAGGTCGTCATGGTGTACGCCTTCGAACCCAGCCGTCCCAGCCTGCGATTCGTGATGGGACATCCGTCACAGGTGCACACTCCGGGCACGCCGCAAGACCTGCGCCAGCTGGTGCTGCGTTATAACGGCGGCTTCATCCTCGCCCACAAAAACACTCCTCTCCCCGCCGACCTGCCCTGCCGCCCTGTGCGCGAGCGGGAAGACGGACGGTGGGTGGTCTACCAATGCGTGCCATCCGCCGAATAGTGATTGCACCCACTGCCTTCAAGGGCAGTTTAGACCCCGTCGCGGCGGCAGAAGCGATGGAGCGCGGAGTGCGGCGCGTCCTGCCGGATGCGCAGACCATACTGCAACCCCTTGCAGACGGCGGGGACGGGATGCTGCAGTGTCTGGCATACGCGGGTGTCTGTACACAACACCACCACACGGTCTCTGACGCTTTGGGACGACCGCACGCCGCGCCATACGGCATCAGCGAAGACGGCGGCACGGGCTACATCGAGATGGCGCAAATCTGCGGGCTGGCGCAGCTGCAGGAAAGGGAACGGAACCCTCTGGTAACCACCACCTTCGGCGTCGGAGAGATGATTGCGCACCTGCTGGGTCTGGGCGTGCGACATCTGGTCATCGGGCTGGGCGGCAGTGCCACCAACGAGGGCGGGGCGGGCGCGCTGACCGCATTGGGCTGGCAGCTTCTTGACCGCGCGGGGCAGGCGGTTCCCGCAGGCAATGTCGGGCTTGCCAGACTGCATCGGCTAGTGCCTGCGCCGCCCACCCACGGCGACGTTGCGGTGACGCTGGCGGCGGATGTGCGCAACCCGCTGTTGGGCAAGCGGGGAGCCACTGCCGTCTTCGCCCCACAGAAAGGCGCGCGTCCCGAACAGCTGCCCGAACTGGAACGCAATCTGCGCCGCTGGGCGAGAGCCGTGCACCGCGCCGTTGGCAAGCGGCTTTCGCGGATACCGGGCGCAGGGGCAGCGGGCGGACTGGCGTTCGGGTTGCTGGCGCATTTTCCACAGGCGCAACTCGTCTCGGGAGCCGAGCTGGTGATGCAGCAGGTCGGATTCTACAATGCGCTACCTACTGCAGACCTTGTGTTGACCGGCGAAGGACGCCTCGATGCCAGCACCCTGCACGGCAAACTGGTGTTTCGGGTGCTCCGCGCAGCATGGCGAGCGCACGTGCCAGTGGCTGTGGTTTGTGGCGAATTCGCCGGTGACCTTGCCCGGCTGAGGCGATTCGGAACGATTGCCTGCGAGGCGCTGGTCTCGGAAGGAACTAGCCGGGAAGAGGCGATGCGGAGGTCGGCGCATCTCACTGAAGAAAAAACGGCGAAACTGTTGATGTACGGGTAACGTCCATTATTTAGCCGAACGTGCAGGAAAGTTGCATCTTCCGCACGAAGAGGTATAATACAAACAACCTGTTCATTTTACGAGGAGGTGTTTCGCATGAAACGAGCATGGTTGACGTTCGCAGCGGCAGTGGTGCTGGCGGTCTGGACGGTGCCCGCATTTGCGCAGTGGGGCGGGGAAACTCAGGGCAACAACCTCCGCGTGCGCATCGGCGCGTTCTTCCCCAGCAAGTCCATCTCGCGCGATGAAGCCAACACCTGGTTCGGTGCCGGCGTGGATTACGTACTGCAGCGAGACGTTGTAGTAAGTGAAGGGTACGGGGCAGACTTCGGCGTCAGCCTCGACTACTACGGCTCCGGAGATGTTTACAATGTGCCTGTCTTGCTCAACTACTGGGGCAAGATCGGCGGCGGATTGAACTACGTGGCAGGTGTTGGTGTTGGCTTCTCCAAGCGACCCGTGAGCGGCGACACCAAAACAGGATTCGCATACACGGTTGGTGTCGGCTATGACCTCGCATTCGGCGAGGGCATGGGCACCCAGCTCTTCGTCGAAGTGCGCTATAACGGTCTGACGGGCACCGACAACGAGCACAACGGCTTCGCCGTCTACCTTGGCGCGAAGTTCTAGACTCCGGCGTGCGTGGCTTTACAACGGCGGGGATCGCCCCCGCCGTTGTTTTTTGCCCTCGTCGGATGCTACAATAATATGGAAACCTCGCAGGCAGGATGGCGAACATGTGGCAAATAGAGTACCCCCGACGTAAGACCCGCCCGGTGCGTGTGGGCGTGGTCACCATTGGCGGTGGGCATCCCGTCGCGGTGCAATCCATGATTACGGCGGAGACATGGGATGTGCAGCGTGCAGCAGAACAGGTGATGCAGCTGTGGGACGCGGGCGCAGAAATCGTGCGTATCACCGCACCCAACTTGCGGGAGGCACACTGCATCGGCGAAATCCGCAATATTCTCATCCAGAAAGGCTACCGTGTGCCGCTGGTGGCGGATGTGCATCATCAGGGCACAGATATTGCTGTGGCAGTTGCGCCATACGTGGACAAGATTCGCATCAACCCAGGACTCTTCGTTTACCGCAAGCCGCGCGGTCGCGCCGACGACTACACGCCAGAAGAGCACGCACAGGAACGGCAAGCCATCGAAGAGGCGTTGGTTCCCGTCATCGAGGCGTGCAAAAAGCATGGCATCGCCATGCGCATTGGGGTCAATCACGGCAGCCTCAGTGAGCGGATGCTGGTTACCTACGGCGACACCCCAGAAGGCATGGTGCAGTCGGCGATGGAATATATTGAGATTTGCGAGAAGTACGACTTCCGCGATATCGTCATCTCGATGAAAGCCAGCCGCGTGCCCATCATGCTGGCGGCAAACCGTCTGCTGGCGAAGCGGCTGGACGAGACCGGGCGCGACTATCCCATTCACCTGGGCGTGACGGAAGCAGGCGACGGAACCTACGCCCGAATCAAAAGCACGGCAGGCATCGCCACGCTGCTGGCGGAAGGCATCGGCGACACCATACGGGTATCTCTGGCGGAAGACCCTGTGAATGAAATCCCTGTCTGCTACGACATCCTGCAGGCGATGGGCCTGCGAAAGACGCAGGTGGAGTATATCGCCTGTCCCTCCTGTGGACGTACCAAGTTTGACCTTCCTACCGTTCTCAATCAGGTTCGTAATGCCACCAAACATCTCAAGGGGCTGGATATTGCCGTGATGGGCTGTATCGTGAACGGGCCCGGCGAGATGGCAGATGCGGACTACGGTTATGTGGGACGGGCTGCGGGCAAAATCGCGCTGTATCGTGGACGTCAGCTGGTGAAAGATAACATCCCTCAGGAGCGCGGCGTGGAGGAGCTGATTAACCTGCTCAAGCAGGATGGCAGATGGACGGAACCCTAATCCACTATGACCCGATGCACCCTCGCCGAGAGCAAGGTGGTTACCTCATGCGGTGTGGTGTCCAGCCAGCCGGCGATGTCGTTCACGGTGACTTCTTCCCCACCCTGCCGGCCGATGAGGGTGACCACCTCGCCGATTTCGGCACCGGTGTCGGTGGCGTCTACCATCATCTGGTCCATGCACACTCGCCCGATCACAGGTACACGCCTGCCTCGCAGCAGCACCTGTGCCCGATTGCCCAGCGCGCGCACATAGCCATCGCCGTAACCAACAGGCAAGGTTGCCACGAGCGTTTCCCTTCGCGCCACAAAGGTGGCTCCATAGCCCACTGCTGTTCCGGCAGGGATACGGCGCAGGGCGGTTACACGGGTATGCAGTGAAAGCGCAGGTCGTAATCCCAGCTCCGCCGACCTGTAACCCGAAGGGGCAACACCATATACCAGCAATCCGCACCGCACCATGTCTGCAGCTGCCTCTGGCACGTTCAGCACCGCTGCACTGGCTGCCGCATGGCGTATCAATGGTCTGCCCAATCGCTGCGAAACCTCTTCGGCAGTGCGCTCGAACAGGTTCCATTGCGAGCGGGTCAGGTCGGCATCGGAGTCGGCGCAGGGGAAATGGGTGGCGATGCCTGTTAAGCGCACGTGCGGCATGCCCTCTATCGCCTGGGCTACCTGCGCGGCGCGTTCGGGAGAGACGCCGAAACGGCTCATGCCCACGTCTACCTTCAGGTGAACCTCCAGATTCTGCCCGCGCCTGCAAGCCTCTTGCGAGAGACGACGCACGAAGTCCACATCTTGCACCAGACAGACAACCTGCGTTGAAAGGACCGCCTCCACCTCCTCGGGCAGCACCGGGCTGAGCAGGTAAATCGGTGCGGTGATGCCCGCATCGCGCAGTCCGCTTGCCTCTGCCGTTGCCGCCACACCAAAGGCGTCCACACCAAACTGCTGTAGCACTGGAGCAAGGAGCGCAGCTCCATGTCCGTATGCGTTGGCTTTCACCACCGCCATGATGCGCGTGCCCGGCGGGAGATGCTTACGGAGCCACTCGATGTTATGAGCCAGCGCGGAACGACGGATGACGGCAGTGGTTCGCGGGCAAAGAGGCAGATGCTCTGTTTCCATCTCAAAGACCGTTTTTGCTTTGGTTTGCCGGGGTAATGCCGGAATCCTGCCATCCGCACAGGTGCAACTTGCCCTTCACCAGCGCGGTCACCGCCTGCATGGCAGGTGGAAAAACCTGCCGGATATCGATACTGTCCGAGCGGACGATAGCCTCGCGCAGGTAAGCCATAAAGGCGTCTTTGATTTCGGTGGCGAAGTTCACCTTCACAATGCCGTTTCGCACCGCCTCGCGCCACTGGTCGTCCGGAATGCCTGAGGCGCCGTGCAGCACCAGAAACGCATCCACGCTCTCCCGAATGGCTTTCAACCGCCCGATGTCCAGCTGGGGCTGCCGTTTGTAGAACCCGTGCGCATTGCCGATGGCCACCGCCAGCAGGTCCACGCCCGTCTCTTGCACAAAGCGTTTCGCCTGTTCGGGCGCAGTCATGTCCAACTCCTGTGCCTCACGTTCTCCCACCTTCGGCACATATCCCAGCTCGGCTTCCACCAGAGCACCTCGCGGACGCGCCAGCGCAACTACTTCCCTGGTAAGACGCACATTGGTATCAAAATCCTTCTCGCTGGCATCGATCATGACCGAGTCGTATCCGGTCTCTATACACCGGCGCACCAGGTCTGGGTCGCGCGCGTGGTCCAGGTGCAACCATGCTGTGACACCCATCTCACGACTGGCGGCGCGAGCCATTGCCACAGCCGTTTCCAGTCCGAGGTAGCTTAGCGTAGCGGGTGATGTTTGCAGAATCAACACTGAGCGCATCTCGCGGGCGGCGCGCAACACCGCCAGCAAGGTCTCCGCATTATAGAAGTTCGTCGCCAGAATAGCCGCTCCACGCTGTCGACAGGACTCCAGAGCCTCTTTCAGATACATCCCTTTCCGTTCCCCCTACATCGCCGACAAGAACGCCTCTACCTCCGCAAGGGTGGGTAACCCTTCCATGGGTCCCTGCCTGGTGACTGCCAGTGCTCCAATGGCGCTGGCGAATCGAGCCGCCTCTGTCACTGACATCCCCCTCAGCATCGCAACCACGAAGCCGCCGGCGAAAGCATCACCTGCTCCTGTGGGATCTACCTCCGTCACAGGGAAGGCAGGAATATGCACCTGCTCGTTATCGGTGAACACCACGCACCCCTGTGCACCACGCTTCAGCACCACAATCGGGATGCCCCTCTCCACGAGATGACGACATGCCTTTTCCTCATCGGCATCGCCCGTCAGCATGGTTGCTTCGCCGCCGCTTGGCAAAAGCACATCGCAAGCCCGCAGCACCGGCTCGCACAACTCCCGAACCGCCTCTAGTCCCAGCAGTTCCGGTCGGACATTCGGGTCAAAGCTGACTATCGCCCCGTGCTGCTTGGCGAGATTTACCGCTCGATGACAGGCCTCCCGGGCGCAGTCGCTGATGCTTAATGCCGAGCCGGTGACATGCAGCGCCTTCACACCGTGCAGGTATTCATCCCGCACGTCTTCGGGGCTTAACAAAGCCGCGGCAGACTGGGGTAGATGAAACAGAAACTGCCTCGAGCCGTCTGAACGGTAGCAAACAAAAGCGATGCCGGTCGTCCGGTGTGCGACCGTGCGTATGTGGCGCACATCCACACCATCTGCTCTCAGCCGACGCAGAATGCACCTGCCGAACGGGTCGTCCCCCACCACGCCCAGGAAGCCACACGAAACGCCTAATCGCGCCACTGCATCGATAAAAATCGCCGGTGCGCCGCTGGGGTATGGTCCCACAAATTGCCCCGGTTCATCCAGGGGCTGATCCACAGCGGGGCGCATCACCTCCACCAGAAGCTCACCCAGAGAAAGCACCTGCGGCATGAATCGTCACCTCAGTCGAAACACGCGCCATGCTTCGATTCTCCCGTGCCCTCGTCGCATCCTTCCCGAAAAGCCCCTTCCGAGGCAGGATTCGCCAAAAGCGCTAGGGAACGAAGGTCTAAAACGGCGGAGGAGGCAAACGGCAATGCAGAACGGTCTGAAAAAAGCGCTGATACTTTCTATGCTGCCCAGCAATCTCAGCTACGTCGAGCGTTTCCATCTGGCAAAAGAGGTAGGGTTTGACGGCATCGAGGCTCCCCCTATTAGCGACCCGGAAGAGATAAAGAAGATTCGCGCGGCATCGGAATTGAGCGGTGTACCCGTTCATTCTATTATCTACGGAGGATGGCACGCTCCACTCTCCAGCGCCGACCCGCGCACGGTGGAAAAGGGTCTTCAGGATGTGCAGGCAGCTCTGCACTGTGCCAAAGAACTGGGAGCCGATACGGTGCTGCTGGTACCTGCCATTGTCAACGAAAGCACACGGTATGCAGATGCTTATACCCGCTCTCAGCAGAACATTCGCAAGCTGATTCCTCTGGCGGAAAAGCTGAAAGTGGTCATCGCGGTGGAAAACGTCTGGAATAACTTCCTGCTCAGTCCGCTGGAGTTCGCGCGTTATGTGGACGAGTTCCGCAGTCCATTTGTGAAGGCATACTTCGACGTGGGCAACGTGCTGGCTTTCGGCTGGTCAGAGGACTGGATACGCACTCTGGGCAAACGCATCCAGCGTATTCACCTGAAAGACTTCAAACGCAGCACACGCCAGTTTGTGAACCTGCTGGAAGGCGACGTGAACTGGCGAGAGGTGCGCAAGGCACTGGATGAGATAGGCTACAGGGGATTCCTGACTGCCGAGCTCGGTGGAGGCGATGCAAACTATCTGCGCGATGTCGCGCAGCGTATCGACCGCATTATCGCAGGGGTGTAGCAAAGGGGCGAGGCTCACCGCCTCGCCCCCGCTTCAGGGAGCATTCACGCAGTGGTTTTAGCCGCGCCTGCGAAGGAATGTCGGGATGTCATAGTCGGTTTCGTTCACCGGTGCTTGCTGGGGCTGGCGTTCCGGTGCGCCCGAAGGCGCAGCGGAGGTACGCTCCGCGGGGCGGGTCGGTATTCCTCCCATACGTTCTGCCATAGGCTCCGGGCGTCGCAGGGGCTCCGGACGTTGCGCCGGACGTTCCGCCAGAGGACCCTGCGAAGAGGCAGGTAAACCTGCCGCCAGCACCGTAATCTTCACTTCACCCTCCATCTTCGGATCCACCACGTGACCGTAGATGATGTGGGCCGTTTCCAGATCGCAAAGGCTCTGGATAACTGCAGCCGCTTCGCTCAACTCCTGCAGGGTCATGTCGGGACCGCTGGTCACATTAATGAGCACGCGCTGTGCGCCGTCGATGGAGGTTTCCAGCAGAGGGCTGTTCGTGGCGCTTTCTGCCGCCTCACGGGCGCGATGCTCGCCGCTACCGTGCCCGATTCCCATAAGCGCTGGACCAGCGTTGGACATGATGGTCTTCACGTCCGCAAAGTCCACGTTGATTAAGCCCGGGATGGTAATAATGTCGGAAATGCCCTGCACGCCCTGCCTGAGAATATCGTCGGCGGCGCGGAAGGCTTCCACCAGAGTAGTGCGCTTTTCTACGACGTTGAGTAAACGTTCGTTGGGAATGACGATTAACGTATCCACATGCTCGCGCAGGTTGGCAACGCCCTCTTCGGCGATTTGCATCCGGCGCGGTCCCTCAAAATTGAACGGTTTTGTCACCACTGCGACGGTCAGTGCGCCCATCTCCTTCGCCAGCTGCGCGACCACAGGCGCTGCGCCCGTGCCCGTGCCACCACCCATGCCTGCGGTGATGAACACCATGTCAGCACCTTCCAGCGCCTTCATGATTTCGTTCTTGCTCTCCTCCGCAGCGCTGCGACCAATCTGCGGATTGCCGCCCGCGCCTAACCCTCTGGTCAGATTCTCGCCGAGCTGAACCTTCTTCTCGGCGGCGGAAATCTCCAGCACCTGCACATCGGTGTTCATGGCACAAAAGTCCACCCCAACCAGCCCCGCTTCGATCATGCGGTTCACGGCGTTTGTGCCACCACCACCGATGCCGATGACCTTAATCTGCGCATACTGTCTTACGCCAGCCATGGTGTTTAGCCCCCTATGATGAAATGGATATTATTGCGCGAAACGTGATAGCAGACGGCGAAACCATACCGTCACCCCCTGCCATAAAGAGCGATGGCGGGAGTCGGCAACCATATAATAACGTTCCAGCCCGTACAAAAGTAGCCCCACACCCGTTGCAAATACCGGGCTGTCCACCTTATCTACCAGACCTCCGATGTTCATGGGCTTGCCGACCCGCACCGGCATATCGGTAACCTCTCGCGCCAGTTCCACCACACCGCGCATCAAGCTACCGCCTCCGCTCAGTACCAGTCCGCCAGGCAACATGCCCGCCGTGCCCGACTTCCTGATTTCCTCGTACACCAGCTCAAACAGCTCTCGCATTCGGGGTTCCACAATCTCCGCCAGTACCCGCGCCGGTATCTTCCGCTCTTCATTGCTTCCCATCGGACGATGGGGCACGACTTCGTTTTCTCCAACCATTTCCTTCACCGCACAGGCATACTGGAGCTTAATCCGTTCGCTCTCTTCTGGCGGTGTGCGCAACCCCATTGAGATGTCGTTCGTAACGTGGTTACCTCCGATAGGAATGACACCAGTATAGTATATCTCCCCACCGGTGAAAACCGCCACATCGGTCGTACCGCCCCCGATGTCCGCCAGCGCTACCCCGAGGTCGCGCTCGGCTTCCGTCAGTACCGCCGCCGCTGTGGCAATCGGCTCGACCACCAGCTCGTTAATCTGAAGCCGCGCGCGTTGCACGCATTTGGTAATATTTTGCAAGAAAGTGCTGCTACCGTGAATAATGTGCGTCTCCACCTCCAGACGTGAACCGCTCATGCCTTCTGGATGGCGAATACCGTCCTGACCGTCTACGACGTACCCTCGCGGGATGGCATGGATAATTTCGCGGTCGGGCGTCAGCACCACCGTTCGCGAGCTCTCCATCACCCGTTCCACGTCTTCCCGCGAAATCTCATGCGTGGGAGACGTCACCGCGATCATCCCCCTGGAGTTCAGGGAACGGATGTGTTCACCGGTCACCCCCACATAAACTGACTCGATGCGCCGTCCCGCCATATGCTCTGCCTGTTCCACAGCCTGCTCGATGGATTGGGTTGCCTGCTCTATATCCACGACCGTTCCCTTGCGCAGACCTCTGGAGGGGACAACCCCAACCCCGATGATATTGATGCGCATGTCGTCCGTGACTTCCGCGATCAAAGCTGCTATTTTTGTTGTGCCGATATCCAGTCCGGCAATCATCGATGTGAACTCCCGTTTCAGGTTCTTTCAGCATCCCGCTGCCGGGATATGTTCCATTGAGTCAAGTAGTAGCGGCGGATGAGCGACAGATTCAGAAACATTCGCCCGCCCAGCGTGACCACCGCTGCCAGAAACAAATCCACCCCGATCTGGTCGCCCAGGTACGCCAGCAGTGCCGCCAGCAGGGTGTTGAAGATAAATCCTGATATGAATACATCTACGTGAAACTTGCCCTCAATACCTGCACGAATTCCCCCTAAAATCGAATCCAGCCCCGATAAAGTAGCCAGGCTCAAGTAGGGGGCGTAATCACTGGGCAGCTGCAGCGGGACAAAGTAGAAAATAATGAATCCCGCCAGTAAAGCCACAACGGGCAACCAGCTCATCGGACGCCGTCCCCCTTCTCCTGCGAGGTGTTGCCGGGTGTCGCGACGACCGGCTTGGCATACCGGAAAACCAGACTGCCCGTGTAAGCCGGTATCTGAACGTTGCTCTTTTTCGTCACCTTCACCATGTCTGGGTCTATCGCCTGAATGTCGGTAAGTACGCCTTGCGGCAGGTTCAATGCCCCCATGAGCGTATCCGGGTCGCCAATCGCATGGATAACGTACGGTGAAGACAGCGCAATGCCGTTCACCTGTATCGTCGGTCCCACGCAACGGATGGCGGTAGTCGCAATGATACGCTGCCCGTTGATGGATACCGCCTCCGCCCCGGCGGCGTGCAGCTCGTTCACTACCCGCTGTAAATCCGAGTCATGAATGATATAGTTTTCAATATCTATGGGCGAATTGGCGGGCGGTCGTTTCTTGCTGTCCTGCAAGACCACCTCCACGCCCGGTCCCTCGACCGGTGTTAGACCAGCCAGAAACTTCGCTTCCTGCAAGGCGTTATTCAGCAGCTTCGTCTTCTCAGACGCGCTCGCCATTTCGTTCTCATACTGCGTCGTGCGCTCTCGAAGCTTGCTGATCTCCTCGTTTGCCATCTTGAGTTGCTCTTGCTGGTCGCGGTAAGCAGCAGCCAGCCCGGAAAAACGATTGGATGGCAACGAAGTAGACCGGATGCTCTGCTGGGTCTTCAGAGAGACCGCCAGCAATGCCCCCAAAACCAGCGCCATGACCGTTACCGGGGTGACCCAAGGATTATTTCGAATGCTGGAGAGAAACACGTTCAGGTTCATTCACAATGCCCCCTTTCCCCTCGCGCGTGGCTTCCAGACCGGTTTATCGACGCAGCTGACATCCAGATATTCAGCCTGTTGCACTATCTGAGGCTGAGTCCAGAGCTCAGCGGTTCGCAGCATTTTCTGAGGCAAAGCCACACTATCTCCTATTTTCACCTGCGGCAGCCCTCTCTTCATATTTAAACACAGATTGCCCTCGCGGTCAACCACTATTTGAGTAACAGGTAACTGATATTCTGGAACATATCGGTACAGGATTTCCAGGGCAGTTTGCACAGGCTTGTTCTGCACCGGTCGCCCCAGAGTGATGGTCAGAGGCATCTCCACGCGGATTTCCGGCAACTGCCCCGCCCGATTCGTTTTCCAGAAAGGCACACCGCGTGCATCTATCCAGCTGCTTGAACCAGCCGCAGTCAGCAAAGCAACAGGCTGACGTTCAAACACACGGATGTACACCCTGCCCGGCAATCCACGTGAGACCACTGCTTCAGCCACTGTTGGCAGTTCCTGCAACCGCTGAGCAATGCGAGAGGGCGACAGAAAGACCCAGCTGCTCCCGCGGCGTATGTGCGATTTGCGCATCACCTGCTCCGGGAGCGTCAGATTAATGCCATCCACAGTAACTTGCTTCACACTGAAAGCAGGACTCGTCCACATCGCCAGTGCCACTTCGGCAAGCAAAACCACCAGCAGGAAAGATTTCCACGCACGCCAAACGTTGCGCTTCGGTCGCTTTTCTACCGGACGGTGCAGAGGGATTCTGCGTGCGCTCATACGACCTCTTCCCCCCTGGCAAGCCGTACAATGTTGTCTACCAAACGTTCAAAACTCCAGCCGTACGCTTCTGCCGAGCGAGGCAGCAAGCTGGTCGGCGTCATGCCCGGAATCGTGTTCACTTCTAAGGCAACAACCCCACCGCTTGCCCAGATGAAATCGATACGCGACATTCCCCGACAGCCCAGCGCGCGATGGGACAGAAGCGCGTAATGCGCACACTGCTGATGTATCTCATCCGGCACTCGTGCAGGGATGATTTCCTCAGTCGCGCCGGGCGTGTATTTCGCCTCATAGTCATAAAAACCGCCTGCGGGCACTACTTCAATCATTGGCAGAGCAACAGCACGCCGGTTGCCCACAACTGGAACCGTCAACTCCACACCGGAGAGAAGCGGCTCTATCAGCACACACTCGTCATAACGGAACGCATCCCGCAAAGCTTCATCCATCCCAGACTCCTGATACACCCGATGCACACCTATCGTGGATCCCTGTGTGTTCGGCTTGACGATGACCGGGTAACCCAGCATCTCGCCCACTTTTCGCGTGATAGATTCTGTGGGTTCATCGCAATAGCACACCACTTCCGGGGCTACGGGCACTCCCGAAGCCTCCAGTACCCGCTTGGTCATCACTTTATCCAGCGCAAGAGCGCTTGCCAGTACACCCGAACCGGTATAGGGTATATTCATCAAGTCCAGCACCGCCTGAACGCGCCCGTCTTCACCCGGCGCGCCGTGAAGCACGATGAACACCACTTCTGGCTGATGCATCACCAGCCGCTTCACCAGGTCGGCAAGTCCCACCGCACGCTCTGAAGATACCTCTAAACCGCGCTGTTTTGCCAGCGATTGACTGAATACCACATCCATCTCGATAACATGGTAGCCTGCTCGGCGCAGTCCATCTGCCACACGCCTGCCAGAGGAGAGGGAAACCTCCCTTTCGGTGGAGTCCCCCCCCATCAGCACCATGACCTTTTCAGACACCGTCTGCACCTCCCAGTAACTGTAGCAACAGGCGGGCAGTGCGGTCCAGTTCCCCCGCTCCTAACGTTAACACTGTATCATCCTCCCGCACTATCTGCAGTAACACCTCCGCTGCCCGTTCGGGTGTATCTGCCAGGATAACCTGCATATCCGGTCGCCGCCAACGAACCTCATCCGCAAGACGTGCGGAACTGATACCCGGTATGGGTTCCTCTCTCGCCGGATAGATTTCTACCAGTACCAGCACATCACTGCCCTGCGCCAGCACATCTGCGAACCGGTGCAGGAAGTCGCGCGTTCGGCTGTAGAGGTGAGGCTGAAACGCGACCACCAGCCTTTTTTTCACTCGCGGACGCAAGGTGACTAGGGTTGCTTCTATCTCCGTCGGATGGTGACCGTAATCATCGTAAATCTGCACGCCCTTCGCCTGCCCGACAAACTCCAGCCTGCGCTGCACACCCTCAAAACTCTCCAGCCCCTCACGCACAGCATCAAAGGATAAGCCCAGCTCCACGCTTGCTCCAGCGGCGGCTACCGCATTCAGCACATTGTGCGCGCCGGGCACCCGCAGACGGATTGCTCCCAGCGTCTCACCGTGCGCCTGCACCTGAAACACGCCCTCACCATCTGCGGGTACAGCGCGGTAATCCGCCCGGCGGCTCCTTCCAAAGGTAACCACCTTTGCGACGGCCTGGTCACATATCTCCAGAGAACGCCCGTCGTCTGCCCAAGTCAGCACAAACCCTTCTGCACTAACCTGTGACACAAACCGACGATAGCTTTCCAGCATCCTTTGCTCGGTCTGATAGTAGTCCAGATGCTCCGCTTCCACGTTGGTTACTACCGCCGCGTACGGACACAGGTCCAGGAAGGAGTCATATGCCTCACACGCCTCGACGACGACGTACTCCCCCCGTCCCAACCGTACATTACCGCCGTACCGACGCACCTCCCCCCCAATCAGCACCTGCGGGTCCGCGCCCGCTGCTTCCAGCACAGACGCCACCATTGCGGTGGTGGTGGTCTTGCCGTGCGTGCCCGTTACCGCAATGCCTTTATGACCTTCCAGCAACATACCCAGCGCCTGCGACCGGCGCAGCACCCGGATTCCCGTGTTGCGTGCTGCAATGAGCTCGGGATTGTCCTCATGCACCGCCGCCGTGTATACGAACACGTCACATCCCTGCACATGGGTGGGGTCGTGCCCCAACCAGACCGTGATGCCCTGCTCCTGAAGCTTCTGCGTGATGGGGCTTGGCTTGAGGTCGCATCCGGTGACCTGCCATCCGCGCTGGTGCAGCACCTGCGCAATCGCGCTCATGCCGATGCCGCCGATTCCCGCAAAATGTACGCGGAGAGCATTCATGGCTGATCCGCCACCTCCATCACCTGTTGAACCACCCGCTCTGCGGCGTCTTCTCTGCTCCACCGACAGTTTGCCGCGCCCATCTGTTGTAGCCTGCATTCATCCTTCAGAAGATCCAGCAGTTCTCCGGCGAGCCTGCGGGCATCTATCTCCCCTTCGCGAAAGACCACCGCCCCACCGAGACGCGCCAGTTCCTGCGCATTGTGCCACTGATGGTCTGCATAGGCATAGGGATAGGGCACGAACACTGCTGCCTTGCCGAACAGCGCGATTTCGTTCAGCGTTGAGGCACCTGCCCGCGAAAGCACAAGGTCTGCCGCCGATAGCGCCCGCCCGAGTGTCGATGCATCCATAAACCCAAACCACCGATAGCCATCGAGCTGCGAATACTGCTCGAAATCCGCCATGTTGCGCTCGCCCACCTGATGTATCACCTGCACTCCTGCCCGCTGCAGTTCCGGCAATATCTCCAGTGTCCAGCTGTTCAGTGTGCGCGCCCCCTGACTGCCCCCGATAACAAACAGCACTCGCTCGTCAGGGTTCAGCTCCAGCGCATCGCGGGCAGAATGGCTCTGCATACGCGCTTGCAGTAACTCCTTCCGCACCGGCAGTCCAGTATGCACACAGAGGCTTCCGCCAAAATAACGCGCCGTGCTTTCAAAAGTGATGCACACCCTCCGCGCCCATCGAGCCAGCCAGCGATTAGCGCGTCCCGGAATGGCGTTCTGCTCGTGCAACACGATTTTGCCGCGCCGCAGTGCCTGCGCCAGCACCACACCTGCCGCCACATATCCCCCAGTAGCCACCACCACGTCGGGGGCAAACTCGCGCAGAATGCGGCGGGCAGTGCTCACCGTACGCAACAATGCACCTATCGCTGCCGGAGCCAGCGACCGCCGCAGGGGCAATGCCCGAATGGCATAGAAACGCCATCCCATGGATGGAATAACACGCCCCTCCAGACCATCCTCACGCCCGGCAAATGCGATATCGCTGACACCGGCGTCACGCAACGCCTCGGCGATACTCACGGCGGGAAACAGATGACCGCCGGTTCCCCCGCCCACCAGCAGCACGCGCATAAGAAGCCTCTTTCACGCGCTCCATCATCGGATTGCCTGCAACTTTTTGAACCAAACCTATACTGAATAGCAAACTGACCAGTGACGAACCTCCATAGCTGATGAACGGCAAAGGCACACCGGTCGTCGGCACTGCGCCGGTAACCACATAAAGATTCAACAGGCTCTGCCATGCAATCATGAGTCCCAGACCGCTTGCCAGCAGGAGAAGAAACATCGCTTGAGCCCTGTGTGCCACAAGGAATACCCGCCACGATACCAGCGCCAGCAGTACCATAATCGCGGTGCTGCCGAATATACCGGTCTCTTCCGCAACGGTTGTAAACACAAAGTCAGTCTCTGCCGCCGGCAGGAACTCTTTTGCGCGTCCCATTCCAAGTCCCACTCCCCAAATCCCGCCGGAGCCTATACCCATCAGCGAGTGGGCGAGCTGGTAACCCGAGGTATTTATGTAAGCAAACGGCTGGGTAAACGCGATGACGCGCTGCAGGCGATACTCTTTCTCAAAGATGAAGATGACGGCGACCACTGCCAGCACCGCGACCAGCAATGCGACGCGACGGAAAGGTAGACCCGCCGCGAAAAGCATCCCGACTCCGATCCCAACGAACACCAGCGCGGTACCCAGGTCGTCCTGCACTTTCACCACAATCCCGGCTGCCAGCAGGATACCGAACAGCGCCCATAAATAGTTTTGCTTGCGCGTCTTTTCGCATGAACCGATCAGGTTGGGTGCGCAGAGCAAACTCGCCAGCAATACAATCAGCGCGATTTTGCCGAGCTCGGAAGGCTGTACCAGAACCTCAAAAGCGCCAATCTGTCCCAGTTTGAGCCAGCGAAGTGCCCCATTGCGTTCCACGCCGAGGGGGGTCAGCACCGCCATCATCAGCCCCAGGGATAAGATAAACACGGGCACCGCGGCTTTGTGCAGGAAAGTGAGGGAAACACGCCTGCCAACCGCATACGCCAGCAGACCTACCCCAGCCCAAATAGACTGTTTCAACAGTTGCGAGGAGCCTTGCTTCGGAAAACTGGCGTCGTATACCACAATCAATCCCACAATCACCAGCGCGAAAACCGCCCAAGCAAGCAGTCTGTCCTCCCTGGCGCGGTGTACATCACTCATCGTTTCCCTCTCCCTCCAGCCGATGCACGATGCGGCGAAAGGCGTTCCCCCGTTCCTGAAAATTGACAAACATGTCAAAGCTCGCGCATCCGGGCGACAACATGATGCAGTCACCCCGATGGGCAAGGTCACGGGCGCGTAAAACCGCCTCTTCCAGACCGTCGCACCGAACGATACGTTCCCACCCCGCCGTGCGGAGCTTCTCCTCGATGTTCTGCGCGTCTGCTCCGATAAGCACCACGCCTCGCGCCTTCTGTTGCAAAAGCGGCACAAGGTTGCCAAAAGGAGTACCGCTTTTATCCACGCCCCCCATAATGAGCACGACCGGTGAGGGTACGGTTCTCAGACTTTCCTCAACCGCTTGCAGATTAGTGCACATGGAGTTGTTGATGTACTGCACCCCATCGATTTCCGCCACCCATTCCATGCGATGGGGTAGCGGGCGGAAGGTGGCTATGGCTTCCTCCAGCCGTTCTCCCGCGATGTTCCAGGGGAGGCAAGCAGCAACCGCCGCTGCCAGGTTACGTCGGTTGTGCTCACCGTACAGTCGGTATCGTCCGATAGAAGCGAGGCGGTTGACCCCTTCCCCTTTCCTGAAGTATACCCCATCTGCATCACACCAGACCACGAAGCACCCATTTTTATCTATGTTCTGATGAGAAAAATAGATATATTTTGCCGTTGTTTTCACCAGACTGCAGATGAAGTCATCGTCGCCGGGGATAACGGCAAAATCCGTCCCCGTTTGGCGACGAAACAGTCTCGCCTTGACTTTGCCATACTCTTCGAGGGAACCGTGGCGGTCCAGGTGGTCGGGTGACAGAGTCGTCCATACTCCGACAACAGGACGGAACTCATGCACCCACTCCAGTTGAAAACTGCTGACCTCGGCAACCAGGATATCCTCGGGCTCTGCCTGTGAAGCGGCGTCGGTCAGGGTACGCTCCATCCCGTCGGCGGCGATGTTACCGCACAATATCGAGCGATAGCCTGCTGTGTGAAGAATGTGTGCGACCAGTGCCGCAGTGGTGCTTTTACCGTTGGTTCCAGTCACGGCAACTATCGGAGCCTCGCTCAGATGGAAGGCGAACTCCACCTCCGACCAGACGGGGATGTCCTTCCTGACCGCATCCTGCAACACCTCAGCCCATTGAGGAACTCCCGGGCTGGTTATCACGAGGTCATAAGCCTTCCCTGGCAAGCCCCCCTGCCAGCCGGTCAAAACCTGTACTCCCTGCTCTGCCAGACGGTTTGCCAGTTCAGGGAACCGGGCATCACAGGCGGTAACAGATGCCCCCAGCTGGTGCAGTACCCGAGCCACGTCGTAACCGCTCCGCCCGATACCCACCACCAGTATGCGTTTGTTTCGCCACTGCGTGTGTTTCATATACTCACCCGTGCGAGCACATAACCCGCGGCACCGCTGACAATGCCCGCTATCCAGAACATCATGACCACACGAGTCTCGTGCATCCCCAGTAACTCGAAGTGGTGGTGCAGTGGAGACATTCGGAATATCCGCTTGCCTGTCGTCTGAAACGAAATGACCTGCAGTATCACCGATAGCATTTCTATCCAGAAGACCATTAGCACTACCATGGCAATCAACTCCGCCTTGGCAAAGATGGCAACCAGCGCCAGGGCGGCCCCCAATGCCAGCGAGCCGGTATCTCCCATGAATACCCGAGCCGGATAGCGGTTAAAGTTCAAAAAGCCCGCACATGCTCCACCTAATGCCCCCGCACCTTGCAGCACCCACGAGGGGTCGCGTAAACCAGCGACACTGCCCAGCGCACATGCCGCAATCAGCGATAACCCCGCTGCCAGACCATCCAGCCCATCGGCAAGGTTTACCGCGTTCGACAAAGCGACGATAAACAACACCGCCAGAGGATAATACCAGCCGCCCAGGTCCACGCGCCATTCGCCAGCCTGGAGCACTGTGGTCACACCGATCTCGGCGTTGACAAAGAGGTATGCCGCAAAAGCAAGCGCTACAGCACACTGCATCAATAGCTTCTGACGCGCCTTTAAGCCCAGATTCTTACCACGCCGGATAATCAGGTAGTCATCCAGCAAGCCAATCCCCGCGAAGGCCAGCACAGTAGTACAAAAAGCCGCCGGGTCCCATGCTCTGGTGAGCGTTTGTTGAGAAAGGGCAGCTTGTATCCCCAGTGTCAACAATACTCCTATCACCAGACCGGTTACTATCAGCACACCGCCCATTGTCGGCGTTCCCGCTTTGGTGCGGTGACGCTCCGGTGCATCCTCGCGAATAGCCTGACCAGCCTTGACAGACACCAGCACACGCAGAGTCGGCTCGCCCATCGCCAGCACGACCACCAGCGCAAAGCTAAATGCCACCCAGAACCAGAGCATGTTAACAGTCCTCGGAAATGGCTTTCACGACCAGCTCCATGTGAAGAGCGCGTGAACCTTTCACCAGCACCATGTCACCCGGCTGCAGATAGCGAAGAATGTTTTCCGCTGCGGCGTTGCTGTCGCTGAAAGTCAAACACACCGAGGGGTTTCCTGCCGATTTTGCACCACGAACGATCTCCTCTGCCATCTCACCCACCGCCACAATCACCTGCGCGCCAATCCGAGCCGCTTCCTGACCGACCTCACGGTGCAGTTGGGGGGCTTCTTCGCCCAACTCCAGCATATCTCCCAAAACCACTATCCGCCTGCAGCCGTTTGCCATCCGCTCCATCGTGTGTAAAGCTGCTTTGACTGACGCTGGATTAGCATTGTAGGTGTCATCGAGCACGGTTATCTGCTTGGCTGTCCGACACACCTGCATCCGCTGTTCCACTGCCTGCATTTGCTGCAAATAGACGGTAGCTTCCGCAAGCGGAACACCCACCGCCACTGCGCAGGCGAGGGCTGCCAGCGCATTGCTCAAGTGATGCAAACCGGGCACGGGAACTTGTAGCGGCGAGATCTCTCGCCCGTAGCGCACGATACATCGAACCTTACCATCCCGTTCCATCTGTGGCTTTACCGCCCGCACTGTTGCCCCGCGCCGATGTCCGAATGTAATCACCCTGCAGCGCACCTGCCGGCGGCAAAATTCAAAATAATCGTCGTCTGCATTCAGCACAGCCACACCGTCTTCGGGGAGACGGTACAGAATTTCCGATTTTGCCAGGGCAATGTTATCCCTTGAGCCAAGCAGCTCAAGGTGCGCCCACCCGATGTTGGTAATCACGCCAATGGAAGGACGTGCAATGTTTGCCAGCCAGTCAATTTGTCCCCTGCCTCGCATTGCCATCTCCAGCACCGCCACGGTGTGGTGCCTCTCCAGCTGCGAAATCGTCAGAGGTAAACCTATCTCGTTATTCAGGTTCTGCGGAGACTTGAGAACCGTGTGGCGTGCGCTGAGAGCGGCAGCAGTCATCTCTTTGGTGGTGGTTTTGCCCGTGCTGCCCGTAATCCCTATCACGGGAATGTCAAAAAGACCCCGATACCAGCGAGCAAAACACCCCAGCGCCCAGACGGTATCTGCGACATAGATGAGCGGAAAGCCTTGCGGCGCGTCTACCGGTCGTGAAACCACGGCGCCCACCGCGCCCCGCTCCGCACTCATGCGCACGTACTGATGTCCATCGGTGCGCTCGCCCGGTATGGCAAAGAAGAGGTGTCCAGCCTCAATGGTCCGGCTGTCAATGCCGATGCCTTTGACGAGGGCTGTTCGCTCTCCAGTAAGCACCCCACCGATGGCTTTGGCGATAGTATCCAGAGTAATGGGTTCCATTGTGTTCAACCTTCCAGCATCTCGCGCGCAACCTGCCTGTCGTCAAACGGGATTCGCTGATCGCCAACGATTTGCACCGTCTCATGCCCCTTTCCCGCGATCACCACCATGTCGCCCGCCTGCGCGCTCTCTATAGCGAGAGCAATAGCACGGCGACGGTCTGGCTCCACCCGTACATCTTCCCGTTGGCGAATGCCCTGCAGTATCTCGTCGATAATGGCTTCCGGCGGCTCATTGCGCGGGTTGTCGGAGGTAACCACGCAAAGGTCTGATAGTTCAGAGGCAATAGCCCCCATCCTGGGACGTTTAGACCGGTCGCGGTTGCCGCCGCAGCCAAATACAGTAATTAGACGACGAGGCTGTAATGCCCTTGCGGAACGCAACAGATTCTCCAGCGCATCGGGCGTATGTGCGTAATCCACGATGACCGTGATGCCGCGACGATTGGAAACGATTTCAAATCGCCCAGGCACCTGCGGAACGTCGCGCAACGCATTGACCACAGTATCGGGCGAAAGCGACAGCGCCAGCGAAGCGGTGATTGCCGCCAGAATATTGTACACCTGAAACGCGCCTCCAAGAGGAACGCGCACGTGATGCTCCCCTTCGGGGGTCACCACACGCATCTCCACGCCATCAGGAAACAGGCGCACCTCCGATGCCCGCACGCAAGCATCCGGACTGGATACCCCATATCCCCATCGGTCATAAACGCTTTCCTCATACCATTGCCTGCCTGTGGGGTCGTCCAGATTGAAGACGACATGGGCATGTTTGGTGCTGCGCGGCGGATAGTCCACGAAGAGCCTGCGCTTGCTCGCCGCATAGTTCTCCATCGTCTTGTGATAGTCCAGGTGGTCCTGCGTCAGGTTGGTGAAGACCGCGACGTCAAACTCCAATCCCAGCGTTCGGTGCTGGTGCAGCGCATGAGAAGAAACCTCCATCGCCACTGCCTTCACGCCGTTCTGCACAGCGGTATAAAGCACATACTGGATATCGGGCGCCTCCGGCGTGGTGTGGGAGATAGGCACTTCACCCACCCCGTCCAGAACTGCGCCCAAAGTTCCCATGCTGCCTGTCGACAAGCCGCTGGTGCGAAGTACATGAGCGATGAGGTGCGTGGTGGTCGTCTTTCCGTTGGTGCCCGTCACCCCAACCAGCAACAGCCTGCGCGACGGGAAACCATAAAACCCGTTGGCAAGCAAAGCCAGCGCCTCGCGAGCATGAGGCACCTGCAGCACAGGCACTGACGTAACCTCTACGGGGTGTTCTACCACAACCGCTACCGCACCTCGCGCTACGGCGTCCGGCACGAAGTCATGTCCGTCGAACTGCTGACCCGGTATCGCCACAAACAGCGCACCCGGTTTGACCTTGCGCGAGTCGCAGGCAACATCCGTTACCCATACCTGAATATCCGAAGCGCCAGAGAGGCGCACCTCAGGGAGTAATTCGATAAGCTCAGACAACAGAACTCGCGGCATCCGGTTCACCTCACAGCCTTGCCTTGTCTTACAAAACAGTCTGCGCTCTATCCTTACACCGATTCGCACAGCGCGCCCGGCGTATGTATCCTTGCGATACCCCACCTATTATACAGTATGCGCCAACAGTCCGCTAAACCCCAATGTCAACGCTTAGAAAACGGGATGTGTTTCTGCTTATCATGCATCGCGGGAACGCCCAGATACACCAGCACCCGCTCGGTGATGCGGGCAAAAGCAGGCGCGGCGACCACACCTCCAAAATAACCATTGCGCGGTTCATCCACTACAACCAGCACCACAATACGCGGATTGTCAGCCGGGGCAAACCCTACGAAAGAGGCAACATATTTGCCCGGCGCGTATCCTCGCCTGCCGGGTATCACCTTCTGCGCCGTGCCGGTCTTACCGGCTATCTCATATCCCTTGACCTCCGCCAGCTTGCCTGTGCCCTCGTCCACCACTGCCCGAAGGTAATCGCGCATTTGGCGTGCCACCTCCGGCGACAGCACGGCGTGGGTCTCCACCGGCTCATTCAACAACAGACGAGGCTTCACATACACTCCATCGTTGGCTATCGCGGCGTAGGCAGCTGCCAGCCCCAGAGGGGTGACCTGTAAACCCTGTCCGAACGCCACGTTTGCCAGGCGGATCTTCTGCCATCGGCGTGGTTTTTCTAACCTGCCTGCTTCGCTACCCTTAACAGGCTTTTCCAGCAAACCGAACCGCTCAGTCGTCTCATACAGAGCAGAAGATCCCAGCCTCATGCCAATCTGGGCAGTAGCTATGTTACAGGAATGAGCAACTACGTCACGCAGAGTCTGGTGACCATGCGCCCTTGAACCACCGTGCCGGGCACAATGGATAGTATGCTTCCCGATTTTCATGGAGCCACTACAATGGAACCGACTGCCTTCTCCTACTACCCCTGCCTGCATGGCAGTGGCGATGGTAATGGGCTTGAACGTCGAGCCCGGTTCAAACAGGAACTTCATCGCCATGTTGTGCATGACGCGCTGCCCATACTTTTTCAGTTCTTGAACCCAGTTGTTCAGGTCGACACGAGGCATATTCGCCACCGCAAGCAGGTCACCGCTTTGCACATCCATCACAATGGCACAGGCTCCTGCGGGCTGGTGCTTCTCCATTACCTCCTGCAGGCAACTCTCGGCAATGCTCTGGATATTCGCATCGATAGTGAGTTGCACGTCGCCTCCGTCGACACCCAGCCGCCTGACTACCCGCGTACCTGGCATTATGTGCCCGCGAGATCCCAGCACTCCTTCAACCTCGCCATGCGTGGCAGCAAGCACGTTGTCGTAAAGGTGCTCGAGCCCCTCGGCGCCTCTCCCGTCTGTATCGGTGAAACCGATGAGCGCAGAAGCCATAGCCCGGTACGGATAATGGCGGCTTGGTTCGTCCACCACGTCCACGCCATCCAGCCACGAAGTCACCTGAACAGGGCGCCTTAGACGCGCGGAGTCACGGATAGCTTTTGCCACCCGTCTCCGCTCGTCCGCCATTGCCTCTTTGAGTCGCCTCGCCGGTTCGCCCACCAGGTCTTTCTTCAACGTGAAGGAGGGGGCAACAGGTGTATTGAATCCGCTACCCTGTCCGAACATTCGTTGCTTTTCGGCTTCCTCGATGCGCCTCTTCCTCTCGAGAATCTCTCGCTCAATCTCCGCAGCTGGTTTGCCGACAAAGGGGCTGAGCTGGCGTGCCACGGATCGCGCATCGGTGACCGCTTTGGGACGGACATAAATCGACACGGACATCACATCCATGGCAAGCACGTTACCCAGACGGTCTCTGATGGTTCCGCGCATCCCGTACACTGTCCACCTCTTTTTGCGCAGTCCCCCGTACCGCTCGGCCTGGGCACGCAGAGCATCCGCTTTGGCAGTCTGCAGATACAACAAACGCGCCCATGCACCGAAGAAGAGCAATGTTATCAGCCACCCGGTCAGCAGCAACCTCCACCGGGCGTCCTCAAGGGTGAACGGACGCCTCCGCCGACGCACAGCCATTGGTACACCTTCTGCTCAGTGTCGCTGTGCCAGAACGACCGGCGCACTGGCAACCGCCTGCGGTTGGGTGAGCGGTACCATGCCGAATGCTTGTGCCCGCTTCTGGATACGCACCGGATCGCGCAGGGTCTCATACTGGCTCAACAGCAGGTAGTACTCTTTCCGAAGAGCCTCCCGCTGAATGAACAGCCTGTGTCTCTCACGGGAGAGATTGTAAACATAGCCACACGCTGTAAGGTAAGCCACTACCCCGGCGAAAACCAGCACGCACCACAGGCGCGTCCCTGCAAGAATGCGGTACCTGACGACAGCTTGAGACCGTACCCGCACCCCCGTGCGAACCACATCCTGAAAAACCATATCACCCTCCTGCCTTGTAGATAACTAATCCGCAAGCCTCTCGGCAGCACGGCACTGCGCACTGCGAGAGCGCGGATTGACAGCGACCTCCTCTGCATTTGGCTTGAGTGCATGTGGTGTCAGAAGGCGTATCAACCGCTCTGCTCCACACTGGCACTCAGGCACATGAGGTGGACAAATACACCGGCCGCTCAACCGCTGAAACGCCCGTTTAACCGCACGCGCCTCTAACGAATGGTAAGTCAGCACGACGATGCGCCCGCCCGGCAGCAGGCAATGAACCGCCTGCTCGATTGCCTCCTGCAAGCCCTCCAGTTCACGGTTGACCGCGATGCGCAAAGCCTGAAACGTCCGCGTTGCCGGATGGATGTGCCCACCACGGCGCCCTATCGCCTTGGCTACCAGCGTCGCGAGCTGCTGAGTGGTCAGTATCGGGCGATTTTGCACAATCGCACGGGCAATGCGAGCGGCGGCAGGCTCCTCTCCGTACTCCTGTATGAGCCGGCGCAGGTCCATCTCACTCCACCGGTTCACGATGTCGGCCGCGGTAATGCCCGGCTGGCTTGGGTCCATGCGCATGTCCAGCGGCGCGTCGAAACGGAAGCTGAAACCGCGTTCCGCACTATCCAGCTGCATCGAACTCACACCGAGGTCATACAGGATACCGTCTGCTCCTTCCAGCCCACGCTCACTCAGCACCCGGGGCAAATCGCGAAAGTCCGCGTGAACCAGCGTCACACGGATGGCTCCACTGAACTGCTCGAGCCGACGGGCAGCGGTCTCCAGCGCGCCCGGGTCGCGGTCAATGCCGATAAGCCAGCCGCTCGGTATCAGGCGGGGAGCAATCTCCACCGAATGTCCACCCAGCCCCACCGTAGCATCCACAATGAATTCTCCAGGCTGCGGACGGAGCAGTTCCAGTACCTCGCGCACCATCACCGGTGTATGACTGTTCATGGTTATCATGCTCACAGCTCCAGCCTCACGCCCAGTGTGGCTGCCGCCTGGAAGACGGCACCGTCTTCAATCTGAGAGTTGGTCTCCTTCCATCGCTCCTTACTCCATACCTCCAGACGATACGGCGCGCCGATAATCACCACCACACTGGGCGTTTCCGAAGTCGGTAAAGCAATCCGTGCCCAATCGCGCAGATGGGCAGGAATCGCTAAACGCCCCTGCGAATCGATATCTACGTCCGTTGCTGGACTGATGAAAAACCGTTGCAGGCGTACTGCTTCCTCACTCATGAAGGGAAGCTGCGCCAGCTGCGAACGTATCCGTTGCCAGGTGACAGGATGAAACACAAACAGGCTCCGGTTCCAACCCTGCGTCATCACACAGGAGCGCCCAAACAGGTCTCGGAAGCGCTGCGGCATGATGATACGCCCCTTGTCATCCACCGAGTGCTCCGAGTATCCCTGCAACGCAGCAAGCGCCTCACCCCCAGGTGCTTGCTCTGGCGCCTCCACCCGATTCTCATCCAGTGTGCTATCTGGAGCCTTTTCCTCCACCTTTTCACCACCTGGCATCCACTCAACATCCACTCGGTTGCATACATTGTAAAAAATGAGGGGCGGGCTTGTCAACGGTTTTCGAGGGATTTTCTCAATATTTTGAGAAAAATTTTCTGGAGACCACTAGATGTAGACATATATGAGTGGAGTATTACTGCACCACAACCTGTGCGATGAGGATGCCCCTGAGCCGCGGTGACTGCCTACAGAACGAAGTGGAACAATATATACCCCGCCGGTGCACGCGAGGACAGCTCGATGCCCACGTGCAGGGGTGAAAGCGGGCGAAACCCCACCAGCAGAGAGATATTGCGTGGCGAAGCCTGTAAGGCAACCCCCGCCCTGCCTTCACGTTCCCAGCGCCAGATATCTATCGCCGTGCTCACACGTGCGCCCCATACCCCGCTGTAAAGCAAACCGACCCGGATGGTCGGTTCGTGCAGGGTGGTCGGCAGAGAAAACGGCTCGGAGCCATTCTGCAGATTCGCGCTCAGGAAACGCCCAACCACATCGAATAACGCCGATTGCACCAGCGCGGGTCCATAATGCCCGGTGTTCAGCCACAATAGGGGACCATCCCCGAGGGCACGCCGCAATGCCAGCGCATCTTCCCGAGGTATCACCAGGTCGTACCTGCCGTTGACCATCAACACTCGGTGACCGTACTGCCCATTCAGGAAAGTCCGCGGTTCTACCGGCAGCATCTCCTCACGCAGCTTCTCATAGCCAATCCCTTTACCCCGTAGTTCGGCACGGATGTTCATCGTCAACGGGCTGCGCCACAGCACATGGGCCAGATTTGCCCCACCCAGCACCAGCACTCCTGCCTGCAGTCGTGGTTCCACCCCCAGCGTCAGAGCGCCCACGATAGCCCCCAGACTGATACCAACGATGCCTATCTTCTCGGCATCTATTTGAGCCTGAGACTGCAGCCAGTCGATCAACCGCCGCACGTCGAGCGCCGCCTGGCGCATGGTGCGGCGCATGTGTTCCGCATCGGATACAATCATCAGTTCTCCGCTCAAGTAGCCGCTGGGCGTGCGCTGGATGTGGTACGGTAAAGTCATGACCGCCGTCACAAAACCACGCTTTGCCAGAAAGCGAGCCAGCGAAAGCTCAATGTCCGGCTTCTGCACTCCCCATGAATGCAGGATAACGACCGCGGGCATTCTCTCACTCTGGTGAGGGATAAACACCTCCGCGTATACCGTGCTGTTCTGGGGATAATCCGGAGTCACCAGCAGACTGGGGAACCTGACGAGCAGATGAGTATTCTCCTGTGTTGTGCGGAGAAGCTGCACCTGTGCCTCTACCGGTTGAGGCGGATAGCGGAACCACTCATCGGATGCAGGTTGCGCGCTGCTCCAGACCACACACCCCAAAAGAAGCGTCAAGTACAGCAATTTCGTCATCTGCTCACCTCGTGCCCTGCTTTATCCCTGCTATTCGCATCTCGACAGGTAGTTCCCTCTGCGGCTCAGCGATATCCACAGGCATCCGGCTCCAGGCAGAGCGCGATCATCCCACACCTGTCCCGCCTGAACAGTCGCCTGGACTGCTGGAAGGCCGGTTACACTCTCAATATTTGACAACCTGAAGCGTTTCTGATACAATATATTGGAAATCTCCTCAGGAAAGCCTGCTGAGACGTGGATTTTTCCGCTCGGAGGTGTAGGAAGGAAAAACGCATGGCAAAACCGGGAACACTGGCGACACCCCAAACTGACGACGAACAGTCCTTAGTGACTACCGTTGACCGCGAGTACACCGCGCAGGAGTTTACCGTACTGGAGGGGCTGGAAGCGGTACGGCGACGTCCCGGCATGTATATCGCCGATACCGGCGTGCGCGGTCTCCATCAGCTCTTCTATGAGGTGATAGACAACAGTATCGACGAAGCACTGGCTGGCTTCTGCACCCGTATCGATGTGGTACTCCACTCCGATGGCAGCCTTTCCGTCACCGACAATGGGCGCGGTATCCCTGTAGACATCAACAAAGAGACCGGTTTGACCGGCGTGGAGCTGGCGATGACGCGCCTGCACGCGGGCAGCAAGTTCGGTGGCGGCGGGTATCGCGTCTCCGGTGGACTGCACGGTGTGGGGGTGTCGTGCGTGAACGCCCTCTCCGAGTGGCTGGTGGTGGAGGTCAGTCGCGATGGCAAACGCTACCGCCAGCGCTTCGAGCGGGGCACGCCAGTGACCCCTCTGGAAGTGGTGGGCAAAGCCAAAAACACCGGCACGATGGTACACTGGCTACCCGACCATCTCATCTTCGAGAAGCGCGATTATGACCCCGAGCGCATCGTCCGTCGCATCCGTGAACTGGCTTTTCTGAACAAGAACGTCACCATCACCTTTACCGACGAACTGCATGGCGAGCCGACGCAGACCTTCCATTATAAGAACGGACTGGCGGAGTTTGTGCAGTGGCTGAATGAGAACAAGGACCCCCTGCACAAACCCATTCACTTCGCCCGCACACGCGAAGACACTTACGTGGAAATCGCCATCCAGTACAACGACACCTATCAGGAGAACATCTTCGCCTTTGCCAACAACATCCATAACACCGAAGGCGGCACGCACGTGTCGGGCTTTAAGACCGCGCTGACGCGTGTCATCAACAACTACGCGCGGAAAAACGGCTTGCTGAAGGAGAAAGACCCCAACTTCAGCGGCGATGACGTGCGTGAAGGGCTGACTGCCGTCATCAGCGTGCTGCTGCTGAACCCGCAGTTCGAAGGACAAACGAAGACCAAGCTGGGCAACAGCGAGATAGAAGGTCTGGTGAACTCCATCGTCGGCGAGGCGCTGTCGCAATACTTTGAGGAGAACCCTTCCGTTGCCCGACGCATCGTCGAAAAGGCACTGGTGGCGCAGCGCGCCCGTGAAGCCGCCCGCCGCGCCGCAGATTTGGTGAAACGCCAGAGTGCGCTGGAAAACACCTCCCTGCCGGGCAAGCTGGCAGACTGTTCGGAGCGCGACCCGCGCCTGTGCGAGCTGTTCCTCGTGGAGGGCGATTCGGCAGGTGGCTCCGCCAAGCAGGGACGCGACCGACGCACGCAGGCAGTCCTCCCCCTGCGCGGCAAGATTTTGAACGTGGAGAAGGCGCGGCTGGATAAGGCGCTGGAAAACGAGGAGATTCGCGCCCTCATCACCGCGCTGGGCACGGGCATCGCAGGGCCTGGCAATGGCTCCAACGGAAACGGCGACGAGAAGGAGAACGGTGACTTCAAGTTCGACCTGTCCAAACTGCGCTACCACCGCATTATCATCATGACCGATGCGGACGTGGACGGTGACCATATCCGTACACTTCTGCTTACCTTCTTCTTCCGCTACATGCGCCCGCTCATCGAGGAGGGGCACGTGTACATCGCGCAACCGCCACTCTACGTGATTAAGGCGGGTAAGGACGAACGTTATTACGCCCGCACCGAGAAAGACCGCGACGAAATCTTGAGAAACCTGAAGCGCAAAAACGTCACCGTCGGGCGGTTCAAAGGGCTGGGTGAGATGAACGCGGAAGAGCTGGCGGAGACCACCATGAACCCCGCCACCCGTCGGCTGGTGCGCGTGGAACTGGAGGACGCCGTCGCTGCGGACGAGATATTTAGCATCCTGATGGGCGACAAGGTGGAACCACGCAAGGAGTACATCGTGCGCCACGCCAAGCAGGTCACCAACCTGGACTGGCACGCCTGACCTGACAAGCTGGGGTAATGCCACCGGATGGCAGTATACACAGAACCGCCTGACTGCTGTGTCCTCGCGTGGCTGGACCTTTACCTACAGCCTCAACGGCAACCGTGCGAGTGCTGATTGCGTTCCCCAGCCGGAACGCGGTATTATGTGCTGGATGGGCTAGGACACACCCGTTTGCTCCTTGACAGTTCAGGCAACATCACCGACCGTTACAGTTACGATGCGTGGGGCAACTTGGTCGAGCAGGTCGGCACCACCTTTAACCCCTTCCGCTGGAACGCCGCCTATGGCTATGAATGGACGCCCGCCACAGGTTTGTATCATGTCGGCGCCCGCGAATATGACCCGCGCACCACACGATGGCTTCAGAGAGACCCGATTGGTGTTGCCGGCGGGCATCCCAACCTCTACCTCTACTGCCTGAATAACCCTGTCAACATTGCTGACCCCGACGGCATGTTTGTGCCCCTATTGGCAGGTGTGGGTGCAGGAGTGGTGCTCGGTGGTATTGTAGGTGGAGTAACTGCCTGGGTGTCCGGCGAGAACATCTGGCATGGCGGGTTGCGGGGGGCGGTTATCGGCGCTGCGGGCGTGCTGGGCGGCGTGGCAGGAGCCAGCTTGGCAGGGACGTTTGGTATTGGGGGCACGGCTGGTGCAGTGCTTGGTGGTGCTTTAGCTGGGGCAAGCAGTGACCTTGCGGTGCAGGGCGTATCGCTGGCTTTTGCCTGGCAAAATTGCTACCGCCCGTGCGAGACGATAGGAGCTGCGTTGATTGGGGGGATGGGCGGAGTCTTAGGTGGGGTAGCGACCTCCAACGGTGTTAGAATAGGACGATATAATTTCCAGTGGATAGATTACCAACATACTGGTGGCGTAGGAATGAATGTCTACCGAGACGGAAAGCGAATATTCGCCTTAGATTGGCACAAGTGGCAAGACACGCCACCTAGGTATGCGCCTTTCTGGAAATGGCTACATTACCATAGACGACCGGGCATAGGCAGACACAGACCATGGCAGGGGTGGTAGGCGATGCCTGTACATGAGGTTGCCTTTCCAGTACGACTTATCGATATTCATGATGGATATTTTATAGAACACGGTTTCGACAGTTTGGGTAGCTATGTCGAGTGGTACGACAGTGATGATCCGAGTGACAGGGAGGAGATGGTGGTATTGGATAAATATGGGCGTCCGGTCTCCCTACTAGTGCGCCAAATGGAGGTCTTACGCTGCCGATTGTATAATCCTTCAGAACAGCAGTATCACGAGATTTTATCTCTAGTGGAAAAAGCGGCTTTGAACAGACAGGAATGGGAAAGGAAGCGGCGAGAGGCTGCAGAGGCACGGGGTGTAGCTGGTTTTTGGAAGCGTTTTTTGCTGTGGTTAAAGCGGTTTTAGCCTTTTCCTGATCTTGCCCGTGCTGCAAAGTTCTGCAAGGTTTTATCCTGTTAACACAGTAGACCCTTCGGGACTGGATTGGCTAGATGACGCCGCGAATTTTTTCGCCGGTTGGGGCGATACGCTTACTTTTGGCTTAACGGCTAAAGCCCGTCAATGGATGGGGGTAGATAGCGTCGTGAACCGGTGTAGTGGCTGGTATAACGCGGGCGAGGTTACTGGTATTCTGCACACGACCGCACTCAGCGGCTGGTTGGGTTACGCGCGGAATGCACGACTGGCTAGTTTGTCTCGGCCTGACCCTGCCCGGGTGTTCGTTTATGGCAGGGTGCGCGGCGTGGAGAAGGTGGAAGTGTCGCACTGGATACCGCAACGATATCGCTGGGTTCCCAAATGGTTTATGGATTCTCCTTTGAATACCAAGTATATGTGGGCAGCGGAACATGCAAAGAACGACCCGTTTCGTCGGCAGTTCCTTCCGAGTCGCTGGAAGGAGGCTAACCCAGCGTATCCCGTATGGAGACAACAGTTACACAGGGTTCCCAGTTCAGTGACGGTGGGAGTAGCAGGGATGGCAGCTGGGTGGCTCTCCAGCTGGTGGAACAAACTGGTGCTGGGAGACGGAAAATGTCCTTGAAGGCATGGCTTTCTACCGTTTTTAGGCGAGAAGTCATCGCGCCTCTGGATAAACAGATACTGGACGAGGTGAGGAAGCATCTATCCCCGGAAGCGCAGGCGATATGGGATGAACAGCTGCGTGTCCTCAGACGCTGTCAGCTAATTCTGGGTACCGAAGCGGATTATTACCCTGCTTCGCCCGATGAGCCTACTGTCCGCTTCCCTCACCACCCCGAAGAGGAGAGACGTCTTGCGGTGGTGCGATTCGAGTGCCGCAACACGGTTTATCAGGCACGTATCCATCTGGTCGATGGTCGTTTCTTTAGCATTACATACAGCAGAGACGTCCGTCGCATTCGGAAACGCCATGACGTTGAGGTAAAGGTGCTTTCGGTAGAGCTACTTTCTGACCCCATGCGTCCCGATGCGCCCGTATCACCTGAGGTGGTCTCCGCCCCCGGCTTGTTTCCTGTCATGAGTGGATGGCTCGCGGATTGGATATCCCAGCACCCGGTGCTGGAGATGGCTTATCCCATGGATGCCCCCGAGCGTGAGCGGTGGCTAAATCGGCGTCGGCTTCTTTTACCAGACGACTACCATGAACTTTTGAAACAGTGTGATGGTTTTATAACCGGCGACGTTGACGTTTTCGGCATATCCTCCATGTATGAGGTTAACTTTGGAGAAGCCATCTACTGGGTATTAGCAGGGCGTGGCGGTGGGTTCATCGTTGCGCGGGAAGGGGATGAACAGCCGCGCGTCTACTACTTCCATCACGAGGACGGAACCCCAAGCGCCGAGTTCACCTCCTTCCGCGAGGCATTGCAATATCTGATAGCGCAACCCAACCTGCCGTAACGATGATGCCCGACGTAGAGGGAACAACCTTGCTTTCTTCGGCTGCACCCGCTATAATGCTCGTAAAGGTGGGGCAACACCCGCCTGCTCCTTGACAGCACTAAAACGCCGCGGCGGGGTATGAGTGGCTGCCCACCGTGGGGCTGTGCCACGCGGGCGCACGGGAGTACGACCCGCGCACCGCAAGATGGCTGCAGAGAGACCCGATTGACATCGCCTCCGGCGACCCGAACCTGTATCGGTACTGTCTCAACGACCCCGTGAACCTGGCAGACCCCTCTGGCTTAGACTTTTGGGAAGATCTCAAACGCTGGTATATGGGCGGAATGGGCGGGCTGAGCCAGTGGGTGGATCAGAACTTGATGTTCGGTTTGACAGAGCGGTTCGGTACGACGGCAGGGCGTTATGATTGCGGACAGGCGTCGGGATGGCAGCTGGCGTGGGATGCGACTTTGTGGGGCGGTGCCCTACTGCTGGCAGGGTTTTCCTCTGTGGTTCCAGGGGATGAGATGGTGTTTGGGGGTGCTGCTACGGCAAAAGCAGCGGCTTCCCAAGGAGTGCGGGGCGCTGTTAGGCAAGCAACAGCAGTTGGTGGTGCGCGTACATCCACAGCTTTGGCACCGCGTCTTGTTTTTTCTAAGCATGCGTTGCAACGTATGTCCGAACGCGGGATTACTCCGGCGATGGTGCGAAAAGCCACAGAACGTGGCAGGCAGTTCTGGGATCCTAAAACGAAAACAATCATCCACGTTCTCGAACACGGAATGGCTAGTGGAAAACATCTTGTAGTAGCGCGTAATCCTGTAACTGGTAAGGTCACAACTACTTTTGTGACACGCGAGCTAAGTCCGCGCTATCAGCCTGTACGATGTAGATAGCCTGGTGGGTAAAATTCTCTTGGAGGGGCTGGATGAGTCCAAAGTTGGAGATGCTGATCGGGTTGCTCAAGGAAGCGATTGAGAACCCGAAGAATCGCTCCGAAAGGATAAACAGGTTTCAGCAGCTGGTGTGGGACACCAGAGAGGATGAGATCGCACCAGGTGAGCAGCAGATCTGGGACATTCTTAACGATCTTGCAGTCGACCTTGATTACTACGAACCAAACGAAGAGTGGCGTAGAGAGAGTCCTTCATTTTTCGGAGACGAGGAAGTTTGTCAACAGATTCTGATAGCTATAGCGAAAGTTGAATCTGCAGATAGCGAAAGCGGTTAGATTTGGCTGTTTGAACCGTGCTGCGGTGAGTATATAAGCCATGTGTAGTTTCTAACTTTCCTAACGGCGTATGTGTTTTGCACTGCTCAATCGAAGGGGTCCCGTTCCCTGAAGAGGTTAATAAAAATGCGTGCACACTTGAAGAAGTAAAGAATGTCCGCGAGCTGCGATACACCAAACAACTTCAAGACTATTTAGAGTGGTGCAAGAATTATAACCACACCTTTGTACTCATCACACGACGCAATACGGTCTTGGATAAACGACTGCAAGACCTCATCCGACAGGGTAGAAGCATCCACAAGCCCATACTATGAGGTGTGGCGATGGAACCGATTGTAGATGAACCGATGCTGGAACTCGCGCTTGATGAACAACTGCGCCAAAGCGAGTACGAAAAGGTCGACCGTGTGCTGGAGCAGTTTCCCAGAGTGCGAGAGATTGTCCAGTATGAAACAGAGGCACGCGCTCTCTGGCAAACAGAACCACTCTCGCCGCTAGACGCACTGATCAATACTGGGCTTTCGTACCCTGAGGTCATTCCAACACTAATCAATCTCTTGCGCACAGTGCAGCATCCTCGGGTGAAAGAGATGCTGACAAGAGCCCTAACTGTGAAGGAAGCACAGGGGATTGCCAACTCGGTGTTGATAGAACAGCTCAAGCAGGTGCCGTGGAACGCAGAACTGGCGCGGGAGTACCAACGCCTTTCAGAGACTCACGTTGATCTGGGCGATTTTTACGAACTGCCAGTGGAGATGCAGCGTCGCATCCGCACGCTGGCTCCGTGGGAGAGTTTGCTTTTCGCTTTTGGGAATGCGATTGGGTATCTGGCGCAGCGGGAAGACCTGCCCCACCTGTTGGAGATTGTGCGCGACCCACGCTACGGTTCGGCACGCACCCAAATCTTACGCGCAATGGTTCGCTTTCGTCCTGAAGGGCTGCGCGAGTTGTTGCTGGAGTTGTTGCAGGATTTTGACGATGGCGTCGCGTTAGAGGCGGCGCGTGGGTTGGCGCGTTTGAAGGTGCGGGAGGCACGGGAGGCGATATTGGCACGGTTTGCGGAGCGGATGGCAAAGCGTAGTCAAGGCGAGTTCCGCAAGATGGTGGAGAAGGTAGTGGCGCGTTTGAAGAAATAGCGGAACGCTCACGCGGAGACCACGCGCCAGCCCTCCCGCTGGAACGGGGCGTACGGGTATGAGTACATCCCAGCCACAGGTTTGTATCATGTCGGCGCCCGCGAGTACGACCCGCGCACCGCAAGATGGCTCCAACGCGACCCGATAGACGCTGCCAGTGGCGACCCGAACCTGTATCGGTATGCAGGGAATGACCCGATAAACTATGCCGATCCCTCTGGCTATGCACCTCAGTGGATACACGGCAGCTTAGACCTGATTGGGCTGTATCCGGGCATCGGCGAACTGGCTGACCTCCTCAACGCTGGGCTGTATGCGCTGGAAGGCGACTGGGCAAACGCCGCCATCTCTGGTGTGGGCGTTATTCCGATATTAGGCGATATTGCCAAAGTCGGTCGGTGGGTCAAGCGCGTCCGGGATATCTCTCATGTGGTATTATATGAGCGCGCAGGCAGCAAAGCACTCAGGGCATTACGCCCTTCTGAGGAGGCGATTTGTGAGACATCTCGCGCTGCGCGTCGTGAGGCGATGAGGCGAGCAGGGATACCCACGTGCCAACAGCCGGTGCGTCAGGGTGGTAGGAGCGATTATCGATGGTATGAGTACCAGATTCCGAAAGAGGGTGGCGGACCACAGGATATGATTGTCCAACATCATCCCGCGGACGAGAATCACCCGTATCCTCACTGGGAAGCAGGACCTAAAAAAACTGGTGAGCAGCCTGACCTACGACTGCGTGGACCACGATACGGAGGTGGACGAAGCAAAATTCGGGTACCTTATCGAAGATAAGATAAGTGCATGAGTTTACTTCAGGTCAAGGAGGTTAACTGTGCAGGTAAGTGAGCGTTTGCGCAAAGCGTTGCGAGCGTCTCATTTTCGGCGGGTGGAGTCGCAAATTCGCGGGGAATTAGCCGCGTGGCTGGAGTGCCCTGCGGAACTCCTCTCATTTGTGGACTGGGACGAACATGATCGTGTTCTACAGCAATATAGCCAACTTCGACAAGCTGCCACAACAGGGCACTGTCCTAAACTCAGGCGAGAGTGGCGGAAAACCGATCGGGTGATGCTTGAAAAATCACTCGCAGCACATGCAGCTCAAGCAACTGGTTGGACTGGCTATGTATATGTTCCCGAATATCTAATTGAATTTATTCCTTATCATGGGTACGAAACTTGTGAGGTGCCTCTGTTGCGCGTTGCTTGCTTTGATAAAATCTTTCTGCGTGCCACATACTTGCTGAATCATCCCAACTACTTTGGTTATTTCGAGTGCATATTTTCTGATTTGACTAACGCGGTCTGCTTCGATCTAGGTGAGGTCGTTGACTATCAGCAGGAGTCAGCGCCTGTACGGTTGGAGCTTTATAGTGTTACCGGTTTGGGATTGGTCGCAGCAGATTGGGTGTCTCAGCTTTAGAGGTAGATTGCTAGCATCGCTGCTTAGGCACCGACGGATGTAGCGAAGCGTATGTTGCAGTGAATACCCGTGCGCAGTTCATGCTCGCGAGTATATCCTCTACACCCCAAGATGGCTCCAACGCGACCCGATAGACGCTGCCAGTGGCGACCCGAACCTCTATCGGTATGCGGGCAATGACCCCATCAACCAAGTAGACCCCGACGGCACCGATTGTGACTACCGCAGAGTGCTGGATCTAGCAGGGTTTATCCCTGGGATTGGGGATGTCGCCGACGCCATCAACGCGATTGGCTATGCGTTAGAGGGCGATTGGGTCAACGCAGGCATTTCGGCGGCTTCGGTAGTCGGGGCAGATTGGCTCAAAGCCGGTCGGTTGGCAAAGCGGGTCGTGCAGGAGGTGGTAGAGGAGAGTGCGGAGCAGGTCGCGAAACGGGAAGCGAAGAACGCCCTGCGGGAACAGGGGAAAAAACTTGCTAATAGGACATCGGGCAATAACCCACACACCCAGAAAGGACAAAAAGCTCACGACAACTTCCGACAAGAGGCTAAGAAAAGAGGCTGGGCAACAGAACGAGGAGTTGGCAAAGGTTCACGCCCTGATGCGATAGATGAGTGCGGGCACCCTGTTGAGCTAAAGCCATATACAAAACGGGGCATGCAGCGAGGTCGTGAGCAGGCGCAGCGATACGCCGACCAGACAGGCAAAGAAGCACGCCTCATCCCCTATGACCCCGAAACTGGTGAGATTTTGTGGGACAAAGAGGAGCGTATCAAGCCTCGCCGATAGGTTATGAGTCAATCGTTAGGGGTATCATTTGACGGGGGCAAGGAAAGATGGAGCTGGACAATCGCTTTAGGAAGCTATCACGAAGAGTTCAGAAGCTATTGGTCAATCAAGGTTTTGTTTGCAAGGGTCAAGCTTACTGGTGGGAGAGGGATCGGCTCTCGCCGACGATTATTTTAAGAAGAAGTCACTGGAATACTCAGGAGTTGTGCGAGTTCTGGTTTATACTTGGTGTCTTTATTCCCGAACTGTATTCGGTCGTTTATCGAGAGACTCCTCCGCTCTATCCGAAGGAGGGTTATTTAGCCATCTCCCTTGAAATCGACAGCATTCCCTTCTATCCTCGCTATTCTGAGACTCTCCGATGGGAACTCAAGTTGAGCGATTCAGCTGAAGTTGAGGAGCGTCTTTGGGCAGATGTTTCCCATCACCTACAGGATTATGCGATTCCGTTTTTAGATCGATTTCGCACTCTATCCGATACGATTGATTTTTTGGAATGGTTGCGCTCTCATAGGGATGAATGGTTCAAATTTAGGCAGATATTGCCGTTTGAGGCATGGGTTCCGATCTATTTAGCTGTTTTATACTGGATGGTTGGCGATCGTGAAAAGAGTTTGCGCAAGTTGGAAGCATTTGAGTGGGAGGAGACAAGTTGGTATATTCGGGAACATATGGAGCATGTTAGGCAGCACATATTGGGCTCTCTCTAATGAGTTAGAAGCCAGCTTGCGAGTACGTCCCCCGCACGGCAAGATGGCTCCAACGCGACCCGATTGACGCCTCCTCCGGCGACCCAAACCCGCATCGGCATGCGGGGAAAGAAGTCGTACACCGTGCTCTCAGTTCGAAAGTCCTGCGAAGCAGACGCCACGCACAGCCAGTGCGCAGCAAGTAGGAGAATGGCATCCCAAAACCCGCGTAAGGAATGCGACCCCGTCGAGACTTGCAAGTGGGTACCACGTGGATTTACTGCAGGTGAAGACCCTCTGGGCAGGATAAGGAGGCGGATGTCATCCAGGTTTTGGCGCCCGGTTGGGTTCATGAAAGGATGGCGAGGGTTTGAAGAGGGATTATTCCCCTTGACATACTCCTTCGTTGGTGGTAGCATACCGTTGGCAGGATGGAGGCTTGTTGCGATGGCTAAGGTAGTAGATATTCCCGATGAGATATACCTCAGTTTGCAACAGCAGGCACAGGCTCGAGGGATTACGGTTGCGCAGCTGATAGCCCAGTTGCAGGAGGAAGCCCAGCGGGCCCGTTTGGCGGCGGCGATTGCTTCACTGCATGCGAAGGGATTGCTGCTCACGGTTGCTGCACACTCTGGTGTGACGGACTTTGATCCCGTGTTGGCAGAGGGAGTGTGCCTTTCTGAGGTAGTCCTCCGGGAAAGGCGATAGATGGGTGCTTATTATCTGGACAGCAGCGCGCTGGTCAAACGCTATGTTCAGGAGCGCGGCACGGGTTGGGTAAGCATGCTCACATCTGTGCACTCTGGTCACGAAACCTTCGTGGCACTGGTGACGGGTGTTGAGGTTGTGTCAGCAGTCGCTCGTCAAGCACGTGCAGGCAGGTTCAGCCCTCAGGATGCCTCTGCGATTATCCAAGCGTTTCAGAACCACTTTTTCAGCCAATATAGGGTGGTGCTCACGGTGCCTGCGATTGTGCAACAGGCAATGGATTTAGCACAAAGGCATGGGTTGCGCGGGTATGATGCCATCCAGTTGGCGAGCGCGCTGGCTGTGCAGGGAGAGCTTGCTACTTACGGTGCAGAACCGTTAGTGTTTGTGTGTTCGGATCATGAGCTGAACAGTGCTGCTCAGGCAGAAGGTCTGCGGGTAGAGAACCCGGAGATGTATGCATAGCCGGGATAGTCGCAAGGCGCTCGCCCGTCGATTCGTGTCATCGTTCTCTTCACTGTCTCCCTTCCCTGCGCAGGCAGATAAAAGAAATAGGAACATCCCTCTGCCAGCAGGAGGGAGGAGGGGAACCATCTCGTCGCCCGCGAGTATGACCCCCGCACCGCCCGCTGGCTCCAACGCGACCCGATAGACGCCGCCAGTGGCGACCCGAACCTGTAAAGGCAATCCCGTTTCTGCTGCAGCAGGTTGAACGTGAGCCAGATAACACAGCGATTGGGGCCTGCTGATTGTGGCGCGAAACCTGCCTGCGCGCGTTTGGAGCCGCTATCGCTTTCTCAAGCGGAGCCTGCATCCATCCTGGCGCGGACGGCTTTCCTTGCTTGCCAAAACGCCCGAGGAGTTCGAGGCGGCACCGCCTCCCCTTTATCTGGACGTCGCGTGCGATGGCAAAATCCTGTATGACCCTCTGCTGAGGAGCTTGGCTTTGACCTTCACACGCAGACGGACTATGGCGATGAGTCGTCTCGGCGCGCTGGAGCGGTTCGGGTCAGCCCCACTCACAAAAAAAACTTAACATTCACCCTGTGCTGAGCCTCCAAAAACGCATCGAACGGTACGAATCTTGCACTATTACAGATGGAGAAACTTTGCGAAGATGGTGCGAACCAGGACGATGGAGGAGCCAATAGAACCAATGACACGACGCGATGTGCTGAAGGGCATAGGCGCGGCGACAGTGGGCGCGGCGGTCTGGCTGACCCTGCGCCACCGAGGGGACGCTTCGTCCAACCCACCGCGCAAGCGCGTGTTGCGGATTGCCCATCTGACAGATATCCATGTGCAACCAGAGGGTAACGCCGTTCGCGGCTTCATTGACTGCCTGAAAACCGTCCACGAATTACCCGAACGACCCGATTTGATTCTGAATGGCGGCGACTTTGTGATGGATGTGTTTGCACAGAACGAGCAACGCGCCAAGACCCTGTTCGACCTCTGGCAACGCATTCTCGCCGAGAATTGCGAAATCCCCGTGCGCCACTGCATCGGCAATCACGACGTATGGGGCTGGGACCGGTCGCGCAGCGGCTGCACTGGCAACGAACCCCGGTACGGCAAGAAGTGGGTGATGGAGCTCTACGGGCTCGAGAAGCCCTATTACAGCTTCGAACAGGCGGGCTGGAAGTTCATCGTGCTGGACGGCACGTTCCCGAAAGGCAACGACTACACCGCACGTCTGGACGACGAGCAGTTCGAATGGCTGAAAGCCGATCTACAGCGTACGCCCGAAACGACCCCGGTGCTGATACTGTCGCACATGCCTATCACGAGCGCCTGCGCGATGTTCGATGGCGAGAACGAGAAGTCGGGGGACTGGGTTATCCCGGGTGCATGGGTGCATATCGACGCACGACGGATTGTGGAGCTGTTCTATCGACACAAGAATGTGAAACTCTGCCTGAGCGGGCATTTGCATTTGCTCGAGCGCGTGGTGTATAACGGCGTGACCTACATCTGCGACGGCGCGGTGAGTGGAGCGTGGTGGCGCGGCAACTACCACCAGACGCCGCCCGGCTGGGGCTTGATTGACCTTTACGCGGACGGCTCGTTCGAACACGAGTACCGAAGCTTTCCCTATCCTGCCCCCACGGAGGGTTAGGTTATTGTCTTGCGCCTATGTATCGCCCGCTGGTGGCAACGGGCTCCTACGCCCACATCATGCGCTGAGCGAGCAGCAACGCGCCTTCCACCGGCGAATAGAGCGGCGGTTTGATTTCACCGCGCCAAGCGGGTAAATGCATCGCCAGCTGCTCTCGGAATCGGCGGAGGAACATGCCCCCCGACTTCCACACGCCGCCGACGGTGCAAACGGGAAAGTCTTCGGGCAGGTGAAGATGTGTGGCGACGTGGACGACCAGCCCCGCCAGGTGGTGTGCCGCGTCGGTGAGTATACGGCTGGCAAGAGCATCGCCGCGCTCGGCTGCCTCGGAGACCAGAGGCGCCAGCTCCGCCAGCAACGACTGTGGGTTCTGGGTGCGGTAGAGCGCGCTCAGCCACTCTCCTGCATCGGAGGTTCCCAGCGTCTCCGCGAGCATCTCGATTAAACGGGTCGGTTCCCCCCAGCCCTCCTTGGCGGCAAGCACTGCGCGCAGCGCCTCGCGCCCAATCCAGAAGCCGCTTCCCTCGTCGCCCAGCAGGTAGCCCCACCCACCTGCCCGCATCAGCCTGCCTTCCCGGTCGCGCCCGCAGGCAATGGAGCCTGTGCCTGCAATCACCAGCACACCCGGGTTGCCTCCGGTAGCCCCCTCCAGCGCAATCGCATAGTCCGCCAGCACCAGAACCCTTGCACCGGGTAGCATCTGCTGCAAGAGATGTTCAAACAGGGCGCGACGGTCAGGCAGGGTGTAGCCGGCAGCACCTGCACACACCACGTGAACCGTCTTGCGATCCACATTTGCCTGGCGGAACAGTTCCTCCAGCACATCCTGCCAGGTACCGGGAGGTTTGCTGGCGATGTTCAATCCCTGCCCCTGCACGTGCGCCAGCACATGCCCGTCGGGTTGTGCCCACAGCAGGTCGGTTTTCGTCCCCCCGGCGTCTATCGCCAAAAGCGTGGAAGATATCACGGTGTGTTACCCCGCACTTTGAACGCGCGTTACTATGATAATGCAAAAATCAGCCTGTGGCAAGCGGGTGTCGGCAGGAAAAGGGTACCCTGAGGGTGTTTGAGAATTATCTCTGCTGGGCGACCACAGCAACGCAACGATGGCTAACCATCAGGGGGTTCATTCACGCAAACCACGAAGACGCTGCGAAACCGCGTGCGGAGGCTGGAACCTGTATTAACCGGTTTTGCCCCTGAGTTGCCCGCGACTTCGGTCGGTGGAGCAGACCACAAGACGATTCATCGAACACCCTCCCACAACGTTGACATTTCCGGAAAAGTGCTGTATCATGTGAGTAGACTTCTACCCCTCGTGAAAGGAGCAAAAGAGATGAAACGCCTTGCTTTGCTACTCAAACGGGGGGGTACTGAACGCCCTCTCCGCATTTGCCATTCTCAACGCGACCCTGCTGGTTAACGCCAGCGCCTCCGCCTCGGTGAGAATGTACGCCCTGTGGTATCCCTCCACCAACTTCGGACAAGACGCAGTGGTTGCCAACTCAGGAGCCACCATCGGCGGGCAGTTTGCCGTGCGTGTCGTAGTGCAGCCCAATTCCGGCAGCATCATCACCGCCAGCGTGATACACCAATCCATCACCGAGCAGACTAACGCTCACCCGGTTAGCGCGGGGCAGCTGGCTGGGTTTGAGGTGGCTTCTCCCAATCCGCAATACGGTGACCCGACGCAAAACGTGGTTGTGCTGCAAAGCCCGTTCGTCAACCTTGCGGGGCACAACGGGACATACCAGATACAGGTGACGGTGCGTTACGTCACGGGTCCGATACCTTTCCACTATGGGGTGTATGAAGAGACGGCGACCATGACGCTGACCATGAGCAATCTGGTGCTGGTGGACAGTCGGGCAGAGCCTTACTTTGTGTGGAAGCCGCTGGAAGTAGCTCCTCCACCCCAACCGTTGAACGTTCCAGAGGACCCGATAGCTGTCGGTCCCACCGTTCCGTTTTCGGTTCAGATACAGCACGCGCAGAGTGGGGTGTGCACGTTACGCTTGGAGATATTCAGCAGTGACAACAATCAGACGCCGGTCCTGGTGAAAGAGTTTACGAACGTGCCTCGTCCGGGTGTCTGGCAGTGGGAATGGGATGGCAGGCTGGCGGACGGGAGCACGGCTCCGCGCGGGATATACCTGTATCGGCTTTCGGCAGAGGCGCGTGTGCCTACCCTGCCAGACAGGGATAGCAACCGGTCGGATTTTCTGCAACTGACCACAGGATTGCTGGAACTTGTGCAGGATAATGGAGAGCAAGCCACCTACCGCTTACACTATTCGCTAACCTCCTCGGAGAACCGCCCCGCTTCAGAAGCACACCTGGTGGTTTTTGACCCGGAGCTGAACATTGTTCACAGTCACTCCCTGAGCAGTAACCAACTCACACCAGGGCAGCATTGTCTGGAGTTCACGATGCCTTCGCCCGAAGAGTCCGGACGCTATGTGTTCCTGCTTATGGCGACAGACAACCATCATGACATCGACAAAGCCCATCGCCGACGTAAGGCGAAACCAGAAAATGCTCAGAAAGCGTATTCTGCCATTATCGCCTTTGTCAATTCCGATGTCGGTCAGTCACAAGCAGGATATTTCTGGGAAGGATGCAAGAAGATGGGTTTCAAACGGCTAAAGGGGTTTGCTTGGTGGTATGGTAACCCTGATATTGGACAAATGCGCCGTGCGCTGGAGTATATCGACCCTGCAACCGGTTCAAAGCCGCTCAAGGCTGTCCTGTTCTCGGGGCACAGTGGAGCACAGTTTGCAGGAAAGTTGCTACTATTGAGGGGCGAGAACAAACCGCCAGACCAGGCATCCCAACACAGCCAGAAGTGGCTCGTCACCTGCTACGCGGACTGGTATGCGATTTCCGGGCTTCGTGGATGGCAGGATTGTCTCATCCTGGAGAGCATCGGGGGCCGTGGTTATACGCTGACCAACCTGCACCTCGTCCTGCTGGTGGGGTGCGAGCTGGATACGGGAGTGCAGGCAGGCGGACTGAGCGACTGGTTTCTATGGAAAGGGGCGAAAGTGGTGATTACCATCGGCTATCTCGCCGTGCACTCGAATGCAGTGTGTGTATTTCTGGACGGTTGGGAACGCACTAATGAGCCGAAGTCACCCGGCTTTATGGAATTGCTTAAGAATCACACGATACATGAAGCGTACATGACCGCTCGTGAAGCAACCAGAAATTGGGCAGAAACTGCCTACGGTGGGCTAATATGGGCCCGTGGGCAATTCGACGTCGAGTTCCAGGGAGACCCGACTCTGAGGCTCTTACCCTGACGCAAACAGAAGGAGGTAAACCATGAAACGCTTTGTGTTCGTCGCTACGTTTGTGGCGTGGCTTGGTTGGGCGCCGACGGCATCCGCGCAATATGTCTGGCAGTACGTCACCCGCGAGCAGGCAATCCAAAAAGTGCGAGAAATCGTCGGGGATGAAGCCGCGCCAGTGGAGGTTCAATACATCGCACCGCCTTCGCTACGGCTGGGCGTGGAAGCGCTCCACCGTTTGCGCTGTAACAACTGGGAGTTCTTTATTTGCGCCTTCAATATCAACCACTGGAGCTGGAGATGGTACTGGTGGTTGGACGAGTCATTCTACGATGAGCCGTTTAGTGAGGAGATGTTGCGGCGGCGGGCAACGTTGAGCGAGCAGGAGGCGATACCCATCGCCCGTTCCTACATGCAGACCCATTATCCGCTGCCCGAGCTGCTCAACCACATAGAGGTACGTTCGGGCGCAGGGATAGGGCGCATTCCTGCCGAACACACCGTCTACTTCTGGCAGCGGCTGCCGAACGGCGTGTATGGTCCCAGCTGGTGCCGCGTGGATGTAGACAGGGTCTACGGACGGGTGACAGGAGCAAACTGCGTCTACTACCCGCTGTTAGTCAGCACGATACCTGTCCTGACCCCCGAGCAAGCCTTTGCGGCGGCGGCACAACAGCTGGGTTTGGTGAACGCCGAAGCAGGCGTCGTGGATAGGCTATTCGTCATGTACCCAGATCCCTTTGGTTGGCAGACGCTGGTGTATCGATTGACGGTATACGGCGACCGCCCTGGACACGTCTGGCTGGGGTACGGTTGTGCAGTAGATGCGTTTACGGGCACCCTGCTCGGGTGGGACATACTGCAAGGTTCTGCCCGGCAGAAGGGCAAGCCCATCCGCAATACGGCTGCTCCGCGAGAGCGACCCGTGAAGGTAGATTGGGACGGGCGGCTGGTGCATCTGAACCGTCCGGCTATAGACATCGGCGGAGATGCTTACTTTTGGGTGGGCTACCTGATGGCTGGTGGAGAGCGTGGTGGATTGCGCTGGTACAAGAACGGTGCGTGCATCGTGGTCACCAGACGGGGAGAGGTTCGTTTGCAGGCGGGGCAAAGCCGTTATAGCATCGCAGGCAGACAGATGCAGGCATCGAGGGCGCCCCGGCTGATACGGGGTCGCCTGTATGTGCCGATAGAGGTAGTGCGGCAGGTGCTGGGTGCAAACATCCGCTACGACCCCACCAAGCAATGTGTGTTCGTCCGGACCCGGCGGTAACCTGTTCTTGAGCGACGCCGTCAAACGCTTTTCTACTTCGGACGGCAAAGTGTTTGTTATAGACATACACACCGACATGTGGCGCAAGCACCCCAAGTAAAGATGCCGGTGACCTCGTGGAGGGCGCAGGGGCACCCCGCTTTACAACACGCATGTCATGTCCGTGTCATACAGGTTTCTAGCAACATGCCACCACGCCTGCGTGAGGTGGTACGCCGCTTTCCATGCGCTGCCCTCGTAGGTGTGTGTGGGCTGGCAGGACTCGTCCAGCGTCTCGAAGTAGTCGCCGTAGTCGGGGTCGTGAAAGCGGGACAGCACTTCGGGGGCGACGCAAAAGAGTAGTTGGCGATACGAGAGGCGTCGGGTGGTGCGCAACAGGGCGATGGTGAGGATAAGGGCTTCGGAGTAGACCCGCTGCACTCCCTATTTCCGAACACCCTCAGGTACCCTTGACAAAGGAAGGTTTGTTCGGTAAAATCCTACAGGAGTTTGAAGGCAAATCCACAGGGAGTGGGCTGGCAATGGTCGCTGTAGTCAGGACAGGTGGAAAACAGTATAAGGTAGAACCGAATACCATATTGCGTGTGGAAAAACTGCCGGTGGAGGAAGGGCAGACCGTCGAGTTGACCGAGGTGCTGATGGTACAGGACGATAACGGTCTGCGCATTGGCACACCCACCGTACCGAATGCGAAAGTGGTAGCAGAAGTGGTGCGCCACGTCAAGGGTAAGAAGATTATCGGGTTCACGTATAAACCCAAGAAGAACGAGCGGCGTCACTACGGACATCGGCAGTGGCAGACCGTTCTTCGCGTACAGAGCATCGAAGCGTAGAGTGAGGTGAGGTCAATTGGCACACAAGAAAGGTGTCGGCAGCTCCCGCAACGGGCGAGATAGCAAGTCCAAGCGCCTCGGCGTGAAGGAATACGCTGGCGAGTTCGTGAAGGCGGGAAGCATCATCATCCGCCAGCGAGGCACCAAATTCAAGCCCGGCAAGAACGTGGGCATGGGCGGCGATTACACCCTTTTCGCGCTGGTAGACGGCGTGGTGAAATACGAAAGCCACGACAAGAAGAACCGGCGCGTGAGCGTGGTGCCCGTTGCCGAAGCGGTGACTGCATAAATCGGCAGGGTGGTGAGGAAATGAAAAGGCTCGCCAGTGCGCGAGCCTTTTCGTGCATTCGAGGTAGATGATGTTCGTCGACGAAGTCACCATCCAGGTTCAGGCTGGAGACGGCGGGAACGGCTGCGTTGCCTTCCGGCGGGAAAAGTACGTGCCGCGCGGCGGTCCCTCTGGCGGGGATGGTGGACGCGGGGGCGATGTGGTGCTCGTGGCGGACGAGCGCTTAACCACCTTGCTGGACTACCATTTCCAGCGTCACTATCGTGCGGAGCGAGGAGGCAACGGCGGAAGTAACCTGCGGCACGGCAAACACGGGCAACACTGCGAGCTGCGTGTGCCGGTCGGAACCGTGGTGTATGATGAGGAGACCGGCGAGTGGTTAGCAGACCTGGTACAGCCGGGGCAGCGCGTGGTGGTGGCGCGGGGGGGTCGCGGTGGGCACGGAAACGCCTACTTCGCCAACCCGTCACAGCAGACCCCCCGCTTTGCCGAGAAGGGCGAACCGGGCGAGCGGCGCAGACTCCGGCTGGAGCTGAAACTGCTGGCGGATGTGGGTCTGGTCGGATACCCCAACGTGGGCAAGTCTACCCTCATCTCCCGCATCTCTGCCGCCAGACCCAAGATTGCGGACTATCCGTTCACCACGCTGGTACCCAATCTGGGCGTCGTCTTCGTGGAGCCGGGACGCAGCTTCGTGGTGGCGGATTTGCCGGGGCTGATTGAGGGCGCACACGCGGGCGAAGGATTGGGACACCAGTTCCTCCGCCATGTGGAAAGATGCCGTGTGCTGGTGCACCTGCTGGACATCTCCGGCATGACGGGGCGCGACCCCCTGCAGGATTTTGAGGTCATCCAGCGCGAACTGGAATTGTACGACCCCGACCTGTTGCGCCGACCGATGGTGGTTGCGCTGAATAAGGCGGACGTCGCTCCCCCTGAACTCAGGGACCGCGTGCGAGACGCCCTGCGCGAGAAGGGTTATCCGGTGCACGTCATCTCTGCCGCGACAGGAGAAGGCGTCCAATCGCTGGTATACCATCTGGCAGAACTACTGGACTCCATCCCCCCGCCGGCAACGCCGGTGGAGGACATGGTAGTGATTCGTGCTCCGCGGCAGGATGAACGGGCATGGCACGTGGAACAGACCGGCGAACACGAGTTTGAGGTTCAGGGCAAGGGTATCGAGCGCATGGTGAAAATGACCGATTTAGAGAACGAGGAAGCCGTCCGTCGCCTGCATCGCAAGCTGGAGCGCATCGGCGTGCTGCAGCGTTTGCGCGAGGCGGGCATCCAGCATGGCGACACCGTGCGCATCGGTGACGAGGAGTTCGACTTCATCGACGAGGAGCACTGGGAAACCTCGTAATGGCTTACCGAAGGATTGTCATCAAGGTTGGAACAAGTACGCTGACGGATGAAACCGGTGCGCTAGACCGTGTATACATCGCCTCGCTCGCCATGCAGTGCGCAGCAGAACATCGTTCGGGCGCCGATGTGGTGCTGGTGAGTTCCGGCGCTATCCGTGCAGGCATCGACCAGTGGGAAAACTATGCCGCTCAGACCACCCCCTACCAGACACGTGCCACCATGCCTCTCAAGCAGGCGATGGCGGCTATCGGTCAGCCCCTCTTGATGCAGGCGTATCTGGCGGCTTTTGCCGCGTACGACCTGCCCGTCGCACAGGTATTGCTCACCCGTGAGGACTTCGGCGAACGGCAGCGGTTTCTGCACGCCCGCAATACCCTGCAGCAACTGCTGAAAATGGGAGTGGTGCCAGTCATTAACGAAAACGATACTGTCGCCGTTGACGAGATTCGCTTCGGCGATAACGACACGCTGGCGGCGATGGTCGCTTCGTTGCTGGACGCCGACCTGCTCATCCTGCTCTCGGACGTGGAAGGGCTTTACGAGCCCGACGCAGACGGTCGCTACACCCGACTGGTGCGCGAGGTGCATCGGCTGGACGAAAACATCTGGCGTATGGCGCGCGGAAGCAGCACGCGCGTGGGCACGGGCGGGATGGTGACCAAGCTGCAGGCGGCACAGATTGCCACTACCTCCGGCGTGACGATGGTGATTGCGCACGGCAGACACGAGGGGATTATCCACCACATCTGTCGCGGGCATGGATTTGTGGGAACGGTTTTTTATCCCCTGCCCCGCAAATTGTGTCACCGCAAACGCTGGCTGGCGTATGGTCTGCCCGCTGCGGGGACTATCATCGTCAACGAAGGAGCCAGAGAACGTATCGTTACCGATGGCAAAAGCCTGCTTCCAGCAGGCGTGCTCTCCTGTGAAGGTCCTTTTCTCCCCCAGCAGGTCGTGGACGTGCGCGACGAGAAGGGACACGTATTCGCCCGCGGCTTTACGAACTACAGCAGTGAGGAACTGGCGCGTATCGCAGGTTGCCAGACCTCGCAGATTGAGCAAAGGCTCGGCTTCAAGCGCGCCGACGAAGTCATACACCGCGATAATCTGGTGCTGGTGTATGGCGCGTGGGTGTAGCCAACAAACCTGAAGCACGTTTTCCAGAGGAATCAAGGCTCCTGCCGAACCGTATTTTCCCTGAACCTCCGTCAACAGGCTGATGCATCAAAGGCTCCTCTCCTGCAGGAGACCGCCTTGCGTGCCAAGAACTGCTCCAACAGAGTGCAGACATTCCGAGGGAGGAACAGTGACATGAGAAGTGGCAGGGTGTTGTGCTTGCTGGTCGCCGGGATGGTACTGTCTACTGCACCGGTGTTGTCGGCACCTTCGCTCACCCTATCCGACCTGCTCCAGCAGATGATAGACCTCAGCGCGCTGAGCATCAAACCTCTTCAGGGCGAACAGTGCAAACAGGCATCCAGCTACGACCGCGCCAGCCGCATTGTGAATGGCAAGAAGGTAGACTGGTTCGCCAACGGGGATGCCGGTCATTATATCCGCATCGAGGAGCGCAACGGGCGCAGGGAGATGGTGATGGCAGACATCCCGGGTCCGGGCGCGATAGTGCGTATCTGGTCAGCGAACCCGAAGGGTGTTCTGCGCATCTACATCGACGGCGCGGAGAACCCGGTGATCGAGCGCGACTTTGCGAAGCTTTTTGACGGTTCGCTTGGCTATCCTTTCGTACCCCCGCTGGCTGGTATGCGTTCCAGCGGTGCGAATATCTACTTCCCCATTCCCTTTGCCAGGCGCGCGCTGGTTACTGTAGAAGGCGGTGAAGGGATGTACTATCATGTGAACTACCGGCTCTACCCGCCCGGCACCTCCGTAGAGAGTTTCTCGTGGGAGGCGGTGGAGCGTACGCGGCGGCTGGGTGAGCAGGTTGCCCAGCGGCTGGCAAAGCCCTACGAGACGTGGCGTCCTCCTTCTGGTTCCAGAGCGTATGCCATCCGCTGGAGTATCCCCGCAGGCGGTTCACGCACGCTGGAACTGCAGGGACCGGCGCGTGTGGTGGCGATAGAGATGAAGCCGCAGGCGCAAGACTTGCAGAAGGCGTTGCCGGCGGCGGTACTGGAAATCACCTGGGATGATGCCACGTTGCCCTCGGTGTGGTCTCCGCTGGGGGACTTCTTTGGCACGGGACCGGGCTTGAACCCCTATCAGGCGTTGCCCTGCGGGATACTGCAAAACGGCACGATGTACAGCCACTGGGTAATGCCCTTTGCCAGACGGGCAGTGCTGCGCGTGCGCAACGACGGCGATGAACCCCTGAGCCTGTCGGGCAGGGTAGTGGTACAGCCCACGCGCTGGAGCGGTCAGCAACTCTATTTCCACGCGCAGTGGCACACGCAGTATCCCATCCGCTCCCGACCGATGCGCGACTGGACGATGGCGGAAGCGGAGGGCACCGGGCGATTCGTGGGTGTCGCCCTGAGCATCGCAAACCCTGTGAAAGCATGGTGGGGTGAGGGTGACGAGAAGTTCTACGTCGATGGAGAAGATTTTCCGAGCACCTTTGGAACCGGTACGGAGGACTTCTTCGGCTATGCCTGGTGCAACCCAACGCCCTTCACGCATGCCTACCACAACCAGCCCCGCGCCGACGGTCCCGCTAACTTCGGACATGTGTCCAACAACCGTTTCTTGATTATTGACAACGTGCCGTTCCAGCAAAGGTTCCGCGCCGATATCGAGGTGTGGCACTGGGCGGAGACAGAGGTCGGCTACAGCACCATCGGTTACTGGTATACCGACCGCCAGCAGGGCGCACGGAGCTTCCCCACGCTGCGGGAGCGTTTGCCTGTGCGGCTGCCCGAGCTGAAAGTGTACCGCGAGCCGGATGCTATCGAGGGCGAGAAGATGAGCGTGTTAAGCCACACCGGAGGCAACGTCACCATACAGGATATGCAGGGCTTCGGTGAGGCATGGAGCGACGCCAAACATCTTTGGTGGACGGGCGCAAAGCCGGGCGACGTGCTGGAACTGGGCTTTAACGCCAGCAAGGCGGGCACATACGAGCTGATAGCGGCGATGACCAAAGCGGTGGACTACGGTCAGTTTCGCCTGTCGGTCAACGGCACACCCGTCGGCGAAGTGATAGACCTGTTCCACAACGGCGTTATCCACACGGGCAAAATCAGCATGGGAAAGGTGCAGTTGAAGCAGGGGCAAAACGTGTTGCGCGTTGAGGTAGTGGGCACGAACCCCGCCAGCACGGGCGACCGCTACATGTTCGGGCTGGACTTCATCAAGATTCAGGAAGCACCATAAACTCCGGCAGGGGCACCGCGCGTGCCCCTTCGCTCCCCCTGGTCGCGTCCCCACGCGCCACCGAGCCGAACACAGCCATTCGCCGAACGCCGTAGTCCTCTGCGATTTGTTTCCAGTGCGCGGAAAGCACCCGCAACACGCTGTCGCGATGCATTGTTATCGTCCTCCGCCAGTATTTTACCACTGCAGGGTATCTCCCGCAATGTGGCATGGGCACGGAGGAATAACCACCAAAGTGGCGTATCGAGTGATGCGGAACACAGAGGGAGGTAACGATATGTACGGGTGGGGGTTGAGCCTGATGTGCCTGTTGATAGGGATTTCGGTCAGCGCCGCAGCGCAGCAGGTGCTGTTCGATTTCGAGAAGGAAGAGCACCTGAAGGAAGCAGTACGCAACGAGGTTCAGATACAGCGCGTGCCGGCGGGTGGCAAACTGTCGGGGCAGGCTCTGCAGGTGGAGTTTCAGCCCGCTGAATGGCCGAACGTCACGTTCCGTCCTGCCCAGGCGTGGAACTGGACGGGAGCAGGCGCGCTGGCGATAGATATCTATAATCCCAACACCGAACCGGTATGGTTTGGCATCCGCGTGGACGACGACCCGCGCGCCGACGGCTGGAACCACTGTCGTCAGGCAACCACCACCATCGGCGCCGGGGAGACCCAGACCTACGTGCTTCCCCTTGCCTTCAACCCGATGGACTACGGCATGAGAGGTTTGCCGCCGCTGGTGCAGGGTGGTGGCATTCTGCTGGGAGTGGCAAATCCGCACAGGCTGAACCTGAGCCATATCGTGGCGTTTCAGGTCTTTCTCCACCGTCCAGCCAAACCGATAAAACTGCATATCGACAACATCCGCCTGATCGAAGGCAGTGCGCCGGTCAAAGGCATTGTCGATCGCTTTGGGCAGTGGGCAGGTGGCGACTGGCCCGGAAAAGTGAAGGACGAGGCGGACCTGAGACGGAGACGCCAGCAGGAGGAACAGGAGTTGCGGCGGTTCCCCACCTTGCCCGACCGCGACGAGTACGGCGGCTGGAAGAGTGGTCCCAAACTGCAGGCGACCGGCTATTTCCGCACCGCCAAACACGACGGCAAATGGTGGCTGGTGACTCCAGCAGGCACGCTGTTCGTCTCGCTGGGGATGGATTGTGTGCATACTGGCGACGCCACCTTCATCACCGGACGCGAGGAGATGTTCACCTGGCTGCCTGAAGAGGGCAGTCCACTGGCAAGGCATATCGGTTATCATTCGGGGATACACTCGGGACCAGTGAAAGAGGGTAGAACCATCAACTGGTATGCCCTGAACCTGCAGCGCAAGTACGGGGAGAACTACAAGCCGCTGTGGATGGACGTGACCTTGCGCCGCTTGCACTCATGGGGGTTTAACACCATCGCCAACTGGTCGGACTGGGACTTCTACCGCAACGGAAAGGTTCCCTACGTGGGCACGGCGCACATCGGTGGTGACCACGCTAGGGTTGCCAGCGGCAACGACTACTGGGGCAAGATGCACGACCCCTTTGACCCCAAATTCGAGCAAAGCGTGCGCAACTCCCTGCGCGCAGTCACACAGCGCATCGGTGACGACCCCTGGTGCATTGGCTATTTCGTGGACAACGAGCTGAGCTGGGCTGGCACAGGCGAAGAGGGCGGTCGTTACGGACTGGCGTACGGCACGTTGCAGGAAGACGCGGCAAACTCGCCCGCCAAGCGCGCCTTCGTGCAGCAGCTGCGCCAGAAGTACGGTCAGATAGAAAGACTGAACGCGGCGTGGAACAGCTCCTTTGCCAGCTGGGAGGAACTGGAGAAACCCCAGAGGCTGCAGCCGCCATCCACCGATGCCCGCAGGCAGGACTTCGCGGAGTTTGTCAAAAACCTGGCGAGGCAGTACTTCCGTACGGTGCGTCAGGTGCTGAAGGAGCTCGCGCCCAATCATCTGTATCTGGGCTGTCGGTTTGCGTGGTACGGGCAAGATGCCGTCGAGGCGGCGGCGGAGTATTGCGACGTCATCAGCTTCAACATCTACGCGCCGCGAGTGGAGCGCGAACGCTATAGCATTGTGGAGCGACTGGACAAACCCGCCATCATCGGCGAGTTTCACTTCGGTGCGCTGGACAGGGGCATGTTCCACACCGGACTGGTCGCCGCGAAAGACCAGCACGACCGCGCCCGCATGTATAAGGACTACCTGACCAGTGTGTTGACACATCCCAACTTCGTGGGCTGCCACTGGTTCCAGTACAACGACCAGCCGCTTACCGGACGCTGGTTCGACGGCGAGAACTACAATATCGGTTTTGTCACCATCACCGATACGCCCTACCCCGAGATGGTACAGGCAGCGCGGGAGATACACGGCGAGGCATACCGCATCCGCTCGAGCAGTTCACGCTAATCGCTCGTCCAGCCGTAAGCCCAGGTGCTCCGCCAGGTGGACTGCTTGCCAGTACTCCTGTGCGGTGATGCGACGGTTGATTTCGGGGTACCGTTCTGAGGAAACCATGCCCGCGGGGTGGTACTGCGCCATCACGTTCACGTAAGTGTCGGGCGCGACCTGCTCGGCGAGAAAGCGCAGGATATGCTCGGTGCCTGCCACTGCGTTTGGCATCACTAGATGGCGCACCAGCACGCCCCGCTTCGCCAGCCCATTCTCGTCGAACTTCAGCGCGCCTACCTGCCGGTGCATCTCCTGAATCACGCGGCGGGCGACCTCGGGGTAGTCTCGCGCTTTGAGATAGCGGTGTGCCTTCTCGGGGTCCCATATCTTGAAGTCGGGCATGTAGATGTCCACAACGCCGTCCAGCAGGCGCAGGCTCTCCATCGAATCATAGGCGGAGGTGTTATACACGATGGGCAAGCGCAGACCGCCCTCCACAGCAAGCACCAGCGCCTCCAGCACCTGCGGCACCACATGTTCGGGCGTGACCAGATTGATGTTGTGACAGCCCAGCGACTGCAGGTGAAGCATCATGCTTGCCAGCCGCTCGGGACGAACCTCTACGCCTTCGCCGCGGTGGCTGAGGTCGCTGTTCTGGCAGAACACACAGCGCAGGTTACACCATGAGAAGAAGATGGTACCGCTGCCGTTCCATCCACGCAGGCAGTCTTCCTCGCCGTGGTGCGGGAAATAACTGGACACCCGTGCGAACCTGCCTATGCGACAGATACCCCTTTCGTCCGCCAGGCGGTTAACGTCGCAATGGCGTGGGCAGACGCGACACTGCTCCAGCAACGCGACTGCCTCCTCCACCCGCCGCTGCAGTTCGCCCCTGCGGTACAGCGCCAGATAGGCGGGTTCAAAGCTCCCTGAGGGGATGAGGTATCGCTCCGCAGTGCCCGTTTGGCGATGCATGGTTTGCTCACCCACCGTGATGATGATACCCCAAATGCAGCAGCAGGTGTGCAAGGAGGACAAGCGAAGGTGGTCTCAGAAGGTATGGTGGGCGATGGAGGACTTGAACCTCCGACCTCCTCGGTGTGAACGAGGCGCTCTTCCACTGAGCTAATCGCCCACCTTCACGGTCTGGTGCCGAGGACGGGACTTGAACCCGTACGCCTTGCGGCACACGCCCCTCAAACGTGCGCGTCTACCAGTTCCGCCACCTCGGCACCGATATGGTAGCCCCAGGGGGATTCGAACCCCCGATCTCCTGGCTGAAAACCAGGTGTCCTAGTCCACTAGACGATGGGGCCATAACCTTGACGGACTTATTATACAGGGTATCACGCGCATCTGTCAAGGGAGCAAGAGGATAGGAGATGGGGTGCTGCACAAATTCTGGGCGGAATGTAACCCCCGCCATCGGCTTGGGCAAACTGCAGCCCGCGGCTACCAGGGGTGGCGCCGCATCCCTCTCCCACAGCGCGCAAAGGCGTCTGGGGTGAGGGCACAACCATCATCTGCCGAAAATGACTATTAGACTTGTCTCGGCTTAGCACAGGGGAGAGATTCAAACATGCGCTCCATGATGATTGTGTGCACGTGTCTCTGGGCATTCGCTATGGGGTCTGCTTACAGTGACCCCTCGCCGCCCTCGCAGGACCTCACTCAGCTTAGCATTGAGGAACTCATGCAGATAGAGGTTGTTACCGCCTCCAAGAAGGCACAGCCGGTATGGGATGTACCCGCTTCGGTATACGTGATTACCGCAGAGGACATCCACCGCATGGGCGCAACCAGCATCCCTGAGGTGCTTCGCCTCGTGCCCGGCGTGCATGTGGGCATCATCGACGCCAGCAAGTGGGCGGTAGCAGTGCGCGGATTCAACGGTCGCTACTCGAATAAGCTCCTGGTGCTGATGGACGGACGCAGCGTCTACACCCCCTTCTTCTCCGGTGTATACTGGGATGCGCAGCCGCCCCTGTTTATGCAGGACATCGAACGCATCGAGGTTATTCGTGGGCCTGGTGCAGCCCTCTGGGGCGCCAACGCGGTCAATGGAGTTATTAACATCATCACCAAATCCGCCCGAGAAACGCAGGGGACGCTGTGGGTATCAGGTGGTGGAAGTGAGGAACAAGCCTTCGGCGGATGGCGCGTTGGAGGCAAACTCGGCGACAACGGATACTACCGGGCGTATACACTCTACCAGGAGCGGGATGACCTCGAACAGGACAGGGAGTATGTGCGCAACAACGACGGATGGCTGGTGCGACGCAGTGGTTTTCGCGCCGACTGGAACCGCTCCCCGAACGAGAGCTTCATCCTACACGGTGAAGTGTATACCGGCAGGGCGGGGCAGCGGCTGCGCATCCCCGACGTTACCCTGCCCGGAGCGCGCATCATCGATGACCGCTATACCATCTCCGGTTACTACCTGATGGGCACGTGGAACCGTCAGCGAGGCAATATCACCGATATCCTGCACGTTTACTATGACCACAGTGGGCGTTCACCCATCGAGCTCACACAGTTCCGCGATATTGTGGACCTCAACTGGCAGCAGAGGATACAGGCGAACGAGAAGCGTGATATTCTCTGGGGTATCGAATACAAGTACACCTCGGACAAAACCTTTGCCGGGCCGCTCATGTCCCTGCAGCCGCCCAGCCGGGTCGACCATATCTTCGGGGCGTTCGTGCAGGGCGATCTCACACTCAACAGCAATACCCGCTTGACCATTGGCTCGAAGCTGGAGAACAACAGCTACACCGCGTGGGAGTTGCAACCGAACCTGCGCCTGCTGTGGAAGCCGAACGAGAAGAATGTCTGGTGGGGAGCGGTATCGCGGGCGGTTCGGATGCCCACCCGGGCGGAACGTTCCATCGTCATCCAGGCTTACTATGAGGGCATGGCGAGTGGCTTGCCGGTGGTCTCACGTATCTACGGCAGTCCGGACTTTCGCTCGGAAGAGGTAACCGCTTACGAACTGGGCTACCGAAGTCAGCCCCACCAGAACCTGTCGCTGGATGTCTCGGCGTTCTATAACGTGTACAGGAACCTGCGCAGTTTCGAACCGGCAGACCCCTTTGTGGAAGCAACGCCTGTGCCCCACCTGGTGGTACCGGTGTACATGAGCAACAAGTTACATGGACGGACGTACGGCTTCGAGGTCTCCGCCCGCTGGAATGTGACCGGCAACTGGACGCTGGACCTCGGGTATGCGAACATCACCTATCGCCTGCAACAGGCGCCGGACAGCAAAGACCCCTTCAGACTGCACAGTGACAGCACCAGTAACACGCCGAGGCACCAGTTTAACATCGGCTCGCACCTGAACCTGTCCAGAGGATGGCATGTGGATACCTATCTCTTCTTCGTGGACAGGTTATTCGGGATGGACTTCCTGCCCAGCTACTACCGGCTGGACGTCTCTATCGGCTGGCGCGTCACGGACAGGGTGAAGATGAGGCTCACTCTGCAGAACTTGCTCAAGCGCGACATCCGCGAGTTCGAGCATCCGCTGTGGGAACGCGACAGTATTCCCCAGCGGGCAGTATATGGAACAATCTCATGGCAGTTCTAAAAAGCAAACAGATTCGCTTACATGCAATGCACAAAGTGTTTGTGGCAGTGATTGTTACCCTGCCACTGGCAGTCGCGCACGCACAGGGCTACAACGAAACGGAGGTAAAAGCCGCTTTCCTTTACCACTTTACAAGTTACATCGAGTATTCTTCCAGTGCCTTTGCCAGCACCTCGGCTCCGTTCGTGATCGGGGTGCTGGGTAAGTCCGGCATCACAGACGCCCTTCAGCAAGCGGTACACGGCAAGAGCGTGAAGGGTAGAGCCATCGTGGTCAAACAGGTGAGTATCGGGCAGGAGTTGCGGGAGTGTCACATCCTGTTTGTGCCGGATGCGGAAGCCAAAAGCCTGCCCCGCATTCTGGAGATACTGGGTGACTCCCCTGTGCTGGTGGTTGGGGAGAGCGAGGGTTTCGCCGCGAAAGGCGGCATGATAGGTTTCTTTGTGGAGCAGAAGCGGGTGCGGTTTGAGATTAATCTCGAGGCCGCCCGACGAGCGCATGTGTCCATCAGTTCGAAACTGCTCAGCCTGGCAAGAATCGTCAAGGAAAAGCGGAGGGACTAGCGGGCGTGTTGCAGCGAGTTCGCTTGTCTATTGTGTGGAAGATAGTGATTGTCAGCCTCGTCAGCTCCACTCTGGCACTGCTGATAGCATCGGTTACTATTGTTTTGTATGACGCCGCTGTGTATCGGCACAATGCCGCAGGTCATGCTCTCTCTGTAGCGAAGATAACCGCCACGAACGTTGCCGCTGCACTCACCTTTGGAGATGAAAAGGCGTGCGCGGAGGTGCTGTTGTCACTGCGCTCCACGCAGGATATCCTGAGCGCAGCCGTGTATACACCCGACAAGCGGCTTTTTGCCAGCTACTTACGCTCCGATGAATCGCCCGACACGATGCTTCCATCGACCTTTGAGGAAGGGGTACATCACGGGCAAAACGCCATCGAAGTGGTAATGCCGGTAACCAGCGAGGGTTCCGAAAAAGTCGGCACGCTCCACCTGCGCTACGACCTTCGCGGCTGGCATGGGCACCTGCGTCGTTATGCTGGCTCTTTTGGCGTTCTGCTGTTGTTTTCGGCAGTGCTGGCGTTTCTGCTGTCAAGAAGGCTCCAGCGCTGGATCACCGACCCCATCCTGAAGCTGGTGGACGCCATGCGCTACGTCTCCGAGAAAAAGGACTACTCGATACATATCAATACCCCCTCGCACGATGAGATTGGCATTCTCACGCAGGGCTTCAACCAGATGCTGGCGGAGATTAAGGCGCGCGAGGCTGCACTGCAGAACATGAACGCCGAGCTGGAGATGCGTGTGGAAATGCGCACGCAGCAGTTGCAACAGGAAATCGCGGAGCGCAAGAAGACCGAGCAGGAGTTAATCCAAGCGCGTGAGGCGGCACTGGAAGCATCCAAACTCAAGTCGCAGTTCCTCGCCAACATGAGCCACGAAATCCGCACCCCGATGAACGGCATTATCGGCATGACCGAACTGCTTTTGCAGACCGACCTGCGCGAGGAGCAACGAGAGTATGTGGAAACCATCAAGTACAGTGCGGATTCCCTGCTCTCCGTCATTAACGATATTCTCGACTTCTCCAAGATCGAAGCGGGGAAGATGACCATCGAGCAGGTAGACTTTAACCTGCGCAGTGTGGTGGAAGAGGTGGGCGCCACATTTGCCCGACCGGCCCACGAAAAAGGGCTGGAGCTGCTCACGGTGGTGCCGCCGGATATCCCTGATGTTTTGCGCGGAGACCCCGTTCGTATCAAACAGATACTGAACAACCTGACCTCCAACGCGGTGAAGTTCACCGAGAAGGGCGAGGTGGTTATCAGCGCGGAGGTGATTTATGAGACCGATTCCACCGTCGGGATACGTCTCTCCGTCAAGGATACCGGCATCGGCATCGCCCCCGAGCAACAGGCAACCATCTTCGAGAGTTTCACTCAGGCAGATGGTTCGGTGACCCGCAAGTACGGGGGCACGGGTCTGGGATTGACCATCAGCCGGCAGCTGACCGAGCTGATGGGAGGCAGGATTGGCGTGCAAAGCACACCCGGCGAGGGCAGCACCTTCTGGGTGGAGCTGCCTTTGCAGAAGTCACAGAATCAACAAAAGGGCGCACCAATGACTCCTGACCAGAAAATCAGCAGCCTGCGTGTGCTGGTCGTGGATGACAACGCCACAAACCGCCGCATCCTGCGAGAACACCTGCAGTCGTGGGGATGCACCGTACAGGAGGCAGACAGCGGACAGCAAGCGCTGAGGATGCTCACCTCGGTTTCCCCCTGCCCGTTCGACGCGGTGGTGCTGGACTACCAGATGCCGGGGATGCATGGAGTGGATGTCGCCAAGCATATTCGCTCCATCGAAACGCTGTCACCATGTAAAATCATCTTACTCTCTTCTGTCGGCTCGCCGGTGCGACAGCAGGCAGAACAGCCCGGTGTGGATGTCTGGCTCACGAAACCGGTGCGCCGTTCGCAGCTGTACAACGCCCTGTGCGAGGCCGCCGGTATCAGCCATGAAATAACCCAACCAGACACCCCCAGGATGGAGCGACGCACTGCCAGCGTGCGCGTCCTGCTGGTGGAAGACAACGAGGTCAACCGCAAACTGGCTCTGCACATGTTGCAACGACTGGGGTGCTCGGTGGAGGTGGCAATGAACGGGCGAGAGGCAGTAGATCTCACCGCAAACCGCGTGTATGACCTGGTCTTCATGGATATCCAGATGCCGGAGATGGACGGCATCGAGGCAACCCGTCTCATCCGCGAACGAGAGAGGAGCACTGGCAAGCACCTGCCCATTGTGGCTATGACTGCCCACGCTATGGAGGGCGACCGCGAGCGATGCCTGGCGGCAGGCATGGACGACTATCTCAGCAAGCCGGTGAAAATAGACCTTCTGGCGCAGATGGTGGAAAAGTGGAACCCGGTACGCCGCCGCGCGCGGACACCTCTTCTCGGAGAGGCAGTCCGCAGCCGGTTTGCGCAGGAGGCGCGCTGGCTGGTTGCGGAGATGACACAGGCTTTACAGGCGCGAGATGTCAACTACGCACGCCATACCCTGATGTCCTTGAAGCGTCTGAGCATTGCCGCTGGCGCGAAGGATGTGGAATCCCTCTGCGATCAGATGAACGATGCGCTCTCTCAGGACGCGCTGGATGAACAGATACAGAATGAAGACGAACTGTTACGGTTGGTGGAAGCTTACGAAAAGCAACAGAAAAACGACGAGGGGCTTGCAGCATGAGGGTGTTGATTGCCGAAGACGATGGCGTTTCGCGACTGGTGCTGCAAAAGGCGATGGAAGAGCTGGGATATACGGTGCACGCCACCAAAGACGGCGCCGAAGCATGGGAAGCCTTTTGCCAGCAGGAGTTCCCGCTGGTCATCTCCGACTGGATGATGCCCGGCGTGGACGGGCTGGAGCTTTGCCGACGGATTCGTGCCCGGCAAAACAAACAGTATACCTACTTTATCCTGTTGACAGCCCGCGACTCCAAGCAGGACCGTTTCCATGCCATTGAAACCGGCGCCGATGATTTTCTCTCCAAGCCGCTGGACCGCGTAGAGCTGGCCTCTCGTCTCAGCGTGGCGAGGCGCATTCTGGACATGGAACAGCGTTTGCGTCAGGCGTACGACGAACTCGCCCGCCAGAAAGAGGAGCTGGAGATGAAAACGCAGGCGCTGGAGCAGTCGCAGGAGATGATTCAGCAGGCGAACCTGCGATTCCGGGAGCTGTTCGAAAACGTACCCGTGGCGTGCTTTACCTTTGATGCGGCGGGAGTTATCTACGAATGGAACCGTGCAGCCTCTCAGCTTTACGGCTGGGAAGAGTACGAGGTGTTAACAAGCTCCATCTTCGATACCATCATCCCTCCTGAAAACGAAGAGGCGATGACCGAACTTATCCACCTGATTATGCGAGGCGAACAGAACATCACGGTGCAGAGCGTGGACCGCTGCCGGGATGGCAGCACGCGGCACGTGCTGCGCAGTCTGTTTCCGTTGCACGGACCCGCCGGGGAAGTGGTGGGTGGTATCTGTGCCAGCGTGGACATCACCCAAAGGGTGCAGTACGAGCAGAAGCTTCGCGCTCTCAACGAACGTCTGGAAAGCCTGGCGTTTACCGACGCGCTGACCGGGTTGTTGAACCACCGCGCCTTGCAGGACAAACTCGCGGAGTTTTTCACGGCGGCTCGGCAGGAAGAATGTACGTTTTCATTTGTATTGCTGGATATAGACCACTTCAAGCGTTTTAACGATACGTATGGACACCGGGCAGGCGACGACGTACTGCGCCTGGTAGCACAGACCCTGCAAGAAAACGCTCCCGCAGGAAGCTTTACGGCAAGATACGGTGGCGAGGAGATGTGCGTGCTGCTGCCGTGCCACACTCTGAGTGAAGCCGTCTGTGTCGCAGAGCAACTGCGTCAGGCGATTGCGGAGCTGCGCACTCCCTATCGTCAGGTTACCGCCAGCTTCGGTGTGGCGGAGTATATGCCGTATATGCTGTCTCCCTCCGAACTCGTGGAGGTGGCAGACGCCGCGCTGTACGAAGCCAAACGCGCCGGGCGCAACTGCGTGCGCCCTCTGATGGAGAAGCGACAGGAAGAGGCGGCTGCTTAGCGCCGGTTGGTGGAAGCCTCCTGTGCCGCCTTGGCAATCAGTGTACGTGGCGGAAGAAAAGTGATGTTTTCCCGCGCGGTCTCCAGCGTGTGTACGGGAACATGCTCCTGCCCTTTCAGCAGCTCACCCACAATCGCCTCCACCGAGCTTTCTGGAGTGGATGCACCGCTGGTGATACCGACCACTCGGTAATCGGTACGCCATTCTGGCTGTACCTCTTCGGGATCCAAAAGCAGATAGGCGGGTACTCCCTCTTCCCGCGCCACTTCGCACAGACGGTTGGAGTTGCTGCTGCTTCGGCTGCCGACAACCAGTAGCAGGTCGCACCGCTTTGCCAGCTCCCTTACGGCGTTCTGGCGATTGGTGGTGGCATAGCAGATATCTTCCTTCGGAGGCGTTTCGAGGTGCGGAAAACGCCGTTTCAACACCGCCATGATGCGTTCCACCTCGTAAACGCTCAGGGTGGTCTGAGTGGCGACCGCCAGTTTGCCTTCAGGCACCTGCACACGCTCGGCGTCCTCCACCGTTTGCACCAGTGTGATTTGCCCGGGCGCGTGTCCCATCGTGCCCTTCGCTTCCACGTGCCCAGCGTGCCCGATGTAGATGACGTAATACCCCTGCGCGGCGAACCGCTGTACCTCGCGGTGCACCTTCGATACCAGCGGGCAAGTGGCATCGACGACGCGCAGGTTGCGTGCAGCTGCATCCTGACGAACCTGGGGCGATACCCCGTGCGCACTGAACACCACCGTAGAACCCGGAGGTATCTCGGAAAGGTCTTCGACGAAGATCACGCCTCTTTGCTCGAACGAGCGCACCACATGCTCGTTATGCACAATGGCATGGCGCATGTATATCGGAGTGCCATACGCCTCTATTGCCAGGTTCAGCACCTCGATGGCGTACGACACCCCTGCGCAGAAACCACGCGGTGAAGCCAGAATAATCGTCTCCATTCCATTTGCCCTTTCTCTACCGATGCCCATTGTACCCGATGCAACAGCACGTCTACCACCCACTTCTTCAGGATGTTTACCTGATTGCGATATTTAAGGTATACTAAAGACACGCTGTGTTAGCAACAAAGATGGTTGGAGGAACAGATGGCTGTAGCAACGGCACGCCGCAGGTCGCTTATCGCGGCGGACAACCATGTCTTGCACAGACTGCATTCGCTTTCCGGTATCGTCCCTATCGGTATTTTCTTGGTGCAGCATCTGACGTTGAACTCCTTCGCGCTCGCCAGTCCCGCACACTTTAACGCGGTCATTGATTTCTTCAACAAGAAAATGCCCCCGCATATTCTGTTTGTGTTGGAGTGGGGCTTGATTTTTATCCCCCTACTGTTCCACGCACTTTACGGGTTGGTCATCACGGCACACGGGCAGGTGAACGTGGGACGTTACCGTTACTGGCGCAACTGGATGTACCTGTGGCAGCGCATCACCGGGGTCATCCTGATTGTGTTCATCGCGGTGCATGTGTGGGGAACGACCATCAGCCATCGCCTGTTTGGTGCGAACATCTATTACGATGGCATGGTGGAGTACTTCCGAAACCCGCTTCTCGTCGCCTTTTACCTGTTGGGCATTACGTCGGCAACGTTCCACCTGTCCAACGGCATCTGGAACTTCTGCATCCGCTGGGGGATTACGGTCAGCGAGAAAGCGCAACGAGCCTGTGCGAAGGTCTGTGTGGTCATTTTCGTCTTGCTGACCGCGCTGGGCTGGACGGCGCTGTTCGCATTTCGATAAGCACGCTGAGGTGAGAAACGATGGCAAAGCAACGTGTGGCAGTGGTCGGTGGTGGGCTCGCCGGGCTGATGACGGTCATCAAAATTGCGGAGCAGGGATTGCCTGTAGACCTGTTCTCGCTGGTGCCCGTGAAGCGCAGTCACTCCGTGTGTGCGCAGGGTGGCATCAACGGAGCGGTGAACACCAAAGGCGAGGGCGATAGCCCCGAAGAGCATTTCGATGACACGGTGTATGGTGGCGACTTTTTGGCGCACCAGCCTCCCGTCAAAAGTATGTGCTACCGCGCACCGGGCATTATCTACCTGCTCGACCGCATGGGAGTGCCCTTCAACCGTACCCCCGAAGGCTTTCTGGACTTCCGACGCTTCGGAGGCACCAAGCATCACCGCACCGCTTTCTCCGGTTCTACGACAGGTCAACAGCTGCTGTACGCGCTGGATGAGCAGGTGCGTCGCTTTGAGGTGGACGGGCTGGTGCACAAATACGAAGGCTGGGACTTCTTAGGCATCGTGCAGGATGCAGATGGCAGGTGTCGGGGCATTGTGGCGCAAAACCTGCATACGATGGAAATCCGCGCCTTCCGAGCCGACGCGGTGGTGATGGCAACGGGCGGACCCGGTTACCTGTTTGGCAAGTCCACTAACTCCATTATCAATACCGGTTCCGCTGCCAGCATCTGCTACCAGCAGGGTGCCTACTATGCCAACGGCGAGTTTATTCAGGTACACCCCACCGCCATCCCGGGCGAGGACAAACTGCGCCTGATGTCCGAAGCGATTCGCGGGGAGGGCGGACGGGTGTGGGTTCCCAAAGACCCCTATGATAAGCGCCACCCGCGCGACATCCCGGAAAGCGACCGCTGGTACTTCCTCGAAGAGAAATACCCCGCTTATGGGAACCTGGTGCCGCGCGACATCGCCACACGCGAAATCTTCGAGGTGTGCGTGACACAAAAGCGCGGCATCATGGGACGCAACGAGGTGTATCTGGACATCACGCATCTGCCGCGCGATTTGATCGAGCGCAAGCTGCTGGGTATCCTCGAGATTTACACGAAGTTCGTAGGTGAAGACCCGCGAGAAGTGCCCATGCGCGTGTTCCCGGCGGTGCACTACTCGATGGGCGGACTGTGGGTGGACTACGAGCGCACGCCCGACGGCTTCCTGCACCCCGAAAGCACCCGCAATCAGATGACCAACATCCCCGGTCTTTACGCGGCGGGCGAGGTAGACTATCAGTACCACGGGGCGAACCGCCTGGGCGCAAACGCATTGCTGGCGTGTATCTTTGGCGGTGAAGTGGCGGGCAACGCTGTGGTTCGTTATGTACACGGGCTGGAAACGACGGCAGATGCCCTGCCCGAATCCCTGTATGAGATCGAGCGTCAGCGTCACGAACAGGACTTCCAGCAGATACTGAAGATGAGCGGCGACGAAAATCCCTACCGCCTGCATCAGGAGCTGGGCGAGTGGATGACCGATAACGTCACGGTAGTTCGCTATAACGAGCGGCTTCGGCAGACGGAGGAGAAGATTCTGGAGCTGATGGAGCGGTGGAAGCGTATCAACATCACCGACTCGTCGCTGTGGACGAACCAGATTGTGCCGTTCACGCGCGCCTTGCGTAACATGCTGATACTGGCGCAGGTCATCACGCGGGGCGCACTGCTGCGCAACGAAAGCCGTGGGGCGCACTACAAGCCCGAATATCCCGAACGCAACGATTCCCAGTGGCTCAAGACCACGATGGCGCGCTATACTCCGGACGGACCGGACATCTTCTATGAGCCGGTGGATACTTCGTTGATACCACCGCGCACCCGCAAGTATGACGTGGATAAGAAGGCGACTTTACAGCCGCAGCCGGAATTAGCGGCTCCGGTTGGTGCCAAGGACGACAGGGGGGCAACGGTATGAGCGACATCAAGAGTGTGGTGCTGAAGGTCAAGCGTCAGGACAATCGCGATAGCAAACCCTACTGGGAAGAGTTCGAGATACCCTATAAGCCGCGCGCCAACGTCATCAGTTGCCTGATGCACATCCGGCGCAACCCCGTCAACCGACAGGGCAAGCCGACCACTGCGCCCGCATGGGAAGCCTCCTGTCTGGAAGAGGTGTGCGGCACCTGCACGATGGTCATCAACGGCAGAGTGCGACAGTCCTGCTCCGCGCTGGTAGACGAGGTGGGCAAGCGCGTGGACGGACATCTGGAAATCACCCTGGAACCGATGACCAAGTTCCCAGTGGTGCGCGACCTCATTGTCGACCGCAGTGAGATGTTCGAAACGCTCAAGCGCATCAAAGCATGGGTGCCCATCGACGGCACTCACGATCTGGGTCCGGGTCCCCGTATTCCCGACAACATTCGCGAGCTGCGGTATGAGTTCGCCCGGTGCATGACGTGCGGATGCTGTCTGGAAGCGTGTCCCAACGTCAGCTCCCACTCGAACTTCATCGGTCCTGCGGCTCTGGCGCAGGTGAAGCTGTTTAACCTGCACCCGGTGGGGGCGACACTGGAAGACGAAAGGTTCGATGTGCTGGCGGGTCCCGACGGACTGACGGGCTGCGGCAACGCGCAAAACTGCGTGAAAGTGTGTCCCAAAGGCATCCCGCTGACCCGGGCTATCGCCGAGCTGAATCGGGACATCATCGTGAACAGGTTGCGCAAATGGCTGACAAAATAAAAGCCCCGCCGGGAATATCCTTTCCTGCTCCGGTAACTCATCAGGAGTTCTATACCGCCACGGATGGCACTCAATGGCTGATGGAAATTCACGTCCAGTGGTCGCCGAGTTTTGAAAGCCGTGTACGCCTGCTGAAGATGCCCGAGCGTATCTCCGTCAGCCTCCCCTCCAATTTGCCCTACATCGAGGTTGTCCCCGAAAACATCCGCGAAGCGGCTCTGGATGGGCCTTTCAACCTGCAAGCCATCACGAACTATTACCTGCAGCGATGTCTGGCAATGTTACGGGAGTATGTAGAACGGTTCGGCAATACCCTGTAAGATGACTATCAGTTTGCCGATAATGATGGATGTTGCGCAGTGTTCGTGGACGGCAATCCGACTATCCTTCCTCAAAGAGAAATCAAATGAAAAACGCTGTTTGGTCCGGCGCTTGTGTGCTGGTTGTCGACGACGAGCCCCTCATCGGCGAGGCAGCGTCGCGTATCTTGCGCTCGTACGGCTACACCGTGATGGTGGCATACAACGCTCAGGAGGCTTTACAGATTCTGGCGCAACAGCGAGTGGATATCTGCCTGTCCGACCTGCACATGCCCGGCATGGGGGGTAAAGTTTTCTTCAAACATCTGCATCAACAACATCCAGAAATCCCCGTGGTGGTGATGACGGGTGATGACTCCGTGGAGGTCATGCGAGAGATCCTGGATTGCGGAGTCAGCGACTATCTGGTCAAACCCTGGCGTTCTCACGAACTGCCTATCGTCATCGAGCGCAACATCCGCCGCCACCAACTCTGGATGGAGGAGCAGAAACGGTATCTCTGCAAACTCAATGAAGCCTACTCCGACATGCTGGAGGCACTGCTGAGCGCGCTGGAAATCCGTGAGAAAGAGATAGAGGAACACTGTGAACGGGTCACCTCCTTCACCATGATACTGGCGGAGGCGATGGGTGTGCCTCACCAGCAATATCCCGACCTCGAGCGGGGCGCGCTGCTCCACGATGTGGGCAAAATCGGCATCCCTGACAGGATACTCTTCAAGGAAGGCCCCCTAAACGCCGCTGAGTGGGAAATCATGCGCCAGCACCCTGTCATCGGCTATCGGATGTGCATGAAGGTGCGCTCCCTGCAGAAGGCGGCGCAGGAGATCGTGCTCTGCCATCATGAACAGTGGGATGGCAGCGGCTACCCGCAGGGGCTGCGCGGAGAGGAAATCCCGCTGGGGGCTCGCATCTTCGCCGTGGCAGATACTGTGGACGCCATGACATCCAACCGCCCCTATCGCTCTGCGCTCTCGCTGGAGGAGGCTTCGGCAGAGCTGGAGCGATGCGCAGGCAAACAGTTTGACCCGCAGGTCGTGAAGGCTTTCTTCAGCATTCCCACCAGCGTTTGGGAAACGCTGATAGAGAACCTGAGACTGAACGCGCGCCCTCCCTCCATTCCAGAAGAAGACGTGTTTATGGACAAAGTGGCATAACCGTTTACCCCTTCAGTCCCGTCAGCACCACGCCGCGGATAATGTGCCGCTGGAACAGCAGGAACATCAGCAGCACGGGCAGTGTTGCCAGCACCGCTGTTGCCATCACCAGACCGTACTGCATACTGTATCGCCCCAGAAAGATGGTCAGCCCGACGGGCAGGGTGCGCATCTCGATCTCGTTGGTGGCAATCAGGGGTAGCATGAAGTCGTTCCATCCACCCAGAAAGGAGAATATCGCCAGCGTTGCCAGCGCGGGCTTGCTGAGAGGCAGGATAATGCGCCAGTAGATACCTGCCCTGCCGCAACCGTCGATAAACGCCGCTTCCTCTATCTCGCGCGGGATGGTGAGGAAGAACTGTCTCAGCAGGAACACACCGAACGCCCCCGCCAGCCCCGGCACAATCAGCGCATAGTAGGTATTGAACCAGTGCAGCTTCTGCAGGATGAGGAACACGGGAATAATGGTGACCTGTCCGGGTATGATGAGCGTGGACAGCACGACAAAGAACAGGATGTTTCTGCCCGGAAACTCCAGCCGCGAAAAAGCGTATGCCGCCATCGAACTGAGCAACAGGTAGGTCAGTGTGCCCGTACCCGCCACAAACAGGCTGTTCCAGAACCAGCGCATCACCGGCGCCTCTTCCGCCCGTTTGAACAGCTCCTGAAAGTTCTGAAGGGTGGGCTCCTGCGGGATCCAGTGCGGCACCGGCTGGAAAATCTCGTGCTCGGGCAGGATAGACATCACCAGCATCCACGCGACAGGCATCAGAAAAAGCAGAGCGGCTGCCGTCATCAGTAAGTAAAGCAGGAAGCGAACAAACGAAAAGCGCATCTGTTTATTCCTCCCTCCTCGTGGACAGTAACCGGAACTGCAGCAGCGTAAAACCCAGTACGATGACGAACATGACGTATGCCACCGCGCAGGCGTAGCCCATGCGGTACAGGCTGAAACCCGTTTGATACATGTACAGCACCACCGTGAGCGTGCTGTAGTGCGGTCCGCCGCCCGTCAGGATGTAGCTTTGCCCGAACACCTGCGACGAGCCAATCAACGACATCACCAGACAGAACAACAGCGACGGTTTCAGCAGGGGCAGGGTGATGTGCCAGAACCTTCCCCAGGTACCCGCCCCGTCGATACGTGCCGCCTCGTAGTACTCTTCGGGGATGCCGCGCAGTCCCGCCAGATAGATGAGCATGTTGCCGCCTGCGCCCCACCAGATGCTCATCAATGCGAGCGAAGGCATGGCGGTCTGCGGACTGTTCAGCCAAGCAACAGGCTGGAACTCGCCGGGCAGGTGCAAGAACTGCCATACCACCTTCAGGTAATAGTTGAGCAACCCGAACTCGGTGCTGTACATCCACCGCCAGATAATCGCCACCACCGCCACCGACAGAATGACGGGCAGGTAGAAGATGGCTTTGTAGACATCTTCGCCACGAATACGCGCGTTCAGTCCCAGAGCAAGCAGCAGCGAAACCGCGTTTCCGGGAAGCACCGTCAACAGGGCAAAATAGCCTGTATTCAACAGGGCGATACCGAACAGGTCATCCCGGAGCAGGGCGCGGTAGTTGGCAAAGCCCACGAAGGGCTTCTGTTCGCCCAGCACGTGCCAGTTGTGCAGGCTGATGAAAAACCCCCACACTACCGGCACCAGCACGAACGCCACAAACAGCACCAGATAGGGCGCGATGAACAGGTAACCCACCAGCGCCTCATGTCTTTTATGAGCCGGAAGAGCCAGTAGTTTCATGGTCGGTCAAGCACCTGCTGGATTCGTCGTGCCGCCTCGTTCAGGGCGTCCTGTGGGCTTTTGATTCCCAGCAGGGCAGCCTCGATGGCGGCATCGTAGAAGGGCATGATCTCGGTGGATTTGTGCGAAGCGGGTTCAAACACCACATAGGGCAGTTGCTTTGCGAAGGCGTATTGCACCCGCATCTGCCGAAAGCGCGGCTGGTTTAATAACGAACGCCTCACGGGTATCTGCCCACCCTCTGCCCAGTCCAGACTGTGGTCGGAAAGGTAGCGCATGAACCGCCAAACCAGCTGCGCCCGCTGTGGCGAGAGGTCTTTGGGCATACACAACAGGTGCGAACCACCCCATACTGCCCGCCTGGGTCCGAAGGACGGCACAGGCGCGCCCGCGTACTCCAGCCCTTTTTGCTCCTCCACACTGGAGAGCATGTAAATGCCCTCGATTGCCATCGCCACCCGCCCCTGCCGGAAGCCCATCCACGAATCGAAGCCCTCGGGCTTGGGGGCGACGCCGTATCGGGTGATGATGTCGCACATCTGCTGGGTGGCTCGCACGGCGGGAGGCTCGGCAAGCGCCGCGCGCTTCAGGTCGGGTGAAAGGATGGAACCTCCATGCTGGCTGATGAAGGTAATCCAGTTGGTGCGCAGCCAAGTGAAGGCGAAGCCCCACTGGTCGGGTCGTCCATCGCCATCTTTATCCTTCGTCAATCGGCGCGCGGCATCCAGAAACTCCTCCCATGTTTCAGGAGGTTTGGGGTTGCCCTGTGCGTCCACAATCCCTGCCTCGCGGAACAGCTTCAGGTTGTAGTACAGCCCCTGCGGGTGGCAGTCCAGCGGCAGTCCTACCTGCTTGCCCGCATACTGTCCCGCTTTCCAGATGTTGGGCAGGAAGTCGGAAGAGTTAAAGCCTTTATCCGCCTCGATGAGGTCGTCGAGCGGGCGAAAGACGCCGTAACGGGCGAACTCGGCGATACGGTTGGCGTGGCAGATGAACACATCGGGTGCGCCGCCGTAAGCGAGGCTCAGCACCAGTTTGTCGTAATAGGTGCCCCAGGGGATAATCTGCATCTTGACGCGGATGCCTGTCTCCCGCTCGAACTGTTTGACAATCTTCTCCATCGTCGCGCCGTCGGGACCCGTGAAGCCGTTCCAGAAGCGAATTTCCGCGCTGGCGACGTTGCCGGAGTGTTTACCGGGCGAACAGCTCACCAGCAGCAGGCTTAGGAGGCAGAGGACAATGATTGAACGCAGGCTAAAGCCTGCGGCTACACATGGCATCTATCCCCTCCGCACAACGCCCCTTCGGCTGAAGAATCCCTTTTGTGTTTCGAGAAACATGACCAGAATCTCTGCTGCGCTGCCTGTCTGTTTCAACACGCCCACCCCGGGCATGTAGCATTTGTGCGTGTCGTTGTATACCGTGCTGGCGGGGCGGCTCCACGTTCTGCCGCCGTCGGTGCTCCAGACGCACTTCACGTCCATGTTGAGGCGGGGTGGAGGCGTTCCCGGTTTATCAGGCACGGGGCGGTCCTGGTCCGTGATGAATACGCACAGCAGCACCTTATCCCACAGTTTCACCACCCACGGCGCGAGCGCCATAAAGGTTGTGTCGTTCGGCTGATAGACCACACGCCGTTCTTCGCGTGTCCAGCTCCAGGTGCGCCCTCCATCGAGTGATTCCACACAGCGTATCACACCCGCATGGGGAGGGAAGGTCTGCACGCTCTCCAGCACGCACAGCAATCGCCCATCTGTCAGCTCCACCACGCTGGCCATGCCGTCGCGTGAGAGGTGCCCGGGGTCATGTGCCCGGCTGACAGTCACCGGGTTCTCCCACCATTCCGTGTGAGGGTTCCAGGTGTGCATCCGCACCCACTGGTGTCCGCTGAACCTCTCGCGCCAGGGAGTGTACTCGTCATCATAGTAGCACTGCAGCACGCCGCGCCGCGTTTCAAACAGGAATGGCGCCCACAGCCCCCGGCTCGGTCCCTCTCCCTCAGGACGCACTTCAAACACGGTAGAATGGGGCTTCCACGTCTTACCGCCGTCTGCGCTGCAAGCGACCTTGATGGAGTAGTACAGCGTCTCACCCCTGTAGCGGTTATGGCGGTAGACGTAGAGCAGTTCACCGCGGCGGGTGCGGCAGAGGTTGCCGTCGCCGAGGTCAGTGGCTGCGTCGGGGTCGGAAACGATGGTACCCACTCGCTCCCATGTGCGTCCGCCGTCACGGCTGCGCGACAGCAGAACGAATACCCCATCGGCGCGTGCTTCGGTGCGTGCGGCGAGCACGTCGCCGCCGGGCATCACCAGAAACCCCTTTGCTCCTTCTGCTGGGTGAATTTGCGCAGACCACGAGAGGTGCATGGGTTACCTCACTCTCGGCGCCTGTCTGGGTTCAGTACTTGGTCCGTCCACATACGGTTTGCCATCTCGCCAGTAGAGCCTGTCCAGCCGGAGCGTGCGCCCCAGCGGGTTGGAGCCGTACAGCGGTTCGTTCTGGTCGTCCCACGCATGGTACAGCATCCACATCTCCCCCGAAGGCAGGCGTACAATACACTGGTGTCCCGGGCTGTACACCTTGCCCGGCACGGTCTGCAGGATGCGTTCGGCTTTGGTGTAGGGTCCCTTGAGTGAGGAAGCGGTCGCATAGGCTACCGCGTAGCAGGCATCGCGCTTATAACTCTGGAACCAGCCGCCAGAGTAGAAAAGGTAATAGGTGCGGTTGCGGTAGAGCATGGTTGGCGCTTCCACGATGCCCTTCTCCCAGTCGCGGTCGGGACGCAGCAGCACGGTCTTCTCTTCGCTGACGCGCAACAGGTCAGGCGTCATGCGGCGCAGCACAATCGCACGAGGGTCTTCCTCCGAATATATCAGGTAAGGGGTGCCGTCTTTGTCAAAGAACACGGTGGCGTCGATCACCCCCACGCGGTTGTCGTCGCCGTGCACCAGGATGGCGCGATGGGTGAAGGGACCGAGTGGGTTCGTCGAGGTGGCGATGCCGATGTCGTGTTTGCCGGTTTCCGGGTTGCGGGCAGAGTAGGTCATATACAGCACGCCGCGATGCTGTATCACCTCGGGCGCCCACAGGTGTTCGCGCGACCACGGGGGACAGAACGCGCTGCCTTTATGCGTCCAGTGCACCAGGTCGGGCGACTCCATGACCTGAAAGTCATACCCTGAGGAGTGCGTAGCGTAGGCGTAGAACTTGCCGCGATAGACCAGCACATGAGGGTCAGGGAAATCGCGGGCGTACACGGGGTTGGTATAGGTTGCCATAGGAACCTCCATCTGTCTGACTTGTGTCTGCGATCCTGCCTGCTTTTGCCGGTAAAGGGGGAACGCCCCTCTCCCGAAGTGTCGGGAGAGGGGTCTGGGGTGAGGGTTTCCCTTACCGGTTTTGTCCTTCCCGATAGTTGCAGCGGTCGTTCCAGCCGGAGAAGTTCTGCCGCCACATAGTGGGCGTGACCGTCTGCCCACCCTTCTGCACGTCGTCGCCAATGCGCCGCCAGGTCTGTCCCCAGGTCATGTACTTGGCGTGACCATCGGCGAACACGTAGTTGGAACCGCCCTGGTTGCGCTGTGAGATGGTGCTGCCGGTGGTTTTGTTGTGGCGTCCGTAGGCAACGTTAGCGGTGAAGTCGATGCATACATAGCCCTCATCCGCTTCCCAGGTAGCCACCTGATGCCACTGAGCATTATTGATGCCCGGCACGCTCTCCACAATCTGGATGGCTTCTGCGGGCTTTTCCAGAGCGGACAGCTTCAGCGCGTTCCAGGGTCCGTTCGGGTAGTCACTGATGTTGATACGGTAGGAACCCGGAATGTTGTCCGCGTCCGGCTTATCAGGCAGGTTGCTCCAGCCGTCGTTCCACAGTCCGCGTGGATAGCTCTCGCTGTCCGAAGGGCACTGGTAAATCTGCTTGTTCTTCACGTAGGGCAGTAGCACGTAGTCCCAGCCCCACATGGGGTCTTTGTAGCCCCAGCATTGCGGACACGAGGTATCGGGCTCGTCGTTGAACCATGCCTTGGGCAGATACTCGTCATGGTCCTGCGCGAACATCTGCAGAGCCAGTCCCAGCTGCTTCATGTTGGACAGACAGGATGCCGCCCGTGCCTTCTCGCGAGCCTGGGCGAACACCGGGAACAGGATCGCCGCCAGAATCGCGATAATCGCGATGACGACGAGCAGTTCGATCAGTGTGAACGCTTTGCGTTTGGACATTTCAGATAACCTCCTCTGATCTTTGTCATGTTAGTCCATGCGACCAGTAGCGATCGCAAATTGGTACCGCAACCGCAGTGATACTATTACCGCCCTCCGCCGGTTGCGGCGCCCGGCGTTTGCGAGGGTTGCACATACCCCGGCGGACGATATGCCTCCGGCGGGTATTCACCGGGTTTGCGTGGCCCTCCTGCGGTGAAAAACCGATAACCGGCTATCGCCAGCACCGCCAGTATCACTACGACGACCACAACCCCCACCCAGCCGGGGATCTCTCGCTTCAAGCCCGATGAGCTCATCCGTTTTCACCTCCTTCCTGCGCGACCACTGCTTCGGTGCGATTGGCCCGTGCCCGGACAGCGTAGTGCAGGCGCAGCACCAGGTCCTGTTCGTAGTTGCCGAAGCCCCGCCCAAACAGGTTGAAACCTCCGATATGCTCCGCATCGGGTTTCACGCCGATACGTACCACGATGGGATGGTGAGGCGCCAGCATCAGGTCGGCAAGGGTGGTCTCGGAAACCGGTGTGCCGTCCACATAGCTGCCCTCCGCGTCCACCGACCAGATTTTCAACATACCGTACTGGGTCATGTAGTCGTTCCACCATGCGGGGTTCAACCGCCCGCGCTTCCCGCCAAAGTCGCCCGGTGATGTCCACGTGCCTATCTCCACGCCGTTCACCCACACGGTGATGTCGGAGGGATAGTCGTTGTCGTAGTTGGGCGCTTCCGAGCAGACCTCCACCAGCAACTCGAGGCGGCGTATCTCCACCCCCGCGCCGAGCGAGCAGGGGAACACATACTCCACAAAGCCTTCTGCCATCCACAGCAGCTGCGCGGTGGCGCGCTCGGGGTCAAAGAAGGACTGCGGGTCATCCAGGAAGCCGATGATGCGCTCGCGGTTCGCCAGTCCGCAGGTAGGTGTGGGGTTCACCAGTGTGTACAGCCCGACGGGCATCTCGACCTCCTCCACGCGGTCTTCCAGAGGATGCGTGGGCTCGAAGGAGATAATGAACCGGTCATACGCCAGACGGCAGCGCTTCTGCATCCCCTGCACGCCGGGTTTGTACTCGGTCTTGATGAGCCCAACCTGCTCCAGCAGCTGCGTGTGCTTGGTCACCGCAGGCTGTGAGATGCCCAGCGCCTGCCCGATTTCGTTGATGTTGCGCTCGCCCTGCCCAAGCAGTTCGAGGATACGCACCCTCGTTTCGGAAGACAGCGCTTTGAACAGCTCGACACTGTCCGGACCATGTACTTCCAGAATATGCGCCCGCATGGCACACCCCAAAAGCATAACCTGTTGGATATTATTATAACTGATTGAATATGATTATGCAAGGGGTGATATGCTTTCTGCGGCGTGGGGTGAAAAAAACCGTGTTTCGACGGGGGACAGACTCGATCGGTCCAAGCTGCCCTCCGATTTGTCCGACTCCCTGTGCCGTCACTAATCTCCCGAAGAGTGGCTCGCGGGGCAACCGGAGGCAGTGCGCAAACGGTTTACCCATTCGGAACTGGCGTTTACCGTGAGTTTCGTTCTGTTGACTCCAGAGGGGGAACACCGTTTACAGGAATGGAACCTCCGCTACCTGTTGAGAGAGGAGAACGTGAGGTAGCCAGCCCGCTGTTTAGAAGAGAAACAGTGAAGGCGCGGACATTTCAGGACAGGCGATGTCTCCACATTGCGGGAGAAGGGGCTTGCTGACTTCCTCACAGATTTTCGCTATAATAGAACTGCCTATATCCCCGCAGGAGGGTGATGAACATGTCTCGCTTAAGGGCATTCACGCTGATCGAGCTTCTCGTCGTGATTGCCATTATCGCCATACTCGCGGCAATCCTGTTTCCCGTGTTCGCGCAGGCTCGCGAGAAGGCACGGCAAACCACCTGTCTGGCGCACCTGCGGCAGCTGGGGCTGGCGTTCGCGATGTACCGCACCGATTACGACGGGCGCAACGCGGGCAACGGCGACGGCAACTGCATGGGCGGCTGGGTGAGCGAGGCATGGCCCGCGTGGATGCGCGGTTTCTGGTGGAACTCTGGTGCGCAGTGGGTGCCCTGCATCTACGCCGTGCCCGTCGGACAGGAGACCACCGCACCGGTGAACCCCGAATGGCTCGCCGTGAAGGGACCGCTCAGCGGCGTGCTCTATCCGTACGTCAGGAACGCCGGGCTTTACATCTGCCCGTCGGACCCGCGCGAGGAGAAACTGCTGAGTTACTCGATGAACGCCGGGCTGGCGTTCATCCCCGAAACGGCCGTGGAGCGACCCGCCCGCGTTGCCCTGCTCATCGACGAGCAAATCACGCTGAACGACGGCGCGTACCACCCCGTGAACGCCGACTGCCCTTCCATCGTGCATCACGGCGGGGCGGTGTTCCTGTTTTACGACGGTCATTCGCGGTGGCTGAAGGCGACCAAACCGCCCGTGCTGTGGAACTGCCCGCAAAGCGTATCCGATGAGGTGTTCTGCTGGAAAATCCCCATCACCGACGCCGAGTCCAGCCGATACAGCTGGTTTTGCCAGCGAGAATAGCGTTGGGGTACAATCGGACAGGATACCCACTTCATGAGGAGGAAACGATGAGCGCACCGCTGTGCCCCGATTGTCGGATCGAGATGGAAGCCCAAACCTATTACGGCGTCGTCGTGGACGTGTGCCCTGCCTGCGCAGGCATCTGGCTGGACGAGGGGGAACTGCGCGCGTTGATGCAGGTAGACCCACTCATCCTGCTGAGCATTGAGGACCGTGCGCTCCCGGACGTCCAGTATGATCCAGATGAGACTGTGCAACGTCGTTGCCCGCGATGCGCGATACCGCTGCACCCATACCGCTACCTGTATGACTCGCCAGTGGAACTGGACGGATGTGAGCAGTGTCATGGTATCTGGGTGCAGAACGGCGAGCTGCGCAAGGTGTTCGAGGAGCTGCACGCCCGCGAGAGCGCGGAGGACGAGGAAAGGCGGCAACTCGCCATTGCGCAGTATGCGATCGAAAGCCAGCAGCAGGTCGAGCGGGCGAACTGGCTGGCTTCCCTGTTCAGCCTGCTGCGCAAGCGGGTGCCGCCGTTTTCGGGCTTTGGATAGAAAGCGATGGGTGCTAATGCGTGGCTCAGTCTCGGCTCTAATCGGGGCGACCGGCTGCAACACCTGCGCGAGGCGGTTCGCCGCCTGCATACCCCGCAGGTGCAGGTGGTGCGTTGCGCCAGTGTGTATGAGACCGAGCCGGTGGGCTACGACACGCCGCAACCGCTATACTTGAATACGGTCGTGCAGGTGGACACCACGCTGGAGCCGCTCGAGCTGCTGGAGCATGTGCTGGCGGTGGAGCAAGCGGGCGGGCGCGTGCGCACCCACTACGGCAGTCCCCGCACCATCGATATCGATATTGTTCTGTACGAGAGCGTGCAGATGCATACCGAACGGTTGACCCTGCCCCACCCGCGAATGCATGAGCGCGCCTTCGTGCTGATACCTCTGCTGGAGATTGCGCCAGATTTGACGATGCCCGACGGCACACCCATCTGTGAATTGCTGAAACAGCCTGCGGTGCAGGCGCAGAAGGTGTGGAAGCTGCAAGATGCCGACCTATCGCTTTGAAGCAGTGGACGAGACCACCGGACGACCCGTTGTGGGCACGCTGCAGGCAAGCGACGAGCAGAGTTTGCAGCAGCTGTTGCGGGCGCGCGGCTTCGTAGTGCAGCGCATCATCTCCAAGACGGACAGTGCCGTGCAGGCGGCTGCCCCACCCCAGCGCACCAACCGCCGCGCCGAACGCGCCACTGCCAGCCTGCACGCGCGCGCCGTCTTCTTCCGGCAGCTGGCATCCCTCCTGCGGGCGGGCAATAACCCTGTTTCCGCGCTCAGCCAGATTGCCGACCAGCCTTCCATGCCCGAATCGTTGCAGGCGGCGGCGCGTGCCATGCTCGCAAACGCCCATCTGGGACAGTCGCTCTCCGAGGCGATGGAACAGTTTCCCCGCCTGTTCGCGCCGCACGTGGTGGGCATGTTCCGCGCGGGCGAGCTGGGCGGCTCGCTGGACATCATCTGCGACGAAATCGCCGCGCACTACGAACAGGAACACGCCCTGTGGCGCAAGCTGTGGATACCGCGCCTGTTGCTGTTGAACGGCATCGGCATGTTGTTGCTGGTGCTGCCGCTGTTCCCTGCTTTCTATTACGGCATGGGGCGCGGGGATGCATCGCAGTTCTATCAGCGCTACGTTACCCTGCTTCTGACGCGCTCTCTGCCCATCCTTCTGGCGGTCATGTTGGTCACGGCGGGCGTGTGGTGGTTTCTGGATTTGCCCGCCAACCGCCGCTGGAAGGATGCGGTGGTGATGCGCCTGCCAGTGTTTGGGGCGTTGAACCGTCAACGTGCGCTCGCCGCTTTTTTGCGCACCCTGCACCGCATGTTCGCCGCGGGAGTGCCCGCCATCAGCGCGTGGGAGGCAGCCGCTCCGTCGGCAGGCAACGTCTTCGTGAGGGAGAAACTGATCGAGGCGTTGCCCATCATCCGACAGGGACAGAGCATCGACCGCGCGTTGCAGGCGACGGGACTGTTTGACTGGGAGACCATCAGCCTGGTCGCCGCCGGACAGCAGAGCGGGGAAATCGCCGCCATGCTCGACCGCGTGGCAGGCTATCACGAGGAGACCCTGCGCGAGCGCTATCAGCGGGCGTCCTTCGCGCTGATACGCATCGGCTGTCTGGGGATGCTGATTTTGGGCGGCGCAGCGATGCTGTGGATGGCGCACACCTATTACCAGGGCATGTTCCGCTTTGTGGACGAGTTTTTCCAGACGCCATAGGGGGAGAACGATATGCCTGTCTATCGTTACACCGCAAAGAATCAGCAGGGCGGCACGGTAACTGGTCTCGTAGAGGCGGAGGACACCCGTCGCGCGGCGGGCATCGTGCGGGAGATGGGCTTACTGCTGTTAGACGTCCGCCCCGAGCGCACGGTGAACAGGCAACAGGCGGAACAGGTCGTGATGCAGAAGGTGGTCTACCCGGTGTACTCGGGCGTATCGGTGCGCGATTTGGCGGTGTTCTACCGCCAGATGGCGACGGCGGTGCGGGCAGGGATCCCCATCCATCGCGCGCTGCTTTCGGTGGCGGAGAACACGGGCAAGCCGCGCCTGCGCCGCGTGGTGCAGGCGGTGGTGAACGACCTGATGGCGGGCAAATCGCTGGCGCAGGCGATGAGCAAGCACCCGCACGTCTTTGACGAGCTGCAGCTCGCGCTGATTCAGGCGGGCGAAGAGGGCGGGCTGCTGGAGAACATGCTGGAACGCCTTGCGGACTATCTGGAGCGCGACTACAAGCTGCGCCTGAAAATCCGCGCGGGCACGTTCTACCCCAAAGTGCTGCTGCTGGCGGGCATCTTCATCCCCAAAATCCCTGTGCTGGTGGTCGGCGGGGGGCTAATACCATACCTGCGCGAGACGGTCGGCTGGGCGGGACCAATCCTGCTGGCGGTTCTTGCCGTCGTAGCGGTGGTGCGCATCCTGTTGCAGGTAGCGCCGTTGCGGGAGGCTTATGACTCCCTGAAGCTGATGGTGCCGGGCATCGGTGGGCTGGTGCGGCAGATGGCGATGGCGCGTTTCAGCCGCGCGATGGCTGCGCTCTACGCCGCAGGTGTCTCCCTGCCCCGAGCGATTGCCGTCGCCGCGCTTGCCGCCGACAACTATTACCTGACCAAACGCCTGCGCGGCGCGATCCGAGAGGTAGAGCATGGGCAGTCGATATCGGAAGCCTTCCGTCGCACGGGGGTGATGCCGCGGCTGGTGCTGGACATGCTGTGGACGGGCGAAAGCACCGGCAATGTCGATTCGATGATGGACAAAGTTGCCGAATATTATGAACAGGAGACCGACGTCAAAAGCGGGCAGGCGGTCGTCGTGCTGAGTGTGGGCGTGTATCTATTGATTGCGCTGTGGATTGCCAGTATGATTATCGGCTTCTGGCAGGGATACGCTGGCGGAGGAGGAGCGCTTTTAGGAGAGTAACACATGCTGCGGATGCCGGAGCGAGACTACTACGAGGTGCTGGGGGTGCCTCCCAACGCCACTGACGAACAGATTCGTCGGCGGTTCCGCGAGCTCGCCCGCAAATACCATCCGGACGTGAACCGCTCTCCCGACGCCGAGCGGCTGTTCAAGGAGATTACCGAGGCATACCGCGTGCTGACCAGCCCGTCACTGCGAGCGGATTACGACCTGATGCGCCATCGGGCACAGCAGGCGCGAACGGGCAGCGGTAGAACCACCAGCAGCACGCCCCCGCCACGCTCGCGCCCTGCTTCTTCGCAACAACACACCCAGCAACGCCGAACGACCACTGATTTCTCGTTTACCTACACGTCTGCTCGCAGCGCGGAACTGGAAGTGCAGCAGCTGCTGCAGAACGCCATGCTGGCATATGCACGCGGTAGCCTGCACGAGGCGGCTTCTCTGGCGAAGCGGGTATTGCGCCTGAACCGCCACAACGCACAGGCATACGAGATCCTGGGCGACGTGTACAGGCAAGAGCGACGCATCGAGGAAGCCATCGCCATGTTCACCTGTGCCCTGCAGTGCAACCCCCGTCTGGAGAGCGCACAGTCCAAGCTGGATGCCCTGCTGCGCCAGCGTTACTTCGCCGGCACGCCGCCGTCTTACACCTCTCCCCCTGCCATTTTATGGGCGCGCTACGGTACCATACTCGGATGGGCAGCGGTGGTGATGCTGGTGCTGGCGCCGTGGTACCTCGCGCTGGAGGTGGATGGCACGTTTCAGGGCATCGGTTTTATCAGCCGATGGAGTATGGCGCTGGTACTGTTGATGCTCACGGCAGGCATGATGTCGGGCGCGTTGATCTCGCTGAGCGGAGCGGTGGAGCCGATCGCGCAGGTGGTCTGGTGGCCTCATCGCCAGGGAGTACCGCAGGCGCGTCTGGCGGTAGCCGGGCTACTGGGGGTGCTGGGGCTATTTGCTTTCTATGCGGCGGCGTTTCTGTACCTGCTGATAGCCTCTACCCGGAACGCTTTCCACCGTACACTCAACCGGGCGGTCGGGGTGGTTGTAGGGTTGACACTGGGCTTTCTGCTCAGCTATGCGCCCGGACGCGAACAGGTAGCCCTGTTTGCGCCCAACCTGCTGTGGCTTGGGGTGCTGTGTGGCTGGGCGTTTGGAGACTCCATCCGTGTGCAGCGGGAGAGACGGTAGCTCCTAAGGGATGACCTTTAGCGCCTGCCCGTCATAGTCGAAAAGGAGCGCAGCGATGCGGTTTTGCCTACTGCCACGCGCGGAAACGGGGAAAACCCTCACGCCCGAAGAGTCCGGAAGTTTGTCACACGACAGCCGCAGGAATATTTTCCAAAATAATTGCATTAACCCGCGAAAACACGTGTTTTTGCAACGGGGATGTGATACAATATGGCGAAGCTAAATGTTAGCGTGATAGAAGTAGCCGTGACGCATCAGGGTTAACCACGCTGTTCCGACCGGTGCCGGGTAAGAGCAGCAGGCCATCCCTGAAAACAAGGAGGAATCTCGATGAGGCTCAAATCTTTCAGGCTTCTGCCTGCGGGATGGGCGATGGCGATGCTGCTCCTCACCGTTCAGGCACCGCTTTCGCACTCACAGCAGGCGAAGCAGTCCCCTCCCCCTTCGGGAGGCTTTCCCTTCATGCCGGGTAGCCCGCTGGATATGCTGCTGGCTATCCCCGGTCTGGATCCCCCCTTGCAGTATCAAACCTCTGTGGCGCACACCCGCCCCGAAAAAGCCAACGCCAACCGACCTGTCGGTCCTGCGTATGTGCGGGAAGGACTGGGGCTGGGCAACGAGGGTGTGGTGCAAGCCGGTCGCTTCCCTCTGCCTTTCGGCACCAAAGGCGAGAGGGTCGCGCTGGCGTTTTTGAGCGGAGAGTACGTGCCCCCCGAGGGCGAGAAGCTGCAGCCCGCGCTGGCGCAGCTGGCGCAGTCTACAGCGCTCTCGGCGCAGGGCATGGATGCGAAACGCGCGGTGTACGCCTTCATTCTGCTCAACGACAGGCTGGATGAGGGCATGCAGGCGTGGCTGCAGGAGCGCGGGGTGGAGCTGTTCGGCTTCTACCCGCACAACGCCTACCAGGCGCGCATTCCGGTAGACGCGCTGAACGCCGTGTCGGCGCATCCGCAGGTGCGCTGGGTCGGTCAGCCCTACCCCCTCCAGAAGCTGGACCCCGAACTGCTTCTATTTATGGGCGGGCAGACCAGCGAGCGCATCGGGCTGTATGTCAACCTCTTCGCGCCCGATGAGGGCGCACGCGGGGCGGTGTCCGCGCTGGTGGCGGAGACAGGCACCTACGACCCCTCGTTGGCGGTGATGTATGTGGAGGCGGACGCTGCTTCCATCAACCGCCTGCTGGACATAAACGCGGTGCTGTTTGTGGAGCCGGTGCGTCCCGCATACGCCATGCACACCGAGTCACAGGCGTCCATCAGCGCGGACCTGCTGTGGTATTACCAGCACGACGGACGTCCCGAGGGCGGACGCCCCATCAAGGCGGGGGTAATGGACACGGGGCTCAGCTTCCACTGGGACCTCAACAACATCTGGGGAGGCACCGCCGGCTATAACCGCACCACTGAGACCAACTGGTGGGACGACGTGCACGGTCACGGCACGCACGTGACGGGCACTTTTATGGGCGAAGGCGGCATTCAGGCACGCTATCGCGGTACGGCGCAGGGGCTGCAGGATACCAACGTGGATGGCTATGACCTCCTCATCAGCAAGGTGTTCCGTCGCGCAGCGGACGGGCGCGGTGTCGCGGAAGGCAACTCGGTGTACGAGGGTTTGCTGGATATGCAGGGACGTGAAGCACGCTACAGCCGCCAGGTGTTCAACTACAGCGGTGGTTCCAGCGGCACGAACCTCGCCGGTACGGATGCGCAGTCCCGCAAGGTGGATGAGATTTTCCAGCAAAACATCGTGCCGGTGATTGCCGCGGGAAACGACGGTCCTGGTGCGAACACCATCAGCGCCCCCGGCGTGGCGAAGGGCGCGTTCACCGTCGGCGCGATTTACGACGACGACCCGAACTATGTAGACCGCGTGACGGACTACTCGTCGAGAGGCGCAACGGGTGACGGTCGTGTAAAGCCCGACGTGGTGGCGCCCGGCTCGTGGATCGATTCTCTGAGCAACACGAACAATTCTGGTTACAGGTACGGCTGGAGCGGCACCTCGATGGCTACTCCGCATGTCGCCGGGTTGGTGGCGGGCATGATCGGGCATTACAACTTCCCCGCGTGGGCGACCAAAGCGGTCATCCTCGCCAACACGATTGACCTCGGCGTCAGCTCCGCCGCTCAGGGACGGGGCAAGGTCGACGCCATGCTCTCGCATTACAACGTGGACGGCTGGTGGCACGTGTGGTGGTGGAACAACGGCGGTACTGGCGACCTTCGCACGGTGGACTTCAACCTGCCGCAGACCGCCACCTTGCTGCGCGTGGTGCTGGTCTATCCCGACGCTCCCGCCCCATCGGGTGGTAGTGTCGCCCTCAAGAACGACCTCGACATCTATCTGGATAGAGCCCCCTTCTCCAGCGGCGCCACCGGGGAGTGGTCTTCCCTCTCCTCGCGGGATAACGTAGAGGTCATCACCATCACCAATGCGGGTGCGGGTGACTACCGTATCAAGGTGTACACCTACGCGCAACGCGAAGGTTCTTCGCAGTCGTGGTCGGTGGCGGTGCGCGCGGTGTATGGAGCGGTCAACCCGAATATCACGCAGGTCTTTCAAACCCCTGTGGCGGTGAAGCCGAATGTAGATTTCGACGTCATCGGCTGGGCGCGCGCCGACTCCTTCGTGGCGTCGGGTGTGTTCGGGGACATCTCCCTGCTCAGCTCGGGCATCAGCCGCAACAGCATGACCTACGTGCGGTACGCCCCCAACGGCGCAGAGGAGAGTTTCAATCTCGGCAATCTCTCCGGTATGAATCAGGGCAACATCCCTGCCGGCTACTGGCGACGCCTCGTGTGGAACCTTCGCGGTACCAGCGAAGGCAGCAAGAGCGTCCGCTACCGCGTGCGCTCCATCAACGGCGCCGACGGGAGTGTCACCAACACCATCATCGTGGACGGTACGAGCCCGACCAACTGGCAGGACTTCTGGCCCGACTGGGCGAACACCTCCGCGCCTTCCTGCTGGATCAAGGTGCGGGACGAGCTTTCCGGACTGAACACCAGTGCGCTGTACTACTGGTACTGGACGGCTGGCACGGGGACACAGGGACCGTTCGCATGTAGTACCGTCGCTTCGAACGGCAGCACCGCGCTGGAGTGGATCTACGCCGCGAGCGTGCCCTTCAATCAGGAGGGCGGTAGCGGCGAGAACCAGGTCTACTTCCGCGCCTACGACCGTGCAGGCAACTACAGCGACAGCGGCTGGCAGGTCGTTAAGATCGACACCACTATCCCGCAGGACTGGCAGAACTTCTCCGTGACCGACGTGGGCAGCACCGGGCTCACGCCGACCTGCATCGTGCAGGTGCGGGATATCCTGTCGGGGTTAAGTATCTCCAGTGGGGGCTGGTATCGCTATTCTACGGATGGAGGATCGACGTGGAGCGGGTGGCAGTTGGGCACGATCACGGGTTCGGATGGCACCAACGCCTTCCAGACCATTAGCGCGCCGAACGTGCCCTTCAACCAGCAGAGCGCGTCTGTCAACCGTATCCAGTTCGCGGCTCGCGACGTGGCGGGCAACTGGTCATACAGTCCCAGTTACACCGTGGCGACCAGATACACCACTTCGCTGACAGTAGACAATGCGTCCGGCACCATCGGTCACTCGGTGGTACTGCGAGCCACGCTCCGGCGCGTTTCGGATAATGCGGTGCTGGCAAGCAAAACCGTACAGTTCAACGTGGATGGCAGCAACGCCGGCAGCGCGAACACCAACAGCTCAGGGGTCGCCTCCCGCGCGTGGACGGTGACGGCAGGCGTGCTGGGCAACGTGCCGATGAGCGCGTCATTCGGTGGCGACGCCGATTACCACGGCAGCTCCGGCAGTGCCACCTTCCGCCGATATGCCGATACCACCGTCTCGGTAGCCGATGCGTCGGGCACGCGAGGCTCCTCCGTGACGCTGAGCGCAACCCTGCGCCGAGCACACGACGGCGCGTTGATTGTGGGACGCACCCTGCAGTTCAAGGTGGACGGCTCGGCGGTAGGCAACGCCACCACCAACTCCAGCGGCGTCGCCAGCATCGGCTATACCATCCCCGCAGGCGCAGCACTTGGCGCGCACACCATCGAGGTCGTCTTCGCCGGGGATGACCCGCTCAACCCCAGCAGTAGCACCGGCACGCTCACCGTGGCGGCAAGCACTCGCAAGGTCAGCGGTACGGTGGACCTGCAGGACTTCAGCGGAGACCCCAGTACTGTCTCGGTCACCATTGAAATCCGCAACCCGGGTGACACCAGCCCGTTGGAGACACACGTCGTCACCCTGAACGGCAGCAGCCAGTACTCTTTCAATACCACGCGCAACGGCACGTTCGACGTGGCGGCGAAGGCGTCGCACTGGCTGCGACACACCCGCCCGAGGGTCGCCATCACCGGCGATGTCACCGTGGACTTCAGCGTGGTCAACGGCGACGTGGATGGCGATAACGAGGTGACGCTATTCGACTTCGGTGAGCTGGTGGCAGCCTTCGGCAGCCTGCCGGGCGACAGCAACTGGAACCCCAGCGCCGATTTGGACGGAGATGACGAGGTGACGCTATTCGACTTCGGCATCCTCGTGCGCAACTTCGGCGCGATTGGGGACGACTGAGAAGCAACAGGGATGCCCTGCACAGGGCATCCCTCAACACCACGAAAGGAGAAACCAACGATGAAAGTTCGCCTTTTGCCCGTGCTGGCGATGCTTACCATGACCGTAAGCGCGTGGGCACAAACCAACTGGAGTTTCAAGTGGAACCAGCCGTATACGTGGAAGCTCGCTTCCCACGAGTCGCGCGTGTTCAGCTGCGAGCAGCCCCGCCCCCTCGAGAAAGTGGCGATGGATGACTGGGTTTGCACCAAAACCGGCCCCATCGTGCGGGTGAGCTGGTGGGGCGTGTTGCTCAATGCGGCTCAGTACAGCAAACGATGGAGCTACTACATCGCCATCTACCGTAACATTCCCGGCACCTGTCAGCCGGCGCCAGAACCGATTTACCGCACTTGCATCCGCCCCGACGTGATCCGCTACACCGGCAGATGGGACTGCACGCAGAAGCGGGTGTTCTACTTCTCCGCCCGCCTGCCGACGCCCTTCATGCAGCGTGCTGAGGAACACTACTGGGTCCAGATCTCGGAGTCAGACAAGGAGAGCGCGCGCCCCGAACAGGAGGACTTCCGCTGGTCGGCGCATCGGGAAGTAAAGCTGTGCCCTGCAGGGCAGTTTCCCCCGTGGACGCAGCCGCTCATCGACGCCTGCGACGGTGGGAGAGACGACCTGGCGTTTCGGCTCTATTCACGCAGTATCACGGGACATGTCAACAGCGATGCCTATGTCGGCAAACGTTATGCCACACTGGAAATCCGTACCCCTGACGGAGAAATCGCCGATGTGCAGCACGTGGAACTGGACGAGGACGGCGATTTCGAGGCCGACCCTGACGTGCCGGACGGCAGCTATGACCTGGTGCTCTTCTTCGGTAGCGCGTTGCCTGCGGTGCAAAAGGACGTGGAGATGGGAGACGGCAGCGTTCGGGAGCTGAGCTTCTTCGACATCTTCTTCGGCGACCTGGACGGTGACGGAGAAGTGAGCCTGTTCGACTTCGGTATTCTGGTCAGGAACTTTGGACGGATGGTGGAGGAGTAAAACCCTCGGCTTCAATCTGGCAGGGACGGGTAAGTTGCTTACCCGTCCCCGTGCCGCACCCCCTGCAACCACGCTCTGTCCCGCAGGAACGCCCTCTCTCGCTGGCGAATTTTTTGGAAGGCACCGCGTTACCCGGTGAAAACCACGATCGAGTTGTAAACAGCCGTAATGTGTCATTCCTGGTGCATCCTTTGTTATTCTGGGCGAATTAAGGACTCTCGGAAAGCATCGATGGGCAGAAACGAGATGCTTCGCTGACGCTCAGCATGACAGCATAATGGCAGCATCATTGTCTTTCTGAGCGAAGCGAAGAATCTCAGAGATGCTTCACACTGTTCAGCATGACACGCGGAAGTAGCCGCAGGCCTTAGCCTGCTTTTCAGCATCACACGAAAGCCAACGTAGGGGGTACAGCGAAAATGAAATATATCAAACACACCCTGCCTGCGATAGCCATTGCGCTAGCTGCGGTGGTGGTCGTCTCTTGCGGTAGACAGTCCACTACTGCCACCAAAGAGCTGGAGGTCGCCTGCTTCAAGGGTGGATATGGCATTGACTTCTTCGAGCAGGCGGCGCGCGAATACGAACAGCAACATCCGGGCGTCAAAATCAAGGTATGGGGTAACCCGCGTGTGTGGGAACAGTTGCGCCCACGCTTCATTGCGGGCAACCCCCCCGACCTAACCTACCCCGGCTGGGGTATGGACCACTGGGCACTGGTGTACGAGGGGCAGGTTATCCCGCTGGATGAATATCTGGACAGCCCGCCCTACGGTAAAACCGAAGGCAAATGGCGCGATACCTTCGAGCCTGCCCTGCTGGAGCTGTGCCAGTATCAGGGCAAGACCTACATGCTACCCTACTTCTTCAGTATGCTCGGCTGGTGGTACAACAAGGACATGTTTGAGAAAAACGGCTGGAAACCACCACGCACATGGAGCGAACTGCTGGACCTCTGCGAGAAGATTAAAGCCAAGGGCATCGCGCCCATCACCTATCAGGGCATCTACCCCGCCTACGCAGTCAGCGGGTTCCTCATCCCGTGGGTCATCAGCGCGGGGGGCATTGAAGCCTTTGATGACGCGCAAAATCTCGTGCCGGGTGCGTGGAAGTCGCCGGCGTTCCTGAAAGCGGCACAGATGATGGACGAGCTGCGCCGCCGTGGGTATTTCCAGGAAGGTGCAAACGGCATGGACCACACCGGGGCGCAGATGGAGTTCATTTCAGGACGCGCCGCGATGATACCCTGCGGCACTTGGCTGCACTCGGAAATGCGCAACGTGTTGCCACCGAACTTCCGCATGGGGTTCTTCCTGCCACCGGTGCTGGACGACGGCAAGGGCGACCCGACCGCCGTCGGTATCGGCATCGAGCCGTGGATGGTTCCCACCAAGGGCAAAAACCGCGAACTCGCCATTGACTTCTACAAATATATGACCTCGCTGGAGAAGGCGAAGCAGTTCGTGGAGCAGAAGGGCACGCTGATGTCCATCCGCGGTAGCGACCAGGCAAACTTCCCCGAGCATCTGAAAGAACCCGTCGAGGTGTTCCGCAGGGCGAAAACCGTCTGGTCGGTGGAGTACCGTCAGTGGTACCCCAAGCTGGGCAAGGCGGTAGAAGACGCCACCGCTGCGCTGCTGTCGGGCAACATCACGCCCGAGCAGTTTGTCGAGCGACTGGAAGCGGCGGCGGAGGCGGCACGGCAGGACAAGAACCTTCCCAAGCACACCTACAAACGCGGACAGGGGCGATGAGCGGACGTTCCCGCGGGATATTCATCGCCGGGTTTCTGCTACCGGCAACGGTGCTGTATGCGCTGTTCGTGGTGGCGCCGGTGCTGCAGGCGTTCGCCTTCTCGATGTATCGCTGGCGGGGAATTTCGGAAAGCCGTACCTTCATCGGACTGGAGAACTTCCGCCAGATCTTCGCGGACCCCATTGTGTGGCTGGCGCTGCGACACAATCTGCTGCTGTTTGTGGGCACAAGCATCGTCATCCTGGCACTTGCGCTCGCGCTGGCGCACGCCGTCGGGCACGACTCGGGCACGGCGCGTTTCCTGCGGGCGGTGTACCTGTTTCCACAGGTCATCTCGCTGGTCGTGGTGGCTGTGCTGTGGCTGTTTATCCTCAACCCTTCCTTCGGCATCCTGAACGGCGCGCTGAAGGCGGTCGGTCTGGAAGCGTGGGCGATTGCGTGGCTGGGCGACAAACGCACTGCGCTGGCGGCGGTGGGCGTGGCGCACGTGTGGCACGCGCTGGGGTTTTATATCATGCTGTTCAGTGCAGCCCTGCGCACCATCCCGCACGAGGTGATGGAGGCAGCGACGCTGGATGGGGCGGCGGGTCTTGTGCGGTTGCGTCACGTGACCCTGCCCCTGCTGTGGGCGGTGCTGCGGATTGCTTTGGTCTACATGGCAATCGGCACGATGAATATCTTCGCGCTCGTGTTCCTGATGACACAGGGCGGTCCCGACCGCGCCACCGAGGTGATGCTGACTTACCTGTATGAGCAGGCGTTCAAACACAGCGACTTTGGCTATGCCACCGCGCTGGCGATAGTGAACTTCATGGTGGTGATGGCGCTGAGCGGGGCGATTCTGGCACTGCTTCGCCATAACCCGCAGGAGGGCAGGGCGTGATGCGGCGCGTGCTGATTGGTGGCGGGTTGTGGATATTCGCCCTGTCGGTGGTCGTGCCCCTGCTGTGGGTGCTGATGACCGCCTTTAAGACGGGACCCGAAATCTTCACCTCGCCGTGGGGCTTGCCTCGGTCGCCGCAATGGCAGAACTTTGTGCGGGCATGGCAGGAGGCGGGCATCGCCCGTTACTTCATGAACAGCCTCATCGTTACCCTCAGCACGCTGGCAATCCTGTTGCCCATCGGCGCGATGGCGGCGTATATCTTCGCCCGCTATCCGTTTCGCGGCGCGAACTGGCTGTTTGGGGCGTTCCTGGGCGGAATGATGTTCCCGCTTTTCCTCACTATAGTGCCGCTGTTCTTGCTGCTGGCGCGGCTGGGTTTGCTGGATACCCTGCACGGCTTGACGCTGGTTTATGTGGCGTACTCCCTGCCGTTTACGGTGTTCGTACTGACGGGCTTTTTCCAGACCCTGCCCCAGGAGCTGCTGGAAGCGGCGCTGATTGACGGCTGCGGCCCCGCGCGGGCGTTCTGGAAGGTGATGCTGCCGCTGGCGAAGCCGGGAATCATCGTGGTGGGAGTGTTCAACGCGATTGGCTTGTGGAACGAATATCCCCTCGCGCTGGTCATCATGAGCAGCGACGAGAGGCGCACCCTGCCACTTGGTATCGCCAACCTGCTGATGGTGGAACAGTACCAGAGCGACTGGGGCGCGCTGTTTGCAGGGCTGGTGATTGTGATGCTGCCCGTGCTGTTCGTGTACTGGCTGTTCCGCGACCGGATCCACGAGACGATGGTCGCTGGGGCGTTGAAGGGGTAGAGAAGCGCAATGAGGGGGTAAGGGTTGTAGAGTATGGCTGGGAAATGGACTGTCCAACCACGGGGCTTTGTAGATGTCGTCAAGACGGTAAGGCAGGGGAATACGCAGTGAACTGCGAATCCCCAGGATAAACGCCGACGAGTTGACCGTTTGGGTGGCGGGGCACAGCTGCGTCGCAACCAACCTGTAGGTATGGCATCCAATATCCCTGTTGCAGCGCCGGAACTTTCTTTCTATCTCAGCGAGGGATTGTGACGGGACTATGCAGTTGGCTACAGCGGTATACGTTTGTCATCCATGTGCGAAAGGGGGTAAGTCGCCGTGCCGGTGAGCAGGCTTTTTCGTTTCATTCTCTGGAATGACATGCACGTTCGCGCAGCGCAGGTACCTGACAGGTCCGAAGGCTACCCTTTAGCCAACGAGAAGGCGCTTTGGGCGTTGGAATGCGCGAACGGTCAACATGGTTGCGAACCGCCGGATTTTATCCTCTCGTTAGGCGACATCGTTGACGGCGAAATTCCGGACTATCGCGACGATTTCCGCACGTTGAAAAACCTTCTGCTGAGCCGCCTGAAGGTGCCTTTCTTGCCGTGCGTCGGTAATCACGAAAACGGTCAGGGCGAGGGCATCCCCGAACGATACGTTGCCTACGACTGGTGTTTTGGCGAGGGATGGCGTAATTATGTGTTTACGTGCAAGGGAATTGGTTTCATTGTCGTGGATACCAGTGGTGCTCACCGACTCGGCGACGCAGTAACGGAAGCCAGAAATGCGTTCCTGGAGCGGGCTTTCCGTTTTCTGCAAGGTCGTCCCGTTATACTGGCAACTCATGTTCCACTGGTACCGATGCGGGACGAAGAGGTTTTGAAAGCCAGTTTCGGTTTTGACAGCTGGAAGGTTCGAGATGAGCGCACTTGCAAAGTCGTCCACGCACACGCCCATCAAGTCATTGCTGTCTTCAGCGGTCATCTCCATCTCACGGCGGCGAAATGGGTCAACGGAATCGCACATATCGTCCCGGCGGGAACGGCGGGCTACCCGGCAGATTTCGCGTCGGTGGACGTTTACCCGGAAAAGATAACGGTTCGGATGCATCGCGCGCCCCAACCGCTTTTGGACAGGAAGGGGAACATCCACGGCACCCCAAGACACAAACAAGATTACACCGATGCCGACCACCCCACGCATGAACGTTACCTTTGGGGCAACCCCGAGGAGCGGGAAATCACCATCCAGCTGCAAAATGCGAAAAGACCCGCTAGCCGACGAGAAAGGCTACGTGTTTACCACGAGGTTGGAGCTGGCACATGGAAAGAGGTTGCCTATTAGAGGCAACCGAGGCGTTACCCAATGGCTCGGCGGGAGTCTACCCCTCCAGCGGGTTCCATTACCCTGCTCTTCAAATGTATCAACAGCGCAGCGATATCGGATGGGCGGACGCCCGGGATGCGCGATGCCTGCCCCACACTGCGGGGGCGCACCCGCGAGAGCTTCTCCCTTCCCTCATGCGACAGACCGCGCACCATGCCGTAGTCCATATCTTCGGGGATAAGCAACCCCTCGAGCCGCTGGTGTTCCGCGACCTGCTGTTGCTGCCGTCGCAGGAAGCCCTCGTACTTCGCCGCCAGCTCGATCTGCTCCGCCACCTCGCGCGAGGCAGGCTCGTCCACAGGCGCCAGTTGCAGCAAGGTCTCGTAGGTGACCTCCGGACGGCGCAGCAGGTCATACAGGCTGGTGGGTCCGTCCACCGGCGCGAGACCGTGTTCCTGCAACAGCGGGTTGTGCCTGCCCGTGATGACGGTTTGCTGCAACCGGCGCGTTTCGCGTTCGATGGCATCCCGCTTGGCGGTAAATCGACTCCATCGCTCATCATCCACCAGTCCCACCTGCCTGCCAATGGGTGTCAGGCGCAGGTCGGCGTTGTCGTGGCGCAGGGCGAGGCGAAACTCTGCGCGGGCAGTCAGCATCCGGTAGGGGTCCTGCACCCCCTTGGTGATGAGGTCATCGATCAGCACGCCGATGTAGCCCGTGTGGCGTTCCAGCACCATCGGCTCGCGCCCCTGCACGAACAGCGCGGCGTTGATGCCCGCCACCAGCCCCTGTGCTGCGGCTTCCTCGTAGCCGGATGTGCCGTTGATTTGCCCCGCGAGGAAAAGCCCTTGCACCTCGTGTGTCATCAGCGTGGGCTTCAGCTGGTCGGGGTACACCATGTCGTACTCCACTGCGTAGCCCGGGCGGATCATCACCACCTCTTCCAGACCGGGCAGGGTGCGCAGGAAAGCCAGCTGCACCTCCTCGGGCAGGCTGGTGCTCATGCCCTGCACATACAGTTCGTTCGTCTCCCAGCCCTCCTGCTCGAGAAACACCGGGTGCGACTCCTTATCGGGGAACCGCACGATTTTGTCCTCAATGGAGGGGCAGTAACGTGGACCCACGCCGGTAATCCTGCCGCCGTATAGCGCGGAGCGGTGCAGATTCTCGCGGATGATGCGATGGGTCTCTTCGGTGGTGCGCGTTTGCCAGCAGGGCAGCAGTTCGCGCGGCGGGTCCAATCGTTCATGTACGAACGAGAAGGGCGGCGCGTTGGGGTCGGATGGCACCACCTGCACACGCGAGAAATCCACGCTCTCTTTAGCGACACGGGCAGTGGTGCCGGTTTTGAATCGCCCCAGCCGAAAGCCCAGCTGGCGAAGCGATTCGGACAGCCCGACGGAAGGCGGCTCGCCCGCCCGTCCCGCACGGATTTGCTTCTCGCCGATATGTATCAAGCCGTTCAGAAACGTACCCGAGGTGATTATCACCGCCTTCGCCCGCAGCTCCCGCCCGTCTTTCAGGCGGATACCTTCCACCTTGCCCGCGTGTGCAACAACCTCTATCGCCTCGCCCTGTATCAGGTCGATGTTCGGCTGCGACTCCAGCACGGCGCGCATGTAGCGCGGGTAGAGCTGTTTGTCGGCGTGGGCGCGAAGGGTCTGGATAGCCGGTCCCTTGCCTGTGCCCACGAAGCGGATGTGGGTCAGGTTCAGGTCAGTGGCAATGCCCATCTGCCCGCCGAGGGCGTCGATCTCGCGCACCAGATGTCCTTTGGCGGGTCCTCCGACGGAGCAGTTGCAGGGCATGTGCGCTACCCGTGTGGGGTCGAGCGTGATGACAGCGATGTGACAGCCCATTCGCGCCGCTGCCAGCGCCGCCTCGCACCCTGCGTGTCCTGCACCCACCACAATGATGTCGAACCTGTTCTGGTTCATCTCCCGCGCTGCTTGCAGAATATCGCAGGCGTATTATACCCGATTCTGGCGCGCAGGACGCAGGAATATCCCGGCAGGCGAATCGTGGCGATAGATACCTGTAGAAGTTACGCAGTTCAAAGGCTGCACGAAAGTTTGTAACCTGAAGAGACAACTTCTGTCATTCTGAGCGAAGCGAAGAATCTCTTTTGTGGCTCTGAGATGCCTCGCTTGCTCTCAGCATGACAGTAAATCGTCTCCGCAGTCGTTGAAAAATGCATGGCTGGTCAGGTGCCTATTGCAACTGCGTAAGTCCTAACCTGTTAAAAATACGGGAATCCTTTCTGATTTTGCCCGACATATTGACAGGTGCTGCTGGACGTGCTACACTGGCTCTGGCGCAATAGCGGTGTCATGTTTTCACACGCTTTGCTCCAATCTCGGTTTGCGAAAGGAGGTTCCATACCATGCGAAAGTGGCACGCGCTTCTGGTTGCGGCATTCACGCTGTGTGCGATGCCGACCTTCGCCCAGCTCCTCACCGACTTTGAGGGCTACCAGCTGGGTGCTAATGGACAGGTGATGTTCCGCTTACCGAACTTCTCAGGTTCTACAGCAGGCTTTCTGGAGTCATCACCGAATCTGGCAGCCATCAGTGATGAGAAGGCGTTGTCCGGCACGCAGTCGCTGAAGGTCTCGTTCCAGTTCAAAGCGGCGCAGACCAACCCCTGGGTGCGTCTGACCACGTTCAATGCGGCAAACCTACCGAACCCCATCATTTCGGTGACCCTTCCGTTCAGCTTGTGGGTATACGTGCCTGCGGAAACACCGGATTTTCGCTTGACGCTGGGATTGCGGGAGACCAACCCTACGGGACCCATTGGTGGAAACGGCGGCACCTCCGGCCCTATTGAGTTCGTCGGCGCACCATCCAAATCGGGCAACGCACCTGCAGGCAAACTGATTACCACCAAGGGGCAGTGGGTCAACGTGGTATTCGACATCCCGAACGAGCCTGTGGTGGCCTTCACTGGCAACGGCATTCTGCAGTCGACCACTGGCAAAGCGGTGCTGGAGTGCCTTGCCATCACCCCGGCAGACAGCAGCGTCGTAGGGCCCTATACTTTCTATCTGGATAACCTGGCGGTCGTGCCCGAGCCGTCCACCGTCGGCGTGCTGGGGTTAGGGCTGGCGGGTCTGCTGTTGCGAAGACGCCGTTCCGCGTAACCCTGCGTGTCTATCACGAGCCGCTCGCGGACTGCGGGCGGCTTTGTTGTTCGATACAGGTAAAGGCACCTTCCATGGATAATAGTTCATTATGGAAGGGAGGCGAACAGCATGTTTGCGCTAATCGGCGGTACCGGGATGAGCGATTTGCCGGGCTTCACGGTAGAGCGCAAGCGTGTGTTGTGTACCCGCTACGGCGAGGCAACGGTACTGGAAGGGCATTTGAACGGCACTCCGCTGGTTTTCCTCCCGCGACACGGCGAAGGGCACACCCTGCCCCCGCATCGCATCAACTACCGTGCGAACATGCTGGCGTTACAGCAATGCGGTGTGACGCGCATTATCGCCACTGCGGCGGTTGGCTCGCTCAACCATTCCATGAAGCCGGGCGACTTTGTGCTGATTAGCGACTTCATCGACTTCACCCGTGAGCGACCACTCACCATCTTCGACCGACCGGGCGAGGTCGTGCATACCGATTTCACTCAGGCTTACTGTCCCGAAATCCGGCATGTTCTGGAGCGCACCGCCGAGCCGCTGGATGTGCCTGTGTACTTCGGGGGCACCTATCTGTGCGCCGACGGACCGCGCTACGAGACCCCTGCGGAAATCCGGATGTTCGCCTACTGGGGTGCAGACGTGGTAGGCATGACCGGCGTACCGGAGGTGGTGTTTGCCCACGAACTCAGGATGTGCTACGCGGCGGTTGCCATTGTCACCAACTGGGCGGCTGGCATCAGTCCCTCGCGCCTCTCGCACGAAGAGGTGGTGGCAATTATGGCGGAAAGACGCCCCCTGTTGCTGGAGTGGCTCGGTCGTGCGTTTCAGGCGATACCAGAGACAGCCTGTGCATCCTGCGGCAGGTGATCAGGATATCATGTGGCGGGGAGGAATACCGATGGCAGCGATGAGCTGTGTCACTATCGTCGGGGGAGGATTCGCAGGCTCGGAAGCGGCATGGGCGGCGGCGAACGCCGGAGTGCCGGTGCGCCTGTATGAGATGCGACCGGTGCGCCAGACACCTGTTCACCAGACGCCGTACCTCGCCGAACCGGTTTGCTCGAACTCGTTCAAATCGAACCTGCTCACCACTGCTTCTGGACTGCTGAAGTGGGAGATGCGGCAGCTGGATTCCCTGGTGCTGCAGTGCGCGGAGGAGGTCGCCGTGCCTGCCGGAGAGGCACTGGCGGTAGACCGCCATCTGTTCGCACAGGTGGTGACCCAGAGGCTGGAGGCGCATCCGTTGATTGAGATTGTCCGCGAAGAGGTTACCGACATCCCTGCCGAGCGCCCGCTTATCATCGCGACCGGACCGCTCACTTCTGACGCACTGGCGCAGGCGATTGCCCGCTTGACCGGCAGCCAGCGTTTGTATTTTTACGACGCGGTCGCGCCCATCGTGGACGCGCTGACGCTGAACATGGAGCGTATCTTCACGGCGTCGCGCTACGGCAAAGGGGATGCCGCCTACCTGAACTGCCCTATGACGCGCGAGGAGTACGAAGCCTTCGTGGACGCTCTGCTGGCAGCGGAGACCGTTGAGCCTCACGACTTCGAAGAGCCGCGCTACTTCGAGGGGTGTTTACCCATCGAAGAAATCGCCCAACGAGGCAGGGATGCCCTGCGATTCAGCCGCTTCAAGCCAGTGGGGTTGCGTGACCCACGCACCGGCAAGCGTCCGTACGCGGTGTTGCAGCTGCGCCAGGAGAACCTGCAGGGCACGCTGTACGGTCTGGTGGGCTGCCAGACGCGCATGAAGTGGGGCGAGCAGAGGCGCGTGTTCCGCCTGATACCGGGGCTGGAGAACGCCGAGTTCGTGCGCTATGGGGTGATGCACCGCAATACCTACATCCATTCTCCCACCCTGTTGGAGCCGACGCTGCAGCTGCGTTCGGAGCCATGCATCTTCTTCGCGGGGCAGATTACGGGCGTGGAGGGCTATATCGAGAGCGCAATGTGCGGCATCGTCGCGGGAATGAACGCGGCAAGGCTGGTGAAGGGGCTACCCCCAGTGACCTTGCCTGCGGACACGATGATGGGCGCGCTGCTGGAGTACATCAGCCGCTACCCGGGTAAGGACTTCCAGCCGATGAACGCGAACTTCGGCTTGTTACCGGAGCCGCAGCCTCCCGTGCGTGACCGCCAGCAGCGAATCGCCGCGAAGGTGGAACGGGCACAGGAGGCACTGCGGTGGTTTCTGACGCAATATGAACACGCCAGATGAGCGCTACGAGTGGATAGACGCCTTCATCACCGACCTGCGGCATCGCCGCCGCGCGTCGGAGAACACCGTGCGCAGCTACATGCGCGACCTCGTGCAGTTCGCTGAGTTTTTGGAGCGGAATTACCCCGAGGTGGGCTGGGAAGCGGTGCAACCGGGCATCGTTCGCGCGTTCCTGGCGGAGCTGCACCGGCTGGCGTTGTCGCCGCGCAGTGTCGAGCGCAAAATCGCGGCGCTGCGGGCGTTTTTCAAATACCTGCGGCATCGCGGATTCACATCGAGTAACCCCGCACAGGCGGTAACCGCCCCCCGACACGACCAGCAATTGCCCAAAGTGCTGGCGCAGCAGGAAGTAGAACAGCTGCTCACCGCGCCGCAGGGCGAAGACCCCCTGTCCATCCGCGACCGCGCCATTCTGGAACTGCTGTATGCCAGTGGGATGCGCGTGGGCGAGCTGACCAGCCTGCGCGTGCAGGACATCGACTGGAGCCAGAACGCCATTCAGGTCACCGGCAAGGGAAACAAGACGCGGGTGGTGCTGTTCGGACGGGCGGCGCAGGAGGCACTGATCGATTACCTCAACCGCGCTCGCCCGGTGTTGTTGCAGAAAGGTGGGGGCAGAGACGAAGGCTGGCTGTTCCTGAACCATCGGGGAACCCGCCTGACCGACCGCAGTGTGCGTCGGGTACTGGACCGCTACGCACCAGAGCTGTCCACCGCCTTCAAGCCCACTCCCCATTCCCTGCGCCACTCCTTCGCCACCCACCTGCTGGACAACGGCGCAGACCTTCGCACCGTGCAGGAGCTGCTCGGTCACGCCAACCTGACCACAACCCAGATTTACACCCACGTCAGCCGCCAGCGGCTCAAGGAGGTGTACCGCAAGGCGCACCCCCGCGCTTCTGAAGAAGAGTAACTGTGGCTCACTAACGGGAGCTGCTGTGCGTGGAAGGTTTCATACTGCGGTGCTGCGCGACCCATATCTCCGACGTCTCGCTGGGTACCTGAATGGTAGTCTTGTGCTCCGGATGACCGTCAATCCAGAACTCATAGACCCACCCCTTGCCCAGCGCGATGTCGACGCCGTCCGTGCCGACACGGAGCTGCGGTGAAGGCGAAAACGCCAGTGGCGGGTATGGGTCTGTAAATGCTTCCTTACGAGACACCACTACCGTCGCTTCGATCGGCTCACGGGAACCGTCTGGATACTGGGCGTATGCACGCAGGCGGACGGTCTGCTTTAGGTTATCCGCACGGTAGCCCGCTACAGCGTCGGTATGCACCGTGTATACGTTCTCTCCGGGCACGACGTCGCCCGGCTTCAACCCCGTCTTGAGTTGAAGAGATTTGTCCTGTAGCAGGCGGTTTGCGATTCGGGCAGATGCCTCCGACAGCCAGTCGCGCTCGGTATGCAGCTGTTGCTGGATACGGTCCAGCAGCGGGTTGATGTCTTTCCCCCGCCCGCTCCTTTCCTCGGGCAGCCATAGCACCGCTTTCGCGATGCCCCGCAACCAGACGTGCCAGTAGGCAAATCCCTGCGCATAGGGGGGAACCTTCACCGGCTCTAGCATCGGTTCCTTGACTTGCCCTGTCTGCCTCATCTCATCCATTTGCGACTGGACGTACCGCTTGAGCCATTCCTCCCGTATCTTTGGGGAACTAAGAATGCGAATATTCAGCAGATTCCATCGCTTGAAGGTCCCCGCGTGGGCAGGAGGTTCGACCGGAACTGGCCGGGAATTGTCGTTGGTGAACTCCTTCACCAGTAAAGTAGATGTCGATGCTCCCGACGGATGCGGGGCGAAGCGCGGCGGTGGATTCAGTTGTTTCCACTCGCCGTCCTCGCCGGGGAAATCCTCCGCACCTACTACCTTCCTGATTCCCTCGTCGGAAGGGGGCGCAGGACGATAGGGAAGGAACTCCCGCGAAATGATGACGGGGACAACCGCGTCCCACCAGCCGCGGTCGATCAACAGCTTCGCCAGCACCTCTCCTCGTTTGGAGAACAGATACGCCAGGTAATACTGTTGGTCGCTGTCGTAGCGCAGACTACCCGCGATACGCGAACCGCTGCGGTCAGCAGACAGCTCGCCCACCAGAAGCCCTTTGCCGAACGCCATCAGCCGCAACTTGCCCAATCGGTTGCGCCTGTCCTCCACCCGGAAGACCAGCTTAATGGTGTCACCATCGGCATAGAAATGCGCCCAACCTCCCTCGTCCGGTACCTGGAGTGTCAAGATGCGCCGCTCATCGAAGGTCTGCACTCGCGGCTGTTCGACGGGGTGGTAGGCGGCGACGTTGGCGGTGAGCTGTAGGTATCGGCTCGCTTTGTGGTAGGGGCTGTAGAACCGGTCCCAAACACCGACGTAAACACGGATTTGTTTGTCGTGAGGCAGGGGAACCAGCGGGTGTGCGCTCGCCGATGCATACCCCAACAGAAAGAGGGCAACAGCGCAAATGTTCCCCACTGCTCGTGCGACCATGCACCTGCACCTCCTCGTGTAGAGTACTGCCCAGTGTGATTTTATCACCAAGCCCGATAAGCGTCAATACACCCGCAAAGAGGGACGCGCTGTTTGAACACCCCTCGTATCACCTGAACTCCAGCAGTGACAGGAAGTGCGACAGATGCGTAGTATTCTATTATCGTTAGCAAACATCACATGGAGGTGCTTTGGTGAACGGAGCAATCATCTGGATGGTGGGCTGGTTACTGGCACTCTCTGCGCCGGTATGGGCGCAACAGATGCTGACACTTTCGGATGCGTTGACGGCTGCGGAGCGTCAAAATCCCCTGCTACAAGCAGCGCGGGCACGCCGTGACGCAGCACAGGCGCGAGCACAGATGGCATCTGCCATGCTGCTGCCACAGGTGTCGTTATCCGGCTGGCTGGCGCAAGGGACGGTGGACAACATGCTGGCGTCGTCGCCGGGGGTGATGCCCGACTCGATGCGGATGGCGCCACGCGACCAGTTTGCCGCGTCACAGCTGAAGCTATCCGTTCCATTGTTCACTGGTGGACGGTTACAGGGCATGATTGGTGCTGCTCGTGCGGAGAGAGACGCGATGTCTGAGGAAGTACGGGAAACGGTTCAGGAGGTGCGTTTAGAGGTCACCATGCGCTATCTGCAGGCGTTGCTGCGCAGGCAGCTGGTGGAGGTGGCGGAGAAGCGGTATCAGGCGCAGCAGGAGCAGACGCCCGTCATCGAGCAGTTGTACGAAAGCGGTAAAGCGCCGCTGGCTTTCGTGTTGCGCAGCCGCGCGGCGGAGGCAGAGGCAAAGCAAGCATGGACTACCGCCCGCGCCGAGTTCCGAAAGAGCCTGCTGAACCTTCAGACCAGCATCGGTGCAACACCCGGAGAGGAAATAGACCTGCCGCTGCATCAGGAGCCTGTGTTTAACCTGCCTGCCACCCCGGAGGCAGCAGTAGAGAGGGCACTGCAGCAACGCCCTTCGCTACAGGCGCAACGAGCTCGGGTGCAAATGGCGAAACTCGATCGACTCGTTACCGAAGGAGCGATGCGCCCGCAGGCGTACCTGACAGCTTCGCAGGACTGGGTGAAGGTGCAGGGCATGTCGGCGCAGTCCGGTTACACGGTGGCGCTGGCGATCAGTGTGCCGGTGTGGACAGGTGGGCAGCTGCAGGCGCAGGTTCGGGCAGCTGCGGCTCGCGAGCAGGAGCAGATGGCTTTGTGGCGTGGACAACAGCTTCAGGTGGAGAATGAGGTGCGTCAGGCATGGCTGGATATCGAAACGGCTGCGGCGAACATCGCTACGGCAGAAGCCGCTCTTAAGGATGCGGAGGAAGCATACCGCGTGGCGACGTTACGGGTAAACGAAGGGAAAGCCCCCCTCGTGGAACAAATCGACGCCCTCGCCGCCCTGACCGAAGCACGCACCCGCTTGCTGGAGGCGCAGACAGAGCACAAGCTGGCGCAGGCACGCCTGCTTCGGGCGATAGGAGAACTGTAGCTATGTCGTTTGCTTGCGCAACAGGGCGATGAACAGCGTGGAGCGCGTCTCCTGGATAATCACCGCTTGAAAGTGTGTGATGTCCCAGCCGTGCGATACCAGCTCGTTCAGGTGCTGTTCCATCAGGCGGTCATCAGTGGTACGCACGATACGGTACTCTACCGTTGCCAGTTTGGCGGTGTCCTCCTCGCCATGCAGGATGTGATACAGGGGTTTGACGTGGTGTTCCAGCATGGCGTCCAGCGGCATGTCCATTTCCGCCTCACGGGGTTCCAGCCCGAGCCACACACGCCCTTCGCCGTCACGATAGATGATGAAGCCTGCTTCCACCACCACCTCTTCTTGAATGTCTGGTTGAGAGAGCATCTGCTGGCAGTGTTCGGCGTTCACCATCCACATATGCGAGTGGCGCGGTAATCCGATGGCACTGTACTCGTGGTCGGTACGCACCTCGCCTGCCACTCGCTCCAGTAACATCCCTCCCTTGACCGCGGAAGCGACCACGGATGTGGGGACTGCGCAGAAATTACGATGCAGCCAGTCAGCGTACGTTCGTAACATGTCAAGCCCTCCTCTCCACACGAACGCGTCGCTGCGTGATGCACCCTGCATACCGCTTCAAGGCTACAAAGGACGGGTCAATGGTCTGAAGTTTCGCGCTCACGCGGCGTTCCGCGTATTGCTGCCCAATTATAACATTCGAGCAAATGTTTGTCAAACGATAATACCATCTGCGCTAAAGATAGGTGGCTCGGCGGTACACTCGCAATGATACCGGCAAAAAAGATTCAACACGCTGTCAGCGGCGGCGACAACAGGCGTTGAGCACGCCCGTTCAGGGTTTGCACATACCGCACCTGCGCTGGCGAAAGCCCGACTTCTCTGGCGATAGTTTCTGCGTCCATCCCCCGCTCCAGTCGCCAGAGCACCCTGTCCAGCGTCGCATAATCCAGCCCTATCGCCAGCTCGTCGGTCAAGCCGGGCAGGAGGTCCGGCGAGGGGGGGCGGGCGATAATCTGCTGAGGGATTTGCAGGTATTCTGCCAGTGCGCGCACCTGTGTTTTGTAGAGGGTAGCCAGCGGGGCGATATCCGCTGCCACATCGCCGTACCTCACGAACAGACCCGTTGCCAGCTCGGTCTTATTTGCGGTACCGGCGACCAGCAGGTTAAATCGCTCGGCGTAGTAGTAAAGCACGGTCATGCGCAGGCGGACTTTCACCCGGTGATAGGCGACCGTCTCGTTCAGCCATGGACCGCGCAATCCCCGGGTGCCTGTCATCACTGCGGAAAACGGAGTCTCTCCTTCGGGCAGGGTCTTGCGGAACTGCTCATAATAGTGCTGCACGGCTTTTGCCTTCAGGCGACGGCCAGGTATCAGCCACAGGGGCACTTGCCGATACACCCCCAGCAAGGCGAGCGGTAGGGTTAATCCAACGGTTCGGCAGCGGATGCCCAGGCTCTGGGCGAGCCGGCGTGCCAGCTGCTTGCTTTCGGGCGCGCTATCGCGCTCCGGCAGTATCACCCCCAGCACGCCATCAGCCCCCAGAGCCCGGGCAGCAATAGTGGCAACCACTGCCGAATCGAGCCCTCCACTCAGCCCAACGACCACCCCTTCGCGGCGAAAATCCTCTACCGCGTTGCGGATAAAGGTGGTCAAACAGGCTACTACGTCCTCTGGCTCGATGCGCAGCTCTTCCAAGAACGGTTCCTGCCCCCTTGAATCTCGCTCAGGTACTCCTGTTGCCAGATAGGATCGAACTTCTCCCGTAGCCTCTCGTCGTAAGCGACCAGTCCCTGATAGTAGCTGGGGTCTCGCAGTGCGTCGGCTGCAGACTCATCCTCCGGCTCGGGGCGGTATCGGTCGATCATCGCACGCCCGTCGCGGTGATGGTCACGTATCGAGCAGGGGATGAGCCAGTTGCCGTGTTCCTCCGGTCGTTGCTTGCCGAAGCCGTAGTCCCACTGCCATTGCCGGATGGCGCGGAAGTAGGGCAGGTCATAGATGTCGTCCAGCGTGCCGCCCCGACGATAGATGTCGTGGATGTTCACCGCCGAGTAGGGCACGAACACACAGGGCATCACCTTGCCGCTCCAGTCGATGTACAGGTAACCTGCGTCGCGCCCTGCAGCGATACAGCCATCGCTGACGGTTCCGCAGTTCCAGAAGTCCGCCAGCATGATGTGACGCTCCCGAATAAGTTGCCAGGTGCGTCGCCACATCCACACTCGCTGTTCCGGTGTGGGCAGCAGCTCCAGCGTATAGCCGCGCCCGATGGGCATGTACTGGAACAACCAGCCGAACACCGCCTGCTGCTGCTCAAAGAAGAAATCCACGAACTCGTCAGACAAAATCTCCTCGGCGTTATGGCGTGTGGCAGTGAGCGAGATGCCAAAGACCACCCCCGCCTCGCGCAGGTGTTCCATCGCTTCCAGAATGCGCCGGAAGACGCCCTTGCCACGCCGCGCGTCGGTACGCTCCTCCAGCCCTTCCACCGAAATGGCAGGCACGATGTTACCCGCCTGCGCCATCTGTTCGGCAACGCGCCGGTCAATGAGCGTGCCGTTGGTGTACATCATGAAGAAGCAATCTTCGTGCTCGGCGAACAGGTCCAGTATGCCCTTGCCCTGTGAGCGATATGCCAGTGGCTCGCCGCCTGAGATGGTGAAGAAACGCATGCCCCACAGCGTTTTCGCCTCACTGACAATCCGGTGCACAATGTCCCACTCCAGTTTGTCCACAGTGCCCTGGCTGGAGTTCGCATAGCAGCCGATGCAGTGCAGGTTACACACCTTTGTGGGGCTGAGCACCATCGTAATCGGAGGGGCATGTCCTTCATGCCGTTGCATGAAGCTGCACTCCGCGGTTTCGATGTCTTCGTTCTGGCGCAGGATGGTGTTCACCACCAGCACTCGCAACAGCCGGCGGACCACCGTACGGGAGACCTGCCTGCGCTCCATTGCCCGGTCAATGGAGCGTATCAGCGCGCGCATCAGGTCCACCTTATCCCGGGTGACCTGCGGAGGTCGGTTCGGGCTGGCACTCGTTTGCAGGTGCGCCAGCAGGTGCTTCTCCAGTTGCCGCATCACTGCACGGCGCAACCTGTCATTCCACAACGCTTGCTCGGCAAGAGACAGCAGGGAATCCAGGCTTCCTTCCACCGCTTGCTGCAACACAGTCCCTCTCGCGCTCATGGGCGAACCTCCTTCACCTCCGTTTTGTCAAGGAGCCTCAAGGATGCTCGGTGAACCTCCTCGTAGCCGCAGGCTTCAGCCTGCATCAAGCCTTTATGAAACGGCTCGGCTGGAGCCTCGCCCTGCAGGGGCATTTGCACCCCAGTATTATGAGATAGCACACAACGGGTTGCTTGTCAAGGTACAGTTAAAACTGCACCTTCGGTACCTCTCTCTCCTGTGGAGCTGCCTCGAAGAGAGGCATCTCCTCTGCCCATACGCTCTGCGCCACCAGCACGGCGGGGAAGGTCTTCTGATACACGTTGTAGTTGGTCGCTGCCTCGTTGTACAGTTCGCGGCGGTCGGCGATTTGCTCCTCCAAATCCGCCAGGGTGCGCTGCAGGTGCAGGAAGTTCTCGTTTGCCTTCAGCTCGGGGTACTGCTCGCCCCACACGATGATGTTGCCCAGCAGGCGTGACGCCTCCTGCTCCGCCTGAATACGCTGTTTGCGGTCTTGCGCGCCCAGCGCAACCGCACGCAGCTCGGCGATACGCTCCAGTACCTGCTTCTCGTGCTGCGCATACGCCTTTACCGTCTCCACCAGGTTCGGGATGAGGTCCCAACGCTGTTTGAGCACCACATCCACGTTCGCCCACGCGCGCTGTGCCTGCCCGCGCAGGTTCACCAGGTTGTTGTAGGCGGCGATGACCCATATCACCAGCACGCCTCCGATGATGAACAGCACAATCGCTAACGTTGACATTCCTGCCATTCTTGTAACCTCCTAGTACGGGTAAGTGTATTCCTGACCGACGTACTCCGTCACCACGCCCGGGTTCAGCAGAATATACAGCACGCCCAGCAGCATGATGACACCGATGATTGCCAGCACCAGTCCCATTCCCGAACGGCTGGTGTATACCTTGCTCTCCTGCCCTTCCAGCACCACCATGCATTTGTGGAAGCGGTCGTACTGCAGGCGCATCTCATCGCGTGCGGTGCCGGGCAGGTCGCGTTCGTAGTAGCGTGCCCAGACGGTTACCGTCGCGTTGGGTGGGATGTAGCTCACCCGCGTGCGCACATCACCCACGTGTGCAAACCAGGGGAACGAGCGCACCGGATGATAGTTGTAAAACAGCGCGATGTGGTCGGGGTAGAACTCCGCCCCTTCCACCTCCACAATCGCTTTGCCCGTGCCGTCGTCCAGTATGAAGTCGACCCTGTGCGTGGCGCTGTAGATGGTCTCCCAGCGGTAGACGGTGCGCGTTTTCCAGCTTTTGCTCTGCGAGTCATAATATCGCTCTATACGGCGCACGTAACGCTCGGAGAGTTCGCTGATGTAGATGCCGGGGATGTCTCCGACCTGACTCTGCACCACGCCAAAGGCAGGTTCCGCTGTGCCGCGCACCTTGAGGAAACCGTGCGACGCGCTGCGCAGACGTGCCAGCGGGGTGTTGCGCAGCAGTTGCCCCTGTTGCCATGTGCGCGCCGCGAAGGCGAGGCAGGCGACGCTTGCGAGGGTCAGCCCACCCGCCACCCAGCCGTCTGGCTCGGGCTGCAACTGTTGGCGGATGAGTAACGCCGCCAGCGGCAGCATCATGGTCACCCCGCCTGTTAGCAGAAGGCTCAGGAGGACCTGCGCGGGCAGTGCGCCCCTTTGCCAGCCGCTCGCCCATTGCAGCAGTAACATCAGGCACACAAACGCAAACAGCGAAGCCACCGCAATCGGTGCGAGGAGGCCTGCAGTGGGGACCCTGGGCAGCGATTCGGTGGAATAAGGTACGCTGGGAAGACGCGGGGCTGGGGGACCCGGCGACGGAAGGCGGCTCAAGCCGATATTTGCCCGACGGATGAGATCGGAGCCGGAGGGGGCAAGTTCCAGGCACTTCAGGTACCAACGGCGCGCGGTATCGTACCTGCCCAGCTGGTGCGCCCAATCGGCGGTGCGGAAGGCAATCTGAGCGCGTGCGGTATCGTCGGGGGCGAGCGCATACGCCTTCTCCAGCACCTTGAACGCACGGTCGAATTCGCCTTTCTCCCAAACCTGTCGTGCCCGCGCAAACTCCTGTTTCCACGCGGGTGAGGCAGACGTTTGTGCCTGAGCAGACGCCGCGCACAACGCGAGCGCCAGTATGGCCAGGGGCAGTATCGTTCTCATCGCTCCCTCTCGGAAAGACACCGCACGCAGGCGAAAGTTGCGTTCACCTGTTTAGATTCACCGGATAGATTCGCGTTGCCTGCTGTCAGAGGGCGCAGATTGCCTTCAGGTCAGCCCGCATCATCGACACACAGTTCGCGGCGTTGCAGGTGTTGTCCGTGGACGGCTCAGTGGGAGCTTCGCCCTCCAATTGGTGCCTGCGCATTACCATTACCTGGCGGGCGGACCTCCGGTGAGCCGTAAACGCGGTGCTCTTCTTGTCTCATCTCCTTCCTGCCATGTATAATAAGGTGGTAATATCCGCATCGGTTATTTTGCTCGCCTGAAGCCGTCAGGTGCCCCTTGCGCTCGGACTACCGGGCTTTGACAAGGAGAGCGGGCAGGTGATTTACCCCTTGCCCGTTCCAAGGTGTGTTTGTCGTGCGCCTTCATCCTTTTATGGAGAAATCGTGCCGATGCATTTTCTGAAATCGCCAATCTACGAGCTCAAACAGACGACCCGGGAGTTTCGGTGGAGCGATGCCTTCGTTTTGCTGACCATCACGGCATTGCTTTATCTCGGGGTGCATTTCGGTTTTCATGCACCGGAGGTGGTCAAAGGCCCCGGCATTGTGCTTCACCCAACTGCGCTGCCCTACTATGCGTTGCGCTCGGTGATTCGCATGGGGGCGGCGTACATGCTGTCGTTAATGTTCACCCTGGTTTACGGTTATGCAGCAGCGCGCAGCCGTCGGGCAGAGCAGATTCTGTTGCCCACGCTGGACGTGCTGCAGAGCGTGCCCATTCTGTCGTTCCTGCCTGTAGTTTTGCTGGGGCTGAGCGCAATCTTGCAGGAGCAGCTGGCGGCGGAACTGGCGTCTATCGTGCTCATCTTCACCAGTCAGGTGTGGAACATGACCTTTTCGTGGTACCAGTCGCTGACCACCCTGCCCGGAGACCTGCGCGAGGCGGCAGCTATCCTGCGGCTGAACTGGTGGCTGAGGATGCGCAAGCTGGAACTCCCCTTTGGCGCGATTGGCCTTATCTGGAACAGCATGATGAGCTGGGCGGGGGGATGGTTCTTCCTGATGGCGGCAGAGATATTCACGGTAGGCGAACGAGACTATCGCCTGCCCGGGCTGGGCGCGTATCTGCGCGAGGCGTCGCATCAGGGAAACATCGCGGCTATACTGTGGGGGCTGGGCACACTCGTGCTGGTGATTGTGCTGCTGGACCAGCTGGTATGGCGCCCGCTGGTGGCGTGGAGCGAAAAGTTCAAACTGGAGATGATCGAACAGGAGACGCATGCCAGCTCGTGGTTCTACGACATCCTGCGCTCCTCCAGGCTGTCGGAAAGGGTATCGGCTTTCTGGGAACGGATTGGGGAGCGAGTGGACGCCTGGACCCTGCGAGTATGGCCCTTCCGCCCTGAGCGCGCGCCCGAGCAGGCGCAACGTCAGGATGTTGCCTGGAGGCTTTTCTTTCTGGCGATATTGCTGCTGGTTGCTTACGGCACGCTACGTGCTCTGCATCTGCTGATTCAGGTGCAGCTGTCGCAATGGCTGGCTATTTTGCAGGGCGTTTTCATGACCGCGCTGCGGGTGGCTTTGGCACTGGCTATTGCCTTCGGCTGGACGGTTCCGCTGGGAGTGTATATCGGCATGAACGCGCGGCTCGCCGCGTGGTTGCAGCCGCTGGTGCAGATTGCCGCGTCCATTCCAGCCACCGCGCTGTTCCCTGTCTTCGTGCTGATGCTGCTGAACCTGCCCGCCGGTTTGAACATGGCGGCGGTGCTTTTGATGCTGACGGGCACACAGTGGTATCTTCTATTTAACGTGATTGCGGGTACCATGTCCATCCCGCAGGAGTTGCGCTTTACCGTCACCCTGCTGGGGATGAACCGCTGGCAGAAGTGGCGCGTGCTGATATTGCCCGCGCTGTTTCCGTATCTGATTACCGGCGCGATTACCGCCAGCGGAGGTGCATGGAACGCCAGCATTGTGGCGGAATACGTGGAGTTTGGTGGACGCACCCTGCGTGTCACCGGACTGGGAGACCTGATTGCCGCCAGCACCGCTGAAGGTGATTTTCCCATGCTGCTGGCATCGACGCTCACCATGATTCTGACGGTCGTACTCGTGAACCGTTTGCTCTGGAGACGATTGTACCGGATTGCCGCATCACGCTACAGGATGGAGTGAAGAAATGAACAATGGACAGACACTGGTAGAGCTGGAGCATGTCAGCCAGGTGTACGCCACCGGTAGAAAGCGATTTTATGCGGTACAGGACATCAACCTGAGTATTAACGAGGGGGAGTTCGTTTGTTTGCTGGGTCCTTCGGGTTGTGGCAAGAGCACGCTGTTGCGTTTGATTACGGGACTGCAACGTCCGACGGAGGGTGTCGTCCGCTATCGTGGGCAGGAGCTGCAGGGTGTCAACCCGCATGCCAGTATTGTCTTTCAGACCTTCGCGCTGTTCCCATGGTTGTCGGTGCAGGAGAACGTGGAGGTCGCCCTGAAGGCGCGGGGAGTGCCGCCCAAACTCCGCACCGCGCGCGCCCTGGATTTGCTCGACCGGGTGGGACTGGACGGCTTTGAGAACGCCTATCCGCGCGAGCTGTCGGGCGGGATGCGCCAGAAGGTGGGCTTCGCCCGTGCCATGGCGGTGGAGCCAGAGCTGTTGTGCCTCGACGAGCCGTTTTCCGCGCTGGATGTGCTCAGCTCGGAAGCGTTGCGCGGCGAACTGCTGGAGCTGTGGCTGGACGGTAAAATCCCCACCAAGACCATCCTGATGGTCACGCACAACATCGAGGAAGCGGCGGAGATGGCAGACCGCCTGGTCATCATGGGTACGTCACCCGGAAGGATTATAGCTGAGGTGAACGTCGACCTGCCGCATCCCCGGCACCGCAAGTCCCCCCAGTTCTTGAAGCTCATCGACCACATCTACGCCATCCTTGCCGGACAGACTCAGCCCGAGCCGGTAGAGATGGGTACCGCGCCCGGCAAGCCCGGCGTGACCCGATGGCTGCCCCAAATCCAGATTAGCGACCTCGTGGGGTTGCTCGAGCACCTCGCCGAATCTTCAGAGCCCACCTACGACATTTATCAGCTTACCGAAGACTTCGGTGCGGACTCCGACCTGGTGCTGCGCCTGATTGATACGGCGGAACTGCTGGGCTTCGTTCGCGTCGGGCAGGGTGACGTGATGCTCACCCCGCTGGGCGAGACCTTCAGCGAGGCAAGCATCCTCACCCGTAAGGAGATATTCTCCACGCGGATTCGGAGGCTACCTATCTTCCAGTGGCTGATCAACATGCTGCAGATTGCCGAGAACCAGAGTCTGAAGCGCGATGTGGTGCGCCTCGCGCTGGAGCTGGAACTGCCCCCGGCGGAGGCGGAGAAGCAGCTCAACACCATTATCGAATGGGGGCGATACGGTGAGCTCATCGCTTACGACGATGAGACCGAGATGCTGATGCTGGAGCCGCTGGCAGGTCAGGCGGTGGCCACGCATTGAGAGCTGGCTACCACCGCAGCGCCACGGTCACCTGCGCCGGAGATTGCAGGTTCTGCTCCTGCGCAAAGCGGAGGATGACCTGATTACCTTTTGTTTGTACGGAGACTTGCGCCGTTTGCCTGCCGATGCGCACGCTGGCGGACCGCAGGGTGGTACCCTCCGGTATCTGGAACACCAGCTCGCGCAACCGCAGGAAGCCATAGCGCAGGTCTATCTCCTCGCGTTGCTCGTTGGTGCTACGCTTTTGTGCGAATAGCCCCCACCCTGTTCCCGTGATGAAGAAGCTGCGGTGGTCGTTGGGCTTCCAGCGCGGGGCAAAGCCGAGTACGCCAGCGGGAGTGTCCAGAATCAGTCCCTGCGCCGCCAGCAACAGCCCGAACGAGCTCATGGCGCGGGCGTAGAACTTGCCACACTCCAGCTCGTTAAACGGGTTGCCGCCCGGTCCCGAATTGACGCCGTCGCGCCGACGCCCGTCGTATCGGCTGCGCGTGGTGTTGACCAGATGCACCGCTTCGTCGACCATCCCTTCCCATAGCATCAGTCCGGCTACCGCGTACTCGATACCTGTCCACACCTCATCGGCATAGCCGATGAAGGGGTCGGGGCGCCCACCGCGCGGCCATGTACACATCAGCAGCCCCGCTTCATTGTCCAGCAGGTAGCGGCGGGGAAACTGCAGATGTCCTATCATGTTGTATCGGAAGTTATAGCGGTAGATGGACTGCAATGCCCGACGCACCGCCTCACGCGGGTATAGATAGCCGAGCCCCAGCTGGTGCGCCCACCACTGTCCCAGCAGCTGGTCGCTGTGGCAGCCGGTGTTATAGTCGTTGGCAGCAGGCGTGCCCGGCTTTTGAATGTAATACCCGCCGTTCCACAACTGGGCGTGCTGGTTGCGCGAGCCTGCCAGCCGAATGCGCCGGTAGCGCTGCGCCGCCGACTGGTCGCCCATGCGCAGAGCCATCTGCTCCGCCGCTGCCAGCGCGCACAGGTACTGCGAACCGATGAAGGTGGTGGCTCCCGATACCGCGCAGTCATAAGTATTCCACTGTATCCCCGAAGGCACGCCGTCCTCGTCGGGGTCTATCTTGCGAATCAGCCACTCGGTCGCCAGCCTAGCGCGGCTCCATATCTTCTTCAGGAAGGCGTTGTCGGGCGCGGTGAGATGCTCCCGATAAGCCGCGCAGATGGTGGCGCACTGTCCGTCGATGAACGCCTCGTGCTGCCAGTGTTGGCGGTGGGAGGTCTCGCCATCTGGGTGCAGGAACACCAGCAGGTCGCTCTCGCGCATGTTGCGTCCGATTTCGGGGAAGAGACGTGCATGTGTCTGCGCGTAGTTCCACACGTGCGTGCAGTTCAGCGGGCAGCAGGCGTAGCTGCCTTCGTAGCCCGCGAAGTAGCCGTTGTCCGACCAGAAGCAGGTCGGGCTGCGCAGGATGACCGCCTGCGACGTGATGGCGTCCAGCATTAGCGGCGGCAGGTTGGACTGGTACATGGTCTGATGATACAGTTGCGTCCAGCCCCACAGCTGCGGCAGGTGCTGTAGCACGTACTCCGCTGCCTGTTGCCCTGTACGGAACCAGCGGTAGTACAGGTTGCCGCGTCGGCGGAACCGCTCCACGTGCGGATAGCTCCAGCCCATCACGAAATGCACCACACGCTGCTCGCCGGGTGCCAAACGCAGCGGGGCTTCGATGGCGCCGTGCTGTCCTTGCGCGGATCCGCCGGTGCGCAGTTCATCCAGCGCGCTCCAGCGGGGGAAGCGGGTGTCGGGCTGGTCGGTTTTGACGCATACGTTGCCCGCACGCGGATGCCATTCTGTCAGGTACAGGTTACCTCGCTCGCGGATGCCCAGCGCCCCAAAGAACAGCTCCTGCGTCCACGAAAGGTTCCCCTCGGGCAGCTGCCCCGCCAGCGACAACACGACCGTGCCGTTGCCGTAGCGACGCATCAGCAGCAGCGGCGTTCCATCCGACCATTGCGCCAGCACCTGCCAGTCGCCCGGCTCGAACCCCTCCAGCCGCAAACAGGAGTCAATCTCCCATTCTTCGATGTTGAGATTCGGAAACATCTGCCTGCCGAGCGCTGTCCACTCTGGTCGCTGAGAGCTCGGCGGCGATGGCATGTCGCGCATGTTGGTGGCACGCAGGGCAAGAGCCTGTCGCATCTGTGGCAGCGCAGCAATCAGGGAAAACATCGCCACGGGCGATTCATCCGCAAACACGATGTGGTCGATGTTGATATGCCCCCAGCCGCCCGCGTGGTTGTCCACTATCTGTATCTGTGCTTGCTTGCCAATCAGGTCACCCACGTCCCATTCGTAAGGCTCCAGACGCTCGGCGTTGCGTCCGGTGGCGGTGCGCGCCACCTTGCCGTCCACCAGCAGGTTGATGCACGTCTCGCCCAGATGGTTACCACCACCGATGAGAAAGCCGATGAACCGCTTCTGGATTTGGAAAGGACGCGAACTCAGCCTGCCTTTCGGAGCGTCGTTGGGCAGATAGGTGTTGACCAGCCCATTACCGACAAAGCCACTCACCGGTTGCTGCCCGGGCGACGTGCCCGAATGGGGCTTGGTGCCGAACGCCTCGCCCTCTACCGTCCAGCCCTCGTAGCTGTCTTTCTCGAAGTCTTCGAACACCTCCCACGGGGGCACCAGGTTACCCCAGAAGCTGGCGCGCGGCGAAGTAATCAGCACCACGCCTCCTGCCTGCAGCGTCTGGTACGCCTCGATGATCTGTCGCCAGTTTTCGGGCTGCTGCCACCCGCCGGGCAGTTCGCTGGGCATGGTGAGATGCCTCAGGTAATACAAGGGCGCGGGAGTCATATCCCTGCCCGTTTGCCGGTCGTAAATCGCCTGTGCGCCCGGACGGCGAAGCGGCACGGACGTCACGGAGCGCGAATAGCCGGGCGTCGCGTCCAGCGCGTTGTCTCGCTCAGCGGACTGCGGCAGCGTGAACAGCAAGGACAGGTCTACGGGACGGTTGCCACGGTTGCGCACCGTCCAGCGGAAAACCGCGCATGGGAGCGCAGAGTGGAAGGCATCTAACGGAATGAAGGGATTAAACGCCTCCAGCACCACATCCACCGGCAAGCGGCGCGTGTCGTAGTGCAGGCGAGCGATGGGATAGCCTCCCTCAAACGCGATGACCGGGATGGCAGGTACGTCCTGTTCCGATGGGGTCTGCAGCAGATACAGCTGCCCATCCAGGCGCAGGGCAAAGTGGACATGCGGCAGCGGCTCCTCCGTGTCATTATTGAATATCTGCCACACCGACAGCTTGCCCTGCCCGTCCAGCCACACTGTGCCCGTGCCGATTCCGCCGATGGGCATCAGCACGTACTCGAGGTTCGCGCCGCGGTAGGTGCGAGGAGTCTGCGTGGGATAGCCACGCGCAGTCGGTAGGGAAGACAAATTGCCTCGAGAGACCTGCCACACCTCAGGCTTTTGTTCCTCATTGGCTGCAGGAAGGTCGCGCATGAACACCGCGCCCGTCGCACCTGCCAGCATGATTTGCAGGAACTCTCGCCGGTTCAACTCCCCACCACAACGCCCGGAACAACCGCACTCTCGCCTCATCTCTTATCACCTGCCTGGAAGATGATATGGATGCAGCTCGATACCTTTCTTCGCAGGATAAAACCCTGACTCCTTCTGGCGATACAGAAGGTGCTTCGGGAACATATATCGAACCTTCTCAACGTAAGAATCCAGCGGATGATACGATTTTGATGGGGGTGAACGATGCGCCGAGCGATTGCATTCGTGCTTGGAGCAGTGACGATTGCCCTTATCTTCTACGCCTTCCAGCCCAGTGCCCCTGTTGCAGGACAGACCGCGCCCGACGTTATTTTAAGATTCACGGAGGGGGGCGAACAACGGTCTCTCTCTTCCTATCGGGGTGGCGTGCTGGTGCTGGACTTCTGGTCCACTTCGTGTGCCCCTTGCCGCGATGCCATGCCGAAGATGGAAGAGTTTCACCGTCGATACAAAGGTCAGGGTGTGACCGTCATTGGAGTAGCAGTGGACGTTGACGATTACAACCGCGTGGTTCAGCTGGCTAAAGAAGCGGGGGTCACTTACACCATCGCCGCAGACACCAGCGGCGAGGCAAAGCAGTATTACCAGCCTCGCACCTTGCCGACGCTGGTGGTGATAGACAAAGACGGTGTAATCGCCCTGCGCGTGGATGGTTACGACCCCCGCAACCGCGAGAAGCTGCTGGAAGATGCGGTGAAGCGCGCATTAGAAAAACCAGCGAAACCTATCGTGCAGCAGCAGTGAGCACGTAATGCTGGAGTATATGGCGTTGACAGGCGAAGTCTCGCTGTGCTGGCTACCGACCCCGCGCAAGCGGGGTTTTTTGGTGGACGCAAGTGCGGGTTCAGCCGCACGGGAACGCCCCATCTACCCTGATGCCTGTACGCCATGAAAAAAAACGTGCAGGAATCCTCCTCACCTGCACGAATGGAAAGAGTGGGCGGACGGTGCGCTACTCTCCGAAAAACGGAACCTGAAGGGACGACACATCCACTTGGGGAGGAAAGGCTGATGGTCAAACACGTTACCCTGCAGTATGGTTACAATTCGCTGGTGGAGCAGGGCGAGATGCAGTATATCGAACTCGGCGTCTTCAAAGGGAAAGCAGGCGATACCTTTGCCTGGAACACGGAGGACTGTGAAGCGGTGCTGGTTTTTCTTTCGGGCAGGTGTCGTCTGCGGGTCAACGGTGAGCAATACCCTGTGGTCGGCGGGCGGCGCAGCGTGTTCGAAGGCAACGCATGGAGCCTGTACGCGCCGAACGGCACGCAGGTAGAGATAGAGGTGCTGGACGAAGCGGAAGTGGCAGTGAGCAAAACGCGCGTAACCACAGATGCCATGCCCAAACTGATTCCACCCGAAGAGGTGAACGTGCGCGATGTGGGCGTATGGAACTGGCGGCGCGACGTGAAAGACATTGTGGACAAACGCACCCCTGCCGCCCGCCTGCTGGTGGGCGAGACCATCAACCCGCCTGGCAACTGGTCGAGCTGGCCCCCTCACAAGCACGATGTGCACGACCCACCCCGCGAGTGCAAGATGGAGGAGGTCTATCTCTTCAAGGTACAGCCAGGCAACAGTTTTGGGCTAGGCAGGCTGTACACAGCGGATGCTACTATCGACGAGCCGTTCGTCATCCGCGACAACACGGTGCTGCGAATCCCAAAAGGCTATCATCCCATCGCTGCCGCGCCGGGCACCCGCGTCTACTACCTGTGGGTGCTGGCAGGGGAGCAACGCGACCTGATTCCCAATGACGCGCCCGAGTTCCGCTGGCAAAAGGATACGGAGGCAGTCATTCGGGAAATGCAACGTCAACGTTAGGAAAGAGGCAGGATAAATGCTCGACCACTGGAACCGCGTGCTGGTGTTCGCTGCTCACCCTGACGACGAGATTATCGGCTGCGGAGGCACCATCGCGCGGCTTTCTGCGATGGGCAAACGGGTGTTTGTGGTTACTTTCTGCGCGGGAGAAACGGGCTACAGCACGCCGGAGATGAAAGACAAAATCGCCGAGATGCGTCGGGCGGAGGCGGAAGCCTGTAACCGCGTGCTGGGCATCACCGAACGGGTGATACTGGGCAAGCCCACGCAGGGAGTGGTGAACGACCGCGAGACCTATCAGGAATGCGTGCGTCTCATCCGTCACTACCGTCCCGATGTCATCCTCACCCACTGGAACGAGGACAAGCACCGCGACCACCGTGCCATCTCCGCCATCACCGATGAGGCACGCTGGAAGGCATACGAGAACGTGCTGGCGGATATGGGCGAGCCTTGGTATACACCGGAGCTGTACTACTATGAGGTGCTGGAGCTGTTCCCGCACCCCTCTCTGCTGATAGACATCACGGATACCTTCCGCAAAAAGCGGGATGCGATGCAGACGCAGCAGAGCCAGTTTGCGGTGTTGCCGGGCGTCATGGAGTATATCGAAGGGCTGGCGAAGGTGCGCGGGTATGCACGAGGAACCCAGTATTCGGAAGCGTTCCTGCGCTCGAACTTGCTACCGACGTTTGCGTGAGGGAGGTACGACATGAAAATCAGCTGTTGCTGGCTATACGCCATCAGTAAGTACGGCTATCCGCCCAGTCTGGAGGACACCTTCAAGGTGCTGGGCGAGATGCGCGACATGGGCTTCACCCGCGTGGAGCTGGAAGGGGTGCGCGAAGAGAACCTGATGGAGGTGTATCGCCATCGCGCTGAGCTGAAAGCGCACTGCGAGAGCCTCGGGCTGAAGGTCATCAACTTCTGCCCTGTGCTACCCGATATCGTGTCGATGGACGAGACGAAGCGCCAGAAGGCGAAAGACCTGTACCTGATTGGTATCGAGCTGGCGAACTACTTTGGCTGCGACACCATCCAGACTGACAGCTTCACCCCGCCGCTGGAGTTCGTGGGCGATGCCCCTTACAAGGAAGCCATCAAGTTCGGCAAGCAGTTCAAGGTGAAGGTAGACCCCAACTTCTGCTGGGATGACCTGTGGACGGCGATGGTGGACAGCTTCCGCTTCTGCACGGAGCGGGCGAAGGACGCCGGGCTGAAGTTCTGTCTGGAACCGCGCGTGGGCGAGCTGGTCAGCAACACCGATGCCTTCCTGCGCCTGTGGGAACACGTGGGCAGCGACAACTTCGGCATGGTGCTGGATACGGGTCACCAGAACGCGCAGAAGGAGATACTGCCCCTGTCGGTGGAGAAGCTGGGCAAGCGCATCTTCTACGTCCACGTCTCGGACAACGACGGGCGCACCAACGAACACCTTGCACTGGGCAAAGGCACTATCGACTGGGAAGGCGTGTTCACCGCCCTGCGTAAACACGGCTACGACGGGTACATCGCCATCGACATCGGCAACGTGCCCGATATCGAGAAGGCATACATCGAGTCTCGCCAGTTCCTGGAGCAGATGTCGGCACAGATGGGCTGGTAGCGTAAGAGATGCAAGCCTGCGGTATAATTCCAAAAGGGGGATGACCGATGCCATTGTATATCGAGTTGACTTCTGAACAGGAAGAGGCTCTGCGCCGCGTGGCGGAAATGAGGCAGAAGACAGTCGAGGACATCATTGCAGAATGGGTGCAGAGGCTCCTGGAAGAGTGCGTAGATACGGATTGGGAAAACCGCCGGGCACGTGCCCTGAATGCGGTAGGACGTTTTCGCTCAGGAAAACGGGACGTCTCGGAAAAGCATGACAAGTATCTGGCGGAGGCTTTTGACCGTTGAGCACTTTTGTGGACACTTCCGCGTTTTATGCGCTTATGGACGCTAATGACAACAAACACGAAGACGCAATGTCCACATGGTCTTTTCTGCTCGATGAGCCTAACAGAATGTTATCATCCAATTACGTTGTTGTGGAGACGATAGCTCTGCTTCAACACCGACTGGGGCTAGACGCGGTGCACGTCTTCGTTGAGGATATGCTTCCCGTGGTGAGGATAGCATGGGTAACAGAAGCCGACCATGCTGCTGCACTCTCGATACTTTGGGGCACCGGCAGAAGAAAGGTCAGTTTTGTAGATTGTACCAGCTTCATTGTTGCCAAGCGTCTGGAGGCACGCGAAGTCTTTGGCTATGACCCCCATTTCGAACAGTTTGGTTTTCAAAGGGTTCGAAAGCCGTAGTCTGAATCACAGCCCAAAGGATACCTCCTGGCACACCGCGAAGACTATCTGCATTAGACGCCGAAGGAGGTCAAGCGTGGTGAGGATTGTTTTTCGGTGTATGAATGCTGCGCTGTTGTTACTGATTATCTTGTCACCGGCAGGAGCCAAACCGATGAACTTTTACGTCTCCCCCAACGGCAACGATTCGTGGTCGGGCAGGCTGGCGTCACCCAACCGCACGCGCACCGATGGTCCTTTCGCTACGCTGGAGCGCGCCCGCGACGCCATCCGCGCACTCAAGAAACAGGGCGGGCTGCCGGATAGCGGCGTCACCGTCTGGCTGCGCGGCGGGACTTACACGCAACTCACGCCTTTTGAACTGACCGCCGAAGATAGCGGCACGCCCCAATCGCCCATCACCTACAGCGCGTACCGCAATGAGCAAGTACGTCTGGTGGGGGGCAAGCGCGTCACAGGCTGGCAGCCAGTGAAAGATGATGCCGTACTGCGCAGACTTCCCCCCGCAGCGCGAGGCAAAGTGCTGGTTGCCGATTTGCGGGCGCAGGGCATCACCGACTTCGGGCAGATGCTTCGACGCGGCTTTGGGTCCAGCGCAGCCGTCCCCGCTGGGCTGGAGCTGTTCTATAACGGTAAGCCGATGCCACTGGCGCGGTATCCCAACGAGGGCTGGCTGAAAATCGCCACGACCCCCGCCGGGCAACAGGGCGGATGCTTCACCTGCGATGACCCGCGCCTGCGCCGCTGGACGGAAGCAAAGGACGTCTGGGTGCATGGCTACTGGACGTGGGACTGGGCGGACAGCTATGAGCGAGTGGTATCCATCGACGCCGAGAAGGGTGAAATCGTCACTGCCGAGCCGCACGGCGTGTATGGCTATACGCCCGGCAAGCGGTTCCGCGTGCTGAACCTGCTGGAGGAGCTGGACGCGCCCGGCGAGTGGTGGCTCGACCGCGAAAACGCCCTGCTGTACTTCTACCCACCCGATGACGGCGCCAGTGAGGCGATGGTTTCGCTGACCGAGAAGCCCCTGATGACTCTGAACGGGGTTTCGCACCTTCGCATAGAACGGATGACCTTCGAGGTCTGCCGCGCCACAGGCATCGAGATGCGCGGAGGGCAGCAGAACACCATCGCTGGATGCACGTTTCGCAACATCGGCACGGTGGGCGTGGTTATCGAAGGCGGCACCGAGCACAAAGTGGTCTCCTGCGACTTCATGGATTTGGGTGATGGCGGCATACAGGTATCAGGCGGCGACCGCAACACCCTGACCCCCTGCCAGCACGAGGTGCTGAACTGCCTGTTCACCCGTTACAGCCGCTGGAGCCGCACCTACCGCCCGGCGGTGCTGGTGAACGGGGTGGGCGTCCGCGTGGCGCATTGTCTGATGTATGACGCCCCACATAATGCCATCCTGTTCGGCGGGAACGACCACCTGTTCGAGTACAATGAAGTGCATCACGTCTGCACCGAGACCGGCGACGCGGGAGCGTTCTACATCGGGCGCGATTTCACCCAGCGGGGTACCGTCATCCGCTATAACTATTTCCACGACCTCGGCAAATCGTTACAGGCGGAGACCTTCGTGGACGTGATGGCGGTGTATCTGGACGACTGCGCGTCGGGCATCACCATCTTCGGCAACGTGTTCTATAAAGCGGGACGCGCGGCGATGATTGGCGGCGGGCGCGACAACACGGTAGAGAACAACATCTTCGTGGAGTGCGAGCCGTCGGTGCATGTGGACGCGCGCGGCCTGGGCTGGGCAAGCTTCTGGTTCGACGGGCGCGACAGCACGCTGATGGACCGGCTGAAGGCGGTGCCTTACCAGCTGCCGCCATGGAGCGAACGCTACCCCGAGCTGGTGAACATCCTGAATGACGAACCCGCCGTGCCGAAGGGGAACAGAATTATCCGTAACATCAGCGTGGGCGGGCGATGGATCGACCTCTACGACAACCTGACCGACAAAATCGTCACCATCCGTGACAACATCGTCGACGGCGATGCGGGCGTAGAGGTCACGGCAAAGGGCATCCGCCTGCGCAAAGACTCGCCTGCGTTCAAACTGGGCTTCCAGTCAATCCCGCTGGAGAAGATAGGGCTGTATCGGGATGCCTACCGAAAGAGGCTACCGTCTCATTAGATGCGTCCGCAGTTGAGAGCTGAACGGCGCACGGGAACGGTATCGCGCTTTGCAGTTAGGAGTTACGCAGTTGCCGATGAACACATAGCGGGTAAGGCCTTTTCAGCGACTGCAGAGACAGTTCCCTGTCATGCTGAGCGAACGCGAAGCATCTCGTTTCTGTCACCCTGAGCGCACGCGAAGGGTCTGAGATTCTTCACTTCGTTCAGAATGACAGGTAATGTCGCTTTATACCACCAAATTTCTAACAGGTCTTTCAATTGCGTAACTCCTAGCAGTATAATAAACTGGGTTGGTCGAGAGGTTCGCGCCGTAGACCACGGGTATCTGGGAGGCAGGTGATGCGACATGGCGATACCGCAACCACTCAAAACCGAGATAGTCTATCCCGAATCGGATGGTCAGCCGATGGCGGAAAACACTAAACAGCTGGAGGTTATTGTCTACCTGTACGACAACCTGTGCGCCCTGTTCGCAGACCGCGAGGACGTGTTCGTGGCGGCGGATTTACTGTGGTATCCCGTAGAGGGACATCCTGAAATCCGCACTGCGCCCGACGTGTTTGTGGCGTTCGGTCGCCCGAAGGGGCACAGGGGCAGTTACCGGCAGTGGGAGGAGGGAGGCATTCCGCCGCAGGTGGTGTTCGAGATATTGTCTCCGGGCAACCGCTACCAGCCGCTCATGGAAAAGTTCCGCTTCTACGAGCGATACGGGGTGGAAGAGTATTACCAGTACGACCCCGATTACGGAATCCTCGAGGGCTGGCTGCGACGCAACGGCACCTTAGAGCCGATTGAGCAGATGCAGGGCTGGGTCAGCCCGCGGCTGGGCACGCGATTCAGCTTGGAAGGAAGCGAGCTGGTGCTGTATCGCCCGGACGGCGAGCGATTCATCCCCTATGTCGAACTGCGACGCCGCATGGAGCAGGCGGAACAACGCGCTCAACGCCTCGCCCAGAGGCTGCGGGAGCTCGGGTTCGACCCCGACGCGGACAGTTAGGACGCTCAGTTGCCCTGCGCGCGCTCCCACTCCTCCTGCTGGCGCATGGCTTCCTCCAGCGTATCCAGCGCGGGCGACGGCTCCAAACGGGCCTGACGGTAGTCGGGGTCGTTGGGGTCTTTCGCCTTCTCTGGATCGAAGATGCGCGCGTCTACCGGCAGGGCGCGGTACGGCGTCAAATCGGGCTCGGTGGTGAACATATCCGCCAGGTCGCTGGCTGCTGCGTCGTACAGGTTCAGGTAGGGGATGCCCAAAATCAGGTACATGGTCTTCATGATGCTGGCGATGCTGCTTTGCCGGTGTGAGATGTAGCCGCGCTTCGCCCACGGGCTGATGACCAGCAGCAGACTTCGGTGCGCATCCACGTGGTCAATCCCGCTTTGCGCATCATCCTCCGTCACGAAGATAGCCATCTCCTTCCACCACGGGCTGTGCGACAACGCCTCGACCACCCGCCCCAGCGCAAGGTCATTGTCCGCCATGTAAGACTCCAGATAGGGGTATCCCTTGTTTGGACGAGCGCCTGCGCCGTGGTCATTGGGCAGGTAGATATAGAGGAAAGGAGGCAGAGGCTCCTTACCGGAGAGATACTTTTCGCGGAACTCTTTCAGAAACTGGTCGGCACGGTACTGGTCGGGGATGTTTGTGTTGTATTCCGGGTACTCCCGACAGGTGTTCTGATACAACACCATCGGCATGGGGATGTTCACGGGCAGACGTCCGCCTGTCGGTTTGGTATCGGGGTCCTGTGCCATACCCGCAAACTCGAAGCCCTCGCCGTAGTTGCGGAAGGTAACGCCGTTGCGGTGAAGGTGTTCCCACATGGAGCCGTGTTCCAGATACTCCTCGGGGGTCAGCGACGAGTTGGACTCAAACAGTGCGAGCCGCCCGGGTGCCTTGCTTCGGCGGAATTGCGCGCCACCCCCGTAGCCCGCGGAAGTGATGGTCTCCACCCAGTGGGTGGGATACACACCCACCAGCCAGCGGTGTCCATCTGCTGAGTGGTCGCTGTCCACATAGAAATTGTCGCTAATCGCATAGCGTTGCGCCAGCGCACGGTGGTTGGGCATGACGTTCACACCCTCGTGTTCGCCCACCTTGCGGTTTACCCCGAACCGCGCCAGCGTGGGGTCGCCGTTGACGCCGGGCAGGTCACCGAACACCTCGTCGAAGGTGCGGTTCTCCTTCGCGACAAACACCACGTAGCGGATTTTATCGGATGGGATGCCGGCGACGGCAGGCACCGGATGCCCTTTGGGTCGGTTCGCTTGAACCGGCACGAAACCGTTGTTCGCAATGACCTGCTTGGTGAGGTCGCGCAGTTCGCGGTCGGTGGGCACGTCCATCAGCGACACCGTGCCCTTCATCAGCCTGCCGATGCTGCGTCCCTCCGGACCCGGCACGAAATTCGCGCCGCCATTCGGTCCCGCCCCGAAGCCTTTGGCGTTCGCCACATACAGCTTCTTGCCGTCCGGCGAGACGCACACCCGCGACGGATACCAGCAGACGGGAATATGCCCCAGCAGTTTGCCCGTGCGAGCGTCGAGTACACCCACCGCGTTGATGCCCGACTCCGCCACGTACAACCTTCTGCCATCGGGTGAGAGAGCCAGCCCAAACGGCGCAACCCCGCGCAGATGGCGCAGGAAGGCCGCTGGCGTGAGCAAGGTGCGCCATTTGCGGCGGTGCGTGCGGATGTCGTAAGCCTCCACCAGGTCGTTAGTCGAGTTGCTGACAAAGACGGTATCGCTGGATACCGCCAGAGCAGCAGGCGCGCTGCCCCCGATGGACTCGCCCACCAGCAAGCCGGTCTTTATCTTCACCACCACCTGCGGGCGGGTCGGGTCGGAAAGGTCTATCCCCCACACCGAACAGGCTTCGGGCACGTTGGGGTCGCCCAGCCCCGGAACGCGCCTGCCATCCACCACAGCGCCTTCCCGTGCCTCCCGCGACGGATAGCCGAAGGGCGGGAACAGGATGCCGCGCGGGTCGTCGCCGGGGCGCGTCTCGATCAGCGCGTACTGGAACGTACCCATGTTCGCCACGTAGGCACGCGAGCCGTCCGCCGTGAGCGCAAGGGCAAAGGGATTGCGCCCTACCTCCATCGACGCAACCGGTCGCAGGGTACGGGTATTCACCACCACCAGCCGGTAGTTCGCCAAATCCAGCACATACAACCATCTACCGTCGGGAGAGAGCGCGATGTCGGTGGTGAAAGCATCGGGATGCGCCTCGGTGCTCAGGTCTATCCGCTCCATGCGCTCTCCGGTGCTCAGCCGAAAGACGATGACACTGCCGTCGTTGCCTCCGGAGGCGTACAGACGGTCACGCGCCGGGTCCACCGCCGCACCGATAAACGTGGCGGGCAGCACCTCCTTTTCCGTGTTTACCGACGGCGGTATCTGCGACACCTGCGGGTTGTCGCTATCGGGACGACGTATCACCGTCAGGGAGAAGGGAGCCACCCCACCGTTCACCGTGACCAGCACACTGCCGTCCGCGCTGAGCGTCATGCCGTAAGGGTGTGGAGCAACGCGAATCTGCTTCCCGCGCGGGGTCAGCAGCCGCCCGTTGGGCAGGATGGTGGTGCCTTCGGGGTCAATACGTGCGGTCCGCTCGCCCGCAGGAGCCTGCAGCATGAAACGGTCTATCCGCGTGGGCGCGGCAACGAGCATACCAAACGTTCCCAGCGTGAGCAGCAGGGAGAGCATCAAACGCATATAGCTTCCACCTCGTGTAACGATTTCTGGGGAAGAGGATTCGTGCCAGCGCAGGGGCACACCTGCCCCCAATTGTTAAGTTTATGTTGAGCGAGGGCGCACGAGTCCTCTCAGAACCGCTTCCACCGCCACTTGAGCAGCGTCCAGATGGCTTCCACGCCGTCCCACCAGCGGATTTTCTTGCCCTGTAGTGTGGTGCGCGCCTCGTAGGAGATGGGCACTTCCATGATTTTGATCCCTCGGCGGATGACCTTCGCGGTCACCTCAGGACAGAACTCGAACCGCTGGCAGGTGAGCGGCACGCTCTTGAGCAGGTCGGCGCGGAAGGCTTTGTAGCAGGTGGCTTCGTCGGTCAGAGGATGCCAGTACAGCCAGCGCACCATTGCCGCCAGCAGGCGGTTGATGAGCCAGTTGGGCAGGCGCATCCCCTTCGGGCGTCTGGTGGTCAGAAAGCGCGAGCCGTACACTACCTGCGCCTTCCCCTCCGCAATCGGGGCGATGAGGCGCGGGATGTCCAGTGGGTCATACTCCAGATCGGCGTCCTGAATGATGATAATGTCGCCGGTAGCATGTGCGATGGCGGTACGAATCGCCATGCCCTTGCCCAGATTCTGCGGATGTCGCAGCACCACCACGTCGGGCTGTTGCGCCAGCAGCTGGGGTGTCTCGTCGGTGGAGCCGTCGTCCACCACGATAATCTCCTTCTGCAGCGGTACCGCGCGCACCCGGTCAATCGCCTGCACGATGGTGTCCGCCTCGTTGTATGCCGGGATGACAATGCTGATGAGCGGTTCTTCAGACACGAAAAGAGTTCACCCTCTCTGTTTGCTACCCATAGTGTGCCCCAGAGCGCAGGGTGCTGTCAAGCGTCTTGACTCTTCATCTCCTCTCAGGTAACATACTAACGCCCGAAATCCTTGCCGGAAAGGAGATGATGTCCAGATGGATTCCCTACTGCCACGAAGGGTCCTGGCATGGCTGGTGGTTCTGGTGATGACAGCCGTGCTGGGAATAAGCGTCGCTTCCAGCTTGCAACAGACGCCCTCGCCACAGACACCACCGCCGCCACCTCCTTCATGGGCACTACCGACGCCCTACCCTGACCGTATCATCCTCACCTGGTCCGACGACCCAGCAACCACGCAATCGGTCACGTGGCGTACCGACACCAGCGTCACCAAGGCGGTGGCGCAAATCGCTCCCGCAGGGGACGGTCCGAACTTCACCCAGCAGGCGAAAACCGTAGACGCCCAAACCACTCCTCTGCAAACCGACCTGGGCACAGCACATTACCATTCGGTCACCTTCCGCGACCTGAAGCCCAACACGCTCTACGCCTATCGCGTGGGCGACGGCACTTACTGGAGCGAGTGGTTCCACTTCCGCACCGCCAGCGACCGTCCGCAACCGTTTACCTTCCTCTATCTGGGAGACGCTCAAAACGACATCCGCAGCGCGTGCCTGCGCGTGGTGCGCCAGGCGTTCCTGCACTATCCCGACGTCCTCTTCGTATTGCACGCGGGCGACTTGGTGAACCGCGGAGACAGAGATATCGAGTGGGCAGAGTGGTTCGCGATGATGGGCTGGATGGGGGCGACCATCCCCAGTCTACCCACACCAGGAAACCACGACTATCCACGAGATGCCGAAGGACAGCGGAGACTGTGTGCGCACTGGCGGGCGCAGTTTACCCTCCCCGAAAACGGCATCCCCACGCTCAAAGAGACCAACTACTACGTGGATGTTCAGGGGGTGCGAATTATCTCCCTGAACTGTATGGAACAGCGGGAACAGCAGGCGAGCTGGCTGGAACGGGTGCTGGAAGACAACCCCAACCGCTGGACGATTGTCTTTACCCACTACCCCATTTTCTCCTCGGCGCAGGGACGGGATAACCCCGAGCTGCGTGCGCTGTGGAAACCCATCTTCGACAAGTATCGCGTGGACCTCGTGCTGCAAGGACACGACCATACCTACGCCCGCAGTAAGCCTCAACCCAGCGGCACGGTATATGTGAACTCGGTGACGGGACCCAAGATGTACAAGCTCAACCCGCAGCCGTGGATGCACCGTTCCGCGCAAGATACGCAGTTTTATCATCTCGTTCACGTCAACGGAAATACCCTTCGCTTCGAAGCGTATACCGCAACGGGGAAGCTTTTCGACAGGTTCGAAATTCGGAAGCGTCCGGGCAGGGTGAATCAGGTGGTTGACCGCTGAGCGCGTCGGGGGAGTTACGGAAACGGGTTGTCCAGCCGCTTGACAGCCCCTCCGCCGCCCCCTATAATGGCGCTGGTAATGTCTTTTCGGGAAGGAGGGTCGCACATGCCTCCCCAAACGTCCCAATCAATGACGGCAGACGGAAGAGAGGTGAACAAAATGAGGTGGTTTGCGTGGATGCTCTTCGCGCTGCTGTTCATCACGACCGCGTTGGCGCAGGAGCAGGTCACGGTGCAACAGTTATTGAATGACGGCAAGAAGTACGATGGCAAACAGGTGGTGCTGGTGGGCGTGGTGCGAGACCTGAAAGAGAAGGTAAGCAAGAAAGGCAACGCCTACTACACTTTCAAAATCGGCGAGGGCAAGCAAACCATCAGCGTGTTCAGCTACGGCACCGCTACGGTCAAAGAGGGCGACAGGGTGCGCGTGACGGGCAAGTTTGCCGTCGAGAAGCGCGTGGCGTACGCCACCTACCGCAACGAGATCGACGTCACGAAAGGCAAGGTAGAGGTGCTTACGCCCGCGCCCAGGAAGGGGGAGTCTGCGCGCCCGCCTGCTGGCAAGTGATACTGGTGAAGCACGAACGTGGAGGCGCAAGATAGCCCACGGTTTGAACCGTGGGCTATGCTTTTTGGGTTCAGTGGCAGGCGCCCAGCCTGTTGCTCGGCCGGGCTGGGGGGACGCGGGTGACGGCATCCTATTCTGACAGCACGTACACCTCTGCCCTCTCCGACCAACCCGCGAAGTCCTCCACCGACAGGCGTAAGGACAACCGGTCTTGACGCACGGCGTTCAGCCTCAAGGTGAATTCGCGACCTGCGGTCAACGTTTGGCGCAGGGATGGCATTTCATCCACTGAAACCACCAGCCGATGCGCCTCCGGCTTGCGCAGGGCGAAGGCAACCCGTATCTTGCCCGCGCCGTCTTTGACTATCCCCACCTGCTGCACCACCTGAATCGGGCGCGGGATGGAGTAGGTGATTGGAACGGTTACCTCGCCATCGCGCCAGCGAACCCGAAGCCTGTACTGGTGGTCGCCAGGAGTGGTGCGGGAAGGGACTTCAATCGTCGCCTCGCCCCGCGCAGGAACCGCAAAGCGCCGCCCGCCGACCTCCACATCTTCCTGCCTTTCGCTCAGGTTCAGCACGGTCAACTGCATCGGGGGGTCATCGACGTAAGAGGGAGGCGTAACGCTCTTGACCAGAATGTTGCCCTGGTGCCGCATCGCCACGCCGAATCGTTGGGTGTTGTGGAACCAGCCGAAGGTCGGCGACCATGCCCAGTGGCTCACTCCCGCTTCACCGCGCTGGTGGTGATTGCGCCCCAGATTCAGGCGCAGCAGCGGCTCGTCGGTTGCGTTCAGGTCGACATCAAACGGCAACGACTTCCAGGGGATGGCGATTTCCACCGTCCAGCCCTGGGCGTCTGTATGGGTTGCCACCGTAATCTCCGTGTTCCAGCCCACATCGAAGCCCAGCTCGTCATAGACGGTGCCGAGGGCGTTGATGATAAAGTGTGCGTAGCGTTCAGGTCTATCTGGAGAAGCGAGAAACACCTCCACGCTTTCGTCCAGCCAGATGCCGAAGGCGTCCCTCTGCCGCTGGTCTGCCACCAGACGGTCTGGGTACGGCGCAAGACACACCATGCCGATATACAACGCGTTTTCGTCGTACGCCAGCAGTCCTCGCGTCTCCATGTATGGTGGCATCGGCACACTGCTGTTACTCTCCCAAAACGGGCTGGCAATTGCCGCCACGCGCCACTGCGGCTCGTCCAGCTTGCCGTCCACTACGGGCGGCTGGCTCCAGCGTGGGACGGTTAGCACGGGCAGCTGCGCTTCTGTCACTGGATGCGATACTGGCGGTACGACCTCCACCTGCAGCGTGACCGCCTGCGGGCGTTTTGAAGGTGCCATACGCTCGCCGCGTAGCCGCTGCACCAGCCGCTCGATTTGCCCGCCTGCTATCAACCGCAGCTCCTGCAGGTTGGCATTGCTGAATCCCGCTCTGCCGACCTCGTTGAGCCACAGCACGCCCTCTTCCAGCATTTGCAGGGTGCGCTCAGCGTCCTCTGCAGCTCGCAACATCTCTTGCGCCCAGCGGGTGGACTTGCCCGAGGCTACCTTCCGCGCATAAGCGATGGTATTGCGCAGGGTACTCAGGTAGCGATAGTCGTTAATGCCCTCGCGAATGGCTTCCCACTGGATGGTGGGGATGATGCCCACAATGCTGTCAGGGTCGTTCGGGCGGGAAAGGTGCGGGTAGACGGTGCACTGGTCTTTGGGCTCCACGCTGTTCTGGCGCGAGCCGTCGAAGTCGTTGAAGGGGTCTTCGTGCGGGCGCACGAAAGTCCATGAGACCTGCCCGTCTGCCCTGGTCTTCCAGAACAGCCATCCCGTCAGGAAGCGGTTCGCGAACAGGCGTCCCTCCTGCCCCAAATAACAACCGCTGCCATACCAGTAGAATTGTTGCTGGCGCGCACGACACTGTTCGTATGCCCACTCCGCCCCCTGTTTCGAAGCCACCAGCCCGACTGCGAAGCAGGGATGGGTCATCCATTGCGCAGCTGCGTCATAGGTGCCGCGTTGGTAGAAAGTGACATACGTTTGTGCGCCGCCTTCGCGCCATGTGCGGTACTGCTCCAACGCGCGGATGGTTTCTGGTCCGGGTTCGTCCCACCCGTAGAAGAGCCAGTCGATGCCGTAGGGGCGAAGCGTTTGCACCACTGTGCGGGCAATCAGGCGCATCGCCTCGCGGACGCGCTCGTCCCACTCGCGGTTGACATCCGCCTGAATGCCCAGTTTGGCGGGAACCTGGTCCTCAATAAACGTGCCAATGGTATGTGGTCCCCGCAACCCGGCTTGCTGCATCAGCCGATGCCAGCGCAGGAGCGGTTGGGGGTCGTATTGCACCTTGCCCTCTGTCAGGGCGGACAGATCGATGTTGCCAATGGGGAGCTCGGTCAGTCCATCGATGCCGTAGCCGCTCATCCGCTGGAGCAGCGCGAGCAGTTTCTCCTCGGGCAGTCTGCCTATCCAGTAAGCATCGGCGTAGAGCAGCCAGCGTTTGTCCGCAGGTTTGTGCAAGCGGAACGAATAGACATAAACTTGCAACGGTATCTTGAACGCCGCTTTCCCCTTCGCCTGAACCACAAGGGCATAGCGATATTCGCCTGATAGGCTGGTAGGCACGTGGATGTTTATCCAGAACAGGCGGCTCTCACCCTCTGGCACATTCAACGTACGCCACTCCAGCACGCCGCCCGCCGCGGGAAACTGCGCCTGCCCGTCGCGCATCTCCAGCAGCAGCTCCGGGGTGATGTAGTAGGTTCTTCCACGCCAATCGGTGCGCTGCGCCCAGAAGTGCGCGTAATACGTCTTCACGACAGGCGTGTTCGTGGGCGGCTGCTGTGGCTCCACGCGAACCCGCACCTCCCTTAACGGCTCCAGCGCGTGGATGGCAAACCAGAGGCAGGTCGTCTCCCCCAGAGCGACGTTCGCGTGCAGTTTGGTGAGCCGCTCGGAAGGCTTCGGCTTGCTCCATGGCTTGATGTCGAACGGCTCGCCGCGGGTGAAGGGGATGAACCCGGCTGCTCGCTCCGCTGCCGATGGCGCAGGGGGTTGCCAGTTTTCCGGCTGTCGGGGAGCCTCCTGGAACGGTGCGCCCGGATCCACCCGCTCATACACGGTATCGTAGATGGTCACTGCACCGCGAACCTCCTCCTGCGCGCATGCGGCGGTGGAAACCAACATCGCGCTAACGGCGAAAATCAACCATCGCATTGGCGTTTCCCTCCCGATGAAATCTGCTAATGTACTGCGGAAACCTGTTTTGCCTGCCGTATGAAGGCTTCCTCATCTATCTTCAGGCGAAGGGGCAGGGGGTCTTCCCAGAACTTCTGGAAGGCAAAGCCTGCAATGACCCACAGCTCGCCCGGTCTACGCTCAAAGAGATACGGGTAACTCAGCTGTCCACCGCTTTGCTTGGCGAAGGTGATGGGCTTTGTCCATGTCTTGCCGTCGTCCTCCGAAAAGGCAATGGAGAGCTCCTCCCGATGCCACGAGGAGGGGAATTCGGTATGTTGCTTCCAGTCGCTTTTCTGCCACTCACGCCCTTCGGGATGCAGGCGGTTCCACACCAGCACGAGGCGTCCGCTCTGCAGGCGCAGCAGGTAGCCGGGCGAGTTGCTGGCGTCGATGCCGCTGGGCTGGATGATGCGCCAGTACCTGCCGCCGTCAGTGGAAATCGCCTGCCAGAACTGGTCGAGGCTGGTGCGAATCAGCATCAGCAGGCGTCCGTCGCTCAGCTCCGCCAGTGTGGGTTCAAACGCACCATCGTGATGTCCGTGCCCACCCAAATCAATCCAGTTGCTGCGCCGCCACGTCTTGCCCTCATCATCCGAGTAGACCGAGCAGGTAATCAGCCGCCCCGGATTGCTGGTGAGATGCTGCAACGGCGCAACAATCCTGCCCGAACGGGTCTGAATCAGCGCGAAAAAGTTGGGGTTGTAGCCGTCTAACACACGCTGATTGTCAATCCACGTCTTACCGCCGTCCACACTGCGAATCGCCCACACCTCCAGCCGACAGCCTTCTTTCGGCTCCTTGCGCTGTTCGTCCCACTCGAAGTGTCTTCCCACGAAGTTCAGGTACACCATCACCAGCGTCCCTTTCTGGGTACGCAACAGATAGTGGGATGCTGGCTCGTCGTCGCTGACGCCTTCGCACACGGAAGTGGGGTCTGACCACGTTTTGCCGTCGTCTCTGCTCACGCGAAAGCCTTTGCTGTCTACAGTCGCCAGACTGCCATCCTGCAGAACCACAAAGGGTCCATTGCAGGAGATGTCGAGCGGTTGACACAACGGATGCACCCAGCGGGCATCGGAGAAGGAGATGCCGGCTAAAACTGGAAGGAGAAAACACATAGTTGCCACCTCACTATATGATGCCCCACGCTTTCAGCACTTCTATTTCGGGCGGCGGGTTCCACAACCACTCTATCCGCAGCCACAAGCCTGATAGCACCACGCTGCGATATTCGCCCGTCTCTCCTTTCGCTATCAGCACATATTTGCCCGCCTCGTTCCGCACATAAAACTCCGCCTGACGCTTCTGCGGGTCTATCAGCCAGTACTCCTGCACCCCGCCCCGCTCATACTCCGAAAACTTCTGCACGCGGTCGCGCTCCTCGCTCTCTGGGCTGACGATTTCTACCACGAGGTCGGCGGGTCCGTCCAGAAAGGTGTCTTTCAGGCGGTGCAGGTTTTCGCGGCGGACAAACAGGATGTCGGGGGAGCGACCCGGCAAATCCGCGCCCGTCTTCATCTGAAAAGGCTCGTAGCGCAAGACGCCCAGACGGTGGTAGTTCATGTAAAACTGCAAGATGGCAATGAGAAATCGTCCAACATCCTGATGTGGAGCGGAAATAGGGCTCATCAGTTCAACCTCTCCATCCACCCATTCTGCCCAGGTATCTTCGTCCAGCCACTGCAGAAACTGCTCGTAGCTGATTTTACCTTTGGGCAGGGGGCGCGTCGGCGGCGTTATGACCTGTTGCGACATCGGGCATCACCTCGCGATAATTATAGCACACCCAAGTGCTTAGATGCTTATCTCCCGTCGTGGCTGCAGGTACTCGTCGCGTGTGCCGCACTGCTCCAGAAACCGCAGGAACTTTGCGTGCAAGCCTCGGGCGACGTCGGGATATTCACTGGCGACGTTGCGCGTCTGTGCGGGGTCAGTTGCGGTGTGGTACAGCTCCACCTCGTCGCCAGCCACGCTATAAAGCAGTGTCCACTCTCGCTCGTGTATCGTGGAAGGACGTGGCGATAGCACCACGCGCTCGGTTCCGTCCACGGCGCGGCTCATGGTTTCACCTGGCTGGTGCACAATCGCCCAGGAAGTAACGAAGAAGTCGCGCCATGCGACGGGCTCACCCCGAATCAGCGGAAGCAGTGAACGTCCCTGCACCTCCGAGGGTATCTGCACGCCCGCCAGTTCCAGTATGGTGGGCATCAGGTCGATAAAGCCAGTGAACGCCTCATGACGCGCGGGTGTGGTGTGGGGTACGTAGATAAGCAGGGGGATGCGCGCCACCTCATCGTAAATGGGCGAGCGGTGGAAGATGTGCTTGCCGTCGCGCTCCTCGAACAGCGCTTTGCCGATGATGCCATGCTCGCCAAGGTAGAACCCATGGTCGGCGGTAAAGATAACCACGGTGTCCTCCAGCAGGTTCAGGCTCTCCAGCCGCGCCATCAGCCTGCCGAACCAGTAATCCACCATCGTCACCTCGCCGCGGTAGAGCGCGCGGCAGTGGTTCAGTTCGGCTTCGGTCATGAACTCGCGCCAGTACCAGTAGTGCGGGTAGATGACCTCTTCGCCCTCGTAGTTGGGGTCATACAGGTCGGTGTAGTGGCGCGGCGGGTCCCACGGCTCGTGCGGGTCAAAGGTGTCGATATACAGGAAGAAAGGCTTCTGGGTGGCGTTTCGCTCCAGCCATCGCATGGCGGCGTTCACCGTACGGGCGGGGAAGTAGTCCTCCTCGCTGCGACGGTCTGCCACATTGCGCAGGTACTGGCGCAGGGTACGCTCCCCCAGACGACACTTGCGGATGTCGAAGGGGTATTCCACCTCTATGGGGTCGGTGCGCCAGCGATCGTTCTCCTGCCCGCGTATCCACTCGAAGGCAGTGAACCCCCTGTCGAAGTGATACCCGTAGTTCAGCAGGTGGGGAGTGTCGATAATCATCATGGTGGTGTAGCCCGCGTGCGACAGCAGCTCCGCCAGCACCGTCTCCTCGCGCGGCAGGGGCGACCAGTCGCGGTGCGGAAAAGTCCACCTGCCAGTGAACAGGTCGGTGCGGGCAGGAACGGTGGGAAACGAGCCACAGTAGGCCCGTTCAAACACCTGTGCCATCTGCGCGAAGCGGTCCAGGAAGGGAGTGTGTATCTCCGTGCCGCCGTGCACCGTCAGGTTATCGCGGCGGAAGGTGTCTGAGATGAACAGTACCACGTTGAGCGGTTTTGCCGACATCAGGAAATCTCCTCCATTGCTCGCGCCAGCAGGTCTGCAGGACGAACCCGGCAGCCTGTCTGTTCTGATTCGTTGGCGGCGATGGCAACCGCCTGCGTGCGCACCGCCTCCTCGCCACTGGTCAGCGGCTGTTTGCCCTCGCGGATGCACTCCACAAAGTGGCGCAGCTCGGCAGCGAAGGGGTCTACCGGTTCCACCTCCAGTGTCACGAACCCCTCGCTCCATTCCGGCTTTTTGCGCGAGAAGATATGCAAGCCGTTCCAGTTGTGGATACAGCCTTCGGTGCCCTCCAGCCACAGCTTGCGGTAGAAGGCGCGATAGGGCGACATCCAGTTGATGCTGAGATTCGCGATTGCCCCCGTCGTGAACTGCATGTTGACCACGCCCGCGATTTCGCCCTCCATGCGGTCGGGATTGTAGAAGGTCTCGGCAGAGACCCACTCCACCTCGCCGATAAACCAGCGCAGCAGGTCGATTCGATGGCATCCCGCGCTGGCAATCGCGCCGCCGCCCAGCCGATTGCGCTCGCGTGCCCAGTGCCCCGGCGGGATAAACACGTTCTGCAGATGGTCCACCTGCGCCAGAACCGGCGTGCCAAGCCAGCCTTCGTCCAGTAGTTGCTTCGTGCGCCAGTTTTCCGCCTCGAATCGCTCCACGAAGGCGGTCATCAGCACCACATTGGCATCCCGCGCGGCGCGTACCATCGCCCATCCGTCTTCCAGCGTGGTGGCAATCGGTTTCTCCACGAAGATGTGCTTGCCTTCCTGCGCCGCGGCGATGGCGACCTCCGCGTGCAGGTCATGCGGCAGGCAGATGTCCACCGCGTCAACGTCCTTGCGCTCGACCACCGCACGCCAGTCGGTGAGGGCAACCTCAGCCCCCGCGTCTCGGGCGCGTTCTTCCGCCAGCGACTGTTCGACGTCGCAGGTCGCAACGACCCGAATCGCCTCCGCTCCCAGACTCAACATCCCGCGCACGTGTGCGCGGGAGATACCCCCACAGCCGATTAGACCGATGCGAACAGGCTGGCTCATGGTTTCCCTCCTTCATGCGGTGTCCACCAGATGGCGAACGTGCTGAAATCGCGGTCGGTGTGGTTGCGCACGGTGTGGTAGGCATTCGCAGGGATGAAGACCACATCCCCCTCACGGATGACCTGTTCTTCGTCCTCGACCTGCAGCGTGGCTTCGCCCTGACGCACGTAGTAGAGTTTGGCGACAGGAACGCGCTCCGGCTTTTGCACCATACCCGGCTTCAAGACGCCAAAGGCGCATCCGAACGGCGCACCTATCTCTTCGGATGCGAACACGCCTTGCGCCAGGATGGTGCCCTCATGCGCCGGGAAAAGCGCATCTGGCTGAAAAGAGCGGATGAACATCACATCCTCCCCCACTAGAGCCCTCACAGCGCCCTCGTTGCGCATTTATTCTCGGTCAAAGGGGAGATTCTCCTGCGCGCGCTCGCCGAAGAACTGCCGGGCTACCTGCAAAAATCGTTTGCGCCCCTCGTCGGGGGTCACCAGAGGCGATGGGTAGTCTGGGCACAGGCGATGCAGGTTTTCGAGGTCGCCGAGCTGTTCGGCGCCGGCTTGCTGGAGCTCGGGCACGTAACGATGGATGTACTCCGCCTGCGGGTCGAACTTCTGAGCCTGCAGCAGCGGGTTAAAAATGCGGTAGTAGGGCTGGGCGTCCGCCCCACAACCTGCCGCCCATTGCCAGTTGCCCACGTTCATGGCCAAATCGGCGTCCACCAGATGCAGGTATAACCACCGCTCGCCCCAGCGCCAGTCGATGAGCAGGTGTTTGGTCAGGTAGTTCGCCACGACCATGCGCGTGCGGTTGTGGATCCAGCCTTCGCACAGCAGCTGGCGCATGCCCGCGTCTACCAGCGGGATGCCCGTGCATCCCCGTGCCCATCGTTCGAACTGCTCTTCGTCGTGTCGCCAGGGAAAGCCGCGCCATTCGGGGCGCAGCTCCATGTTCACCGTTTCGGGATGGTGATACAGGATGTGGGAATAGAAGTCGCGCCATGCCAGTTCCTTGACGAACTGCTCGCTCACTCCCCAGGCGTCGCGCAGCATCTGCCGCAGCGAAATCATACCGCACCGCACGTAGGGGCTCATGCGCGAGGTGCCCGGTTGAGATGGCAGGTTGCGCCGCTGCTCATACTGCGCCAGTCCCGCGCGCACAAACGCCTGCCAGCGTCGCTGCACCTCCTCTTCTGTCGCGAACCACGACTGCGCCGCCTCGCTCTCGGGCTCAGGAATGGGCACTGTGGGCAATTCGAAGGATGGGGTGTTGATGGCTTTGGGCGCGGGTATCGGCGACAAAGGGCGTACGTTTTCCAGAAAGTGCTTTTTATAGAACTGCGTGAAGGACGGATACGTGCCGTCGGGCAAAGGTGACAGCAGGCTATCGCGAAGCACATGCACCCGGATACCCTTGCTGTTCAGCAAGTCGATCAACTGCTTGTCGCGCTGGCGAGAGTGCGGTTCCACATCTTCACACAGGCGCACCACGTCCGGACGCACGGTATCGAAAAACCGCTCCTGCTCCGTCGATGGCAGGATATATAACCGTCCGCCAACCGCCTCGATGCTGCTTTGCAGCTGGCGCAGGGCATGGAAGAACAGGGCGCGCAGGGTATCACCGTGCTCCTGCTGATTATGATCGTCCAGGAACAAGACGGGGATGAACTCGCCGCGTTCGGCGTCCTGCAGCAGAGGGTTATCGTACAGGCGCAATTCGCGTCGGAAGATGGCTACTGTTCGCACCGGCAAACCTCTTGACCATGCAATCTTGCTACCATTATATACGAATGAAAAGAGAAAAATCCCCCATCACTGGCGTGTGGGGGATGCAACGCATATTTGGAGGCTGTTACCGACGGCGAACGCAGCGAAAACCGAACAGTCCAGCCAGAGCCACTCCCAGAGCGGTCAGGCTGGCAGGCTCTGGCACGACAGCGCCACGCACTTCTACCAGGTCAAACCGATAAGTGCCTGTGGATGCGTAAGAGCTGGTGGAGCGGGCTGCCGTGTACTGCCCGGTGGCCGGGTCAAATTCGCTCACCACACGGAAAGCGAACAGCGGATTGTCGGATACGCCGGCAACATTAGACAGGTCTAACACGACCAAACTACCACCACTACTGTACCAGGTATCTCCACCAGGGGCGACCAACTGCAAACTGTTCACCCAGTTCGTTCCATCCACTGTGTACTGCACGCGGGCGTATTTGGAAGCGGTGTTGCTCCAGCGGAAGTCGAAACGCACCACGATGTCCTTGTAGCCCGTGGTGGGTGTGTTGAAGCGCACGCCTGCGGTGAGGTTATTCGTGCCCTGCGCGGGATAGTTTCTGGTGTTTAAGCCGCGGTTGGGCGAGGCGGTATCCTGGGGTGACCCCGTTGCCCACTCGTGAGTGACGCCGCCGATAAGCTGCAGATTGCCGCCGACTACGCCACCGTCTACGTCAAAATTCTCATCATTGAAGTTCCACAGGGACAGAGTCACCTGCGCGTGCGCCGCCAGTGACAGCGTCAGCACGACAATCGCCATCATAAGGCGTAGAGTAGCTCTCATGCTCTCCGTTTCCTCCTTAAAGATTGAAACTTGCGCCATCAGTCTACAGGATGTTTATTAAATCTATATTAAATATATAAAGAGAGTGCTGGACAGCACCTCGCCGATTTGACGATGTAAAGCGACATCATCTGTCATTCTGCTCGAAGCGAAGGTTCTTCTTATGGCGATGAGATGCTTCGCGTCCGCTCAGCAGGACAGGAACTAGTGACTATCAGTGTCATTCTGAGCGAAGCGAAAAATCTCAAAGACCCGTTTCAGCGGGGCGAGATGCTTCGCTGACGCTCAGCACAGCAGGAAATAGTGACTGTGAGACTGAGTGCATCGCGCCGCGGAACGAACTCCCCTAGCCCGCCAGCGCCTCACTGGCGATGGTGTCGAAGTCCATCTGGCTCTCCCCCGCCGTCAGATACTGGAAATAGCCCGCTGAGGCAATCATCGCCGCGTTGTCGGTGCACAGAATCAGCGGCGGGATCACCAGCTGGTAGCCGCGTTTGCCTGCCTCCTCGCTCATCACCGCTTTCAGGCGCGAGTTCGCCGCCACTCCCCCGCACACCGCGATGCGCGGGATGCCATATTCCTCTGCCGCGCGGATGGTCTTTTGTACTAACACGTCCACGATGGCTTGCTGAAAGCTGGCGGCGGCATCGGCGACGTTCAGCGTGTCGCCCGCCTGCTGCACCAGACGCAACAGCGCGGTCTTCAGCCCGCTGAAGCTGAAGTCGTAGCTGCCCTCTTCCAGCCACGCACGCGGGAAGGCAATGGCTTGCGGGTTGCCCTCCTTTGCCTTGCGGTCGATCGCCGGCCCGCCAGGGTAGCCCAGTCCCAGCAGGCGCGCCGCTTTATCAAACGCTTCGCCCGCGGCATCGTCGCGTGTACTGCCCAAACGGCGGCGTTTTCCATGCCCTTCCACGATATGCAGGTCGGTGTGCCCGCCCGACACGATGAGGCACACGAAGGGAAACTGCAGGTCGGGCGCGGTGAGGAAATTGGAGGCGATATGCCCTTCTAGATGGTGTACTGCCACAATCGGCTTGCCCAGCGCGTAAGCCAGCGCTTTGCCCGCAGATACCCCCACCATCAGCGCACCCACGAGCCCCGGACGGTTGGTTACCGCGACGAGGTCGATATCCGTAAAACTCACGTTCGCCCGTCGCATCGCCTCCTCGATGATGGGTGTCAACCGCTCGACATGCTTGCGCGCTGCCACTTCGGGCACGACACCGCCTGTCAGCGCGTGGATGTCCACCTGCGAGGCAATCAGGTTCGACAGGATTTCCACTCCGTCGCGCACCACTGCGACTGAGGTCTCATCACAGCTGGTCTCGATTCCCAGAACAATCATGGCTACTCCTCCGTTTGACTCACGTCGCCCATCGTGCTATCTTCAAGATAGAGTATACCTGACGGATAAGAGAGATGCGCTGTGAAGGGGTGGGGGCTGGTGCTGGTCGTGCTTTGGGCTTGCGCCGGTGCATCGGCGCAGGTGAAACTGGAACCCCTTCGGCAGGCAGGTTCGTCCAGTACCGCGTCGCTAAGCGCTAGCGACTGGTGGATGAGCCGTCTTGAGGCTTCCCCGGTTCGGCGTGGAGGAGTTTCCAGCGGTTCGCCCGCAGCAGCTGCTGGTATTCGGGGGTTTGCATCTCGGGCGACCACATGACGAGCGCATCTTCGCCTGTATCCGCATAGTAGCCCTTGCGGATGGCGACGGCATAGAAACCGTACTTGGCGTAGAGCCGCTGAGCGGCGGTGTTGGAGGCGCGCACCTCCAGCGTGGCACGGCGGGCGCGGCGCGCGATGGCTACTTCCAGCAACCCCAGCAGCAACCGCTCGCCGATATGCTGGCGTCGGTAGGCGGGATGCACTGCCAGCGTGGTGATGTGCGCCTCGTCCATGATGACCCACATGCCCCCGTAGCCCACCACGCGCTCGCCGATGTGCGCCACCAGATAACAGGCGGGCTGATGGTTCAGCTCGGCGTAGAAGCTGTTTTCGTGCCAGGGCGTGACGAAGCACATCCGCTCGATTTCCATGATTTGCGGGATGTCTTCCGCCTTCATCGGCTCGATCACCAGTTGTGGCACGAAAATCGCCATCACCATCACCCGGGCGCCCGCAAAGTATTATCCCCCTCTCCCACAGCGTGGGAGAGGGGACAGGGGTGAGGGCATCGCGCCTACTTCAGCACCGCCACCACTGGAACCGTGCACACGTGATACTCGGTGCCGTTCACGGTGCCCTGAGCGTCGGCAAACAGCGCGAAGGACATGGCATCGGTGGGCAAGGCGATTTCGACGGTGTATTTACCGTTGCCAGCAGGTTGGGCGTTCTGTGCGGTCCAGCGTGAATTGCGCAGGTCTTTCGTGCTGGATTGCGCCGTCCAGATTTGCACGCCGTCCACCTTACCCTTTGTGGTCACGGTCACCAGCAGCTTGTTGCCCTGGCGCTTCACGTCTGCCTTGATTTCCGCCAGCGGCTGTCTGGATGCCACCGCCAGATAGAACGCCGTCAGGTTGTTCACCACCCGCTGCAAGCCCTCTTGCAGGCTGTGTCCGGCGTTGGGCACGTACATCAGGTACTTCTCACCCGGCAGGTCGTTGAAGTAAAACCGCGCGGCATCGATCACCCAGTAGCGGTCGTTCGCGCCGTTGATCACCATCTTGGGCATCTTGAACCGCTCGCGGTAGGAGTAGGGGTCGACGATGGCGGTCAGCGTCTGCCCCTCCGCGGTGGAAAGCATCTCCGTCAGCCCTTTGGTGGAGTAGTCGGCAATCACCTCGCTGTACTTACCCCAGGTCGCCACCTGATGGGGCAGCTGCTTGGGGAAATTCAGGATGTCGTAGACCAATGGGGCGATGGCGCGCACCCGCTTGTCCACCGCCGCGGTCAGCCAGGTAGTCCAGCCGCGCTTCGAGCCGCCCGTCACCAGAAACTCTTTGACGTCGATGCCCCACTGCTTTTTGGCAACCTCCTGTACGGCGGTCATCGCCCGCACCGCGCTTTTGGTCATCGGCAACAGGGCGGGCCAGGTCACATCTTTCGATTTGGCAAACTCCACGAAGGTGTAGGAGATGAGCGCATCTTCCGTAAGACCCCCGAAAAGGGGCTGGTTGGGCACGTCGTTCAGCACCACACACAGTGCGCCAACTTTGTTTGCCACCTGCCCAAAAGCCGCCAGCTCCTGCCATCCGCTGTTGCCGGTGATATACAGCACGGCGAGTTCTGGGGTCTTCAGCTGGGACGGCTTCAGGATGTACACACGGTGTTTCCAGATGATGTCGCGCCATTTTTGCGAGGTGAGACTCACCTCCAGCGCAGTGATGCCAGCCATTTCGCGCGTGTTCACAATTTGCCAGCCGTAGGTATTATCCTCGGCAGCCACATAATCATCCAGCGGCGTCGCCGAAGCCATCAGCGCTGCGAACGCGATCAGCATGGATACAAACGACCATCGAAACATCGAACCACCTCCACTTGTATTCTCTCGTTAGCAGCTGACGATTCTGCAGGGGAGGAGGTTTACCCTTTTTGTTGGTTTACCAGTTACGCAGTGGAAAGACTGTTGAGATGTTTGTGGCATCAAACGACATCCGCATTGTCATTCTGGGCGTTAGCGTTGTCATTCTGAGCGTTAGCGAAGAATCTCTGAGACCCTTCGCTGTCGCTCAGGGCGACAAAGGAGAGATGCTTCACTCCGTTCAGCATGACAGGACAGTATCTCTGCAATCGCTGAAAAAGCATGGCTCGCGCCACACTCAGTTAGCGGCTGACCAGGCTCAGCTGCACCTGCAGCTGCCGTTGCTGATAACTCCACAGGATGCGCGGCTGGATGCAGTGCGAGGGAGGGCTTACCGCCAGCTGCCAGTCGCGCCATCGACGGTGTTCGACATCCCACATCCCCAGCACGTCGACGCCCCAATCACCTGTCCACTGCAAGCGAAACCGGGCTTCGCGGCGCGTCTCCAGTCGGTCGGACACAAACGGGCTGCTGCCGCTGGTCGCCGCCAGTGCCAGCCCCGCTCCTGCCTGCAGACGCTCCCCAGCGTTCCAGTAGATACCCCACTGTGCCCGCACCCAGCCATAGCCCTCTGCACCGGTATAAGCACCTGCCCTCGCATCCAGAATCACATCGGTGCCAAACTGGCTGCCTATCTGCACAGTCGGAGATTGCCATCGCACGAGAGCAACGGCTCGACTCGCGTTTACCAGCGTGGGGCTTTCTCGGAGCCGACCCAACTTCCACTCCGTTTCCAGCAGACCACCAGCAAGGGGGGCGACCGTCTGGTAACCCAGCTCCACGCCCCGCAAGTAGAGGTCGGTACGCTGCAAGTTTTCTACGGGTGAATTCGCCCGCAGGGAGAGGTACACACCCTGTTTGCTTTCCGTGCGGACGAGCGTGCGCCAGCTGGAGGTGCTGACGGTTTCCAAAAAAGATACTCCCGGTCGTTCTGTGGGTTCCAGGTGGGGCAGGGGCTCCTGGTCGCCCGGTTTATCCAGCCGACGCAGCAGGTCTATCCGAATCTCGGGGTCGTGGCGGGTGAATACCCGTATGCCATATCGCACCTGCCCCCACCGCTGCGACAGGAGGTCTCCATAGGATAACATCACCCCCCGTCGGCGCGAGAAGCCGATTTGCGGCAACAACGGCTCGCCCGGCTCCCTCCTGCCGATTCGTCGACTCAGGTACGGTAGCGTAATCCATTTGTGTCCCCATGCTGTCAAGGACACCCGGCGGGCGCGCACCCGCAGAGCACTGCTCAGGCTGAGTTGACTGGCGGACAACAGGAAGTGGGGAGTTTGCTGGTCACAGGTGGTCAGGGTCACCTCTTGCATGTTCAGCGTATTGGCATCGGATTGCAGCGAATTCGCGGTGATGAAGATGCCCTCTATTTCGCCGCGAACATCGGATAGTTCGCCTTCAAGTGTCTTCAGGTTAAAACGCAGGTGGGAAGCCCGAAGCGTGCCCCGTTCATCGGAGAGGAGCACATCTCCCGTAGCCGTTATCCAGCCGGTTTGCAGGTCGCCCTCCATCCGCTGCGCTCGCACGCTCCGGTTGCCCCACTGCACTTCGGCATCCCCCTCGGCGATAAAACGCTGGAACTCCTGCGCTTCCACGCGCTGTGCCAGCAACCGCCAAGCCTCGTCCTCTGCGGAGGAGGGTGCAGAAAGGCACAGCAGAAGCAGGGCGGCACACCAGCAGGTACACGCTATTCGCAGCTGTTCACCTGATGCAGGATCCACTCTGCCGCTCCCTGCAGGTCTGGCGCAACGTGGTCCGGAGGATGTTGCTGTATCTCGGCGGAATCCAGCATCTCCGGTTTCACATGCCCGCTCAGCACCAGCACCGTCTTTACTCTCGCCGCGCGTCCTGCCACAATGTCACGCCACGAATCACCCACAAACACCGAACGCTCCAGCGCGATGCCGTGTGCCTGCGCCGCTCTCAGCAGCAACCCCGGTCTGGGCTTTCGGCAGTCGCAGTTGTCGGCGTCGTCGTGCGGACAGTAGTAGAAGGCGTCAATACGTGCTCCGTATTCACCCAGCATCTGCTGGAGCCGCTCGCTAATCTGCTCCAGGGTTTGCATGGTGTACAGCCCTCGTGCCACCCCCGACTGGTTGGAGCAAACGATGACAGGCACCCCCGCCGCATTGAAACGGGCTATCGCCTCTGCCGAGGAGGGAATCAGTTGCAACTCCTCCGGTCGCGTGACAAACTCCACCGGATCCACGTTAATCACGCCGTCTCTGTCCAAAAACACGGCAGGACGAGCCTTTTTTTCGCTCAACCGTTCACCTCCTTTTGCTGTTCTCCACAAGGACTATATCGGAGCTGAGGGCGAATCGTCAAGAGGATACCACAGGCGGAGGTGAGCTCGGATGGCACTGCGTGTGCTGATCGGCACTTCTGGCTGGAGTTACGATCACTGGCGCGGTATCTTCTACCCCCCCGAGCTGGAGCGCAAAGGGTGGCTTGCCTTCTACGCGCGGGTGTTTCCTACAGTGGAGATTAACAGCAGCTTCTACCGTTTGCCTTTTGAAAACATGGTGCTCCGCTGGTACCAGCACACGCCGGAAAGCTTTGTGTTTGCTGCCAAGTTTTCGAGACTGGCGACACATGTACAACGCCTGCGTGATTGTCAGGGAATCGTGCAGCGTTGGCTGGAGCGTGTCCGTTTGCTGGAAAATAAACTGGGTGTGGTGCTGGTGCAGTTGCCTCCCGGATTGCACAGGGATGTCCCGTTGCTGGAGCAATTTCTTCACCTGTTCCCCGAAGGGATTCACGTCGCGGTAGAGTTTCGCCATCCTTCATGGGAGTGCGATGAGGTGTACCAGATGCTCCGCACGCTGGGTGTGGCGCACTGTACCATCAGCTATCCCCGCTACCCGACGGACTGGACGGTGACCGCCCCATTTGCCTATGTGCGCATGCACGGCGTGACGCGGGCGTACGACTACTGTTACAACACCGAAGAACTGCGCGAACTCGCCAGACACATTCGGCATCTGCTTCGCGAGGTCGACCGGGTGTTCGTGTATTTCAACAACGATACCAGCGGCTACGCCCCCGATAACGCCCGCCAGCTGCAAACTATCCTTGCGATGGAATCGGAGGTTGCAGGAACCTGACCGGTGGAAGCGAATAGCCATATCATCAACGGGCAAGGAGGAAGGATGAAGTTGCGAACGGAATGGTTGTTTGTGCTTGTGTTTGTGCTGGCACTCGCGCTACCCGGCGAATCGAAACGCCGTCTGAGCGTCACCCACCTTCTCACGGAGTGGCTGGAAAACCCGCTGGGGATTGATACCCCTCAACCGCACTTCAGCTGGCAGATACAACATGCCGACCGGGGTGCCAGCCAGAGCGCGTACCAGATACAGGTCGCCAGCAGACCGGAGCTGCTGCGCGATGGCAAGGCGGACATGTGGGACAGTGGCAGGGTGGATTCGCCGCAGAGCCTGCACATCCGATATGAAGGAAAACCTCTGCAGAGCCGAACCACCTACTACTGGCGCGTGCGAGTGTGGGACCACAACGGCGTGACCAGTGCCTACAGCCAGCCCGCCACCTTCGAAACCGCCCTGATGGACGCCAGCGAATGGCAGGCAAAGTGGGTTGTCGTGCCACGAGGGGGTGGAAACGGCTGGCACTCGCAGTTTGCGGATAGAGTGGACGTTACCAAGTGGGTTCAGATAGACCTGCGCCAGCCGGTGGAGTTCCAGCGGGTGGTGCTTTACCCCGCCAGACCGCACAACTGGGTGCGCGACGAACCCGGCTTCGGCTTTCCGGTGCGTTTCCGCCTCGAAGCCAGCGATGAACCCGATTTTGTTCAGCCGCGTCTCCTTGCCGACTACACACAAGCCGACGTGCCGAACCCGGGCGCAGGTCCGTTTCCCATCGACGTGGGCAATCAAAAAGCGCGCTACGTGCGACTGGTCATCACCAAACTGCACCATCCCGCCGATACGCGCCCGCTGGCAGCGCTTGCGGAAATGGAGGTGCTCGACTCCGGAGGCAACAACCTCGCCCTCCACGCTGCCGTGACCACCGACAGCTGGAACATGGACAGCATCGAAGAGAACGACTGGAGCCGGGCGATGCTCACCGATGGGATACGCGAATCGCGTCCTTCAGACAGGTTTGCCCCCATGTTGCGGCGCGAGTTCAAGGTGAACGGAAGGGTCAGGCGGGCTCGCGCCTACGTGACCGGTCTGGGCTACTACGAGCTTTACCTCAATGGACAGAAAGTGGGCGACCGCGTGCTCGACCCACCTTACACCAACTTCCACAAGCGCATCTACTACAGCACGTATGATGTCACTCCCCTGCTGCGGCGGGGCGATAACTGCGTGGGCGCACTGCTGGGCAACGGCTGGTGGAAAGGCAAACCCCACTTCCTGTTACAGATGTATATCGAATACACCGACGGCACGGAGCAGATAATCACCAGCGACGGAGAGTGGCGCTGGGCGAAAAGCCCCATTCTGGACAACAGCCTGTATCACGGTGAAACCGTTGACGCCCGACTGGAACAGCCCCGCTGGTGCGAGCCCGGTTTTATCATGCAGGAGGGCGTTTGGCAAAAAGTGTTGGTGGGCGAAATGCCAGGGGTTACCCTTTCTGCCCAGATGATGCCGCCAATTAAGGTCACTCAAACCCTCAAGCCGAAGTGGATTAGCGAGCCGCGCCCGGGGGTGTTCGTGGTGGACTTCGGGCAGAACTTCTCGGGCTGGTGTCGGTTGCGGGTGAAGGGTGCGCCCGGAACCACCGTCACGCTCAAACACGCCGAGGTGCTTTTCGAGAACGTACTGGTCAACCAGCAGAACCTGCGCAGCGCACGAGCCACCGATACCTACATCCTGAAAGGCGACGGCGTGGAGGTCTACGAGCCCCGCTTCACCTACCACGGCTTCCGCTACGTGCAGGTAGAGGGCTACCCGGGCACTTTGACGCGCGACGACATCGAGGGACGGGTGGTGCATACCGCCTTCGAACAGCGGGGACAGTTTGAATGCTCCAACGAGTTGCTGAACCAGATCCAGCGCAACGCCCAATGGGGCTATCGCACGAACTGGCACAGCATCCCCACCGACTGTCCCCAGCGCGACGAGCGACAGGGCTGGATGGGCGATGCCCAGATGACCGCCAACATGGGGCTGTATAACTTCACCGCTGAGTCCGCTTACGTCAAGTTCCTGCGTGACATCGCGGACGCGCAGGGCGAGGACGGACGGATACCCGACACGGTGCCGCACGTGTGGGGAACCAACCCGGGCGACCCGCAGTGGGCAGGTGCCTATCTCTTCATCGCGTGGGATATGTACCGCCACACGGGCGCAAAGCACCTTCTGGAACAACACTACGAGGGCATGAAGCGTTACGTGGAGATGCTGCGGCGCGAGGCAGGCGACAGCCACATCCTCACCCGCAACAACTACGGTGACTGGGTGGCGGTGGTGGAGACCCCCAAAGACCTCATCTCCACCGGCACCTATTACCTGAGCGTGAAGACGCTGGCGGACATCGCGCAGGTGCTGGGCAAGTGGTCGGACGAACGTGAGTATCGCGCCCTGTGTGAACGCATCGCCGATGCCTTTCACAGGCGATTCTGGAGCGCGGAAACCGGTTACTACGGCAACGGCAGCCAGTTCTCCAACATCTTCCCGCTGTATCTCGGCATCGTGCCCAAAGAGCACCAGCAGAAGGTGCTGGAGCACGTGATACACGACATCACGGTGAACCACAAAGGGCACCTCAGCACGGGCTTCATCGGCACGCGCTACCTGCTGGACACTTTGACCATGTATGGGCGAGCAGACATCGCGTATCTGGTGGCGTCGCAGGATACCTACCCCAGCTGGGGCTACATGGTGCGTATGGGTGCGACCACGATATGGGAGCTGTGGAAGTACGAGGTGGGACCTGGCATGAACTCGCACAACCATCCCGCCTTTGGACTGGTCAGCGGGTGGTTCTATGAGGCACTGGCAGGGCTTCGCCCCGACCCCGTGCGGGGGGACTGGGAGCATTTCACCGTGCGTCCGCACGCCGTCGGAGACCTGCGCTGGGCACAGGCTTCCGCAGACACCATGCGCGGCAAAGTAGCGGTGCGCTGGGAGAAACGTCCCGATGCTTTCCTGCTGAGCGTGGTCGTGCCTGTGAACAGTTCAGCGACGGTGTACATTCCCAAAGCGGGCATCGCCACACCCGCCCTCATCGAGGCAGAAGGTAGAGTGTGGAGCAAAGGCTCATTCAACCCCAAGGTGCCCGGTGTGAAAAGCGCACGTGACGAGGGCGAGTGGATGGTGGTGGAGATTGGCTCTGGCGACTATCATTTCAAGCTACACGCAGACAGATGAATAGTTGCCGTCCCGCAGAAGGTGTGATATAATCGGTGAAACTGCGGGAGGTGCTACCATGGAGGAGCAGCAACAGTCGCAGTCGGAACAGACCACGCAGGAGCAGGCACGCCAGGAGCCGGTGGATGTATTGACGGTTGCTTTGTGGATGATTGAGGAAATGCAGGCTCAGGCGTGGATTAAAATGGGGTTATGGAAAGACCCTGTGCTGGGGGAATTACGTACGGACCTGCCGCAGGCAAAAATCGCCATCGATTGCGTGGCGGCGCTGGCGGAAGTGCTGAAACCGCATATCTCGGACTCCCAGCGCCGCGATTTAGAGCGATTGCTTACTGATTTGAGGCTCAATTTCGTGCAGCGCAGGGCAGCGGGAGAGTAGCCGAACACACGGAGGGCGAGGCTCCCTCCGTGCCGTTGACACCAGCAACGTGGCGCATAGTGCTGGCGCCACTGCACTGCGAAGTGAAAAGAGGTAGAGAGGAGGCGACCATGCATCGTTCGCAAGAAGGCGCGGAAGTTCGCTGGTTACGCGCGCAATGGACACGCTATTATCTCATCCGACACTGTTATCTGTGGGCGGTTCGCGGGGTCAGGGCGTTTACCGCATGGCTGAGGGATGGGATGTCTCTGGTGGCGCATTGGGTTCTGGAGCGCACCGACCCTCTGGCGCAGTGCCAGCGCCAGCGCGAACAGTTCCTTGCCTTTTATGAACAGTACGAGCAGCTGGTCGATGTGCTGTGCTGGGCGGCGCGCGACACCGTGCATGACGGCTGCGACGAGAAGTACCAGCAGGTAAGGGACTGGATGTTGAAACACTACGCCCCTGTGCGTCGCGCGATGGCTCCCGTCATCCGGCAGGTGCTTGCCGAAGCAGATGGAAACCCGCAGGAAGACCCCTTTGAGAAGCTGTTCGCGCCCGCGCACGTGATGCAGGTTATCGAAAGCGACGGGGGCGACCTGCTGGGGCGCATTATCCTCACGCGCGACATCGTGGCTCGCTATGACGCTCATCTGCGGGCGAAGATAGAAAAGTACACCAGGCAGGTAGTTCACTGAGATGCGGATACGCCCCTTTCGCATCGAAGACCAGCAGGCTGTTCTGACGCTGTGGAACCAATGCATGGGAGAGGCATTCCCGCTGGATGCCCCGCTGTTTGAGCAGAACGTGCTGCGGGATGCCCATTTCGATCCCGAAGCGGTGTGGGTAGCGGAAGACGTAACGGGCAAACTGCTGGCTTACGCACACGCCAGGGTATGCAAAGAGCCGCTTGGCTCGGCGGGCATGATGCCCGAACAGGGCTGGATCGGCGCGCTGGCGTTCGTGCCCGACGAGCAGGGTCAACAGGCGGCGCGCCAGCTGCTGCAAACCGCGCTGGACTGGCTGAAGAAGCAGGGCAGGAAGCGGGTGAACTACGGCTCCGACCCCGCGCACTTTTTCCCCGGCGTGCCGGCGGAACAAACGCTGCATCAGCAGCTGCTGCGGGAAGCAGGCTTCGCTATCAGCGAGCACGTGGCGGTGGATTTGGTGCGCGAGCTGGCAGACTATCGCGTGCCCGAAGAGGTGGAGGCAAACCTGCATCGCCTGCGCGGGGAGTACGTCATTCGTAACTGCACTCAGGAAGACGTGCCCGCCCTGCTCCTTTTCTTGCAGAAGGAGTTTCCGGGCAGGTGGTACTACGAAACCGTCAAGCGGCTGGAGGTGGAGGATACCCCGCGTGACATCCTTATCCTCGTGCAGGGCGACGAGGTGGTGGGCTTCTGCCACACCTTCCATCGCGGCTCCAAACGCATCGGTCCTTCCATCTACTGGCGCAAACTGCTGGGTGAGGCGTATGGGGGACTGGGGCCTATCGGTCTGGCGGAGAGCACGCGGGGCAAAGGTCTGGGGCTGGCGTTGCTGTGCAAGGGCGTGGAATATGTGCAGCAGCAGGGGGCGCAACGCATGGCAATTGACTGGACGGATTTGGTGGACTTCTACGGCAAAATCGGCTTCCGTGTGTGGAAGCGGTATCACTCCTCCTCGCGAAACCTGTAGGGGCGACCCAGTGGGGCGCCCCAGTCTTCACTTTTGCGGTGAGCTAGCCGTTCACCACGCTTAGTCCGCCCCACGCCGTCAGGAAGTTCTGGGCTATCGTGAGCGTCAGGCTGTCCACCGAGCTGCGATTCGCGCCGTTAAACACGGAACACCCGCAGATTTACCCGTCTTCCGCCTCTTCTCGTTCCACCCATACGAAGCGCGGTACCTTCGCCCCGGCGAAGTTCAGCTCCACCAGCCGCCGGAACAACTGCTCTTCCATCACCTGCTCCGCAAGGTCACGGCGCAGGGCGCGAAAATAGAGCTGCATCACCCGATAATGCACCCTGCCCAGCGCAAGCGAGCCGGTTCGCATCCCTTCGTCCGTTGCCAGCGTCTGCCCCAGAATGGCGCGGGCGATTTCGCGGTTGTGGAACTGCACCGCCTGCAGGTACGCCGCCCCGATGGGCGACCTGCCCTCCATGAGCTCGATCTGCACGTCCTCGGGTAACACCACCGCCGTCTCCTGCTGGATGCGGTCCAGCACCCGCAGCAGCTCGCGCCGCTCCTCTTCGGGCACGTGCCGGGGCACCACCCCCTTCACCGTTGGCGCGCCGAACTTCTCCAGCGACAGCAACCAGAACTTCAGCAACAGCTGCTTCGCCCACCAGTGCTTGTATGCCGACCGCAGGTCGCTGCGCCCGTACGGCGACTCGTAGCGGCTGTTGTAGGCATACAGCACGAACTTCTCGGCGGGAAGCGGCTGCTCTTGCCCTCCCGGCATCCGCAGATACAGCGACTTCAGGTTGCGGTATTCGTCGATCTCCAGCCGAAACAGGCGTGGAGGCTTGCTCTTGATGCTTTGCCAGATGACCCTGCCGCGCCAGGGATCTTGCTCGCACAGCGAGTAGTTAATCTCCTGCACGGAGTAGCCGTGAGCCAGCGCGTCCAGCGCGTTTAGCAGGATGCGTGTTACCGAGCCGCGTAGCTGCCCCAGCGCGAAGCGCACCAGCTCCGCCGCCTGCTGCGATGGCTCGTCCTCGCCGTCCGGCACCACCTGCCAGTCCGCATCCAGAATGCCGAACTTCTTGGTGGTCAGCGCGGACTGCACCTGCGCGTCGGTGAGCATCTCGTCGTACACCCGCTCGCCGCGCGTGCGTAACAGGTCGTCTTCGTCCACAGCGGTGCCTGAACGAAAAGCGGCGGTGATTTCCACCGCCGCCTGCTCTCTATCCAGCCCGCGCCGCCGCACGCGACGCCACCACGATGAGATGTCCAATCTCTTCACCTCCTGCACGATTTTTGCTGGCACCCTGTCCCCCCGCGAACGCCGCGACAAGTACTCCCTCGCCTGTGGTTCAAGAAAGGAGGTAGGCAACACTACCGGCTGTGCCTAAACGGTACTATTGCCCCCGGATTCGTTCTATCGCCTGAACGAGCGCTCTCCTGACCGACCCAACCGTCTCTTGGTCGGCTCTCTGCTCCAGTTCTGGCAGTATCCTGATCGTGCCCGAACTCTCAATCGCTTTGGCAGCCGAGTAACGCACGTTCGCGTCCGGGTGCTTCAATAGATTCATCAGCGCCGCCTCAGCGCGCGCATCCCTTAAATAGCCCAGTGCATCGGCGACAGCGGCGAGAAATTCGCTCTCTTGCTGCAAATCCGCAGCGGCTATCAGGGCATCCACCGCCTCCGGGCTACCAATCTGTCCCAGCGCTATCGCTGCAGTGCCACGCAACGACCATAAACGCGCGTGATGCATCAGGTCCTTCAGTAGTGGAACGGCCTCCTTGACTCGCCACTCCCCCAGTAGTTGAGCAGCAACTCCCTGTACATCAACACCACGGTCGCTGCTCGGGGGAGCCGCCAGCGCACGCAGCAAATAGGGTATTGCTGTCGGTCCTACGCACTCCCGCAAGATTTCCCGCTGCTCGAACTTGCCGCCAAGGTCAGCCATTGAGTAAATGATATCCTCGATCGCCTGTGGTAAACTCTTTCCTTCCGTGCGCATTTGCCAGTATACCAAAACCGGGTCAGGTTCTCGTGCCTCAAGGGGTATGAAAGCAGCCGGCACACTGGCACAACCCGCCTGGTAAGGCGTGAACCTTGCCAGCTCACGCTCCAACACAGGCATCGCGCGTCTGTCACCAAGCCATGCAAGCGCTCGGATGAGGTGAATCACCCACGGATTGCCGTCCCACCAGGGGCGGTTGCACAGGTCAGTCAGGACAGGTACTGACTCCTGTGCCCCAACTGCAGCCAGCGCGCGCGCTGCCTCCACCACACGCTCAACATAGTCTATCACCTCGTCCGACTTCTCCCATGGCGGCTCCGGTGACTGCACCCAGCGTATCATTTCCCGAACGTAGGCGTCTCTACCCTTCGCCCGATAACGGATGCGCTCGATGGTCAAATCGATAACATGCGCTATCTGCTTCTTGCTGGAATAGTTCACACCGCCTTGGCGATACTGCGCCGACATGCTTTGCAGGGCAGGGATCATCTCTATCCCCCCACTGTCTCCCAGTAAGCGGAGGGCGTACAGGCGGTTGAGCCCGGATATCCCTACTTGCGGGAGTGGAGGTTGCCTCTTCTCTAAACCGTAACATGTCTTTGGGTCCACATAGAAGAGCAGCTTCGCGGGTTGATTTTGGGCAAGAATGTACAGTTCAACCCATTCGCGAGGCGTCTCCGGCAGTACCAGGGCAGGCATGCGCATCCGCTGCGGCAGCTTTAGCGGGGAATCCGCCATGCCACAGTGACACGCAAGCGCAGATAACATCCACAGCATGAATGCCAGACGTTTCATGGTTTTCCCTCCTCCGAGAGCAAGCGTGTTACGTACGAACCGACGTCCCTCAATAGTCTTGCCGTCCGCCAACAGACCAGTCTTGTATGTCAAGCTCGCCAATGGTGTACGGTGAGCTACTACCAGGATCTCCCCACTCACCCCACAGCAAGGATAACATCTCGTAGTCCGCGATCACTCTATGGGTTGTGTCCTTGGTGAACCAAATCGCAATGCTATACGCGTGCTGGTGGGAACAATGGTATGTTTGTTTGTATTTGGACTCGAACCCATCATTCAGCAAGTCTCCATCGAGGTCACCGTCAAACCAGTTTTTAGAGCCGGGTTTCCAATCCGTAAAATTATTCTGACGGGTTCCCCCGATGTCTTCAACCCGAAAGCTATTCCAACCTCGCTTGAACATGTCTCTGTGCGCATACTCGTGAATTGTGACTCGAGCCACGAGGTCTACGCCACCCGCGGTCAGCCCTGCGTTGGCCGTATATAGATTGAAGTCGTCATACACCCTCACGGTTGGGACTTCAAAGATATAAATTCTCCCACGGTATGCCTCTTCATAACGATGCTCAGGCGGCGCATAAGCCCCTTGCCAGTATAGAACTGCTAGGATGATATGCGGTCTGTCGCGTGGTAGTTCATCCAGTAATTCTCTAAAAGGCTCTGGGGCATAGTGAACCACGTATTGCCCCGCCAGATTTGGGTCAGTCTTGTTGAAGCCATAACGATCCAGTATATGTCCCCAGTGACCGCGGCGATTGTCAAACCAGTTAGGCGGCTCGCAAGTACCCGCTATGCTGGCACCCCGAGCCGGATCTATTTGCTCGTCGTAATAGTACCGGTGAAACCCAAGGATGCATGAGGAATATTTCGTGTCCGTGATTTCTTCAGGAGGCACCGGAGGGGGTAGTGGTGTCCTCCGAAAGGTGGCGTCAGCTTTGAACGGAAACCTCCTGTGCTCTTCTTCCGTTGTAATTGGTACGAGAATATTCCTACCAGTAAATCGTCCCCAAGGGGTAGTCCAGTGTACTTCGGAATCCGCTAGCTGCCAGCAAGTCCCCAGTCTTGCCGAGGCGACAAAGTTTATGGCGAATTGCCAGCCTGCGGCTGACGCAACAGGAGTACCGCCAATAGGATGCGCATGTGCAGAAATGTGCAACGTGGGTGTGTTTACTATCTTAAAACGGATGACAGCAGTTACCGGTTCGTCTTTACGGGACTCTACAGGCGAACTGTCCACAACCGTACACTCCACTATCACCTCCTGCTCTGTTTGCCATGGATACAGCTCTTCGGGATAATACTGAGCGCTATGCAAGTTTCCAGAGCCTGTCGCAGGAACAAGAGCCCCTCTGCCCGAACGCAGTTGCCAGTAACACACTAAGTTCTGAGGTACTTCGCGCTCTCTGTTGGGGGGAAATCGCGTGCCATCTGCCGCAACAACCTCGACAAAATCATAATCGACGGGTACTACCTTCAGCCCAATGGGGGCAGGGTCGAATACTGCATCAGCAAAGTTCTCCAGTATCTCTGTGCCATGCTCGTCCGTCATTATGGCAGGATACCGTGCGAGAATCCTTATCGGTTCTCCTTTTGCATAGAATTTTGGCAACCTGGGGGCAGCAGTGAGCACAGTCGCTTCTGCTTCAACACGAAACATCCATGGACCTGAGTCCGGCAGGAATAAGGTGAAAAACTGCCCTGTCCAAACCTCCTTCCAATACACTATCGGTTGTGCCTCATCCTCACGCAGCGATTCAATACGTACCCGGACAGGTTCGCCTTCCCACGCCTCAATTTGAATCCTGCCGCTAGCGGAGTACCCCTCACTCGGTGCGGGCAGACGTGGCAGCGTGGGGTCAAACGGCTCCGCGCCCACCTGTCCAAAGTTGCGCTCCACAATGCCGAAGTCAAACAGGGTCACTTCGCCATCGCCGTCGAGGTCAGCACGCGGATCCCAATTGGGGTCGCCGGGCACGCTTCCCATCGCGCTAACTACAATCCCGAAATCAAAGAGGGTGACTTCGTTATCGCCGTCGCAGTCGCCGTTGAGCAGGGTGATGTAGAGGTCTTGGGCTTGCAGGGGGGAGACCAGCAAACACAGGCTCACCACTGCCCACGCGATAAAGGGGGGGGGTATAAAAGCGCAAATTGCAAGACATCTTGATAAGCCTCCCTTTGCGCTCCTCTAGAACACGGGTTTGGTTAGAGTATACACCTTACATCAGAGGTTTGTCAAGCATTTTTCGCCGACGGGCAGAAAAAATCTAAGGGTTCACGCCATTGGTGCTTCGTCCCCCAGCCTTGCCACCGCCTCCTCTGGAGAACCTACCCGCTGCGCGCCGTTTGCCTGCAGCTGCTCAATCAGCCGCAACGCCTGTCCGCCCGTGAAATCGCGCTCCTGCCAGTCGCAGTCCGCCAGCAGCACTCGCCTGCCCGCCCCCTGCGCCTCCACCACTGCCTGCAGGTTCGCCAGATTGCCATGCCCAAACGCCACCGGCGCCACCACAATCGCCTCCGCCTTCGCCATCGCGTCGCGCAGCAACTGCAGGCTCTCTTCCGAAATCGGGGTAAACGGCGCCTCGCTGATGACCTCTGCGCCCAGCTCCTGTGCCAGTTCCTCATCGCTGTCCAGCAGATGCACCACCCCCACCGACACATGCCACCCTGCCCGCACCAGCGCGCCCATCCACGCCGCCCCCGTGCCGCCGCCGCACACCACGTGCACCCGCCTGCCGTTGCCTGCTCCTGCCTCCACATGCTGGCGCGGGCGGGGCAGCACATGCGGACGCCCCGTTACTGGATTCACGCGGACCCACGCCTCCAGTCCAAACACCCGCGCCAGCAAGGACGGCGTGATGACCTCCGACGGTGTGCCCTCTGCCACCAGTTGCCCTTGACGCAACACCAGCAATCGGTCGCAAAACTCCGACGCCAGGTTGATGTCGTGCAGCGCGGCAAGCACCGTCAAGCCTTCCTCACGGTTTAACTGGCGCAGCAACGACAGCGTACCCACCTGATGCGCCACATCCAGATGCGTCAGCGGCTCGTCTAACAACAGCAGGGAGGTCTCCTGCGCCAGACCCCGCGCCAGCACCACGCGCTGCCGTTCGCCACCGCTCAATGAGCTGAACGCCCGTTCTGATAGGGCGGCACAGTCCGTCCGCTCCATTGCCCGTTGCGCTGCCTGCACGTCCTCCGCACGCTCCTTGCCCCACCAGCCGATGTAGGGCGCGCGCCCCAGCAGCACCACCTCCCACGCGCTGAAACCGAATGCCACCTCCTCCCGCTGGGGTACAAACGCCAGCCGACGCGCCACCTCCTTCGCCCGCAGGCGCGACAACGGCTGCCCATCCAGCCATACCTCCCCTCGCGTGGGCTTCAGCACTCCACTCAGCACGCGCAACAGCGTGGACTTGCCGCTGCCGTTCGGTCCCAGCAGCCCCACAAACTCCCCGCGCTGCAGGCACAGCCCCACGCCCTTCAGCACAGTGTTCGTGCCGTAGCCTGCCCAGATGTCTTGCGCCCGAATCACCTCGTCGCCCATCATGGCCTCGTTTGACAACCGCTTCCCCTTGTGCTATGCTGCCGTACTTTGATGAAAGGAGGGAACACCCTGATGCCACGCGCTTCAGTCCTTTACACGCTGATGTGCGCTTTCTCCTTCACACTGTGCCTCTCTGCGACCTATGCTCAGTATACCATTATCGATCTGGGCGCGATTACCGCCAACGGGCAGAGCCGCGGCTATGCCATCAATAACAAGGGGGAGGTCGCAGGCTGGTCGGACGGGCGCGCTTTCTTCTGGACGCAAGGCGTGATGATAGACCTCGGCACGCTGGGTGGTAGCGGCAGCGAGGCGCGCGCCGTCAACGACGCCGGACAGGTGGTCGGCTGGAGCGATACCCTGCAGGCGCGTCATGCCTTCATCTGGCGCGACCTCAACGGCAACCGTCGTGCCGATCCAGGCGAGATGGTGGACCTGCGCCCCATCCCCAGCACCTGGCAGGGCAGGGCGTACGGCATTAATAACGCCGGGCACGTGGCAGGCTGGTCCGCCATCAACCCCGACGGCGTCTACCATGCCTTCCGCTGGAGCTACAACGCCGGCGGCTGGTGGGACTGGTTCGACCTCGGCAACATCAGCGGCAACCCGGACGAAATCAGCATCGCCAATGCCATCAACAATCGCGGGCAGGTGGTAGGTGGTTCCGGAGCGGCGGGGAGCCGTCGCGCCTTCCGCACGCAGCCGTACAGTCCCATCAACCCGCTGACCGACGCCCTGCCCTACTTGCCCGGCGGCACCACGGCGGAATCCTTCGCCGTCAACGACCGCGGGCAGGTAGTGGGCTCGTCCAACACGCGCGTCGGAACCACTACCCTCACGCGCCCCGCCCTGTGGCAGGACAATACCGTCATCAACCTCGGCTCCCTGGGAGGCAACGCCGCCCGCGCCTTTGGCATCAACAATCTGGGACATGTGGTCGGGCATTCCTATTTGTCGGACAACACCTCGTTGCGCGCCTTTCTGTGGGTGAACGGCGTCATGACCGACCTCAATACCCTCCTGCCTGCCGGTGCGAACTGGATACTTAACGAAGCGCGCGCCATCAACGACTTCGGGCAGATTACCGGTTACGGCGCGCACAATGGGATTACCCGCGCCTTCCTGCTGACGCCCGTGCCAACGGAGGTGACCATCTCGCTGAACGATTACACAGGCGACTATTCGGCACTGCCCCTGCAGGTGGAGGTGCGTTCGACAGGTAGCCAGACTCTGCTCACCTTCTCGCCCGAATTGAACGCCGAAGGGAAATTCCCGCTCACCCTGACGCCGGACACTTACACCATCGCCTTCAAGGCAGACCGTTCGCTACGCCGGGTGTTCACAAACATCGCCCTGCCAGCGGGAACGCTGACCGTAACCCTGCTCAACGGCGACGCCGATGGCGACAACGAGGTCACACTGTTTGACTTCGCTCGTCTGGTGAGCGCGTTCGGCAAGCTGCAGGGAGAACCGGGCTTCGAACCCACCGCCGACTTCGATGGCGACGGCGAAATCAGCCTGTTCGACTTTGGCATTCTGGTGCGCCACTTCGGACAGGTGGGCGACGATTGACGGCTGGAACGCGCGTAAGCGGCGGTCTCCCGTGGAGGGTGGGGCGAATATCCGCTCCCGCGCGGGGAGGGAGTTGCGGTTCCTCCCCCGTTCACGGGGGAGGTCAGGAGGGGGGCAACCCTGTCCCCGTCCACGGGGGAGGTCAGGAGTAGGGCATGATCTGCCCTCACTGGCTCCACACCGCCAGCTTCACTGCCGGCGCATTACCGATTTTCAGCACCGCCACGCGCCGTACGATATAGGTTATCCCATCCCGCACGACGCTATCACCGGCATTCAGGGTCTCCTCTGGCGCCATCACTCCTGCCCACAGTGGTCGGTTATAGTTCAGCAGGTCCTCGTCTGTGAAGAAGGCGCGCAGCAGTCCACTCGTCGCCACGAACACCACCATCCGCACCGTGCGTGTGCCGTTCACCACTACCTCCTCGCCATGCCGCCGCACCAGCGACTGCACCCGCTCTGCCCGCTTCGCCATCTGCCTCACCTACCAGCCCTTCATCGCCTGCTCGGTCACCTGCCGCTCGCGGTGGCGCGTGCTGGACTGGGTGTAGACCGGTTTCAGGAAAGGCTTTAACCGCGCCCAACCGCGCTGAATCAGCCCGTAGGGGTCGCCCAAATCGGCACGCGATTGGGGGCTTTCCCCGACGCGCACGCTACCCACCTCGAACGACTCCGTCGCTCCTTCCTCGCGCAACCGCTGCGCCAGAAACTCCCCTGCGATAATCTCCGTCGCCCCGCGACTGAGAACTGCCTCCACTGTGCTATCCGACAGGGCATCCGGCGACAGCGTGTACTCTATCACCGGAACAAGGTCGGCTATCAGCGCATCGATCTGCGGATCGAACGTGCTGGAGGACAACGACGCCGTCCGCTTGACCGCATCTCGTGTCACTACGATTGCCATCTCGTCCCACCTACGCCTGCTGCACAGCCTGCCATTTGCGGAACACTTCGGCAATCTCATCCAGCCGCGCCGCACGATAGTCCCATACTTCGCCTTCCTGTGGCACGACGCCGAACAGCTTCTGCAACGAACTGGCGGACACCGTGACCTTCTCGCCAGCGTCAATGTCCACCAATGTCACATTCGTACCGACCGCCTTAACGTATGCTCTCATGCCGTTACCCCCTTACAGAATCGCAAACGAGATACTCGCACGGAAGTTGCCTGCTGCTGCTCCGCCGTTGCGCACCTTGACCCGATAGTTGCGGCTGCCCATGCATTGCAGTATCGGCGATACCGCATAGTAACGGGTCACACCATCCGCCGTAGCGTCACTGCTGGAACCGTACCAAATCACGACCCAGTTGCTGCCATCTACCTGACACTCCAGCCAGCACGTAAACGGCTGGTCACCGCTGAAGTACGCCTGCACATGCGTCTGCTCCTGATACCCCGCACGGTTGGAACCCGTACCCACCGAACCAGCTGCCAGCGACGCGAACGTATCAGTGGTTACCTGAACAGCACCAAGTGCCATGTTGGTAGGCGGCGCTATGAACGGGGTGTTGGTCAACCGCACGGGAATAGCCATGTTGTCGATATGGTGTCCCAGCGCACCAGGCACCACCACATCCGCCAGCTGATACGCCTGCACTCGGTGAACCTTCATCTGGCTCGTGCCCGCCAGACCCGCCAACCGCACACGGAACGGGCCGCTGGGGATACCATGCTCCCGAATGCGATACACTTCGTTGCGCACTATCTGCGAGTTGATGGTGCGGAACGACCACACCGCTTCGCCCACACCGACGTAAATGCTGGCTAAGCGATAGGAGTTGTTGGCTGCACCGACGTTGATGCCGGTCTGGTCATCCGCGACTCCACCCGCACGCAGCACCGCATCCATGTTGCTGGTAGTAGTGCCCGACGCTCGCCATTCCACCAGGTTATTATCGTCGGTGTACAGACCAATGCGGAAATCGTCGGTACCGGCACGGGCTGTCATGGTGCAGACCGCTTCAATCAAGCACGGTGGCTGGAACCACTGACGGCTCAACAACGCCTGACCAGCGGATAGCGACAGCTCGCTGCTGCCGACCGATGGAGTGCCAGACACCTCCCAGGTGTCCGTGTTCAACGTGGCGAAATCGTCGGAGAGCCACTGCAGTACCTGCCCACCCGCCACAGGCAAAGGCATGTCGCTCCGCACCGCCTGCCATCGCCCTGTCGCATCCGTGAACCGCATCGTCTCTCACTCCTTTCCACAGGTCACTCGCCGCGAGCCGTTGAGTTTGACGCCTGCCAGGGTCTCCTTGAGTGCCTGAAGCGCCTCGGTGTTGCCCCGCACCGCCTGCTCCAGCCGCACCAGATGTTCCCGCAGCGTCTGTTCCTGCGCCTGGATGATGCGCTCTAACGCGCGCAGAGTCAACCGGGCAAAAGCCCATTGCGCCGACACCATCGCTCCAATCAGTGTCATCACCTGAATGCCGATGTCCATCCGTGCACCTCCAAGAACTTTGCAAAAAGCCCCTTCTCCCGGTTCACGGGAGAAGGGGATGGTAGGGAAACACTTAGCTGGCGTTGCTGCCGAAAGCCGTCTGCCACAAGCCGTAGCCCACGCCGTAACGCGCTCGCGCACCGTAATACACCACATCCCGCAGGAACACGCTCTCGCTCACCGACGGGTCTTCCAGTGCGGCAAACTCCACCGGCACATCCGACCGCTCCTGCAGGATCACCGCGCGCACCGCCCGGCTGGTGTCCAGCACAAACCACTGGTTGCCTGTGATATATGGGCTGACCACCAGCCGCAACGCACCCTGCAACACGTTGCGATAGGGTGTGTTATCACCGGAACCCGCTTTGACGACCACCACCTGCGACTCCAGCAGCTCCATCGCTGCCCAGCGCAAGCGCGGTCCCACCAGCAGCGTGTCGGGCAGGATGCCCAGCGGCACGCCCTGGTCGTCCTTGAAAAGCATCATGCTGGAAATGGCGTTCTGCAGACTGTCAGGATTCAGGGGCTGGGTGGTGGTGTTGCTCTGTGCGCCGCTATCGCCCTCCGAGTGTGCGTTCGAAAACAGGGGCTGTCCGTCGTAGCAGGGCGTGTTGAACCCGTCCAGCAGCGCCTTTACCACCAGAAAGTCCTTGTGTCGCGCGGCCTCCCGTCCCAGGTCCTGAACCCGCAGACGAATGGCGCCAATCTGTTCGTCCTCTAGCGCGCGCCGCTCTACCGCGATGGTGCTCTCCCACACCCTGTCCTGAATGGTGTAGTTGTAGGCGCGTAACCCCTTGGGCATCCGCTCATCCACAAACTCGCGCATGGCAGGCACACTGCCCAGCCAGCCGTACCTCTGCACGGGCAGCTCGGTCGGGATGACGGTCGCAATCTGCGGGTAAATGGCATTCTCCACCTGATGCCGGTACGCCTCAAAGAAGTCCGCACGTAACCCTGCCTCCAGCAGCGCGCCCATCTCGTTGCGTGTAATCGCTGGCATCGCTCCACCTCCTATCGCACCGCGTTGTCAATCCGAATGCGCGCCTGCGTCGACGACAGCACCTCCACCACATAACCCACCAGCTGGTTGTTGGTCGCTGTGGTGGTCAGCGTGTTATCGTCCGCCGCATACATGGCTTGCCCGATACTCGCCTGCGTGAAGCCACTGCCGTTGTATACGTAGGTGCCGCTCTTCCACACGCGAACCGATTTCGCGCCAGCCGCGCCGCCCGTGTTGTCCGCACTCTCAAACGCCACACCCACGAACACATCACTGCTCGTGCCGCTGCGCGATGGATAGGCGTAACCATCACTGCGCACGCTCACCAGCGCGCCCTTGTGGATTACCGCATTCGCGCCCACTCTGTAGCTCACCAGCTCGCCCGGCTTGTCCTGCGGGTCGTACGGTCCCGTCAACGCTGGCATCGTTCATCGCCTCCTTCCCTGCGACATGTAGCGGGCAACCTGTTCCACCGGCAGGTCGCCCCAGTACTTGCGTAAGAAAGCCTCCTGCTCCGCGCTCAGCGGCTGCTCCTCATCGCCTGCAGGTGCTACCTCCCCAAAGCGCACCATCGGCGGCAACGCCTCCACGAAGCGGAAAAACACCTCCGCCACGCTGGCACTGCCACCCGCAAAAGTCACCGTCTGCGTGCCCTGCAGCAACAGCGTCTTTGCCATCTCGCGCACCGCAGGCGTCAGCTTGCCCGCACGCAACCACCGCTGAAGGGTCTCTTCCACCTCGCGCTCGCGCAGGGCAAACTCCGCCGCCTCCGCCCGCTGGCGTAGCGCCTCCATGTCCTGTTCCAACGCCGTCACCTCCGTCAGCAAAATCTCTCCCGAAAACGTCACTGCATGTGCGCTCAGCAAACGCGCATCTGCCACGCGCGGCGTTGCCGTTACCGATACTTCCACGATGCGTTTGACATCGGGCGTCACCGCCACGCTGATGCCGCGGATACCCAGCCTTTTCAGCAACGCCTCCGCCTCCGGCAAAAGCGCCAGCCTGCCGAACAGCTCCTTGCCCCGCCGCCACAACCGCTTCAGCTGCCCAATCTGCCAGCCCTGCGACAGGTGTTCGACCATCAGCGGAACAGGCGTGGTGAAGCTGTCCACCAGCGTTTGCAGCTGCTCCTCACTGACGTCTAATCCCTTGTCAGGGTAGGAACCCGCCTCAAACAGCTTCGCCTCGCGTTCCACTTCCATCACACTCACCTCCTTCCACCCTGTACAGGCGTAAGGTAGACATGTGTCAACTTATTCTGGAACAGACGCAAGGCGTTTCATGGCTGATTCGGCTGGCTCGCCGCGAGGACGGTGGGAAGGAAAAATATTACTCTGCAGTGCTCAAGCAGCGGAGATGAACACGGTGCAGGTCCTACTTTTTACCGAATGCAAAGACAATTTCATGTCATTTTGACCGCAATCGAAGCATCTCACCATTGTCACCCTGAGCGTCAGCGAAGGGTCTCTGAGATTCTTCGCTCCGCTGAGAATGACATCGATAATGACCATTCCCCGTCATGTGCATAACTCCTGCTGAGGTTACCGTGCGCCTATTACCCGCGAGAGATAGCGTACAGGACAAGGGCTACCCATCCCAGCACGAACAGGGCGGCAATGACCAGCAGCACCACACCGATAATTCCCAGAATGTATCCCGCCTCTGCCATGCCGCGCCCCGCTTCGGGTGATGCGCCCCGCTCGATAGCCTGACGCTCCGCTTTGCCGAGTATCCACGCGGGTATGGCAAACAACCCCATGCTTAACAGCCCCAGTATCCCGAATACCAGCGCGAGGATAGCGCGCGAACTGGGATACTCACCCGTCTGCATCGGTTTGGGTGGTTTCACCGACATCGAGACCGCACCTCCGGAATTGCCCTTTTATCGATAAAGACACTACACAGCCTTAACTGTTGCTCGCCAGGCAGGGAGGTTCCCTATGCGCAGGAGAGTCCCGCATCCGTTCATCCGCGTTCTTCAATACCTGTGCATCGTTCCGTCTTCGCGCCGCACCAGAGGCATGAACGCCCGCTGATAGGGATACCTCGCTGCTAACTCCTCGTTGATGTCCAGCCCGATGCCCGGGCGTTCAGGGGGATAGGCGTAACCGTCCCGAAATTCACATGCCCCCGGCATCACCTCGTATGCCTCTTCGGGAAACGTCACCCACTCCTGTACGCCGAAGTTAGGTATTACCATATCCAGATGCACCGCTGCCGCCTGCGCAATCGGTCCCAAATCCGCCGCGCCATGAAACGCCATACTCACCCCAAACGTCTCGGCGAGTGCAGCCACCTTGCGCATCTCCGTGATGCCCCCGATATGCATCGGGGCACAGCGCAGGTAATCGATCCATCGATTCTGGAGCAAAGGCAGCGCATCGTAGCGGTTGTGCACAATCTCGCCCATCGCCAGCGGAGTGGTGGACGCCTGCCGCACCAGCGCAAAGCTCTGGATTTGCTCAGGCGGTAGTGGGTCTTCCAGGAAGAACAGCCGGTAAGGCTCCAGCTGCTTCGCCAGCCATGCCGCCTGAATGGGCGTGAGCTGCTCGTGCACGTCGTGACACAGCTCGACCGAATCACCCAGCTGCTTGCGCAGATACTCAAACAACTTCACGTGTTCCAGCATGTAGGGCGTGGGGTCAAAGTATTGAGTGGGCGGAATACCCGGGCGTGGCGACGGCTCGGTGCGCACCATGCCCGAACCGCCATAGCCTCCAATCTGTGCGCGGATAACCCTGTATCCTTTCGCCTGCAGGCGGCGCACGTTCTCCTCCACCTCTTGCGGAGTGCGCCCCCCGGCGTGTCCATAACAGAGTATCTTATCCCGCGCCGCGCCACCCAGCAGTTGATACACCGGCATTCCAGCCATTTTGCCCTTGATGTCCCACAGGGCGATGTCTATCGCGCCGATTGCCGCCGCGTACACCGGTCCTCCTCGCCAGTAGGTGTGATGGTACAGGAAATACCAGATGTCCTCGATGCGCTGCGGGTCCATGCCGAGTAGCAGATGCGAGAGGTGCTCGATAGCGGCGGCAACTGCGAGTTCGCTACCGTTCAGTGTGCCGTCCCCAACACCGTACACCCCTTCGTCGGTCAGCACCTTCACCAGCACATAGTTGCGCCCCGGACAGGTGAGAATGACGCGCACTTCGGTGATTTTCATGGCGTGCCTCCTTTCAGGCGCTCTTCGGACAACAGATGGCGTGCCTGCCAGCCCAGCTCGCGTTCGATTTTTGCGGTGCTGTACAACCCCTGCCTGCCTGTAATCCCTTCCGCCAGCGGCAACCACTGCGGCAGGAAGCGGGCAATGAGCTCCCTCGTCGGCTCGGGGCGGTTGGTAACCGGTGCCACCACATAGTAGACGGCAAAGCCGGGCGCATCATCCGCTTCCAGCGAAAGCCGGAACGCCTCCGCGGCGTCCACTGAATGTACGTAGTGCCACGTGCTTACCAGATAACCCTCGTGATTCGGGCGTTTCAGCTGTTCCAGTGGGCGAGGATGGTAGGTCTCGAACCACTCCGGTCGCCAGATGCCGCACAGGCGCAGGCAGTGTGTGCGGATACCGTACGCACTGAAAAAAGCACGCGCGGTCAGCTCGTTGACATACTTGGACAGGGAATAGTTGTCCTGTGGGTCGGCGGGTTGTTCTTCGTCTATCGGCAACCGCTGCAACGGGAATCCTTTTTCCGAAACGCGGTAAGGTCCCAAGCCGAGCGCATTGATACTGCTGGCAAGCGCGACGCGCTTCACACCGTGCGCCTGCGCAGCTTCGTACAGGTTCCACGTGCTGACCGTGTTCACCGCAAACGTTTCGGGTCCTGCGCCGGCGATAGCTCCCAAATGCGCGATGGCGTCCATCCCTTCCGTCACGCGAAAGCAGTGCTCCTTGTGGGTCAAATCCCCCTGCAGGAACGGCATGTGCCTGCGCACGTCCTCACCATCTTGCGGCAGCGGGTTTTTATCCGTCAGTATCACCTCATGCCTGTTGCACAGCGCCTGTGCCACATGCTGGGCGAGCTTTCCTGCTCCTCCCGTGATTAACACACGCATCCTCTCTACAGTTCCTCCGGGCCAAGTACTTTACAGCACCTTTTCGGGTTCTGCTTATCGCTATCCTGCCGCAGGAGAACACGGTTGCCACGGGGAATAGAGACACCGCTATGGCTTCCGCGAAACGATACTGGTTGCCCTCCCGGTTCGCCCTGTTATTGACCTGTGTGCCGCATCTGGGGGAGCGTCAAATCGCGCAGGTGCTGCACCGCTGGGCGCGGTCGGGCGTGTCTGTGGACGAGTTCCTGTCCACGCCGCCGCAGACTTTGCAGCAGGAATGGGGACTTTCGGCACAGGCGGCGCAGGCACTAACCGAACCCAATGCCGACTGGCGGAAGCAGTTCGGGCAGATGGACGCACTGGTGCGGCGGCACGGTGTGGAGGTGCTGACCGCACAGCATCGGCTATATCCCATGGCGCTGGAAGCCTTTTGTGAGTTTGCGCCGCCGGTGTTGTTCGCACTTGGCAACCTGCATCTGTTGCAGGACGGCTGGCGTTTCGCGGTCGCCTGCTCGCGCGACGCACCCCATCTGGCGCTGGAGGCAGCAGACGAGATTACCCGACAGGCGACTCGCGAAGGCGGCATCCCTGTCACCGGGCACAACACGCCGCCCTATCAACGGGTCGCCATCGCGGCGATTCGGGCGGAAAAGCCCTCGGTGACGGTGCTGGACAGGGGACTTCTGGACGCGCTGGGCGAAGGTTTGAACCGTCCACTGTTCCCGGCGGCGAGGTTGTATGAGCTGGAGTTCCGCACCGACCGCGACCTGGTGCTGTCGCCGTTCCCCTTGCAGGCGGGCAGCCTGGGCTTGCACAATCAGCGCAGGGACGAGCTGGTATTCGCGCTGGCGGACGTCGTGTTTGCGGTCTGGGTGCGGGCTGGAGGTGTCATGGAACGTCTCTGTCGGCGGGCGAAGGAGCGGGGCACGCGCATCGAGGTCTGGAAAGCCCCCGACGGAACCATCTCCGAAGGCGTCAAACGGCTGATAGAGGACACACCCTCGCCGTGAGCAAAGCGGCAGAGTATAATACCGATAGAGGATCCCGCGCCAAGCAGGGGGTGTCATGATGAATGCAGAGGAACCTTCAATGGAAGTAACAGGCGGTCTGGAGCGGTTCATCAACCAGATTGTGGAAGGCGACTGTCGGGAGCTGCTGCCGCAGCTGCCGGATGAGTGCGTGGACCTTATTGTGACTTCTCCCCCATATGCCGATCAACGCAAACACGTGTACGGCGGCGTTCACCCCGATGAGTACGTGGATTGGTTCCTGCCCATCTCCGCTGAGCTGAAGCGTGTGTTGAAACCCACGGGCTCCTTCGTGCTGAATATCAAAGAGCGTGTGGTGAACGGGGAACGACATACTTATGTGATTGAACTCATCCTGAAGATGCGCGAGCAGGGGTGGCTCTGGACAGAAGAATACATCTGGCACAAGAAGAACACTTACCCGGGAAAGTGGCCGAACCGCTTCCGCGACGCGTGGGAGCGATGCCTGCACTTCACCAAACAGAAGCAGTTCAAGATGTTTCAGGAAGCAGTGATGGTTCCAATGGGCGAGTGGCGCCACTCCCGACTGCGCAAGCTGAGCGAAAACGACCTTCGCCGAGATGTCTCGCGCGTGGGCAGTGGCTTCGGCAAGCGCGTGGCGAACTGGATTGGACGGGAGTGGGCCTACCCTACCAATGTGTTACACATGGCAACGGAATGCTACAACCGCAACCACGCCGCCACCTTCCCCGTAGACCTGCCTGCATGGTTCATCAAGCTCTTTACGGAGCCGGGTGATGTGGTGCTGGACCCCTTCATCGGTTCCGGAACAACGGCGGTTGCCTGCGTGCGTCTGGGACGTCGCTACATCGGTTTTGAGTGGAACCCGGAGTACGTGCAGGTCGCCCGAGAAAGAATGGAAAAGGAATCCCGCCAGCCGAACCTGTATACCTTTGCCGAAGAGAGGACGCCCTATGACCCCTGATGAACTGGAGGAACTCATCAAGCAAAGGCTGGAACGCTTCTACGAACGGCGGATTGCCAATCTGACGCAGGTGCAACTGTTTGATGTGCTTAAACGAAAGAACCCTTATTTGCTCCGTGCCATTGGCATCTCCTCCGCCGCGCAGCTGGTAGAAATCGTCCTGCAACAGCATATCATGGCTTCCGATGAGACACTTTTTGGCACCGAGTTTATTGAGCCTGTGGCTTTGGCGGTGAGTGGGGGTAAGAAATCGTCTGCGGAGGGAATAGACATCGAGGTTGAAGGAGAGATTTCCTATAAGGCCATTTCCGTTAAGTCCGGTCCAAACATTTTCAACTCCAGCCAGGCGAAGAAGATGAACGAGCAATTCGAGGAGCTGCGTCGGCGTTTGCAGCAATATCTTCGCCAGACGCGCAAGCAGTTTGACCCGATTCTTGGTGCTGCTTATGGCAAGCGCAACTTGCCAGCAAGGGGAAAGCGTTCTTATCGGCATGTCGCAGGACAGGCATTTTGGCAGGAGCTAACAGGCGACCCAGATTTTTACCTGAAGGTTATCCGTTTGATGAAAGACTATCCCGAACAACATCGAAGAGTTTTCGAGCAAGAAATGGACAAAGCAAAGAACCGGTTCGCGCGTGACCTTCTGAACCAATTTGCCGAAGCAGACGGAACCCTGAGCTGGGAGAAACTGCTGAAGTATAATAGCGGAGGAAACAACGAATGAGCATTTTGCAACAACTGGTGGAACTCTCGCACTGGCTGGGAGCCGAGCATCGGGAACTGGCGATACTGGGCGAAGGCAATACCTCCGCTCTGGCGGAAGATGGCAAAACCTTCTACGTGAAAGCCAGCGGTACGCGCCTGATGGACATCACCGAGCAGGGCTTCGTGCGCGTCGACCTGCAGAAGACACTGCACGCACTGGAACACGCCGCCGAAACCGATGAAGCCACCCGCACGGCGTTGGAGACCAGCCGGGTAGACCCGCAGGAAAAGCAGATGCCCTCGGTAGAAACCTTCCTGCACGCCTATCTGCTATCACTGCCGGGCATTCGCTTTGTCGGACACACCCATCCGGTAGCGGTCAACGCCCTGCTCTGCTCGCAACACGCCGAAGAACTGCTGGCGGGACGCCTGTTCCCCGACGAAATCGTGGTGTGCGGCATCGCGCCGCTGTGGGTTCCCTACACCGACCCCGGTCTGCCCCTGGCGCGCGAACTGCGCCGTCGGGTGGAAAACTATGTGCATCAGTACGGCGTGTTGCCGAAGGTCATCCTGATGCAAAATCACGGCTTGATTACTCCCGCAGAGACACCGCAGAAAGTGATAGCCGCCACCGCCATGGCGGTGAAAACCGTGAAGATACTTTTGGGTACAATGGCGGCAGGAGGACCGAACTTTCTCGCGCCGCACCATGTGGAACGGATTTACACCCGCCCCGATGAGGCGTATCGGCAGGCGATTATCGCCCAGCTGCAAGCCTCGCGCGAGGACAACCGGAACGACGAAGGAAGGTGAATACAATGGACAAATGGAACAGATATCGCCATGCACAGCATCCCATCCCTCAGAAGATGCTCCGCTGGCACCTTTACGGGGCAGGGCTGGAGAACCTGGGGAAGAACGGACAGCCCGAAGAGGTGCCCGTGCCGGAACCCGGCGATGATGAACTGCTGGTGCGTATCGATGCGCTGGGGCTATGTTTTTCCGACACGAAGGTGGTCTCGCTGGGCGAGAAGCATCCCCGGCTGGTTGGGCGTGACCTTCAAAAGGAGCCAGTGGTGCTGGGGCACGAGGTCTCCTGCACCGTGGTGAAGGTCGGCAAGAATCTGCAAGACCGTTTCCACGTCGGGCAACGGTTCATCGTGCAGGCGGACGTGTTTTACCAGGGCAAGAGCATCGCGTACGGCTACGTGTTGCCGGGCGCGATGACGCAGTACGGCATCATCGGTAAGGAGATTATCGAGGGGGATGAGGGCTGCTACCTGCTACCCATCCGGGACGAGGACGGTTACGTGGAAGCCGCGCTGGTGGAGCCGTGGGCGTGCGTGGTGGCATCCTATTCTCAGAAACGCCGCCAGCACATCCAGCATGACGGCGTGGCGCTGCTGGTGATGGGCGAGCGCATCCCGCACACCGATTTTACGCTGGGCGATGCCATCACCGATACACATCGCCCCCGCAGGGTGGTCGCCCTCAGTGCAGGGGGACAGGTGCGTGCGGAACTGGTCCGACTGGTCGCCGAGTCGGGCATGGAGCTGGTGGAGGACGAAGCGACCGTCGATGCCGCGCGCCGACACGCCCCGGAAGGCGGCTACAACGACATCCTGTGTATTGGCGAACTGCCCCCGGAAGCAATCGAAGGCGTGGCGGACCTGCTGGCAAAAGGCGGCGTACTGTGGATACTGCGTCGCACCCCGTTCGATCGCTGCCTGAGTCTGGACATCGGACGCATCCACTACGATAGCCTCTGGGTGGTAGGCGCGTTCAGCGACAAACTTGCCGATGCAAACGCCATCCCTCTGCGCAGTGACCTCCTCCCGGGCGGTGCCTGCTGGATTGTGGGAGGCGGAGGACCCATGGGGCAGATGCATGTGCAGCGCGCCGTGCAACATCCGAACGCGCCTGCCCTCATCGTGGCAACGGATGTGGACGCGGTACGCCTCGAAGCGGTGCGCGAGCGCTACGCCACCTCTGCCGAACGGCGGGGTATCCGCTTCGCCATCCTGAACCCCAAAGAGTTTGAACCGCAGGCATTCCACCAGAAACTGCTGGAACTCACCGACGGCAGAGGGTTCACCGACATCGTGAACATGGTACCGATAGCCGACGTGGTCGCCGACTCCGCACGACTCCTTGCCGATGGCGGTGTGTATAACATCTTCGCAGGGGTGGCGCGCGGCGTCAAAGCCTGTCTGGATGCAAATGCTATCTGCGGGCGCAGCGTGCGCTTCTTTGGCAGCAGCGGCTCATCGCTGGCGGACATCCGCCTGACGCTGGAGCAGATGGAAAGCGGTCAATTGCAGACCCGCGCCTCGCTGGCAGCCATCGGTGGCATGAGAGCAGCGCATGAGGGCATACGGGCACTCATGGAGGCACGCTTCCCCGGCAAGACGGTCATCTTCCCGCAGATACCCGACCTGCCACTGATGTCGCTGGCGGAGCTGAAGGAGAAGTTCCCCACCGTCTACGCCAAACTGGAGGGTGGTCGCTTCTGGACGAAGGAAGCGGAAGAGGAGCTGCTACGCCTTCTGCTGCCGGAGGGGTGATGCTTGCGGTATATGTTCGCAACGTCCTGAAGGCAATCAGGGACATCTATGAAGCAGAGGCAAGACCTCTGCCTGGAGGAGAGTAAGATGAAGCCAGATCTGGAGTTCTACCTGTCGCTGGACTATCCAGTGGAAATCCGCCGCCTTCCAGGCCTGGGGCGATGGATGTTCACTACCGCTGGAGATACTCCAGATGTGAAGCACGGCTTTACGCGGTATCGGACGGCGTAATGACCATCACGTTTGGCGGGGCTTTGAGCCTCATCTCTTTGTCCAGCGTCAACAGCGGTACGCCGTACTCTAATGCAACCTGCAGAACAATAGCATCACCTCCTTTCACTCCGATTTGCGCTCCCAATATACTGGCAGACTCCGCTACGTCCAGTGTAATGTCAGTCCAGCTTATCGATGACCATCGAACGAGTTGGTGGCAGACGGCAGCTGCAACGCCTTCGGAGCCCGTTCTTCTCCGAATAACACAGGTGACCTCCGCGAGCACCAAAACGGGACACACGGCTTCTAGCTGCGCACTGAGCATTTTTTCAAGCACAGGGTAACACTGGCTATGGAACACGTCGTTTGGGTCGAGAGCGCTGATGAAAACGTTGCTATCGACAACCAGCTTCACCGCTCGCGCTCCAGTTGTACGTCTACGACGCTGTTGCCACCTTTGGAGTGCCTGCCTACCGCGGCGATTAAATCCGCCAGAGAAGGCGAACTGGAATCACCTGTTTCCGAACCCGGATAACGGCACAGCTGGTCTCTCGTTCTGAGATTTGCCAGCCTGGTTCTCAAATAGTACAGGTCTTTCTCGAGCCGCCTTATTTCTTTCAGTATCTGCTGTTGTTCGAAGGTGTTCACGCCTGGCTCACCACCCATACCCATTGTATACCCACGAACGGGATGATGTCAACCGCTAAGGGCTTCCTCGTTCGAGCACAACGTTGGTGGAAGGGTCTCCTCTTGGTCGGGAAGGCGACAGGCTTTTGCCCGTCCGATACGGCGGGTTTTGACCAGACCCTTTCGTTCGAGCGGATTCCGGAAATACCCTTCGCCCGGAATAGCGCCTTGCGCCAATCCCGCATGTCCCTGCGCACCCAAACGGTAATCTCGGGTTCCTGCGCATGGCTTGCGTCACCGGCGTCTGGCTTCCGTTTCGATGTCATAGTCTCTCACCTCCTCATGATTCACTTCCCTCCTGCAGATACGCGGCTCTCGGGAAGCGAATCTTGACCGGCTGGCGGAAGGTCGCGTGGCTGATGACCAGATCGCCCTTCTCCAGGCGCGAGATGTTCGCCTTCACCGCCGGGTCTAAGAAGCGATAGGCAGGCAAGGACAGCTCCGCAGAGCCACTGCGCCCGATGACCATCGTGGAACTGTTGCCCGCGACGCGCTACCCTACCTCCTGACGTCCGGACGCAGAGAATACGGCAACGTTGTCCTCGTCGGTTGCCCAATTGGCAGGGTTGTTCAGGATATATTCGCGGATGCGTTCCAGTTCCCCCGCATCTCGGATGATGTGTTTGTAATAATTACGCTGCCACAGCCGCCCGACAAACGGGGACCATCCCGATTGTTTGACCCCGCGTGTATACAAAACCGTGGTGATGGATTTAAACGCCCCCACCACATCCCCCACCGTAGGGGCAACCCTTGTGGTTGCCCCTGTCGTTGCCGTTGCATGGGCAGGCACAAGACCTGCCCCTACGGGTGTGTCGTGTGGTTCAAACGCAGGCACGCCCCCACCGCCGTTTCCTGTCACCGCACCATGCGCCTTACGAATAGCGCGTCGATACCCAGAAAGTAGCCCTTCGAAGCGGCGTTTTTGCCCTTGTTGCGCAGGGTCAGCGTGTAGGTGCCGGGCTCCAGATAGCCCAGCTCCACCACCTGCTCGTGCAGGTAGGGACTGCGCGCGTACAGGTCAAACGTCGCGAGCGGCTTGCCGTCCAGCTCCAGATCAAAGATGCCGAAGTCGAACGAGTAGGTGGTGACGAGGAACAGCACGTGCCGCCCAGCCTGTTTCACCTCGATGGGCAGGCTCAGCGTCTGTCCCTCCGTGTCCGGCGTCCAGAACAGCTGCGCCCCACCGCTGAACAGGGGTAGTTCCTGCCTCTCCACCCTGCCCGCGCTCACACTCACCCGTTCCAGCAGCGTTTCCGCCTCCGTGCCGTTGTTGGCGATGGTGTGGAACACGCGGGCATAGCCTTTCGGCATCGGCGGGAAGGGCTTGTGGGGTTCCAGCTGATACCAGAAGGCGACGGAGGAGAAGTCGTCCTCGCGCTCCTCGAAGCCCGATTGCAGGCTGCCGTCTGGCTTGCTGGTGGCACCCTTGTGTTCCATCTCGAAACGCAACGACTTGCGGAACGTGATGGGGTCGTTGATGTGCCAGCGAAACACGCTGGAGCGCGCCCCCACGGTCTCACCCTCCATCAGCGGCACGCCGTAGAATGGTCCGGAGTGCTGGCGAAAGCCCCACGCATCGCAGAAGTAGTCCTCCGTGCCGGTGCCTCGCAGGCTGGGCTCGTGCTCGCCGTCGATGAAGAAAAAGTCATCGCCCTCGCCCCACCACCGGCGGGCGAGCTGTCGGCAACTGAGCACCGTGCCCACATAGTGCCCGCGCCCCGCGATATCGGCGATGAGGTAGTTGCGCCCCATCACCGTGGGGAACTCCTGGCGATACATCGCGTGGAAGTAGGGCGTGTTTTTGGGCAGGCCGGGCAGCTGTCGCCAGTCGATGGTGTAAAAGAACAGCCGGACGGGCAGTCTCCCCTCATTCGTCACGGTGATTCGCGCCGATTTGCGGAAGGGCATCACCCAGTAGCAGTTGCGTGCCCTGCCGTTGGCGGTTACTCGCACGGGCAGAGAGTCGTAAGGCACGTCCCAGCCATGCCCCAGCCCGAAGAAGTCTCCCAGCGGACACTCCACCGAAGGATGCTCCTCGCCATCCCAGTACATGCGCAGTACCAGCAAGCGCGAGTATTGCGGTTCAGCGGCAGCAACGGTGCACCAGATGTGCGTGATTTCGCCCGGTCCCTTCAGGTCGGCGAGAACCAGCGTCTCGCCCGGCTCGATGGGACGGGCATCGCGGTTGCCGTTGCGCCAGTCGGGGTCGCTGCTGGACTCGCGCCGCGTGACCTCGTGGCGCAGCTGCGTCAGGCTCTGCAGGGAAGACAGCTGGCTCGCTGCCGGTAAGACGCTGACCAGTAATAGCAGCAAGGCTACGGTCGCACGCATTTGGTTTTCCTCCTTGTCGTTCTCAGTTTATCCCCTCATCCACCACACCACCAGCACCAGCAGACCCACCACCAGCCGGTACCACAGGAACAGGTTCACCGAGTGCGTGCGCAGGTAGCGCAGCAGGAAGGCGATAGACAGATAGCCCACGATGCCCGATGTCAGCACGCCCGCCATCATCACCATCAGCTGTTCGCCAGCGGGAGGCGATGTCACCAGATGGCGAAACGTCCACAGCGTGGCTCCCAAAGTAATCGGGGCGGAAAGCAGGAACGAAAATCTCGCCGCCGCCTCGCGCGTCAAACCCAGCAGTAATCCTGCCGTAATGGTCGCCCCCGAACGGGAGACGCCCGGTATCAGCGCCAGCGCCTGCGCACAGCCAATCAGAAAACCCTCAAAGGTGCTCAGAGAATCCAGCGAACGCTCACGCCTGCCGAAACGGTCGGCAAGGAACAGCACGATACCCATCGCTATCAACAACACGGCAATCAGCGCGATGCGCGTGCGGATACTCTGTTCAATCACGTCCTCAAACAACGCGCCCGCCGCCGCACCCGGCACACACGCCAGCAGAATCATCCACGCCATGCGACGGTCTTCCGCATGAGGGTTCGCCGGGCGCAGTAGCGAACCGAAAATCCGCCGCAAATCCTGCCGGAAGTAGCCGATGACCGCCACCGTCGTGCCCAGATGGAGGGCAACGTCAAACACCAGTTTCTCCTGCGGAGTGCCTTCCTCCCACCCGAACAACCAGGGGGCAATCAGCAGGTGAGCCGAGCTGGAGATGGGCAAAAACTCACCCAGCCCCTGCAGAATGCCAAGCACCACAGCCTCTAACAGGTTCATGTCTGCCCTTTTTCCTCCGAAGCAGTGAGAAACATCTGTCTTATCCCGCGCAACAGCGCATCCGCCCGTAACACCACGCCCCCCTTTGCCGGGTACAGCTTCAACCGTTCGCCCTCGAGAACGGGCAAACGCACCGGGTTTGCCACAGGTAGCAACCCTTCATGCGCTGACCCCGAAATGCTCGAACAGCACCTGCCGGATGCGCTGAGCCGCCTTGCCGTCCCCATACGGGTTCACCGCACGCGCCATCTGCCCGTAAGCATCCTCGTCGCTCAGTAAGCGGCTTGCCTCCTCCACAATGCGTTCGGTATCCGTGCCTATCAGCCGGGCAGTTCCGGCTTCCACCCCTTCGGGTCGCTCGGTGGTCTCACGCAGCACCAGCACCGGCTTGCCCAAACTGGGAGCCTCTTCCTGCACACCGCCTGAATCCGTGAGGATAAGGGTCGAGTGCTGCATCAGCTTCACAAACGGCGCATATTCGGGCGGGTCGGTCAGGATGACGCGATCTACCCCGCCCAGCACCTCCGTCGCCGTCTGCCGTACTAAAGGGTTGCGGTGCATGGGAAAGACCACCTGAATATCCTCAAAGCGCTCCACCAGCTGCCTGACTGCCAAACAGATACGCCACAGTGGCTCGCCCCAGTTCTCGCGACGGTGTGCGGTGAGCAGTACGGTACGCAACGGCGAAGCCATCGCCTGCTGCAGCAGTGGGTCGGTCATCGGGTAGGGTTTTTCCGCCACCATCAGCAAAGCGTCGATGCCGGTGTTGCCGGTAACCCAGATGCTCTCGGGATTCACGCCTTCCCGTAGAAGGTTCTCCCGCGCTTTGGGGGTAGGGGCGAAGTGGAAGTCGGCGATGGCTCCCGCCAGCCGGCGATTCATCTCTTCCGGGAAAGGGTTATACTTGTGGTATGTGCGCAAACCCGCCTCCACGTGCCCAAAAGCCACCTGATGGTAAAACGCCGCCAGCGCGGCCACGAAGGTGGTGGTGGTGTCACCCTGCGCCAGCAGCACATGCGGCTTCTGCTCCCGAAGCAGGGCGTCCAGCCCCTCCAGCACGCGCACGGTGATTTGCGTCAGCGTTTGCCCGTGTTGCATGATGTTGAGGTCATGGTGAGGCGTGATACGGAAAACCTGCAGAACCTGATCCAGCATCTCACGGTGCTGACCGGTCACCACGACCCTGACCTGCACGTGCGGCTCATAACGCTGCAGTTCCAGTACCACCGGCGCCATCTTCACCGCATCGGGGCGCGTGCCGAACACCGTCATCACTTGCAGGGGGGACGTCATGGAAGGCTACCTCGTCATCCGGTACAGGGTGAAAGCGGCTGCGCTGAACAACAGCCCGATGCACCAGATAACGACCACAGCACGCCGGTGGCCCAACCGTCCCACCAGCCAGTGGTGAAAGTGCCTCATGTCCGCCTTATGCAGAGGCTGGCGCGCCAGCACGCGGCGTGAAACCACAAAGAAGGCATCGAAGAAGGGCACTCCCAGCACCAGTAACGGCACCAGCACCGAGATGGTGGCAGCTACCTTGAACGTACCGACTATCGCCAGCGTTGCCAGTACAAAGCCGATGAACTGCGCACCGACAGTTCCCATGAAGATAGAGGCGGGGTTGATATTATGGCGCAGAAAGCCCACGCACGCACCAGCCAGCGCAGCGGCAGGAATGGCTATCGCCGGTTGCTTCTCCGACACCGCCATCAGGGTCAGCGTGCTGGCGGAAATGGCGGTCACACCAGCCGCCAGCCCATCCAGCCCGTCAATCGCGTCCACCGTTTTGGTGACCACAAAAACCCACAATGCGGTGGCGGGAACACTCCAGAAGCCCAGCGGCACCCAGTACTCCGGGCGATATTCGCCGGGCATCAAAGGCGCAAAGGGATGCGTGACGCCTTCAATGCGGATGCCAAACAGCGTGAGAGCCACCCCTGCCCCCAGCAAAATCAACATCTGCCACAATGGGCTGAGCTGATACCTGTCGTCGACCATGCCGAACAGCGCAATGACCGTTCCCAGCACCAGAATCGCCGTCAACGCCTTGCTCCACGTCCCCAGCCAGAGCGACATCAGCACGACCGTTACCCAGAAAGCGAGGTAAATGGCGATTCCGCCCCAGCGCGGTGTGGGTCTGCGATGCACACGACGCTCGTCCGGCTGGTCGATCACGCCCATGCGTATGGCAAACGTCCGCACCGCAGGGGTCACCAGGGTGGCAACCATCATCGCGATGATGAAGGCAAAAAAGGCTACTCGCACCGGCGATCTCTCCTCTTGCCGGGGAAAATGGTCTCCGCGACGCCATCGCGCAGTCGTAAAAGCTCTATCCCCGACTCCTCGAACAGCTCCATGGCAAAGGGGTCGGGATAGTCCCCTTCGAAGACCACACGCACGACACCCGCATTGATAATCATCTTGGCACAGGCGTTGCAGGGCTGGCAGGTCACATACACCGTTGCGCCGCGCGTGGACACCCCGTTCAGCGCCGCCTGCAAAATGGCGTTCTGCTCCGCGTGCAGGGCGCGCTGGCAGTGTCCGTCCACGATTTTACAGCCCACCTCGGTGCAGTGCGCCAGTCCGTGCGGCGCCCCGTTGTAACCGGTGGTGAGAATGCGCCTGTCCAGCACAATCACCGCCCCCACCGACCGACGCGGGCAGGTAGCGCGCGTGGCGACCTCTTTGGCGATGCGCATGAAATACTCGTCCCACGATGGTCTCGTGTCCGCCATTTTCACTCCCCACTGATTATTATGCCAGTACTGGGAACTGGTCGCAGAGGGCAAGCACCTCCCGGCGCACCGCTTCCAGTCGATCCGTATCCTCCGGTGCCTCCAGCGTGCGGGCAATCAGCGCAGCAATCAGTTGCATCTCTGGCTCCGCCATGCCGCGTGTGGTTACTGCCGGCGTACCCAGACGAATGCCGCTGGTGACGAAGGGCTTCTCGGGGTCAAAGGGTATCATGTTCCGGTTGACGGTGATATGCACGCTATCCAGCACCACCTGCGCTTTACGACCGGTGAGCTTCTGTGGGCGCAGGTCTATCAGCATCAGGTGATTGTCCGTACCTCCGGAGACAAGCCGAAAACCACGCTGAGCCAGTCCATCCGCCAGCGCGCGGGCGTTGCGACGAATCTGCGCCTGGTACAGCTTGAACTCCGGCTGCAGGGCTTCTTTGAAACAGACCGCCTTTGCCGCGATCATGTGCATCAGCGGCCCGCCCTGCATTCCGGGAAACACCGCCTTGTCGATCGCCTGAGCGTACTCCGCCTTGCACAGTATCATCCCCCCGCGTGGACCCCGCAGAGTCTTATGGGTGGTGGTGGTGACGAAATCAGCATAGGGGATGGGCGAGGGATGCTCGCCTGCGGCCACCAGACCCGCGATATGCGCCATATCCACCAACAGCTTCGCACCCACCTCGTCGGCGATCTCGCGAAAGGTGGCGAAGTCGATAATGCGCGGATAGCAGCTGGCACCTGCCACAATCAGCTTGGGGCGATGTTGCCGGGCGAGGTCGCGTACCTGGTCGTAGTCTATCTCCTCCGTATCCGGACGCACGCCGTAGTGCACCGCGCGATACAATGTGCCCGAGAAGTTCACCGGGCTCCCGTGAGTGAGATGCCCACCCATCGACAGGTCCATCGCGAGGAAGGTATCGCCCGGCTGCAGCACCACGCTATACACCGCCTGATTCGCCTGCGCGCCAGAATGAGGCTGTACATTGGCATGCTCCGCACCAAACAACTGCTTCGCTCGCTCGATGGCGAGGCTCTCCACCACGTCCATATTGTCGCAACCGCCATAGTAGCGCTTGGCGGGATAGCCTTCCGCATACTTGTCGGTCATCACCGAGCCCATGGCCTCCAGCACCGCTTTGCTGGCGATATTCTCGGAGGCGATGAGTTCGAGGTGAGTATGCTGACGCTTTTTCTCGTTCTCGATGGCGGCGAATACTTCCGGGTCCACTTCCGACAGCGGAGCGGTTCGGTGGTAGTGCATCATGAGGCGACTATCCAGTAGACTCACGTTCACTTTCTCCCTCGGTATAGCGTTTCTCCAGCATCTTTACCTTGTGTACCCGACGGGCATGTCGCTCCTCGTCGGTAAACGAAGCGTTGAGAAATGCGCTTACGATTTCCATTGCCAGCTCGGCTCCGATAATGCGCCCACCCATACACAGCACGTTCGCATCGTTGTGCTGGCGCGACAGCCGGGCGGTCACCGGGTCCTGGGCATGTGCGGCGCGAATGCCTTTGACCTTGTTTGCGCTGATGCTCATCCCCACTCCCGTGCCACAAATGAGTATACCCAAATCGCACTCTCCCTGTGCTACCGCGTTAGCCACCATCATCGCGAAGTCGGGGTAATCGCATGGGGAGTCGGTGTGGGTGCCAAAGTCGCGTACGGTGATGCCTTGCTGCTGCAGGTACGAGCGTACAATGTTTTTCAGGTGGTAACCTGCGTGGTCTGCGCCTAAGCCGATAATCATCGAAAGCCCTCCCCCCAGAAGTGCAGGTTTATTGTAACATGACAGAGGAGGATGTTGCAACCTATCGTCGCCGCTGTATCCGCACACCCGTCGCCTGCGCCGGCACTTTCATCGGAGGCAACAGCTTGCGCACCGTCACCTCTACCGCCGACGCGGGAAAGTTCTGCAGGATGTCTTCGGCGATTCGCTCCGCCAACGTCTCGATAAGCCGATACTGGTTCTCCGTGCCGATGGCTAACACACGCTTCGCCACCGCCGAGTAGTTGATGGTCTTCGACAGGTCATCACTCTGGGCGGCGGAACGGGTATCGTACTCCAGCACGATGTCCACGCTGTAGCGATGCCCCACCGCCTGCTCTTCGTCAGAAGCACCATGATAGGCGTGAAAGGTAATGCCTTCGATCAGTATAGCGTCAGGCATAGTGTCTCTCCTTGCTAACCAGGGTTTCACCAGCAACCTTGAACAAAAGCACTCCGCCAGCCCAGGCACCTGCACTGGTGCGGAACACGTTACCATATCTGTTTGGCGAGCATGGAGGGCGCCTCCTGCTTACCGCCTGCGCGCCATTGAACAGGGTGGCGCGCCGTGAGACGATGTCGGGTTTTGCCTGCATCGTCGTATGGTTGTACTGCCCCGCAAGCGTTCACTTTCTGCAGGACACCCCACGCCAGCAGAGAACTGTTCCCCAACACGAGTCCCTGTCCTTCCCACAGACGGTTACGCGGGGAACTATCGTCAAGGAGATGACACCATGAAAAACGACAAAACCCATCACGACCTCTCCCGACGCGAGTTTCTGCGCTGGAGCGGAACCCTGGCGGCGGGATTAGCCGCCGCACCGCTGATGGCGGGCGTTCATCAGGAAGGAACCAGAAAGGTGCGCATCGGCGTCGTTGGCGGCAACTTCGGAGCGTCGTTCTATTTCCATGAACACCCAAACTGCATTGTGGAAGCCGTCAGCGACCTCATCCCTGAGCGGCGGGAGCGACTGATGCAGGTGTACGGCTGTGCCAAGTCGTACGAGTCGCTGGAAAAACTGATTCAGGACAAGAACGTGGAAGCGGTGGCGGTCTTCACCCCGGCACCCGACCACGTGCGCCATGCGGTCGCGTGCCTGAAGGCGGGCAAGCACGTGATGTGCGCCGTACCTGCCTGTATGAGCGTTGCCGAAGCACAGGAACTGCTGGACAGTGTAAAGCGGACAGGGCTAACCTACATGCTGGCGGAAACCAGCTGGTATCACCAGTCGGTTATCTCTGCCCGCAAGTGGTTCCGCGAGGGCAAGTTCGGCAGTCTCTTCTACACCGAAGCGGAGTACCACCACCCGGGGCTGGAGGTTCTTTTCTGGGACGACAAGGGCAACCGTACCTGGCGCTACGGCTTCCCCCCGATGCACTATCCCACCCACTGCACCGGCTATCTGGTAGGTGTCACGGGTGAGCGAATGACGCAGGTCTCCTGCGTGGGCTGGGGGGACGACTCGCCCATCCTGAAAGATAACGTCTACAAGAACCCCTTCTGGAACGGCACGGCGTTTTTCACCACCAATCGGGGCAACGCCTTCCGTATCGGCGTGTACTGGAAGGCGGCAGTCGGCGGCTGCGAGCGAGGACAGTGGTTCGGAGATGTGATGAGCTACTACGACCCCCATCCAAACGGCACCGGTTACATCATCCGCCGTGCCAGCGAGCAGAAGGAGACAGACGACGCGGGCTTCGTGCGTACCCGACCCATGATGGAGCAGTACGAGCAGCCCCAGTGGTGGAAAACAGACATGCTGCCCGAGCCGCTGCGACATCCCAGCGGGCACGACGGCTCGCACACCTTCCTGACGCACGAGTTCGTGGACGCGCTGGTGAATCACCGTCGCCCGGAGATAGACATTTACAACGCACTTGCGCTGACCGTGCCGGGCATTATCGCCCATCAGAGCGCGCTGCAGGGAGGAAAGCAGCTGCGCATCCCGCAGTTTGACCCGCGATAGCAAACAAGGCGCGGCGTTGAAGCCCGAAGTCCTGCGGTGCTATAATGACGACGGAGGTAGAAGAGGGTTGGGGCGCGGCGAAACGTAGCCTGTGGGGACAGTCTTTACGGGTCGATAGCCAGCTTGCAAAAGGTGGAGAAGTAGAGATGAAAGGCGAGCGGCGACGTATATCGCAAGCAGACCTTGAAGAGGTGATTCGCAGGATTGTGCAAACGGCACAACCCGACCGGATTATTCTGTTTGGTTCTGCGGCGCGAGGGGTGTTGGAAGCAGATAGCGATTTAGACTTGCTGGTCATCAAAGGAGGCGCGTTTAACCGTAATCATTTGCTGGGGGAGATATACCGCCGACTTAGAGGCGTTCACGTCGCTGTGGACGTCCTGCTCGCAACACCGGAAGAAATCGAGCAATACGCACGTTTCCCCTTTTTGGTCATTGCCCCTGCATTGGAAGAAGGCAAGGAGGTCTACCGTGCGGGAGAGGTTGCCCCCGACTGACCCCCGAGAATGGTTGAATCGTGCGAGGAGTAACCTCGCTCAGGCACGCGTCCATAGCCCCGATGTGTATCTCGAAGATTTGTGTTTCAATGCTCAGCAGGCAGCAGAAAAGGCGATCAAAGCCCTGCTGATTGCTTATGGGATTCGCTTTCCCTAGGTCCACGACATCGGTTTGCTACTAACTCTACTTGAGGACTCTGGTATTCCCGTTCCAGAGGAGGTCGCTAACTCAGTCATGCTAACGCAATATGCTGTAGCAGCACACTATCCGGGCTTGGCTCCGCCTGTGGACGAGGAAGACTACCGAAGAGCCGTGTCTCTCGCGGAAAGGGTTCTGCAATGGGTTGGCGAACAACTAGGCGACGATGAGCCTTCCAGAGAAGAAAGGGGTGTTCCATAATGCTTGAGCCCTCCTTGCATCCGGTCATGCTACTGGGTATTGTCTCCCTCGCGGTGCTGGCAACCGAAGCGTCCGCCCAGAACCCGCCCCGCTACTACGCACACCATGCCGTCCACGACCAGTATGGGGTCATCGCCCCATGGTACAACGGGTTAAACGGACAGTGCGACTGGCGCGTGCGTATCGCTGCGGAAACCCTCAAACGATTCCCGTGGACCGATACCAGCAACGCTATCGCCGCTTACCCGCACTACGTCTTCACCAGTCTGTGGGCGATCGACGCGCAGGGCAACATCACGCCCCGCAACCCGGGCGACTGGATGAACGGCGACATCGGTCAGCGAGCCACCAGCGTGCTGATTGGCTTCAGCGACTACTACCGCTACACGGGAGACGCCTCCGCCATAGCGCACCTTCACTACATGGCAGATTACGTCATCGACCACTGCCTGACGCCTTCCGACCACGACTGGCCGCGCTTCTTTATCAGCGTGCCTGTGAAGGGCAAGGCGTACGGCAACGCAGACCCCAACGGCATGATACAGCTCGACCTGTGCGGTTCCGTGGGCTATGCGCTGCTGCGGGCGTATCAGGTCACTGGCAACACCCGCTGGTGGGAGATAGCCAAACACTGGGGCGATGTGTTTGCGCAAAAATGCAACCTGACGCCGGGCGAAGACCCGTGGGGACGCTATGCCAACCCCGAATCCGCCCCATGGAAAAACAACAAGATGACCGGCGGCGTGACGATGATACTGGCGTTTCTCGACGAGCTGATTCGGCTCGGCTACACGGGGAAAAACGGCGAGATCGTGCGGGCGCGGGATGCGGGCAGGCGATACCTGCGCGAGAAGCTGCTCCCGGCGTGGCATGTGATCGACACCTGGGGCAGATATTTCTGGGACTGGGAAAACCCGGTGCAAAACTGCCTGACCACCCCCGATGCCGCGCACTACCTGCTGGCACACAAAGAGGAGTTCCCCAACTGGCGCACCGACGTGCGCAACATCCTGACCCTCTTCCTGAACCGCTCGAGCGTCAATCCGGAATCCAACGGCGATGTCTACAGCGGCGCGTGGGCGTTCCCCGAAGCCTGTAACTGCTGTGGACGCTCGCTCTGGTATGCCCCCCTGTGCCTCGCTCCCGTGCTGGCACGTTACAGCGTGGAAGCGGACGATGCTTGGTGCCGCGAACTGGCATACCGTATGATGGTGCTGCAGACCTACGACGGGCACGAGACAGGCCTCAGCGAAGACAACATCGACGGCGGCGTCATCGTCAACGGGGACTGGCTCAATATCGCACACCCCCTGCCCCTGCGCCATATACTCTGGGCAATCTCTTGGCTGCCCGAAGAGCTGGGCGCAAACCGTGAAAACCACATCGCACGATCGACTTCAGTGGTCAACTCGGTGGTCTATGGTAAGGGGAAAATCGAATACTCCACTTTTGACGCCCCGAAAAACACAGTGGATGTGCTGCGGCTGGCGTTCTTGCCCGCTTCGGTCACTGCGGACGGGAAACCCCTGCGCCTGCGCAGAGACCTGCGCGGTAACGGCTACACCGTCAAACGCCTGCCAAACGGCGACGCCATCGTGCATATTCGGCATGACGGCGCAACACGCATCGTGGTTACTGGCGACGACCCGCAGCAGGTGATCGAGGCAAGCCAGTTGCGCTACGAAGGAGGCTGGCAGACCCTGCCAGACGGCACGCGCGTGACACAGAGTGCGGGCGCGGCGTTCACCGCCACTTTTGAGGGCAATCAGGTGCGCGTCATCGGCAACTTCGATGCGTTTGGCGGGCAGGCGGACGTGTATCTGGACGGGCAGAAGCAGCTGGTGCATATCGACTGCTGGAACCCCACCGCGCGCGAGAGACAGGTGCTTTACTACAGGAACGGGCTTTCGCCCGGCAGGCATACGCTGAGGATAGTCGCTCGTGGCGCAGGCAACCCCTATTCGAAGGGAACGCGCGTCTCCGTCTCTGAGGTGCAGTTCTCAGCGGCAGAGGGTAAACACTACTTCCCGTCAGGCACAGGGCCCACACAGCCGCAGCGAATGCTTTTCGGACACACTGCTCGCGAGGACTACCGCGACTCGCGCGGCAACCGCTGGCGACCGGGCACCGAGTTCGTCATCCGGTGCGGCTCCTGCAAGGATTCGGTCGCCGAGTCGTGGTGGACATCCCCGGTTCAGGAACCGATTGCGGGCACGCAAGACCCCGAACTGTACCGCTACGGCGTGCATGGCAAGGACTTCTGGGTCGACGTGACAGTCAACCCGACCAGACGATATGACGTCCGCCTGAAGTTCGCCGCCAGAAGCGGAACGGAAGGCAACCGCTTCCACATCACCATCAACGGCGAACAGGTCGCTACCGACTTCGATGTGGTGAAGGCAGCGGGCGGAACGAACCGCGCGACGGATTTAGTGTTCAGAAACGTAACGCCTGTTCAGGGCATTATCCGCATCCGCTTCACCGGCACGCAGGTGACAGAGGGCGAGAATACCAGACAGCTGGAGGCTTTTGTGCAGGCCATAGAGGTAACACCGAGTATAAGGGGGAGATAGCAACTACAGACTCACGCCGTTCAGAACCACCAGCTTCTCTACCGTCATCTCGCGGATGGCGTAGTGTGGTCCTTCGCGGGTGTTGCCGCTGGCTTTTACGCCGCCGTAGGGCATCTGGTCGGTGCGGTATGTGGGCGCCTCGTTGATTAATACACCGCCAAATCGAAGCCGGCGCACTATCTCAAACGCGGTATGGATAGACGCTGTGAACACCCCTGCCTGCAGACCATACTCGGTGGCGTTTGCCAGCTCGACCGCCTCGTCCAGCGTGCGGAAGCGCGTGATGCCCACCACCGGTCCGAACACCTCTTGGCAGAACACCTTCATCTGCGGCGTTACATCCGCCAGCACAGTGGGCTTGAGAATCGTGCCTTCCACTTCGCCGCCCGCTAACAGTCGCGCTCCCGACGATATCGCCTCGTCCACCCACGCCTTCACGCGGTCGCGGTCGGCAGGGGTAATCAGCGGACCGACGTGCGTCTTCTCGTCCAGCGGGTCACCCGTCACCAGCTGGCTCACTTTCTCCACAACCTTTGCTTCAAAGGCATCGGCAACCGGCTCCTGCACCAGCACGCGCTGCACGGAGATGCAGCTCTGTCCGGCGTGAGAGAAACCGTGTGTGGCGACCGCCTGCGCCGCCGCCTCCAAATCGGCGTCGGCAAACACAATGAGCGGCGAAGAGTTACCCAGTTCCAGCAGCACCTTCTTGTGCGGCACCTGCGCCTGGATGCCCCATCCCACCTCCGCGCTGCCCGTGAAGGAGATGAGCGGCACATCCGGATGCTCCACCAGCGCGTTACCCACCTCGCCGCCAGAGCCGGGAATCACGTTCAGCCAGCCGCGCGGCAGGTCGGCCTCCAGAAACACCTCCGCCAGCTTAAGTGCGGTCATCGGCGTCGCGCTTGCCGGTTTCAGCACCACCGCGCACCCCGCTGCGATAGCAGGCGCGACCTTGTGGCACACCAGGTTCAGCGGGAAGTTGAACGGCGTAATCGCGCCCACCACGCCAATCGGCTCGCGCACTGTGAAGGCGAATTTGCCCGCCCCCGCCGCCGCCCCCGACATCGGCACGACCTCGCCCGTCAGCGTACGCGCTTCGATGGAGGCAAAGGTCAGCGTGGCGACCGCCCGCGCCACTTCTATCCGCGCCGTTCGGATGGGCTTCCCAGCCTCGAGCGCGATAGTGCGCGCGAAATCCTCACGCCGCTGCTCGACCAGATGTGCCGCCCGCGCCAGTATCTCGGCACGCTGATACGCTGGCAGGGGGTGTTGCATCGCCCGCTGTGCCGCCGCAATCGCCTCCATCACATGCTCCGCATCGCCTGCGGAGACCAGCCCCACCAGCGCGCCGTCGTATGGCGAGCGCACCTCGATCCATCGTTCGGTCTCGTGCCACCTGCCGTCGAGCCACAACCCGAAACGCTGCATGGGGGTCACCTCCCTTTCTGCGCCGCTTGTCTGGTCAACCAGACCTGCTTATGCCACGCCAGTATCAGCACGGTGACCAGCGTCAGCACCGCAAAAGGCAGCACAAACCAGCGCATGGCAAAGGCGTACTCGTCCAGGATGTGGTGATTGCTGGCGTGCAGTATCAGATACACCACATAGAACACATAATACGATACGAACAGACCGCCCTCCCATCGTTTAATCTGAAAGTCGCTGAAGAAGACCGGAAAACACGCCAGCGAGACCGCAATCATCACCAGCGCGTCAAAGCGGATAACCGCAGAAGCCACGACTAATCCCGCGGGCGCAACCAGGGCACTGATACCCAGCACCGAAAGGATATTGAAGATATTGCTGCCGACGACGTTGCCCACGCTGATTTCCCGCTCGCCCCGAACACTGGCAATAATCGAGGTAGCCATCTCCGGCAACGAGGTGCCAACCGCGACCAGCGTCAACCCAATCACCAGGTCGCTTGCCCCCAGCGCGCGCGCCAGAGCAACCGCCCCCCGAATCAACCAGTCCGAGCCAACAGCCAGCCCCACCAGTCCCCCAATCACTAACCCGGCGCATTTCACGTAGAACCATGCGCCGCGCACCGTGTCGGAGCCGTCCGATGGAATAAAGTCGGGAGCATCTTTGCGGGCCACACGGGCCATCCACAAGAGATACACACCGAGCAGAGCCGCCAGCAACAAGCCATCTCCGCGCGTCAACGCACCATCTTGCCCCAGCAGATAGAACAGCAGAGCCACCGCAATCATGATGGGCACTTCCGTGCGGATAAGACGGCTACTCACCGAAAGCGGAGCAGCCAGCGCGGAAAGCCCCAAGATGAGCAGCACATTCACAATGTTACTGCCGACGACGTTCCCGACCGAGATGTTCGCCTGTCCGCGGTAACTGGCAAGCACTGACACTGCCAGTTCCGGCGCACTCGTGCCAAAAGCCACCAGCGTCAAACCGATAATCAGTCTCGGTACACCGAGCGCCACTGCCAGGCGCGACGCCCCGCGCACCAGCCACTCTCCGCCTAAAAGCAACAGTGCTAATCCAACGACGATTAACCAGAAATGCCCCACCGCTTACTCCATGCCCTATCCGACGGGTTTGTTCCCCTTATTTATACCACACTTCTGGCTACCGGGCACATGTTTACCGCGCCGAATGGCTGAACGCCGCACTCGCCAGCCCTTCCAGTGCCGCAATCGCACTCATCAGCGCCAGTATGGTGGCGGTGGTGGGCAGGTCAAACACCACCGAGATAAGCAGCCCTGCTACCGTTGCCAGTAGCGCGTTGACGATAGCAACCACTGCTGCCGAGGCCACGTGACGGCATAGCATGAGGGCACCCATCGCAGGTAACACCAGATAGCCGAATATCAACACCAGGCCCACCAGATGGATGACTGCGCCGATGAGACCACCCAACATCAGGTAGAAGGCAAACTCCCACCAGCGGGTGCGATACCCCAGCGCCTGCGCCGTCTCCGCATCGAAAGCCACCAGCAAAAACTCTTTACGCAGCAGCAGAAACGCCACCAGCACCAGCACGCCCAGAATCCAGATTCGCCACACCTCTTCGGGAGCAACGGCAAGGATGTCGCCAGCCAGCAGGTGCTGTACCTCCTCCATCCCGTGAGCACCCTTTGACGCCAGCAACACCGTCAACGCCGAGAAGGTCAAAAACACTGCACCGATCACAGCCTCCCGCGAGATGCGCCGCTCACTCCACGACTGCGCGAAAAACAGCGAACCTGCCAGTGCAAACAGCGTGGCGCTGAGCAAAGGGTTCCAGCCCACCAGAAATGCCAGAGCCACTCCCGCCGCGCTCACCTGCGCCAGCGCAGCACCAACAAACACAATCCGCTTCAGCACGACGTATATACCGAGATAGCTGGCAACTATCGCCAAGACGATACCCACGCGAAGGGCGTCCTGCACCATCGGCGACTGCCACGTTTCCAGCCAATCACTCATCGCCACACGCCTCCTCCATCTCGCGCACCGCTACGATGTAATGGTGGTCCAGCCGCTGCACACACACAGGCACGCCGTACGCCTCCTCCAGCACCTGTTCCTGCATGAGCTCCTCCGCATCGCCTGCCAGCAGCCGACCATCCAGCAACACACCCATGCGCGTGGCGTAACGCGCCACCACGTTCAGCACATGGCTCACCAGCACAATGGTCAAACCGCTTTCCGCGTGTAACCGCTCGATAAGCCCCAGAATCGCCGCTTCGGTCGGCAGGTCGAGCCCGTTGGTCGGCTCGTCCAGAACCAGCAGGTTGGGTTCCACCGCCAGCGCACGGGCAATCAGCACCCGCTGTCGCTGTCCACCCGATAACTCGCGATAGAGCTTATGGGCGGCGTCCGCCAAACCCACCTGTTGCAGGCACTGCATGGCAAAGTCGCGGTCAGCGCGTCGAGGTGAGCGGAAGACACCCGCACGCGGATACCGCCCCATCAGTACGATGTCCAGCGCGGTCAGAGGGAACAGCGGGTCCAGCATCTCCCGTTGTGGCACATACCCGATGCGCAAACCCGCTGAGCGCGTCACCTCTCCGACCAGGGGCTTCAGGATGCCCAGCAGACAGCGCAACAGGGTGGTCTTGCCGGAGCCGTTGGGCCCCACCAAACCGAAGAAATCCCCCCGAAAGATATCCAGCTGTACGTTCTCCAGCACCACCTGCCGCCCATAGCCCAGCTGCACCTTTTGAAACCGAACCAGCGGTTCATGTCTCGCGCTCATCCCATTCACGTCCCTTCTGTCGTGCCGACGGAGTAAAGCATCTCCGAGATTCTTTGCTCCGAAAAGAATGACAATTTTTGTCATTCTGCAAATTGGTGAAGCATCCTGTGCCTCTTCCTGTCCTCAGCGAATGATAACAAGTGCACTGACGTGCGCTGCTACATACAGGGTTTCTCCCCGGCAGCCAGGCACGCCAGTGCTTCCTGTATGGTTACCTTGCCTCCGCCAGCGCGGCGGCGATGCGGCTCACCATTGCGTCGATCATGCTGAAATAGTCTGTGGTGCCTTCCGCGCCCACCGCTGCAGGCAGCACCACCACCTTTGCCCCCGTCTCGCGGGCGATGGCGTCCGGGAAGCGACGCGGACGGAAGTGCTCTATCAAAATCACTTTGCACCCTGCGTTCTTCATCCGGGCAATCACCTCGCGCAGGTAGCCGGGGGAGGGTGGAATGCCGGGCTTGGGTTCTACCGTTGCCAGCTCCTGTAGCCCGAAACGTTGCAGGAAGTAAGGCAGACTCTTGTGGTAGACCACCACAGGCGTGCCTTTGTAGGGTGCCAGAACCTGCTGCCAGCGTTTCAGGTGCTCATCCACGCGCAGGACGAACGCCTCATACCGACGCTGATACTCCTGTGCGTTTGCCGGGTCTACCCGTTTCAAGCCCTCCAGGATATTCCGCGCCGCGACTTTAGCGTTAGCGGGGTCGAACAGATAATGCGGGTTGCCGTAGATGTGGATATCTCCCATGGACGGGTCCACCCGCCCGGTGGGTACCTCCAGCTTCTTCACCCCTACCGAGCAATCCACGTAGCCGCTTGCCCCTCGCAGGATAGAGGCATTTCGCGCGGCGACCAGCAGGTCGTCCGCCCACAGGTCCAAATCCATACCCACCCGTACAAACAGCCTGGCGCGCGACAGATCCAGCGCCATGCTCGGGCGAGGGGTCACCAGATGGTAGTCATCCTGCGGACGAGCCAGCGCGCTCACCTTTACATGCGAACCACCTATCTGCTTCACGATGTCCGCCAGGTCGGTGAAAGTCGTCACCACCCGCACCTGCGCTGCCGCGGGCAGAGAGGCCAGTGTCAGCAAAGCTATCCACCACCGCTTCATGAGTGCCACCCCCTACTGCGTGCTTTCCAGCGGATGAGAGTGTGGCCCGAAACCGAACATGAGCTGCAACAACAGCTCGTTACGCACGCTGTCATCCGCGGGTTTCAGGTTGCGCCACTGCAGACGGATATAAGACTGCTCGTTCAATCGGTAGGTCAAAATCGCGCTGAGCGCACGATCTGAACCCGGTACGTCGTGCTCGGCGTTCAGGTAGGCACGCTGCGACCAGTCGTAGCGCAGACCGTACTCCCAGTAGCGGTCAGGCTTGTAAGAGGCGAGCAGGTAGTAGCCCTGCCGGTTAACGCCGGTGCCCCCGTGTTCGCGCCGGTGCTGGAACCACTCACCCGCTAAGAGCAACCGCTGAGCCGCTCCATAGAAGCGACGATACTGGAAGTCCACTCCCAGCAGCCGCAGGTTGTCGCCGTTCCGCGCGCGGGTGGTCAAACCCGACAGTCCGAACTCCAGCTCGTTGTCGCGGTTGATGACCGGTGCGAGGGTCAGTCTCGCCATGCGGAGCAACTGTCCATCGGCGCCGAGCGGTTCGGCATCGTGCTCATGTTCCTCACCGTCTTCGTCTTCCTCGCCGTTCTCATGCTCCGCATCATGATTTGCATGGTGATGGGGCACGCCCAGCGCGGCGTGATCGTTCAGCGTGAACAGCCCGACCTGCAGCTGAACGTACAGACGCTGTGAGGGGAGCAGGTAGTTCAACACCGCTCCGTTCGAGATGGCACCGTGTTCACCCACCAAGTTCAGCACGGACAGCGGAAGGTCTCGGTGCAGCAGCTGATGCGGATGGATGGGGTTCACCCGCCCAAAGGGCAGGCGCATCCGCCCCAGCTTCGCGCCGAAGGGCGTGTTGCCCAGCTGCACCACCGTGGCGTATGCCTCCTCTACCGAACCCGCGAAATCCTCCTCTTTGTCGAAGGCGAGGATGGCATCGAAACGGATGCTGGGATACACCCAGCTCTGGAAGGCGACTTCCAGTTCGTCGTTTTCGAAGCGGTTACGGCTGTCGTCGCGCTTGCGGTCCTGAAACAGTGCGCCGCCGTTTGCCACGACACTGATTTGCGGCAGGTTGGTTGCCGGCACGGCGGGAGCCGGCTGTTGCTCCTGTTCCTGCAAACGCCGTTCCAGTTCTTGTAAGCGTTCGGTCAGTTGCCGGATTTGCGCTTTGAGCGCGTCGGCCTCCTCCTGCAGGGCGGGGTCTGGCGCCGCAAACGTCGTGCCCGCCACCACAACCAGCAGTGTCAGTACGATAGCGAAAACACGCATGAGTTGTACACCTCCTTTGAGCGTAAGGGAATCACCAGTCATTGCGCCGCCGCGCAACGACGACGCGCCTGAATCGTGCGAACGGCGTCTACATCAAAGGAGGTGCACGGGGGGAGTAACATACCGCGAACAAGTGGTAGGGGAGCGAGGCAACTTGCAAAGGCTGTTCGGCATCCGCCTGTGGCAACGGCGCCTGCGGAGACGCTGCAAGTTGCGTCGTACTGATGGACTCCCACTGGCACGCGACACACGAGACGTTGCACAACTGCCCACCGCACTGGACGCTGGTTTCCTGACGAGGCGCGCGCACAAAGTGGTGGTGCGCAAACGGCAACACCACCACCCATGCTATCCAGAACAGAGCGAATATCGCCAGCCTCGTGCGTTGCATGGGCAATTGTCCCCGCGATTATATTACCACACGTTTCCCGGCTACACAATGTTTGGCAAGGTGGAAAGACTGTGATTCACCGGATAGTCTGCCGATAATGAAAACAGGCAATCGTAAGGGGGGAGGCAGGCACTCATGAGCCGATGGCAGGTCTGTATCGGGTTCTGCGCGGTAGCGGGTATCTTTCTTATACTGGCAGGCTGTGGTGGAGGTTTGCTCAGCACCAGCAAAACGATGTCGAACCCACTCGGACTGCAAGGCAGGAGCCTCAACGCAAACGCACAGGTGATACTTGATGGTCTCACCGCGCGCTTCTCCGTGCAGCGGCAGGGCATCCTGCAGTTTACCCTCGACGATATAGAGTCCCCGGGCAACCCTTATGAGGGCATGAGCAGGATGGAGATTACTCAGCAGGCAAGATTGCTACTCTCTATCAACTCTTCCAGCGTTCCTCCTGCCACCTTCATCCTGCGCAACGTAGACCTGCGCATCGTAGTACGAGCGTCAGAGGGTACCTCCCGGGCTTCGCCACCCGTGGAACTCCGTTACACGGGTTTGCTCACTCTGGACCGCCAACCAGACGGCAGCTACCTGGCAAGGGAAGCGTTATCGCTCAGGAGCGACCTCGACCGATTCGACGGCTCCGCGTTGATAGCCATTCTCACAGCAGGAAGCGACAACACGGTGACCGCCGACGTCTTCCTGACCGCCGAGACCAGCTCACCCAACATCCCCTCTGATAGCACCGTAAGTTTTACCCTGCAGCTAGGCAACAGCAGCGCGCTCGTCAGATGGTAGAGCGTCGCTCCCCCCACCAAAAGGAACCCCTGCCACACCTGTCGAAGCTCCTTCTGACAAGCGAAGACCGTCGGGAGGGGCACGCGATGCAACCCAAATACGTGATTGGGCTGGACTACGGTACCAACTCGGTACGCACCCTCGTGGTGCGGGTACACGATGGATATGAGGCGGGCACGCACGTCTTCGATTATCCACACGGCGATTCGGGCATCCTGCTGGACAGCTCCGACCCCAACCTCGCCCGCCAGCACCCGGCAGACTACCTGCAGGGCGCAGAGGTGTCGGTGCGTGCCGCGCTGGAAGACGCCCGCCGCAATGACCCCGACTTCTCTCCGGAGCGCATCATCGGTATCGGCGTGGACACCACCGGCAGCACGCCTCTGCCCGTAGACGAAAACGGCGTGCCGCTCGCCTTCCATGAGCGGTTCAAGGACAACCTGAACGCCATGGCATGGCTGTGGAAAGACCATACCTCCACTCAGGAGGCGGTCACCATTACCGAAACCGCCGCGAAGATGCGCCCGCAGTATCTGGCTAAGTGCGGCAACTCCTACTCCTCCGAGTGGTTCTGGGCGAAGGTGTGGCACTGCCTCCAAACCGACCCCGATGTGTTCGACGCCGCTTACACCTGGGTGGAGTGCGCCGACTGGATACCCGCCGTGCTGACCGGCAACGACCATCCCTCGCGGATCCTGCGGGGCGTATGTGCTGCTGGGCACAAGGCGCTGTATAACCCGCAATGGGGCGGCTTGCCCGACAAGGAGTTCCTCGCGGCACTGCACCCGAAGCTGGCAGAACTGCGCGACCGCCTGTACGATGTCGCCTACACCTCCGACCATCCTGCCGGTCGCCTTACGGAGGAGTGGGCGCAGAAGCTGGGCTTGCCGGCGGGTATTCCGGTGGCAGTCGGGGCATTCGATGCTCATCTGGGCGGCGTTGGCGCAGGTATCAAGCCGGGCACGCTGGTCAAGATTATCGGCACCTCCTGCTGTGACATGATGGTGGTGCCCAACACCGAGCCTCTGGCGGATATTCCGGGCACTACCGGCATCGTAGACGGTTCCATACTGCCCGGCTACTTCGGAATCGAGCTGGGGCAGAGCGCGTTCGGCGACATCTATAACTGGTTTGTGAACTACATCGAACCGGGAGGGCCCGATTTGGGTTCGCACGAAGCGCTGACCGTGAAAGCGCAGCAACTGAAACCAGGGCAGTCGGGCTTGCTGGCGCTGGACTGGAACAACGGCAACCGCTCGATCCTGGGCGACCAGCGGCTGGTGGGTCTGCTTGTCGGGCAAACACTCCACACCACGCCCGAAGAGGTCTACCGTGCGCTCATCGAAGCCACCTGCTTCGGCTCGCTGGTGATTATGAACCAGCTGGAGAAGTACGGTGTGGCGATTCGGGACGTCATCGCCTGCGGAGGCGTCGCGGAGAAGAACCCCCTGGTGCTGCAGATACTGGCGGACGTGAGCGGGCGCACCATTCGGCTGGCACGCTCATCGCAAACCTGCGCGCTGGGCGCGGCGATTGCAGGCGCGGTGGTTGCTGGTAAGGAGGCGGGCGGTTATGCCTCCTTTGAAGAGGCGCAGGCGGCGATGTGCGGGCTGAAAGATGTGGTCTACGAGCCAAACCCGCAGGCGCACGCGGTGTACCGCGAGCTGTTCGCGCTGTATAAAGACCTGCACGACGCCTTCGGCACGCGCGAGTGGCAGGGCAACCTGCACCACGTGATGAAGCGACTGATCGACATCCGCACCGCGGCGAGGCAGGGTGCTTAGCGAAATCGCGCAAGAGCCTTTACCACAGAGGGCACAGAGTGCAGCGGGTAACACCGTTCTCCGTGCTCTCTGTGGTGATTTCCCATCATAAGGGCTCGCCGCCTTTGTCCACGTTCTCCTTGGTGAAGATGCGCGTGCCCAGCGTGATGTTCTTGGGAACCTGCTCACCCTTAAGTATCTTCAGTGCGACCTCTATCGCCTCCTTGCCGCCGGTCGGATACTCGAAGGTAGCTGTCAGGATGCCCTCTCTCACGTAGCGCACCCCCTCATGGGGCAGGGCGTCGATACCGATGAACTTGATGGTTTTCTCGCGCCCTTTACCCTCCTGTCGCGCGGCAAGGTATGCCCCGTGCGCACTGGGGTCGTTGTGGGCATACACAGCGTCGATCTGCGGGAAGCGCGCCAGCGCAGACTGCATCTCCCGCTGCGCAATCGGCTCCAGCCACTGGCAGTCGGCGTCGAAGATAATCTCGATCTGCGAGCCGGCGATGCCTTCCATAAAGCCCTTGTGCCGCTCCTGTCCGGGTGTGGAGGTCATCAATCCCTTCAGCTCCACCACCTTGCCCTTGCCGCCCAGCAGCTTCACCAGATACTTGCCCGCCTCGCGACCGATTTTCACGTTGTCTGCCCCGATGAAGCAGGTATACTGGTCACCTTCCACCTTGCGGTCCAGCACGATGACGGGAATGCCTTTTTGATACGCCTCTGCCACCGGCTTGGTGAGCGGACGCGCCTCCTTCGGGCTGATGATGAGCAGGTCCACACCCATCTGGATGAACTCGCGCACCTGCGCCTGCTGCACTTCCGTCTTGTTCTGGGCGTCCTTGAAGATGACCTCAATCTCGTCAGCGTGCTGTTTGGCAGCCTCTTCGATGTCCTTGTTCATCTGCACACGCCAGGGCTCGCCCAGATTGCACTGCGACATGCCGATAACCCACTTCTTCTTGCCCGCTGTTTCCGGCGCCTGCCCCGTCTGCTCCTGCTTCTTCCCGCATCCCACGCACACCAGCAGCGCGACAAAAGCCAGTGCGACTGCAATGCGTTTCATCACGACCTCCCTCTCTTTTGCTGAATGAGTACGGCAATGGTGATGATAATGCCCTGAATCACCATGCGCGGCGCGAGCTCCACCGCGTTCAGGCTGAGGATTTTATTGATATACGCCATGATGAGCACGCCGATGAGAGTGAACATCATCCCACCGCGTCCGCCCATCAGGCTGGTTCCGCCGATGACCACCGCCGCGATGGCGTCCAGCTCATAGGTCATGCCCGCTTCGGTGTCGCCCAAATCCTGCCGACAGGCGTTGAGCACGCCCGCCATCGCCGCGAACATACTGCACAGCGCGTAGGTGAGTACCTTCACCGCACCCACCCGGATACCGCTGAGGCGCGCTGCCTCCTCGTTCCCGCCAATGGCGTAGAGCCACCTGCCGTAAGAAGTGTAGCGCACCAGCGCCGCCATCACCAGAATGCACGCCAGAAAAATCAACGTGGAGGGCTGGATGCCGATGCCCGGCAGCGCCGAGGTCATCCACAGGAAAAAGGGCGGAGTGCCTTCCTGCATGGCATACCAGGGTTGTCCGCCAGGCTGTACCTTGATGCCTCCAGCCACCAGCTTGGCAGCGCCACGCGCGGCGGTCATCATCGCCAGCGTCGCCACAAACGGCTGCATCTTGAAACGGGCAATCAGCGTGCCGTTAATAACTCCGCAAGCCAGCCCGGTGACCACTACCACCCCAATGGCAGGCGCCACACTCCAGCCGTAGCCGATGGTCAGCAGGGAAAAAAGCACCGCACTGAACCCCAGCACCGAGCCGACCGAAAGGTCAATTCCGCCTGTCAGTATGACCAGCGTCATGCCCGTTGCCAGCAAGCCGTACTCGGAATATTCGTAAAGGATAGCAAGTTGCGTTTGCCACGACAGGAATATCGGCATTCCGGTGTCCAGCGCACGCGGGCTGAAGATGATGCCCAGCACGAAAACCACCACGAACGCAATCACGCCGCGATAGTCATTCAGTTTTTCCAGAAAGCGGTGCAGTCTGCTGTCCATTGTGAAACGGTTTCCTCACGGCTTCCCAGCGGCATTCGGTTCTCTGTTCGTAAACGCGTGGTGTTTCTCCTGCAGACTGTGCAGAGGGCAAGTGGAGGGCGAACCTCTGGGCGAGCCGAAAAACATGCCGAACGGCGCAGCCGGAGCCTCGCCCCCAGCACTGTAATCAATGATGCAAGTTGCAAACCCCTGCGCGGTGACGTCCGCGCCTTCCAGTCGCCGGGGCAGGCGACCTGCCTCCGCTCACCTGCCCACCGGAAACGCAGGGGGGGCGAGCGGCGCGCCTCCCTTCCGCTTGTTCGTCAGCCTGCCCGCCCTGGCGATGTCTATCGGCTGAAAACCGATTTGCGATGCGGGTGAACCAGGCTTCAGCCGAAAATCGCCCTTGTCGGGGGCAGCAAACAGCGGATCGGCAATCAACGAATGCACGTCCTGCCCCTTTGCCCGCCATTGCTCCAGGGTGAGGTTGGTGAACTGCACCTCGCCGCCGCCCTCGCGCCAGTAGAGGTTGTAGTCCAGTTTGTACTGATTATCTCCCCAGTTGCCATGCAGCAACGGCCCCTCGCGCCAGTAGAGGATATTGCGCTCGAAGGTGAAGGAGAGATGCTCCTCCGGACGCGACCGCTGGATTTGTCCCTCACGCCCGAAGGCGAAGATATTATTGCGCACCATGTTCTCCTTGCCGTAGTGCTGGTGGAAGCCGCCTGTCTTGGTGCGATACACCACGTTGTTTTCCGCAAGGATACGGGTGGTGCCTTCATCGAAGTAGATGCCCCAGCCGCCGTAGGACAGGCTCTCGACGTCGTGAATCAGGTTGTGGTGCAACACCGTGCCCTCGTGGAAGCCCAGCGTATAGATACCACCCATATCCGATAGCACGCCCTGCCCGAGATGGTGGATATGGTTGTAGGCGACGGTGTTGTGGTGCGCCAGAGCCTCGCCATACCCCCACGTCCAGCCAATAGACACGCCCGTATAGTAGAAGTCGGCGATTTCGTTATGCTCGATGCGATTGTAGGGTGACTGTCCAATCCAAACCCCGACCGCTGCGGGATGAAGCCTGCCGCCATGTGCGATGAGATTGTCGCGGATGACGTGGTGGCTGGCGACCTCTTCCTCGTTCTGGCGGATGGCCATCTCGCCGATTTTGATGCCACCTGCCCCGAGGTCTGTCATCTCGCACCGCTCCACCCGGTTGCGTTGGCAACCCCGTCCGAACTCGAAAGCCCACGCCCCCGTGTGGGTCACCCGACAGTCTTCGAAGGCACAGTCCCGTGCTCCCTCCGCGTGGATGGCGGCGTTCAGTATCGCTTCCGCCTGCGGAAAGCTGTAGCCCTCCGCAGGGGTCACCCATTGGGTATGGGCGAAGGTCAAGCCGCGGAAGACCAGATGCTGCACCCACTGGCGCGCGTCCACGTTGCCCTTCAGCACCAGCAGCTGCTCGGTTTTCGGCGCGACCACCAGGCTCTTCTCAACCGTCTCGCCCGGCTTGGGCAGGTAGGTTAACACGCCTCTGCCCCGGTCCAGATACCATTCGCCCGGCTCGCTCAACGCCTCCCGCACGTTTTCCACCAAGTAGCGATGCCCCTTGTGCAGGATGGACCACCACTGGTCATGAGAAGTCGTACCCGTGAAGGTCACGACGTTTTTCTCAGTGTCCACCTGTGCGATGCGCAGCCGCGCCATCGTCCACAGCTGCGTTGCCAGCACCTCCACATCGTTCAACCGGTACCAGTCGGGGCGGATGTCGCCCTTCTGAAACACGAAGCTATTGGAACCCTTTCCTGCCACCGGCGGCAGCTCCTCGGCAATCGTGTAATAACCGTTCTTGGGCAGGCGCGGACGGTAGCGACGCTCCCCGTTGACCCACAGCTGGATGAAGTTCCACTCGCCACGCTGCACCTCCGGCAGCTGCAGTTGCCAGCGACCGTCGGGCGTCACCACCCAGCCCTTCAGCACAACGCCCCCGCTGATGACCGGCTTCTCGCGCGGATAGGCGGCGTACACCGTCGGCGACTCCGCCGTGCCCGAATCTTCTGCGGTGAACACCAGCGGCTCGCTCAGGATGTAGGTTCCCTTGCGCACCATCACCACGACCGGTCGGTCAAGCCTCTGCGTGCGGCGCAGTTCTCGCACCGCCTGCTGTGCCCGCTTCAGCGTGGCGAAGGGCCCGTCGGTACGCTGCCGATTCGGTGCAGGCAACTTGCCCGACCAGCTATCGTTGCCGTTCGTGGCAACGTAGAAGTCGGCTTTAGGCTGTGCGCCCGCCACAGCCAGCATCGCCCCCAGAAAACAAACCGGCATCATCATTTTCCACATAGCCTCTGCTCCCTTTCCCGCGTTGTGTCTGCACCTTGATTCCCGCCTTCGGTAGCGATTCCTGCCATGAACCCGCGAGGCAATGCTATCTGCCCGCACCATCTTCCACAACGTGTCTGAACCGTTTCGCTTCCCGTAGCACGCGCGCGGTGGCGCGGGGATATCGCTCCGGCGTGGGAGTAGCCTTTTCCGCGCGCACCAGCAGGTTCACGATGTCCGAGTGCGGCACACCGACCTCGATGACCTGCGGTTCGCCTCCCCCCAGGTGCAGGATATGCTCTCTCGCTTGGTCGATTTCGCTGCGCTGTGAGGGTCGCTTCATCCAGATCGCCACCCCGCCCGTGCGCACAAAAGGCAACGTCCACTCCGCCAGCGCCCACAGGTGCGCCACTGCCCGCGCCGTGACCATGTCGAACTGTTCGCGCCACTGCGGCTTGCGGGCTGCTTCCTCCGCGCGAGCATGGATGAACTCTACCCCGTCGATGCCCAGCTCGGCGCAGAGCGGACGCAGGAACAGGAAGGGGTCGTGGCGCGAGTCGAGCAGAGCCAGACGGATTTGCGGAAAGGCTATCTTGAGCGGCAAGCCGGGAAAACCCGCACCCGTGCCCACGTCCAGCACCCATGCGCCCGCAATGGGTTGCCACGCGGCAACCAGCGTGAGCGAGTCCAGAAAATGGCGCACCACCACCTCATCCGGCGGTACGGAGGTCAGGTTCATTTGCGCATTGGCTTCGTCAAGGCGATGGGCATATGTCTCGAATTGCTGCAGCTGCCCGTCGTCCAGCGTGAGCCCCAAAGCCTGCGCACCGGTTTTCAGAAGCGACACCTGCTCCATTCGGGGTGGCTCACGACCAGTTGCTGCAGATTCGCAGGATGTGTCCATACTCCGCGGGACCGGGCTGGGGCTGGTTCAGCACTTGCTCTTCCGCCAGCTTGCGCGCGATGCGCTCCGCGAAGGGACGGTCTCCCGCCCCCAGTGCTGCCATACCCCACCAGACCAGCACGCTCACTTCACCCCCCTCCAGTGCGTCCTGCCACTGCGTCTGAAACTGCTGGCGCAGACGCCCGAACAGCTCCTTGCGCCGAGGTGCAGGCGGCAGCCAAGCAACAGCCATCAGCTGCGCCATCACGTCGGGATACCAGCGTTCGAGGCGGGCCTCCATTGTGCCGTTTTCGTTCATCGCGAAGGCGTAGTAGCCCTTCTCCTCGTGGAAGAGTATGGTATCAATGGCGCGAAGAACCCGCCCGGCCAACCGCTGAAAAGTGTCCGCCTCACCCTTGCGATTCATCAGCAGTGCCAGCGCGGCGGCGGACTGCCACCCGCGATACACCTCTACGTTGTCCATCAGGTATTTCACGCGATAGGTGGGCTTTGCCCACGTCAAGCCATCGTCCTGCAGGGTCAGGCGTATTGCCCCTGTCGCTTTGACGGCAGCCGTATAGAGCGCATCCAGCAGCTGCCGGTCGCGCGAGACCTCCACGTAGCGGTGCAACGCCTCCAGAAAGGTCGCGGCGTAGGAGTCGGTGGAGTCGCAATCGCCTGTAGGTTGCAGATTGCCATCCTGCAGGCGGTAATCGCTTATCGTACCGTTGGGGTTCTGGTGTGCAGCGTACCACCGCAGCCACTTTGCCACCGCCACCCGGTGCGACGCATCGCGCGTGCGTGGGTATGCGGCTGCCAGACCAATGGCCGCCAGGTTGGCGAAATAGGGGATGAGTGAGTTAACAGGCTGGTCAGCGGGCGCCATTAGGATGGCACCGTCCGCGCGCTGCCGTTGCAGAATGGCTGCCGCCGCCTGCTTTAAAGCCGATTTGAACATCTTCTCTACGTGCCCATCTCCCATGAAGTCAGGTACTCTTGCTGTTCCAGCGTCAGTGTGTCAATGCGAATGCCCATCGCGTCCAGCTTCAGGCGGGCAATCTGCTTGTCCAGCTCGAGCGGCACGCGGTAAACCTGCTTCTCCAGCGTGTGGGCATGCTGATGGATATACTCCGCGCTGAGCGCCTGATTGGCGAAGCTCATGTCCATGACGCTGGCAGGGTGCCCCTCCGCCGCCGCGAGGTTAATCAGCCGCCCTTCGCCCAGCAGGAATATCTTGCGCCCGTCGGGCAGCACGTACTCGTCCACGAACTCGCGGATGCGCCGTTTGGACGTCTTCATCCGCTCCAGCGCGTCGATATCGATCTCCACGTTGAAGTGACCCGAATTGGCGACAATCGCGCCCGACTTCATCACGGCGAAATGCTCTTCGCGAATGACGTGGATATCGCCGGTCAGCGTGACGAACACATCTCCCACGCGGGCAGCGTCTGCCATCGGCATTACCTGATAGCCGTCCATCACCGCTTCCAGCGCGCGCAGGGGGTCGGTCTCCGTCACGATGACATGCGCCCCCATGCCTTTGGCGCGCATGGCCACGCCGCGTCCGCACCAGCCGTAACCTGCTATCACCACTGTGCGCCCGGCAAGCAGGATGTTCGTCGCCCGCAGGATGCCGTCGATGGTGCTTTGCCCGGTGCCGTAGCGGTTATCGAAGAGGTGCTTGGTATCGGCGTCGTTGACGGCGATGATGGGGTAGCGCAGCACGCCGTCTTTCGCCATCGCACGCAAGCGGATAACGCCCGTGGTGGTCTCTTCCGTGCCGCCGCGCACGTTCGGCAACAATTCCTGTCGCTGCGAGTGCAGGGTGGAGACCAAATCCGCTCCGTCATCCATCGTGATGTGCGGTTGCGTGTCCAGCACCGCGTGGATGTGCTTGTAGTAGGTCTCGTGGTCCTCGCCCTTAATGGCGAAAACGGGAATGCCATGATGCTTGACGAGGGCACCTGCCACATCGTCCTGCGTGGACAGTGGGTTCGACGCACACAACGCGACCTGCGCGCCCCCCGCTTTCAGCGTTATTGCCAGGTTCGCCGTCTCGGTGGTCACGTGCAGGCACGCCGCAAGCCGAACGCCTTCCAGCGGCTTCTCTCGGGCAAACCGCTCGCGGATGAGGCGCAGCACAGGCATGTCCTGTTCTGCCCACTCGATGCGCAACTGCCCCTTGTCCGCAAGGGCAAGGTCCTTCACATCGTAGTTCATGCAATACTCCTCCTGTCATCCATCAAGTGCCAACGTAATTGTTTTTGCGCACGGGGTCGACGATGACGCCGTCGAACACCGCCGCATTAGACTTCACGCGACAGCCCTTACCCACCACACAGCGCACCAGCATGGTGTCGCGCATCACCACCGCGCCTTCCCACAGGATGCTCTCCTGTACGGTGGCGTTGTCCTCCACCACGCAATTGTCGCCCAGCACCGTGTATTCCAACACCTTCGCGCCCGGACCGATTTCGCAGTTGTTGCCGATGATGACGGGGTAGCCGATTTCGGCGGTGGGGTCGATCTTCACGTTACTGCCTATCCACACGTATTTGCGCGTTTCGGGGTAGGGTATGCGCAGCGCAACCCTGCCCTGCATGGCGTCCACGTGTGTCTGCTGGTAGGTGCGCAGGTTGCCCACGTCCTTCCAGTACGACGAGGTGAGGAACCCGTAGAACGGTCGGCGCTGCTCCAGCAACAGCGGCAGCAGGTTAGCACCGAAACCGTAGGTGACGCCACGCGGGATCAGGTCGAATATCTCCGGCTCGAACACATACACGCCGGTGTTGGCAGCGTTGGAGAAGATGACCTCGCCGCGCGGTTTCTCCAGGAACCGGGTGATGCGTCCCCGCTCGTTCAGCAGGGCGATGCCGTACTCCGAGGGGTCATCGACCAGCGAGAGGGCGATGGTGGCGATGGCGTGCTTCTCCTTGTGATAGCGCAACAGTCGAGTAAGGTCCAAATCCGTGATGTCGTCCCCGCCGATAACCAAGAAGGTGTCGTCAAAGAAGTGTTCACATCGTTTGACGCTACCGGCATCCCCCCACAGGCGGTCTTCTTTGGAGTAGTGGATGCGCACACCCCACTGAGAACCGTCCCTGAAGTGGTTCTCTATCTGCTCGCCGAGATAGTGCAGATTCACCATGATTTCATGGAAGCCGTGTCGCTTCAGCAGCTCCACGATGTGCTCCATCACCGGTCGGTTCACGATGGGCACCATCGGTTTGGGCACGTTGCGGGTCAGCGGGTCGAGACGCGAACCCACGCCCGCCGCCAGAATCATTGCTTTCATGACGGGTTTTCCTCCTCGAATTGCCGCACCATCGCAGCCACGTAATCGATCTGTTCCACACTCAGTTCGGGATGCACTGGCAGGGAGAGTACCTCTTCCGCAGCGCGTTCCGCATGGGGAAAGTCACCGCGTTTATACCCCAGATGCCGGTATGCCTCCTGCAGGTGCAAAGGCAACGGGTAGTACACAGCGGTAGCGATGCCATGTTCCTTCAGGTACGCCTGCAAGGCATCTCGCTGCCGGTGCCGAATAGTGAACTGGTGATAGGTGTGCAGATTGCCCGGCGCGGTAACCGGCAACACGGCTTCAGTGCCCTGCAGCAATTCCATGTACCGACGGGCGTTCTGGCGGCGGCGTTCGTTCCAGACCTCCAGATGGGGCAGCTTCACCCGCAGTATTGCCGCCTGTATTTCGTCGAGACGGCTGCAGTAGCCGGGCACCTGGTAGAAATACGCCCCACCTTCCGCACCATGCACGCGAAGTTGTCTCACCCGCCGGGCGATCTCCTCATCGCTGCACAGCACAATGCCGCCGTCTCCAAATGCCCCCAGATTCTTGGTCGGATAGAAACTCAAAGCGGTGGCGTGACCAACTGCGGCGACCGGCATGCCGTTCTGCTGCGCACCGATAGCCTGCGCCGAGTCGTTAATCAGGTACAGTCCGTGCTCCTGTGCAATACGCCATAGCGCCTGCCGGTCGGTCATCTGCCCGAACAGGTCCACAGGCAATAATGCGCGGGTGCGCGGCGTGATGGCGCGTTCTATCGCGTTCACATCGATATTATAGGTGTCGGGGTCGATGTCTACATACACCGGCTTCGCTCCCAGACGCACGATCACCTCGGTAGTGGCTCCAAAAGTGAAAGGGGTGGTAATCACCTCATCGCCCGGGCCAATACCCACCGCCGCCAGAGACAGCTCCAGTGCATCGGTGCCGGACGCCACCCCGATACCAAAGCGTGCCCCGCACAGCGTGGCTATCTCCTCTTCCAGATACTGCACGTTCTCACCTAATATGAACCGCCCGCTCTCCAGCACCCGGGCAACAGCAGTATCTATCTCCTCACACAGGGCACGATACTGCGCTTGAAGGTCTACCAGCGGAACATGGATCGTCTTGCTCACGCTACTTTCCTCTCCAGTGGCATCGCAGGTTTGGTTCAGTAGAGTAATCACCAGCTCGTCCCCAATCGACTTTCGCGCTCGATACGGCTACCCGCTGCGATGACCGCATCGCTGATGCGGCTACCTGCGGCAACAGACACATCGCAATCGCAAATCACGCGCGTCAGGTCGGTCCCCTCGCCGAGATGCACTCTCTCCAGCAACACGCAATCCTCCAACACGCACCCCCGTTCGATATGACAGCCTGCACCAATGACCACCGTACCACGCAGGTGTACGCCGTCCTCAACCACTGCACCTTCCCCGATGTGTGCCAGTGCTCCCGAATCGAGAGTCGCACACACCTGCGCGCCTTCCATGCACCACAAGCCCTCCCTCAGCGGCGCACCGGGCAGGGGAACGCGCACCCGCCCACGCAGCAGGTCGTTGGTGACCTTCCAGTACTGTGTGGGACCGGCCACATCGACCCAGTAGCCCTCGGCAGGCGCGCCATACAAGCCTTCTCCCTGCGCAATCATGCGCGGATAGATTTCGCGCTCTATCGACACCATTCTGCCTTCGGGAATGCTCTCGATCACCTCCGGCTCCAGCACATAGAATCCCGCGTTGATGTAATCCCAGCCGGTCTGCTCTACATTCGGGTTGGCTGCCAGCGCCTTCTTCTGCTCCTCTGTTGGCTCTCGCCACGCCAGAACCCTGCCTTCGCTGTCCAGGTCCAGCACGCCGTAAGGGTTGGGGCTGGGCACAGCCTTCAGGGCAATGGTGGCGCGCGCTCCACGCTGTCGGTGAAGGTCTATGATCGCGCTCAGGTCGAAGTCGGTCACAATGTCGCCGTTGAATACAGCAACCGTTTCCTGTCTCCAGAGGCTCTTTGCCGCATTGCGGATGGCGCCTGCCGTGCCCAGAGGCTGGTCCTCCTGCGCGTAGCGCATCTTCACGCCGAAGCGGCTGCCATCCCCAAAATGCTTTTCAATCGCCTCAGCCATGTAGTTGGTGGCGAATACAATCTCATCCACGCCATGCGTCTTCAACAATGCAACCTGATACTCCAGCAGCGGGCGGTTCAAGATGGGCATGAGAGGTTTCGGACGGGTGTAAGTCAGCGGACGGAAGCGCGTTCCGAACCCACCGGCGATAATGATTCCCTGCATTCCATCACCTCCTCAAACCAAAAATGCTGAAGCCTTGCACAGAACACCCGACACATTATACTCACTGGCGAAGGTATTTGTAAAGGTAATGGGAACCTGACCGAGAACCAGTCTGCGATGGTGATGCCACTTGCTACGCACGCCTGCCGATGCACGCCAAAAACAATGACAGGGGCGGGCTTGTCGCCCGCCCTAAGCAATCGTGCAGGCACCAAAGGCGTCAGAACCGATAGTTCGCCTCGATGAAAAATAGCCCGCCGTCGTCGCCAGCAGGATAGACCGAACGGACAACGCCTCTGCCCTGAACCCAGCTTTTATAGACCGATAGCTGCAGGTTGTCATCGACACGGTAGTTCAGGGAGATGTCGAACACATCCGCGAGGTCGCGATTGCCCCCGGACGGTCTGCCTGCGATGCCGAAGGTGGCGTTGTCGAAGGCGCCGCCTCCGGCGTACCACAGGTCTTCGCTGCGCTGCAGACGCAGGCGATGGAAATCCGCTCGAAGAGACCAGCGTGGATGCGGCGTCAACATCACCTGTATAAAGGTATCTTCCAGGTTCATCGTGTTGTAGAACGGGGTCAGGGCGTACAGGCGTGGCGTGAAAGTACCGGGGAAGAAGGTCTTGTGTGTATCGTCCGCGTTATCGCCATCGCCGGAACCGAGGTAGTAGCCGACACGCACCCAGGGTTTCCACATAGTTGGGAACTGGAAACCCGCTTCTGCCGCCAGCGCGTATGCGGAGTGGCTCAAACGCCCCCACTCCCCGCCCTGCAGTGCTGCCCACAACAACAGGTCAGCCCGACCGGCGGCGCTGTTCCAATCCTGCACCCAGTGTCCGCCCAGTGTCCACACGCGCACTTCGTCGGTATCTGCCTGTCGTGCAGCCAGTGGGCGGTTGTCCACCTTCAGCACATCGCGCGAGTCGCGAAACCATCCCCAGAAGAGACGCCAGTCGTAATTGGTACCGCCTTTCTCGTGGGCGCGCGCATACGCCAGATAGAGCTGGTTCACCCGGGTCAGTGTCGGGTTGCCGTTCAGGTCGAAAGCGCCTTGCGTGGGATAAGCAGCAAACGCCACCCAGCGCGATGAGTCACTCCCCAGCTGAACCAATACCCCATCGAACGAGCGAGTCACAGGGGCGAAACCGAACGGACCGATGAGACGGTTACTGATTCGGTTCGTGTGCAACCAGTTCAATCCCGCGTCTTTGACAGTGACCTCGCGCCCATCGGCATACTCCATCCGCCCCAATTGAACGGTTCCCCAATCCCGTTTCCACTGGATGCTCAACTGTTTCAGGAACAGGCTTGCGCGGTTATCACCGTTGACCGCTCGTAAAGTTCCGCCGAGTCCCAGCTGTCCCGCGGGGGGCGGCGCAACAGCGTTCGGTAGGCTGAACAGCGACGCTTGCGCCAGCTCGGCAGTCCACACAGAGTTCCCTGAGCTGCCGCTCAGTGCAAGGCGCAGTAGAGAATGGGCATAGGTGTAGTCGGAGTCGAACCCCTGCACATTGAACCACTGCCAGTCCTCCACACGAAAGCGCCAGCTGCCCTGAATGGTGGGTTGCTGGGCGGTCGCCGCCACCATCAGCAGGCTAACCGCGGCGACAGCGAAACAGGTGACTTTTCTCATCGACACATGCCTCCTTTTCACACTGATATTGGTTATGTCTATCCGATTATCCTGCTTCCGATTGTAGATGGGGGGTCAGGCGACGCGACAACCACCGTGCGGCTGCATCGAAACAATAGCCCAGCCCACCGATAACCAGGATCACCGCCATCATCTCGCTGTAGGCGAGACGGTCGCGCGTGTCCAGAATGTAATAACCTAGACCTGCGCTAACCCCCAGCATCTCCGCTGGAACCAGCACAATCCATGCGATGCCCACCGCCAGCCGAAAGCCAGTCAATACATGGGTTAACACCGCAGGCAAATACACCAGACGCACCAGTTCCCAGCGGCGCGCGCCCATACTGCGAACTGCCAGTATCCACTGCTTATCGATGTGCGAGATGCCTGCCCGTGTGTTCAGCATCATGGGGAACACCGTCGCGATGCCAATCAGAAAATAAGCTGGCGCGTCGCCCACACCGAATACCATGATGGCGATGGGCATCCACGCCAGTGGGGAAATCATGCGCAGCAGCTGCAACACCAGGGTGCTGGCGCGTTCCAGCCAGCCCACTGTGCCCAGCAACACGCCCAGCGGCACCCCGACTGCGCTTCCGATGGCCAGCCCGAGTATCACGCGCTTCAGGCTGACTGCGATGTGTGGCGTCAACGCGCCAGTGCTGAGCAGGTCCCACAAACTGCGGAAGGTGGGCAGGGGAGCAAACGATGCCAGAACGCCTTCCGCCCCGCGCGATAAGCTCCACACCTGCCACCCCATCAGCAACACGCCAATCCCAGCCAGCGGCAACAGCTTCCGATGCCATCGGGCGGAAGGTAGAGCGGCGGAATGCATCGCAGTGGTCACGGCTCGAACGCCTCCGTTCGGGTGAGTTGCCTGGGCAACCCGAAACTGGATGTCCCGCCCGCGGCGGCAATCGCCTTGCGCACGAAACGGTCATCGACTAAATCCCGCGCCACCTGCTCGGGCTTGAGCGTGCGCAGGAAGTCGCGGTTGCCCTCCACCTGCGTGCGCTGCAACAGGCGCACCAGCAACGCCGTATACGAAGGGAAGGGATACGGCTGAAAGTCGATGCGCGGCACCCGCCACGCTTTGTGCCGGATGGCACCCTCGTGCTGGTAGAAAACGGGGTCGTACTGCACCAGCACGCGCAGCAGCACTGCTTGCGGGTGAGGCGTGTATTTGCCTGCCTCTCGCGACAGCAGGCGGGCGGTTTCTATCCGATTCTGGCGGATCCACTGCTGCGCTTTCACGACGGCATTCACCACCGCCTGCGTCCAATCGGGTCGCTGTTGCAGGTCGTCCTCGTGCATCAACACGACGCAGCAGGCATGGTCGCGCCACACATCCCCAGACAGCCGCAGCACCCGCCCGACGCGGTTGGTTTCCGCGGCGGCGTTAAAGGGTTCTGCCACAATATAGCCAGCGATGGAGCGGTTCGCCAGGGCAGAGACCATCTCAGGGGGCGGCATCACCACCAGCCCCACTTCGTTCTCGCGCAGCTTTTTCCCCTGTGGACGCAGCACAGGCTGCAGCCCCTCTCGGCGCAACAGCTCCTGGAGTATCACGTTGTGGATGGAGTAGTAAAACGGAATGGCTACCTGCTGTCCACCCAGTTGCTGCAGGGAGCGAATCTGCGGCTGCACCGTGATGGCGGAGCCGTTGGTGTGATTCCATGCCACCACCTTCGCGGGGAACCGATTTCCGTAACGCAGCAGGATAGCCGTAGGCATCAGGATATGCACCACGTTCACCTGCCGCGCGATGAAAGCTTCCACCAGATTCGGCCAGGCGCGGAACAGGCGGGGTTGTTCCGCAGTAAGCCCTTCCGCTTCGAACATTTTGCGTGCATGTGCCACCAGCAGGGGCGCGGCGTCGGTGATGGGCAGGTAGCCGATACGCACCGGCTGTTCCTTAGCACGCTGGGATGCCGAGGGTGTCTGCGCCAGTAACGCGCCAATCGCCGCCATCGAGAAAGCCTGACAACAGTTCAAATGACCCAATCCGCAACCTCCTTCGCCTCTTCACGTAGTGTACTGTGTCTGGCGAGATGCTCGACAATCGTGGTATGAAGATGTATCATCTGGGGGTCTCGATACTGCCTCGGATGCGGCACGTTGATGTGCCACTGCTGCTCGATGCGCCCTGGACGTGCGCTCATGAGCAGTACCCTGTCTGCCAGAAACAGCGCCTCGTCGATATCGTGAGTGACCAGCAGGCAGGTCGTGTTCTGCCGGTGCACCAGCTGCAGCAGGGTGCCTTGCAGATGGTGGCGGGTGTGGGCATCCAGCGCGGCGAACGGCTCGTCCAGCAGCAACAGGGAGGGGTTCCGCACCAACGCCCGCGCCAGCGCAACCCGTTGCGCCATGCCGCCGCTCAGCTGGTGGGGATAGTGGCGTGCGAACGCCTCCAGCCCCACAGCACACAGCACGCTCTCTACCCTGCGACGCAACACCGCGGCGGGTAACTTCTCCCGCTGCATCTGCAACCCCAGAGCGACGTTCGACCACACTTTGCGCCAGGGTAGCAGACAGGGGTCTTGGAACACGACCGCCACGTCAGGGTGTGGCTCGCGCAGCGGGTTTCCGTTCAGAAGCACCTCCCCCGCGTCTGCGGGCTGCAGTCCAGCGATGGTGAGCAGCAGCGACGATTTGCCACAGCCACTGGGACCCAGCAGGCACACAATCTCTCCCTGCCGCACTTCGAAGGAGATATGCTCGAACGCAACGAGTGCCGCGTCGCGCGTGCGGTACACTTTCGTCAGGTCTGCGACCCGCAGCAGGGGCTGGGCGTTGCTCATCGCGCTGCAGGCTCCTTCTGGGACTGTTTGAGTTGCAACGCCAGCTGGGTGGTGCTTGGCGTCAGCACCGGCAGGAAGGTAACTTCGCGCAGGCGTCGCGCGGTGCCGCTGTCGCGGAAGTACGCCGCACCACCCGCCGCTTCCAGTTCAAGCTGCGCCGCCTTCACAGCCAGATCCACCCACTGGATGCGTGTTTGAAACAGCCGACGCAGGTCGGACTGTCCGTATCGTCTCTGCTGCGCAAGCCGTTGCGTGCGGCGTTGTAGCCGATGCCACTGTCGGCAGGCGGTCTCCACCCGCTGTTCCAGAATCGCCTTCGCACCCTGCATTTTCGCCGATGCTTCCTGCAATGCCCGCCGCGTTATGCCCATCGGCAGCCCGCACTGTAACAGCAGAAAGCGCGGACGAACGCTTTGGAGAAAGTCGTGCGCGTTGTCGCTGAGCAGCCAGCGTCGGGGGAGCCGCACGGAACGCAGCGTCAACGACGCGGTCTCGGAGCTCTGCAAGCCCAGCAGCTGAAACGTCTCGCTCCGTTCCACTCCCTGCGCCTCCGCGGGTACCGCCGCCACGATTGCCTGCCGTTCGTCCACCTGCGCTGCCACAGCCACTACAAAACGATTGACCCGCAAATTCGACGCCCACGGGAGATGACCGTCCAGCTGAATCTCATCCTCATGCAACACCGCCCGCGTGCGCAGTGGCTCCAGACCGCCGAGATACTTCATGGCGTTGGATAGTCCCGTCGCTCCCGCGCGGCGGGCGGTTAACAGGTCAGGCAGCAGGGTGTCGCGCAGGTCGGTGTTGGGCGTGTGCAGCAGGTACTCGATGAACACCCGCTGGCACCAGAACAGAAACGCTGTGGTGAGACACTCTGCGGAGACCTCGGCAATGGCTTGCACCGCTTCCCACAAGGTGTCGCCCTCGCCACCCATTTCTCGGGGCACGCCGTGGTGCAGGTAGCGTTGCTCCGCCAGTAGCTGCAGTGCGTGGTGGGCATCCCCATGCCCTTCGTTCATCGCGAGCGCGGATGCCGCTAGCTGCTCGCGTATCGTTTGTGCTGCCACGGTATGCCTCCTTATCGCACGTTCTGGATGGTGGTCAGGTGGTCTACAGGCGCACCGACTACCTCGCGAGCCTTCAGCACTGTTTGCTCGTCGGGGCTGTCATACAGGCACAGGCACTTGCTCATGTCCTCGCAGACGTAGGTGCGCTCGAACTTCACCTCAGGCACCTGAGCATACAGCGGCGACTTTTCCGCCTTGCGCTTCAGATAGGCTTCCATCGTTAACCCCGCAGGCAGGTTCCACTCTACGAGGTAGTTCGCTCGCGCTTTGCGCTGGCGTACGGTCTCCAAATCCTGCCCGACCAGCCGCACCTGCTTCACCAGCTCTGCCTGCAAGCCGCTGCGGGCAAACGCCTCGCGTGCCGCCTGTTCATCTGACGCCAGCAACACCACATACAGGCGGTTGTCCTGTGCGCTCGCCTGGGCTTCCAGCAGCTCGGCGCGCGTTTCCACTGCCTGAAGTCGCTGTTCGAGTAGCGCACGCTCTACACCATTGCAACTGCTCTCGATGAGGTACAGGTTCATTGCAAACGCCTCCTGCATTAGTTTACTATGATGATACCTTTAGTCAGGATAAATGTCAAGGGTGATAGAGACCTTCTGTGGTGCATTTTTTGCCTTGCCCCTCCGCTCGAAGGTGAAGTATAATCAGGATGCATGCTCCAAACGGCTTCAGGAGCGTACGCAAAATGCGGGTGGGCGCGTTAAGGCTGGATAGACGCAAGCTGGAACGCCTCTGTCGTAAGTGGCGCATCGTCAAGCTGGAGGCGTTCGGCTCGGTACTGAGGTCAGACTTCCACAGTGAAAGCGACGTCGACCTGCTGGTTACTTTCGCTCCAGATGCCAGATGGTCGCTGATGCAACTATATGAGGCGGAGCAAGAGTTTGCCGCGCTTTTCGGACGCCGCGTGCAGCTTGTCCCCAGAAGCGGCATCGAGCGCAGCGCGAACTACATCCGGCGCCAAGCGATACTGGATAGTGCCGAGGTCATCTATGCCGCATGACCCCGCAGCGGCGATGCTGGATATGTTGATTGCAGCACAACGGGCTGTCAGCCGTCTGGGTGCAAGTACGGAGGAAGAGTTCCTTGCCGACGAAGATGCCCAGTGGTTCATGTTCAGCCAGATTGTCATCATTGGGGAGGCGGCCAATCGTGTGGATATGGCCACACGTGCCCAGCACCCGGAAATCCCATGGGCTGCAGCTGTTTCCATGCGCAACCGTGTCGTACACGGTTATGACGCGATAGATTGGCGTATTGTGTACGCTACCGTAAAACACGACCTTCCCTCCCTTATCGAAGCTCTCAAGGCAATCGTCCCTCCAGAACAACAGTCACCCTGAGTGACGTTGGCGTACCTCCTCCCAACCTTGCCCCCCTGCTCGCGCGTGCAGTATAATCTGTAAGGCAGAAGTTTTTTCACAGGAGACGGCAAGCGCATGGCGGATGCGACCAATATCCCGAAAGTGTACGACCCCACGCAAGTGGAGGAGAAATGGTATCGCTACTGGAGCGAGAAAAACTACTTTGCACCCAATCCCGCGCCTGGAAAACCCGTATACTGTATCACCATTCCCCCACCGAACGTCACTGGCTCCCTGCATATCGGGCACGCGCTGTGCTACACCATCCACGATACCCTCATCCGCTGGCGCAGGATGCAGGGCTACAACACCCTGTGCGTGCCCGGCACCGACCACGCGGGCATCGCCACCCAGAACGTGGTGGAGAAGCAATTGCGCCGCGAGGGGCTGACGCGCCACGACCTCGGCAGAGAGAAGTTCTTAGAGCGCGTGTGGGACTGGGTGCGCGAATACGGCGGGGTCATCCTCACCCAGTTCCAGCGGCTGGGATGTTCCTTCGACTGGAGCCGCACCCGATTCACGATGGACGAAGGCTATGTGAACGCCATTATGGAATGCTTCGTGCGCTGGTGGGAGGACGGGCATATCTACCGGGGCAAGCGCGTTATCAACTGGTGTCCCCGCTGCCTGACCGCCCTCTCCGATATCGAAGTGGAGCATGAAGACCAGCCGTCGCAGCTCTACTACATCCGCTACCCGTTCAAAGATGGTTCCGGACATGTGGTGGTCGCGACCACTCGCCCTGAGACGATGCTGGGCGACACCGCCGTTGCCGCCAACCCCGCCGACGAGCGATACCAGCACCTGTTCGGCAAGACCATCCTCCTGCCGCTGGTGGGCAGGGAAATCCCCTTCATCGCCGACGATTACGCCAAACCCGAGTTCGGCACCGGCGCGGTAAAGGTCACGCCAGCACACGATGCCAACGACTTCGAGTGTGGATTGCGCCATAACCTGCCGCAGGTGGTGGTCATCGACGAACACGGGCGCATGACCGATGAGGCAGGTGAGCGATACGCTGGTCTGGACCGCTACGAGGCACGCGAGAAGGTGCTGCAAGACCTGCAGGAGCAGGGGCTGCTGGAGAAGGTAGAGGACTATGTGGTGCCCGTGGCAACCTGCGCCCGCTGCGATACGGTCATCGAACCGTTGCTATCGGAGCAGTGGTTCGTGCGCATGAAAGCCATTGCCCAGCCCGCTATCGACGCGGTGAAAGAAGGGCGCATCCGCTTCATCCCTGACCGCTATGCCCGTACCTATCTGGACTGGATGGAGAACATCAAGGACTGGTGCATCTCGCGCCAGCTGTGGTGGGGACACCGCATCCCCGTGTGGACTACCGAAGACGGGGAGTACATCGTCGCGCGGTCGGAAGAAGAGGCACGGCAGAAGGCGGATGGCAAATCCATCCGTCAGGACGAAGACGTGCTGGATACCTGGTTTTCCTCTGCGCTGTGGCCCCACGCCGTGCTGGGCTGGCCCGAGCAGACCGGCGACCTGAAAACTTACTATCCCACCTCCGTGCTGATTACCGCGCGTGACATCATCTACCTGTGGGTGGCGCGCATGATAATGACGGGGCTGTACTTCATGAACGACGTGCCCTTCCGCGATGTGTACATCTATGCCACCGTGCTGGACGAGCAGGGGCGGCGCATGAGTAAGTCGCTGGGAACGGGTGTAGACCCGCTGGACCTGATTGAGATGTATGGGGCAGATGCGCTGCGCTTCGCCCTGCTGGTGCGCACCGCGAAGGGACAGGATATCCGCTTCGCCAGCATCCAGCATGGCAGGCACAGTCAGGTAGAAGAGGCACGTAACTTCTGCAACAAAATCTGGAACGCTTCCCGCTTTGTCTTGATGAATCTGGACGAGGGGTTCCGCCAGCGGTTCGACGGTTCGTTGCCTGCAGACGAGCAGATGAACGATATCGACAGCTGGATACTGAGCCGTCTGAACCACACCATCCGCACGGTCAACAGCGCGCTGGAAAGCTACGACATGGACGACGCCGCCAAAGCCATCTACTCGTTCCTGTGGGATGAGTATTGCGACTGGTATATCGAGATGTGCAAACCGCGCCTGAACGCAGGGGGCACTGAGCGGGAGGTCGCCCAGCGTGTGTTGAGCGTGGTGCTGGAGCATACCCTGCGCCTGCTGCATCCCTTTATGCCTTACATCACGGAAGAAATCTGGCAGAGCCTGCCGCATGAAGGCGAAAGCATCATGGTCGCCCCCTTCCCGACAGAGCAGCTGCAGTGGAACGCGCCGGAGGCAGAAGCACGTATGCAACGATTGATAGAGGCGGTGCGTACCATCCGTGCCCTGCGTACGGAGATAGGCTTTGACATTTCGCTGAAGGCGAATGTGTTTGTCGTGCCGTCGTCGCCGCACGCAGCTGCACTCCTGCAGGAGTACGAACCAGTGATTCGCACCCTGCAACGGGTGGAGCCGATGACCGTCGTGGAGAGCCTGCCGGAGGGCGTCAAAGCGGTTGCTACGCACTGTGAACTGGCGGACGTGTACCTGCAGCTGGAGGCGGTAGACTTGGAGAAGGAGCGGCAGCGCATTCAGAAGGAGCTGGCTTCGCTGGAAAAAGAGCTGCTGCGAGTCAAAGGCAGGCTGAACAACGAGCAGTTCCTGCAGCGCGCGCCGCGCGAGGTGGTGGAGAAGGAGCAGGCGATTCATTCCGAGCTGCTCGAGAAGCAGGCGAAGCTGCTGGAGCGTCTGAAGCGTCTCGAGTAGAGCTGGAGTGGCGTGGACGGCGGTAACCCCAGCTGGGGTGCTGTCGTCTATATTTGCGCAGAAAACCAAAAGGCGGATAAAAGGAGTGTGGAATGCTCGGCAGAGGGATACTGTTGCTTGGTTTACTGTGGTATGGCGCCGGTTTTGCGATGGCGCAATCGCAGGATATTAACGATTACGTGCAGACCCGTCTGCACGACCTGCGTGCTACCGTCAAACAGCAGGCTGCCAACCAGCGCGAGCTGGAAAAGATAAATAAAGATTTCGCCAACTCATACCGCATCAAACAGATGACCGCCCGCTATAAAGAGCCGTCCAGGATGCGGCTGGAGAGCAAAGTGGGCGTGGTCAATGTGGTGTACATCATCAACGGCAACTACAAGCACGTCTCGGCAGGTCCCATCAAACACACCGACGACATTAGCAACGCACCGGGCAAGCGACAATCGCTGATGGATTTCGGAATCCTGACGCCCAGCTTCATGAAGCTGGTCAACGCGAAGTTCCTGCGCTACGATCAGGAGGGTGGCGTGCGCTACCCGGTGTTTGAGTTGACGTGGGCGAACTCCGACGACACTTCCAAACACATCGTGTGGATGGATGGTAAAACCCGCACGGTGGTCAAGCGGCAGTGGTATAACCAGCAGGGCAAGCTGATGGCAACCTTTTACTACAAGAACCCGGTAGAAGCCGCACCGGGCATCTGGGTACCCACGCGGGTAGAGGTGTACAACGCCGAAGGCAAGCTGGGCGGCGTCACCACCTACGTGAACCTGTACGTGAACGAAGGCTTGCCCGATAGCCTCTTCCAGTTCTAGCAGCTCGGCGGGAGTGTACCCCCCTACACTCCCGCAAACGCGCTGAACCCCCCGTCTATCGGAATAACCGCTCCTGTGACAAACGCGCTCGCCGGCGACGCCAGCCAGATAATGGTGCCTACCAGGTCGTCCGGTTCGCCAAAGCGTCCCATCGGAGTGTGCGCGATGATTGCCTGCCCGCGCGGCGTCAGGTTGCCCGCTTCGTCCAGCAGCAGGTAGCGGTTCTGCTTGGTCAGGAAAAAGCCAGGCGCGATGGCGTTGACCCGCACTTTGGGCGAGTACTCCTGCGCGATATGCACCGCCAACCACTGCGTGAAGTTGCTCACCGCCGCCTTCGCTGCGGAGTAGCCCAGCACGCGCGTCAGCGGCTTGAACGCCGACATGGACGAGAAGTTGATGATGACACCGCCCGCCTCGTTCTCCAGCATCTGCTTCGCAAATACCTGACTGGGCAGTATCGCCCCGCCAAACAGGTTCAGGTTCACCACCTGCTGCAGGGCTTCTACGGGCAGGTCGAAGAAACGCCGGTCAGGCGAGGTGGAGGCTTCGGGCATATTGCCGCCCGCCGCGTTCAACAAAACATCTACCGTGCCCACCTCCTGTTTCACCTGCTCTGCCACCCGCTCGATATCCGCTTTATCCAGCACGTCCATGCAGTAGCCGTACGCCTCGAGACCCAGCTGGCGCAACTCTTGCAGACGCACCTCCAGCGGCGCGATGTCGGTCAGCACGATGCGCGCTCCCGCCCTGCCGAGGCCTTTCGCAATGGCGCCTGCCAGCACACCGGCACCACCTGTGAACAAAGCCACTTTACCCTTCACCGAGAACAGCTCCTCGATATAGCTCATAATCCACCTCCTGCGGCTACAGGTTTATTGAACATCCTGGCTCCCTTTCCTTCATGGTGTGACAAGACGGGCGTGTCTCTGGAAAGCCTGCGCCAGGTCATCCATCAGCTGCTGGAAGAACCGGTATTTCTCCGCGTACGCCTCCACCGCATCCTGCTGAGGCAGGTACTGCCTGCCGGTTCGCACCATTGCCTGCGTTGCCTGCTCTACATCCGCATACACGCCCAGAGCAGTATACCCCAGTATCGCCGAGCCGACCAGCCCGGGCTCCTCCACCTGGCTCACCTGCAACGGGATTCCCAGCACATTCGCCATCGTTTGCATCCACAACGGCGAACGCACCCCACCACCACCGATGCGAATCTCCCGCGGAACCACACCGTTCTCTCGCAATGCGTCGTATACGATGCGCAGGGCGAAACACACCCCTTCCATTGCCGCCCGAACCACATGTCCCCGTGTGTGGTAGCCGCGCAGTCCAAAAAACACTCCCGATGCGGCATTGCCGATTTGCGGGTTGCGTTCCCCACTGAGGAAGGGCAAGAAGAACAGCCCCGCCGTGTCGGAAACGCGCTCTCCTTCGCGGTTCATCGCCTCGTAGTCCATACCCAAAACGCTGTCACGCAGCCAGCGCAAGGTGATGCCCGCGTTATTGATAGCTCCACCCGGAAACCACCTGCCGCAGGCAAGGTAACAGGTCTGCAGCCTCATCGCGGGGTCGGCGTCCAGCACCGGCTGGGGCATTGCCACGCGCAACATCGCGGTAGTGCCCAGATTGATTGCCCCAGCCCCTCCCACCAGCGCACCGATGCCGATAGCCACCGCACCCCCGTCGTACACGCCCGGCACCAGCCGGCATCCTTCTGCCACACCCAGCCGGGCGCAAACCTCCTCAGGCAGGGTTACCAGCACCCTATCTGCTTCCACCGGCTCGGGCAGTCGCCCGGCGTCCAGTTCCAGCACGCCCAGCGCAACCTCATCCCATCGCAGACTGTGCAGGTTCATCAGCTGCGTTGCCGTGCCCAAACTGGCTTCCGTCACCCACTGCCCGGTCAGCCGGTAAATCAGATAGTCCTTCGCCCCCACCAGCCACCGCGCTCTGGCAAAAAGGTCGGGATGGGTGGTTTTCAGCCAGAAGATTTTGGAAAACGGATAATGGAACAGCGGCGGACAACCTGTGCGCTGGTATAACTGGTGTGCGTCTATCTGCTCCATCAGCCGGGGATAGGTCTGCCGGGGGCGCGTGTCCAGAAGGGTGATAATGCCGGTCAGCGTCCCACCCGTTTCATCCACTGCCAGCAGGCTGAGCTGGTATGCGGACAGCACCAGGGCGCGTATCTTCTGCCCGTAGCCTTCGGTGACCTGCCGCGCCACTGCACCAAAGGTTTCCCATAACAGGTGCGGGTCGTGTTCCGCTTTGCCGTTCTCATCGCGCGCCAGGGGCAGCTCCTGCTGAACCACCCGCAACACCCGCCCGTGCGCGTCGACGACCCCCGCTTTGATATTCGTGGTACCCACGTCTACGGAGAGTACCAGTGGTTCACCTTCCATCCCGCGTTTCCTGTTCGAGCGATCGAAATGCTGACGCCATTATACACGCTCTCCGCTCCACAGGGCAAGCTATCATCCGCTTGCAGCTGTCACGTATCGGAATCAGGTGGCACAGGATTTGCCCCAAAGGGTACGGAAATTATCTTCGCTAGCAGGCCTTTGACAGGAGGTTCATGATGCCAGATTCTCGCAAGCCGGTTACGCAAATGGTCTACGCCTCTGCGGAGGAGATGCTCTTCGGTTCGGCGGCAAAGCCTCTCGCCTGTGGGAACGGAGTGCTCATTGGGGCAGGGCAGGTTATCCCCGAGGTCAACTTCACCCTGCCGCCGATGTCCATACGTGAAGAGACGCTCCCCGATGTGCGCCAGCGGTTCCGCGAGATGGTGGAACGCATCCTCACCCGCGCCGTACAACAGGGGCTTTCTGCGATTGTGCTGGAACTGGAGCACCTGTACGAGCTCACCCTGCACCCCGACTGGGGCGCGCTGGTCACTGCGGACATCAAGCAGGTCATGGAACAGTTCGGGCAGAGGTACGGATTGCGTTCCGCGCTGCGCGTCACCATCGCCGACATCCGCGAACAGGAACGTCCGCCCCGAATGCGTAGCGGGCATCTGTTCGCCACCATGCTGACAGCCTTCGAACGGTGCGCGGAGGCGGGCGCGGATATTCTCTCCATCGAAAGCACCGGTGGCAAAGAGGTCAACGACCACGCACTGGTGCAGGGGGATATGGAGGGCATCGCCTTCGCGCTGGGCGTGCTGGCGCCGCGCGACATGGAGACGTTGTGGGCAGCTATCGTGGACATCGCGCACCGCCACAAGGTGGTGCCCGGCGGCGACACCGCCTGTGGCTTCGGCAATACGGCGATGCAGCTGGCGCACCAGGGATTGCTGCCTAAAGTGCTGGCAGCGGTGGTGCGACTGATGACCGTGCCGCGCTCGCTGGTGGCGGTGGAAATGGGCGCAACGGGTCCATTGAAAGACTGTGGCTATGAGAACCCGGTGATTAAAGCCATTACCGGCGTGCCTGTCAGCATGGAGGGCAAATCCAGCGCGTGTGCCCACTCTTCTCCGCTGGGCAATATCGCCGCGGCGGTGTGTGACCTGTGGAGCAACGAGTCGGTGCAGGATGTGCGCCTGCTGGGCGGCTATGCACCAGCGGTGTTCACCGAAATCCTCGCCTATGACTGCCGGTTGATGAACACTGCCCTCGAACAGGGGCAGGGTAAGGCTCTGCGTGACCTGCTGGTGCTATCCGACCATTACCGCGACCCGCAGGCGCTCATGCTGGATCTCAGGGTGGTATATGAGGCAGGCAAACGCATCGTGGAGGCTGGCGATGACCACTACGCCCGCACGCTGGCGATGGCACGATTCGCCGCAGGGGAGATACGCCGTGCGGTGAGCGAAGGCACTATCGCTCTGGAGCCGCGCGAGGAGCGGTGGCTGGGCATGATCGAAGACGCCATTGCCGACCTGCCGGAAGACGCCGATGCGCTCCGCCAGCGGGCAGATTTGAACTACGGTTCTCTGTACATTCCTGCAGAATACGGGCTAAACGCATGAACTCAAGAGAACGCATCCGAATCGCCCTGAAACGCGGTATCCCTGACCGCGTGCCCATGCTGGACATCACCTTCTGGCCCGAGACGCTGCTCCGCTGGCAAAAGGAAGGCTTGCCTGAAGGCGCAGATCCGGTGGACTATTTCGGGCTGGACCGCATCGAGCGTTTCGGCTTCGATGGCTCGTTGCAGCTGCCGGTAGAGATGATGGAAGAGACCGACCGCTGGCGCATCTACCGCAACGCCAACGGGCTGGTGGTCAAGGAATGGAAAGATTCGTACGCCCCACCCGCCCGACTGGAATGCACCGTCCGGAATTGGGACGAATGGCTTAAGGTGAAAGCCCGCCTGCAGGCTAGCCCCGACCGGATTCCGGACTGGATGCTGCAGAACTACCGCACCTGGCGTGAGCGGGATTGGTTCGTGGTGGCGGAGCCGGTGGAGCCAATGTGGTACATCCTGGACCACCTGATGGGCTTCCAGAACGCCCTGCCCCTGATCGCCGAACAGCCCGACCTCATCGCCGACATCCTGAATACCTACACCGACTTCCTGCTGGGGATGTGCGAGTTGTGCGTGCAGAGAGGCATCACCTTCGACGGACTGTGGTTCTTCTCCGACCTGTGCTATAAGAACGGGATGCTCTTTTCGCCCCGTGCCTACCGCGAACTGTTGATGCCCTGTCACCTTAAGGTAAAGGCATGGTGCGAGGCACAGGGAATACCGATGCTGCTGCACTGCGACGGTGATGTGCGACAGTTCATCCCCCTGCTGATTGAGGCGGGGTTCGACGCCATCCAGCCGCTGGAGGCGCGGGCAGGCAACGATGTGCGCGAGCTGAAGCGGCTCTACGGCACGCAAATCGTTTTCTTCGGCAACATCAGCGCGGACGTGATGGCTTACGGAACCGACGAAGAGCTGGAAGAGGAGATACGCAGCAAACTGGCAGTGGCGATGGAGGGAGGCGGTTACATGTACCACAGCGACCACTCCATCCCGCCAACGGTCAGCCTCGCCCGCTATGCGCAGGTAGTGCAACTGGTGCGCAAATACGGACAATACGGGTAGGGGGCAGACATCGGGGTCTGCTACCGTGAAACTAAACCCGTACCGGACGAACCCAACCGCCCGCGCTGAGCGGTAGCTGCACTGTCACCGTTTGACCTCTCGATACCCGTGCAGTTACCCATCGGGTATCAGTGCTCACGAAAGGCATCTGGCAGGGCAGAGACAGCATGGAAGCACCTGCTGGCTCGCGAGGCGCGTGTGTCGGGTGTGCCCGCAGCTGCCACTCGCCCGATCGCACCGGCAGGCGGAACCGTCCCTGTGCATCCGTAAGGGTACAGGCGAAGGGTGAAGCGGTGCCCATCTGCTGTCGCAGGGTTTTGCGCAGTCCGTTGCAGGTGGCAACGCGACAGGTGATTTCCTGCTTCCTCGCCAGCACAGGTGGCTTTTTGCCCTGCGCGACAACCAGTGCGAAAGGCTCCGGCTGACCGTCGGATCGCCTGACCTCGCCTGCAATAACGCCGTCCGGCGGGTGGATGGCAATTTCTCCCAGCTCCCATCGCTCACAGGCTGCCTGCATGGGCGGGCGTGTGCCAGGCGGGGACAGACTCGCCCAGACCTCTGCCCCGTGCGGCAGGCGACATACCGTCGGCACAACGGGTCCGTTGGCGTAATGAGGCAGGTAAACGGAGAACCATCCCTGCGCGTCGGTGAAGGTCAGGTAGTCGGAAGGAACGCTTTTGAACCACTTGCCCGGTTCCGTATGCAACAGCACTGCCTCCCCGTGCAATGGTCGCCCCGTGCGAGAGTCTATCAGCCTGCCGCTTACCTCTCGTGTGCCCAAATGGTAGCGCACCCGCAGCTCTGGCGCGGCGTGGAGCGGCATCGGGTCGCGAAACCTCTGGCGCATCCCCTCAGGCAGTTCTCCGCCCCACGCCCAGAAAGCTGTCGCCCCTTCCGGTAACAGCACTCTCAGCTTGCCATGCGCATCGGTCTGAAAAACGGCGTCCGGCATCGGAGGCAGGTCTACCGGTGCGGGCACCCCGGGTATCCGCAACTGAACAGTTCTTCCCTTCAGCCCCTTTGCGGGATCGCCGAAGCAGTTTTGCACGGTGAAGGTGGTCCGTCCCCCCGAAGTGAGAAGCAGTTTGACGTCCTTCAGCGAATCGAGCGTGCCGATGCTCCACGCCCAGCCCGCCTGGGGATGCCATGCCAGCACCAGAAAGCGCAGGGGTGTTCGGTTCTCGCTGGCAACGGAGAGCAGTTCAGAAGACAGGGGAAGCTGGGTGCGCAATTCGCCAGAAGACGAGGTTCTCCACTCCCCCGACAGGGGCTTCAGTTTACCCGCGGGTACCATGCGCCACAGCAGGATATACGCTCCCGCTACCGGTCGGCCTTCACGCGTGACGGTGCGAACGTGCAAAAGCGGCGGTGATGGCATTGTCAGAAGCCTCCTTTGTTACCCCGCGTTTCGCCCTTTAGACGTCTGGGACGGTGGCAACGTTACCAGATGCCGGTTCAAAATGGCACGAGGTCCGCCCACGACTCCAATCGTGGGGGGTGTGAGATCAGGTGGGGCTGAGCTCCCCAGGAGGTTCGCCCCTCATTTTCACACCAAACCCCGCTGGGGAGAGAGGCTCCCGCCAAGCCGCTCCATTACGCTACCGGCCGAAACGTTCTCGTATCCGCCTCACCGCTTCTTCCACCCGCTCGCCATGATGGTCGCCGCTGACGGTGATGGAGAAGCGCACGTAGCCCTCGCCATGTTCACCATAGCCGATACCCGGTATCGCCAGAATGCCCGCTTGTTCCAGCAACTGCTTGGCGAACTCGATGGAGGACATGCCGCCGGGCGTTGGAACCCATACGTAGAACGTGGCTTTGGGTTTCGGCACATCCCACCCGATGGACTGAAGTCCTTCCACCAGAATGTCCCGCCGCTTCTGGTAGAGGTTCAACGTGCGGGTGTTGTCGGCATAAAGCAGGGCGTATGCGGCAGTGCGTGATATCGCGGCGAACTGCTTGCTGTCCACGTAGGATTTCATCTTGTTCAGGTTGGCGATGGCGTCGCGGTTGCCCGCCGCAAAACCGATGCGCCACCCTGTCATGTTGAACATCTTGGACAGCGAGTTAAACTCTATCGCGACGTCCTTCGCGCCCTCTACCTGCAGCAGGCTCGGGTGACGATACCCCTCGTATACCACCTCGGAGTAGGCCGCATCGTTCACCAGCAGGATGTCGTACTCGCGGGCGAACTCCACCGCCTGCCGATAGAACTCCTGCGTGGCGACCGCGCCTGTGGGATTATTCGGATAGTTCAGGAACAGCAGCTTCGCCCGCCGCGCGACGTCGGACGGGATTGCCGACAAGTCGGGCAGGAACCCGTTCTCACGCTGGAGTGGCATGGTGTACACCTCGCCGCCCGCCATGCGCGTGTTGATAGCATACACGGTGTAAGCGGGGTCGGGAACCAGCGCGATGTCGCCCGGGTCGATGTATGCCCATGCTAGATGGGCTAACCCCTCCTTGGAACCGATGAGCAGCAGGATTTCGCCTTCGGTGTCCACCGACACGCCATAGCGACGCCGATACCACTCCGCCACCGCCTGCAAGAAGAACGGGTCGCCGTACGGTGTTTCGTCATAACGGTGGGTGGCGGGGTCTTGTGCCGCCTCATACAGGTGGTCGATAATATCGCGCGGCGTCGGCTGGTCGGGATCACCGATGCCGAAATCGATTAAATCGCGCCCTTCTGCCAGCGCCTTCGCCTTCAGCTTTGCGATTTCGCCAAACAGATAGGGTGGGGTTTTGTCCAGACGAGATGCACGTGCAGGCAAACCTCTCTCCTCCTTCGATTCAGACTTCTATCTCTCCCACGAACACTTCGGTGGCCGGTCCTGTCATCAGCACACGCCCATCGCCCAGCCACTCGATCTGTAAATCTCCCCCGGGCAGGTGCACCAGCACCTCGCGCCCGGTGAGCTTATTCAGCGCGCCGGCTACCACCGACGCGCACGCCCCCGTGCCACAAGCCAGTGTGATGCCGGCGCCTCGCTCCCATGTCCGCACGACGATTTCACGCGGGTTCACCACCTGAACGAACTGTACGTTCGTGCGTTTGGGAAACAGCTTGTGGTTCTCGATCTCGGGACCCACTTTCTCTACGGGGAAGGAAGCAACGTTGCCCAGGAAGATGACCGCGTGCGGGTTGCCCATCGAGACAGCGGTGAACTCCAGTTTCCTGCCTGCTACACGCAGAGGATACCCGATCACGCTCTCCATCCCCTCCACGCGCACCGGTATCTCCTCCGGCGCCAGGCGGGGTAAGCCCATGTCTACGGTGACGGAGACGACTTTGCCGCCCTGCGTGCTGAGTTTCAGGGACTTCACGCCAGCCAGCGTTTCCACGTTCATCTGCGTGCTGGTGACGTGCTTGCGGTCGTAGGCATATTTGGCGAAGCAACGGATACCGTTTCCGCACATCTCCGCCTCACTGCCGTCGGGGTTAAACATGCGCATCCGCAGGTGCGCCACCCGCGAGGGCAATACCAGAATCAGCCCGTCCGCGCCTATCCCGAACCTTCGGTCGCACAGGCGGCGCGCCAGTTCAGGCAAACTCTGCTCGGCAATTTCCGACTTCAGGCAGTCCAGCACCACGAAGTCGTTGCCGATGCCATGCATCTTGGTAAACTGCACTTTGCGCTCCCCAAAACCTCCTGTTCCGTAGACTTCCGTGTTCGGTCACGAGAATCCGCAAAGCAATCCCCCCTTGCTGTGCCAGGGGGATTGCCCTGTATTTGACGCTCCTTTGCCGCTGAACTTCCCGGCGCACCGATCAGGCGGTCTCGGAAGGCGTCTCCGTGCTCTCGGTGCCTTCGGCGGGCGCGCTGACCGCTCGTGCTGCAGCATCCGGTGGGCGATACGTAGAGACCGGTCTGGAAGGCACCACCGAGGTAATCGCGTGTTTGTAGACCAGCTGAGTGGGCTTGCCCGGGCTATCAAGCAACACCGTAAAGGCATCGAACCCGCGAACCAACCCGCGTAGTTGCACGCCTCCAATCAGATAGATGGTGACGGCAATGTTCTCTTTGCGCACCTGGTTTAAAAAAACATCTTGCAAGTTAATTTGAGTCTTCGCCATGTCTTGGGCTCCCCTCCATCCCAAAATCCATCAAGTGTGTTCTTGCTCGCTTCGCAGTCTGTGCAGTATTTGCCTCGCTGTCTCTTCCGCACCTTGCGAAGCGTCTATCCATTCGATCTGCTTGTCGGCGCGGAACCATGTTAATTGACGCTTGGCAAACCGTCTTGTTTCACGTTGTATCCGCGCGATGGCTTCTGAAAGCTCCCATCGCCCCTGCACCACCTGCACCAGCTCCCCATAGCCCAGCGAGCGCATCGCAGGCAGATTGGGAGCGTAACCCGCTTCCAGCAGGCGGCGTACCTCATCCAGCCAACCCTGAGAAATCATCCGCTCCACTCGCTCGTTGATGCGCCGGTACAGCAGTTCACGAGGCATGGTCAGACCGAAGCGGCGCACCCTGCCTACCTCTGCAGGAGGCTGACAACGCTGCCACTCGGAAATAGGACGCCCCGTGAGCTGATAGACCTCCAGCGCGCGAATGATGCGCACCGCATCGTTCGGGTGGATGCGCGACGCCGCAAGCGGGTCCACCTCCTTCAGCCGCGCGTGGAGGACCGCACTGCCCTCTCGTTTTGCTTCCTGCCACAACTGCTGGCGCAGCGTCTCGTTTGCAGCAGCAGGCGGGATGTGGAAGCCGTCCAACAGCGCCTTCACATACAGCCCCGTGCCTCCAACCACCAGTGGCAACGAGCCACGCTGCCGTATCTGCCGAATCGCCTCCAGTGCCATCTGCTGAAACCTTGCTACACTGAAGGGTTCGTCAGGGTTGCAGACATCGATGAGGTGGAAGCGCACGCGCTGCTGCTGCTCTGGCGTGGGCTTGGCGGTACCGATATCCATCCCGCGATAGACCGCCATGCAGTCCGCAGAGATAATCTCTCCGCCCAGCGCTTCCGCTAACAGGATGCCCACCTCCGTCTTGCCGGTCGCGGTGGGTCCCACTACTGCCAGAACATCAGGCAGGAAGTCTCTCATTGGCTCCGAGCTTCTCAGAGTGTGGCTGTGGCGTACGCCCTTGCAACTTGACAAGGTACAAAACGCTTGCGCAACCCAGTATACCATAAGCACAGGCTGACCTGCAAGATGACCAAAAGGTTCCGCCTTCCCGCGTATCAGCCTGTGAAAGGTGTCTTCCAACATCATAGCGAAGACATAAAAGCGTCGCTGTTCCTTCCAGCGGGCAGGCAGGTGGAGTGTGGTCGGCTCACCCGGAGGTTCGCCATCCGAACAGCGCGCATGACGGGACACGACCGTGCCACAGACTTCGACCTGAATGCAGTGGTCATGGAGGAGGGTAGATATCCATGATGTGGTTCACGAGAATTTTCATCCTTGCCAAAACCCTGGTTGGCTTATCCTGTGCGCTCGCGCAGGCTCAGGTCGCCAGAATGGAGGTGGATGCCACCGCACCGGGCACACCCATCAGTCCCGTGTTGTGGGGCATCTTCTTTGAGGAGATTAACCACGCAGGCGATGGCGGAATCTATGCCGAACTGGTACGCAACCGCTCCTTCGAGGACGCGACGGTGCCGCGGGCGTGGAGACTGGCTGAGGACAGCCCTGGTAAGTCCCGCATCGCCATAGATACTTCACGCCCCCTTAACGACAGTAACACGCGCAGCCTGCGCTGGGAGATCGACGAGGGCACGCCGAAGGTCAGCCTCATCAACGAGGGCTACTGGGGCATCTCCGTGCAAAGGGGTAAGCGGTACCGCCTGTCCTTTTACGCTCGCAGGGACGAACGTTTCCGGGGTGGCTTGACCTTCCACCTGCAAGGAGCAAACGGACAGGTGTACGCTCAGCACACGGTGCGTGGACTCGCTACGGACTGGAAGCGATTCACGGCAACACTGACCTCACGTGCGACAGACCCCAAAGCGCGGCTGGTCGTCACCGCCGAGTCACCGGGCGCTGTGTGGCTGGACATGGTTTCGCTGATGCCGGAGGACACCTTTAAGGGACGCCCCAACGGACTGCGCAAAGACCTGGCGCAGATGCTGGCAGACCTCAAACCGTCGTTCCTGCGCTTTCCCGGCGGCTGTTTCGTGGAAGGCGACCGCATGAGGAACGCCCTGCGCTGGCGAGATACACTGGGCGACATCGCCGAACGCCCCTCGCGCTGGTGTGTATGGGGTTATACCACCACACAGGGCTTGGGGTTACACGAATACCTGCAGATGAGCGAAGACCTCGGCGCCGAGCCGATTCTGGTGGTTAACTGCGGGATGGCGTGCCAGTACCGCAACGGTGACGTCGCGCCAATGGAACAGCTGGATGAGTGGATAGAGGATGCTCTTGCCGCCATCGAATACGCCATCGGACCCCCCAGCAGCAAGTGGGGCGCGTTGCGGGCGAGGAACGGGCACCCCAAACCTTTCCCTCTGCGCTTTGTAGAGGTGGGCAACGAGAACTGGGGACCGGCATACGAGGAGCGATACGCCCGCTTCTACGACGCCATCAAGGCGCGCTTCCCGCAAATTCAAATCATCGCCACCGCGCCCGTGCGTAGCCGCCCGATGGATGTGCTGGACGAACACTTCTATTCCAGCGCGGACTGGTTCATTTCGCAGGCGAACCGCTACGACCGATACGACCGCAAGGGACCCAAGATTTTCGTGGGCGAGTATGCGGTCACCCGGGACTGCGGGACGGGCAACCTGCGCGCGGCGATTGGTGAAGCCGCGTTCATGACCGGCATCGAACGCAACGGGGATATCGTGGTGATGGCGGCTTACGCCCCGCTGTTTGTCAATGTCAACGCGCGCCAGTGGAACCCCGACCTGATTGGTTTCGACAGCTCGCGCGTCTACGGCACGCCTTCCTACTACGTGCAGAAGCTGTTCAGCCACTATCGGGGCACACATGTTTTGCCCCTGAAGATGGACGCGCCCGCAATGGCGGTTCCAGAATCGCGTGGGGCGATAGGAGTGGGAACCTGGCAAACGCAGGCGGAGTACCGAGACGTCACAGTGACGCACAACGGACAGACCCTGTTTGCCGCCGATTTCACGCAGGGAGCGACGGGCTGGCGCGTGGTGCGCGGCGACTGGCAGGTGGTGGACGGTGCCTATCGTCAGAACGGATTGGCTACCGATTGCCGCGTGGTGGCGGGTGACCCCTACTGGAGGGACTACACCCTGAGCCTGCGCGCGCGCAAGCTCGGCGGGGCGGAAGGCTTCCTCATCATGTTCCGCGTGCGCGATGATGATAACTGGTACTGGTGGAACATTGGCGGATGGGGTAACTCCAAACACGCCGTCGAACAATGCATTGCCGGAGGCAAAAGCATCGTGAGCAGCGAGGTGCCCGGCAGTATTGAAACCGGGAGATGGTACGATATCCGCATCGAGGTGCAGGGTACACGCATTCGATGCTATCTGGACGGCAAGCTGATACACGACTTCGAGGAGAAACCGCTACCTGTCCTGTATACGGTGGCAAGCCGCAACCACCGAACCCGTGAGGTCATTCTCAAAGTGGTGAACGTTTCCGACCGGGCGGTGGAGTCCGAGATTCGCCTACAGGGCGTACCCTCCCTACAGCCTGCGGGGAAAGTCATCCAGTTAACGAGCGACAGTCTGGACGACGAGAACTCGCTGGACAACCCCACGCGCGTTGCGCCGGTGGAAAGCACGCTGAGAGGGGTCGCTCCGCAGTTCCGGTATACCTTCCCCAAACACTCGCTAACGGTGATAGTGCTGAAGGAGAAGTAGCGGGAGACATCCTGTTCTTCCTGTCATTCAGAGAGGTGCGCACCCCCCTTCCCGACAGGGGAAGGGGGGTGAGGGAAACTGGTTTACACCTTCTTACCCGCCCAGAGCACGGCGTTATACAGAATGCGGCGCACGACAGGGTGGAAGTAGGTGGGCATGGTCTCATGCCCGGGGCGGAAATAGAACACGCGACCAATACCCTCGCCCTGCCCCACACCGCCGCCGGGTCCCGAGGTGAAGTTCGGGTCTATCCCTTTACCCACCGTCCAGCACAAGCCGGAGGGGAAGGTCTCACCGCCCAGCGGGAAGTAGGACTGCAATACCACCACCAGCGGCGGCGGCACATCAAAAGGCGCACCATACATCTCCTCGCCGTTGAGCACGAAGTCCTCCACACCCTTCGCAATCGGGTGCCAGGGAGCGCACACGCGGATGTGTTCGTCTTCCGGCGGGTCGTTCTCGCGCCAGCCGCCCTTCAGGTGACCGGTACAGTTCAACACCGCGCGGAAAGGCTTGGAATAGTGCGCGGAGTGCAGGGCGACCAATCCCATGCCCTCTTGCTGAACGCGCTGCGCAACACGTGCTGCCAGCTCGTCTTTCACCTCGCCATGCCGGGCGTGTCCCCACCACATCAGCACGTCGGTGTTCGCCAGCAGGTCGGCAGGGCAGCCCTGTTCCGGTTCGTCCAGATTGGCGGTGCGCACCTCCAGCACACCCTCTTTGTCCAGTTCTCGCAACCCTTCCGCCACCGCGCCGTTGATGCTGCTGGGATATACGGCTTTGGGCGCGTGCGGCGGATTCTCATCCCATACCAGAACACGCAGTTTGCTCATCTTCTCCTCCATCGCACTGTCGTTTCTCAGGCATCTTCGCCCATTATCTCTTTACGGGTGATCTCACGCCCTTCCTGCACCGAGCGATAACCTGCTTCAATCAGCGCGACCACCTGCAGGTTATGCCTGCCGCTGCACAGATACGGTTTGCCCTCGTCCAGAGAGCGGATGTAGTGCAGCATCGCGTTGCCAAAGGCGTCAGGGGACCACTTGCCCTGAAAGCGGGGACGCAGCTCCGCCGGTGGTTCGGCGGTAACAATGACGAACCCCTCGCTCGTGCCGGTAATCGCACCTTTATCGCCCTGAATCACTACTTCCTCTACCATGTGCGGGCGAGGCAGGTGTCCGCGATAGCTCCAGTTGTTGATGATACACGCCTGCATGCCGTTCTCGAAGCGGATGTTCATCACGTTCCACGTATCGCCAACGATGCCCGTTTGCGACGGGTCGCGCCCCATGATGGCGTATGCACTGCGCCAGCTGCCAAACCAGTGCACCACCAGCGCGAGGTGATGCACACCCATGTCGCTGAGAACCCATCGCTCTTGTTTACCGTAAAAAACGTGCCCGCTCAGGTCAAACCAGTTGCGGTTCTCAATCTGGCAATAGTAGGGCGTGCCGATGATGCCCTCGCGCAGATACCGTTCCATCACCCGAAAACCAGGCACGAACACCGAGTTCTGGTTCACCATCAGCGGGATACCCGCTTCCTCCGCAATGGCGACCAGCTGACGTGCGTTCTCGTAGTACTGCTCCAGCGGCTTCTGCACAAACAACGCTTTGCCATACTTCGCTGCCCAGCGGAAAATCGGCTCGCGCACGTGCAGAAAATGGGGCGCCGCTACATCCACAATCCTCACTTCGGGGTGGGCAATCAGCGACTCCACATCGGTAGTCGCGATGGGCAATTCCCACTTCGCCTGCATCAGTTTCACCCGCTCGGGGTCAATGTCGGCTCCGCCCACTACCTTCAGCCCCAGATTCCGATAGGCGGTCAGGTGCGTGTTGGCGATGCCGCCCAATCCCACAATGCCTATACCCCACTGTTCATACACCATCTGCGTCTACCCCCTGACCAATATCCGTGATACTCTTGCTATCCAGAGCGTTCCGCGTTCTTGCTGGCGATTCCTGCCGTGCAGGAAAAGGCATCCTCTTGCTCGAAATCAGGTGGCAGGAGGTGTGACAGGGCGATGAATCTCTTCGAAATGCTTTTACAAACCACGCAGCGCAATCCTGAACAGACCGCACTGATCTTCCGTGACAAGCCTATCTCTTACGGGCAGCTGCTCGGCGCGGTGAGCGGCGTCGCTAAAGGGTTCAAAGAGCTCGGTGTGGAGAAGGGCGACCGCGTGGCGATACTGTTGCCCAACGTGCCACAGTTTGTGATGGCGTACTACGCCTGTCAGGCGCTTGGGGCAATCGCCGTGCCTGCCAATCCCCTGCTCAAGCCCGATGAGCTGCGCTACATCTACAACGATGCGGGCGTCAAGCTGGCTGTGACCATCCCCCTCCTCGCCGATGTCCTGCGCGCAGTGAAGCCACAGGTAGCCTCTCTGCAGCACCTGCTGATGGCGGGTGGTGAGGCTCCCGACTTTTTGCCCTTCGATGCGTTGTGGCAGCAGCAGGCTCCCGTGCCCACTCCGCCCGAGTTCAACCCGCGCGAGCATCCCGCCGTGTTCCTCTACACCTCTGGCACCACTGGCTTTCCCAAAGGGTGCATGCTCAGCCACCGCAACCTGATCGCCAACTGCGAATCGTGCGTGCCGGTGCTGGAAATGTCGCCTCAGGACAACTTCTTGACAGTGCTTCCACTCTTCCACGCCTTCGCGGGCACGGTGTGTATGCACCTGTCCATCTATGTCGGGTGCAGCAGCACCCTGCTGGAACGGTTCAGCCCCGACGGCGCGCTGGAAGCCATCGAAAAGCACCGCTGCACCATCTTCCCCGCGGTGCCCACCATGTTCGCCGCCATCCTGCACTTCCCGCTACCGCGCGAGTACGATTTGTCTTCATTGCGCGTGTGCGTCTCCGGCGGCGCACCCATGCCCGTCGCGGTGATGGAAGCGTTCGAGAAGCGATTCAATGTGGTGATTTTGGAAGGCGACGGACCCACCGAGTGCTCGCCGGTGACGGCGGTGAACCCGCTGAAGGGCGTACGCAAGCCGGGCAGTATCGGCTTGCCGATTCCGGGCGTCGAGATGAAAATCTTCGACGACAACGATATCGAGGTTCCGGTCGGCGAGCTGGGCGAGATTGTGGTGCGCGGCGAGAACGTGATGCTAGGCTACTACAATCAGCCTGAAGCCACCGCCGAAGCCATGCGCAGCGGCTGGTACCATACGGGCGACATCGGCAAGGTAGACGAGGACGGCTACTTCTACATCGTGGATCGCAAGAAGGACATGATTATCGTGGGCGGGCTGAACGTCTACCCGCGCGAGGTGGAAGAGGTGTTGCACACGCATCCGGCGGTGGCAGAAGCAGCGGTAGTGGGTGAATACGACGAACTGCGCGGCGAGGAACCGGTCGCCTATGTGGTGCTCAAACCCGGTGCAGAAGCCACCGAACGGGAGATTATCCGCTACTGCCGCGAGCGGCTGGCGAATTTCAAGGTGCCCCGGCGCGTGATATTCCGGGAATCGCTGCCCAAGTCCGCCACGGGCAAAATCCTGAAGCGTCTGCTGCGCAAAGAGCTGGAACAGGAGCAGGGCGCGAGCGCAGGATGATTGGTACCTTTATCAACACCGCCACGGTGGTTATCGGCACGGGCGTGGGCTTGACGGCGCGACGTTTCCTCAAGCCCCGCCTGCGCGAGACCACCATGCAAATCATCGGCTTGATGACGCTGATGATTGGCGTGCAGATGAGCCTCAGCGAGAAGAACCCCCTGCTGCCGCTGGCAAGCCTGCTCATCGGCGCGATGATTGGCGAGGCACTAGATATCGAAGGCAGGCTGGACGCCCTCGGCAACTCGTTGCAGAGACGTTTTAGCAACGAAGGCGGAAGCACCTTCAGTCAGGCGTTCGTCAGCACCAGTATCCTGTTCTGCGTTGGACCGATGACTATCATGGGATGCATTCAGGATGGTTTGCGCGGTGACTACAGCCTGTTGCTGGTGAAGAGCCTGCTGGATGGGGTCTCGGCTGCCTTCTTCACCGCCGCACTGGGCTGGGGGGTGTTGTTTTCGGCAGGCACGGTGCTGGTGGTACAGGGTGCGCTGACACTGGGGGCAGGCTGGGTGGGTAGCGTGCTGACCGAACCGATGAAAAACACCATGGTTTCCACGGGCGGCTTGATGATGCTGGGGCTGGGCATTCGGTTGCTGAATCTGCGCCAGATTCCGGTGGCAAACTTCCTGCCCGCACTGGTGGTTGCGCCGCTGCTGGTGTGGCTGGTCAGTTTGTGGCGTTAGTCAGCCTGCCGGAGGGTTCGCCTTGCAGCAGGCGAACAATTGCCCGCCGGAAAGTTTCGAAGTCGCGTTCACCGTCCCAGCGATAACGGATGCGCCCCTGCGCGTCAATCAAGTAGGTGACCGGCACGCCCTGTATCCAGTATCCGGAGACGATCGCTGGAGTAGCCAGCGCCTGGGGATAAGTGAGGTTGAACTTCTTGACCCACTCGCGCACCGCACGTTCGCCCTGTGTTTCGTTGACCGCTATGCCTAACATCGCCAGCTGGCTTTCGGGGAACGCCTCCCGCACGCGCACCAGCTCGGGCATCTCGGCTTCGCAGGGGGCACACCACGTGCCGTAAAAATGGAGCAACAGTAGCTTTCCCCGATAGTCCGTGAGACGTTTTCGGGAGTCGTCGATGGTGGTCACTCGGAGAGCTGGGGCGGGGTCCGTACGGGTCGGGTGGATAGGGGATACAGTTGCCCAACGTATTTCTTTTTCCCAGCGCGACTGCTGCTTTGCCCACCATTGTTTCCACTGGCGAATGACTTCCTGCCGCTTCGCAGGCGGGTCGGAGATTCTGGCGAAGTAAGGCATTCCCGTCAACTTGCGCAACACTCCCAGCGCGAAGAACCGCACGGTGGCGTCCCTGTCATCCAGCAAGGGTATCACCGCCGGGATGAAGCGCTTTTCGTTGGCGAAGCGCAGCTGGCTGATAGCGGCGCGGCGAATATCTACATCGTCATCCTTCAGTCCTGCCAGTAACAAGCGCATTCCCTTCTCCCTGTCCATCCGCCACAGAGATTCCATCGCGCGTCGGCGTAACGACGAGTAGTTGTCTTCCATCGCGGTTTCCAGCAAGGGAAACGCTTCCCGCACCTTCCAGTCCTCTATCGCTTCCACTGCGGCGAGGCGTATGAGGGGGTTGGGGCTGCGCAACAGCTCGCGAGCCAGCCTGGCGCGTTCTGCACTGGACAAAGGTGCCATCCTGTCCGCTACCTTCACGGCGGTCTCCTCCGCAGTGGGCAACGGCAGATTCTCGCTTTGGCGACTGGCAATGAAAGGGTACGCCATCACAAAAATCACCGCCAGCGCCGCCATGATAACCAGTGCTCCCCAAAAGGGATGCACTTTCTGAGACTGTTTCTCGCCGTCGGCGCCCGATGATGAGGGATGAGCCATATTGAACCTCAGGTCTTACGTCACTGTCCGGGTTATCTGATTGGTATCGATACTACCACATTTTGGCGCGGGATGTAAACAATTCAGCCGCCCCCTCTTCAGCGACTCCGTATCCATTTGACACGGGCAGGAAGGCACAGTACAATAAGGCTCAGCATGGCTCAAGAGACCCACAAGGTGGCGCGGGCGGCGGCGGTGATGATGGTGGCGATTTTCGTCAGCCGTGTGTTGGGGCAGCTGCGCGACACCGCCATCGCCGCGTGGTTCGGGCAGAACGCCTATACCGACGTGTATCGGGCGGCGTTCTCCATTCCCGATTTGTTGTTCTTCCTCATCGCGGGCGGCGCGCTTTCCTCCTCCTTCGTACCGGTATTCACCGAATACCTCACGCGCGGTCAGGAAGAGGAGGCGTGGAAGGTCTTTTCGGTGGTAGCCACCTTCATGACGCTGGTCGTCACGGGCTTGGTGCTCATCGGCGAGGTTTTCGCACGTCAGCTGGTCCCGCTAATTGCGCCCGGTTTTGAGCCGTGGCAGCTGGACATGACCGCCTCACTGACGCGCATCGTCCTGCCCGCGCAAATCTGTTTCTTCTTGGGTGGTCTGATAATGGCAACGCTGTATGTGCGTGGGCATTTTCTGGTTCCTGCGCTGGGTCCCATCATTTACAATCTGGGCATTATCATCGGAGGCTGGTTGCTGGGAGGGCATCTGGGGGTTGCCGGGCTATCGTGGGGCGCGCTGGCAGGCGCGGTTGTGGGTAACCTGTTGCTGCAGATGGCTTTCCTGCGTCGGGTGGGGGTACGCTATGCGTTCAGCCTTGACCTCAAACACCCCGGCGTGGTGAAGGTCGGCAAGCTGGTGCTGCCGGTGATATTGGGGCTATCTTTGCCGCAGGTGTTTGTGTTGATTAACCGCGCCTTCGCCTCGCTGTTGCCGCCGGGGGCGGTATCTGCGCTGGATAACGCCAATAAACAGATGCAGGCGCCACTGGGCATTTTCGCGCAGGCTATCAGCATCGCGGTGTTTCCGACGCTCAGCGCACAGGCCGCGCGGGGCGACATGGAAGCGTTCCGCCGCACCCTACTGCAGGGCTTGCGGGCGTTATGGTTCCTCACCGTGCCGGTTTCCGTGCTGATGATGGTACTCTCCACCGACATCGTTTCCATCCTTCTTCAATACAAGAAGTTCACCCCGTACGACACGCGCATCACCGCTGAGGCGCTGGTGTTCTACTGCATCGGTCTGTTCGCCTTCTCCAGTCAGGCGATACTCAACCGCGCGTTCTACGCGGTGCAGGATACGGTGACGCCGGTGGTCATCGGCACGCTGACCACGCTGGTGTTCGTGCCGTTGAACTGGTGGCTGATGGGTCCTCTGGCGCACAAAGGGCTGGCACTAGCGGGGTCTATCGCCGCGATACTGCATGTGGTCTGGATGCTGTACGCGCTGCGCAAGAAGGTGCAGGTACCCGTGCACCAGCTGTGGGTGCCGTTCGCGAAAGTGGTGCTTGCCACCCTCGCCGCCGGAGCCCTTGGTTACTTTATCAGGCACGGACTGTCTGCCACACTGACCCTGCTACAGTGGCACCCGAAGCTGGTGTCTTTGGTCACTATTGCAGTGGTCAGCCTGGCGAGCGGTGGGTTATACCTTGCCCTCGCCAGGCTGGTAGGTGCGGAGGAGTTGGAGTATGCGCAGAAAGCCTTACGTAGCCGCTCGCAGGGAGGCTAGTCATCTCCTATCGCACCGAAGTTGCGCACCAGTATGCCAAAGTCGAACAGGTTCACCTCCTCGTCGCCATCGAGGTCGGCGTTGGCGTCCCAGTTCGAGTCGCCCGACACACTGCCAAACGCCGCCACCATCTGCCCGAAGTCGAGCAGGGTGACCTCATTATCTCCATCGACGTCCCCGTTGGTCAACGACGCGGCGAGGCGCACTCTGCCCGACAGGTTTACACCGCTCAGGGTTCGGCGTAGCCAGTGTGATGCCTTCAGGGAGACATCGTATGTGCCTCGCAGAGAGGTTTCCAAACGAAAACTTCCGTTTTCGTCGAGGGTGAGCATGTGGCGTTCCGCAGGGCTGGTGGAGCTTGGCTCACGCAGCTGCACCTCCACCTGAACTCCAGCGGGCGATGCCAGATAATCCTCGAGCGAAACCTGCCCGAACAGCTCGGTTCGCGAGGCCGCAACATGCAAGCGTGCGACCTGCACGGGCAGGTTTTCGCCAAAGCGATGGTAGCGGGTACTACCGTCGGTAACCAGCAATGAGTTGGGTTTGGTGCGGGTGCTGTCAGGCTGGCTATACACCGTTATCGGTATATCCGTGCCCACCGGCGCGTTCTCCGCCAACTTGAGGTAGACGTGTCCCACGAAGAAAGGCTCGTTCACTGTGCTGCCGCCCGGCGCAAGCACTACCCAGATTGCACCAGAGGGAGTCTCGACGCTGCTGGCAGAGTCTGTGGGACGCAACAGATTGGCGCGGAGAGGAGGTGTCTGTGTCGAGACAGCGGCTCGCGTCTGTGCGGTTAGCCCCAGCTGTTGAATCTGCGGATGCCAGAAAGCGTTCTCAGCAACCTCTGAGAGGTTGGGCGTCACTGCCTGGAGGTACGGGTGGTCTATGCGCAGGTATGCGCTGCACAGATACCAGCGCGTGACGTCACCCTGTGGGACGAAGCGGAAGCCCACACTCAGCCGCACCAACGCACCCGGCTCAACCTCCAGCGAAGATACCGGTGCGGTTGGCAGGTTCGGAGTCGGTGTCGCGTCCGCCACTGCCGCCGGCGACACATCGAGAAACAGTGTTGGCTGTGCCCACGCGGGCAGCCACAGGCACAAAGACAAGGATAGAACTATCCAAACTCGGTTTCGCATCGGAGTACCTCCCTACTCGCGTCCCGGATGGTGCAGGTCGATGCGTCCATCCGGCGTCCAGGTCTGCTCGAAGCGCATCCATTTGGCATGACCGTCCACGAAGGTGTAGTTTGCTCCGCCCAGGTGCCAGGTCATTGCCAGCTCGTCTTCGGGCAAGAAGAAAGTACCGCAATCGTTGGGCCAGCGCCATGCGCCAGCATGATAGTGGTCAATGGTGGCGTTCGGCTTGGCTTCGGCGATGTAGATGGTTCGCGCAGGAGCAACCACTGAAGCCAGACTATTGTAGCCAGCACAGTTCGTGGTCAGCTCGTCCACGCCCAATCGTGGCAGCATCCAGAAGTTGGTCACATAGCTGGTCTGACGCACCGTTCGGAAGCCGGGCAGAGGCCTTGTCCAGTTGGTGCTGGGGTCCGACGGACAGCGGTAAAGCAGCTTCGTTTTGGTGTACGGCTCCAGTGACCGCACCCACACCCACGGGGCGTTGGTACCCGTATGCGAATCCAGAGGGAATCGCTCGTCGTAGTCCTGTATATACATGTTGACCGCCAGCCCCATCTGCCGCATGTTGCTCAGACAGGCAGATTGTCGTGCCTTTTCGCGCGCCTGTGCGAAAACTGGGAACAGAATGGCTGCCAGTATCGCGATAATCGCAATGACCACCAGCAACTCTATCAGGGTAAAGGCTTGCTTGTGTTGCTGCATCTGCATCCTTATCCACCTCCTTGGAGAAGGGCGGGGGGAAGTAGCCCCCCTGCCCAGGTTACAGCGAGATGACCATATCGGGCGGATTACTCGCCAGTGCCTGATACAGGTCGGGGAAACAGCCTACCTGCACTCCTTCGACCGTATCGACGACGTGGCACTCGGCAGGCTCACGCAACCCCTGTCCTGTGACAGGGTCGCACCATCGAGGTTTGCCTTTCGCCAGGTTGCGCTCCAGAGCGCACATGTCGCACATCATCAGCAAGATGTTTCGCTCCTTCGCGACCTTTGCCAGACGCTCCCCGATGGGGTCGCCCTTGCGCAGCACGAACGTGTTGTCATCGAAGAAGAACATGCCGACGACATCCACGCCGTGTGTGCCCGCCTCCAGCTGGGGCAGAATCATCTGCGCCAGCTTGTAGGACGCCGAGCGCGGCATGATGAACACGTAAGCGACTTTCAACTATCGCCTCCTCCTGCTCAGCAGCAGCAGTCCCGTACCGGTTGCCAGCACCGCTAAAGAGGCTGGCTCGGGTACCGGGTTGAACTTGATAGTGTACACCAGCGAGTTGCCCAGCGCAGTGCCGTCGTGGGCGATGCCGTTGACCAGCTGGAACTGCCACAGCTTCGGGGCAAAATCGGACGTAGCGAAAACCACATGCTTGTGGACGGACTCCGGGTCATCGGGGTCATACATCAGCGTCAGCTCGCCCACAGTGCCGATACCGAAGATGGGGGCGTCATCACCCTCCACCACCCCGAACAGCTCAGAACTGACGAACAGCTGGCGGATAGTGACCTGCTTGAGCATCGGTTCATCGCCGTTTAGCGGGCTGATGGTGTGGTCGTGGTCTCCATGGGCGAAGTCGAACCCAATATCCACCACGTAGAAGCCAAGCCCTGTTGGCTCCATGTTCACCGTCAGCCAGTACGGCTCTTGCGTGAGCGGTTCGGGGGACAGAATCGTCAGGACTCCGCCCTCATATCCCAGCAAGAGGTCGCCTTCATGCTCGTCTTCACCTGCGAATGCCCACACGCTCAGCGCGAGCACAGCGATGAACAGACCGAACAGTCGATACAGTTTCATCCGATTTTCCTCCTTTCGTATAGATGTTGGTTTAGCGCATGCCCTCCCCGCTCTGTCCGTAGTAAACCAGAACGGGGTAGAGGTCGTCGAGGTTGACCGTACCGTCCCCTGTCAGGTCTCCATGAGAAGCGACGCCGCCAAAGTGGTTCACCACATCCCGCAGGTCGTTGCTATCGATGAGGTCATCACCGTTGGTGTCGCCTAGCTTGGCGAAAGTCCAGTCCTGCCGCTGAGAGCCAGACAGGTTACGACTCACCCGCACGGAGAGGTGCTTATCCAGTTTGGCAACCACCTGCACGTTGCCCGACGTGTTGAAACCTGCAAGATACGGGTATATTGCCCACGGGTTCACGGGCTGTTCCGTGCTGGCGACGACATTGCCGTCGCGGCGCACCTGCAGCCGCAAGAAAAGGTCATACAGGCTACCCACATACCAAGGCGAAGGCGTCACATTGCCGTGGAGGCGGCTCGGGCTGCCGGCTACCATGTAGATGCGGTAGACAAACGGCATATCGAGCAGCGGTCTCGCCTGGTAGTCCACACCGCGAGTGGCTTTCAGGTCAAAAACATACACGCCAGGTGACGACGCAGCGAAAACAAAGTGATGGTGTGGCGTCCCCCCGAAGGGCAGGTCGAAATAGTTTGGCGTATTGCCCGCGCTGAAGACGGTTCCGATGCCCGACTTGTTACCCACGATGCCGGGAGATATCCACACCTTCTGCACGCGGCAACGTTGCAACATGAAACCCAGCCATCCATCGGGCACGAAGAAGTCCATCCCCACGTCCAGCAGAAAAGTGCCCTGCTGGGGCGTTACCATTTGGCGAACGGGGTGTACCTCTGGTTGGATGATAGTGAGATAGCTGTTCTCATACCCGAAAAGCATGTCCAGCTCGTGCTGAGCGCAAACAGCTTGCGCCCCTAACCATACGGTCAGACAGGTTGCTAACAGCCATCGGGCTTTCATTGGACACCTCCAGAGAAGCCGCCCAGCCCAGTGATGGGCTGGGCTTTGCTGACGCTTTTTACTTCCTGCGGCGCAGCCACAGACCAAGTAATCCCGCGCCCAACACCGCCACCGTCGACGGCTCAGGCACCGGATACAGGTCGAAGTGGAAGACGCCCGAATCGCGCAGAGGTCGATACCCCGCCGTGTTGTTGAGGTCTATCAGCTGGAAGGTGGCGGAGTAGACCTGCACGGGCGACCCCATCGCGACGGAGAACACCGGCAGGAAGGCAAAGTTATCGCCTGCCCCAATCTCGTACACGCTGCCCACGCTGGTCAAGATGGGCGTGCCGTCGGGCAAGGTGATGCGCAAGCCGGGTGTAATATCTACCAGACGCAGACCGATGCGCGCGTCTCCCAGCATTCCCGTCCAGCGTCCGCCAGAGGAGTTATACAACCGCTGGATAGCCGGGTCAGTGGAACCTGCCAGCACCCCTGTCGGCTGCATCAGCAGCTGGCTGTACTCATCGGTATCCAGCCCGGTGCGATAGTAGCCGGCGAATGCGCCGCTACCCGGGCGCATGTAGATGTACTCCTGCCCGGTGGGTCTTTGGTATAGCTCGGGCAGACGGTTGTTCGTGTTCGTGTTGTTGACGGCAGGCGAACTGGCTGGCCCGCTGTACGACCACGCGCCGATGGGGTGATAGTGTTCCGTTCCCGGCGTGTAGTGGGCAAACAACAGGGTTAGCCGTCCAAAGTTCGGGTTCGACAGGCCGCGGTAGGTACCGCTGCCGATGGTGCTTAAGCCGTCGACTCCTATGAAGTAGACGTCATGATGTTGGGCGCGTGCAGCGCTGACGCACAGCACCGCCAGCAGGGCGATTGCCCACAGCTTCAGTGTTTTCATCCTTTCCTCCTTACAGAAATGTGATGTTGTGATTGACTGGTACGGCCGAGTGAGGCGAACGCCCCACGCAGCGACTAAAGGGCTGATGAAATGAGCAGAGCTTAGAAAGGCTATGCCGTCGGGGGAGCGCGAACGGAGGGATTACTAACGACCTTGAGAGGGGTCAGGAGGGTATCGCATAAACAAAGAGTCTCCGTATCTTCGGGGAGAACGACACCGGCGACTTGAACGTCAGGCGAAGACGGGGAGTAGTGCAGCGAGCAGATGTGACATTCATGTTCATCGTGTTGATTGTTTTGCCAGCACGCTTGCGTGGAGTCAGAAGCGTGGCACGGGTGTGTGTGGTGGTGGTAGGCAGGTACGAACACCTGCATCGCCAACCATAGCACGGTTAGCAAGAGGAACGCGGTCTTACCTCGGTTGCCTTTGGTGCCACGTTTCATCCGATTTCACCTTCCGCATTCAAAACATTAGCATATCTCCACTCTGCCTGTCAAGGGTTTGCCGCGCTCTTACGCGAAAAAAATTCTTAAATCTGGCTCCCGAACGGCTTCAGCGTCTTGCCTGATGCGCAGCCAGATACCATTGGCGTAGCGCCGCACTGGCGGGTTACACCCGTCCCTTCCTCTGCAGGTCGCGAATGACCCGCCACCCGATGAGCTTGACGTCCTGCTCCTTCAGGATGCGGCGGATTTCGGCGTCAGTAGTGAACAGGCGAAACTCCTCCGCGCGGTCTTTCCATGAGCCGGCGATGTGCTGCATCTCCTCGGTAGGCAGAGCTGGGTGGATGTACAGCTCGGTCACGCCCGGCTTGAGTTCCCGCAACATGCGCTTCCAGTACTGCGTGATACTTTCGCCCGGCTTGCGCCCGCCGTGAATCAGGTAGTCCGGGAACAGGATGCCCTGCTCCAGCACTTTCTGACGCATATCGGGGTAGCCGAACTGCGCCAGCAGATCCTGCGACCCCATGCGCACGGGCAGGTTGAACTCCTTCGCCAGCGGCACATACACTTCGTAGAAGTACTTGTCGCTGTACTGCAGCGTGCCCATGTGCGAATCGAGATGGGTGATGTCGATGCCGCTGTCCATAGCCATCTTCATCTGGGCGCGAGCTTCGATCATCGCCTGCTCGGGGGTCGCGTGCTGGTACACCTGCGGCACGTCGCTCCACAGATAGCCCTGTGGGTCTATCAAACCCCTGAGCTTGCATCGGTCGCCCACCGGTCCCCAGCGATAGTACTTCCATTCGCTGGTATGCGTGAGGTGGATGCCGAAATCCGCCTTCGGGTGGGTGCGAGCATACTCGGCAATCTGCAGGAACCAGGGGCACGGAACCATGATGGAACCGGTCGTAATCAGCCCCTTCTCCATGCCCTGAATGGTTGCCTGGTTCGCGGCATAGCTCATGCCCACATCGTCCGCGTTGACGATGAGTAACTTGTCGGTGGGCTTATAGCCCAGTTTCACCGCAAGGGAAACCTCTTGCGCCATCTTTGACCTCCTGTGCGCCTTCGGCAGCGACCGGCTGAAAATCTATCTGTGATGACGGGATGACCTTCATTCCTGCGCCTCCTTGATTTATCTATTCCATGCAAAAAGCGGCTCTTCCTGCATGGGAAGAGCCGCCAGGTGGTCTCAGCAACATGTTACAGCAGGATTTCCGCTGGCATCGCGAACACCCGCAGCGCGGGTTTGCGTCGCTCTTCGAAACTGTCCACCAGCTCCTTCAGTTTCTCGGTGACCTGCTGTGCGAGTTCGTCAGACATCACGCTGAGGAAGACGGTGTTTTGACCGGGCATGATGGGCGAGCCGAGCCGCCGCCCTGTTTCTCCCACACCGGACACCCCGGAGTAGCGGGTATAGCCCGGCACATGCACCTCGTCGAGCACCTTGACCACACGATAGTCAATGCCCGTCTCACACACAATCATGAGCATTTTCATGGCGTCCCCCTCCTCTCGTTCGCTCATGGCTTACGGGCAGAGAAAAGAGTATCGGTAACAGGTGCTATCCATGTGGAATCGTATCACGCGACCGACATCTTGTCAACACCTCATCCATGAGGCACCAGCAGCGGCATGTTCCTCATCCGTCCTTCCCCTCTCGTTTGCAGCACCAGCAGCTGAACCGACGGCAGTTCGCCCCACTCGGGCACCTTCACGCGGCGGCGCCTGCGGAAACTGGGCGGACGGCGCAACGGGTCTTCCACGTCCATCGCCACCAGCAGATGCCGTTCGCCGTCGTGCAGGGTCACCTCTACCGCCACATGGTTGTCCGCATACGGGTCGCCGCTGGAGGCGAGCAGGGGCAAGCGACGCACAGCAGCCACCGGACAGGTCTCGCCCTCGAAAGGTACCAGCACCGCCACGAAGGTGGATGCCAGAGTCGCTCCACCCCTGCGCCGCACGAGAAGGCGCGGTATCCACGCCTGTTCTGTACCTGTGTAGCCCGTCACCGAGACCCATCCCTCACAGGTGTATGCCTCCGCCTCCGGCGTCAGTTCGATGCATCGCAAGGTGACCTTCTCCCCGCTGGAGCGGTAGCCGCGGCGGTCTTCCACTTGCCAGTCCACTGTCAACGGAGCATTCGGGTCGCGCCGCTGGATTCGTTGAAACTGTCGCATCACGGCATCGGCGTATTCCTTGGGTTTGGGTGCGTTGCGGCGCGCCTCCTGAAGGCGTATCTGACCGAAGGTACTGTGCACAAACTTGTCGTGCGTGCTGCCGCCGACCACGCGGAAGATGTCCAGTACATAGAAGTCTTTCTCGGAGACGTCCACCATGACCAGCGTCCGTTCATACTGCCGAATACCGTAGACTTCGGGCGCGCATACCCTCACCGTCCGCACACGCTCGGCAGGCACCCACAGGGTACTTTTCCCCGCCTCCACCCGCTGTTTTTGACCGTCGACGACCACCGTGTTGTGCGCGGCGGTGGAGTAGTACCACAGCACCTTGTCGGAATACCAGCCGCCGTATTGCACGGGCGGGTAGCCAAAGTCCACCATCAGGTCGAGCCCGAACGCGAACATCCCCACGTTCAGCGCGTCATGGTGTCCGTGGCTGTTGCCCGAGTCGTAGTCTATCCACACGGCGCGCTCATGCTCCCCCCGCCCCGAACGCAGAATCGCCAGGTGCCACTGGCTTTTGTTGACGCTACTCTGTGAGAACGTCGTGCCGTGTTGAGCGATGACCCGCTTCACTCGCTGCTGGAACCGCGCCGGGTTATCCGCCAGCAGGTCATGGGGCAAGCCATCTACCGACTTGCCGTTAGCCTGATACAGCAAGCGCACAAAGTCGACGTCTCCCGTCAGCTCATACAGCCTCCAGAAGAAGGTGAATAGCGACGGGTTGAACAGGGGATGGGGTTCGAAGATGCCTGTGCCCAGTGCAGGCAGGCGCAGGAAATCGACGCCACAATACTGGGTTATCTGCTGCCCGATGATGCCTGTATCGCCGATGAGCGGATAATAGCGCCCGAAAATCCACGTGTCCAGATGGAATCGGAACGTGTCGCGCAGGCGGAACCGCTCTACCGCCCGCGGTAGCAGGTTGGGGGAGACGCGGTCAAACAGCCCGACGATGTGCGCAATGGCACGCACACCCGAAGCCGAATAGTTCGCCAGACCTTTCTCGCCGGTCACACCGTCGACGGCGGTCGCCTTCTGCAGGGTCTCATCTAGCATCTGCTGGACGGTCGCCGCGTTTTGCTCGTAGCTCTGCACCGCCATCAATACCATCTTCGCGAAGGGCGTGCGGGGGAAATTGCTGGCAATCTTGTGTTCGTTGCGCAGAGGGTCTAACAGCAACCCCTGCTCGATGTTCTGATGGACGTCGGCAAAGGTGGCTTTGGGATTTGGCAGATTGAACCGCTTTGCCTTCTCAGAGAGGAACTGTAACAGCTCCGCATCCACGCGCAGGGCATCGAACACGGCATCATAGGCTATCGCCAGCAGGCGCGTCTCTTCGCAGGCATCGTGCCACGTGGAAACGTAGCCGTCGGTCTGCACGGTCTCGTACACCACGGACTGCGTTTTATGGTCGAACTGAGGATACAGGTCGGCGATGCGGTCGAGCAGGATGCCTGCCTTCCGCGCGTACACTCCCTCTCCAGTCACGAGATAAGCGGACGCCAGGTTCAATACACCTGCCACCACCAGCTGCTTCCACTGCTCGTAAATCAGATACGCGCCGATGAACCGCTAGCGGTTCTCGCCCTCCGCATAGCCCGTGCCGTCATCCACGCCAAAGCGGTGCAGGGGGTCGTTGGGGTCGGGATGCTGGGTGTTGAACAGCAGAGCGCGGTCGGCACGCTTCGGGTCGAAAACGCCATGCTCGTCCAGCCCCGAGCGGTAGTACGCCTCAAAGTCGTTGGTGGGAAACAGCATCTTGCAATGTGGACACTGCACCTTCCACGGGTGCTTCCACGGTTGTATCAGCCAGTCGTACATCGGGACAGGCTGTTTACACGTGGGGCAGTATCCGTTGGACCAGACCATCCACGAACGCGGCAGAGTGGGACCAAACATCAACGCCCACAGGTCGTCGTCACTCATCCGCCGCCAGGGTTCGGCAGCCTCTACGAGGCGTCTGGCGGTCTCTTCTGCCCAGTCGAAACGGCTCACGTTCTGGCGTATCCTGCGTCGCAGAGGCTCTGCGAAGAAAGCGCTTGTGCGCTTCACGATGCGAGTATCCATACAAGTTCTTCGCTCCTCGACATGGTTTCCATCCCGTTCGCCAGACATGCCGTTCATCCTGCCACGCTACTGCCTGTGGCAGGAGTACGCCCTGCATTCGGCGCAAAACACGATGGGAGGCTAATCCGATGTGTGTAGAGGAGAAACCTTTCGACGTGCTGGGTCTGGGCGTGCTGGCAGTGGATGAGCTGCTGTACGTCGAGCACTATCCGCCGCCCGATACCAAGACACCGGTCTTGCATCGCGAGAAGCAGGCAGGAGGGCTGACAGGCACCGCTCTTGTTGCTGCCGCGCGATTGGGCGCACGGTGCGCGTATGCGGGAATGCTGGGGCACGACGAGTTATCGCAGTTTGTGGTAGATACTTTTCGCCGCGAGGGGATTGACCTGACGCATGTGGTGTGGAGCGACGATGCGCAACCGGTGCACTCGGTTATTATTGTGGACACCACAGCGCACACCCGAAACATCTTCTTCCTGCGAGGCGCAAAAACCGGCGCAGCTCCGGACGCACCTCCCGCCGAAGTGATTCGCAGCACACGGGTGTTATTTGCCGACCACCACGGGTTAGCAGGGATGGTGCGGGCAGCACGCATCGCAGCGGAAGCGGGTATACCCATCGTCGCCGATGTGGAGCGTGCGGGAGGAGAGGGCTTCAGGGAGCTGGTGGAGCTCACCACGCACCTGATTGTCTCTCGCGATTTCGCAGAGCAGTTCGCCCCCGGTGCAACGGTCGCAGAAGCGGTGAAGCGTATCCGTCGCAACGCGGCGCAGACGGTGGTGGTAACCTGCGGCTCAGAGGGATGCTGGTACCTGGGGGAGGGGATGGAGGAGCCCGTGCATCAGCCAGCCTATCGCGTGCCGGTGGTGGATACCACCGGCTGTGGCGACGTGTTCCACGGTGCTTATGCCGCCGCGCTGGCAAGGGGGCTGTCTCTGCCGGAACGCATCCGGGTCGCGTCGGCAACCGCTGCACTCAAGGCGATGCACTACGGCGGGCAGGCAGGCATTCCCGGCTGGGAGACGGTCACGGAGTTTATCCGTAGCAGGAAAGATGTGCGGTGAGGTAAAATGGAGTTGATAGGGAAGTAACCTATCGCTATCCATTGGCGTCTTAACAAGTGGAAACCTCTATCGCGCGCGACAGAGGAGGTGAGGCAAATGCGGATGAAGTGGCTGTGGGTTCTGGCGTTGCTGGCGCTCGTCCTGGGCACAGTAGGCCCGGTGTACAGTCAGCAAGGGGGCGGTGAGTCGCCTCGCATCACGCTGAATCTGGAGTCCGCCAGCATTGCCGACGCTCTGAAGTTGCTGTTCCGCTCCGTCGGCTACAACTACACGCTGGACGAGTCGGTGGTGGGTGGTTACGTCACCGTCTCGCTAAAGGACGTCACCTTCGAGACGGCACTGCGCACGATTTTGCGCTCGGCCAACCCGCCATTGACGTACCGCGTGGACGGCGGCGTGTACATCATCACGCCCAAGGTGGAAACGTATGAAACCACCACAGCCGAGCCGACGATAGAAGAGCAGCCGCAGCCCCAGGTTCGTACCGAGAAGATTGTGCTGCAGCACCTGGACTCGCTGGCTATCGCCCAGCTGCTTGGCGGAACCGCCATCGCACTGAACCAGACCGGCTGGACCTATAGTGGCGGCGGTTACGGCGGCTGGGGCGGTTACGGCGGCTACGGCGGCTTCGGCGGCTACGGCGGCTTCGGCGGCTGGGGCGGCAGCGGCTGGGCTGGCGGCGGCTGGGGCGGCTATGGCGGCGGCTTCGGCGGCTGGGGCGGTGGCCTCGGCGGCTGGGGCGGTGGCGGCTGCAACGGCGGCGGTGGGGGCGGCGGCG